>VOFD01000483.1_pt1 | contig 421103 bp, 530 predicted proteins | sample 5384101 | NCBI WGS metagenome assembly VOFD01 (sample SAMN12384723, study PRJNA508395) | human gut metagenome | isolation source: healthy gut C | host: Homo sapiens
GGTGCAGACGGAAAGAACGTGGCAGCAACAAACAGGGCAAGAACAGTCAGCAGCTACAAGACCTCAGAGAAGGCATTCAGTGTGGATGTGAGCAAGGTAGCAGGAAGCAGATAGGATTAATGAAAAAGACGCTTTTAAGAGATTTGAAAAATGAATTTTTAGAATTTATTGAAGCTTTAGAAATATATTTTTATGAGTTTGTTGAGAAAGCTTCTGATGTACATCCTATCAGTCAGATTAGAGAAATTGAACCTAATTATATTATAAGTTTTAATTATACTCATACAGAGAAGTATTATGGAATCAATAATGTACATCATATTCATGGTGTTATTAGAGATGATCTTGATTGTGGCAGTAATAATATGGTTCTTGGTGTGAATGATTACGATAATAAGGATTTTATATATTTTGTTAAGTATTTCCAAAGAATACAAAAGCATTGTGGAGTTGATTATAAGTATTTTGTAAATGAACCATGTATTTTTTAAATCTAGTGACGAATTTGATAAAGAATACAATGATTATGAGTTGTACATATATGGTCATTCTTTGGATGAAACAGACAAGGATGTTTTGAAATTTGTTATTGGAGATTTTGATGATAGAAATCAGTTTCAAATGAAGGCGCGGAAAGTTATTATCTATTATTATGATCAGCAAGATTTTGAGTTAAAAGTAATAAATCTTATAACTCTGTTTGGGCGGGATATTGTAGAAAAAAATATGGATGATAATAAAATTATATTTATTAAAATAGATAGTAATATAGATTAACTAAATATATAACCATATCGGAGTAATCTGTTTATGTATGTAATTGAAGGTGTATTTTTATGGAGTTATATCATAAAATTTATAAAATGAATCCAGATTTAACGGTTTATCTGGATAATCCGGACCAACTTGTAGAACATTGTGATGAGTTGTTAAGTCATTTAACAGGGGCTCGAAGTATGGATAGGCTTCATGAGGAAAAGATAGCTGTTCTAAGAGATTTTTATTCGGTGTGTTCTTTTGATATTCAAGATGCTGATTTTCCTGAACTAATTGGGCATTTTGATAGTGAGAATGAAAAAACAGCACTGATAAGGAAGAAGATATTATTACAAGACAGTTCAATATTTAGGAAGTATTTATAAAAAATATCATATATTGATATATAATAACAATGGCACTTTACCTACCATACAATTAGATAATTGTATGATAGATTATAATGAAATTTATATAAGGGCTATGGAAGACTATGTGGATTCAATTATTAACAAAAAACGTCATGCTATAACAGCTAGTTTTGCTTTACCGTCATTGATAGAGCGTGGAATAGGAATGAATCTACAAAATAGAATGTTATTTAAAAGTATATACAGATTACTGGATAAGCAAGAATTAAAAAGACCTCTTGATGATGAGGAGGATAAATATATCAAAATCTTTTTAAATAATAAAGATAATGTGTTGTTTAATGCAAAGGAAAGTTATGTGATGGGGAAAATGTATGCTCTTTTTTGTAAGTGAGGAAGTATTAGAACCATCAATGGATAATGAAATGATATTGACGGGTGTGGGTCATAATAAGGGAAGAAGATTAGACAGGACACTTGGAGCTTTAATTAAATCTGATTTTGCAAAAAAAGAAATTTTATCAGAATATATGAAAATTATTGATATTATATTTTGTAAACTTAATATTAGAAATTGTATAATGCATGGATTAGGAGAAACATTTGATTATTTAAATATTGGTATTGTAGCCATTATGTTTCAGTTGTTGTGGGATGTTGCTGCTTGTGAAATATTCATTGATTAATATATCAGGATGAGATTACAGATTTTACACTCACGGTATAAGCTTTATAAGCAGTAACTTTAAATTGTATTTTACCTAGCAATCCGCTATACTAGTATTAAGTATAGCGGATTATTTTTTGGAGGCTTTTATGGCAAGTACTTTGAAGTTACCTGTTGGAATTGAAAATTTTGAGGAAATTCGTAAACTGGGTTTCTATTATATTGACAAGACAAGGCTTATTGAGTAGCTCTTACAGGGATGGGGAAGGTTACTCTTTTTACCCGCCCTCGCCGTTTTGGAAAGACTCTCAATATGAGCATGCTAAAAAGCTTCTTTGAGATAGGCACAGATTAAGAATAAGCGCTATGATGAGGCTCTTCGGGATGAGGGCCGGTGTGATATTTTAGTCTATGGCATTGCTTTTTGCAGGAAGCGGTGCAGGGTGGTTGGTGAGAAGCTGTAATTTATTTTTACTTTATACCAGAGGCTGGTATAGCTGATTTTTTTGGAGGTATTTCTATGAAGCTTAAAACAGGACAAAAGTGCGCATTTGGATTTGGCGCATTCGGAAAAGATATTGTGTATATGCTTATTTCATCGTATTTGCTCTACTACTACAATGTAGTGCTTGGGATGAGCAGTGTGTTTATCGGTACGGTGATGATGGCGGCCAGGATATTTGATGCATTCAATGACCCGGTGATGGGTATTATCGTAGCAAAGACGCGTACCAGGTGGGGCAGGTTCAGGCCTTGGATTTTTGCCGGCACGGTGCTCAATGCCGTGACCATCTATGCTTTATATGCTACTCCTGAGTCTATGGGGGATTCAGCACAGAGAGTGTGGCTTACCGTGTTTTACTTTGCATGGGGCATCACATATACGCTTATGGATATTCCGTTCTGGTCTATGATTCCTGCAATCACTGAGCCGGGCAGCGACAGGGAGCAGCTTACATCGCTTGCAAGGACATGCTCTGGCATTGGAGATTCTATTCCTACGGTGCTCACGATGACAGTGGTGCCGATTCTTGGTGCAGGAAGCTCTATGGCTGACTACAAGATTGGATTTAAGTGGTGGGCACTTATTATAGCGGTAGTATTTGTGATTTCTGAGCTTGTATGCGTGGCATGTGTGCCTGAAAGACCGGTTGACTGTAATGAGAAGCCGGGAAAGATATCTGATATGTTTAAAGCCTTATTTAAGAACGACCAGGCTATGACTGTTGTAGTATCAATCATTCTCGTGTATACATCACTCAATATCTGTGGCAACCTGGTGCTTTATTTCTTCCGGTTTGATGTGGGAAACGAGGGCGCATATTCTATATTTGCTGCAGTTGCTTTTGCAGCACAGGTTCTTGTCATGATGGTTATACCGCTGCTTCGCAAGAGATTCAGCAAAAGCCAGCTTTTTATATCAGGATTTATTATTCAGATAGCAGGCTTTGCGGTGATACTTATCATGGCATTTGCAAAGCTCTACACGCCGCAGAGCTGGTACATACTCTGCCTGCCGGGTATTTTGATTTATCTTGGCTATGGTATGCTCAATGTTATCATGACTATATTTCTTTCAGATTCTGTTGATTATGGTGAGGTGATGAATGGCACGAGAGAGGAGTCGGTCATTTTCTCAATGCAGACATTTACGGTAAAACTCGCTTCCGGTGTAGCAGTATTTCTGGCTGGGCTGGTGGTTGACTGGATACATCTGGATACCGCGGCTGCGGTACAGACACAGGATACACTTGATGCGCTTCGTATGTGGATGACAATTCCGTCTGTTATCCTGCTCATCGTGGGCATATTTGTATTTAAGAGGTTTTATAAGCTGGATGATACAAGGATGGAAGAAATTAAATCCAAGCTTAATTAAAACTGCTGTCTGATTGATAAAAGAAGGTCGAAAATAAAATGAAAAAACGAATAATTAATTATAGACTTAAGATTGACAATCTGCTTGCCAATCCTGATAAGATATCAAAAGAAGAGTGGAAGAAAATATTGCAGGAGCACCTGACACAAATAGCCTTCTTCCAGCATGAGCGCTTCGTGCACCTCATAGTGACAGTAACCTTTGCCATACTCACCATGATGTCAATAATCGCATCCATCATGATAAGCAACCCAATGCTTCTTGTTCTTACACTGTTATTCTTAGTGCTGTTGGTGCCATATATCATGCACTACTATACACTGGAAAATGAAGTGCAGAAGATGTATACCCAGTATGATGAGATTTTGAAGCATCTGTCCTAGCTAGCAAGCATATAAGCGAGTGCAACGAGCAACATATGCACATATAAAAGTAGAAAGTTATCAAAGACAGAACCCGGCGCAGCCGGGGCTTTTGTCCTTGCCCGCATATACGAAGCTGCTTAGAGTCTATAGAATTGCATACGAAAACCAACAACGCCCATGCATGGACGCATGGGCGAGGTGTTATGCGCCATGGACGGCGCATAAAAAGCCGGTTGTGTCAAAAAGCCACAACCGGCATATGCAATTCGTACAGACACTAAGCAGCGTAGTCCATGCGGGAAAAGGCAAAAAGCCCCGGCTGCGCCGGGTTCGTCCCACTAGCAACAACAGTGCAATTCTCCTACTTCTTAAGCTTCTTCTGTGCCGTAGAAAGCATCAGCTTAATACGGTTCAGCTGGTTCACCTCGGAAGCACCCGGATCATAATCGATAGCCACGATATTGGCATCCAGATGATCATGTCTGATTCTCTTTATAACTCCCTTACCCACAATATGGTTCGGTAAGCAGGCAAATGGCTGTGCACAGATGATGTTTGTGACGCCCTCATTGATGAGCTCAAGCATCTCACCTGTCAAGAACCAGCCCTCACCGGTCTGATTACCGCACGAAACGATAGGAGAAGCATACTCTGCGAGATCATGCACGTGAGCGGTTGGCTCAAAGTGCTTACTCTTAGCCAGCACTTTTGGAAGAAGCATATACTGGCACATTGGAGTTAAATGATTATGTGAATTTGCTGTACAATAGTTGTTGGGCTAGAAAGTATAATATTCAGCTTCCAGGCATTAAGTGGGGAAAAAATTAGCGATGGAATTCATAAGCGGATTGAGAAAATGACGCACTAATACAGAGGTTGTAGTAGCACCGGAAAACTCTTCAATTGCAAGTCTACTTTTTAATTCTTTGTATTTCAATTCTACAGGCCAGCGATAAAAGTATAGTTCTTGAAACATTGACTGGGTAATTGTCGAGTCAAACAGATTTGTTGCAAGATATTCCTTAGTTCCATTATCAAGAATGACTTCAATAACACGTATTTTAATATCCTTTGTGCCCTTTTTTTTCATCGCCTGGAAGAACAGTAATAATGTCACTAGAACATTTTAGTACGTCCTATATTATGATGAAATAGTGGCTTTATAATAATCTATAACATTTACAAATGGAATGACGATTTTTCCATTGTTAAAAATTGACGAAGAAAGAGATTCTATTTTGCCTCGAGCTATGCCAATAAGTGCAGATGCTCCATTTATAGCAACTAACTGTTTGAAGTCTTCCTCTGATATTTTACCTTTTGAAAGAAATGCTCCGGTAATGGTAAAATGTATATTACAATTATCATTATCAGATTGATTTATAATTATATCGAAGTCAATTGTCATTTGTGAAAATATTTCTTTTGTTTTTTCAATGTTTTGGAATTGAGGTTCATTTATAGTCATTCCAAAGCTGCGTTGGGCATCATTTTCTATATCGACAATGGTGTTGTCTACGGTAAGTTTTGCAACGGAAGCACCTAGTAATTCTATTCCTTTAGCTATTAAATTCATTTCCATTATGCAATATCCTCCTTATCTTTTATGTATTTAACCCAATTATTTTGCTTGTTATTTTGAGTGGATTCGCTATTCCATTTTAGAACAGTATAATTTTGCTTGCCAATAACGGGGGTTAAATCAAGTTGAAGATGCAGATTAAGCTTTTGACAAATTTCATTTAGAGTTTTTATTGTGAAATTGTATTCTCTGCTTTCCCAACGTGATACCATACCTTGTGATACATTCATATATGTTGCAAATTCTTTTTTGTGTCATATTTAATTCTAGGCGGCGCCTTTCGATTTTTGCTGATATTTTTGCTAATTCTATAATTGATTTTGCTTCTGCTTCTGCGATTCCATCAGTAAGCCATGTTGTTTCCTGTGCGTTTGATATTTTGTCGTATATGCTCATGTTTCATTCCTCTGTTCTTCTATAGTATCTTTTATGTATGATTATACATTATTCTTGAAGCTGTTTGAGTCGATTTTTGGCAACTGAAATTGCATTTTGATAATCACTTTTGTTTTTCTCTAAAAATACCGTTAATAAAATTATTATCTTTCTATCTATAATGGTATAGATAATTGGTACATTTTTTCTTGAGTTCGGTCTATGTATACTATATAAATCTTTTTCGTTGGTTAATTTTTCAAATGCTGCTAAATCGATAGCTTTTTTTCTTTTTCTATATCTAATACTGCCAGATCAGCGAGTAATTTTTTTGATATTCTGGATAGGGTTCAGAATTCTTCCATGGCTGATTTACAGCCTTTTTAAATTTTTTTTAATAGCTGAAACAGCATAGACATCACTTATTCCCGAAATACTAATTTTTTCTAACGCCACATTTTATATTCCACTTTCTCTAAAGATAACTATATTATATTACTTATAAGTAATATTTTCAATTGTTTATTGTAAGAAAATTACAAAATATGTAGATGCAGTGGTGGTGCCTGGCACCATTAAATTTTTATATTCTTTATTGTGGCAATGAAATAAACAGTTGTCGGACAGAAATGAGAGCTGAATTTGGACAAGGTAAGAAATCATAAATATTGTATTTTACATGGCAATCCGCTATACTAGAGTTAAGTATAGCGGATTATTTTTGGAGGCTTTTATGGCAAATACTTTGAAGTTACCGGTTGGAATTGAAAATTTTGAGGAAATTCGTAAACTGGGGTTCTATTATATTGACAAGACAAGGCTTATAGAACAGCTTTTACAGGGATGGGGAAAGGTGACTCTTTTTACACGTCCAAGGCGTTTTGGAAAGACACTCAATATGAGTATGCTTAGGAGCTTTTTTTGAAATAGGAATGGACAAATCTTTGTTTGACGGCTTATATATTTCTGGCAACAAAGTACTTTGTGATGAGCATATGGGTAAGTATCCTGTCATATTTCTTTCATTCAAGGGTGTGGATGGTTTAGACTTTACTACGGCAAGACGTATGCTGTGTGCTATTTTAAAGGATGAGCTTGACAGACATTACTATTTGAAGACCAGTGATGTATTGACTGATGAGGATAGAATACTGTTTACAAAGATGCTTCATGGGCAGGATGACAATATTGAGGATAGTATACGAATGCTTTCAAAGCTGTTGTATAAGCACCATGGTCAGAAAGTAGTTATTCTCATAGATGAGTATGATGTGCCACTCGATAAAGCTTTTCAGAATGGCTACTACAAGGAGATGGTTTCTCTCATCAGGGGGCTTTTCGGGCAGGCGCTCAAGACCAATGAGTTTTTACAGTTTGCGGTGCTCACGGGCTGCCTTCGCGTGTCAAAGGAGAGCATTTTTACAGGGCTCAATAACTTTGAAATCAATTCTATTGTGGATATTGACCATGATGAGCAGTTTGGCTTTACTGATGATGAGGTCATGAAACTTCTTTCTGATTATGACAGGAGCGAGAGGTACCCGGACGTAAAGGAATGGTATGACGGTTATCATTTTGGTAATGCGGATATTTATTGTCCATGGGATGTGATAAATTTGCCAAGAAGCTTGTTTCAGATCCGTCAGCCAGACCGAGTGCGTTCTGGATTAACAGCAGTGGCAATGATATGGTGAAGCGCTTTGTGGACAAGGCTGATCAGACCACGAGAGATGAGATTGAGAAGCTCGTGGCAGGTGGATTTGTGGAGAAGCAGCTTCGGCTTGATCTGACCTATGATGAGATTGACAATACGATTGACAATCTGTGGAGTGTGCTCTTTACTACAGGCTATCTCACCAAAATCGGAGAGGTCAAGGTGCCTGACAGTGAGAGCTATGCCTATAAGCTTGTGATTCCTAATAAAGAGGTGCGTGAGGTGTTTATTCTCCAAATTCAGGAGTGGTTCAAGGCTGTTGTTGCAAAAAAGATGATGATACTATGAAGCTTTTATCAAGGGCAATTCTGGATAAAGATGAGAAACAGATTGCCAGGCAGCTAAACATCGTGATGAGCCGCATGATAAGTATACTCGATACAAAGGCGCCTGATGCTATGAAGGAATTTCTATCATGGCTTACTTCTTGGTCTGCTTCGAGGCAGCAATCCGGACTGGCTTATCAAGTCGAATCGTGAGTCGGGAGATGGTTTTAGCGATATTTTAATCATGCCGGAGGATCCTGATGCGGGCATCGTTATAGAGGTGAAGTATGCTAAGGAGATGAAGGAACTTGACGCAGCGTGCGAGGCTGCGATAACGCAGATTAAGGACAAGCGCTATGATGAGGCTCTGCGGGATGAGGACCGGTGTGATATTTTAGCCTATGGCATTGCTTTTTGCAGGAAACGGTGCAGGGTGGTTGGAGAGAAATTTTAAATTGGCTGTAATCGTTGCTGGTCACACTGTTAGGTGTGAACAGTAACTATCTGGGATGTTGCATCCGGTAATGAAAAATATATTGCTTTCGTAGTCAAAGTATGTTACGATACTCCATGGTTACAAATTACAGTGACAGTTATTATATCATTTAAACAAAAGAAAGGTAGGAGAATAGTTATGAGCGACAACTTCAATATGTATGATCAGGCGAATCAGCAGGGCAATCCAAATATACCGCCTATGCCGCCGATGGAGGAAAAGAAGGGAATGTCAATTGCATCTATGGTGCTTGGTATTATCGGTCTGGTATTCTGGTGTATTCCAATCCTTGGCGGACCTATTGGTATTGTAGGACTTATCCTCGGTATCGTAGGCAGGAAAAAGGGTGGAAGGGGCATGGCAACCGCTGGTATTGTTATGTCAATTATTACCATTGTACTTGCAGTTATCAATGCTATTGCTGGTGTTTATCTGCAAACATCAAATGTCTTGAACCAGTTATAATCACATAACAGGTGATATCTTTAATTGCATTTTATTTTTTTAATCCGCTATGCCAGAGGTTGGTATAGCGGATTTTTAGATTCAATTATCATTGTATTAAAATAAAAAAGTACGTATTAGGAAAGGTGGAAAATAAAATGAAAAAACGAATAATTAATTATAGACTTAAGATTGACAATCTGCTTGCCAATCCTGATAAGATATCAAAAGAAGAGTGGAAGAAAATACTGCAGGAACACCTGACACAAATAGCCTTCTTCCAGCATGAGCGCCTTGTGCACCTCATAGTGACAGTAACCTTTGCTATACTCACCATGATGTCAATAATCGCATCCATCATGATAAGCAACCCAATGCTTCTTGTACTTACACTGTTATTCCTAGTGCTGTTGGTGCCATATATCATGCACTACTATACACTGGAAAATGAAGTGCAGAAGATGTATACCCAATATGATGAGATTTTAAAGCATTTGTCCTAGCTAGCAAGCATATAAGCGAGTGCAACGAGCAACATATACACATATAAAAGTAGAAAGTTATCAAAGACAGAACCCGGCGCAGCCGAGGCTTTTTTGCCCTTGCCCGCATATACGAAGCTGCTTAGAGTCTGTAGAATTGCATACGAAAACCAACAACGCCCATGCATGAATGCATGGGCGAATTTTTTACTTCTTAAGCTTCTTCTGTGCCGTAGAAAGCATCAGCTTAATACGGTTCAGCTGGTTCACCTCAGAAGCACCCGGATCATAATCGATAGCCACGATATTGGCATCCGGATGATCATGTCTGATTCTCTTTATAACTCCCTTACCCACAATATGGTTCGGTAAGCAGGCAAATGGCTGTGCACAGATGATGTTTGTGACGCCCTCATTGATGAGCTCAAGCATCTCACCTGTCAAGAACCAGCCCTCACCGGTCTGATTACCGCAAGAAACGATAGGAGAAGCATACTCTGCGAGATCCTGCACGTGAGCGGTTGGCTCAAAATGCTTGCTCTTAGCCAGCTCATCCCTTGCATCCTTTCTGAGCCACTCGAAGAAGGAGATAAGTCGGTTGTTCATAAACTTAGCTTTCTTAGAAGCACCGAGATAGTCAGCCTTGAAATTCGTGTTGTAGCAGCAGTAGAGTAAGAAATCAGTCAGATCAGGCACTACAGCCTCGGCTCCTTCAGCTTCGAGCAGGTCAACCACATAGTTGTTTGCTGCAGGCAGAAATTTGACGAGAATCTCACCGACCACGCCGACACGCGGCTTAACCTCATCTGTCATAGGCAGATTGTCGAAATCCCTTATGATTTCGCGGCACATCTTTTTTGTATTTCTTGTGAGAGAGCATCTTTGTGTTGCCGACAAAGTCGATGACTCTCTTTTTCCACTTCTCATGGAGTGCATTGGCACTTCCCGGCTCTTTCTCATAAGGACGTACCCTGTAGAGACAGCGCATAAAGATATCGCCAAACTCAAGTGCATACAGTCCGTGCTGGATGAGGCTAGGAGTAAACTTAAAGCCCGGGTTTTTCTCGAGACCAACCATGTTGATTGAGATAACAGGCACATCAGGATATCCGGCCTTTTCGAGGGCTCTACGGATAAAACCGATGTAGTTTGTTGCACGGCATCCGCCACCTGTCTGTGAGATGAGGATGGCTGTGTGTGTCATATCATAGTTGCCTGATTGATGACGGCTGCCATAATCTGTCCCACGACAATGAGTGAAGGGTAGCAGGCATCGTTGTTTACGAACTTAAGTCCCACATCCACACATTCCCTTGCAGGGATATCCGGTATGACCATATTGTAGCCGGCTGCCTTAAAGGCTGGCACGAGAAGGTCAAAGTGTATAGGTGACATCTGAGGGCAGATGATGGTGTAGTTGTCCTTTTTCATCTGCTCGGTGAATACAACACGCTCGTAGTTAGACGGTTTTAAGTCACGCTTTTCATGCTTGGTTTCCTTGACTCTTATGGCGGCAAGGAGCGAGCGGATACGGATTCTTGCTGCGCCCAGGTTGTTTACCTCGTCAATCTTCAGGCAGGTGTATATCTTGCCTGAGCCTGTCAGGATATCGTTTACACAGTCGGTTGTGACAGCATCGAGACCACAGCCAAACGAGTTGAGCTGGATTAAGTCTAGGTCATCACGGGTCTTTACAAAGTTGGCTGCTGAGTACAGTCTGGTGGTACATCCACTGATCCATGACGATGAGAGGTCTCTCAAGCTCGCCCAGATGGGATACGGAGTCCTCTGTCAGAACACAGATGCCATAGCTTGTGATGAGCTCAGGGATACCGTGGTTGATTTCCGGGTCCACATGGTACGGACGGCCTGCGAGCACGATTCCGCGACGTCCGGTGTCTTCCATGTAGTCGAGCACTTCCTCGCCCTTTCGCTGTATCTCAAGCCTTGTCATGGCAAGCTCCTTCCAGCCTGCGGCTACCGCATCACGAATCTGTGACTCAGGCAGGTTGAAATCACCCTTTGAGAAGGTGGCAACAAGCTGCTGTGAGATAGTTTCCTCACTCTCAAATGACATAAACGGATTTATGAATTTAACCTCGCCTGAAGTAATCTCGTCCACGTTGTTTTTGATATTCTCAGAGTATGATGTGACAATAGGGCAGTTGTAGTGATTGTTAGCATCAGGAAACTCCTTGCGCTCATATGGCACTGCCGGGTAGAAAATAAAATCTACATTTTGTTTTATGAGCCAGCTTATATGACCATGTGTGAGCTTTGCAGGGTAGCACTCTGACTCACTTGGGATGGAGTCGATACCCATCTCATAAATCTTTCTGGTAGACTGTGGTGACAGCACTACAGAAAAGCCGAGACGTTTGAAAAATGTAGCCCAGAACGGGTAGTTCTCGTACATATTCAAGGATCTTGGGATGCCGACTGTACCGTGTGGAGCATCCTTTGGGTCAAGTGGCTCATAGTCAAATATACGCTTGTTCTTGTATTCAAAAAGATTTGGGATGTTATCCTTGTTCTTCTCCTTGCCCAGACCCTTTTCACAACGGTTTCCGGTGATGTACTGTCTGTTGTCGGAGAATTTGTTTATAGTCAGAAGACAGTGGTTTGTACAGCCCTGACAGCGTGCGAGCTTTGTGGTGTAGGTGAGCTCGTTTATCTGGTCGATTGTGAGCATTGTTGTCTTGTAATCAGCCTCATGGCGCTCGCGTGCGATGAGTGCGGAACCAAAGGCACCCATGATACCTGCAATATCAGGCCTTGTTGCATGTACACCTGCAATTTTTTCAAAGCTTCTAAGAACAGCATCATTGTAGAATGTACCGCCTTGGACTACGATATTTTCACCGAGGTCGCTTGCATCAGAAAGCTTGATAACCTTGAAAAGTGCATTCTTTATTACTGAGTAGGCAAGTCCTGCTGATATATCTGCGACAGATGCGCCCTCCTTTTGGGCCTGCTTTACCTTTGAGTTCATGAAAACCGTACATCTGGTTCCGAGGTCGATAGGATTCTTTGCAAAAAGGGCTTCCTTTGCGAAATCCTGAACTGAGTAGTTTAAGGACTTTGCGAAGGTCTCAATAAATGAGCCGCAGCCTGAAGAGCAGGCCTCGTTGAGCTGTACTGAGTCGACTGTCTGGTTCTTTATCTTGATGCACTTCATGTCCTGTCCACCGATATCGAGGATACAGTCTACCTTTGGGTCGAAGAATGCAGCTGCGTAGTAGTGGGCTACAGTCTCAACTTCGCCATCGTCCAATTTTAAAGCTGCCTTTAATAAAGCCTCTCCGTAGCCTGTAGAGCAGGAGTGTACGATGTGTGCATCCTCAGGTAGCTTTGAGTAAATCTCCTGGATGGAGCGGATGGCTGTCGCGAGAGGGCTTCCGTTGTTGTTGCTGTAGAATGAGTATAAAAGGTCTCCGTCCTCGCTTACGAGAGCGATTTTGGTGGTGGTTGAGCCTGCATCTATTCCGAGATAGCAGTTGCCCTTGTATGTAGAAAGGTCACCGGTCTTTACGTGGTTGTTGCCGTGACGCGTTGTAAATTCATCGTAATCAGCCTGATCCTTAAAAAGAGGCTCCATACGTGCCACCTCAAATTCCATCTTTATGCCGTTTGAGAGGCGGTCGATTAAGGATGAGAGTGTGGTGACAGAGTTGTCTTTATAGTTTAATGCAGAGCCTATTGCTGCAAACAGATGAGAGTTCTCAGGAACGATAGTGTGCTCGTCATCGAGATTTAAGGTTCTGATAAATGCTGATTTAAGTTCAGACAAAAAGTGCAGAGGACCGCCAAGGAAAGCAACATGTCCCTTGATTGGCTTACCGCAGGCGAGGCCACTGATGGTCTGGTTTACCACGGCCTGAAAGATTGAAGCGGATAAATCCTCGCGTGTGGCTCCTTCATTGATGAGAGGCTGGATATCTGTTTTGGCAAATACTCCACAGCGGGCTGCGATAGGGTAGATGGCCTTGTAGCTTTTTGCGTATTCATTTAGTCCTGTAGCGTCTGTCTGGATGAGAGAAGCCATCTGGTCGATAAATGAGCCTGTACCGCCGGCACATATGCCGTTCATACGCTGTTCCACGTTGCCGCCCTCGAAGTATATGATTTTGGCATCCTCGCCACCTAGCTCTATTGCCACATCGGTCTGTGGAGCATAGTGTGTGAGTGCGGTAGATACAGCTATAACCTCCTGTACGAAGCACCTCAAGGTGCTTTGCAAGAGTGAGTCCGCCGGAGCCTGTTATCATAGGACAAACTGAAAGGTCACCTGTCTTGTCGTAGGCCTTTCTGATAAGGGACTCAAGTGTCTCCTGTATATTTGCAAAATGACGCTCATAATCGGAAAAGAGGATATTGTCATCGGCATCAAGAAGTGCAATCTTGACGGTTGTTGAGCCGATATCAATGCCCAACTTATGTAAGCTGTTATTTTCCATAGTGGTTCCTCCATAATGTATTACTTATATGTTTTTATATATCTTTCTTCTTATTAAAATATATAATTGTTCTATTATCAAAACAGAGATTATTATACGACAGATATCGACAAATTACAATGACTATAATTATAAAGAATTTGTGAATAATTCGCAGTCTCGTTGACAAAGTATGATTTAACTATCATAATAAATTTTGTAATAACCGCTGCCCTTTGCACTATAGTGTAAAAGGCAGCAATAATATGACAGGAGGATGCAGATGCGTGGTTTTTATTGCATCAAAACCATGTCTGCTAAAATGTATGAACTGGCTTAACAAACTAGAACAAAAATATGGAAGTAAAGCGATTCCGAATATCACTAGAATATTTATCGCTGCGAATCTGATAGGCAGTGTGCTGCTTTTGACAAAGGGAGATGTTGTCCTTTATTATCTGCAGTTTTCAGCTTCTGCTATTTTGCACGGACAGGTATGGCGTCTTATAAGCTGGATTTTTGTGCCGAGCGGCAGCATATCATTTTTACAGCTTTTATTTATATTCTGTCTGTGGACGCTTGGAGACAGCATGGAGTCATATCTTGGCTCTTTTAGGATGAATGTGTACTTTTTCGGAGGCTTTTTGCTGTATGATATAGTAGGAATGCTTGCATTTGCAGTGACACATGTATCCATCAATCTGACTATGTACTATATACTTATAGCTATGTATCTGATGCTTGGTCTTTTGATGCCGGAGGCAGAGGTGAGGCTTTACTTTGTGCTTCCTATAAAGATGAAGTGGATGGTGCTTGTTTACTTCGTGATGTTTGCATATGATGTGTATACCTATATGAGCTTTGGATGGCAGATTGGATTGGCATACGGCTCAGAAATCGTACTTGCACTTATAAATCTGTTGGTATTCATTTATGGCTGCAAGCACAGGCTCTCATTCAGACAGAATATGCACCAGAAGAGGAGAAAGGCACAGTTTAAGGCTCAGTTTTCCGAACCTCGCCCGGGAAGTGGTATCTCACGTCACAAGTGCTATATATGCGGCAGAACGGAATTGTCAAATCCTGAATTAACATTCAGATACTGCTCGAAGTGCACCGGCAACAAGGAATACTGTCAGGATCATCTGTTTACACATACGCACGTATAATATACATGTACTACTTTTTCTAATTCATTGACAAAGTAAACTGATGAATTTATAATGGACACAGTATTATTTTCGGAGGAACATTTATGGAGAACGAGGCAACAGTTTCGAAAAAATTTTATTGAACAGATTATTGAGAAGGACTTGGCTGAGGGTCATTGCAAGACTGTAAAGACCAGATTCCCACCGGAGCCAAACGGTTATTTGCATATCGGTCATGCGAAATCTATTCTTTTAAACTATGGACTGGCAAAGAAGTATGACGGACAGTTCAATCTCAGGTTTGATGATACAAACCCTACCAAGGAGCGTCTGGAGTTTGTAGAGTCTATCGAGGCCGATGTTAAGTGGCTTGGTGCTGACTGGGCTGACAGGAAGTTTTTTGCATCCAATTACTTCGACAAGATGTATGAGTGTGCAGTAGGACTGATAAAGAAGGGAAAGGCATATGTATCTGATCTGACACCTGATGAGATAAGAGAGTATAGAGGTACACTCACAGAGGCCGGCAAGGAGGATCCATACTCAAAGAGAAGTGTTGAGGAAAACTTAGACCTTTTTGAGCGCATGAAAAACGGTGAGTTCGAGGATGGCACAAAGGTACTTCGTGCGAGAATTGACATGAGCTCTTCAAACATCAATATGAGAGATCCGATTCTTTACCGTGTGGCTCATATGACACATCACAATACAGGTGATAAATGGTGTGTATATCCTATGTATGATTTTGCTCATCCTATACAGGATGCTATCGAGGGTATCACACATTCTATATGTACTCTTGAGTTTGAAGACCACAGACCGCTGTATGACTGGGTGGTTATTGAATGTGGATTTAAGAATTCTCCTGAGGAGTCGCCAAAGCAGATTGAGTTTGCAAAGCTCTATCTGACTAATGTTGTAACAGGAAAGAGATATATCAAGCGTCTTGTGGAGGACGGCATCGTTGATGGCTGGGATGACCCGAGGCTTGTTTCTATAGCCGCGCTCAGACGCAGGGGCTTCACACCGGAGTCTATCCAGAATTTTGTTGATCTGTGTGGTATATCAAAGGCTAACAGCTCTGTTGACTACGCTATGCTTGAGTACTGTATCCGAGAGGATTTAAAGGCTAAGCGCCCTCGTATGATGGCTGTGCTTGATCCGGTCAAGGTGATTATCGACAATTACCCTGAGGGACAGGTTGAGTATCTTGAAGTGGACAATAACGTGGAGAATCCTGAGCTTGGAAAGAGAAAGGTTCCTTTCACCAGAGAGCTTTATGTGGAGAGAGAGGACTTCATGGAGGAGCCACCGAAGAAGTATTTCCGTATGTTCCCTGGCAATGAGGTGCGTTTCATGAATGCTTATTTTGTGAAGTGCAATAGCTGTGTGAAGGACGAAAACGGCAATGTTACAGAGATTCACTGTACATATGACCCGGCATCAAAGGGTGGCAACAGTCCTGATGGCAGAAAGGTCAAGGGAACTATCCACTGGGTTTCAGCCGAGTATGGAAAGCAGGTAACTGTACGTCTTTACGAGAATATCGTTAATGAAGAGCTTGGAGTGTACAATGAGGACGGAAGCTTAAATCTTAATCCTAATTCACTCACAGTGCTTGATAACTGTGTAGTGGAGCCGGAGCTTATGAGTGCCAAGGCTTATGACAGCTTCCAGTTTGTCAGAAATGGCTTCTTCTGCGCGGATTGCAAGGACTCAAAGGATGGACAGCCTGTATTTAACAGAATCGTCTCATTAAAGAGCTCATTCAAGCTTCCGACAGCTAAATAGTTTTTGACTAAAAATAAACAGAAGAGAAGAATAGAGGTAAAATATGGATTTAAAGTCAGGTATTGACAAATTCGGTTTAAATCCTGAAGACATAAATGATCTGTATGATGAGGATAAAGCAGCTGCCACCGGGGATGCTCCGGTGGCAGCTGCTGTTCAGACAGAGGATGAAACGGATTTTGTTTTTGCAAAGAATATAACATGTCCGGTGTGTGATCAGAGTTTTCAAACACTGACGGTACGGACATCAAAGATCAGGTTTGCTGGCTCTGATGATGATTTCAGACCGGTTTACAAGGGAATTGATACAATAAAGTATGGTGTCACATCGTGTCCGCATTGTGGTTATAGTGCGATGAATGGCGACTTTGTACATGTATCGAGTACACAGATAAGGCTGCTTAAGGAGCAGGTTGCTGCCAAATTTAAGCCCGGCAGCAAGTCGGTGCCTTTGTTATATTCGTATGATGAGGCAATAGACAGATTTAAGCTGGCACTTTTTTCAGCGATTGTTAAAAGGGCTATGTATAGTGAAAAGGCATATATTTGTCTTAAGCTATCCTGGCTTTATCGCGGTTTAATCGAACAGCTTACGGCTGATGGTATCTCAACGGAAAGTGAAGAGCTTGTAAGTGCACAAAAGGCAGAAAAATATTATTATAAGCAGGCTCTTGATGGAATGACAAGAGCGGTTGCGACTGAGCATTTCCCTATATGTGGTATGAATCAGGATACGGTTGATTTGCTTTTGGCTCAGATGAATTATAAGCTTGACCATTGGGATGTGGCTTCAAAGCTCATTGCAAGGGTGCTTATATCAAAAAAGTGCTTCTAGACACATTAAGGATAAGGCACTTGATTTAAAGAATGAAATTATTAAAAAATAAGAGATGTGAAATAATTGCTGTTATTTCACATCTTTTTTTTTTTTTGCGCCTAGCGGCGCACGTTTCTAACGGGTTAAAGTCCCGAATCCGCCCGGTAGTGGGAAGGATATAGCCGAAAGCAAGGGTGTCCATCGTGAGATGGAATCTGAAGGAAGCTGGATGTGAGGAATATACTAACTCACGGGCAAATCTCTGGTCTGACGAACAGAAATTACATAGAAGGCCATGCATGAGGGTAAGACTGCAAGCCATGTTGAAGCCCGATAACTACACGGAATCATGCATGATAAATGAGGCAGATGGATGGAGAGGAAGAAACGTGTGGTACCTAGGGAGGTCTGTGCGGTATGCCTTGAAAGAGGTAACCATTGCATAAAGCAATGCTGAACGCACAGAAGTCAGCAGAGGTCATAGTAGCAGAGAGGTGAAGGACCGAATCAGTAGGAGTCTTGTATGACCGAGAAAGGAGGAATGACCGTCTATGGCAGAAAACATTGAAAACAATGGCTGTTCGCAAAGAGATAATGCGGAACATGAAGGGTATGTGAAAGCGTCCAGGTCATTTAATCTGATATGGAAAGAAAGAGATAGTGCACAGCCGAGACTTTTTGGAAACGATACTGTATAAAGACAACTTTAACAGAGCGTATAAGAGAGTTAAGGCAAACAAGGGAGCGCCGGGAATTGATGGCATGACCATTGAAGAGGCTCTTCCATATCTAAAGGAACATCAACAAGAGATAACTGACCGCATTTATCGTGGAAAGTATACTCCGTCTCCAGTAAGACGAGTTGAAATTCCCAAACCAGATGGAGGGGTGCGAAAGCTTGGCATACCAACAGTGATAGACCGTACACTTCAACAGGCAATAACTCAACAGTTAGTGCCAATCTATGAACCGCTGTTTGCAGATGGTAGCTATGGCTATCGTCCGAACAGAAGTGCAAAAGATGCAATACTTAAGGTTAAGGAGTATGCCGAACAAGGCTATACATTTGCTGTAGTCCTTGACTTGTCAAAGTACTTCGATACTCTTAATCACGAAATCCTCATTAACCTTCTTCGCAAGAATGTCAAGGATGAACGTGTAGTACAGCTGATAAAGCGCTATCTGAAAAGTGGTGTAATGGAAAATGGAGTGGTCATTGACACAGAGGAAGGCTCACCACAAGGTGGAAATCTATCACCATTGCTGGCAAATGTCTACCTCAATGAGTTCGACCAAGAATTCTTGAAAAGAGGCGTTCCATGCATAAGATATGCGGATGACATCGTGCTTCTTGCGAGGAGCAAGCGAGCATCAGAGAGACTCTTGGAAAGCAGTACGAAATATCTTGAGGAGAAGCTGAAACTTACAGTCAACCGAGAAAAGAGCCGTACTGTCAGCGTGTTTGCAATCCGAAATTTTAAATTCCTTGGCTTTGCATTGGGAAGGAACGGAAAAGGCATTTATGTCCGAGTTCATACGAAGTCATGGAAGAAGTTTAAGTCCAGACTGAAGGAGTTATCTTCCCGTAAGCGATGTCAGTCAATCAAGCCAAGCCTTGAGAAAATCAAAGTATATGCAAGAGGATGGCTTAACTACTACGGAATTGCAAGCATGAAGAACAACATAGATGACATCAACGGATGGCTCTATCACAGAATACGTATGTGTATATGGAAACAATGGAAGAAACCAAGGACGAAGGTACGTAACCTTATCAAGATGGGAGTACCCAAAGACTTGGCAATGCAAGCGGGTAATACCCGACGGGGACATTGGTTCGCAACGCATACAGTTGCAGTAAACATGGCAATGACAAAAGAAAGACTGATAAACAGCGGCTTTTTATGATTTAGCCACAGCCTATCAGTCAGTGCACGTCAACTATTGAAAGCGCCGTATACCGAACGGTACGTACGGTGCTGTGAGAGGACAGCGGTTAGCCACCGCCTCCTACTCGATTTATGTTGTAACAATTAATTATTTTTCTTGTTCTCAAGCTCAAGAAGCTTCATTGCACGCACCTTGAGTGGCAGACCAAACAGTGTGATGAAGCCGTCTGCATCATGGTGATCATATAAATCTCCTGTAGTAAAGCTTGCAAGTGACTCACTGTAGAGTGAATATGGTGAAGTAGTGCCGGCCTTGATGATATTGCCTTTATATAATTTGAATTTAACTTCTCCGGTTACATATTCCTGTGTTGATTTTACGAAAGCCTGGATTGCTTCACGAAGTGGTGTGAACCATTTTCCTTCGTATACGATCTGAGCGAGTTTGTTGCCCATTTCTTTCTTGACCTCCATTGTGGCACGGTCAAGGCAGAGCTCCTCGAGCTGGTCATGTGCCTCCATGAGGATGGTTCCACCCGGAGTTTCATATACACCACGTGATTTCATGCCTACAACACGGTTTTCTACAATATCGATGATACCGATGCCGTGCTTACCGCCGAGACGGTTCAGCTCTCTGATGATGTCTGCTACCTTCATCTTCTTGCCGTTGACAGAGGTGGGAACACCCTTCTCAAATGTCATTGTAACATATTCACCCTCGTCAGGAGCATGCTCAGGTGTGACGCTTAATACGAGCAGATGGTCATAGTTTGGCTCCTGTGAAGGATCCTCAAGCTCAAGTCCCTCGTGGCTGATGTGCCAGAGGTTACGGTCGCGGCTGTAGCTTGAATCTGTGCCGAACGGAAGGTCGATTCCGTGTGCCTTACAGTACTCGATCTCGGCTTCACGTGAATCCATTTTCCAGTTGTCCTGACGCCATGGAGCGATTACTTTGATATCAGGAGCGAGTGCCTTGATGCCGAGCTCGAAACGGATCTGGTCATTTCCTTTACCGGTAGCGCCGTGGCAGATGGCAACAGCACCTTCTTTTCTTGCGATCTCAACGAGTTTCTTTGCGATGCCCGGTCTTGCCATTGCTGTTCCAAGGAGGTATTTGTGCTCATAAACTGCGCCGGCCTGTACACAAGGTACGATGTAGTCCTCACTGAACTCATCACAGATATCCTCTATGTAAAGCTTTGAAGCTCCGGATAATTTAGCTCTCTCATCGAGTCCGTCAAGCTCCTCTCCCTGTCCGCAGTTGATGCAGCAGCAGATTACGTCATAGTCATAAGTCTCTTTAAGCCATGGAATGATAGCAGTGGTATCAAGTCCGCCTGAATAAGCTAATACAACTTTGTCTTTCATAAGTGCGTGTCCTCTTTTCGTTTATTCTTTATGATGGTAACCATTAACTGCTTTTGTGTCTAAAAGCCTTGAATAATTACTTTAGAATAAATATATACCAGTTCTTTACATATTGCAAGTGAAAAAATATACATTATTCATGTATAAATATACATAATTTTGTATAATTTTTTCTCTTTACGGATTGAAATTACTGTACTATATTATTATGTATGATGCGTCAGACCCATTTTATATGGTTATGCAGAAATACAATATGAAAGAGGAAATACTATGATAAAGGCTGGTATTATTGGAGCCACCGGATATGCCGGAGCAGAGCTCGTGAGAATTTTGATGAATCATAAAGAGGTAGAGATTGCATGGTATGGCTCACGAAGCTATGTGGATGAGAATTATGCCGATATCTATGGAAATATGTTTCAGATAGTTGATGCAAAGTGCATGGATGACAATATGGAGGAGCTTGCAGAGTCTGTTGATGTGATTTTCACTGCGACCCCACAGGGCTTTTTGGCAGGCGTGCTCACTGAGGATATATTAAGTAAGGTAAAGATTGTCGATCTGTCAGCGGACTTCCGTATCAAGGATGTAGCCACATATGAGAAATGGTACAAGATTGAGCACAAGTCGCCACAGTTTATTGATGAGGCTGTATATGGTCTGTGTGAGATAAACAGGGACATGGTCACAAAGGAGACAAGGCTTGTTGCAAATCCGGGCTGCTATACCACATGCTCCATCCTTACAGCTTATCCGCTTGTGAAGGAGGGACTTATTGATACAGATACACTTATTGTCGATGCAAAGTCAGGCACATCTGGCGCAGGACGTGGTGCAAAGACACCTAATCTGTTTTGTGAAGTAAATGAGAGCATGAAGGCATATGGCGTTGCCTCACACAGACATACCCCTGAGATAGAGGAACAGCTTGGATATGCGGCAGGAAAAGAAATTCTTATCAACTTTACTCCGCATCTTGTTCCGATGAACAGAGGAATCCTCGCTACAGAGTATGCGACACTTAAGAAAAAGCCTGATGGAACACTTCCTACATATGATGAGATTAAGGCAGTTTACGATAAGTATTATGCAAATGAGAAGTTTGTCAGAGTGCTCAAAAAAGGTGTCTGCCCTGAGACAAAGTGGGTTGAGGGCAGCAACTATGTGGATGTAAACTTTGTGATTGATGAGAGGACCGGCAGAATTATTATGATGGGTGCTCTTGACAATCTGGTAAAGGGTGCTGCAGGACAGGCGGTTCAGAATATGAATCTGTTATTTGGCTTCGATGAGGCAGAGGGACTTAATATGGTTCCTATGTTCCCGTAATAATTAATAATAGGAAAGTAATTATCAGAAAGATGCATTATAATGCTGATAGTTATATAAAAATATAAGGATGATTTAATAAAATGAGTAATGAGAATAAATATGAAATAAGGGTTATGACGATAGATGACTATGACGAGGTGTACAGCCTCTGGCAGACCATCCATGGCTTTGGAATCCGTTCTATTGATGACTCAAGAGAGGGAGTCCTTAGATTTCTTAAGAGAAATCCGACTACGAGTGTTGTAGCGGTAGAAGATGGAAAGATTGTTGGAGCCATACTCTGCGGTCACGATGGCAGAAGAGGCTGCCTGTATCATGTATGCGTGGATGAGCATTACAGGAAGTGCGGCATCGGAAAGAGCATGGTGGTTGCCTGCATGAGAGCACTTCAGGAAGAGCATATCAACAAGGTGTCAATCATAGCCTTCAAGGTGAATGAGCTTGGAAACCACTTCTGGAAGGAAGAGGGCTGGACATTCAGAGAAGACTTAAACTACTATGATTTCACACTTAACGAAGAAAATATAACAAGATTTAACAAATAAGGAGCAGTACAATGGCAGATAAGAACATGGAACAGGTAATGGAAAAGGCACAGGTGCTCATAGAGGCACTTCCGTATATACAGAGATTTAACAGAAAGATTATCGTTGTAAAGTACGGCGGATCTGCAATGGTTGACGAACAGCTTAAAAAGCAGGTGATCCAGGATGTCACACTTCTCAAGCTGGTTGGCTTCAAGCCTATCATCGTACACGGTGGAGGCAAGGAAATCAGCAAATGGGTAGGAAAGGTCGGTATGGAGCCTGTATTTGTAAACGGACTCAGAAAGACTGATGCCGATACAATGGAGATTGCCGAGATGGTACTGAATAAGGTAAACAAATCTCTCGTTACACTTGTTGAGGAGCTTGGTGTGCAGGCTGTCGGAGTAAGCGGCAAGGACGGTGGCCTCTTAAAGGTAAAGAAAAAAAGTATTCAAACGGAGAGGATATAGGCTTTGTCGGTGAAATCACTGATGTCAATCCAAAAATTCTTTATGACCTGTTAGAGAAGGACTTCCTTCCAATCGTGTGTCCAATCGGTCTTGATGACGAATACAATACATACAATATCAATGCAGATGATGCAGCATGTGCTATCGCCAGAGCAGTTTCAGCAGAAAAGCTTGCATTCCTCACAGATATCGAGGGTGTATATAAGGACCCTTCAGATAAGAATACTCTTATTTCAGAGCTTACAGTCTCAGATGCAAAGAAGCTTATAGGTGATGGTTTTATCGGCGGAGGTATGCTTCCTAAGCTCAACAACTGCATAGATGCTATCGATTACGGAGTTTCAAGAGTACATATTCTTGATGGACGTATCGCGCACTGCTTACTGCTTGAGATATTCACAAACAGAGGAATCGGAACAGCTATTCTTGGAGATTCGGAGGAGAAATTTAACAATGAGCAATAATATGGATAAACAGTCATACATTGATGAGGCAGAAAAGGAGCTTCTTCACACCTACAACAGATTTTCGCTTGTGCTTGATCACGGAGAGGGAGTACATCTTTATGATACAGACGGCAATGCATATCTGGACTTCGCTGCAGGAATAGCCGTATGTGCACTTGGATACAGCAATGAGCACCACAAGGAGGCATTAAAGGCACAGGTTGATAAGCTTTTACATACATCAAACCTCTACTACAATGCGCCTGTCATCGAGGCGGCAGACAAGGTACTTAAGGCAAGCAAAATGGACCGTATTTTCTTTACCAACAGCGGTACAGAGGCCATAGAGGGAGCTATCAAAGCAGCAAAGAAGTATGCTTTCACAAGAGATGGTCATGCCGGACATGAGATAATTGCCATGAACCATTCATTTCACGGAAGAAGCATCGGAGCGCTTTCTGTCACCGGCAATGCACATTATCAGGAGCCGTTTGAGCCACTTATGCCGGGCGTTAAATTTGCGGATTTCAATGATTTAGAGAGCGTTAAGGCTCAGGTGACAGACAAAACCTGCGCCATTATGATGGAAACTATGCAGGGTGAGGGCGGTATTTACCCGGCAAAGAAGGAGTTTATCGAGGGAGTGAGAGCTCTCTGCGATGAAAAGGATATTCTTCTTATCCTTGACGAGATACAGTGCGGCATGGGCAGAAGTGGCGAGATGTTCGCATGGCAGAACTATGATGTGAAGCCTGATATCATGACCTGTGCGAAGGCACTCGGCTGTGGCGTGCCTGTTGGTGCCTTTCTCATGACACAGAGGGTGGCAGACAAATCCCTTGCACCGGGCGACCATGGCACCACATACGGCGGCAATCCGTTCGTAGGAGCCGCAGTGAGTGCAGTGTTTGATGAGTTTAAGCGTCTTGATATAGTAAGCCATGTAAAGGAGGTTGCACCTTACCTGGAGAAGAAGCTTGATGAGCTTGTTGCAAAATTCGACTGTCTCACAGCCAGAAGAGGTATGGGACTCATGCAGGGCGTGGAGTGCAGCCTTCCTGTAGGAAAGGTCTCAGCAGAGGCTTTAAATCAAGGCCTTATAGTCATTACGGCAGGCAGCAATGTGCTTAGATTTGTGCCTCCTCTTGTTATCGAAAAGAGTGATGTTGACGAAATGATAGAAAAACTTGAAACAACACTTGTAATACTGTCAAAAAATCTGTAAAATAAAGAGGACATCGATTTCTCCTTTGAGATTATGATATTAATCAAAGGAGACCATATGAAAAAAATAATATTATTAAGTGCGTTTATTTTAACAATAGCGTTTGGCCTTTGCGGCTGTAAAAAGGATGATGCCACAGTTCATTTTGCTTCTGAAACGGAGCAGACTGCTGTGGTTTCAAGTGATGTAAACAGACAGACTGCTGATTCCAAGGAGAAGAAAGCTTCATCCGATGGAGAACAGGAGCAGAAGGCAAAACACAGCAGATGACACTGATGAATCTACTGAGTGGTGCGTCTATATCTGTGGTCAGGTTGCCAATCCCGGTGTATACAGAGTAAAGCCGGGCGCGAGAGTTTGTGAGCTCGTTGATATGGCGGGAGGCATGCTGGATACAGCTGACAAGAGCTTTTGGAATCTGGCATCAGAGCTGTATGATGGGCAGATGCTGTATTTCCCGACTGTAGAGGAGCTTAAGTCAGATCACATACCTGAGGGCACATATACTACCGGCATAGATGGCTCGCTGATGAAGGGCGGCGCTGAGGAGCATATAGGCGTAAAGGATGGCAAGCTCAATATCAATACCGCAACTGTCGAGCAGCTAATGGCTCTTTCCGGAATTGGTGAGAGCAAGGCAAAGAGTATTGTTGAAGATCGCGCCAAAAATGGATTGTTTTCTTCGATTGAGGATATCACGAGGGTGTCCGGCATCGGTGAAGCGATGTTTAATAAAATAAAAGATGATATAACAGTAAATTAGAGTGTATAAATGGCAAAAAAAAAGTGCTGGTCGTTGACGACGAAAAGTTAATTGTAAAAGGAATACGTTTCAGTCTGCTGCAGGATGGCATGGAGGTAGACTGCGCATATGACGGTGAGGAGGCCTTAAATAGGGCGAAGGCCAATTCATATGATATGATTCTTTTTTTAGATGTCATGCTTCCAAAGATGGATGGCTTTGAGGTGTGTCAGGCAATAAGGGAGTTTTCTGATGTCCCGATTGTCATGCTCACTGCAAAGGGCGATGACATGGACAAAATTTTAGGGCTTGAGTACGGCGCTGATGACTATATCACAAAGCCTTTTAATATTTTAGAGGTAAAGGCCAGAATCAAGGCAATCATGCGGCGCACTTCACCGGAACGCGCACCACAGGTACAGTCATCTGTAATTGAAAAGGGTGATATCAAGCTCGACTGTGACAGCAGACGTCTGTTCATAAATGATAATGAAATCAATTTGACAGCAAGAGAGTTTGAACTGCTCGAGATTCTGATCAAAAATGAAAATAAAGTGTACAGTAGGGAGAGCCTTTTAAAGATTGTATGGGGCGAGGATTACCCGGGTGACGTGCGTACGGTTGATGTGCATGTCAGACGTCTTCGTGAAAAGATTGAGGCAAATCCAAGCGAGCCGAAGTACGTTCATACCAAGTGGGGTGTGGGATATTACTACAACCAGAAGTAATACTTTCAGAAAGGTTCTAAAATGTTTAAGAGTAAAGTACATTTTGCATTTTATAAGAGTCTGAAATCCAGGCTGATTTTCATGATTTTTGTTCTCGTTCTGGTACCGGAGGTGGTGCTGTGCTTCGGCATACTTAACACCTACGAGTCCAGAGCGGTTTCAATCCGCGAAAGTGAAGTGCTTAGTCAGGCAAAGATTCTCGCAAACAAGATATCCACAAGTAAATACTTTGATAAGGATGGCAGTGACTTGAGCAATATTGATGCTCAGATTGACACTCTTACTACTATATATGAGGGCCGTGTGCTCATAGTTGACAAGCATTTTAAGATTATTAAGGATACGTACAATTTAGATGATGGCAATACTATTGTCTCAGAGGAGGTTATCAAGACCTTCTCTGCTTCAGAGATTACAAACTACGATTCTAAAAACCACTATATCGAGCTTTCTGTTCCGATAAGCAATCCAAACGACAAGGATTCAAAGATAGAGGGAGCACTTGTTGTAAGTGTGTCGACGGACAATATATCGCTAAATATGTCGTATCTGACACAGATTGCTGTGACGGTTGCTATTATCGCAGGTGCGGTGGTGCTCTTTTTGGTGTGCTTGTGCTTTTGCACCTTTTTGTTCCGATTAAGAAGCTTTCTGACGAGATATCAGACATTAAGGATGGCTTTGGAAAAGAGCAGCTGGATGTAGATGACTATGCGGAGACTGCTATAATAAGCAGGAATTTTAATGAGCTGATGAGCGGAATGAAGGTCATGGATGAGTCCAGACAGGAGTTTGTATCGAATGTGTCACATGAGCTCAAGACACCTCTTACTTCCATGAAGGTACTCGCAGATTCCATCAACAGCATGGGTGATGAGGCTCCGATTGAGATGTACAGGGAGTTCATGGGAGATATCACAAGCGAGATAGACAGAGAGACAAAGATAATAAATGACCTGTTATCACTGGTCAAGATGGATAAGTCGGCTGCCACGCTGAATATCGAGAGTGTTAATATCAATGACCTGCTCGAGCAGATTATGAAGAGACTTCAGCCGATTGCTGACAAGCAGCAGGTGGAGCTTGTACTCGAGAGCTTCAGACCGGTAACTGCAGAGATAGATGAGGTGAAGCTGACACTCGCTTTTACAAACCTTATTGAGAATGCAATCAAGTACAATGACAACGAGACCGGTGGCTATGTTCATGTATCCTTAAATGCGGACCATCAGTATTTCTATCTGAAGGTGGAGGACAACGGTATCGGTATACCGGAGGAGTCCTAGAGCACATCTATGAGAGATTTTATCGCGTGGACAAGTCGCATTCGAGAGAGATTGGCGGTACAGGTCTGGGACTTGCCATTACAAGAAGCTCTATTCTTATGCATAGGGGAGCTATAAAGGCTCACAGTGTGATGGGAGAGGGCACTACCTTTGATGTGCGTATACCGCTCAACTATATTGTATAGGAGGCTTGACGTGAAAAGAATAATTATATTCGTTCTCACTGCAGTAATTCTGCTCTCCATGGGCGGCTGCACAAAAAAAAAGCAGATAATACGGTTGAGGTGTTTTGTCTGAATATGGATGTTACGAGCAGCGTGCCGGAGTCATATGTGCTTAGAAGCAAAAACTCAGATGTGGACAAGCAGGTGGATGAGCTCCTTGGAAGACTGCAGGATAAGCCTGAAGACTCAAGACTGCGTAAGGCGATTCCGGATGAGGTGTCAGTGAGAGGTCATGACGAGAAAAACTATAACTGCACTGTGGATTTCAGCAAGGAGTATTATGACCTTACGGCTGCGCAGGAGGTGCTTTTGAGAGCTTCTGTAGTCCGCACGCTCACACAGCTGGATAGTATTTCATATGTGACATTTACTGTAAACAGTATTCCTCTTGTGGACTCGGATGATGAGATCGTCGGTAGCATGGGTGCTGATGATTTTGTTGAGAATCCGGGTGAGCAGATTAATACAAGTGTGAAGGAGACACTCACGCTTTATTTTGCTGACAAGGATGGTACAGGGCTTGAAAAACAGACCAGAGTGATACATTACAGCTCAAATATAGCGCTTGAAAAGCTTGTTGTTGAGCAGCTTATTGAGGGACCGAAGGGCTCTAAGCTCAAGGCAACTCTTCCGGGCACAACAAAGCTTATCAATGTGTCTGTGGCAGATAGAATATGCTATCTGAACTTTGACTCTTCGTTCAGAAATACTATTGACAATAAGCTGACAGAGGATGTGGTGCTGTATTCGATAGTTAATTCACTCACCTCACTTCCTACTGTGGACAAGGTACAGATCTCACTTGACGGTGAGAATGACGGCATGCTGCTTTATAATTACAAGCTAAGTGACATGTATGAGTTTAATAAGGATATAGTGGATTCTGATGATTCCACGGAAAAAACTGAAAAATAGAATAGATTGGATTAGGAGGAGAAGAGTATTAGTAAAAGACCGATGTTTTTATTTGCGTTGGTCTATACTGCAGGAACTGTTTCAGGTATGTATGGCAGGGGCTTTGGCTTTTTGGGTTTTGCCATGCTGGTTGTGGCTTTAATAGCTGAGTGTGTGGTGTCTAAGGGCAGTTTTTCCGGTATCAGGCGCATAGTTGTTTTGCTTATCCTGATATCGTCAGCTGTTTTTGCAACAGCACAATTCAGATACGCTTCAGTGGATGAAAACCGTGACAGCTATATGCAGTATATGACAGATGAAAAATCTGTCATCGTCTGGGGAAGATTTATAAAACTGAATACAAGTATTTCTCATACAGGTATTATATGACGGACTGCGTAGTGCAGCCCGGGTACGGCAAGGCTTTTGACAGAAAAATATCCTGTGGTGATGTCGTGGTATACTGTGACAGCAAAAGCGCACATCTGGGCGATTATATGAAAGCTTGCGGCAAGATAGGCTTGTTTAAGTCTGCAACCAATGAGGGAGAGTTTGACAGAGCGCGCTTTTACCGTTCGCAGGGAATTGATTTCTCGGTGAATGCAGACAGTATTAAGACAAGCGCCGGTAAACATGCATGGTATTACCACGGACTTGAAAAACTTCGTGATACGCTGTCAGCTTCACTTCTTGAGGTGACTGATGAGACAACGGCAGGAGTGCTTTCGTCCATGCTGCTTGGAGACAAGTCGTATCTGGATGATGAGATAAAGGATTTATACCGGGTCAGTGGTATTTCACATATACTGGCTATTTCCGGACTTCATATTTCTATAGTTGGCATGGCCTTTTACAAGCTTCTCAGAAAAAAAGAAGGGTGAGCTATACAGCGGCATTTGTCTGTTCTGCGGCACTTATACTAAGCTATGCTGTTATGACAGGAAATGCCGTGTCCACAAGGCGTGCCGTGGGGATGTTCATACTTACAATGCTTGCGGCAGCTTTAGGCAGATGGACAGATATGCTCAATTCTCTTGGCATCATGGTCATTTACCTGCTGTGGGACTATCCTATGGTTTTGGGATATGCCGGATTTGTGTTCTCGGTAGGGGCAATACTTGCTATAGGTATTGTGACACCTGTGATGAGTGCTCCTAAGGGCGGGAAATTCTGGGCATCAGTATCCATACAGCTTCCGATGCTTCCGGTTGTGGCTATGAACTATTATGAGCTGCCTCTTTTTGCGGTGTTTGTAAATCTTATTGTGATACCGGCTTTACCTGTCGTATTTATTTCGGGTCTGCTTGCGTCTGCCGCAGGCTGCTTTGGCGTGATGCCCGGCAAACTGCTGGTGTTTCCTGCATTTGCGGTGTTAAAGCTCTATGAGGTGCTTTGCGGTCTTGTTATGAAGCTTCCGGGGGCAACGGTTATCACAGGAGCTCCTGATGTATACAGGATTTTCCTTTTTATGCTGTTATGAGTGGCTTTTTGGTGGCATTTTCGCTTAAAAAACGTGCCATAGAGTGTGGTTCAAAAAAAAAGCCAAATCCTTTACAGTGTCCAAAGAGTGGTGTGTACAGCAGTCCTGCTTGCAATTTTGCTTGTGAAGCCAAAAACTGCTGCGCAGCTTGATATACTTGATGTGGGGCAGGGAGATGGTATATTTTACCGCTTTGAGTCAGGCACATGCATCTTTATTGATGGAGGAAGCTCTGACCGAAAACAGCTTGGCGAGAATGTGATTATGCCGTTTCTTAAGTATAACGGCATACAGAGTATATCATACTGGTTTGTTTCACATGCAGACAGTGATCATATAAGCGGATTGTCTGAGGTGATAGACAGTGGGTATACTATAGAGCATATAGTTGTGGCAGAAGCGGCGGCTAATGAGGAAGCTATGGAGGAGCTGCTTTTTAAAGCTAAGGAAGCAGAAATTGATATATGCCTTATGTCAAAGGGGGATTCGATTGAAATAAATGATGCATCAGGTTCGCGCAGTACTGCAAATGAAGAAGCTGATGGTATCATGTGCCTGTATCCGGGACCTTCGGATACTGCCTTAGACAGAAACGATATGTGTCTTGTGCTGAAGCTCACGGATGGCAGGTTTAGTGGTATTTTCGGCGGAGATATATCATCTGAGGTAGAAAAGAAGCTTGTTAATGAGTATGGGGATGGGCTTTCTGTGGATTTTTTTACAAGGCAAATCATCATGGTTCCAGGTATTCAAGCTCTGCAGACTGGATTGAGGCTTTAAGCCCAAGGTGGGCTGCAGTATCATGTGCGGCAGAAAACCGCTATGGACATCCGGCTGATGAAGCCATGGATAGGCTTATGGATGCAAAGTGCCGTATTTTATACACAATGCAAAGTGGTCAGATTAAGTATAAAGAGAGTGCTATATATGAAAACAATAGACAATGATATAAAAGCAGGAGATTTCAAAAAGGTTTATCTGCTGTATGGACAGGAGAGATACCTCATAAAACAGTACAGGGACAAGCTGATAAAGGCTATGGTCAGTGAGGGCGACAGCATGAACTTTTCATCGTTTGAGGGCGATGGAATCAACCAGAAGGAGATAATTGACCTGGCGGAGACACTTCCGTTTTTTGCGGATAAAAGAGTGATTCTTATAGAGGATGCAGGCATTTTTTTCAAAGGCAGGCGATGAGCTTGGAGAGTATTTAAAGGATTCACCTGAGAGCACGCACTTTATATTTGTTGAGGAGAGCGTTGATAAGCGCTCAAAGCTTTATAAGGCGGCAGCCAAGTGCGGTAATCCTGTGGAGTTCAAGGAACAGACGGATGAGACACTTGCCAGATGGATAGGAATGAGGATTAGAAAAGATGGAAAGGGCATGAGCCAGGCTGCCTACAACAGCTTTATAGAAAAAACCGGCACAGATATGGAAAATATCGACAAGGAGCTTGAGAAGCTGCTGTGCTACTGCATGGACAAGGACGTGATTGAGCTTTCGGATGTTGAGGCTGTAACGACAGAGCAGATCACAAACAAGGTGTTTGAGATGGTTGATGCGATTGCATCACACAAACAAAAGCGTGCGCTTGAGCTGTATTACGATCTGCTGGCACTTAAAGAACCGGCCATGCGTATTATGTATCTTATATCGCGCCAGTTCAATATACTGATGAATGTGAAAGCCATGACAAATAAGGGCTTTGGCAACAAGGATATAGCATCAAAGGCCGGATGTCCGGAGTGGGCGGTGCGCAAATATCAGGCGCAGTGCAGGGCATATTCGCTGGATGATTTAAAGAGGGCTGTGAGAGACGGTGTGGCATATGAGGAGGATGTGAAGACCGGCAGGATGAATGACCAGATGGCTGTGGAGCTTTTTTTATAGTGCAGTACTCTGCAGATATGACCGGCACTCATACGACAGGCAGTAAATGATATAACGCAAATATACAAAAAAACAAATAAAAAAACCCATCGGTATGACGGCACCGATGGGTTTATTATTTATTGCTATATAGTAATTAAGCTAATCCGTTAACAAGCTTTGTTAAACGAGATACTTTTCTGGCTGCGTTGTTCTTGTGGAAGATACCCTTTGAACCAGCGCTTGCGATAACAGAAGTTGCATCCTTTAATGCAGCCTCAGCAGCAGCCTTATCATTTGCAGCTACAGCAGCCTCAACCTTCTTGATTGCTGTCTTAACTCCTGATTTGATTGCTTTATTTCTTGCAGCCTTAGTTTCTGTTACTAAAATTCTCTTTTTTGCTGATTTAATGTTAGCCAACTCGTACACCTCCAAATATTTAATCTAATGTATGCCAAAACAGACACGGACGCTTTGGCACAAACATACTAGAATATAATATGTCAACCTTTCTGCTCTGTCAATACATATTTTGAAAAAAATTGCAAAAAATTAACATATATGTGATTTTGGAATATCATACAGGGGAGGTGTATTGATTTGTCGGCTGATAAATGGTGTGCAAGAACTGATCTGGCGCTTGAGACGCAGGAGAGCCTTAAAAAGGCAAACACAGATATGAGAGGTGTGAATTTCTCTGAAAAAAGCTGGATAATGGAATCATAGTCAGTGTAGTGACAATTGACTCAGAAAATGCAGTCAGGGCTACAGGCCGTCCTAAAGGAAAATATGTGACAATTGAGGCTGCTATGCTGTCCGAGGGAGATGAGGAGTGCTGTCAGGCTGTGACAAGGGAGCTTTCAAGAGAGCTTAAGAGCTTTGTAAAGGCTGTCTGTGACAAGCGTATATATGCGGCACTTGTTGTCGGACTTGGAAACAGAAATGTAACTCCTGATGCGCTTGGGCCAAGATGCGTTGACAGCTTGTTTATCACCCGCCATATAGTAAAGGAATATGGCAGGTATGCGTTTAGCAACGAGAATGTAAACAGTGTGTGCGGCCTGGTGCCGGGCGTGATGGCTCAGACAGGCATGGAGTGCCTTGAGATAATAAAGGGTGTGGTGAGCGAGGTGAAGCCTGATTTTGTTGTGACAATTGATGCGCTTGCGGCACGCAGTACAAAGAGGCTGGGCTGTACCATACAGCTGACGGATACAGGAATAGTGCCCGGAAGCGGGGTAGGAAACCACAGGGACGGTATTAACCATGGCAATCTCGGAGTGCCTGTTATCGCAATTGGTATTCCGACAGTCATTGATGCGGTGACTATTGTTTCAGATGCAGTAAATGCCAGCCGGGAGAACACCGCAAAGCTCATGTCGCCTAAGTTAAACGGCATGTTTGTGACGCCGAAGGATATTGACGAGACGGTTAAGAGACTGGCAGGGCTTTTGTCTGAGGGCATAAATATGGCTTTTTCAAACGATGAATATGATGACTATAGGGAATAATTTTATTGCTTCTGAATATCCTTAGAGCCAGCCGCATAAGCTTTATGTAGCAGGGGCTGCCTGATGCTTTAGATGGGAGATGATATTGTGAAGAAAAAAATGATTGTGCTTATAGCATTTATATATATTGCGTCTATGCTGTTTTGCGGTGATGGTGTGGGAAAGAAGTTAGTGGAAGAAAAATTTCCGCACCTTACATATTCTGACAAGGAGTGTGATGATTCAAAAAAAAGAAGGAGCTGCGTATTGTGGAGGATGAGGATACAGCAGGAGGTATTCTCTCATACGAGGAGCTTGCTGCGATGGAAAATGAAAATGCAAGTGTCAGGAATAATATGCTGCCGGATACCGACCAGCTGGCATTTGTTGATGAAGCTGAAAAAAAAAGGTGAGCTGGCAGAGCTCGAGGAGCAGCAGAACGTGAAAATGCCGCAGGTAGATATGAGCTTTGACAATCTGGTAAAAAACTATTATCAGGTGGACAAGACTACATATATAGGAGCCGATGAGCTGTGTGAGGAGTTTTTGCTTGGGCGCGATATGTCTATAGAAAAGTCAGGCGACGGTCCTGATATACTCATATACCATACACATTCGCAGGAGGGGTACAGTGATTCCCTTGATACGTCAGAGACAGAGACCGTAGTTGGAGTGGGTGACAGGCTTGAATCACTTTTGAGGGAAAAATACGGTTACAATGTGCTGCATCACAAGGGGCAGTATGATGTGAATGACCGCGACCATGCGTATTCTAATTCACTTCCTGAAATTACAGAGATTATTGAGAAAAATCCGTCTATAAAGGTGGTTATTGACCTGCACAGGGATGGAGTGGCTGAGACTACAAGGCTTGCTGCCACAATAGATGGAAAGCCTATGGCACAGATTATGTTTTTTAACGGGCTGTGCCGCACTGCTGCAAGGGGACCGATTAATAGTCTGCCCAATGAGTATCTGGGGGACAATCTGGCGTTTTCATTTCAGCTGCAGCTCATGGCAAATGAGTATTATCCGGGGCTTGCAAGGCGCATATACTTAAAGGGCTACAGATATAATATGCATCTGTGTCCGAAATCGCTGCTCGTGGAGGTGGGAGCGCAGACAAATACCAAGGAGGAGGCGTACAATGCAATGGAACCACTTGCAGATATACTTGATAAGGTGTTAAAATAATATAGACTTTATTTCACAAATCTGATAAACTTTGATGAGTTATTGAAAGCATTAGGAGGACATATGTCAATAGATCAGAGCAAAATCCGCAATTTTTGTATTATTGCCCATATTGATCACGGTAAATCTACACTCGCGGACAGAATTATAGAAAAAACAGGCACACTTACCAGCAGGGAAATGCAGGCTCAGGTGCTCGACAATATGGATTTAGAGAGAGAGCGTGGTATCACCATCAAGTCTCAGGCAGTCCGTATTATATATACCGCAAAGGATGGCGAAGAGTATATTTTTAATCTGATAGATACACCGGGACACGTGGATTTTAACTATGAGGTATCAAGGAGTCTTGCGGCATGTGACGGGGCTATACTTGTAGTGGATGCGGCCCAGGGCGTTGAGGCACAGACACTTGCAAATGTTTATCTTGCACTGGATCATGACCTGGATGTATTTCCTGTTATAAATAAGGTGGATCTGCCGAGTGCGCGCCCGGATGAGGTGGCACAGGAGATTGAGGACGTTATCGGTATTGAAGCTATGGATGCACCGCGTATTTCCGCAAAGACGGGACTCAATATAGAGGATGTGCTGGAGCAGATTGTAAAAAGATTCCGGCACCAACAGGCGATAAAGATGCACCGCTTAAGGCACTTATATTTGATGCAACATATGATTCTTATAAGGGAGTCATTATTTTCTGCCGACTGAGAGAGGGCTCTGTAAAGGTAGGAGATACAATAAAGATGATGGCTACAGGTGCATCTGATGTGGTTACAGAGGTGGGCTATTTTGGCGCAGGCCAGTTTATACCATGCGATGAGCTTTCGGCCGGTATGGTTGGATACATTGGCTAGCATCAAAAATGTCAGGGATACACGCGTGGGTGATACAGTTACACTCGTTGACAGACCGTGCGATGAGGCGCTTCCGGGCTATAAGAAGGTCAACCCTATGGTTTACTGTGGTCTTTATCCTGCCGACAGTGCAAAGTATCCTGATTTAAGGGATGCGCTTGAAAAGCTGCAGGTCAACGACGCTTCATTACAGTTTGAGCCTGAGACATCACTGGCACTTGGCTTTGGCTTCAGATGCGGATTCCTTGGTCTTTTACATCTGGAAATTATTCAGGAGAGACTGGAGAGAGAGTTTGATCTGGATCTCGTTACCACTGCACCTAGTGTTATTTACAAGATTCACAAGACAAGCGGTGAGGTGATAGATCTGACCAATCCTTCAAATATGCCGGATCCGTCAGAGATTGAGTATATGGAGGAGCCATACGTATCTGCAGAGATTATGGTCACAAGTGAATATGTCGGTGCGATTATGAAGCTGTGCCAGGAGAGACGAGGAGTCTATATCAGCATGGAGTATATCGAAAAAACACGAGCTCTCATAAAGTACGACTTGCCATTAAATGAGATTATCTATGATTTCTTTGATGCTTTAAAGTCACGCTCGAGGGGATATGCTTCGTTTGACTATGAGATGAAGGATTATGAGCGCTCAGAGCTTGTCAAGCTTGACATCTTAATCAATAAGGAAATGGTCGATGCACTTTCATTTATCGTATTCAAGGAGAGTGCATACGAAAGAGGCCGTAAGATGTGCGAGAAGCTTAAGGGTGAGATACCAAGGCATTTGTTTGAGATACCTATTCAGGCAGCAGTCGGTGCCAAGATTATAGCAAGAGAGACTGTTAAGGCGCTTCGCAAGGATGTACTTGCCAAGTGCTACGGTGGTGATATTTCACGTAAGAAGAAGCTGCTTGAGAAGCAGAAGGAAGGAAAGAAGAGGATGCGTCAGGTGGGCAATGTAGAGATACCACAGGAGGCATTCATGAGTGTGCTTAAGCTGGATGAGGAGTAATCGCACATATGAAGAATCTTGAGATTTATATTCATATACCATTTCGTGTGAGAAAATGTGAATATTGTGATTTTTTATCATTTCCCGCAGACGATGATGCAAAGCTTCGCTATGTCAAGGGGCTTATGGCGGAAATGATATTTTACGGCCCGCTTATGAAGAACTATCAGGTGTCGTCTGTCTATATCGGAGGAGGTACACCAAGCTCTATAGATGAGCAGTGGATTGCTGCTTTGATGGAGGGTGTGTTTGACTGCTTTAATGTGCTGCCTGATGCTGAGATATCCATAGAGTGCAATCCCGGTACGCTTAGCAGGGAAAAGCTTTTAGCATACAGGGATGCGGGAATCAACCGCCTGTCAATAGGACTGCAGTCGGCAAATAATGATGAGCTTAAGCTGCTCGGGCGTATACATACCTTTGAACAGTTTGTGACGAATTATGAGGTGGCCAGAAATGTGGGCTTTAAAAATATCAATGTAGATTTGATGTATGGTCTGCCGGGACAGTCAGCGTCACAGTATATGGCGACGGTAAACAAGATTATAAGGCTTCATCCGGATCATATATCGGCGTATTCTCTTATAGTGGAAAAGGGTACTCCTTTCTATGAAAAGTACAAGTTTGACATGGTGCGCCAGGAGGCGGGCATGGGAACGGAGTTTCTGCCTAATGAGGACGAGTTATATGATATGGAAAAGGCGGGACAGAAGGCGTTTATGGATGCCGGCTACAGGCAGTATGAGACATCTAACTATGCTAAAAGAGGTATGGAGTGCCGCCATAATATAGGCTACTGGACCAGAGCTGACTATTTAGGACTTGGAATAGGGGCGGCATCGCTTATATCAAATGTCAGATATACCAATACATCCGATATGGATGAATATCTGTCGCGCTGCCGTCATATACATGATGTGGGTGATGATATATTTAAGGCCAATCTGCATGTGGCAGCTGATGTTATAGACAAAAAGGACAGATGGAGGAGTTTATGTTTCTTGGACTTCTGTATGAATGAGGGGGTCACAAGAGAAGCCTTTGAGAGGGCATTTGGTATTTCGATAGATGCAATCTACAAGGATACGATAGACAGCCTGAAAACAACAGGAGCTGCTCGTGGTAAAGGCCGGGCATATCTATTTATCGGAGAGAGGAAAGGATGTAGCCAATTACGTTATGGCACAGTTTTTGAAGGATTAACGGAGAGTAAATTATGGATATGACTTTTAAGCTTCAGGTGTTTGAGGGACCGCTTGACCTGCTTTTATACCTGATAGAGAAAAATAAAGTAAATATTTATGATATCCCAATTGTCGAGATTACAGCGCAGTACATGGGGTATGTGGATCAGATGAAAAAGGATAACCTGGGCACGCTCAGCGAGTTTCTCGTGATGGCAGCTACGCTCCTCGACATAAAGTCAAAGATGCTTCTCCCAAAGAAAGAGGAAGAAGAGCAGGAGCAGGAAGATCCAAGAGCAGAGCTTGTGCAGCAGCTGCTTGAGTACAAGATGTACAAGTGCATGGCAAATGAGCTTAAGGATCGCCAGCTGGATGCCGGCAAGGTGTGGTATAAGAAGAAGGACATACCTGATGAGGTCCTTGCATATGAGGAGCCTGTTAATCTTGAGGAGCTTGTCGGAGATATCCGTCTTTCTGATTTAAACAGAATCTTTCAAAGTATAATGAAGAGACAGGAAGAAAAGATAGATAAAGTCCGTTCGAAGTTTGGAAAGATTGAAAAGGAAGAGGTCTCCTTAGAGGAAAAGATGGACTTCCTGACAGACTATGCTACCTCACACAAGCACTTCAGCTTCAGAGGGATGCTTACCGCATCGTCAAGCAAAGTGGAAGTCATAGTTACATTTCTTGCCATACTGGAGCTTATGAAGACCGGCAAATTAACTATCGTTCAGGAGCATATTTTTGATGATATCCAGATTGAGTCAAGAATTGCTGCATAAAGAGGGTTTGAGGATATATGAATTATAAAGCTGCAATAGAGGCTATTTTATTTACCATGGGAGAATCCGTGGAGCTTGGAAGGATAGCCGATGCAATACAATTAAATGAAAAAGAAACAAAAAAGCTGCTTGACGAGCTGATTAAGGAGTATAGAAGCTCTTCAAATATAGGTATGAATATCATAGAGCTTGATGGTGCTTATCAGATGTGTACAAAGCCACAGATGTATGAATATCTCATCCGCATTGCAAAGCAGCCTAAGAAGAGGGTGCTTACGGATGTGCTTTTAGAGACTCTTTCAATCATAGCGTACAAGCAGCCTGTAACAAAGGCAGAGATAGAAAAAATCAGAGGTGTGTCAAGTGAACATGCCGTAAGCAAGCTTGTCGAATACAATCTGGTGCAGGAGCTTGGAAGGCTTGATGCTCCGGGAAGACCGCTTTTATTTGGTACCACAGAGGAATTTCTAAGGAGCTTTGGGGTTTCGTCTATTGACGAGCTGCCGGTACTAAGCCCTGTGCAGGTTGAGGAGTTTAAGCAGGAGGCAGAGGAAGAGATGCACGTGAAGCTTGATGTGTAGTGCAGGTGTATTGCGTAAGCTGCCATTTCATATAATATGGACATGCAAATAATCATATATATTACCGATGGAGGTAATTATATGGTTATTTTTTTTAGAAAATATAAGTCGAAAATAGCTTTAATGGTTTTCATTTGTGTGTTGTTTTGTGCTGTCAGCTGTTTGCTTGATTTTAAGACGCTAGGAAAGCAAAAAATGCCCGGTTTGGAAAAGAAAAGTGTGTTTATGGCAGCGGAAAATACTGTTGCTAAGAATACTGACAAAGACGTAAATGAGCCCAGGCTTCATGCTGTTTCAGCGGCATTATATGATGCGGATGACGAGACGTTTATATATGGTAAAAACATGAGAGACAGCATGGCAAATGCCAGCACCACGAAGATTCTTACGTGCATTGTGGCACTTGAAAAAGCTGATATAAATGATACTGTTACGATTTCACAAAATGCTGCATCACAGCCTGAGGTCAAGCTTGGACTTGTGGCAGGGAATAGCTATAATATGAAGGATTTACTCTATGGCATGATGCTTGAGTCGTTCAATGACTGTGCCTATGCGATTGCGGAGCATGTGGGCGGCTCGACGGAGGGCTTTGCAAAGCTTATGAATGAAAAAGCAAATGAGATAGGGTGCCTTGGCACGTATTTTATTACACCAAACGGGCTGGATGCTGAGAATGATATAAGCTTTCACCACTCCACGGCGGGAGATTTGTGTGTTATAATGTCTTATTGTGCGTGGAAATCACCAAAATCAACACAGTTTCTTGAGATAACACAGACTATGCAGTACACATTTGAGACAAAGGAAGGTCAGATGGTTTTTAGCAATCACAACAGGCTCCTTAAGGAGACGGACTACTGCATATCGGGAAAGACCGGCTTTACCACAAAGGCAGGCTACTGCTATGTCGCAGCAGTTGAAAAGGATGGAAGGAGAATGTGCCTTTCTCTCTTGGGCTGTGGGTGGCCAAACAATAAAAACTATAAGTGGGCTGATGCAAAGAGTCTGGTGGAGTATGCGGTTTCAGATGCTGCCGAAGATTCTTACTGTGATGCTGCTTGTGTAACAACACAACAGACCGGTGATACACAGACAACGGATAAACAGGCAGCAGGAAAAGAAACTCCGGCGGTAAAAAAAGAGGATAGAAAAACAATTAACTTAAAATATATAGAAAATAACAAGAAGAATAAGAAAATTTGCAAGAATTTTCTCAAGAATTTTACAATTAATATAGGAAATTTTTTCTAAATAAAAATAAAGGTTAAAAATTTAACAAATTAGTTGAAAAAAAATTTAGAAATAGTCTATTATCATACTAGCGAAAAATTTTATTTTTTTATAGATGGAGGATATAAAATGAGTAGTAACAATCAAAGCTTGGCAATGCAGCGTATTGCTAAGTTAGTCGACGAGAACAGTTTCATGGAAATTGGTTCTCTTGTGACAGCTCGCAGTACAGATTTTAACCTTACTGCAGCAAAAGCTCCTTCAGATGGTGTTATTATCGGACACGGTCTGATTGATGGAAATCTTGTATTTATCTACAGCCAGGATGCAACAGTTCTTAACGGAACAATCGGCGAGATGCATGCAAAGAAAATTGCTTCTGTATATGATATGGCCATGAAAATGGGCGCACCTGTTATCGGATTTATCGATTGCGGTGGTATCAGACTTCAGGAGTCAGTTGATGCATTAGACGGATTTGGTCTTATCTACGCCAAGGAAGTTGCAGCAAGTGGCGTTATTCCACAGATTTGTGGTGTATTCGGTAATTGTGGTGGCGGACTTTCTGTAGTACCGGCTCTTTGTGATTTCGCTTATATCGAAGAGTCTAAGGGCAGAATGTTTGTTAATACTCCTGATGCAATAGAGGGTAACCGCGTTGAGAAATGCGATACAGCAGCAGCTTCATTCCAGAGTGAGAACAATGGATGTGTAGACGGAATCGGTTCAGAGGATGATATTATCGCTGATATCAGAGCTCTTGTCAGCATGCTTCCGCTCAACAACGAGGGAGATGTATATACAGACTCATGTGAGGATGATCTCAACAGAGCATGTAACAGCATGGCTGATATGAAGGCTGATCCAAGATTCCTCTTATCAGAGCTTTCTGATGATCATGTATTCTTTGAGACAAAGAAAGACTTTGCCAAGAATATGGTTACAGGTTTTGTTAAATTAAACGGCATGACAGTCGGTGCAGTTGCAAACTGCAGCACAGTATATGATGCTGAGGGCAAGAAGGCAGAGGAGTTTGCACTTTCTCTTACTGCAAAGGGCTGCAACAAGGCAGCTGAGTTTGTATCATTCTGTGATGCTTTCTCAATTCCTGTACTTACACTTACAAATGTAAACGGATTCAAGAACTGCATGTGCTCTGAGAAGAAGCTTGCAAAGGCTCTTGCCAGAATGACATATGCATTCTCAAGCGCAACATGTCCAAAGGTTAACCTGATTACAGGCGAGGCTTACGGAAGCGCATATGTTGCAATGAACTCTAAGTCAATCGGAGCTGATATGGTTTATGCATACCCTGATGCAAAGATTGGTATGATGGATTCAAAGATTGCAGCTGAGATTATGTATCCGGGCGCTGATGCAAAGGAAATCGATGAGAAGGCAGCTGATTACGAGAAGCTTCAGTCTTCTGTTTCATCAGCAGCAGCCAGAGGATATGTAGACCTCATCATTGATCCGGCTGACACAAGAAAATATCTTGTAGGTGCTTTTGAGATGCTTTACACCAAATATGTAGATGCACCAGAGAAGAAACACGGAACTAAATAATAGAAAGGCGCATTTTGTTATGAAGAAGAAAAAATAACATATATCCTTAGCCTTCTTATGATTGTATGTATGCTTGGAGCATGTGGCTCTGACAATGCCGAAAAGACATACGGCGGATACACAACAGACGAGCTTCATACTGAGGCAACAGACAGCCTTAGCAATATCCAGAACTACATTGCGCTCGTAGATAGTTGTGGCGGTTATGACAGCTATGAGAAGAGTGTCAAGAAAGTTGAGGAGAAGACAGGCATGACAGAGGGTGAGGTTGTTTACAACACACTCGGACAGTCGGGAGCAAGCGTTTCAATGAAAAATATCGACGCTGAGCTTGATGCCGTTTCATCATGGCTTGATCTGGTTGACAAATACGGAGACGTAAAGGATGCAACTGATGGCAAGGATTTTACAGTAACTAAGTCAGGTGGTACACTTACTACCGACATGACACTTACATTTGGCAAGCAGGATGTAACATACGAATTAGTATATGATTCGGTTACCATGGAGGTAACAGGTATCTCACTTACTCCTGTTCAGACAATGGGACAGAAGCTTGCTAAGGCAGGACAGAACACAGTAATTTCAATGAGTATTGTATTCTGTGTACTTATTCTTATCTCTCTTATCATTTACTGCTTCAAGTTTATTGCTCTTATCGGCAATAAGCCAAAGAAGGCAGAAGCAAAGAGCGAGCCTGAAAAGAAAGAGACTGCTGCTGCAGCAGCACCTGCTACAGACCTTACAGATGATACAGAGCTTGTAGCTGTTATCTCAGCAGCTATAGCAGCAAGCGAGGGTACTACAACAGAGGGCTTTGTAGTCCGTTCAATCAATAGAAGATACTTTAGGAGGACATTTGAGATGAAAAACTATACAATTACCGTTAACGGAAATGTTTACGATGTTACAGTAGAAGAGCCAGGAAGCACACCTAGCACAGCCAGCGCACCTAGAAGAGCTGCAGCACCTGCTGCCGCTGCACCAAAGGCTGCTGCACCTGCAGGAGCAGGAAGCATCAAGGTTGAGGCCGGAGCTGCCGGAAAGGTATTTAAGCTCGAGGCTAAGGTTGGCGATGCAGTAAAGAAGGGTGATACACTTCTTATTCTTGAGATCATGAAGATGGAGACCTGTTGTTGCACCACAGGATGGAACAGTAGCAAGCATTGATGTTGCTGTTGGTGATTCAGTAGAGTCAGGTGCATTACTTGCAACATTAAACTAATTCCAGGAGGTAAACTAATTTGAGTTACGTAGGTGAAACACTTTCAAACCTCCTACATCAGACTGCCTTTTTTAATCTGTCAGTCGGAAACTATGTTATGATTGCCGTAGCATGTGTATTCCTGTTTTTGGCTATTAAAAAAGGATTTGAGCCTTTACTTTTAGTACCTATTGCTTTTGGTATGCTCCTTGTTAATATCTATCCTGATATTATTGTAAGCCCGGAGCACTCAAGCAATGGAGTAGGTGGTTTACTTTATTATTTCTATACACTTGATGAGTGGTCAATTCTTCCTTCACTGATTTTCCTCGGTGTCGGAGCTATGACAGACTTTGGTCCGCTTATCGCAAACCCTATCAGCTTCTTACTCGGAGCTGCAGCACAGTTTGGTATTTTCGGAGCTTATTTCCTTGCAATCCTTCTCGGATTTAATGACAAGGCAGCAGCAGCCGTATCTATCATCGGTGGAGCTGACGGACCTACATCTATTTTCCTTGCCGGAAAATTAGGTCAGACAGGTCTGATGGGACCTATCGCCGTGGCAGCGTACTCGTACATGGCATTAGTACCTATCATCCAGCCGCCAATTATGAAATTATTTACTACAAAGAAAGAGCGTGCAATCAAGATGCAGAACCTTCGTCCTGTAAGCAAGCTTGAGAGAATTCTCTTCCCTGTAGTAGTTACTATCGTTGTTTGTACACTGCTTCCAACTACAGCACCACTCGTTGGTATGCTCATGCTTGGAAACCTTTTCCGTGAGTCTGGTGTAGTACGTCAGCTTCAGGAGACAGCAAGCAACGCCCTTATGTACATTGTAGTTATCTTACTTGGTACATCAGTAGGTGCTTCTACAAGCGCAGAGTCATTCCTTAATATGAGCACAATCAAGATCGTTATCCTTGGTCTTATTGCATTCATGGTGGGAACTGCTGCCGGAGTACTTTTTGGAAAGCTTTTATGCTTCCTTACAAAAGGCAAGATCAATCCACTTATCGGTTCAGCCGGTGTATCCGCTGTTCCTATGGCTGCCCGTGTATCTCAGAAGGTCGGTGCAGAAGAGGATCCAACAAACTTCCTTCTTATGCATGCTATGGGACCTAACGTAGCCGGTGTTATTGGAACTGCCGTAGCGGCCGGATGCTTCATGGCTATATTCGGTATTTAGATTTAATTAAGGAGGATTAATCATGTCAGAAGTGGTAAAGAAACCATTAAAAATAACAGAAACTGTTCTTCGTGATGCACATCAGTCACTGATTGCAACCAGAATGACAACAGAGCAGATGCTGCCGATCGTAGACAAGATGGATAAAGTTGGCTACCACGCAGTAGAGTGCTGGGGAGGCGCTACATTTGATGCCTGCCTGCGTTTCTTAAAAGAAGATCCATGGGATCGTCTCAGAAAATTAAGAGACGGCTTCAAAAATACAAAGCTCCAGATGCTTTTCCGTGGACAGAATATCTTAGGATATCGTCCATATGCAGATGATGTTGTTGAGTATTTCGTACAGAAGTCAATCGCAAACGGAATCGATATCATCCGTATTTTCGACTGCTTAAATGATATCAGAAACTTACAGACAGCAGTTACAGCATGTAACAAGGAAAAGGGACATGCCCAGGTAGCTCTTTCATACACACTTGGAGATGCTTACACACTTGACTACTGGATGGATATGGCAAAGAGAGTTGAGGACATGGGTGCTGACTCACTTTGTATCAAGGATATGGCCGGTCTTTTAGTTCCTGCAAAGGCTACAGAGCTTGTTCAGGCTTTAAAAGGATTCTACAAGCCTTCCTGTCGAGCTTCATACACACTACACATCAGGTGTTGCTTCAATGACATACATGAAGGCTGTTGAGGCCGGAGTTGATATCATTGACACAGCTATGTCACCATTCGCTCTTGGAACAAGCCAGCCTGCAACAGAGGTTATGGTTGAGGCATTCAAGGGTACAGAGTTTGATACAGGTCTTGATCTTAATCTCTTAAGTGAGATTGCTGATTACTTCAGACCAATGAGAGAGGAAGCTTTAGCTTCAGGTCTCATGAACCCAAAGGTACTCGGGTAAATATCAATACTCTCCGTTATCAGGTTCCTGGAGGAATGCTTTCAAACCTTATCTCACAGCTCAAGGAACAGGGCAAAGAGGACAAGTACGAGGAGGTTCTCGCAGAGGTACCTCGTGTGCGTAAAGATCTCGGTGAGCCACCACTTGTAACTCCTTCTTCACAGATCGTTGGTACACAGGCTGTATTTAACGTACTCATGGGCGAGAGATACAAGGTTGCTACTAAGGAGACTAAGGATATCCTTCTTGGTAAGTATGGTCAGACAGTTAAGCCTTTCAACCCTGAGGTTGTTGACAAGGTTCTTGGTGATGATAAGAAGAATGCCATCACATGTCGTCCGGCAGATCTTCTTGAGCCAGAGCTTGACAAGATTGAGGCTGAGATGAAGCAGTGGAAACAGCAGGATGAGGATGTTCTTTCTTATGCTCTTTTCCCACAGGTTGCTACTGATTTCTTCAAGTACAGACAGGCACAGCAGACAGGTGTTGATGCAAAGGCCGCTGATACTGAGAATAAGGCTTATCCTGTATAGTATTTAAAAATATAATTCATGCTTTTGAATTTCAAACAGGTCCGGCTTTGCCGGGCCTGTTTTTTGGTGATGAGATATGGAGAAAAGTAAGTCCCGGGCATCGGGCAGGCACGCACACTTTCATGTGTGCGAATAGCTCAGCCTCTTAGATACTATAGAAATTATGCCCATGAAACACAGAAATGTCCTGCCATGGACGGCAGGACAAGGTGTTATGCGCCATGGATGGAGCATAAAAGCCGGTTTCGTCAAGCATAGACCAACTTCAAGCATAATTTCGTATAGTATCTTAGTGGCGTAGCGTAGCGCACGGGAAAGTGTGCGTGCCTGTCCGGTGCCCGGGACTTACGAGTCTATTCTATGGCAAAAATAAAAAATATAAATTCGCTCTTTCATATAGAGGAAAAAAGTGATAATATTTTAAGGTATGAAAAAATCGCTGCAGGTCACACAAATATGTGAAGCACAGCCATAAACGGGAAAGCTCAGGAGTATAAGATGTCAAACACTAACGACTTACTTAACAGGATAAATGCTAAATACAGTACGATGAGCAAGGGGCACAAGCTGCTTGCTACATACATAACTGATAATTATGATAAGGCTGTCTTTCTGACAGCTGCTAAGATGGGCGAGACGGTAGGAATTTCTGAGTCTACGGTTGTCAGGTTCGCTACATCGCTGGGATATAAGGGATATCCCGATTTTCAGAAGGCACTTGAGGAGCTTGTAAGGAACAAGCTCAATTCGGTTCAGCGAATGGAGGTCACATATGGGCGTATCAGCCAGTCACAGATTCTTGAGACTGTACTGCAGTCTGATCGTGACAAGATTAAGACCACTCTGGAAAAAATTGATGCGGATGCATTTGACCTGGCGGTAGATACTATTTTACAGTCAAGGAAAATTTATATTGTCGGAATCAGAAGCTGTGCACCTCTTGCAAGCTTTCTTGCATTTTATATGAATCTGATGTTTGAGGATGTGTGTCGGCTTACGACAAACAGCTCTAGCGAGCTTTTTGAGCAGATGGTGCGTATTGGCAAGGAGGATGTGATTATCGGCATCAGCTTTCCGCGTTACTCTATGCGTACTCTTAAGGCGTTAGAATTTGCCAACAACAGGAGTGCAAAGGTTATCACTATCACAGACAGTATTCATTCACCGATGAATCTGTATTCTTCATGCAATCTGATTGCCGACAGTGATATGGCTTCTATAGTTGATTCACTTGTTGCTCCGCTTTCTGTCATCAATGCTCTGATTGTGGCTCTTTGCATGAAAAAGCAGAGTATTGTCGCAAAGACACTGACAGAGCTTGAGGATATATGGAATGAGTATCAGGTGTACGAGAATGATGAGATTGATTACATTGATGACTCTATAAAGGTACATTACGCTAAGCTGGGGGATTCGCAGGATGAGTAAGAATATTATTGTGGTAGGTGGCGGAGCCGCCGGAATGCTTGCGGCGTATTTTGCTGCAGACGCAGGAAATAAGGTTACGCTTCTTGAAAAAAATGAGAAACTTGGGAAGAAAATATATATAACCGGCAAGGGCAGATGCAACCTGACCAATGCGTGCGATGTCGAGGAGCTTTTTTTAAATGTAAAGAGTAACAGCAAGTTTTTTGTACAGCGCTTTTTATGGCTTTGATAACAGCATGGTGATTGATTTTTTTGAGAGTCATGGCATGCCTGTAAAGGTGGAGCGTGGCAATCGTGTATTTCCTGTATCTGATAAGTCGTCGGATGTGATTTTTGCTTTACAGAGAGCTTTGAAGGAAAAGAAAGTGGAGGTATTGCTTCATACTGAGGTATCGAAGCTGTGCTATGAGAAAATAACTGATGCAAAGGCAGATGAAGAAGCTACTGATAAAAAACTGAATTAAAAATAACAGGTGTCATATTAAAGGATGGCACCAAAATGGATGCTGATGCAGTCATTGTTGCCACAGGAGGACTTTCATATCATTCTACAGGCTCTACAGGTGACGGCTACAAAATGGCAGAGGATGCAGGTCATACTGTGACAGAGTGCACACCGTCGCTTGTGCCATTTAATGTAAAGGAAGAGTGGGTAAAGAGTCTTCAGGGACTTTCCCTTAAAAATACGGCTATTTCCATATATAGCGGCAAAAAGAAGCTTTATGAGGATTTTGGAGAGATGCTTTTTACGCATTTTGGGGTCAGCGGCCCTATGATTTTGTCTGCGAGTGCATCAATTAAGCAAAGCCTTATTAAGCAGCCTCTTGACATGTATATTGATTTGAAGCCGGCTCTCACACAGGAGGCCTTGGACAAGAGGATTCTCAGGGAGTTTGAGGAGGCAAAAAACAAGCAGTTTAAGAATTCGATAAACAAGCTTTTGCCGGCAAAAATGATTCCGGTGATAATTGAGCTTTCAGGCATTGACCCGGATAAGAAGGTCAATGAGATATCGAAAGAGGAAAGAAACAGACTTCTTATGCTTTTTAAGAAGCTGCCTGTCACTCTTAATGGACCAAGAGGATATAATGAAGCTATTATTACAAAGGGCGGCATAAAGGTGAAGGAAATCAATCCATCCACTATGGAGTCGAAGCTTGTGAATGGCCTCTACTTTGCCGGCGAGGTGCTGGATGTGGACGCTTATACGGGCGGCTTCAACCTCCAGATCGCCTGGTCCACAGGATATCTGGCAGGAACAAGTGCAGCAGTTTGATGATTTGGAAAACTATTTTGAGATACTTATAATAACAGTTATTTATGCGCATAGTGAATTGAGTAGCTGGGATTTTAATAAAAATGATGAACAAAATATTTTAAGGAGAAATTATGAGATACAATATAGCAATTGACGGACCGGCAGGAGCCGGAAAAAGCACTATAGCAAAGAGACTTGCAAAGGAACTTGGCGCAATTTATGTTGATACAGGTGCCATGTACCGTGCCATGGCATACTATTTTATCCAAAAGGGTGTGGACAAGGAGGATATTGACACCATCACGAAGCTGTGTAAGGATGTTGAGGTTTCAATCAGCTATGAAAACGGTGAACAGCAGGTTATCTTAAATGGTGAGAATATCACAGGCTTTATAAGACAGGAGGCTGTCGGCAATATGGCATCAGCAACAAGTGTTTATCCTGTAGTTAGAGAAAAGCTTGTTGAACTTCAAAGACAGCTCGCTGCCAGAGAGAATGTGGTGATGGATGGAAGAGATATAGGAACTGTTGTGCTTCCTGATGCCAATGTCAAGATATTTTTAACAGCAAGCTCTAAAGTACGTGCAAAGAGACGCTTCGATGAGCTTACTGCAAAGGGTGAGAAATGCGATATTGATGCAATCGAGAAGGATATTATAGAGAGAGACCACAGGGATATGACAAGAGAGACATCACCTTTGAAGCAGGCGGATGATGCCGTGCTGCTTGATTCGTCTGATATGACAATCGATGAGGTGGTAGATAGAATGAAACAGCTTGTGAAAGAGGCATAGCGTATGGGAGAGCTTACTATCGCAAAAAGCGCCGGCTTTTGTTTTGGAGTGACGAGAGCGGTAAATATGGTCTATGAGGCAATTGAAAAGGAAAATGTGCCTATATACACCTATGGCCCGATTATTCACAATGATGAGGTCGTAAAGGATATGGAAAAAAATGGCGTAACCGTCATAAACGATCTCGATGAGCTTTCTTCTCATGAAAAGGGTGTGATGATTATCCGCTCGCACGGTATAAGCAAGGCAGAGTATGACAGGATAAAAAACTGTGGCTTTGAGGTGCTTAACGCAACCTGTCCGTTCGTATCAAAATTCACAGATATGTGGAGGACTATAGCTCAAAGGGCTATGATATTATAATTGTCGGCAGCCCAAAGCACCCTGAGGTGTGTGGGATAAAGGGCTGGGCAGACGAAAAATGCCATGTAACTATAATAAATTCGCCTGAGGATGCCGAAAATTACATGAAAAATAGTACAAAAAAAACTATGCATAGTGTCACAAACGACATTTAACTACAATAAATTTCAAGATATAGTTGAAATTATTGCAAAAAAAAAGGTTATGATATAACTGTTTTAAATACAATCTGTAATGCTACAGAGGTCAGACAGACCGAAGCAAGAAAGGTAGCACAGTGCTCAGATGTCATGATTGTCATAGGTGACAGGCACAGCTCCAATACACAGAAGCTATTTGAAATATGTAAAAACGAATGCAAAAAATACTTACTATATACAGACAAGTGACGAAATGGATTATACACAAATCAGGTCCAACAATAACGTAGGTATTACAGCAGGGGCTTCAACCCCAAATAATATCATTGAGGAGGTTTCAAAGAATGTCAGAAATGAGCTTTGAACAAATGCTGGAAGAATCTTTTAAAACTATAAGAAATGGAGAAGTGGTAGAAGGTACCGTTATTGATGTTAAACCTGACGAGATTTTCTTAAATATTGGATACAAATCAGACGGAATTATTACTAGAAACGAGTACACAAATGAGCCGAACGTAGATCTTACTACTGTTGTAAAGGTTGGCGACAAGATGGAAGCCAAGGTAGTTAAGCTTAACGATGGCGAGGGTCAGGTTATCCTTTCTTACAAGCGCCTTCAGGCAGAGAAGGGCAGCAAGCGTCTTGAGGAGGCTTTTGAGAACCAGGAAGTATTAAAGGCAAAAGTTACACAGGTATTAGCCGGTGGTGTATGTGTCAGTGTTGACGAGACAAGAGTATTCATCCCTGCAAGCCTTGTATCAGATACTTATGAGAAGGATCTCAACAAGTTCAAGAATCAGGAGATTGAGTTTATCATCACAGAGTTCGATCCAAGAAAGAGACGTATTATCGGAAACAGAAAGGTATTACTCGTTGAGCAGAAGGCTAAACAGCAGGAGGAGCTTCTTGCAAATCTTCACGTTGGCGATGTAATCGAAGGAACAGTTAAGAACGTTACAGATTTCGGTGCATTCATCGATCTTGGCGGAGTAGACGGATTACTTCATATCTCAGAGATGTCTTGGGGCAGAGTAGAGAACCCTAAGAAGGTATTCACTGTTGGACAGACTGTAAGAGTATTTGTTAAGAACATCAATGGTTCTAAGATTGCTCTTTCAATGAAGTTTGATGACGAGAACCCATGGAATGGTGCAACAGAGAAATTTGCTCCTGGCAATATCGTAAAGGGCAAAGTAGCCAGAATGACAGATTTTGGTGCATTCATCGAGCTTGCTCCTGGTGTTGACGCACTTCTTCATGTTTCACAGATTTCAAAGGATCATGTTGAGAAGCCATCAGATGTTCTCAAGATTGGTCAGGAGGTTGAGGCTAAGGTTGTTGAGTTCAATGAGGACGATAAGAAAATCAGCTTAAGCATGAAGGCTCTCCTTGATTCAGAGGATGATGGAGCAGATGTTGCAGATGTAAATATCGACGAGGTTGCTTCTGATAACGAGTAGTTTTTGATTTTAAAGCTGTCATATATAATTATATGGCAGCTTATTTTTATAGGCATAAATGAGACCGCTATGATTTATGGTTTCAGGATTTCTTATGGAATAAAAAATTAAACCGGAGGTTTGCAAGGATGTTTGATAATTATGAGTGGTTTAAAAAAGAGGTATATAAGCTTACACAGATAGATCTTAACTATTATAAAGAAAAGCAGATGCGCAGGCGTATTGATACTCTTGCGAGAAAAAATGGGGCTGATTCTTATGAGACATACATTGATATGATTTCTACAGATAAGGCTAAGTTTAAACAGTTTATCAATTTTATCACTATCAATGTATCTGAGTTCTACAGGAATCCTGATCAGTGGAGTTTTTTGGACAGAGAGGTCATTCCTGAGATATTAAAGAACAATACAGGGACGATTAAGATATGGAGCGCGGCATGCTCAACAGGGGACGAGCCGTATTCGCTTGCTATGGCTTTTTCGAAGCATGTTCCACTGTCTCGGATAAAGATACTGGCTACAGATATTGACGACCTGGTGATAGCGAGTGCTAAAGCCGGGCTTTACAGCGCAAAGTCTGTAGAAAATGTGCCGGCTGACCTGAAGAAGAAGTACTTTACCCAGGTGGAGGGGTCATACAAGATATCTGATGATATCAAGCGATGTGTTACCTTTAAGGAGCATAATCTGTTGAAGGATTCATATCCAAAGGATTACGATCTTATCCTGTGCAGGAATGTGGTGATTTATTTTACCGATGATGCGAAGGATATGATATACAAAAATTTCTTCAATACTTTAAAATCTAAGGGAATACTGTTTATAGGCAGTACTGAGCAGATAACTACATATCGTGAGCTCGGCTTTGAGAGATTAAGCAGCTTCTATTTCAGGAAGCCATGATATCTTATCAGAGGTTAAACAGATGGTCTGTTATATGTTTTACATATGACAGTACCATCTGTTTTGAATTTATAAAATCGTCAGTCAGCAGGAAATAGCTGTACTTATCCTTTATATCGAATCGAAACTCGGGCTTCATGAAGTCAGAGTACTGTCTGATGAAGGTACCGGTTTTGCGCACATAGCAGTTGTACGCTTTGCATTTTTCACGGTATTCGTGGTCAACATATGCTGCGACGCTCTTGTGTATGGCCATGTCCTCCTTTGGCAGATAGTAGTAGTTTTTGTAATCACTGTAAAAATGGCGCATTTCCCCTCGAATATTTCTACACGCACATAGCTTTTTTTGTAGTGCCGATGGTCAGATAGATGTCATTGTCATGGAAGCTTACAGATTTTGGAACGGAAAATTTATTTTCAAATGATATGATAAGCTCATTCATCAGACTGCCGTCGTAAGCTGTATATGGGTTTACGGATACACCGGTGATATCTGCAATGCCACGTATGCATTCTTTATACGAAAGTATACTAAGGAGCTTTGTCATGCCAAGGACATCCTCGTAGTTGTGTGTCAAAAGCAGGGATAGCTTTTCATCATCCTTTTGGGCAAGATATTCATAATAAACGTTTATGAGCTCACCGCCGGAATATTTATCTTCCCTATCTATACCAAGAAATGCTTCGATGCTTTTTTTGCTTGTAGTTTTCGAGGCACAAAAGAGGCTTTATCGGGGAAAGCTCCTTAAAGATATCGAGTATCTGCACATTACAGAAGGGGTCTTCCTGCTTATATTTCTTGTATTTATTCTTTAAAAATGGTATATCAAAACCGACACCATTGAAGGATATGATAGTGCTGCAACCGGACAGACTTCCTGCGAAGGCTTCAATTACAGCTACTTCGTCATCAGGCGTTTCGGCAAAATACTGGTCTATTACAATAGGATTTTTAATGCGCCTTGCACAGCCTATCATGTAGACAATCGCTTTCACCGGTGAAAAGCCTGTTGTCTCAATATCAAAGAACATAGTGTTTTCTTTAAATATGCTGTCTGAAAAATTATCGGTTTTTATGTAAATTTCTTCATTGTGAAATATTTTCATTTCTCGATTCCTGCCTTGAATATCATTTGTATAAACATTATAACATAAAGTATTAAAAAAGTACATAATATACTATTTAACTAAAAATCATAAGTGGTATAATAGAAACAGTAATGTGCAATAGCATTTCCACGTTATTAATCTAAAAGAAAGAGGGGCACAAAAATGGGTCATAAAACGTTTATTGGCGGTGTTCATCCATATGATGGCAAAGAGCTGTCTAAGGATTCACCAATTAAAGAAGTTTTGCCCAAGGGCGACATGGTATATCCGGTTTCGCAGCATATCGGCGCACCGGCTAAGCCTATTGTTGCCGTAGGTGACACTGTGTTGAAGGGACAGATGATAGCAGAGGCCGGTGGCTTTGTTTCATCACCTATCTATTCATCAGTGTCAGGAAAAGTTAAGGCTATTGAGAAGCGACGTGTGGCGGTCGGCGATATGGTTGACAGTATTGTTATCGAAAATGATGGCATGTTTACTGAGACAACATATGAGAGCGTCGAGGATGTCACTGCGCTTTCAAAGGAAGAAATCATCGAGAAGGTCAAGAATGCGGGAGTTGTCGGCATGGGCGGTGCCGGTTTCCCTACACATGTAAAGCTTTCTCCAAAGGAGCCGGACAAGATTGAGTATATTATCGCAAACTGCGCAGAGTGTGAGCCTTACCTCACATCTGACTACAGACGTATGCTTGAGAATCCTGAGGAATCAATTGCCGGCATGAAGATCATACCTCAGCTTTTTGACAATGCAAAGGGTATTCTTCGTATAGAGGATAATAAGACTGACTGTATCGAAAAGCTCACAGAGCTCACGAAGGATGAGCCACGTATTGAGGTTTGTCCGCTTATGACAAAGTACCCACAGGGTGGTGAGAGACAGCTCATCTATGCTACAACCGGCAGAGCAATCAATTCTAAGATGCTCCCTGCTGATGCAGGCTGTATCGTTGATAATGTAGAGACAATCATTGCTGTATACAATGCTGTAAAGAATGGACAGCCAGTCCTTAAGCGTATTTCAACAGTTACAGGAGATGCTGTGAAGAATCCTTCCAATATTTTATATAGCATCGGTACATCATATCAGGAGCTGGTTGATGCTGCAGGTGGCTTTAAGAGCCAGCCGGAGAAGATTATATCAGGCGGTCCTATGATGGGCTTTGCCATGTTTAGTCTTGATATCCCTACTACAAAGACTTCTTCATCAATACTGTGCTTCACACATGATGAGGTGGCAGCATTTGAGCCACAGGCCTGCATTAACTGCGGTCGTTGCGTGGAGGCATGTCCTGAGCAGCTCATTCCAAGCCGTCTTGCGAAGTTTGGTTTGCGTGGACAGATGGATGAGTTTGAGAAGTGGCACGGACTTGAGTGTATTGAGTGTGGAAGCTGTTCATTTGCATGTCCGTCAAGGAGACAGGTGGCTCAGCCTATTAAGACAATGAAGAAGCTTGTTCTCGCTGAAAAGAGAAAACAGGCCAGCAAAAAATAAAGAAAGAGGTGGATTAAAGTGAGTGATTTATTTCATGTTTCATCATCACCACATGTACGTGCCAAGGATTCCACTGACAGAATAATGCTTTATGTCATTATAGCATTACTCCCGGCAAGTCTTTTTGGTATTTACAATTTTGGATTTAGAGCACTTTTTATCATTCTGCTTACCATCGCATCGTGTGTGGCATCAGAATGGGTGTTTGACTACATAGTTAAAAAAGAGCACAATTACCGACCTTAGTGCGGTTGTTACAGGACTGCTTTTAGCACTAAACCTTCCGGTTGCACTTCCATGGTGGGAGGCTGTACTCGGTGGAGTATTTGCAATCATCATTGTCAAGTGTATGTTCGGAGGACTCGGACAGAACTTTATGAACCCGGCACTTGGTGGAAGATGCTTCCTTCTCATCGCATTTGCGGCTGATATGACTAATTTCAATGTCACAAGAAACGGTGTGGATGTATACTCAGGAGCAACACCACTTGCGCTCATCAAAAATGAGGGGCTTTCAAGTGTCAATGTAAGGGATATGCTTATAGGAAATACTGCAGGAACTATTGGTGAGACATCAGTTATAGCTATTTTAATAGGTGCTATCATCATGATTTTACTTGGAGTCATTGATTTAAAGATTCCTGCATCCTACATTATTACATTTGCTGTTTTTATGTTCCTTTTCGGAGCACAGCAATTTGATATCAACTATGTTGTTGCAGAGCTCTGCGGTGGCGGACTGATGCTCGGTGCATTTTTCATGGCGACCGATTATGTCACGAGCCCGATTACGCCGATGGGAAAGATAATATTCGGTATCTGCTGTGGTATATTGACAGGAGTATTCCGTTGCTTCTGGTGCCAATGCAGAGGGGGTTTCCTTTGCTATCATCTTAAGCAACTGCCTTGTTCCTATTATTGAGAAGGTTTCTATCCCAAGAGCCTTTGGTATGGTAAAGGAGGCAAAGAAGAATGAATAAACGTATTGTACATGACGCTTTGATTTTAACTGCCTTTACTCTGGTGCTTGGTTTTATTCTTGCCCTGGTTCAGGGAATCACGGCAGAGCCTATCGACAAGGCCAATAAAGCAGCAGCACAGAAAGCATATCAGGCAGTATTTTCGGATGCAAAATCATTTGAGAAATATGATTATGATGCTGATGAAGCTGATAAGCTTGTATCTGATGCGGGCTACAAGGATACAATCGATGATATTGAGACTGCCCTTGATTCAAACAAGGAGACATTAGGCTATGTCATCACAGTTACAGCCAAGGATGGTAGCCAGGGAAGTATCACATTCTCTGTAGGTATCAAGAATGATGGTACTGTAAACGGTTACTCGATCACAAGCATCAGTGAGACTCCGGGACTTGGAATGAAGGCCGAGGAGCCTGATTTCTACAAGCAGTTTGAGAACAAGAAAGTAGACAAGTTCGACGTTGTAAAGGCCACACCTTCAAAGGATGATGAGATTGAGGCCATCACAGGCTCAACCATCACATCAAAGGCTATGGCCAACGGCTGCAACGCAGCTATTACTTACTTCCAGAATAAATTACAGGGAGGTGCCAACTAATGAACAAATATGTAGAACGTTTATATAATGGTATCATTAAGGAAAATCCTACCTTTGTACTTATGCTTGGTATGTGTCCTACACTGGCTGTTACATCCAGTGCGGTAAACGGACTTGAATGGGACTTTCCACCACGGTGGTACTTATATGTTCAAACCTTTTGATTTCACTTTTCAGAAAAGTGATTCCTAACGGAGTGCGTATGCCGGCGTATATCGTCATAGTTGCATCTCTTGTTACAGTAGTACAGTTTTTAATGCAGGCTTATCTGCCTAGCCTTTCAGCAGCACTTGGTGTATACATCCCACTTATCGTGGTTAACTGTATTATCCTCGGACGTGCCGAGAGCTATGCTTCAAAGAATCCGCCTGTAGAGTCTATCTTTGATGGAATGGGAATGGGACTTGGATTTACCATGGGTCTTACAATAATCGGACTTATCCGTGAAATCTTAGGTGCAGGAACATTCTTCAACATCAAGATTTTCGGTGACTGGTTTACACCAATCACAATCTTTATCATGGCACCGGGAGCTTTCCTCGTACTAGGCTTCCTCGTTGCAGGCATGAATATCATCCGTAAAAAGATGGAAGCAAAGGGTACACCTCTTGCAGAGCCGGCAGGCTGCCTTTCAGGAGACTGTGCACATTGTGGAGCATCATGTCCATCAGCAAAAGCAGCACAGGCTGCTGTTGCGCCTAACACTACAGAAGGAGGGGATAAATAATGGGTACATTAGGTCATTTACTGCTCATTGCAGTAGTATGCAATAGTTAACAACGTAGTACTTAGCCAGTTCCTTGGTATCTGTCCTTTCCTCGGCGTATCAAAGAACACAAAAACTGCTGCCGGAATGGGTGGTGCGGTAATTTTCGTTATCACAATCGCCACATTCGTTACACAGCTTATTTACAATTTTATATTGTATCCGCTTAATCTGTCATATTTACAGACTATCGTGTTCATTCTTGTAATTGCAGCACTTGTTCAGTTTGTAGAGATGTTCTTAAAGAAACAGATGCCGCCTCTTTACAAGGCACTCGGTGTGTATCTGCCTCTTATCACAACAAACTGTGCCGTACTCGGTGTAGCACTTAACAGTGTAACAAAGGGCTACAATATCTTAGAGAGTGTAGTTTACGGCTTTGCCACAGCTTTTGGTTTCTTTATTGCCATTGTGCTTATGGCAGGTGTTCGTGAGAAGATTGAGTATAATGATATTCCAAAGCCTTTCCAGGGAACAGCCATCGTGCTTCTTACAGCATGTCTTATGGCTATCGCCTTTATGGGATTCTCAGGAATGGTTTCTGTATAGGATTGGAGGAAAAGTGATATGAATGTTACTGCGATTATTATTGCAGCTTTAGTTGTTGGAGCTGTCGGTATAATTCTTGGATTTTTCCTCGGTATTTCAGGAGAAAAATTCAAAGTAGAGGTTGACCCGAGAGAGGAAGCAATACTTGAGGTGCTTCCGGGCAACAACTGTGGTGGTTGTGGATATGCCGGATGCTCCGGACTTGCTGCCGCCATTGCAAAGGGAGAGGCACCAGTAGGACAGTGTCCTGTAGGTGGAGACCCTGTTGCGGCAAAGGTCAGCGAGATTATGGGTGTAAAGGTTGAGGCCGGAGTAAAGAAGGTTGCATTTGTAAAGTGCGCCGGCACCTGCGACAAAGCAAATACAGACTACGACTATACAGGAGTAGAGGATTGTGTTGCCATGTCATTTGTACCGGGCGGCGGACCTAAGTCATGTAATTATGGCTGCCTTGGCTATGGAAGCTGTGTGAAGGCATGTCCTTTTGATTCAATCCATGTGGTTGACGGAGTGGCATGTGTCAATCCGCTTACATGCAAGGCATGCGGCAAGTGCGTAGAGGCTTGTCCAAAGCACCTCATCGAGCTTATTCCATATGACACAAAGCACGTTGTAAAGTGCAGCTCAAAGGATAAGGGCAAGGATGTCATGAAGGCATGCTCAGTGGGCTGTATCGGTTGTCATCTGTGCGAGAAGAACTGTCCGTCAGATGCTGTCCATGTAGTAGACAATGTAGCTTATATTGATCAGGAGAAATGTACAGGCTGTGGAATCTGCGCAGAGAAGTGTCCAAAGAAGATTATTTTATAATGCATAAAAGCTGTCACATATCATTATGATGTGTGGCAGCTTTTTTTATAAGCATACAGCTATTCTGTGCTTACGTTATATTCATCTGATGTCGTGATAATACTATAATCATCTGTCACAAATATTGCCTCAACACCGGAAAGGGAATTGATAAGCTCCTTTGCTTTATCAATGCCAAGAGCAAAGCATGTGGTGCTTAAGGCATCTCCGTCGCAGGAGGAGTCGCTTATGATGGTGACAGAGTATAGATTATTTTTGACGGGATAGCCGGTTGTGGTGTCCAGTATATGGTGATATAGCTTGCCGTCTACTCTGTAGTACCGCTCGTAGATACCTGAGGTGACGACGGATTTGTCCTTGATTTTGACGGTACATATGGGCTCACCGCTCTCGTCGAAGGGCTTTTTGTATGCCGACTGTATAATCACTTCCGTCGGATTTTTCACCGACAGTGAGGACATTGCCACCCAGGTTTATGATGCCTGAGGTGATTTTTTTGGACTGTAAATAAGCCTTCATCTTATCGGCGATAAAGCCCTTTGCGATTCCACCAAGGTCAAGCTTTGCTTTTGAATCGGTTAGCATCACATCGTTTCCGTTAATCTGTATATTGCGGTAATTTACATGTGACAGCTCGCTTTGTATCTGCGCATCAGACGGAACGACTGATGCATCCACCTCATTATCTTTAGAGTCGGTATTTTCAGCTATTTCGGAAAAATTCCACAAATCAGACAGCTTTCCTATAGTGATATCAAACCTGCCGTCACTTGTGTCGCCGTATTCGATGCCTTTTTGATGCGCTCAAGCGTATCATCGCTTACTGTGACATATTCTTTGCCGGCAGCGTCATTTATTTTGCTCACCTCTGAGTAACTAACTGTGTTTGACAGCATATTCTCATATTTCTTTGCCATATCAAAGCAGTCGTCTATGTATTTCTCGTCGGTAGTGCCATAAAGCGTAATCTGTATTATCGTGTCAAAGTAGAAGCCCTGTTTGGAAACCTTCTGCTGAGCCTTGGGCTTTAATTCACATGCAGACAGGCTTCCTGTTATTGTGGCAAGCGCCAAAAGGACAGGGACAAGATGTTTTAGTTTATTTTTCATAATGCATCCTTTATTAATTTCCTGGTTGTAAATTATTTATAGTTAAAGCTTAAATAGTAAAAGCATAAATATAACTTTGCGTCCGGGCTTTATAAAATTTAAAGCTGAAAGCAACAGAAATATAATAACACAAAATAAAAAAAATGAGACAGTAGTAAAAATGATTTTGTATTTTGCATGAATATATGGTAAAGTAGTAAATGTATGCGTAATGTAATTATGTATGCATTTAGACTTACAATAGGAAAGATGATAGAAATGAGTTTTTTAGACAATTATAAAAGAGTGGTAATAAAGATAGGTTCATCGACGCTGACACATGCAGAGACGGGAAGCCTCAATTTTTCAAAGATGGAGCGTCTGGTGCGCTCAATATGTGATTACAGAAACAGCGGTATGGATGTGTGCCTCGTAAGCTCCGGCGCCATCGCGGTTGGACGTGATGTGATAGGCATAAAGGAGCGCCCGAGCGATATTTCAATAAAGCAGGCGTGCGCCGCAGTGGGACAGGGCAGGCTTATGATGACATATCAGAAGCTTTTTTTTCCGAGTATAATCAGAATTCCGGACAGGTGCTCATGACAAAGAATACCATAGTCAATCCTGTTTCCAGACGCAATGTTATGAATACATTTGAGGAGCTTTTTGATCTGAACGTGGTGCCTATTGTCAATGAAAATGATACGGTAAGCACATACGAGATGCAGTTTGGTGACAATGATACGCTGTCCGCTATTGTTACATCAATCACGAAGGCTGATCTGCTCATACTGTTATCTGATATAGACGGACTGTATTCCGACGATCCTCATGACAATCCGGATGCAAAGCTTATCAGAGAGGTTGATACGCTTGACAGGAAAATACTTGGCATGGCAAAGTCATCAACCGGCAGCGATGTCGGAACCGGCGGCATGGCGACAAAGCTTACAGCGGCAAAGATTGCCACATATTCCGGTGCCGATATGATTATCGCAAACGGCGGCAATATGGGGATTTTATATGACATTATGAATGATAGATATACAGGAACACTTTTCCACAGGGCAAAGGATGCAGAGTTTGTGCTTGCGGATTATATACAAAGAGAGATGGCACCTACATCTACAGGCGGCCAGTAATCAGCTATAAATTTGAAATCAGGAGAGTGCTATGACACAGGAAAAAATACAGCGAATCAATGAGCTTTACAGAAAGTCACAGGCAGAGGGACTTTCTGAGGCAGAGAAAAAGGAGCAGGATCTTTTGCGCAAGGAGTATATAGCAAACGTGAAGAAGAATTTAAGAAACCAGCTCAACAATATCGATATGGTAAACGATGACGGTTCGGTTGAGAACCTTGGCGAGAAATATGGAAACAAAAAAAAAGAAATTCGTAGCAGGCTTAAAAAGCAAAGAGACCTTCTGGGTGCTGATGAGTGCCACAACATGAGCCATGACATTTATAAAAGACTCATGGTATCAGAGCTTGACAGAGATTATGACAACATACTTTTGTATTCAGCTATCAGAAATGAAGTGAATACTGATGAGTATTTTACCTATTTAATAAACAAGGCAAAAAGGATATATTATCCGAGGGTTTCGGGCAATACAATGTCCTTTTACAGGGTAAGAAGCCTTGATGAGCTTAATTGTGGTTCTTTTAATATTAAAGAGCCTGATATGACGAAGGAGTATACGCAGGCGGATGGCAGGGCGCTTATGATAGTGCCGGGGCTTGCATTTTCGGATACCGGTTACAGAATCGGCTATGGAAAGGGTTTTTATGACAGATATTTATCGTCTTTCACAAAAAAGAGATACTGTCATGGCAGTTGGAGTGGGCTACGATTTCCAGTTACTTAGCGGCATGACGTTTGAAGATGAATATGACGTACCCTTAGATGGGGTGATAACAGATAAGAGAGAGGTGTTTATTGATGAATGATTTAGAAAAAATTTGTGCGGATGCATATGAGGCCAGAGTAAAGATAGGAACACTGGATACTGATATCAAGAATAAGGTATTAAACGATGCAGCGGACAATCTTCTTAAGGCAGAAAAAAGAAATCCTTGAGGCAAACAAAAGGGATGTGGCCACAGCAGAGGAAAATATGAAGGCAAAGAGCATGATTGACAGGCTCTCGCTTGACCATGACAGGCTCCTTGGCATGGCTGACGGACTCAGACAGATAGCAAAGCTTGCAGACCCTATTGGGGAAGTGATGTCTATGGCAAAGCGTCCTAATGGGCTTATTATCGGAAAAAGAAGAGTTGCAATCGGTGTTGTTGGCATTATCTTTGAGGCGCGCCCAAATGTCACATCAGATGCCTTTGGTCTGTGCTTTAAGACAGGCAACTGTGTCATATTGAAGGGTGGAAGTGATGCGATAAATACCAATATCGCAATAGTTAAGGCACTAAAAAAGGCCTTAACGGACAATTTGGTTTCTGATGCTGCACTTGCACTTATTGAGTCAACAGACAGAGAGACAACAAATGCGTTTATGAAGATGGATCAGTATGTGGATGTGCTCATACCAAGAGGTGGTGCAGGACTCATCCAGAATGTTGTCAAAAATGCTACAATTCCTGTCATCCAGACCGGTACAGGCAACTGCCATGTATATGTGGACAAGGATGCAGACTTTGATATGGCTGTTAATATTATTAACAATGCAAAGACACAAAGAATCAGTGTCTGCAATGCATGTGAGTCGATTGTAGTACACAGTGCCATAGCGGAGGAGTTTCTGCCAAAGCTGTACGATAAGCTAAGAGAGCATCATGTACAGCTGCACTGTGATGAAAGAGCGCAGGCAATTCTTGCCGGAAGAGATGATGTGACAGAGGCCACTGCCGATGACTGGGGTATGGAGTATCTTGATTACATTATGTCTGTAAAGATTGTTGACAGCATTGATGAGGCAATCGAGCATATCAACAGATACAACACATCACATTCAGAGGCAATCATCACAAATGATTATGACAACGCACAGAAGTTCTTAAATGAGATAGATGCTGCATGCGTTTATGTAAATGCCTCAACCAGATTTTCTGATGGAAATGAATTCGGCTTTGGAGCTGAGATAGGAATCAGCACACAGAAGCTTCACGCAAAGGGGACCTATGGGGCTTGAAGCACTGACTAGCTACAAATATATTATTTACGGCAGTGGTCAGATCAGGGAATAGTCAGGTAAAGTATCATAGAATTAATTTGAGAGGAAACATAATATAACATGAGCTACGATATAGATATAACAAAGACACCACCGGCACATGAGCCTGAGAGGCAGTATTACTACATGGCAAAGGCAAAGGATTTTGTTGAAAAGAAATCTAAAGAAATCGGCCGTCCTATGACTTATTTCGTCAAGACCTTTGGCTGTCAGATGAATGCCCGCGACTCAGAAAAGCTTGTCGGAATACTCGAGCAGATAGGCTACGTGGAAGGAACTGATGAGCACTCGGATTTTATTGTATACAACACCTGTACCGTACGCGAGAATGCTAACAACAAGGTGTACGGCAGACTTGGGTATCTGCAGAATTACAAAAAAAGAATCCTCTGATGAAGATTGCTCTCTGCGGCTGCATGATGCAGGAGCCGGAGGTTGTTGAAAATATCAAAAAGCACTATAAGTTTGTAGATATCGTATTCGGAACCCACAATATATTCAAGTTTGCAGAGATTTTGTGCAACAATATCGAGTCTGGCTCACAGGTGATTGATATATGGAAGGATACCAATCAGATTGTCGAAGATCTGCCGGTGAAGAGAAAGTTCTCTTTCAAATCAGGTGTCAATATTATGTTTGGCTGCAATAATTTCTGCAGTTACTGTATTGTACCATATGTAAGAGGACGTGAGAGAAGCAGGGAGCCTAAGGATATCATAAGAGAGATAGAAAAGCTTGTTGCAGACGGAGTGTGCGAGATAATGCTTCTCGGACAGAATGTCAACTCATACGGTAAAACTCTTGACAATCCTATAACCTTTGCAGAGCTTCTTCGCGAGGTCAATAAGATTGAAGGACTTAAGAGGATTCGTTTTATGACATCTCATCCAAAGGATTTATCCGATGACCTGATTATGGCAATAAAGGAGTGCGACAAGGTGTGCAAGCATATGCATCTGCCGCTTCAGTCAGGAAGCTCAAAGGGTGCTTAAGGAGATGAACAGGCACTATGACAAGGAAAAATATCTCGACGAGGTAAAGAGACTTCGTGAGCAGATTCCTGATATTGCAATCACAACTGATATCATTGTGGGCTTCCCGGGAGAGACTGAGGAGGATTTCCTTGAGACAATGGATGTTGTTAAGCAGGTCAGATATGACAGTGCTTTTACATTTATTTACTCAAAGAGAACAGGCACACGCGCAGCTACCATGGAGAATCAGGTGCCGGATGATGTGGTCAAGGACAGGTTTGACAGGCTCTTAAAGGAGGTTCAGACTATCTCATCAGAAAAGGCAAAATGCTATGAGGGCAAAGTGGTGCCGGTACTTGCAGAGGAAATGGATGACCAGAAGGACGCTATGTGACCGGACGTATGGACAATAATTCAATCGTACATTTTCCGGGTACCGAGGATATGATTGGAAATATCTACAATGTGAAGCTTGATGAGTGCAGAGGTTTCTACTATATGGGAGAGATAAAAGAGGATGCGTAAGCGTTTTGGCAGAAATGATATAATCCTGATATCGGTTATTGTAATTATCTCTGTCGCTCTGCTTCTTATATGGAAGCTTGTATATTTAAAGGGGCAGGATACGGATAGCGATGCATGTGTCGAGGTGACTATCGATGGAAGGGCCTATGGCACATATCCGCTTTCAAAGGATGATACAATTGAGATAAAAAACGGCGATGGCGATGTTACTAACACCCTTGTCATAAAGGGTGGTGTGGCGGATATGACCTCTGCCGACTGTCCGGATCATCTGTGTGTGAAGCAGAAGGCGATATCAAAGGAGGGAGAGTCGATTATCTGTCTGCCAAATAAGGTTGTTGTGACGGTAAAAAGCGGCATGAAATCCGATATAGATTCGATATCCAAGTGATACACGCACATTTTTATAGAAAGAATGAGATAAATGAAAACCAGAAAGATTGCATATCTTGGTATGCTTATGGCACTGGCACTGGTGCTAAGCTATGTTGAGTCACTTATACCGTTTGCGGTAGGCATACCGGGAGTAAAGCTGGGGCTTACAAATATAGTGACTGTAATCATGCTTTATATAGCATCACCCATGGAGACGTTTCTGCTATGTGCATTCCGTGCGGTACTTTCAGGCTTTATGTTTGGAAATGCATTCAGCATCATATATTCACTGGCAGGCTGTATACTAAGCTTTATCGTTATGTACCTGCTAAAGAAATCAGATAAATTCAGCTCGGTTTCAATAAGCCTGGTCGGTGGAGTGTGTCACAATATAGGACAGATAATAGTTGCGGCTATAGTTTTGTCAACCTACAGCGTAGTGTATTATATTCCGGTGCTTCTTGTGGCAGGATGCATCACGGGACTTGTGATTGGAATAGTAGCTTCACAGGTGCTTTTAAGAATTTCTGACAGCTTTCATGTATAGTTTTAATGGGCTGTAATCTACGTATATTTAATAACAAAAGGAGATGCTGCTGTTTTTTATGCCTGTGTGTCAGGCTACAGTCGAAACAGTAACAAATGGATTCAATGTATGCATATATAAAAGGAGAGCTTGCAGAAAAAAATATAGACAGCATTGTAGTGGAGGCAGCAGGTGTAGGCTATCTCATTTACATACCGACGCAGTATTTTGATATGCTGCCCGACGAGGGAGAGGATGTAAAAATTTACACCTACCTATGTGTCAGGGAGGATGCCATGATACTTTACGGTTTTTTGAGCAAGGATGATCTTGAAATCTTTAAGCTGCTGATTACGGTCAGCGGAATCGGACCAAAGGGCGGCCTTGCGATTTTGTCAACTCTGCCTGCCGATGATTTACGTTTTGCGATTCTATCGGGCGACTCAAAGGCTATATCAAAGGCACCGGGAATAGGTGCAAAGACGGCTCAGAGAGTGATACTTGATTTAAAGGACAAGCTGTCGCTTGAGGATGCATTTGAAAAGAAGCTTGAGAATCAGACTTCCGGTGCTGCTGTATCCATGAACAGCACTGTGAAAAATGATGCTGTCATGGCGCTCAATGCGCTTGGATACTCATCTACTGAGAGTCTTAAGGCAGTGTCCAAGGTTGATATCACAGAGGATATGGATGTAGAGGATGTGCTGAAGCTTGCGCTCAAAAATATGGGCTGATTGATAAAAGCTGTAAGCTTAAAACAGAAACGGGGAACAAAACGTGAAAAGAGTAATTTCCACACAATTGCAGGAAGAGGACATAAAGATAGAGAAATCCCTGCGTCCTATGTATTTTGATGACTATATCGGTCAGCAGAAGATAAAGGACAATTTAAAAATATATATTGAAGCCGCAAAATCAAGGGGCGAAGCGCTTGATCATGTGCTGTTTTACGGACCACCGGCTTGGAAAGACAACGCTTGCTGGAATCATTGCAAATGAGATGGGTACAAAGATAAAGGTGACCTCCGGTCCTGCAATAGGTAAGCCGGGAGAGATGGCAGCCATACTCAACGGACTTTCTGAGGGAGATATACTGTTTGTCGATGAGATTCACAGATTAAACCGTCAGGTGGAGGAGGTGCTCTACCCTGCTATGGAGGATTACGCCATTGATATCATGATTGGAAAGGGCGAGTCTGCAAAGTCAATCAGATTCAACCTGCCCAAATTCACCCTTGTAGGTGCAACAACGAGGGCGGGCATGCTGTCAGCGCCTCTTCGCGACAGGTTTGGCGTGGTAAATCACATGGAGTTTTACACTGTCGATGAGCTAAAGCATATTATCGTCAATTCCGCAAAGGTGCTTGGAGTTGAGATAGATGACAAGGGAGCCTACGAGATGGCGCGTCGTTCAAGGGGTACCCCAAGACTTGCAAACAGACTGCTAAAGCGTGTCAGGATTTTGCGCAGGTCAAGTATGACGGCAAAATCACCTATGATGTGGCAAGCTTTGCGCTGGACCTTTTGGAGGTGGACAAGTACGGACTGGATTTGAATGACAGAAATATACTTCTCACCATCATTGACAAGTTTGCGGGAGGACCGGTAGGTCTTGATACGCTTGCGGCGGCAATAGGTGAGGATGCCGGAACCATTGAGGATGTTTACGAGCCGTATCTGGTGAAGAACGGCTTCATAAACCGCACACCAAAGGGACGTGTGGCAACAGAACTAGCCTTTGAGCATTTTGAGAGAAAAAAGGCTTAAAGTTGCAATTTATATCTATAAGGCATATAATAATTAAGTATTTGATATTGAAATTGATATTAATATTAATATAGCTGGTTTGAATAAATGTGAAAACGGAGGATGATTAAATGTCTGCAAAAACAAATGCCGAGGTGGTAATAGACGGAAAGGTTTACACACTGTCAGGATATGAGAATGAGGAATACTTACAGAAGGTTGCGGCATACATCAACAACAAGATTGCAGAGTTTGATGATATGGATGAGTATAAGCATCTTCCGGGCAATATGAAGAGCACACTTATCGAGCTCAATATTGCGGATGATTATTTCAAGGCAAAGGCACTTGTCGAAAAGCTCGAGGGTGATATAGAGAATAAGGATAAGGAAATATACGATTTAAAGCATGATTTAATTTCCAATCAGGTAAAGACCGAGAATGCTGAGGCAAGCATGAAGGAGCTTGAGGCACAAAACAAGGAGCTTTTACTCAACAAGGCGAGACTTGAGGCAACTCTTGAGGAGTCACTTCTTGATGGAAAAAAGCCTGTTAAAAAATCTGCACATGCTTCTAAAGGGGCAAATGACAGTAGCGATAAATAGCAATAAAAGGGAACAGTTATCGTACACTGTTCCCTATTTTATTGCAGATTTATATAACATAAAATTAGCATCTATATGAGGAAATATATGAGAAATAAAGATTTTGAACTTGCACCGGCAGGGAACCTTGAGATACTTAAGGGTGTGATAGAAAGCGGCGCCGATGCTGTGTATGTGGGCGGAAGCATGTTTGGAGCCAGGGCATATGCCAATAATTTCACAGAGGAGGAGCTTTTAGAGGCAATTGATTTTGCGCATTTACGAGGAGTAAAGGTGTATCTGACGGTCAATACGCTGATTAAAAACAGTGAGTTTTCAAAGCTCTACGACTACCTGCTTGTGTACTACAAAAGAGGGCTTGATGCAGTGATAGTGCAGGATATTGGAGTGGTGAAGGCTATCCATGAGTATTTTCCGTCAATGGAGATACATACGAGTACACAGATGACGGTGACTGGAGCAGATGGAGTGCGTTTTCTTTCACAGTTTGGAGTGACGCGTGTGGTCATGGCAAGGGAGGTTTCTCTTGCCGAGATGAAGCGTATACATGAGGAAACAGGCATGGAGCTTGAAGCCTTTGTGCACGGAGCATTGTGCTATTCGTATTCCGGACAGTGCCTTTTCAGCAGTATTTTAGGTGGTAGAAGCGGAAACAGAGGCCGCTGTGCACAGCCGTGCAGACTGCCGTATACTGTGGAGGGCAAAAAGGATGAATTCATTTTAAGTCTTAAGGATATGTGTGGTATAAAGGCTCTTGACAAGCTGCATGATGCAGGTGTTTATTCGCTCAAGATTGAGGGACGTATGAAGCAGCTTGAGTATGCATGCGGAGTGGTAAAATACTACAGAAGCTATATCGACAGTATGAAGCCTGTTAGTGATGCTGATTATGACAGGATAAAGGCACTTGGAAACCGCTGTGGTTTCACAGACAGGTATTATTTCGACCACAATGGCTCTGATATGGTGACTTATGTGAAGCCTAATTTCGTTTCAAATGCTGCAGAGCCTTCGCCTGAAAAAAAAAGAAAGCTTTCGATAGAGGGAGAGCTTGTTTTAAGAGAGAGCGAGCCCGGAAGCCTCACTGTAAAAAAAAGAGGTGATGTGACATACAAAGCCTCAATAGAACCTGTCAGCGCCGCACTTAAGGCACCGCTTGATAAAAAGCCGCTATCGACAGGATAAACAAAACCGGTGATACAGACTTTGAGTTTTCACATATTAAAGCTCAAATCGGAGAAAACGTCTTTGTGCCAAACGGAGCACTAAACAAGCTGCGGCGTGATGCAATTTCAGGGCTTTGTGATAAGCTGTTGAAAAAGTATTACAGGAATGATGCACGATACGCTGATATATCAAGTATGTGTGAGCTCCCTGAACATGTCGTAAAAAGCGACGCAGTACATGAAGATGGAGCTGTAAATGCAAAGGATTACACTGCCATATGCTCGTGTATGACACGCACGCAGCTTGATACACTTATTAGCTATGACTGCTTTGACGTATTTTATCTGGATTTTGACATGTATGACAGGAATACTCTGATACAGCAGTTTGCAGATGATGTGAAATGCCTTACAAAGCGAAATAAAAAAAGTGTATCTCATGCTGCCTACGATATTCAGGGCGGATTCATCGGATTATTTTGTATCTATCGCAAAAGAGCTTGATAAGGTAAGCTTCGAGGGCTTTGTTGTGAAAAAATTATGAGGAGCTTTATCTGACAGAAAATTTGTTTACAGGGAAAAAAGTTATTTTAGACCACAATATGTATACCTTTAATGATGTTTCAAGGAGTGTATTTTTTGAGCACGGAGTAAGTGGTGACACAGTGCCGCTTGAGCTCAATTCAAAGGAGATTATGCATAGAAACAATATAGGCTCGCAGATGATAGTCTATGGATATTATCCGCTTATGACCACCGCCAACTGTGTGCACAAAAATACAAAGGGCTGTGATAAAAAGCAAAAGCTTATATATTTAAAGGACAGATACAATAAATCCTTTGCAGTTTGTAACAACTGTAAGGAGTGCTATAATACAATATATAATTCACTGCCTACCATGCTCACAAAGAACATAAGTAAGCTTAAGGAGGCAGGTATCAGAAGTTTTAGATACAGCTTTACAATCGAGACTCCAAAGCAGATTAAGGCGGTTATGGATGATAAGGTAGCTGAATATACAAACGGACATTACAAAAGAGGAGTAGAATAACATGGTACATCTGATAGTACAGCTTTCCAAGTATATTATGATAATACTTTTTCTCATATATACTTTTTTATGCTTTCATTTATTCAAGTATCCCGACAAGCCGAAAAAGCAGAAGCATATATATAATCTGCAGAGATTTTATATGTTTCTGATTCATTTAGATGGTTTTTTGGTGCTCTTTGTCACGACAATGGATACAAAGATAATAGGATTTTATATAGCACAGCTTGTGCTTTTTTGAATCAATTTATTTGATTTATCATAAGTTTTATAAGAATGCCTCAGAGCTTGTGCTAAACAACATGGTGATGATGCTTTGTATTAGCATGATTATTCTAACGAGAATTTCGTTTGACAAGGCATTAAGGCAGTTTGTTTTTGTGCTTGCCGGAACGATATTTGCGTTTTTAATACCGCTTATCATGCTAAAAGGCACGATGTTTCGAAAACTGACATGGACATATGCCGGTGTGGGAATACTTGGTCTTTTGTCAGTGCTTGTGGTAGGAGTGGCGAGCAGAGGAGCAAAGCTTTCTTTGACATTTGGTCCTGTTTCAATTCAGCCATCTGAGTTTGTAAAGATACTTTTTGTGTTTTTTATAGCATCCATGCTGTATAAATCAACTGATTTAAAGCAGCTTGCCATAACAAGCGGCGTATCGGCCGTGTTTGTGCTGATACTTGTTGCATCAAATGACCTCGGTGGAGCGCTTTTATATTTCTTTACATATCTGGTCATGATTTATGTTGCGACAAAAAAGTTTTATATTTTTGCCGGAGGACTCGCGTTTGTTGGGCTTGGAATGTACGCAGGCTATCATCTGTTTTCACATGTGAAGAACAGAATTGTTGCATGGCTTGATCCTCTTTCTGTCATAGACAAGGCCGGCTATCAGGTGTGTCAGTCGCTTTTTGCCATAGGTACAGGCGGACTGTTTGGCTTTGGACTGGGACAGGGACTGCCGAATAAGATACCTATTGTGTCTAAAGACTTTATCATAGCGGCTATCTCAGAGGAGATGGGCGGTATATTTGCCATCTGCCTCATTATGGTTTGTGTCAGCTGCTTTCTTATGATATTTAATCTTTCCATGCAGATGAAGGATGCATTTTACAAGTATGTGGCGCTTGGCCTTGGCAGTGTGTATGCGCTTCAGGTGCTTTTAACTGTCGGCGGCTCAACCAAGTTTATACCGATGACCGGTGTGACACTGCCGCTTGTGAGCTACGGTGGCAGCTCGCTTCTATCTACGATGATTATTTTTGGAATGATACAGGGCATGTATATTATGCAGGCAGCCCCTGAAAAAAGGAGAAATATAGATGACAAGAGACGAAAGGACCATGAGACAAAAAACAGACAAAAGCAGACAGCTAAAGAGCCAGGGGCGCAGGGCAGTCAACAGAGAAGGAGAAAACCGGCAGCAGGCAGCAAAAACAGCACGAAGACACAGAAATAGAGAGTATGCGGTTGTTACATATTTTTTCCTTATAGTTTTTGTTGGATTGATAGGTTATTTCTTATATTTCCAGTTTGTAAAAAGCGACGAATTCATCAACAGTCCATACAATTCGCTGCAGGATCTTTTCTCTAAGAACGTAGTGAGGGGCGAGATACAGACTAAGGATGGACATGTCATAGCTCGGACAAAGGTCAGCTCGGATGCGTCTGAGACAAGGGAATACCCTGACGGCAGGATGTTTGCGCATGTGGCGGGCTTTGCCGTAAACGGTAAGGCCGGGCTTGAAAAGCAGGAAAATTTCTCATTGCTTCGCTCACATGAGTTTTTCCTTGACCAGATAGTAAATGATATAAGCGGTAAGAAAAATACCGGTGATAATGTCGTAACCACACTGGATTACGAAGCACAGGCGGTTGCATATAATGCACTTGGCGACTATGAAGGTGCTGTCATTGCAATTGAGCCGAAGACAGGAAAGATTGCAGTTATGGTGTCAAAGCCTGATTATGACCCAAATACCATCGCAAGTGACTGGGAGAGCGTAAACGGTGATGGCAGCACTTCTCTTTACAACAGGGCAACACAGGGACAGTATGCTCCGGGTTCAGTGTTTAAGATTTTTACAGCACTTGAGTATTATAACGAAAATCCGTCTACATACAACGACTACAGCTTTGATTGTGACGGCAGTATTACAAAGGACGGCTTTACAATCCACTGTGCCGGCAATAAATCACACGGGCAGGAGGACTTAACAAAGTCGTTTGCCAAGTCATGCAACTCGTCCTTTTCCAATATAGGTCTTTTGGTGGATAATAATAAGCTTAATACCTTGTGTGACGATATGCTTTTCAACAAGAATCTGCCTATAGCCTTTGATTCAAAAAAAAGAGTAAGTTTGCACTGGATAACAATGCTTCGTCAGCTGACTGACTATGCAGACCACGATAGGTCAGGGAAACACGCTTGTTTCACCGCTTCACATGTGCATGATTGCCGGTGCAATCTGCAATGATGGCAATCTGATGAGGCCATATCTGGTAGACCATACGGAAAATGCGAGCGGGGCGCTTGTGGAGCAGAATAAACCGGCTTCATACAAGCAGATTATGTCAAAGAATCAGGCAGCTTTTCTCCAGAATCTTATGGCAGCAGTGGTATCTGATGGAACAGGCGCAAAGCTAAGCGATCAGAGCTATGAGGCCTTTGGAAAGACCGGAACTGCCCAGGTATCAGATTCTACAGACCAGACCAATGCCTGGTTTGTGGGCTATGGAAAAAAGGATGGCTACAATGATCTGGCTATCGCAGTAGTTGTGGAGGATTCGGGTGCCGGAAGCACATATGCGGTGCCGGTGGCAAAAAAGGTATTTGATAAATATTTCAATGAATAGGCTTGTTGCACTTTTTTTTTAGAAGTAGGTTATACTTAAGTGTAATGACAGACGTTATCGTTCATATTTCGCTTGAACTGACAGATAGCGTTTAAACCACACTTGGAGGAATGGCAATGATAGAAGCAACGAGCTGTGGCGGTGTGGTAATCTTTCGTGGCAAAATATTACTCTTATACAAGAACTACAGGAACAGGTACGAGGGGTGGGTACTGCCCAAGGGAACTGTGGAATCTGATGAAGAGTACAAGGACACTGCAATCCGTGAAGTGAAAGAGGAGACTGGTGCCAGTGCAACGATAATCCAATACGTGGGTAAGAGCCACTATTCTTTTACCGTGCCACATGATACAGTGGAAAAGGATGTACACTGGTATCTTATGATGGGCGAAAGTTATTATAGTAAACCGCAAAGAGAAGAGTATTTCATGGATTCAGGGTTTTACAAGTATCACGAGGCATATCATCTGCTCAAGTTTGCAAATGAGAAGCAGATACTTGAGAAGGCTTACAATGAGTATCTGGATTTAAAGAAAGCAACTTATGGGGGGACACACAAGTATTATTAGTATTATTAAAAAGCAGTTTTAAAAACTGCTTTTTGAGGTTTTGGAATGAAATGGTATGAGGATTTATTTGTAGGAGAGTCTGTTACCGGAAAGATAAAGAAAATCAAGTGGAAGATAGAGCATAATGCCGGCATGCTTCACACATACATCATCACGTTTCCGTCAAATGAGGAAAATCTTTTGGATATCATTCCGACAAGAGAATTGCTGCAAAAGGGATATCCTAAGAAGAATCTGCACATAATCGCAGTAGCGGGTAATTATGATGAGGCACTTTTGCTGGCCTGTGATATTGTTAAGGAGACATACGAAAATACAGGTAAAACAGATGTAAAGAGCTATTTAAAGAGCAGACGGAGGAAATAGATAGATGATATTTACGATTTTAAAGGTCATAGGCATCATACTCCTTGTAGTGCTTGCTCTTATACTTACAGCGCTGCTTTGCGTACTGTTTGTGCCGGTCAAGTACAGGGCTGTCGGAAGCTTTGACAATACAGACATAAGAGCAAAAGCACATGTGTCATGGCTTTTTCATTTGTTTGCACTGCATATAGAGTATGCACAGGAGACTGACGGATATATAAGGCTTGCTTTTGTGAAGAAGAAGCTGTTTGATAATTATGAGGCTTTGGATGATGACGATATGGATGATGCAGCTAAAACTGAAACAGAAGATAAAGTCAGTGAAAACACCGGAGATGAGCCTAAAATACCGGCAGATGAGTCAGAACATGTCGCAGATGAACAGACAGAGGATGAAAGCACATCACAGACTCCTAACGAGCAAAGGTCAGTAACTGATGAGAATCAGCATATAAAACAACAAACCAAGCTCACTCATCAAAAAACGTATAAAAAGCCACACAAAAAGTCACATAAAAAGCAATTTAAAGATAAGTCAGAAAAAATAAAAAACTGTATCTATAAGCTAAAAAGAGAATACAGCGATGAGAGAAATAAAGCTGCTTTTTTCACATCTGAAAAAAGAGCTTTTTATCATTCTTAAAAGAATATGCACAAGGAGGCTTAAGCTTACAATGGTTTATTCAACCGGCTCGCCGGATACAACAGGCATTTCATTGGGAATTTTAGCATGCTTTCCTGTCGGCTATACAAACAGATGGCGGATTACACCTGATTTCGAGAGTGAAAAGCCGTATGCAAAGGGCTGCTTTGATATAAAGGGGCATGTGATAGTAATAAGTATTTTAGCGGCAACACTTAGAATTTTATTTGATAAAAACTGCCGCAGATTATATAATAGGATAAGCAGATAGGAGGAAGATATTATGGCAGATAATAGTTTCAATAACACAGTAGAGTCACTTTTCAAGGGGATGGACAGCTTTATCACTACAAAGACGGTGGTTGGTGATGCGATTCATATAGGGGATACAATCATACTTCCGCTTGTGGATGTGTCGTTTGGAGTGGCAGCAGGAGCATTTTCGGCGGAAAAGAAAAATAACGGAGCCGGCGGTATGGGCGGAAAGATTCAGCCAAGTGCAGTGCTCGTTATCCAGAATGGACAGACAAAGCTTGTCAATGTAAAGAATCAGGACGGCATGACAAAGATACTTGATATGGTGCCGGACATTGTAAGCCGTTTCTCAAAGGGGAAAAATGATGACCTTAATCTCGACGATGTAAAGGTAGACGAGGCAGAGGACGACAAGCAGGATTAATTTCATATATGTGAGCAAATAAAAAGGACATCCAAACGGATGTCCTTTAAAATTCAAAAGATTCAAAAATAAAGACTAAGCTCTCTCAACTTTGCCAGATCTTAAACATGAAGTACATACATATAACTTCTGTGGAACTCCATTGACCTTGCAAGAAACCTTCTTAATGTTTGACTTCCAAACATGATTTGATCTTCTATGAGAATGGCTGACATTATTTCCATAATGAACACCTTTTTCACAAATTGCACATTTTGCCATGATATTGCACCTCCTGCATTTCACTAAGCTTACCATACTCTTAAGCTCACAACAAATGTATTCTATCAGATTAAAATAAAGAATGCAAGGATAAAATATAAAAATATTTGCTTTTTGTGAAAAAAAAGGTATAATAACATTAGCTACGTCACAATATGATGGAGGTATATATTATGAAGGGACAGATGGATACCCAATATGGACAAATTTTAATTGATACAGATGTTATTGCAACCTATGCAGGCTCTGTAGCTGTAGAGTGCTTTGGAATAGTAGGCATGGCAGCGGTCAACATGAAGGATGGTCTTGTAAAGCTTTTTAAAGAGAGATTACCTGAACCATGGAATAAATGTAAAGGTAGATGAGAACAACGAAATTACCATTGATTTTCATGTAATAGTAGCGTATGGTATTTCGATCGGCACTGTTTCGGACAATCTTATCGAGACGGTTAAGTACAAGGTTGAGTCATTTACAGGAATGAAAATTGCAAAGATCAATATTTACGTTGAGGGCGTAAGGGTAATTGATTAAGGAGGACTACAAAAAGTGGAGATCACAAGCATTAATTCAAAGCTCCTTGCAAGGATGTTTCTTGCGGGAGCCAAGAATCTTGATTCAAAGAAAGACTGGATAAATGAGCTGAATGTATTCCCGGTACCGGATGGTGATACCGGAACAAATATGACAATGACAATCATGTCTGCGGCCAAGGAGGTCAGCTCGCTCACAAATCCTACCATGGCAGAGCTTGCAAAGGCTATTTCATCAGGCTCTTTAAGAGGCGCCAGAGGAAACTCGGGTGTTATCTTATCACAGCTTTTCAGAGGCTTCTGCAAGGTTATAAAGGAATACGATGAGATAGATGTCACTATTCTTTGTGAGGCATGCCAGAAGGCGGTTGAGACAGCTTACAAGGCAGTAATGAAGCCTAAGGAGGGAACTATCCTCACAGTGGCAAAGGGCGCAGCAGAAAAGGCTCTTGAGCTGTCAGACGAAACAGAGGATGTTGTCACATTTGTTGAAGAGGTTATAAAGCAGGCTGAGTATGTGCTTGACCAGACACCGGAGATGCTTCCTGTATTAAAACAGGCAGGTGTTGTGGATTCGGGCGGACAGGGACTTGTTCAGGTATTAAAGGGAGCATACGATGCCCTTATCGGCAAGGAGATTGACTATACAATAGAGGGCGCACCAACAGGAGCAGCTCCTGCAAAGATTTCGGCTGAGACAGAGGCAGAGATTAAGTTTGGTTACTGCACAGAGTTTATTATTGTACTCAATGCGCCAATGTCAGACAATGAGGAGCACGCATACAAGGCATTCCTCGAGTCAATCGGTGACTCTATAGTCGTTGTAGCTGACGATGAGATCGTAAAGACTCACGTACATACAAACGACCCTGGACTTGCACTGCAGAAGGCACTTACCTTCGGCTCACTCAGCAAGATAAAGATCGACAATATGCGTGAGGAGCATCAGGAAAAGCTCATCAAGGATTCACAAAAGCTTGCAGCACAGCAGAAGGCTGAGGAAGAGGCTTATGAAGCTGCTCGGGCTGATGAAAAGATAAATAACATGCCTGCAAAGGAAATGGGCTTTGTATCTGTTTCAATCGGAGAAGGCATGAATGAAGTGTTTAGAGGCCTTGGAGTGGACTATCTCATAGAGGGTGGTCAGACCATGAACCCTAGCACAGAGGATATGCTCAACGCTATCGAGCATGTAAATGCGAAGACAGTATTTATCCTGCCAAACAACAAGAATATCATCATGGCTGCAAACCAGGCAGTAGACCTTGTTGAGGATAAACAGATTATTGTTATCCCTACAAAGACTATCCCACAGGGTATCACAGCGCTTGTAAATTATATCCCTGACCACAGCGCCGAGGAGAATAAAGAGCAGATGATGGCTGAGATAGAAAATGTCAAGACAGGACAGGTGACATATGCAGTCCGTGATACTGAGATTGACGGAAAAACCATCAAGCAGAACGACTTCATGGGAATCGGAGACAAGAGCATCCTTTCTGTTGGAACAGACTTAAGGGCTACCACACTTGAGATGGTAGATGCCATGGTAGATGAGGATTCAGCGATTGTCAGCATCTATTTCGGAAGTGATTCTGATGAGGACTCAGCTAATGAGCTTGCGGCAGCAATCGAAGAGAAATATCCTGATGTAGAGGTCGAAGTCAACGATGGCGGACAGCCAATCTACTATTATGTTATTTCTGTAGAGTAAAAAGCCTTTTAAAGAATATAAATGATATTTATTATATTTAGGAGCAAATATGGATATAGCTTCACCGATTACCGCGGTTAAGGGAATCGGGGAAAAAAAACACAAAAAGCATTTGCTAAAATGGGAGTATACACCGTTGGTGATATACTCCTTCATTTTCCCAGGATTATGTAAAGTTTCCGGAAATAACGGATATTGATGAATTGAATAATGTAAATGAGAGCAGCACCTATGCCATCCATGCTGTGATTAAAAAGGCACCTGTAGTGAAAAATACAGCGAGAATGCAGATTACATTGCAGGATATCGGCTCGCCCGGGCATATGATACAGCTGGTATGGTACCGTATGCCATACCTTAAGGCACAGCTTGTGCAGGGGAGACATCTTATATTTTACGGACATATTAAGCCAAAGGGCGGCAGATATGTCATGGAGCAGCCTGTGGTGTATGAGGTGCAAAAGTACGAGGCTATACGTGATACACTGCAGCCTGTGTATTCCGTGACAAGCGGTGTGACAAACAATCTGATAGTGAAGACGATAAAGGAGACTCTGTCACATGATACACTGCTGTCAGATTATCTGCCTAAGGATATAAGGCATAGGAACGGCTTTTGCGAGTACAATTATGCCATGAAGCAGATACATTTTCCTGATAACTTTGACGCTCTTGTGGAGGCAAGAAGACGGCTTGTTTTTGATGAGTTTTTTTCTTTATCATGGGCATGCGGTATCAGAATAAAAAAGCAGCAGAAGGACAAAATGAGTTTGAGTTTACGGATGATGCTTTTATAGACGGACTGATTGGGAAGCTTCCGTATGAGCTGACAGGCGCGCAGAAGAAGACAATAGATGAGATAAGGCAGGATATTAAAAGCCCTTATGTGATGCAGAGGCTTATTCAGGGCGATGTGGGCTCAGGAAAGACGATTGTTGCTTTTCTTCTTATGGCGTGGGCGTCAAAATGTGGCTATCAGTCTGCAATTATGGCTCCGACTGAGGTGCTTGCAAACCAGCATTATGAGACGTTTTGCTCACTGGTTGGTCAGTTTGGACTTGACAGTCCTGTTGTGCTTCTTACCGGCTCCATGACGGCAAAGCAGAAAAGAGAGGCCTATGCGCGCCTTGAAAACGAGAAAAATGCGCTTATTATAGGCACTCATGCGCTCATACAGGAGAAAGCGGATTTTTCCAATCTGTCGCTTGTTATCACAGATGAGCAGCACAGATTTGGCGTGAAGCAGAGAGAGAGCTTCTCGGATAAGGGAAGAAAGCCGCATATACTTGTGATGAGTGCCACTCCGATACCGCGTACGTTAGCAATAATCATATACGGTGATATGGATATCTCTGTCATAAATGAGGTGCCTGCAAAGAGGCTTCCAATCAAGAACTGTGTGGTTGGCACAGCGTTCAGGCCAAAGGCCTACAGCTTCATCGAGGAGCAGGTGAGAGCCGGTCATCAGGCGTATGTTATTTGCCCTCTTGTGGAAGAAACCGAAAACTCGGAAGGGGAAAATGTCACAGACTATGCAAATGTGCTTAAAGCGGCACTGCCAAAGGATATCACGGTAGATGTGCTTAACGGCAGGATGAAGAGCAGGGCAAAGGATGAGGTGATGCAGCGCTTCGCAAATAATGAGTCGCAGGTGCTTGTGTCCACAACAGTCGTGGAGGTTGGTGTAAATGTGCCAAATGCAACTGTCATGATGATAGAAAATGCAGACAGGTTTGGACTTGCACAGCTTCATCAGCTAAGAGGCCGTGTAGGCAGGGGGGATGCACAGTCGTATTGCATTTTCATCAATTCGTCAAATTCAAAGAAATCAAAAAAACGTCTGGAGATACTAAATAAATCAAATGATGGCTTTTATATAGCAAGTGAGGATTTGAAGCTCAGAGGTCCCGGGGATTTCTTTGGAATCAGGCAGAGTGGAGACCTTGCGTTTGCACTTGCGGATGTGTATCAGGACAGCGATGTGCTAAAGGAAGCATCTGAGATGGTGGATGAGGTGCTTGAAGCAGACCCGGCGCTTTGTACACCGGAAAACAGAATACTGAAAAAGAAAATGGATGAATTTGCAAAAGAACAATTAAAGAGAATGAATCTGTGATGAGCTTAAATGGCTAAAATAAAAGCTGATATAGCATGCAGGACTATGCATGTGTATATCAGCTTTTTACTTTAAGCGTATTGGAATGGTTATGAAATAAGTATAATCTGCTTACTCAATCTGCCTGATATCGGATATATCCGGGTGAATCGTGAGAGAATAGTTTGTGTAATACACGACAAAGCCGGCTGCGGCACCGTTTGGCTTTTTTGACATTTTTCTGTTGCAGATAGTCTATCTCTACCTTGTCGGCATTTTTGCCCTTTGAGTAGTAGCCTGCGAGCTTGCCGGCCTCCTCAAATGTGCTGTCCGGCAGCTCTTTGTTTTCAGCTTTTACAATGACATGTGAGCCGGGCATGCCCTTGGCGTGGAACCACCAGTCGTTTCCGGTTGCCAGCTTGAAGGTGAGCTCATCGTTCTGGTAGTTGTTTTTGCCAACGTACATATCAAAGCCGTCTGATGAGATATAGTGGAAGGGTTTGCTCTTTACCTTCTGTTTCTTTGAACCCTTTCCTTTTTTGATAAAACCGTATTCTATCAGCTCATCCTTTATCTGGACGAGGTCGTCTGCGCTTAAGGCGATATCCAGTGAATTCTGAATTGATTCGAGATGGTCTATCTGACCTTTTGTTTCAAGAATCAGCTCGTTCAATGCTTCGGCAGTACGCTTCATCTTTCCGTATTTGTCAAAGTATTTCTGCGCGTTCTCGGCAGGAGTTTTTGTGTTGTCGATAGGGATTTTGATTATTTTGTTGTCATCATAATAGTTTGCAGCTTCAAGAAACTTGTCGTCCGGTGTAAGTCCGTAGCCGAATGCGTTGATAAGCTCGCCGTACACCTTGTACTTTTCACGTTTTTCGGAGTCCTTAAGCTGCTTCATCTGCAGGGAATATTTCTTCTGGTTTCGCTCCAGGAGGGTATTTACGTGTTTTCTCAGGTCAGCTGACTTCTGGCGTATACGTGTATAGGTGTTTCTCTCAGAGTAGTAAAGCTCTAAAACCTCTGATATAGATTCATATTTTGTGACTGTTAAATCGCTATACTGAGTCAGCTCTATTGAAGAAAATTCCTTTGGTTCATTGCCGTCACGCACGATATTTGGCGTAAAACGATTATTTTTTATGTCCTCCATCATCCATGTGAAGTTGCTTCCCAGGTGCAAAAGCTCATCGTGTGAGTAGGCAGCTACCGGGGAGTCCGCGTCAAGGCCTGCCCGGTGAGCCAGCTCATTTGCCACAAGTGGGCTGATGCCGGAAAAGGATGAGTAGATAGCCTTTGAAACAGTAAGCGGCTTTGCTGATATAATATCCGCAAACTGCTTCGAATCTACAGTCAGAGGATTATATTTATCCTCCTGAGTCGCGGGGATGGTGTAGGCTCTGCCCGGAAGCACCTCACGCACAGAGCTTACGGATGCGGGAATACGCTTGGCACTGTCTATTATCGTACCATCGGAGTCGGTAAAGATGATGTTTGAATATTTGCCCATCAGCTCGATAATAAGCACCTTGTGGCATAGATCGCCCATCTCGTTTAAGTGCTCGATTTCAAAGTTTATGATACGCTCCATGCCCGGCTGGTAAATCTTTGTGATGCGTCCGTTTGCTATATGCTTTCTTAAAACCATGCAAAATGTAGGGGCAGTGAGAGGCTTACCTTATTTGTGGATGTCAGGTAGATGAATGGAAGCGATGCACTTGCAGACATCGAAAGCCTGAACGAGCCGTTTGGTCCCTTTAGGGTAAGAAGCAGCTCATCTGCCTCAGGTTCTGCGATTTTACTGATTTTTGAGTTTAGTATCGTGCTGTTAAGCTCTGCAACTATATTTGAAATGACTATTCCGTCTAAAGCCATGATGTTCCTCCTTATTTCCTGTAAATATTCTAAGTTGCTGAATATTTATAATCATGAATATTTATATTATAATATATTTGACGAAAATCTCAAGGAGTTATATAATAAACTCATCTATGCATATGCGAAAGGAAAAATTATGATTAAAAGTATGACCGGCTTTGGCAGATACGAGTACGCAGATGCAAGCCGTAAGATTACAGTTGAGGTAAAATCTGTAAATCACAGATATCTGGATGTCAATATCAAGATGCCTAAAAAGCTCAATTTCTTCGAGAGTGCAATAAGGACTCTGCTTAAGGAGTACATAGAGCGTGGCAAGGTCGATATTTATATCACATATGAGGATTTTACAGAAAATAATCTCTCATTGCAGTATAATAAGGCTCTCGCGGGAGAATATCTTAAGTATCTTAATCAGATGGCGGAGGAATTCGGACTGGAGAATGATATAAGAGTGAGCACGCTGTCGAGATATCCGGAGGTATTTGCGATGGAGGAGCAGCCTGTAGATGAGGATGAGCTGTGGAGCAGTCTTCAGAAGGCTCTTCGCGGTGCATTTGAGCCATTTGTTGAAAGCCGCGTGCGCGAGGGAGAAAATCTTAAAAAGACCTTTGCGAAAAGCTCGATAATATGGTATCATATGTTGATTTCATTGAGGAGCGTTCGCCACAGATTATTGTCGAATACCGTGCGCGTCTTGAGGAAAAACTAAGAGAGCTGCTTGCAGACAATCAGCTTGATGATTCAAGAATAGCCCAGGAGGTCACTATTTTTGCGGACAAGATCTGTGTGGATGAGGAGACAGTCAGGCTCAAAAGCCATATCCTTTCCATGAAGGATTCGTTAAATGCCGGTGGCAGTGTGGGAAGAAAGCTTGATTTCCTCGCACAGGAGATGAACCGTGAGGCGAATACCATCCTTTCAAAGTCCAATGATCTTAAGATTTCTGACACAGGCATCAGTCTTAAAACTGATATAGAAAAGGTCAGAGAACAGATTCAAAATATTGAGTAATTTTAGGAGATTGTGATGAGTAACACAGGAAAATTAGTTGTTTTTTCAGGCTTTTCGGGTTCCGGACAGGGTACTATCATGAAGGAGCTTATGGCAAAGCATGGTGATGATTATGCACTGAGCGTATCAGCCACGACCAGAGGTCCAAGGCCGGGTGAGGAGCATGGCAGAGAGTATTTCTTTATCTCAGAGGAAGAATTTGAACAGATGATAAAGGCAGATGGACTGTTTGAGTATGCCAGGTATGTAGATCATTACTACGGCACACCAAAGTCATATGTCAATGAGCAGCTTAGCGCCGGAAAGAATGTGATTCTTGAGATAGAAATCCAGGGAGCTTTAAAGATAAAGAAGCAGTTTCCTGATACAGTGCTTATGTTTGTGTCAGCGCCGAGTGCAGATGAGCTTAGGGACCGGCTTGTAGGAAGAGGCACAGAGACAAAAGAGGTCTGTGCACAGAGACTTTCAAGAGCATATGAGGAGTCTTTGGGCATAGAGAAATATGATTATTTAGTGGTAAATGATAAGCTTGACGATTGTGTAGAGCTTGTGAATGATATCATCCACAGCTCTGACGACACAAAAAAGAATCAGGATTATCTTGTATCATCAAATATAGATTTTATAAATAAAATGAGAAAAGAGCTTTTAAGCTTTTCGAAAGGAGATAAATAATATGATACATCCATCGTATGCAGAGTTAATGAAGGTAGTAAACAACAATGTAGAGATAGGTGAAGAGCCGGTAGTAAACAGCCGTTATTCTATCGTTATTGCTGCAGCAAAGCGTGCACGCCAGATTATTGATGGTGCAGAACCACTTATCGCACGCCCTAAGTGCAATAAGCCATTATCTATTGCTGTAGAGGAGCTGTACACGGGAGCTGTCAGAATCGTCTCAGATGATGAGGATTTAAACGAAGGCGAAGAGGCTTAATCTAGGGGGAAAGGCTGTTTTGTCTTTCCCTTTAATTGTAAATACTTACATTTGAGAGGTACTATGAAATTATTATTTATTTCGCTTGGATGCGATAAAAACCTTGTGGATTCAGAGTATATGATAGGCATGCTTGCAAATGACGGCATTGAGATGACCGATGATGAGACGCAGGCTGATATCATTATCGTAAACAGCTGCTGCTTCATAGGTGATGCAAAGGAGGAGAGTATCAATACAATTCTCGAGATGGCTCAGTATAAGGAGACAGGCAAATGCAAATCACTTATTGTGACAGGCTGTCTGGCACAAAGATACAAGGATGAGATTTTTAAGGAAATCAGAGGTTGATGCCATACTTGGCACCAATTCATATGATACTATAGTTGAAGCTGTCCATGAGACACTTGAAAAACACAGATACAGCAATCTGCACACCTTAGAGGGGCTTCCCAGCATAAAGACAAAGCGTATTGTCACCACAGGAGGGCATTTCGCTTACCTTAAGATAGCAGAGGGTTGCAATAAAAACTGTACCTACTGTGTCATTCCATCTGTCAGAGGTCGTTACAGAAGTGTGCCGATGGAGGATTTGATTGAGCAGGCGAAGAGCCTTGTGGAGCAGGGGGCAAAGGAGCTTATACTTGTTGCCCAGGAGACCACACTTTACGGAGTGGATTTGTATGGTGAGAAGTCACTTCATAAGCTTTTGGATGAGCTCAACAAGATAAGCGGGCTGTTCTGGATAAGGATTATGTACTGCTATCCCGAGGAGATATACGATGAGCTTATAGAGTCCATGATAAAGGATGAGAAGGTATGCCATTATCTGGATATGCCAATCCAGCACTGCAATGACGATATTTTAAGGCGCATGGGCAGAAAAACAACAAAGGCTGAGCTTATGGAGCGTATCAGAATGCTGCGTGAGAGGATACCTGATATCACACTAAGGGCCACCCTTATATGTGGCTTCCCGGGTGAGACACAGGATAATCACGAGGAGCTTATGCAGTTTGTAAATGATATGGAGTTTGACCGTCTGGGAGCCTTTACGTATTCCCCGGAGGAGGGCACAAAGGCAGCTGCAATGCCTGACCAGATAGATGAGGATATAAAGGCTGACTGGCAGGCTGATGTCATGGAGCTTGAGGAAGAGGTCATTTTTGATAAAAATGAGACACTAAAGGGTAAAGAATTATATGTTTTCATAGAGGGCAAGGTGGCTGATGAAAATGCTTATATCGGCCGTACATACAGAGATGCACCGAATGTTGACGGATATATATTCATCAACACTGATGAGACACTTATGACCGGTGATATATGCAAGGTTATGTGACGGGTGCGTATGAATATGATTTGATAGGAGAACTTGTAAAATGAATTTACCAAACAAACTTACAATCTTAAGAGTGATACTTATTCCGTTTTTTGTATTTTTCCTTATTTCACCGTTTTTTGACGGATACGGAAATTATATAGCGCTTGCGATATTTATCATTGCAAGGCTGACTGATATGGCTGACGGAAAAATTGCAAGAAAATACAATCTTGTTACCAATTTCGGCAAGTTTATGGATCCGCTTGCAGACAAGCTGCTTGTATGCTCTGCAATGATATGCCTTGTTGATTTAAAGCTCATCCCTGTATGGGTTGTGCTTATTATTATTGCAAGAGAGTTTATCATAAGCGGCTTCAGACTTGTTGCATCAGACAATGGAATTGTCATTGCAGCAAGCTACTGGGGCAAGTTTAAGACAACCTTCCAGATGCTTATGGTTATTGTTATTATTTTTAATATCAATCTGCAGCTTGGCTGGTTAAATATCCTTGGAACAATCCTCATTTATGTGGCACTTGTGCTCACAGTTGTTTCACTTATTGACTATATCGCAAAGAATAAGGACGTCTTAAAGGACCAGAAATAGACTATAACAGGGAGAAAAGTATGAGAATAATAGCAGGAACGGCGAGAAGCCTCCCTCTAAAGACTATTGAGGGAAAAGATACAAGACCGACTACTGACAAGACGAAGGAGACTCTTTTTAATGTCATGCAGTTTGATGTTCCCGGAGCATATTTTTTAGATCTGTTTGCCGGAAGCGGACAGATAGGACTTGAAGCGTTAAGCCGCGGTGCAGCCTATGCTGTATTTGTGGAGAATTCAAGAAAAGCCGCCTCATGCATCGAGGACAATATCCATTTTACAAAGTTTGATAAGGTCTCAAGACTCATGATGACGGATGCTGTCACGGCAGTACGTACTCTTGAGGGCAAATACAAATTTGATATCGTGTTTATGGACCCGCCATACAATAAGGAGCTTGAAAAGGAAGTGCTTATTACACTTTCGGACAGCGATATATTAAAGGATGATACACTTATCGTGGTTGAGGCTTCAAACGATACTGATTTTGATTATCTCACAGAGCTTGGCTATGAGATAGTCAAAGAAAAAATTTATAAGACAAACAAGCATGTTTTCATAAAGCGTGCATAGGAGATACAATATGAAGGTAGGAATTTATCCGGGAAGCTTTGATCCGGTGACATTTGGACACCTGGATATAATAGAGCGTTCAGCCAAAATAGTTGACGAGCTGGTTGTCGGAGTACTCAATAATAGTGCAAAAAACTCGTTGTTTTCTTTGGAAGAACGTGTTAGTATGATAAAGGAAATGACAGCACACATACCAAACGTCAGGGTAGGGTGCTTCTGAAGGACTTTTAGTTGACTACATGAAGAAAATCAATGCAACAATCATAATAAGAGGATTGCGTGCAGTGACAGATTTTGAGTATGAGCTGCAGATTGCACAGGCTAACGGAGTGCAGAATCCGGAAATAGAGACGGTTTTTCTCACTTCGAGCCTCAATTATTCATATTTAAGCTCTACAATTGTCAAGGAATTTGCATCATACGGAGGAGATATATCAAAGTTCGTACCTGAACAGTTCATTGATAGAATTTATGCCAAATACAATATTACCAGGTAAGGAGACAGTATTTATGAGCAGTAAAATGGAACAGATTATTGAAGAAATCGAAGACTATATTGATGGCTGCAAGCCGTCACCTATTTCAAGAAACAAGATTCTTGTCAATCGTGAACAGTTAGAGGAGCTTCTTTCAGAGCTTCGTACAAAGACCCCTGAGGAGGTCAAGAGATATCAGAAGATTATCAGTAATAAGGAGGCTATCCTTGCTGATGCACAGGCGAAGGCGGATCAGATAATCGCGCAGGCTCAGATTCAGACAAATGAGCTTGTCAGCGAGCATCAGATTATGCAGCAGGCATATGCTCAGGCGAATGAGGTAGTGCAGATTGCAACAAAGCAGGCACAGGAGATACTTGACAGTGCCACAAATGAAGCAAATAATCTCAGAATGAGTGCCATGGCATATACGGACAGCCAGCTCAAGAGCATTGAGGACATCTTAACAGGCTCTATTGAGACTTCAAAGGCCAGATATGACAGCCTTATAAGTTCACTGCAGCAGTTTGAGGATGTTGTTGCAGCAAACAGAGCAGAGCTTTTCCCACCGGAAGAGAATGGCGATGAAGCTGCAGGAGCAGAGTCGTCTGACAATGAGGCAGATTCAGATACATCTGATGATGACATAGAAATCACCAATATTTCCGATTCAGATGAGGATGCGAAATAGGATAATACATAACAGGCATGAGAGTATGCTCATGGCTGCCTTAAGCAGTATGTATCTGTAAAGCCTAAAGCCTGTATCCCGGAATATTGATTTGGTCTGGACCATGCATGATACACCGCCAAATGACAGAAGTGCAATGCACAGCACTATTGACAGGGTGCGTGGAATGCATAGACCGCAGACTATGCCGATACCGTTTGTGGTTTCAAAAAGGCACCTATTATGTCTGCCGACAGTGGCATGTTGCAGTCAGCCTTTTGGGCAATGGTCTGTGGGATACGTGAGACTATAGAGAACAATACAATATATCCACAGAGTTTTATAAGGGTTTCAAACCCTTTCATTATTCCGGCATCAACGATTTGCATGTTAAGCTTAAATCCTTGAGCCGGGATTTTTTGTTTTAAGCTTCTGTTTTTGTTAATCGAAAGCATAGCTATCATTCCTATAGCAGATGGCAGATAAAGTGACACAAGATAAATGCTGTAGTGGCTGCATATGTTAAGTTGCTCGGACAGTGCATAGGTAATGATAAAGGGAAGGCTGAAATGGTTTGCCAGTGCACTCAGTATTTCCCTGTGATTTTTATCTAAGTCTCCTTTGGAACAAAAATCTGCTGTGAGCTTTGCTCCTATCGGGAATCCAAATATTATGCCTATTATGTATGTAAAAGCATGATATGCTTTTGGGGAATGTTTTGCAGCACATTTGTTGAGATAATCAGGTTAGATAAAATCGTAAATATAAACAGAAGCGGAAATATCTGGTTGAACCATAGCATTATGCCAGCTTTAGCGCACGTACTTACCTGTGCCGGAAACAATATGTAATAAATACAAAATAGCAGTATAAAAGCGATAAACAGTAATTTTTTAAGTTTGTTTTTACTCATGTGACAGTATATGTGGAGAGAAATATCAATATGATTCGATTAGATAAATTTTTATCAGAGATGGGGCTTGGCACACGCTCTGAGGTAAAAAAGCTTATAAAGACCGGACAGATAGCCATAAATGGCACGGTGGCCGTAAAGCCTGAGACAAAGGTAGATACTGATGCCGACGAGGTATCGGTTAACGGCAGAATAGTTAAGTATCAAAGGTATGAGTATTACCTGTTTAATAAGCCCTCAGGCTGTGTTTCTGCGACCTGTGATAATGTGCATGATACAGTCATGGACTATATCACGGATGCTGTGCATGATGATCTGTTTCCTGTCGGAAGGCTTGATATAGACACGGAGGGGCTTTTACTTATCACAAATGATGGAGCGCTTTCGCACGAGCTATTAAGTCCTTCAAAGCACGTGGCAAAGACTTACTACGCACGTATTGATGGTGAGGTGACCTGTGATGATATCATCAGGTTTAAAGAGGGCATTGATATAGGCGAGGAAAGACCTACAAAGCCTGCGGAGCTTGTTATTAAAAAAAAGCGGCAGCGTATCCGAGATTGAGCTTACGATAACAGAAGGAAAGTTTCATCAGGTCAAGCGGATGTTTGAGGCGCTTGGAAAGAGGGTAATCTATTTAAAGAGAATGTCCATGGGACCGCTTAAGCTGTCTGATGACCTTAAAACAGGGACTTACAGAGCTTTGACACAGGCTGAAACGGATATGCTTATGCAGATAAAATCCGGCAAATAAAATAATTTTTAATTATGAGGTATTATATGAGTAATGGTTTTTACCAATTTCAAAACAGGATATGATAGATGAGGGCATTGAGCAGCTCGATTTTGTGTATGTCTGCGGAGACGCATATGTAGATCATCCGTCTTTTGGTCATGCAATCATTGCCAGACTGCTGGAGGCACATGGCTATACGGTGGGAATCATTGCGCAGCCCGACTGGAAGGATGATGAGTCTATATCCATACTCGGAGTGCCGCGCCTTGGCTTTTTGGTTTCGGCAGGTAATATGGACTCCATGGTAAACCATTATTCGGTTTCAAAGAAAAGAAGAGCAAAGGATTCATTTACACCGGGAGGCGTAATGGGAAAGAGACCTGATTATGCGACCGTTGTGTACTGTAACCTGATACGCCATACTTATAAAAAAATCCCTATCATAATAGGCGGCATCGAGGCAAGTCTTAGGCGCATGGCACATTATGATTACTGGTCAAATAAAGTCAAGCGCTCAATTCTTTTTAGATTCCGGTGCTGATCATTTCATATGGCATGGGAGAAAGAAGCATCATTGAGATAGCGGATGCGCTTGCCAGCGGTATGGATGTAAAGGATATCACGTTTATAGATGGTACCGTGTTCAAGACAAAGGACAGGGATATCATATATGATGCGATTGAGCTTCCGGATTATGACGTTATAAAAGAGGACAAGAGGGAGTTTGCAAGAAGCTTTTTACATACAGTACTGCAATACTGATCCTTTCTGTGCAAAGAGGCTCGTAGAGCCGTATGACAACTCTACGCTTGTGGTGCAGAATCCACCGCAAAAGCCACTGTCGCAGGATGAGATGGATGAGGTCTATGCACTCCCTTATATGAGGACTTATCATCCGAGCTACGAGGAGGCAGGCGGAGTGCCTGCGATAAGCGAGGTGAAGTTTTCTCTTATCAGCAACAGAGGCTGCTTTGGAGGATGTAATTTCTGTGCATTGACATTCCATCAGGGCAGGATAATCCAGACGAGAAGCCATGAGTCAATCATAGAAGAGGCAAAGCTTATCACACAGGATAAGGACTTTAAGGGCTATATCCATGATGTTGGTGGTCCTACAGCCAATTTCAGGCAGCCGGCATGTAAAAAAGCAGCTCACAAGGGGTGCATGTCCTACAAAGCAGTGTCTGTTTCCTAAGCCGTGCAATAACCTGATTGTTGACCACAGCGACTATATACAGCTGCTTAGAGAGCTTCGTGCACTGCCAAAGGTGAAAAAAGTGTTTATCCGCTCAGGCATCCGGTTTGATTATCTGATGTATGACAAAGACAAGACGTTTCTTCGTGAGCTGTGTGAGTATCATGTCAGCGGTCAGCTCAGGGTGGCTCCGGAGCATATCTCCAATGCTGTTTTGAGCAGGCTTGGAAAACCAAGTGTAGAGGTGTACAACAGCTTTGTGAAGGCATACAAGGATATGAATAAAAAGATAGGCAAGGAGCAGTATCTCGTGCCGTACCTGATGTCGTCACACCCGGGCTCAACGCTTAAAGAGGCGATAGAGCTTGCAGAGTATCTGCGCGATCTGGGATATATGCCTGAGCAGGTGCAGGATTTCTATCCGACACCATCTACCATCTCTACATGCATGTACTATACAGGACTTGACCCGGCAACACTTAAGCCGGTGTATGTCACAACTAACCCGCATGAGAAGGCTATGCAGAGGGCACTCATCCAGTACCGTAATCCAAAGAATTACGATCTCGTGCACGAGGCACTTGTGAAGGCCGGCAGGGAGGACTTAATCGGATTTGACAAAAAGTGCCTGATAAAGCCTAGGAAAATGCATACTGATGGCGGCTGGGACAAAAAACTTCTAAGTCTGATAAAAATTCAAACAGCAGCTATGGCAGCGGCAAGAATGCAGGTGTAAGGAAAACCTTGAAAAATGCAACAGAGCGAGGAAAAAACGGAGGCGGAAGTAACACCGCAGGCACAGCGCACAAAAAAAGAAAACAATCAGAAACGTCCACAAGAAGAAAAAGATAAATAGTTAATAGCAGATATTTGATAATATATAAGATAAGACTATGAAAGAATTTAAAGCTGGTAAAAACGAGGCAGGCCAGAGGCTTGACAAATACCTTAAAAAGATACTTCCAAACGCATCCATGGGCTTTATTTACAAGATGCTCAGGAAGAAGAACATAAAACTGAATGATAAAAAGCGTCAGGCACAGAAATTGTGTCAGTTGACGACAAAATCAAGATTTTTCTGTCAGATGATACATTTGCTAAGTTTTCCGTCAATGAGGACAGACTGATGAAGGATTTCAAGGCACTTGGTGCACTAAAGCCTGACGGACTTGGTGTGGTATACGAGGATGATGACATACTGGCTGCAAACAAGCCAGTCAATATGCTGTCGCAGAAATCAAAGGAGACTGATATTTCTGCAAACGAAAGGCTTATCGGATATCTGATAAAAGATGGAAAGCTTGATTTTGACACATATAAGAGCTTTAAGCCATCGGTGTGCAACCGCCTGGACAGAAATACATCGGGGCTGATTCTGATGGGTAAATCGCTTCATGGACTGCAGTACCTGTCACAGGTGCTTAAGGACAGAACCGCAGAAAAGTATTATATGGCGCTTGTTGCAGGAGAGGTTGATGAGCCTATGACCATAGAGGGCTTTCTGACAAAGGATGAGGCTGTAAATAAGGTGCAGATAACCAAGGAGCCCATAAGTGATGAATCACTGCCAATAAAGACTGCCTACAGGCCTCTTAAGACAATTGAGATGAGTGCTTCGTGCCATAAAGCAACACTTCTTGAGGTGCATCTCATTACAGGAAGAAGTCATCAGATCAGGGCACATCTGTCATCGATTGGCCATCCGATCATAGGTGATATGAAGTATGGGGATAAAAGGATTAATGCTTTTTACAAAGAAAATTATCATGTGACCAGCCAACTTTTGCATGCGCACCATGTGATTTTGCCTGATGGCAGATATATAGAGGCGGCTTTGCCTGACATATGGAGCAGGGTGGGGCTTTAATCCCGTCATTATTTACTTTATGTCGCATAGCTTACAGTATTAAGGAAGATAGAAACGATATGGCAACCTGGAATTCAAGAGGCTTAAGGGGCTCGACCTTAGAGGACATGATAAACAAGACAAATGAAAAATACAGGGAGAACGGCCTGGCGCTCATACAAAAGATTCCCACTCCGATTACACCTATAAAGATGGAGCCGGAAACCAGACACATTACACTGGCTTATTTTGAGCAGAAGAGTACGGTCGACTATATTGGCGCTGTACAGGGAATCCCGGTATGCTTTGATGCAAAAGAATGTAATACCGACACGTTTCCCCTTGCCAATATACATGAGCATCAGGTAGAGTTTATGAGATGCTTTGAAAAACAGGATGGTGTTGCATTTATCCTTATATCGTACACACACAGGAACGAATACTATTATCTCACGTTTAAAAAGCTGACGGAATTCTGGGATAGAGCTGCAGAAGGCGGCAGAAAGAGCTTCCGCTATGAGGAGCTTGAGCCGGCATTTTTCCTCCCGGAGGTGCCCGGAATACTTGTGCCGTATCTGAACGCACTTCAGCTTGACTTAAATTGCAGGGCTTGACAGTATTACTATTGTATGGTAGCATATTACCACGATAACACTTTACTACATGAAAGCGAGATTTTACAGATTATGGAAAATCAATTATTACACACTCCGGACGGAGTAAGAGACATATATAACGGAGAATGCAAAAAAAGCTGTATTTGCAGGATAAGCTGCACCGTACACTTTTAAAATACGGATATCATGATATCATGACACCTACGTTTGAGTTTTTTAATATTTTTGGAAGCGATGTCGGAACAACCCCTTCAAAGGATTTATACAAGTTTTTTTTTTGACAAGGAGGGCAATACGCTTGTCCTTCGTCCTGATTTCACACCTTCTATTGCAAGAAGTGCGGCTAAGTACTATATAGAGGACGATATGCCTGTCAAGCTGTGTTATCTTGGTAATACTTTTATCAATTCATCGGATTATCAGGGCAGGCTCAAGGAAAGCACACAGTGCGGTGCAGAGCTGATAGGTGATGGCTCTATCTCTGCAGATGCCGAGATACTTTCGATGACAGTTGAGTCGATGCTTGAGAGCGGACTTAAGAATTTCCAGATTTCAGTCGGACATTCGCAGTTCTTTTTTACGGTCTCACAAAGGCAGCAGGGCTGTCAGGGGAGCAAGAGGAAGACCTAAGAGAGCTCATAGCAAATAAGAATTTCTTCGGTGTGGAGGAGTTTGTTGACAGTCTTTCAATGAACGACAAGCTAAGGAAGCTGTTTGGACTATTAGATAATTTCGATTTACAGGATGAGCAGCTTATGGAGGCTTTAAAGCTTGCGAAGGGCTATGATGAGATATTATCATCTATTGATACTCTGCTTAAGCTTAGAGAATATTTAAAGGCATACGGCATCGAGAAATATATTTCGTATGAGCTTGGACTTATCAGTGACTACACATATTACACTGGTATCATTTTCCAGGGCTACACATACGGTACAGGAGAGCCTATTGTAAAGGGAGGACGTTATGACAAGCTGCTTTCACACTTTGGAAAGGACGCTGCTGCAATCGGCTTTGCGATTGTTGTGGATCAGCTCATGGCAGCATTAAGCCGTCAGGATATTGATGTGCCTGTCATTGAGAATTCCTCACTTATAGTATTTGAGGAGGCTGCATACCATGCGGCAATCAAGCGCTCTATGGAGCTTCTGAAGAGATGGAGTAAATACACAGATGGTGCTTAAGGACAAAAATAAAACGAAAGAGGACTATGCTTCATATGCGGTAGACAACCGTATAAACAGAGTAGAGTTTATAGAGGAATAAAAGATGAGTGATGACAGATATTTAACCTTTGCCCTGGGAAAGGGCAGACTTGCAAAGAAGACCCTGCAGCTTTTTGAGCAGATAGGCATCACCTGTGAGGAGATGAAAGATCCGGATACCAGAAAGTTGATTTTCGTAAATGAGGAGCTTAAGCTTAGATTTTTCCTGGCAAAGGGACCGGATGTGCCCACCTATGTGGAGTACGGCGCTGCTGATATCGGCGTGGTGGGAAAGGATACCATCCTTGAGGAGGGCAGAAATATATACGAGGTGCTTGATTTAGGTTTTGGAAAATGCCGCATGTGCATATGCGGACCGGAGAGCGCAAGGGAGCTTTTACAGCACCATGAGCAGATAAGAGTTGCCACCAAGTATCCTCATATCGCAAAGGATTATTTCTACAATAAAAAGCATCAGACGGTAGAGATTATAAAGCTAAACGGCTCAATAGAGCTTGCTCCGATTGTTGGACTTTCAGAGGTGATTTGTGATATAGTAGAGACCGGAACTACACTTAAGGAGAACGGACTTACCGTGCTTGAGGAGGTCTGTCCGCTGTCTGCGAGGGTTGTGGTAAACCAGGTCAGCATGAAGATGGACAATGAGCGTATCACAAAGCTGATTGATTTGAAGACTGTTATCAAATAGCGTATAATTTATATCAATACATGATTTTAGACGGAGGCTGTAATGAGAACTTTAAAACTTACAAAGGATTCACAGAAGAACATATTGGAGAGCCTGCTTAAGAGAAGCCCTAACAACTATACAGAGTATGAGAGCACGGTAAATGAGATTATAAACAATGTAAAGGAAAACCGTGATAAGGCTGTTTTTGAATACACAAAGAAATTTGATAAAGCGGATGTGGATGCATCAAATATCCGTGTCACAGAGGAAGAAATAAAGGAAGCATATGAGCTGGTTGATGAGAAGCTTCTTGCCGTTATAAAAAAAGGCTCTTGTAAATATCAGAAAATATCACGAGAAGCAGCTGCAGAACTCATGGTTTACAACAGAGGACGGCATCATTTTAGGACAGAAGGTCACACCTATAGCAAAGGCAGGAGTATATGTGCCGGGCGGCAAGGCTGTCTATCCTTCATCTGTGCTGATGAACGTGCTTCCTGCAAAGGTAGCAGGCGTTGAAAAGATAGTTATGTGTACACCATGTGGAGCTGACGGCAAGGTATATCCTTCCACACTTGTAGCCGCAAACGAGGCCGGAGTAGATGAAATCTACAAGGTAGGCGGTGCACAGGCTATCGCTGCAATGGCATTTGGTACAGAGAGTGTGCCAAAGGTAGATAAGATTGTTGGACCGGGAAATATCTTTGTTGCCCTTGCCAAAAAGGCTGTGTTTGGATATGTCAGCATTGATTCAATCGCAGGACCTAGCGAGATTTTGGTGCTTGCAGATGAGACGGCAAATCCACGCTATGTGGCAGCGGATCTGCTCTCACAGGCCGAGCATGATGAGATGGCATCAGCTATCTTGATCACAACAAGTGAGGAGCTTGCAAAGAAAGTATCGGAGGAAGTTGATAAGTTTGTTGAGGTACTCTCAAGAAAAGAAATCATCGAGAAATCTCTTGAAAACTACGGATATATACTTGTTGCAGAGGATATGGATGAGGCAATTGATGCAGTAAACGATATCGCTTCAGAGCATATGGAGATTGTCACAAGAGATCCTTTCTCAGTCATGACAAAAATCAAAAATGCAGGAGCAATCTTTATCGGAGAGTACTCATCAGAGCCTTTGGGAGACTATTTTGCAGGACCAAACCATGTTCTTCCTACAAAACGGAACAGCAAAATTCTTCTCAGCCTTATCTGTAGATGACTTTATCAAAAAGTCAAGCATCATCTCATATTCAAGAGAAGCACTTGAGAGAATACATACAGATATTGAGCAGTTTGCAGAGTGTGAGAAGCTTACAGCACATGCAAATTCAATCAAGGTTAGATTTGAGGATTAGTCAAAGGAGTAAGAAATGGCAGATAGATGCGCTAAGCTTAGCAGAAAAACAAAAGAGACTGATATTTCGGTCGGTTTAAATATAGACGGAACCGGAAAATCAAATATAGACACAGGCATAGGCTTCTTTAACCATATGCTGGAGGGCTTTTCAAAGCATGGTTTTTTTTGACCTCGATATGATGTGCGACGGTGATTTAAATGTGGACTGTCATCATACTATAGAGGACTGCGGCATAGTGCTTGGCAATGCCATAGCACAGGCTGTCGGAGACAAGAAGGGCATAAAGAGATTTGGAAGCTTTATTTTACCGATGGATGAGGTGCTGGTGCTTTGTGCCATTGACTTATCAGGCAGACCGTACCTGCGGTTTGACGGTGAGTTTACCTGCGAGAGAGTCGGAGATATGGATACAGAGATGGTGAGAGTTTTTCTATGCCGTTTCTTACTCTGCTGCGATGAACCTGCATATAAAGGTTTTGACACCGGGAAATAATCATCATATGATAGAAGCTATGTTTAAGGCATTTGCCAAGGCGCTTGACGATGCCTGCACCTATGATAGCAGAATAAAGGACGTGATGTCCACGAAAGGAAGTTTGTAATTTGACTGGTTTTAAGAACATCGTTGCTACACTGTATTTAAAAAACGGCCAGGCCGTGAAATCAGCGTCTGATATGACAGTTATGGGCGACGTCTACAATCTGTGTCAGCTCTACAATGATAGTGGCATAGACAAGATTATTATTTTTGATCTTTCAACTGATGATGATGAGCATGAGAAAAACATACATACGATAGAAAATATCAACAGAAATATCGACATAAAGGTGTGCGCCGGAGGCAATATCAACCGCATAGAGGACGTGAAAAAAGCTGCTGTATGCAGGCTGTTTACAGGTCATCTTCAATGCCACAAAGGATTCAAGCCTTGAGCTTGCAAATGTGGCAAGCGAGAAGATTGGCAAGGATAATATTCTTTTTGTCAATCAGCAATGTAGACTATATTTTCAAGCATCAGGAGGAGATAGAGGATACCTTTCATGAGCTTTTTGGTCTTGAATATAGATATAATAGATGCGCTTGAGAATCTCACATCCACACCGTATGTGGTCTATATGCCACAGTTTGACATGGATAAAATAATTGATGTCATGAAGCGTGAAACACTAAGAGGCATTGCAGGAGAGTTTATCAATGATCCTGAAAATGATATCATGGCGATAAAGACAAAGCTTTCTGACGGAGGAATACTTGTTGACAATTTTACTCCCGACTTAAAATGGTCTGATTTAAAGCTTAATTCTGACGGCATGGTGCCTGTCATAGTGCAGGATTACCGCAATGAGCAGGTGCTCATGCTTGCCTATATGAATGAGGAGGCCTTCAATGTCACGATAAACAGCGGACGCATGACCTACTGGAGCAGAAGCCGCAATGAGCTTTGGACCAAGGGACTTACATCAGGACATTTACAGTACGTAAAGTCTTTGACAGCGGACTGTGATTATGATACTATCCTTGCGAAGGTTTCGCAGGTGGGAGCTGCATGCCACACTGGTAACAGGACCTGCTTTTTCAATAATATCGTGAAAAAAAGGAGTATGTGGAGAAGAATCCACTTACAGTGCTTGAATCAGTCTATGCGGTGATAGTTGACCGTATGAAGAATCCAAAGGAGGACTCGTACACCAATGCTGTCATGGAAAAGGGCATAGATGAGATATTAAAAAGCTCGGACACGAGTGCACTGAGATTATTCTGGCAGCCAAAAATCCGGACAGTGATGATTTGAAGTTTGAGATATCGGACTTTATGTACCACTGCATGATTCTTATGGCTCAGAAAAATATCACATGGGCAGAAATCGCAGGGGAGCTGGCACAGCGATAGCCTTAAAACACAATAATTATTTAGAGGAAATTATATGAGAAAACTAGCTTTAAGTGATGAGATACTTATGAAGGTAGACAAACCGGCTAGATATATCGGGAATGAGTTCAACTCAGTAATGAAAGACACATCGCAGGTAAATATACGTTTTGCGATGTGTTTTCCTGATGTTTATGAGATTGGTATGTCACATCTGGGAATCCAGATATTATATGATATGTTCAACCGCATGGATGACGTGTGGTGCGAGAGAGTTTATTCTCCGTGGCCTGATCTGCATGAAATTATGAAGCAGGAGAATATACCGCTTTTCGGACTTGAGTCGCAGGAGCCTATAAAGGACTTTGACTTTGTAGCCATGACGCTGCAGTACGAGATGTGCTACACAAATATTTTGCAGATACTTGACCTCGCACAGATACCGCTTCGTTCAAGGGACAGAGAGGATGGCTGTCCTATTGTGATTGCAGGCGGTCCTTGTACCTACAATCCGGAGCCGATTGCAGATTTCTTTGATATATTTTATATCGGAGAGGGCGAGACACAGTACGGCAATCTCTTTGAGCTTTATAAGAAGGCAAAGGCTGATGGTCTTTCAAGGGAAGAGTTTTTACATGAGGCTGCAAAGATTGAGGGGCTTTATGTACCTGCTTTGTATGAGGTGGAGTACAATGAGGATGGAACAATCTGCTGTATGAAGCCTAAGTATGATGATATTCCTGTAAAGATAAAAAACAGGTGCAGGTAGATTTGACGAACTCAACCTACCCGGAGGCACCGGTTGTGCCTTTTATCAAGGCTACGCAGGATAGAATGGTGCTTGAAATACAGCGTGGCTGTATAAGAGGCTGTCGTTTCTGTCAGGCCGGTATGATTTACCGCCCAAATCGTGAGAAAAAGGTTGACCACCTAAAAAGGACGTTGCTGCGGCACTTATTAAAAATACAGGACACGAGGAGATTTCTTTAAGCTCCTTAAGCTCATCCGACTACAAGGAGCTTGACGAGCTCATCACATTTTTTGCTTGATATCTGCAAGGAAAAGAAGATAAATATCTCCCTGCCTTCACTCAGAATTGATGCGTTTTCGCTCGATATCATGCAGAAGGTGCAGGATGTGAAAAAAGCAGTCTGACCTTTGCGCCTGAGGCCGGTACACAGCGCCTTAGAAATGTCATTAATAAGGGCCTTACCGTGGATGATATCATGAACGGCTCAAAACAGGCATTTGAGGGCGGCTGGAACACGGTGAAGTTTTATTTTATGCTCGGTCTGCCCACAGAGACAGAGGAAGATATGAGGGGCATTCCTGAGCTTGCAAACGATGTGGCGGCATTGTACTATGATACCGTTCCAAAGGAAAAGAGAGCCGGAAAATGCCAGATTACGATAAGTACATCATTTTTTGTGCCAAAGCCTTTTACACCATTCCAGTGGGCGAGAATGTATGAGCCATCTGAGTATCTGGGCAGGGCCAAAATAGTAAATGACCATGTAAAGGAGCAGCTCAACAGAAAGAGCATCAGATACAACTGGCATGAGGCATATGTCACTGTGATAGAGGGCATACTTGCAAGAGGCGACAGAAGGCTTTGCGATGCGATAGTAAAGGTATACGAAAAGGGCGGATATTATGATGCCTGGACAGAGTATTTTGACTATGACAGATGGATTGATTCGATAAAGGAATGCGGACTGGATCCGGATTTCTACACGATGAGAGAAAGACCTTTAGATGAAGTATTCCCATGGGATTTTATCGATATAGGTGTGACAAAGCAGTTTATGATAAGAGAGTGGGAGACAGCCCATAAGGAGACAGTCACCCTAACTGCCGCATGAGGTGCTCTGCCTGCGGTGCAAAGAGCTATGGAGGAGGTGTCTGCTATGAAAATTAGAGTGAAGTTTAAAAATGGGGCTGCATGAAGTTTATAGGACATCTCGATATGATGAGATACTTTCAGAAGGCGGTCAGAAGGGCAGATATTGATATCCGCTACTCAGAGGGGTATTCTGCTCACCAGATTATGTCGTTTGCGGCACCTCTTGGAGTGGGCATCACAAGTGATGGTGAGTACTTTGACATAGATGTAAATACAACAGAGTCTACAGAAAAAAGCATAGCGGCTTTAAATGCCCAGATGGTGGACGGAGTAGAGGTGACAGGCTATGTGCTTCTGCCGGATGATGCAAAGAAGGCCATGTCGCTTGTTGCGGCTGCAGACTATGTGCTTAGCTTCAAGGATGCTATGAGAGCCCATACACCATAGAGGAGTGGAAGGAAGCGATAGATAAGCACTTTTTTGACGAGCCATCCTTTGTTGTGATGAAAAAGACTAAAAAGAGTGAGAGAGAGGTAGATATAAAGCCTCTTGTATACAAGCTTACAGTCATGGAAAATAACAAAAAGCCTGAGTTTTTCATGCAGGTATCAACAGGAAGTATTGACAATATAAAGCCTGAGTTTGTGCTTCAAGCCATATACGAAAAGTGTGGCCTTGAGTACAATCCGCTTGCCATACAAATCCACAGGCAGGAAGTGTATGCAAGAAAAGACGATGGAACACTCATTTGTCTGCTTGACATGGGAGAAGAAATCTCATAATGAACAGAATTATTCTGACTAAAACAGTAAAAATAATAAGACATACACAGTGTATGCACTGATGGATGAAAACGGAAATTATAAGGATTTCCAGCTCCTTCCCGAGAAGGATACGATAATAAACAATATATACGCGGCAAGGGTAAATAAGATACTGCCGGGTATAAATGCGGCATTTGTGACCATTGCGCAGAATAAAAGCTGTTATCTGTCGCTAAATGATGCAAAAAATCCTGTATACACAAACAAAAAATCAAAAAAAAAAGAAGGCTTGTGTGAGGGAGATGAGATACTTGTGCAGGTCATAAAGGATGCGCTAAAGACAAAGGATCCTGTGGTCACAACAAAGCTTTCTATATTCGGAAGCAATGTGATTCTCACCAATTTTGATACACAGATAGGTGTTTCATCGAAGCTGGATAAGGAAAGGGCGGCTATTTTACGTAAGGCTGTGCTTTCAAAGTGTGCAGACCACGAAAAAAAGAGGGCTATGGCATCATAGTCAGAACCAATGCCAAAAATGTGGAGGATAAAGCAGTTTCGCAAGATGCGTATTCTGTAGCACAGAAATATAATCAGATAATAAAAAGGCACCGCATCAGGCGCTCTATTCATGCGTATATCATGGGATGAGCGACTATCTGCTTTTAATGAAGACAATTGATTTTGCCACGGTGGAGTGGATAAAGACTGACTGTGATGACATATATGACAGTCTTCTTACAGAGTACGGCATATATGATCATGCTCCTGAAAAGATAATGAGATATGACGATTCAGCTATCAGCTTGTCAACACTTTATGGCATAAGAGGGCTGATTGATAATCTGACCTCGCGCAGGGTATGGCTGGACTGTGGTGGTAACATCATAATAGAACAGCTTGAGACACTTACCTTTATAGATGTAAACAGTGCAAAGAATATAGCGTCGGGGAGCAATAGCATATTAAAGACCAATATGGAGGCCGCAAAGGAGATAGCCAGGCAGCTTCGGCTCAGAAATATCTCCGGCATGATAATAATTGATTTTATCAATATGAAGTCTGAGGCATCAAAGGATACGCTTATTGAAGCGCTCAAACGGTATATAAAGGACGATAATACAGTCTGTACCTTTGTGGATATCACGAAGCTTGGACTGGTGGAGCTGACCAGAAAAAAAGTCCACAAATCTCTTAAACAAATTTTAGAAAAAACACTTGACGAATAGATAGCTCTATGCTAATATACTGGAGTATGCCGCACAGTGAGGTATAAGTTTGCGACTTTCGCAACACCGTAACTGGCGAGTAATGATAAATAGGAGGTGCCGTATGTACGCGATTATTGCAACAGGTGGTAAGCAGTACAAAGTATCTGAAGGCGATATCATTACCATTGAAAAGCTTGGCGTTGAAGCTGGTGAGAAGGTTACTTTTGATCAGGTTTTAGTTGTAGGCGGAGATGATCTCAAGGTTGGAGATCCAACAGTTGCAGGTGCAACAGTTGAGGCTTCTGTAGTTAAAGAAGGCAGAGCTAAAAAGGTAATCGTTTACAAGTACAAGAGAAAAACCGGTTACCACAAGAAAAACGGTCACAGACAGCAGTACACACAGGTTAAGATTGAAAAAATTAACGGATAATGATAGCTATAACCGTTTATCAGAATTCAAAAGGACATAAGATAGGCTTTAAGTCAAAGGGACATGCAGGTTTTGCAGATTCCGGTTATGATATAATCTGTGCCGGGGTTTCAGCGCTTGTGATTAACTTCATCAATTCCGCTGAAGAGCTGTGTCATGCTGAGTACTGTCTTGATACAGACGAAGAGACAGGTATGATTGACTACAGACTTGACAAGCCGGCGACAGGTGATGTTGCACTGCTTATGGATTCCATGATTCTGGGACTAAAAGGAATACAAAGAGACTATGGGAATGAGTACATCATTCTAGACTTCAAGGAGGTGTAAGACATGTTAAATATGAACCTTCAGTTTTTCGCTCATAAAAAGGGAGTTGGTTCTACAAAGAACGGACGTGACTCTGAGTCTAAGAGATTAGGCGCTAAGAGAGCAGACGGACAATTCGTAAAAGCTGGTAATATTCTTTACAGACAGCGTGGTACAAAGATTCACCCTGGTACAAACGTTGGTATCGGTGGAGATGATACATTATATGCTAAGGTTGATGGCGTATTAAGATTTGAGAGAGTTGGAAGAGATAAGAAACAGGCTTCCGTATATCCAGTAGTGAACGAATAAGATTTAAACCCCGACTTTTACTAGCCGGGGTTTTTATGTTGTAAATTAGCAGGAATATTGATTTATTTTATTATTACTGTGTCTTATATAGATATAGCATAGTAATGATTTGTCATAAAGTATACTGAGTGTTTTATGCAGACATTCAGCATGAGGTGGAAAATTATGTTTGCAGATCGTGCAAAAATTATCATAAAATCAGGAAAAGGCGGAGATGGTCATGTATCATTCCGCCGTGAAAAATACGTGCCGAACGGTGGTCCGGACGGCGGTGACGGTGGAAAGGGCGGAGACGTTATATTTCTCGTGGATAAGGGAATCAACACCCTGACAGATTATCGTCACAGAAGAAAGTTTGCAGCAGAGCCCGGACAGGAGGGCGGCAAAAAGAACTGCCACGGAAAGAATGGTGAGGATCTTATACTTAAGGTGCCGGAGGGTACACTCATAAAGGATGCAGCAAGCGGAAAGGTCATAGCAGATATGTCCGGTGACAATACAAGGCAGGTGATCCTGCGCGGAGGAAAAGGCGGTCAGGGCAACCAGCACTATGCCACATCCACCATGCAGGCGCCTAAATATGCTCAGCCGGGACAGGATGCAATAGAAATCGAGGTACAGCTTGAGCTAAAGGTGATAGCGGATGTAGGGCTTGTAGGCTTTCCAAACGTAGGAAAATCAACACTTCTGTCACGAGTTACCAATGCACAGCCAAAGATTGCCAACTATCATTTCACCACATTACAGCCAAATCTTGGTGTGGTTGATATGGATGAGGGCTTTGGTTTCGTAATCGCTGATATCCCGGGACTTATCGAGGGAGCATCAGAGGGCATAGGACTCGGTCATGAGTTTTTGCGTCATATAGAGCGTACCAAGGTCATGATACACATGGTTGATGCGGCCGGTACTGAAGGCCGTGATCCGGTTGCTGACATCAAGGCGATAAACAAGGAGCTTGAAGCATACAATCCACAGCTTCTCAAAAAGCCACAGGTCATTGCAGCCAACAAAATAGATGCCATAGCAGGAGACGAAAATGAGGTGATTTCAGCCTTAAGAGCTGAATTCGAGCCACAGGGCATAAAGGTATTCCCGATATCCGCAGTAAGCGGTAAGGGCCTTAAGGAGCTTTTTGTACGAGGTGAAGAACCTGCTTGCAAATTGTCCTAAAGAGGTTACTGTATATGAGCCGGAGATTGATCCTGCACTTTCATTCTTTAAGGATGAGCCGTACGCGGTTGAGGTGGCAGCCGATGGTGCATATGAGATATCAGGTCCAAAGATTGAGAAAATGCTCGGATATACAAATATGGACTCGGAGAAGGGCTTTGCCTTCTTCCAGAGATTTTTGCGTGAGCAGGGTATCATCAAGGAGCTTGAAAATATGGGCATCGAGGATGGAGATACTGTCCGCATGTATGATTTCGAGTTTGATTATTACAAGTAAGGAGAAAGAGTATATATGAATTTATCAAGTAAACAGCGTGCATATTTAAGCAGCCTAGCAAGCACAATTAACCCTATTTTCAATATTGGAAAGGCATCGCTTACTCCGGAAATCATCGAGGCTCTTGATGCAGCACTTGAAAAGAGGGAGCTGATCAAGGTCGCAGTTCTTAAAAACTGCATAGATGATCCAAGAGAGATTGCAAGTGTAATCGGTGAGAGAACACACTCTGCAGTGGTTAAGGTAATAGGCAAAAAATGATTTTTTATCGTCCTGCGAAGAAAAATCCAAAGATTAAGCTTCCGGAATAAGCCATGAAAACAGGGATTTTTGGTGGGGCATTTGACCCGATACACAAAGGTCATATATACATGGCACAAAAGGCGATGGAAGAGTATTCTCTTGACAGGATTCTGCTTGTTCCGTCAGGTCACTCGCCGAACAAGACTGAAATGCAATGACAGCATTTAGCCACCGGTACAATATGTGTAAGCTGGCATCAGAAGCAGTGCCCGGTATTGAGGTGTCTGATATTGAGATAAAGGATGAGTCCACCAGCTATACGTATGTGACACTCCAAAAGCTAAAGCAGCTTTATCCGGAGGATGAACTGTATTTCATAATGGGTGGAGATTCGCTCGACTATTTTGAAACATGGATGAGACCTGATGTCATAGCCCAAACAGCAATTATTCTTGTTATGGTGAGAGAAAATTTTCCAAAGCTGCAGATGGAGGAAAAGATTGCTCATATCAAAAATCTGTTTCCTGCAGATATAAGACTTTTTAAAGTGTGACAGGATGGATGTGTCGTCTACTCAGGTCAGGAAACTGCTACGTGCCAGGTCGCAGGCAGACGGGTATAGGAGTCCTAAAGGAGCGGAAATGTTTCTGGATGCTGCAGTTATGTCATATATACAGGCTAATAATTTATACAGGTGATAGAGTATGGAAGTAAAAAGAAATAAAGAAAAAGCTAAAGAAGAGCCTTGATAAACAAAGGTATCAGCATACGCTCGGAGTGATGTATACTGCCGGCTGTCTTGCCATGGCAAACGGCTATCCAATAGAAAAGGCAATGCTTGCAGGCCTGCTTCATGACTGTGCCAAGTGTCTTTCGACTGAAAAGAAAATCGGGCTCTGTGTAAAGAAAAAATATAGACATAACAGAGGTAGAGATATCAAACCCGGGGCTGTTACATGCAAAGGCAGGCATGGTGCTGGCGGAGGAAGAGTATGGTATTAAGGATACGCAGATACTGCATGCCATAAGAGTGCATACTACAGGAGAAGCAGATATGGGGCTTCTTGACAAAATACTCTTTGTGGCAGATTATATTGAGCCGAACAGATGTGAAGCACCGAGGCTTGAAGAGATAAGAAAGCTTGCTTTTTCAGACCTTGATAGGACTGTTGCAGAGATATTGTATGATACAATCAATTTCCTTAACACAAAGAGTGGGGCAATAGATCCGACTACCCAGATTACTTACAATTATTATGCTAAATACAGAGACAACAGGGAGGAATAACTGCTATGCAGACAATCGATTTAGTTAAAAAGATAGTGGAAGCACTTGAAGACAAAAAGGCAGAGGATATCACAGTTCTCGACATAGGAGAGGTTTCTTCTATAGCAGACTACTTTATCATTGCAAACGGAAACAATGCAAATCAGCTCACAGCCATGGAGGATGCTGTGGATGAGGCTATGTATACAAACGGAGTGCATCAGAAGCAGGTAGAGGGAACAGGCAACTCTACATGGATTCTCATGGACTATCAGGATATTATCGTGCATCTGTTCTGTAAAGAAGACAGACAGTTCTATGATCTCGACAGAATATGGAGAGATGGAAAAGTGGTGGATGTACATTCACTGTAGTATTTATTCTATGATTAAGGAATTATAAATCGAAACCGGTAATTTAAAATATCGCACCCATATGCCGAGCTGTTTAGCTTAGCATATGGGTGCGATATTTTGCAATTAATATTAGAAGAAACGAAATACTCCAAACACTTTGCCGAGTATTTCACAGTCCGGAACTATGATTGGATCCATTGTGTCGTTCTCCGGCTGAAGACGTATGTGACCATTCTCTTTGTAGAAGGTCTTTACGGTAGCGGAATCATCTATAAGTGCTACAACCATGTCTCCGTTTGAAGCATCACTCTGCTGCTCGACGAGGATGTTATCACCATCGAAGATACCGGCATTAATCATACTCTCTCCCTTGACTTTAAGCATAAATGACTGCTTATTTGGCATATACTCAGCAGGAACGGGAAAATAGGCTTCGATATTTTCCACTGCGAGTATCGGCTCACCTGCAGCTACACGACCGACCAGAGGAACATTAACCATCTCGCGGCGCTGTAAACCAAAGCTGTCATCTATAATTTCTATAGCCCTGTTTTTGGCAGGATCTCTTCTTATGTAGCCCTTTCGCTCCAGTGTCTCGAGATGAGCATGGACGCTGGATGTGGACTTTAAATGTACACCTTCGCAGATATCACGCACTGATGGCGGATAGCCCCTGTTTAAAATCTCACTCTTGATAAACTCCAGTATCTCTTTCTGCTTATCTGAAATCTTTTCTAATGCCATAGTTAAATCCTCCGTCTGAATATTAAAATAATATAATGATATGGGGCAAAAGGAATTTTGCACCCTATGAATGATTGTAAAAATAAAAATTATATTTTAAAAAAGTATATCATAAAACCAAAGCAAACGCAAACATATATTCCGAAATTTTGTTCGTTTTTCTATTGACAAACGATTGTTCGAGATGTATTATGTAACCACAATAACAACAAACACATGTTCGGAAATACAAGAGGTGGTTTTATGAGAGGAAATACTTTATCAGGTAGAAGAAAAATGTTTGGATGGACTGCTGTTGCATTTATAGCAGCTGTCATTATATTGTGTGGCACTATTCATATTTTTGCCAGTTCTGGTGACAGCAGGCCTTATAACAAATATTATACCAGCGTCAGGGTTGAGGAGGGCGACACTGTCTGGAGCATTGCCGATAGATATATTGCCGACACTCAGGTGAGCAAAAGAGCTTATGTAGATGAAATTTGCAGGCTCAATAGTCTTACAGATGGCAATGTTCGCAGTGGCGATTATATAGTTGTTTCATATTATTCTCAGGATATAAAGTAACGTTTTCTTGCTAAAATTTCCTGTTTCTTATATAATATAGGTTAATTGCAGCGGATTTGGGTTATAGTATCTATAGCTTATCCGTTTTTGAAACAGGAGATTGGATATTTATGTTAAAACTATTTTTTGTTATATTTGCAAATTTTCATAGAGCGCCGTATATTGTTCCTAAAATGAGATACATGGCTGATCATCCGCAGAAATATTCAGAAGCGGAGAGATATGATATGATGCGGCACTGTATAGATTTAATGAATAAATCGGAAAAAAATTACAACAGAAGCATATGGTCTTGAGAATCTTCCTGAAACAGGTGGCTATATTATGTATCCCAACCATCAGGGAAAGTATGATTTACTGGGGATTATTACTACACATGACAAGGTACTGTCGTTTGTTATGGATAAGCAGAAGTCTCATACAATGCTTGTCAGGGAATTTGTGGATCTGGTTCAGGCAAAGCGTTTAGAGAAAGATAATCCAAGGCAGGGTCTTACTATAATCAATGAGGTAGCTAAGGATGTGAAAAACGGCAAGAGATATGTCTTGTTTCCGGAGGGTGGCTATAAGTTCAATAATAAGAATAAAGTGCAGGATTTTAAAGCAGGAAGCTTTAAGATTGCATTGAAATCACATGTTCCTATTATTCCGATAGCTCTTATAGATTCATATAAGGTGTTCAACAGCTTTCATTTCGGCCCTGTTACAACGCAGGTTCACTATTTAAAGCCTATTGAGTATGATGAGTACAAGGACATGAAGACGAAGGATATAGCTGCACTGGTCAAGGAGCGTATAGAGGAGAAAATCAAAGAAATACTTGGTTAGAGTCAACTTTGATTATTATATAGTATTATTATGAAAGACAAAGCTTATTACGAAGACGTAAATATAAAAAATGAATTAAAGCTCAGAGATATGATACAGAAGCTTCCGAAGTTCTGTATGGATTTTTTTATCGGAATAGATGCGGATAAGTCCTCAAGAACCAAGATAGCGTATGCATATGACCTACAGACCTTTTTCGAGTACATGAAGAGTGCCAATCCATCGCTTAAGAAATATGATATAAGGGACTACCCTATATCTCTGTTAGATCAGATCAGTCCTTCAGATATTGAGGAATATCTGTTTTATCTAAAGTATTATGAGAAGGATGGCGTTGTACACACCAATGACGAGAGAGGCATTAAGCGAAAGCTTGCATCACTGCGCACCTTTTATAATTTTTATTTCAGGAAAGAGTTTATAGATACCAATCCTGCGAGCAAGGTAACCCTTCCCAAAATACATGAGAAGAATATCATCCGTCTTGATACTGATGAGGTCGCACAGCTTCTCGATGAGGTTGAGTCAGGAGACAGTCTGTCCAAGAACCAGCAGCGTTTCCATGAGAAAACAAAGGTTCGTGACCTTGCACTTATGACACTGCTTCTTGGAACAGGTATCCGTGTATCTGAGTGCGTGGGGCTGGATATGGATGATGTAGATTTCAAAAACAACGGAATCAAGGTGCACCGAAAGGGTGGTGCTGATGTGATTGTTTATTTTGGTGATGAGGTACGTGATGCACTTCTTTCGTACTGGGAGGAGAGAAGCATAATTACACCTGCCGAGGGGCATGCTAATGCGCTTTTTTCTCTTTACAGAGGAAGCGTATATCTGTACGCTCTGTTGAGAATCTGGTAAAAAGTATTCGAGACTCGTAACAACCGTTAAGAATATTACTCCTCATAAGCTTCGCAGTACATATGGCACCACACTTTATCAGGAAACAGGTGATATCTATCTTGTGGCGGATGTTCTAGGGCACAAGGATGTAAATACCACACGTAAGCATTATGCAGCCCAGGAGGACAGCAGGCGTCGTGCGGCAGCCAGGGTAGTACATCTGAGGGAGGATTGATTATATGTCTGATAATATAATCACAATTCCAGATTTTATGGACCCCAATCTGGATGTGTATGCCAGATTGACGGAGAATCAGCTTTTAAACAGAGCCAATCCAAAAGAGGGGATGTTTATAGCTGAAAGTCCAAAGGTGATAGAGAGGGCACTTGATGCGGGATGTGAACCGGTTTCTCTTCTGATGGAGACAAAGCATGTAAATGGCGAGGCAAGAGGCATTATCGAAAGATGTCAGAATATACCTGTATATACTGCGTCATTTGATTTGCTCACAAGGCTGACTGGCTTTGCTTTGACCAGAGGCACACTTTGTGCTATGTACAGGCCGAAGCCAAGGTCCATCGAAGAGGTGTGCAGGGACGCAAGAAGAGTTGCGGTGCTTGAGGATGTGGTAAATCCAACCAATGTCGGAGCTATATTCAGGTCAGCGGCAGCACTGCATATGGATGCGGTGCTGCTCACTCCTGCCTGCAGCAATCCTTTGTACAGGCGTGCAATCAGGGTTAGTATGGGAACTGTGTTTCAGGTGCCATGGGCATATTTTCCCAAGTACAATGCCTGCAGTGACAACACTTTTTCAGATGCTTCATTGCATGATAAGTGTGATAGCCGTGACCAAAATTGCAGCAACAGAAATAGCAGTGTTTATAAATACAATATTGATGTGCTTCATAAGCTTGGATTTAAGACCTGTGCTATGGCGCTGACTGATAATTCCGTGAGTATAGATGACCCTGTGCTTCACTCAGAGGAAAGACTTGCAATAGTGCTTGGTACTGAGGGAGATGGTCTTCATGAGCAGACTATAGACTCCTGTGACTACACTGTAAAGATACCAATGTCACATGGCGTCGATTCTCTAAATGTGGCTGCTGCCAGTGCAGTGGCATTTTGGGAGCTTGCTAAATAGTCTGATGAGAGTGCTTTATATTGTAAATTTTGACATTTTCGTCAGCACTGTTTCTAACTTCAGTTCCTTCGCATACGCATCCGAGTGGTAAATCCGCATAGTTTGTGCTATCGCAGAAGGCACTTTGGCGGCTGCAGTCAGTTTTATCATCTGATATGCCGCAGATGTTGGATTTATTGGTATGATACTGTTTAAAGTTTTGCCGGCTGTAGATATTCTGGTCGGTATTATGTGTATTGGCATTATATATCCCTGTATTATTCATGAATAGTCCTCCTGATTGATGCTTGGTTATTTGTTTTTTGTTTATTTGATGTTTTAATTTAATGATATGAGGGTCAAAAGGTATTTTGCCATTCATTTATGATTAATCAGATTACTGTAATTTTTCTTTTTTTCATCCTAAGTATGAGTTTAGCATGTGCTGTGAGTAATTATTTTATGTATCTTATTTTTAATTGCGATTTCGGTTAGAGGCTTTTTTAATTAAAATTGTGGCAATCATAAATATAATTTACACCTTTGTACATAATAATGCTGACAGGAGGTGTCTATCAAATGATTCTAACAGAAAAAGAAACAAACGCTATTGAAGATTTAAAAACACAGGAACAGGCATGCATAGAGAAGTATACCAAATACAGCAATCAGGCAAAGGATCCGGTGCTTAAGGAGCTTTTTGAAGAAATAGCAAGGGATGAGCAAAAGCATTTTGACTCTTTGGATCAGGTGATTAAGGGAAAGGTTCCGTCAGTTGACTGCAATGATTCCAAGGGGAAGAATTATAACCCTGCTGCAACATACGATTCGCTTGGCAATTCTGAGGACAAGAAAGCTGACTGTTATCTGGCTACAGACTGTATAGGAACAGAAAAGCTGGTATCCGGCGAGTACAATTCCGATGTATTTGTATTTGGAAATTCGGATATCAGAAAGCTATTGGCAGATATACAGATAGAAGAGCAGAATCACGCTGAGATGCTATGGAAGTACAAAACTGCAAATGGTATGGCATAGATAAAATATAAAACCATAGAATTTAGTACAAAGTGTAAAACAGGACTGCCTGGATATCGACAGTCCTGTTTTATAGGTTTAGTTGCCGGTTGGAATAAAAGGTCTGATTGCACCTGCAAGCTGAGAAACCGGCATACTCTGGAGCCATACGCGGCCAGGTCCGGTGACAACGGTGTTGAATAATCCTTCACCGCCGGATACCACATTTTTGATACCCGGAACAGTCTGAATTTCGAGCTGACAGCTTCCTGTCATAGCGGCTAAGTATCCGGTATCAATCACCAGCTGCTGACCGGGTGCAAGCTCGTATTCCTTTATGTGGCCGTCAAATTCTAAAAATGCCAATCCGTTTCCCGACAGACGCTGCATGATAAAGCCCTCACCGCCGAAGAAACCTGATCCTATTCTTTTTTTGGAAAATTACGGACAGCTCAACTCCGGAGGTTGAAGCAAGAAATGCTGATTTCTGGGCAATTATCTCCTGTCCCGGTGCAATCTGGAAGGGTCTGATGCATCCTGGAAAGCATGATGCAAATGCTATCATTCCCGGACCACCCATAGATGTGTAGCGATTTTGGAACATACTCTCACCTGAAAATGCACGGCCAAACATTTTGCCGATGCCTCCATTTGATGTAGTCTCCATCTTCATGTTTGGAGTCATCCATGACATGGCACCTTTTTCGGTAATCATAGTCTCGTTTGCCTCAAGGTTGCAGATCACAACCGGTAATGGCTCTCCCTCAATATTGTAGTTCATAAATATCCTCCTTTACTCAAAAAAATGGTTTGTAAAAATTTTATATTTATAATTCTAACACAGTAATACGTCACTTGACAATATAATTCATAAATGTACACGAAAGCTTATAAATGAATACAAATTGCCTAATAAATGCACTTTAGGGATTGCGGTGTTCATATGATTTTGACTGAAACTATGTGGACAAAGTCACAGACAGACTTGTTTATTTTATAAATATGGTTTAAAATAATATGCAAATTATTGGATAAAAATGGTAGTAAAACTATATGTCACATAAATTGTAACAAAATAATTATATCCAATTTATAACATGTAAATAACATATTTGAGGAGACAACATAATAATGAGATTTGTAATACAGCGTGTAAACCATGCAAAGTGCACTATAGATGGAAATATAACCGGCAGCATAGAAAAGGGACTGTGCGTTTTGATAGGCATAGCAGAGACAGACACTAAAGAGATTGCTGATAAAATGATCAAAAAGCTTATAAATATGAGAATTTTTGCCGACGAGAATGACAAGACAAATCTTTCGATAAATGATGTAGACGGAAAGCTATTGCTCATATCGCAGTTTACGCTTTATGCAAATTGTAAGAAGGGCAATCGTCCTTCATTTGTGGAGGCAGGAAGTCCTGATATGGCAAACGAGCTTTATGAATACTGCATCAGCGAGTGTGATAAGGCAGTTCCCGGAGTACAAAGAGGGGTGTTTGGAGCCGATATGAAGATAGAGCTTGAGAATGACGGGCCATTTACGATTGTACTGGATTCGGACAAGCTGTAAAAGATATAAGTATGAAAGGCATTTTTATGGAACAATCATTTCTGTTCACAGTTTTTTGGAAAAATGAAATGTACATAGGCGATATCTCTGAAATGATGGATAATCTCGGATGTATCACTGATGGAAATAATATAGTGCCTATCACAGCTGCCATGGGATATACTGTGCAAAACGATAACAGCACAAAGGATATTAATGAGATAATCCGTGAGGCTGAGATTCAAGGATGTATGAGAAAAGCGCTCTATGAAGCATCGGAAGGCTTAGTGCATTTCACCCAATCATCTATATTGCCGTGTTGAATAGCAGAGAACAGCCTCTTTTTTGACACCCGGATTTTCCATATTGAGCTGTCTGACAAGCTGCTTTACATATTCGCGCCGTGTGTGGCCGTCGTAAGGGCATGGATTCTTGCACACCGGCAGATTGTATTTATTCTTAAAGCCCTTCACATCAGACTCGCCGACATACATAAGCGGACGGATGATGGCAAGCCCACTGCCGTCCAGCTGTGTAACAGGCGCGAAAGAATAAAACTGTCCCTCATATAGCAGGGAAAGAAACATAGTCTCTATAATATCATCCATATGGTGTGCGTATGCTATTTTATTGCAGCCGACAGACAGCGCAAAATCATTCAAAGCTCCCTTTCTAAGCTTTGCACACCATGAGCAGGGACTAGCCTGATTCTTAGATTTCTCAAGAGATATTCTTCCAATATCAGTTTTCACCACATAAAACTCAACAGAGAGCTCATCACACAGCGCCTTCACCGGAGACAAATCAAAATCCTCATATCCCAGGTCAACCGCTATCGCTACAAGCTCAAAGGGCACAGGATAAAAGCTTCTGATGCCGGAAAGCGCATAGAGCAGCGTAGGGAATCCTTTCCGCCTGAGACACCGATGGCGATTTTGTCATTTTCAGTTATCATATTGTAGTCGTCAAGGGCCTGACGGACCTTGCTGTATAATTTTTGTAATTTCATGGTATGTATTATACTATAAATCTGTGAAAAAACAAAGTTTCGAACACAAATTAAGATTATAATGATACAAATTCTGAAAAGTGTAATATTATAGGAATAAGATATCAAATTTTTGTGGAAAAGATATTGGAGAGGAAGTTGATGAATAGAAGTCCGGGGGCAGATTCCCTCGGATTTGGCGTAATATAAAAAAATTGGGGGACATGAGAACTATAGAATAACTATTTGACATGGTGGACAGAAAAAATTATTATAAACATAAGAATAGTAGATTTGAAAGTTTAAGGGATGATTAGGCTATGGCAACAATAAAAGATGTGGCAAAGGCAGCGGGAGTTGGAACGGGAACAGTTTCTCGAGCCTTAAGTGGAAAAGGATATGTTGATTCTGTAAAGAAAAAGCAGATAATTAAAATTGCAGAGCAATTAGAGTATGATCCTTCAGCGTTATTAAAAAAAAAAACAATAAAAAAGTTAAAAGTGGTTTAATAGGAGTAGTTCTTCCGAATAGTTCACAACCTTTTTTCGGAAGTTTTTTGTGGCATGTAGAGAAAGCCTTGGAAATGCATGAGTATCGAACAGTAATTATTAATGTTGGAGGCTCGTCCAAAAAAAAAATATCTGATGCGATTGACTTGGTAGATAAACATATGTTGGATGGATTGATCATAAATGCTGATGTAGATAAAAGTGATATAGAGCGATTACGATTGATTCCAGCAGTAAGCTTTGAGTGTGAAATGGGAGAAGGTATTCCGCTTGTAGCATCTGATCATATAAAAGGTGGCGAACTTGCAGCAAAACTGCTCTTTCGATGTGGATGTAAGAATGTAGCTATTTTAAGTATAAAGGCAACTGCACCTGTATATGCAAGGCGTCGTATTACAGAATGTCATAGATTATTGAAAAAAAAAAAAAAGGTGTAAAAGTAACGATTGTAGAGCATGAGGGTGGATCAGAAGAGTTTCATGTCATGGAAGAAAAGATAAATGAGTATTTGAATACTCACTCAGAAGTTGATGGCATTTTTACGGAGGATGTGGAGGCATATTTTTGCTTGGTGCAGGCGAAAAAACGAGGAATTTCCATTCCAAGAGATCTTAAGATTGTTGGATATGATGGGAATGAAATAACACGTTTAGTTAGCCCACAGGTAACTACTATTGCACAAAATACAAAAAAAAAATTAGCAGAAACATGTGTAGATGTACTGAATAAAAGAATCAGCGGATTGGATACAGAAGACAGATATTTTGTTCCAGTTAAAATCCGAATAGGTGGAACGACATAATATCGTTCCATAAAATATTTGTATATAATTTATAATGCAGAACGTTAAAACAAGGCGTTCTGCTATTTTTTTTGTGCAGAATTCATAAAAGACTTGAATATTGGCTTGTTATAAAGTAGCATTTGAACAAGAAATAAGAAAACAAAAGTTGTGATGAAAAGGAGAACATAATGAATCAAATTTATACTTCCGATTTGCTTTCTTTTCAAAAAGATTAGCACCTACGGTGGACAGTGATGTAGTGATTGACAGACCCAAGACAGAAATTTTGCCGGAGCCATATGTGATTACCCATGAGAGAAAAATTCGATTTAAACTATATTATCCGAATGCAAGAAAAGTAGAAATGTGGGATTATTTAAAAGAATATAAGCTTGAAAAAAATGGAGATTATTGGTGCGGAGAATTTGATATGGGGGAAGGATTCATTGCAATATTTCTCAAAGTTGATGGCACAAGTATTCTATCAGAGTTTTTTCCGATAGGATATGGAGGAAACAAAGCGATAAACTATATAGACGTTCCTGAACAGGATCATCCAATTGAGCTATTAGGAGAAAATCATGGAAGTGTTCTTAGTGATTTTTTTGAAAGTAAAATAACCGGACAACTAGAGAGAATTATGATTTATCTTCCACCAGAATATATGCAAAATACAGAGAAGAAATATCCGGTTCTGTATTTGCAGCATGGACATGGCGAAAACGAAACATGCTGGGTAAGCCAGGGGAAAATGAATTTTATATATGATAATCTGGTACATCAAAGAAAAGCAGTTCCTGCTATTGTTGTGATGGCAAATGGAATGATATATAAGGAGAGTGGAGACAAAAAGAGAATTAAAGTATCGTGATATGTCAGCATTTGTAAAGGAGGAATTAATTCCTTATGTAGAAAATAAATACCGAACCTACGGAGATAAAGAACACAGGGCAATGGCTGGATTGTCTATGGGAAGTTTACAGACTTCTATTACGGCATTTGAACATTCTGAACTGTTTTCATATGTGGGAGTATTCAGTGGATTTGTACAAGATATCCTTACACAGAATCAGAGTCATTTGACTGAAAAAAATAAAGAAAGCTTTCGAGAAAACAATAAGTTATTTTTTAGAGGGATTGGAGCTGAAGACAGATTTATTGATTTCTTTAAGTCAGACGATGAATTTCTTGAAAAGTCTAAAATAAAATGTGAGAGAAAAATATATAAAGGTGATCATGAATGGAAGGTATGGAGACGCTGCTTATATGATTTTGCTCAACTGATTTTTAGAGAAGATAATTAGTATAGTTATTGATAAGTGAGGAAAAGATGACAGGAGTGCAAATAGTAGGAATAGCAGTGATCAGTTTAGTGGTTATATTCTTAGTGGCAGAATACTTTATGGCCAATTTTATGGCAACATATATTTTGACACCGCCTTCTAAATTATGTCCAACGCCGGAACAGATAAAGGAGCGGAAAACATGTGAAATATCAGCGGAACGTGCTGTTTATGCAGATGCAGATTTTGATGCTTATGAAGAGTGGGAAACAGAAAGATTTTTTTGTGAAAATAACGGAATACATATACCGGCGGTATTTCATCCACTGGAACACGCAAGAGGATGTGCGATTCTTGCACATGGATTTGGACAGAATCGTTACGCTATGGTTCCTTATGCGGAACTGTTTCGTAAGTTGGGATTTTCAACAGTATTGTTTGATGAGAGAAGATTCGGTGAAAGTAAGGCGCCGTACGGGACATTTGGTATAAAAGAGGCAACGGATGTAGCAGCACTGGTAGAGTGGGTGAAACAACGTTGCGGACAAGATACCAAGATTATACTGCTCGGTGTTTCCATGGGAGCGGTCAGCGTTATGAATGCATTAAAATATACTGATGATGTAGATTATGTTGTGGAAGACTGTGGTTTTATCCGAGTATCTCAAGGATTGCCATTTGTTTATCGAAGTATGGTGCATATACCGAATCCGTTTTTAATGCCGGTTGTAAAGAAACGTGCAAAGAAATATGGATTTGATATGCTGGACAATAATCCAATTGATGTAGTGAAAAATTCAAAGGTTCCTATTTGCGTAGTGCATGGAGATATGGATAGAGCCGTTTCCGTAGAATGTGCAAAGGAATTGGGAACTGTAATGAAGAATCCAAAATCTCGTGTTGAAATCTATGAAGGAAGAGATCATGCTTACAGTATATGTGATAAAGAGCGATATACTCGGATGTTAAGTGATTTTTTGGATGAGATGTTTGTATTTCCGGTAGAACAGGAGGAGGAACATGGCAAATAAAAATGAAATTGTAAAACTTACAGATGGCGTTTACCAAATAAAGTATTATTGGCTTGGAATTGCAAATGTATATGCATATTTGATAGTTGGAAGTGAAAGGGCATTATTGATTGACACCTGTTATTCAATTACCGGAATTAAAAAATATGTTGAGCAGATAACGACACTCCCTGTTGATGTTGTAAATACACACGGACATTTTGATCATATAGGGGGAAATGCGGAATTTGAGACAATTTATCTTTCAAAGGCAGACAGAGAGGTTGCCGGAGAACATTCAGACTATAATGCTTTGCGTAAAATGATAGATAATTATGAAGAAAAGAATGTATTAGTGAGATATCTTTTTAAGTTAAAAAAATATAAGAAGCAGGTGGAAGATAGTCTTCATATAAAGTCAGTAGAATATAAGGATTTGCCATTATGTGGATTTTTTAATCTGGGAGAAAGAAAAGTATCCTTTATAGAAACGCCGGGACATACTCCGGGAAGTATTTGTCTGTTTGATGAAAAAAGCAAATATTTCTTTGTGGGAGATATGGCTTGAAGAAGGAGTTTTGCTAGGTTTTGACTATTCGACCAGTGTAGCTGAATATCGGGAATCTATTTTGAAAATGCAGCAATTTTATAAGGAATATGAAGGAAAAGCGATTATTCCCTCGCATCATCAGATGCCGGCAAAATCAGATATTTTTGAGCGTTATATCTCACTGTGTAATGATATTCTGTCAGGAAAACTGACAGGTAAATATGAAGATCAGGGACTTTGCGATGGTAAGGTTGTAAAAGGATACAAATTACAGATGGTATATAGAAAGATAAAATAAGAACAGGATGGGATAAGAAATGAAGTTATTTACAAAATCAATGGAGCCAAATACCACTCTCGGTGTGGCTGAAAGAGTGGCATATATGTCAGGAAATATAGGAATTGCATTAATTAATACAATTGTTGCGACATTTTTGATGTTTTTTTATACGGATGTAATGATGCTGAATGCCGGAATTATTGGTACAATCCTTATGGTTTCAAGATTATTTGATGGTGTAACAGATATTATTATGGGAATGATTGTAGACAGGACACATTCAAAATACGGAAAGGCAAGAGTATGGGTAATCAGAACATGTATTCCGTATGCAATCAGCGGGTTACTGCTCGTTTGCGTACCGGGTGGTATGACAGAGCTTGTTCAGTATATTTATGTATTTATTACTTACAATATTTGTAATTCCGTTTTTCTGACAGCGCTCTATGTGCCATATAATGCGATGACATGTAATATTACTTTCAATCCTTATGAAGAGGAGTTTTAGGAATTTTTGTATTGTTTGGTGCTACATTTGGAACACTCGCTGTGCAGTCAACAGTGGATGCTGCAACGAAAGCGTTGGGCGGAGATCAGCGAGCATGGCAGATTGTAGTTGGGATTTATGCGATTTGTGGGTTAATCCTGCACCTTATTTGTTTCTTTGGAACAAAAGAGCGCTGTGGAAGTACATCTGAAAAAGTGAAAATTCATGCGAAAGAAGAAATGCGTTCTTTATTTACAAATAAATATTGGATTCTTGCGATTATGACAATCTTATTTGTAATGTTTTTTACAGCATTTACCGGGGGCGCAGGGCTCTACTTTGCAAAAAGGTGTCTTAGGAGACACTGCTTATTATGCACAATTTGCAAACTTTATGTCTGTTACACAAATGATTTCTCTTTTTATTGCATTTGTTCCGATGAAAAAATGGGGGAAGAGAAATACATTGATGATTGGATTGACGATTATGGCAATCGGAACTGGTATTCAGTGTATTTGGGGAAATAATCTTACAATGCTTATAGTTTGTAGTGTGCTGAAAGGACTAGGCGGAGGATTTGCAGCAGGAGTTGGATACGGACTTGTTGCAGATACGATTGATTATGGAGAGTGGAAGACAGGAACAAAAGCAGAAGGAGTCGGTATGGCAGCGATGACATTTGTTACAAAAGTTTCTGCCGGATTTGCCGGAGCAATTATCGGATGGATTAATGAAATGGGGGTTATGAGGCAGCGGCAGCAGTACAGAATGCCAAGGCTGTTTTTGGATTAAAAGTTAGTTTTAGTTATCTGCCATTTATATTCTGTGCGTTGGGATTTGTTTTGATGATTTTTTATGATTTAGACAAAATCTTCCCACAGATTCAGGCTGATTTAGAGAAACGAAGAGAAAACAAGAACAAATAAGAAAGTGAAGAGGAAAGAGATGAAAAAAAAGAAATCATTGATAAAATTTTGCAATATCATCCAAACATAGAGCATTATCACGATGTGATGAATATAAATCGGAATTTGTGGAGAGATTTCTTGAACTTTCCTTATTTTACGGGCTTTCCAGCCCCTTAAATAGTGAAATGATATGTATTTTCCCTTATTTTTTGACCTTATGCGGAATCAGCAAGGGAAATAAGGGAATTTTTTATTTAGTCGTTGCCTGCCACTTTATCAAGAAGTCTGGCGGAGTTCCGCTTTGCCTTTCTTGTAGAGTGGGCGTAGACATTCATTGTGGTACTGACATCAGAGTGTCCTAACAGTTCCTGCACATCTTTTGGGGCAGCTCCGTTTGAGAGGAGGTTGCTTGTGTAGGTGTGTCGCAACTGGTGGAAATGGAAATTCTCAAATCCGTCCAGTCTTTTTGCAACTGACCGGCAGGCAATGCTGAGTGTGCTTGGAAGTTCCAGACATCCGTCTGGTCTCAAGCAGACAAAGGAAATTTCCTTGTAATCTGTCGGGATTTCTTCGGTTCCGTCCAGATGATAATATTCATAATACACTCTGTTTTTGTCCTGTACTTCCTTGTAGAAATTGCGGTGGTAAAGTTCACCATACTGCATCCGGCTTTTAAGCTGTTTTTTTCTGGCGGTTTTCAGTATTTCAGTCAGAGTATCGCCAAAATCAACAATCCTTACTTTCTTTCGCTTGGTCGGTCCGATGATGTTTTTATGCTTTGTGCCATCATAGCGGATACTTCTTTTAATGGTCAGGCATTGTTCTTCAAGATTGATGTCCTGCCATGTCAATCCGCAAACTTCACCGATACGAAGTCCCGCATAGTATGCGATCTGGATTGGCAGGATTGCAGGTGGATTCTTTACTTTGAGGTATTCTATCAGTCTCTCATAATCTTCATGGGAAATAGGCTGTATGCCTTCTTCTACCTCATCATCTGAGAATAAATCCACATCCTCTGCCTGTTTTTTCAGCTTAATATACTGCATAGGATTAAAAGTAATCAACTGTTTTGGAAATACTGCAAACCGGAAAGCCTGTTGTAATACTGCTGAAAAGGAATGGATGTAATCTTTACTGTATCCTTTTCTCACTTTTCCATCTGGAAATTCCCCACCGAATGTAAGCAGATCGAGAAATGCCTGTAAATGTTCAGCAGTAACGGTTTTTAATTTGCGTTCTGCAATCGGATGTTTCTTGATACAACGGATTGCACCAAGATAATTTTCCACTGTACCATTGCTGAGTGTTCCGACTTTCAGTTCTTCTTCCGCCCACATATCAAGAAGTTCTCCTACAGTAAGATTATCTGTCTTTGCGACAAATTTCTTGCTTTCGTAATCATCCATTGCCTGACGGAGCAGTTTTTCCGTTTCACTTTTACTTTCTGTTCCAGCGTATTCTTTCTGAACCAGATTGCCGCTTGCATCTTCTACATAGAAGCGGTAGTACCATTTCTTTTTCCTTTTTTTCTTACAGATCCTTTTGCCATAATCGTGTGTCTCCTTTCGATATCAGACAATCGGAACTGATGAAATGCTTCTTGCGTGTAAGTATATCATAACTCCGGTTGTCGTTCTATACCGAATCGGAATCCTCATACAAAACTTCTGATAAAAGATTTTCAAGCCTTTGTTCTGCCATTTCCGGTTTCTTGGAATAAAGCCTTACGATATCTGCCATGTCGTTAAAGGCATTAACAGTGTGGGTGATCTCCCGGAGAAACATAATCTCGTTATATTCATCATTCGATTCAAACCCCATTACTTTTGCAATATCAGCTTCATTCGTGTTGCCCTTGTAATTCTTGCAGGCAAACTGGAATGATTCCAGAAACAGGTTATATTGCTTTAACATCAACAGCAGTAAATCTTTGGAAAAAGCATCTTCCTTTTTACTAAGGTCGAGAGGTAACTGTTTGAGAATATCGCCCATTGCATCACGAATCTGTAATTCTTTCTTATCCGTAATATCGGTTTCGTATTCATCGGTTTCCCCTCTGAGCCATTCAATAGATACATGAAGTGCTTCCGAAAGACCTTCCAGCACCATCTTTTTGGTATTGTCAATCGAACCATTCTCATAACGCAGGATTGTGGAAGCTGTAACTCCCATCTTCTCTGCAACATAAGGCTGTGTCAGATTTAATTCCAGACGACGCTGTTTTGCCCTGCTGCCTATCAGCTTGCGTAGTTCTTTATCTTTCATGCTGATTGCCTCCTTTTTCGGTATGTATGAATTATAGCATGTACCTCACGTAATTGCAATATGCAATTTAATGATTATTTTTAAAATTTCATAACGCTTGACAACACAATATAAAACCGCTATACTAACAGCACAACAAAAATTGCATAATGCAATTCATAAGGAGGTGACAAGATGACGGAAAGAAAGATTGCATTATCCATCGAGGAAGCAGCCGATTATACAGGAATTGGCAGAAACACTTTGAGAAAGCTGGTTGAATGGAAGAAGCTTCCGGTATTAAAAGTCGGAAGAAAAGTCCTTATTAAAACTGACATTCTGAAAAGTTCATGGAAGCCAACGAGGGGCGAGATCTGAGGGATAAAGGAAATGTAAAAACTGTCACAAGAAATGTGGCAACTTAAAAAGGCGGCTTCCTACGAAACCGCCAAAGGTTCTATCAGACCGAAGCCATGATATACCTACACGCAAGAGGATTATACCATGTGCTTCTCCTGATATGCAACCGGGAACTAATGTTTATCTTGTCGGAAAAACATCGACAAGATAATGCTCCGCAAGGATGCACCACGATTCTGATTGGAATTATGTCAACAGAGCTGACCAGAATCGTGTGCCAAATCTTAGCAGAGCAAGATTTGATTATAAGAGAAAGGATGAAGACGATATGGCGAAATCAACAAAGACTTATGAAGAAAGAATACGTGCATTAGAGAAAAAGGAACAGGAAAGCATCGAAGCTACCAAAAAGCTCATTGCACAGCGAAAGGAACTGGAAAAGAGAAAGAAAGCCGAGGAAAGTAAAAAACGAACCCACAGGCTCTGTCAGATTGGCGGTGCGGTGGAATCGGTTCTTGGCTGTCCGATTGAGGAGGAAGATTTACCAAAGTTGATAGGCTTCTTAAAAAGGCAGGAAACAAACGGAAAGTTTTTCTCAAAGGCGATGCAGAAAGAGCCACTTACAGATATGGAGGAAGTGTAATGGCGGAGGGAGTGGTTTTTCCATTCCCTTCATTGCCTTGTGCGCCTAGCGGCGCACGTTTCTAACGGGTTAAAGTCCCGAATCCGCCCGGTAGTGGGAAGGATATAGCCGAAAGCAAGGGTGTCCATCGTGAGATGGAATCTGAAGGAAGCTGGATGTGAGGAATATACTAACTCACGGGCAAATCTCTGGTCTGACGAACAGAAATCTCATATGAGGTCATGCATGTGGGTAAGGCAGCAAGCCATGTTGAAGCCCGATAACTACACGGAATCATGCATGATAAATGAGGCAGATGGATGGAGAGGAAGAAACGTGTGGTACCTAGGGAGGTCTGTGCGGTATGCCTTGAAAGAGGTAACCATTGCATAAAGCAATGCTGAACGCACAGAAGTCAGCAGAGGTCATAGTAGCCGAGAGGTGAAGGACCGAATCAATAGGAGTCTTTAGTACGACCGAGAAAGGAGGAATGACCGTCTATGGCAGAAAACATTGAAAACAATGGCTGTTCGCAAAGAGATAATGCGGAACATGAAGGGTATGTGAAAGCGTCTAGGTCATTCAATCCGATATGGACAGAAAGAGACAGTGCACAGCCGAGCATTTTGGAAACGATGCTGTATAAAGACAACTTTAACAGAGCTTACAAGAGAGTAAAGGCAAACAAGGGAGCGCCGGGAGTTGATGGCATGACCATTGAAGAGGCTCTTCCATATCTAAAGGAACATCAACAAGAGATAACTGACCGCATTTATCGTGGAAAGTATACTCCGTCTCCAGTAAGACGAGTTGAAATTCCCAAACCAGATGGTGGTGTGCGAAAGCTTGGCATACCAACAGTGATAGACCGTACACTTCAACAGGCAATAACTCAACAGTTAGTGCCAATCTATGAACCGCTGTTTGCAGATGGTAGCTATGGCTATCGTCCGAACAGAAGTGCAAAAGATGCAATACTTAAGGTTAAGGAGTATGCAGAACAAGGCTATACATTCGCTGTAGTCCTTGACTTGTCAAAGTACTTCGATACTCTTAATCACGAAATTCTCATCAATCTTCTCCGAAAGAATGTAAAAGATGAACGTGTAGTACAGTTGATAAAGCGCTATCTGAAAAGCGGTGTAATGGAAAACGGAGTGGTCATTGACACAGAGGAAGGCTCACCACAAGGTGGAAATCTATCACCATTGCTGGCAAACATCTACCTCAATGAGTTCGACCAGGAATACCTGAAAAGAGGTGTTCCATGCATAAGATATGCAGATGACATCGTGCTTCTTGCAAAGAGCAAGCGAGCATCAGAGAGACTCTTGGAAAGCAGTACAAAATATCTTGAGGAGAGGCTGAAACTTACAGTCAACCGAGAAAAGAGCCGTACTGTCAGTGTGTTTGCAATCCGAAATTTTAAATTCCTTGGCTTTGCATTGGGAAGGAACGGAAAAGGCATATATGTCCGAGTTCATCCGAAGTCATGGAAGAAGTTTAAGTCCAGACTGAAGGAGTTATCTTCCCGTAAGCGATGTCAGTCAATCAAGCCAAGTCTTGAGAAAATCAAAGTATATGCAAGAGGATGGCTTAACTACTACGGAATTGCAAGCATGAAGAACAACATAGATGACATCAACGGATGGCTCTATCACAGAATACGCATGTGCATATGGAAACAATGGAAGAAACCAAGGACGAAGGTACGTAACCTTATCAAGATGGGAGTACCCAAAGACTTGGCAATGCAAGCGGGTAATACCCGACGGGGACATTGGTTCGCAACGCATACAGTTGCAGTAAACATGGCAATGACAAAAGAAAGACTGATAAACAGCGGCTTTTATGATTTAGCCACAGCCTATCAGTCAGTGCACGTCAACTATTGAAAGCGCCGTATACCGAACGGTACGTACGGTGCTGTGAGAGGACAGCGGTTAGCCACCGCCTCCTACTCGATTGAATGAAGGGCGCACTTATGGACAACCAGAGGTCGTCCTTATAAGTTTGCCACAAGTGGCAACCGGTCTGCGCTTACGCTTGCCGGGCTCGTTCCGTCGGCGGGGCTTTCAGCCAGACCTGCTCATGCCGCAGGGGGCACTCTTGCGCAGAGGGCGTTCCGACAGCTTCACTTCTGCCAAACCAGAAGAAGATGCTGTCGGAAATCAATGCCGGATACGGCAGAAAGGGGGAATCATAACATGGCGATATTTCATTTTACAGTAAAGATTGTCGGACGCAGTAAAGGAAAATCTGTCATATCCGCATCGGCATATCTTAATGGAGATGTGATGAAGAATGAGGAAACAGGCAGAATCAGTTACTATACTTCCAAAAAGGAAGTCGTCTACACCAGTCTGATGATGTGCGAAAATGCACCTCCTGAATGGCTGCATGTACCGGAAGAAAATATAAAAAGGTTTCAACAGTCTATCCGTTATAAAAGAGCGGATGATAAAGATGCCGCACTGGAAAAGTTTAAAATCACATTTCAGAAACAGCGTCTATGGAATGAGGTATTGAAGATAGAAAAAAATGCAGATGCACAGCTTGGACGCTCATTTGAATTTTCCCTGCCGAAAGAATGGAGCAGACAGGAACAGATTGATTATACAACCGAATATATTCAAAAGACTTTCGTGGACGAGGGAATGTGTGCCGACTGGAGCATACACGATAAGGGCGATGGAAACCCGCATGTGCATTTACTTGTAACCATGCGACCGTTCAATCCAGACCATTCATGGGGCAGCAAAGAAGTCAAGGAATGGGATTTTGTCAGAGATACTGACGGAAATATCGTGGTTGATGAATCCCACCCGGACTGGTGGCAGGATAAGAAAAATCCAGACCGTGGAATCCGTATTCCGGTACTTGATGAAAACGGAGTACAGAAAGTCGGGGCAAGAAACAGAAAACAATGGAAAAGGGTTCTGACCGATGCTACCGGCTGGAATAATCCAAAGAATTGTGAGTTATGGCGAAGCGAATGGGCTGGGATGTGTAACCGGCATTTATCCATAGACAATCAGATTGACCACCGCTCTTATGAAAGACAGGGCAAATTAAAAGTCCCTACGATTCATGAGGGTGCGGATGCAAGAAAGATTGAGGAAAAATATCTCACCGGACAGATAAGGAAAGGTTCATGGAAGGTCGAGGAAAACCAGATGATAAAAAAAACAAAATGCACTGCTGCAAAAGGTAATCACAACCTTTGGTAAGGTATCCGGTGCATTGTCAATATGGAGGGAGTGGTTGAATGACATTAGAAGAAAGCAAAGAAGTAATTCCCATGATGGAAGCAATGATTACACAGATAGAGGAACAGCAGAATATCATGGCAGAGATGCTTCAGGAGATACAGGAAAAGGACGAGAAGCTGATGTGCTTTCAGGAGCAGGAAGAACGATTGCAGCAATTAGAGAAAGAATTGTCAGAGCTGCTACAAATCTTACCGGATACAGAAGAACTGTTGATGCTTCTGGAAGAAAAGACAGACCAGATACAGAAACTCACAGACGAAAATCAGCAATGGCAGGAATTGGCACAGAAATTAAACAGCGAGAACCGGCTATTGCAGAAACAGAACAGCGAATTACTGAACTTGAACAGCAATTAGAGAAAGGAAGGTTGATTGATGAACGAATTAAGAAACTCAAAGAGCGACGATCAACTGGAAGAGTTGCTTCTGCTGACAGAGCAGATGCAGGAAGAACTCGACCAGAAAGACCGGACTATCAGGGAACTGAAAGTGCAGCTCGACGAATCGCTGACCTTGAACGAGAAGTTAAACAGCGAGAACAAAACAGAGAACATTCAAGCCTTAAAGAACGACTTGAGGAAAACAAAAGATTTGCAGAGCGAGAAAGAGAAAACACACACCGTCCAAGCCATGATAGAGGAATGTCGAGATAAGCAGAGACAGGCAGAACAGGAACGGGATTATGCACTCTCCCATCAGAAAAAAAGTAGAGATACCGGTTGAAAAGCCGGTACTCTATCAAAAGTGCGGGAATTGTAAACAGACAGCTTATCTGAAGGCTAAGGAAAAGTATGATATGCAGAGGGAAAAACTGGCAGGCAGATATAAAACAAAAACAGCCATGTATGAAGCATTGATGTTTCTGCTGATATGGTATTCCGTATCAACTACTCTTTTTCAGATGATAAGGTCAAAAATATTTATTTCTGATTGCGTGGTATTCTTTGATACAATCGCAACTTTCACACAGACCATTGCTGGCTGGGTTGTACTGGCAGGAAAGAACGTGGCACAGATTAGTGATGGAATATCCAATCCTGTCGTTGCTGGAATTATAAACTGGCTGATAAGAATATTGATTTGCGGTGGATGTCTGGTGGGTGTGGGAATACTTTTGGCATTCATCGAAATAAAGATTGCAGGGCTATATAAGAAATACTGTTGGGATATGATTACCATAATGGTGATACTTGTAAGTATGGCAATAGCTATCTACTTTGGGGATTGGATAAAGGAAGTATTGCCAATCAATCTGCTATTTCTCTTATTATTCGTGCAACTGGTATATGTTGGAATCAGGTGGTATGTAAAGGGATGGCGGGAAAACAGAGGTTATGTTTAAAAATAAAAAAATTGTCTGAGACGCAGCGAAGTAAATAAAATGAGTAGTATTATAAGAAGTCAGCAGTGCGTGAATAAACTGCTGGCTTCTTTTTTGATAGATACAGTCACTCTCAGAGAGTGTGCAGGATAGTAAAGTAATAATATCAACATGCCGATATAGAAAATGCAGGGAAGCATTGTATTTCAAAGAGTTTGAGATACAGAGCTTCTACTAAGGCAGTGGTCATCTTGTAAAAATATGGTCTTTGTGTGCGTAATATGGTCGTTTGATGATATGGGACTAGGAGAACAGGTTATTTTATCCGATAAAGAAAGCAAAGGAGGTTACTATGAGTAATACAATTAATGTGAACTATATGACACGGGCTTACAATCAGTACCAACAGAAAAATGCGGCTAAAGATCAGGAGAAGGAAGATACAAGGTTTGCGGATAGTGTAAGAGAAAAGAGCGAAGCTAGTGGAAGTATAGTGGGCAATTCAAAAATAGGTTCTGTGTCTGCTAAAGATATGACGATGGTGGAATACAAGCAGTACATTTACAATAAAATATCTCAAATTCCAATGCACCCCACAAGAGCAGGCGAGTCAATATCTGTTACAATTTCAGAGGCGGGTTTTGAAGCAATGAAGAATGATCCAGAGTATGAAGCATGGGTATTAAATGATTTGCAAGTGGGTTGGTCACAACCAGATAAATGGTCCGGTATATGCGGAGGAGCGTTTTCTACAATATATTATGGAGCATCAAAAGAAGAATGTCATGCTGAGATGTGGAGTGCCGGTTATAACAATGGGAATGGTGGGAAGATTTTTAATGATAAGTCAAAAAATAGTTTTTGGGAGCGCAGAATAGAAAATAAAAAAGAGAATAGAAAATCAGGTAAAGAAACAACAGGAAAAAAAGCGGATTCAGAAAAAAAAACAAGCGGAAAGAACAGCTTATGAAGAATATGCGCAAAATAAAAGGTTATCCGCTCAGGATGCCAGAACTCGATTGGTGGCTGAGAGTAGTTCGTCTGCTAAGACTGTCACAATAAGTCAGGCAGTAGCTTCTTATGAGGCAAATTTTACAATGGCAGTAAGCGTATCGAACAAAACCCAATAGCCTGCAAATAAAAAATCAAGGCTAAATAGAAAGGAGAGATGCAGTATGGGAATTAATGGAGTATCATCGTATGCCAATACATACACATACGGAAATGTAAAAAATGAAAATGTAAAGCCATCAAAGAATAGTGAAAAGAATTATTATGCAGGATACACTATGAATTCAGCCAATAAGTTTAAAAATGTATCAGACTATTCAAAGTATTTGACTAACAAGTATAAATGTTTGACTCCATGCAAAAATGCTTCTGTATTGATTGACAGAAGTGTAATGCAAAAGGCATGTGGAGATGAAAAAACTGCGAAATGGCTTGAGGAAAATTTAGCAATTATGCCAGATGTTATACGAAATGCACAGAAGGCGGCAATAAGTCATGGTAGTAAACTGATATCAGTGGAGTTTAAGTTTACGAATAATGGAACCGAAATGACAACCTGTGGCATTTTTGGAGAGACTGGTACGGATTCAGAAATTGACAAATGGCTGGAGAGAATGAAAGAGGATAAAGAAAAAGAAGATAAAAAACAGAAAATATGATTGCTATAGAAGCGACAACTAAAAATAAGGTAGGTTTTGATACATATGCATAGTATCAATTTCTATAATTTTGAAGAAACAGGAAAAGGAAGCAGTAAAAGAGCACAGGCAAGACGAAAAGCTGTACAAAACGAATATCTAAATAGCCAGTTGGCGGCGGCAGCATATGAGAAAAGCAGTATTATTTTACCGGATAATCCTGTTATACTGTAGGCTCATCTTTTGACAGGAAAGCACAAGAATACAGGTAAGATATTTTTCGGGAGGAAGGATAAGAAATGGAAATAAACAGTAATCATTCTACATATGGTGCGGCATTTCGTCAAAAACCGATTTTTTTCATGTCAGGAAAGGAAACAGTGGCATTTTTTGAGGGAAAGCTTAAGAAAAAAATATGACACTTCAAGAGGATACCTGTACACTTGGTAGCAATGACACTTATCGCAGACAGCATACTACTTATGAGGTTTCTGACAAGAAGGGAAGTACATTTCTGGATCTGGATTTTCTGATCAAGGACGAAACCAGCAGTCTGAAAGGAAGTCTCAGCGATAAAGAGGATGTGGATTTCTACAACTTTTCCATCCCCTTTAATCGAACCATACAGAATTACTTCGGTGTCCAAATCTACATGGACATGCCGGAAGGCTGCGATTATGACCTCACCTTATATGATGAATATGGCAATCAGGTCGGAAAGGCAGAATGGGATGGGGAAGGACGGAAAACACTGACCATCCCGAACTGGGATACAAATACCAATAAATATTGTATCAAAATAGAAAACAAAAATGGGGAAGAAGTTTCTCCAGATGATTATTATAAAATCAGTTTCAAGGTTACGGAAAATAAAGAACAGGAAAAGACCGATGCCATAAGGGAGGCATTCGGGAACCTTCACGGTGCATACAGCCGGAAAGATGAAAATTGGAGGGAATGCCTCGACAAATATAATGAAGTCCTGATGGATACAGAGAAAAATTATACAAAAGAAATGGAGAAACTCCACCAGAAGCAGTTTGAAAGTCTGCCGGAAGAAAAAAACAATACAAAGGCGGGCGCACAGTGGATGAATTGTTGCAGGACATGGCAGAAGGAAAGACACTGGATGATGCGGAAACGGAGTATGTGAAGATTTTTGCAAACCTGAAAGATTTTGAGAAAGCACAGCAGAAGGCGGAACTGAAAAATGATTTTTCCGAGGATTTTGTAAAGGATCTGGAAAGCAAAGGTATCTCCCGTGATGAGCTGGAGGGAATGCAGATAAAGATTGAAAGCAATGGGAATGTAACAGTGAGCGGTATCGAAGATAAGGAAGTCTGGGAGCAGGTTCAGAAACTGGTAGAGGAAAAGTACAGTGACCGGATGTATCAGTATTACACAGGAATTGCTGACAGTGTGGGAAATCTGTCGTCCAATACCTATCAGTATGCCACGGATGTGCAGGAAGTCAGGCGTTACTTAAAAGGGGTTACGGGAGAAGATATTTCTCTGGAGAACCTTTACCTGACACCAGACGGAAAGATTGGCGGGCTGCCGGAAAAAGCTGCTAATCTGATCAACAAAACAAAGGACAACGCCAAGATAGAGCGGATAAAGAATGCATTGATAAATATCATAGGACATAACCGGACAAGCGGTGATCTGGGGATTCCAGACTTCACTTCGGAGTTTAAATTCAGTAATGGTGCTTTTTCTGTGGCAGACAGTGGTTTTACGGTGGATATGGCGGCATTGGATAGAAGGCTGACGCCCCAACCGCATGATAACATGTATTCGGATATGTATGAGTACAGTTTCAGAAAAGTATTATGATTATGAAAAGTAATTATACACAAGGAGAATGAACAGATGGTAAAAACTCGCACAGTAGAAATGCAAACGCAGCTTGTAGGGTATGAGTTTAAGAAAAAAGGTTTACCCACTGATAAAAATATAGCAGTAGAAAACAGTAAAGTTTCCAATGATTATTTCTGGAAAACCAATAAATATACGGATCAGGATGTGTTTGGAAGAACACTGGATCTGACGGCACTTATCAATAAGCCGGATGGATATTTAAAGGGAAATTTATCGGATACGGAAGATGTGGATTATTACAAATTCAATATTACAGAGTACCGGGCATTAAGTTTCGCGAAGGATACCTATAATAAGGATATTACGATCACTTTAGATCATATACCGGAAGGCTGTGATTATGAGATGGTTTTGTATGATGAGGAAGGCAATCAGGTCGGCATTGGGAAAGAGAATGGAAACGGCGGTCTTAGTATTACCATACCGAACTGGAATTCGGACAACAGAGGTTATACCGTGAAGGTACAGGCAAAGAACGGTTCGACGGTAAACCCGGATGCCGAATATCATCTTTCCTTCCAGACAACGCAGGCGGATAAAAGCCATGGAGCTTATCAGGAAATGGCAGAGGTTCAGAAGTATGAAGGGACAGTCAGGAAGCAGATGCAGGAAGGCTTAACCGATACTGAGGAAACGCGTGCAATTAAGGAAATCCGGCAGAAGTACAAAGCCTATTATACAGAGCAGATGGAGAAACTGCATCAGAAACAGGCAGAAGATGTTATGCAGGGTGGGGCAGTGCCGGATGATGAGCAGATTCATAATTTACTGGAAAAAAAAGCAGCAGGAGGAGAACTGACGGAACAGGAAAATGCTCTTTTAAATATCTTTTTGTACTGCAGCAGAGCTGGATCGTGCGAATGCAAGTGCAAAAATGAATACCACAGTAAAAGATAGGATATCTGCTGATCTGCAGGAAGCGGGAATTGATATTTCAGATTCCACGTTTTCCATAAAAATTGGGGCGGATGGTCAGGTAAGTGTGGACGGTATTCAGGATCATGCAATGAAACAGAAGATAGAGAATGTTCTGTCAAAGTATTCGGATGAGCTGATGGATATTTATTTTTGCACGGATTCAAAAATACAGGAGTTGTCAGATAAAGAAAAATATCTGTTGCAAGCTGCGGTGGATGTGGGAAAATTTTTATATAAGGCATCTGGCGGCAGCGTATCGCTTGGAGACCTCTCCGTGGAAAATACAGCGATACATGGTCTGCCGAAAACACTGGATGATCTGTTGAATAATCCAGGCGATAACCTGACCTATCAGGATTATGCAAGCGATATCCGGGAAATTTTAGCATATAACCGGACACAGCACAAAGATATTATGTCCGGGTTGAATGTACAGTTTGTCATAGCAGACGGTACATTTCAGATAAAAGATTAAAGTTTATAATGGAGTATTCAATAAAACCCAAGTGATTGGGAGGGAGAATCATGAGAATAGAGAATGGTTACTTACAACAAAGTATGTTATGCAGTAAAAATAATAGAAATGCAGTAGGAAATTTTTCTGATACAATGAATAAAGCCCAAGAGTGTATAAGTAATAAGATTAGCACAAGGGATTCCTATGTAAACAGTACAGATTATAGTAACTTTGGAATTTTACAAAAAATAGCATATCTCAAGATGTTGAATTACCAATAGAAACAGAAAGATATAAAATCGAAGATGCTACATATGTAAATGGAGTAGCAGCATATGAGATTGTAGATAAGCAGGCAGGAAAAGATTTTTATATAAGAGAAGATCAATTAGCAATTCAAAGAGATGAGAAAACAGGAATGGAGTTCCTGATTAATATGGATCAGCCATTTTCGTATAATGTAACCATGACAAGTGAACTGAAAAATCTTTTGAATGATTTGTCTGACAAAAGAAATATTGATATAAAGGAAATACCGCTACAGGGGGATTGGTAGTAAACCGTGATTCAAAGACAGGGTTAAATTATTTGTCGATAAAAGGAAATGAGGCACAAGGAGTTTCGGTAATCATAACATCCGATAAAGATATAGAAACGCTGAATAAATTAGCCGATGAATTTCAAAAATATCCGGTAAGTTCGCAACGGTCTACGGCAGGATTATATGCTTTACTTGAGATATCAGGAAATCTGAAACGCGAAAAAGATGGTTTTACATTTTTGACTCTAATGGAATTACATATATTCCGTATGATGGTGATTTCAGCAAAGCATGGGAAATTGATATGCCGGGTTCCTGTTATGCTACTGCCAGAAAATGTTTGGCGGCAGAAAATGATTGTGCAGACATAAGTGCATGGACAAAAAATTTGAAAGGAATAAAGATATATTATGGTGATAATTATGGCGCCACTCAGGAAAATAATGTATATAAAGTTGATGATTTAGGCAGATATTATATGTTTGCATAAGATATATATACAAGTATGAAACTATAAAAATATAGTATGTTTTATGTGGTAAAAATATTGTATTTATGAGACTTTTGGTATTTCACAAATACCTAAGAAAAAATAAAGTAGAGGAGAGTGTATATTATGAATATTGATTACAGTCAGTTTTACAGAGGAACAACGAATATTCCCTCATATGGGAATGGTACATATAAGAAAGACACCCTTGTAAAGTATGAATTTAACACTACAGATGAACATGGCAATAAGATTATGGACAAGATGTCAAGGGAAGAAACCCTGCAGGCGATGAAGGACATCGGTTCGCAGTATGGAGATGCGGTTATTGTTGAATTTTCGGGAGATGGAATGGCTGCACTTGTGGAAAACAAGAAAGGTATAGTGGATGCCAATGTAACACAGGAGCAGCGGGAATCAATGGAGGCGAGAAATGCAGCGTTCCAAAAAGAAATTACGCAGGATGATAACTCACTAGAACTTCCGGCATATTCCGGAATGTATGGTGCAGACAAGGCGGTTGCATCTGCGGTAGAGAACTGCAGCAAAGAGGAACAGGGATTTGTGTATGATATCATCCGTCAGAATTTCCTTGTCGGAAATACTGGCTCTATGACAGAGGAAGAACGGCAGGCAAATATTTCACTTGGTATGAAAAAAGCGGAATATGCGGCAGAGAATTTTATCCCGGAAGATAGCAGAAAATCATTTTTGGAAGCAATGGAGTCTATCGCAAAGCTTGCGAGCGCAGGAAAAGCTGACAATAACGGAAATATGGACTATGGAGTAGGGAAAGGTACATATCTTGGACATGGCAGCAATCTTGTAAAGACTACAAATGCGCTTGATATGATGAGGACGATGGACGGCAGTGCATACACGGAATATCAGAAGATTAGTAAAGAAAGCAGCAATGAGGACAGACAGCTTAATGCATTAAAATACCTTACAAATTGGTATGAAGGGGCAGTGAAAAAGAATCCTTCGATGGTTGATAATTACGAAAAGCAGTCGGAGGAATATGTGGAGAAAAATGTAAAAGATCAGAAGCTGGATGCAACTTTTTCAGATATAAAGACAGAGAATAAAGCGGCTTTTTTTTTGAAAGTCTGAAAGTGTTCCAGAATAATAATCCTAATTTTCTCTCATCTATCATAAATCGGGAGCTGGCATCTAAATTTTGGAGCATTTGATAAACGTAGATTGGAAAAGTTATAATTGCTCGGAAAATGGAAGATAACAACAATAAAGTGTAGAGTGTGCCTTTCACATAGGGACACTTGTTACAAGCAATATTGTAAATGATACAAGTGGAGATTAAGGCACAAATATGATAAAAAAATATATATTTCAGAAATGTTGACTTCTTTAATTGAGGAGTATCGTTTTAATAAAAATACTCTTTCAAAATATTTAGAAATAACTGAAGAAACAATAGATGGAGTAGTAATGGGCAATGTGGAATGTTTGCTAGATGATCCTGCATTGCGTCTTAAAATACTTAGTAAAGCAGGATTTCTGTATTTTGGAGCGATTGAAGATAAGGATAGGCAATTAAGCGGTTTTTTGGAAGTGCTTGTTTCCTATCATGGCATATCCAAGCTAACGATAGCAAAAATGGCTGGTGTTGAGGAAAATGATATTGACAGGCTTTTAGCCAATCCACCAGAAAAAGATGAAATCGAAGTAAAATATAAAATTGCTGTGACGGTTATGGAATTGCGATTTTGGCTAAAAGATTGTGAATCACCGATATAATCGGGATTTGTGAGTAGAGGGCACTTATGAAAAATAAAAGTATCAATCAAGTTTCCATAATAAATGGTGAAGATGGTCCCACAAGTGTTTTTATATTTGGAGAAGCTCAAAAGCAATCTCTAAAGATTAGAATCGAAATGCTATCTATCAATCCAGACGAAAAAGGATAGAAAAGAGAATAGCGGTCAACCCGCATACCCTTGCGGAAGTGGTGCAATACGCAAAGGATCATTATGATTTAGTGGAAATCAATCCTGCCGCAACAAATTGGATAGAACGACAGAAAAATCTAAAAGCTAGTTTGATTATGCAGCATAAACCAGAACTTTTGGGCCAAAGGAAGGATATTCCAAAACCAGATTTTCATAATGAAGAATCTGTTAAAAATTTTTTGAATGAAATGGAAATTAGAAATAAATTGATTGACCAAATGCCTGATAATGTAATTCCCATGGATTTTCATTTATATGAAATAAAAAATTGGTGAGGATTTAATGGAAATAGAGGTAGATTATACCTGGAATATATTTGGAATATCTTACTCTGGAAATAAGTCGGTCATAAAAAGGTTTAAGAAAATAGCCAGAGATTTATATTGTTATTATGGTGTCAGTGAGGAGGATATAAAGAACCGGACAAAAAGATATTCTTCACTGGTAACGGAATTGAGTTCATAATTCAGAATTTTAAATAGAAGTAGGATTTCTGTATTTTGGAGCGATTGAAGATAAGGATAAGCAATTAAGCGGTTTTTTGGAAGTGCTTGTTTCCTATCATGGCATATCCAAGCTAACGATAGCAAAAATGGCTGATGTTGAGGAACAGGATATTGACAGGCTTTTAGCCAATCCGCCAGAAAAAGTTGAAATCGAAGTAAAATATAAAATTGCTGTGACTGTTATGGAACTGCGATTTTGGCTAAAGGATTGTGAGTTACCTGTATAATTGTGAGGGCGCTTAACGGTGAAATTTATTTCTTGGAGATTTATGACGATATATACCATATAACATTGAGTTAATTCTAAACGGATTTTGAATTTATTTACAAGGAGGTTTTTATATGTCAATGAATATCAGCGGATTAGGTAACACGTATAATGGCATCAATACAAATAGCAAACAATATAAGGCTTTGAAAGAAAAAAAGGCTGGTTATCTGGTATTATGCAAAATGAAGCCATGATGTCACCAGAAGAAAGAATGATATATGAAACATTCGGTGGAAGAGATACCATTATTAAGAATCTGATGAAGCAATTTGATTCGGATGGCGATTTACTGAATGCAAATGGAGTGGCAGGAATGGATGTTACCGGAAAAGGTACATCGTGGCAGCAACTCACAAGTGTATCTGAGGAATATCGTCAAAAGATGTTTGATAATGTGAAGAAGGAATTTATTCAGGAAAATGGTCTTTCAAATGGTGATACAACGAAGCGTTCAGATATTTTCAAAGATTATCAGTTAAGTGTAAGCAAAGACAAACGGCTAAGTGGCACATGGACTTTAGAGCAATACGAAGGACAGTATAGAGCCGCTATGTATGCAGCAGTGAAATCAGCTAATCCAAATTGGACCGGGACAAAAGTTTGATACAAGCATTCTTGATAATGTCACAAGAGAATCAGTGGAATCTACTCTTGTCAAAAATGGTAATAGGTTAGTTCGCAATTCTATTGATGTATCAGTATAAAATTAGGAGATTTAGATAATAACACAAGGGAAGAAGTTGAAAACTTTTCAAAAACTTCTGGTAACTCTTTGAAATACATATCATATCAATAGATACGATAATATAAATTATGTTTGTATTTGTTGATAACAGGTTTATATTGGAAAAATTGTAAATTTATTTTCTATGTGAATTTTATTTTTGTAGGGCTGGCATTAGACCAGCCCTTGATTTCATTATAATAGATAAAAAGATATTGAATATATATGCACGGTAAAAAGACGATTCTCAATAAATGAGATTGGAAAAATTAACCTTAGTGCTGTTGAAAAAATCACCATAGTTCTAATGAATCTTCGGCATCTACCCATATCTGCATTGTTTCATCAAGATATAATTTTGCATATTCAAGCGGTTTATCAATGGCAAGTGCGTTTAATGCACAGTCTGATCCGGGTGTGGTTTTTAAATTCTTTTCTGCTTCCCAACAGTCAATGCGAAGCGTATAGCCAGCACTGGTATAAACATCAATACTGTTCCTGTGTGGATTGTATTCTGCAAATATCTTTATCATCGTATCGAATCTCCTTATCATTCAATCAATCATTAGTTACAAAAATCAGAAGCATTTCAATCAGTTCACCATGTCACTTTTATTTTGTGTTATACTGTTTTATAGATTTTTTTTCTTGCCCTTGTATTTGCCCTTATCAGAGTTCGTAAACGCTGACGGGACGATATAACACAAGGGAAACAATAAGGGAAAGCTCACCTGCGATAAATCCAGTGTTTTCAAGGGTTTGCAGAGAATTTAATAACAAAATATAACAGTTATTAAATTCCCTAAAACAGGTGAAATCTCAATCGGAATTTTTGGTTCCTACAATGGAAGTGTTGAAAAAAGCTGTAGAACTTGGCTGCAATCTTTTGGTTGTTCACGAACCAATCTATTATCAGACACCGGATTTCCCAGACTGGAAGGGTGACTTTGAAAATAGTGTACAAAAAAGAAAAGGAAGCTTATATTCGGGAACATCGGCTTACGGTTTGGAGAGACCATGATCATATGCATACGCATCAGCCAGATTCCATTTTTGCAGGCGTAATAAAGTATCTGGGATGGGAGTCATATTTTAACACAGAAATTAGTGGAATGATGCCGTTTTTTTATGTTTTTGATATTCCGGAATGTACCGTGTCTGAACTTGGAGAAGAATTAAAAGAAAAAATAGGCATGAATGGAGTACGTATTGTTGGAAATCCGGAAGATAAGATGAAAAGAGTAGCGATTGTGGCACATTTGTATCCTAATAGTGCCATGGTAGACGAAATAAAAGAAGATGGATATTACCATAGTTATGACATGGAAATTATGAAATATATGGAAACAGAGAATATTGATGCTATCATTCCGGGAGAAATCATTGAATGGACAATTCTTTCTTATATCAGGGACGCTGCGTATATGGGAAAACACAAAGCATGTTTCAATATCGGGCATTTTAACATGGAAGAATTAGGAATGAAGTATGCGGCAGATTGGATCGGTGAATTACTGAACAATGAGATTCCGGTAAATTATATACCGACAGAAGATGGTTGGACATTTCTATAGAAGAGGTGATTAGAATTACACTCATCGTATTCCAAAATATAATGATGCAGAACGTCTGCATGTGTTCAGGGAAAGTGCCTTGAAAGGTATGATTGCTGCTGGAACTTATACAAAGGAAAGAGTTGAGTGTATTCATAACCTTCAGGTTAAGGAAGATGATGCAAATCCAAAATACAGTAAAGAGATTGTAAAGAAATATACAAAATGTGTAGTCGTCGTAATTATGCATTTTCAGAAGAACGGAAATAAAGAATTTCTAAGATGTGAAAAGAGATTATATTATTTATAAATGGGAAGGAGTGTATGTTCTGATTTCAATGTAAAGCGATAAGGGGAAACCTTATCGCTTTATTAAAAGAAGAATGTGGGATTGATAATCATTTAATTTTACATAATTAGATGTCAGTAGAAAGTTTTTTTAATTTTTCTTATAGCAATACGATAAGAAATGTAAAAAAAAATAACAATACTCCAAGGAAATAAACAGTTAGAAATATTAAGGAGACAATAATTCTTTGATTAATCTGTTCAAGATAGAAAACAGTATCAATTTGGAAACTCTCAACAAAAACGATAATAGTATTTAAACTAGAATAGCATAGTGCAAATAGCCAACACCAGAGTGGAAAATGTTGGGTTCCATTAAAAAGAACTCCTTTTATTGACATCCAAATGATTAACACATCAGGCGCTAATGGAATAACCCAACCGTTTAAGCTTGTTTTAAAAAAATAATCTAGTAGATAAGTAAGTTCATTTGCTATAATTATACCCCAAAAAAGTTTAACATAAATTGTGTGCCGAATATTTGTGATCCTTTCATCACAGTGAATGGTGGTTTTCATAAGTTGTCCTCCTCCCAAAATAAATCGTTTAATGTTTTGTTAAGTACTTTACATATCCGAATACAAAGCTGAAGACTGGGATTAAACTTTCCGCCTTCTAGTAAGTTGATAGTAGGGCGTGTAACATTAACTTTGGCAGCCAGTTCTTCTTGAGAAAGATTCATCTCAACGCGTGCTAATTTAAGACGCATATTTTTCATTTATACAACCTCCTCCTTTCTATATGCATTATATGATATATCGAACTAAATGTAAAGTATATATTACAAAAAAAAATAATAAATATATAACGTTATGTGAAAAAGATTATTATGTTTTGGTAAATAGTAAACTGAGAATCCCATTTGTAACCCAAGACTCCCCATTTGTAAATGAAAGTCCTGTTTTGTAACCGAGATTCCTGGTTTGTAAATGAAAGTCCCAGTTTGTAAGGCGATAATAATTGACGAACATGCCCGTTGCCCATCGTTAGATAATGTGTTATACTTGTGCCATACAATGTAGACATAAGGAGAAGCGTTGAAATGAACAAAGGCAAAATTCGTACAAGGAGACTCACAATCCGCGCGAAGATCCTGATTCCGTCAATCATAATCGTTGTACTCGTCTGTGGTTTGATGGGATACAATTCCTACACGCGTTTTGAGAAAAGCATGGTGAGGATGGGCGTTGAGGAAGCAGACATGGCGGCAACGATCGTTGCGGATTCGCTGGATGCCAAGCTGGTATACAAAGTGACGGTAGGATCGGAAGGTACGCAGGTCTATCAGAATCTGCAAGGAGATCTCAGAAAAAAGCAAAAAGCATGCGGAATTGCTTTTTTATACACATTGTATACGGACGGAAAGAAAGTGTATTATGGTGTGGATTCGGACGAGGATGCGGCAAAAGTCGGTGATGAATTTGCGGATTCATACGCGGAACTGGAGCCGGTGTTCGGTGGAAAGGAATACATTCAGGATTACATCGACCATACAGAAGACGGAGATCTGATTACGGTATACAAGCCTATTGAGGACAATGCAGGCAAGGTTGTTGCAATACTTGGATGCGATTATGATGCGTCATCGATTACAGCAGAATTACAGAAGGCAGTTGTCCAGACGTTACAGATCGGAGGCATCTGTCTGATTCTGGCAATCCTGATTCTGACGATTATCGTTAGCAGGATTACAAAGGGACTGATGCAGGTAAATGCGAAGATTTATGATCTGGTACATAATGAGGGTGATCTGACTCAGAAACTGGATGTCAGAAGCGGGGACGAGCTGGAACTGATTGCGGGCAATGTGAATGAGTTGTTAGCGTATATCCGCAAGATTATGATCGGAATTTCGTCCGGATCCATGCGGCTTATGTCTTCTTCCCGCAAAATGGTGGATCATCTGAGCTCTGCGGATGAAAGCATTACCGATGTGTCGGCAACGATGCAGGAGATGAGTGCGGCGATGGAGGAAACGACTTCTTCACTCAATCAGATCACGGAGGCAATTGACGAAATCTATTCATCGGTAGAGCGTATTGCAGGCTCTGCGGATGCCGGAAAAGTCTCTTCTCAGGAGATGGAGAGCCGTGCTTCCGGGGCGAATGATGCAGCAGCGGAGGGAGAGAAGAAAGCAAACATTGAGACCGAGAAGATGGCGGCTTCTTTAAATGAGAAGATTGCAAAGTCCAAATCGGTGGAACAGATCGAGATTCTGACTTCCAACATTATCGAGATTACGGAACAGACCAATCTTCTTGCGCTGAATGCAAGTATTGAAGCGGCACGCGCAGGGGAAGCAGGACGCGGCTTTGCGGTGGTTGCGGATGAGATCGGAAAGCTGGCAGGTAATTCTGCGGATGCCGCAGCAAAAATCCGCCAGGTGAGTGCAGAGGTCATTCAGGCAGTGGATGAACTGGCAGAGGGATCGCAGCAGATGATCGAATTTGTCCGCAATTCCACAGAGGAAGGCTTCGGAGGTCTTGTTGCAACGAGTGAAAATTATGCGACCGATGCGAATGCAATGCGTGCAATGATGGAGCAGTTCGCGCAGACTGCGGAAGAACTTCGCAGCACGATGGATGGCATCCGTGAATCCATCTCTGCAGTCAACATTGCCGTGGAAGAGAGTGCCAAGGGCATTGCGGGAGTTTCCGAGTCTTCCGTACAGCTTACCGGTAACGTCAATGATATCCAAAGCGAGGCTTCCGACAACAATGGCATCGCAGAGGATCTGGCAACGGAAGTCGGCAAATTCAAGCTTGAGTAGAGCTTATATAAAGATGGGAAACTAAACCAATTCCCGAATAGAAAAATCGCTTAGACCGTGAGTTTGAGCGATTTTTTGTTTAAGGATTATAGATGTTTTTATAAATAAAATATGGTTACGAGAGAGGGCTTCTGGCTAGGGACTGAACAGTAATCTTCGAACAAAAATTCGAGTTACGAGGGCAGACTTTGGGACTCGTAATGTGATAAGCTAGGGTCAACACAAGAAAGTAAGAAGATAAGAAAACAAACATAGCAAAAAACGAAGACCCATTGTTACTTCTTTAAGCAAAATATTTGACATCGCCATAGGAAAATAGTATATTTGAATTACAAGTAATTTCTACTTATTTGTAGATTAAAGATATCAGGTATTAAAGAAGTAACGTTAAAAAACGTTATTTTTTTTTACAAGGACGCTAGTTACACATTACATATCTTTATAAAAAAGGAGAGAAATATGAATAACGGAACAAATAACTTTCAGAACTTTATCGGAATTTCTTCTTTGCAGAAGACTCTTAGGAATGCTCTCATTCCAACAGAAACAACACAGCAATTTATTGTTAAAAATGGAATAATTAAAGAAGATGAACTCAGAGGAGAAAATCGTCAGATACTTAAAGATATCATGGATGATTATTACAGAGGTTTCATTTCAGAAACTTTATCGTCAATTGATGATATTGACTGGACCTCTTTATTTGAGAAAATGGAAATTCAGTTAAAAAATGGAGATAATAAAGACACTCTTATAAAAGAACAGGCTGAAAAACGTAAGGCAATCTATAAAAAATTTGCAGATGATGATAGATTTAAAAATATGTTCAGTGCAAAATTAATCTCAGATATTCTTCCTGAATTTGTCATTCATAACAATAATTATTCTGCATCAGAAAAGGAAGAAAAAACACAGGTAATTAAATTATTTTCCAGATTTGCAACATCATTCAAGGACTATTTTAAAAACAGGGCTAATTGTTTTTCTGCTGATGATATATCTTCTTCTTCTTGTCATAGAATAGTTAATGATAATGCAGAAATATTTTTTAGTAATGCATTGGTGTATAGGAGAATTGTAAAAAATCTTTCAAATGATGATATAAATAAAATATCCGGAGATATTAAGGATTCATTAAAGGAAATGTCTCTGGAGGAAATTTATTCTTATGAAAAATATGGGGAATTTATTACACAGGAAGGTATATCTTTTTATAATGATATATGCGGTAAAGTAAATTCATTTATGAATTTATATTGCCAGAAAAAAATAAAGAAAACAAAAATCTCTATAAGCTGCGAAAGCTTCATAAACAGATACTGTGCATAGCAGATACTTCTTATGAGGTGCCGTATAAATTTGAATCAGATGAAGAGGTTTATCAATCAGTGAATGGATTTTTGGACAATATTAGTTCAAAACATATCGTTGAAAGATTGCGTAAGATTGGAGACAACTATAACGGCTACAATCTTGATAAGATTTATATTGTTAGTAAATTCTATGAATCAGTTTCACAAAAGACATATAGAGATTGGGAAACAATAAATACTGCATTAGAAATTCATTACAACAATATATTACCCGGAAATGGTAAATCTAAAGCTGACAAGGTAAAAAAGCGGTAAAGAATGATCTGCAAAAAAGCATTACTGAAATCAATGAGCTTGTTAGCAATTATAAATTATGTCAGGATGATAATATTAAAGCAGAGACATATATACATGAAATATCACATATTTTGAATAATTTTGAAGCACAGGAGCTTAAGTATAATCCTGAAATTCATCTGGTGGAAAGTGAATTGAAAGCATCTGAATTAAAAAATGTTCTCGATGTAATAATGAATGCTTTTCATTGGTGTTCGGTTTTCATGACAGAGGAGCTGGTAGATAAAGATAATAATTTTTATGCGGAGTTAGAAGAGATATATGACGAAATATATACGGTAATTTCATTGTATAATCTTGTGCGTAATTATGTAACGCAGAAGCCATATAGTAAACAAAAAAAATTAAATTGAATTTCGGTATTCCTACACTAGCGGATGGATGGAGTAAAAGTAAAGAATATAGTAATAATGCAATTATTCTCATGCGTGATAATTTGTACTATTTAGGAATATTTAATGCAAAAAATAAGCCTGACAAAAAGATAATTGAAGGTAATATCAGAAAATAAAGGGGATTATAAGAAGATGATTTATAATCTTCTGCCAGGACCAAATAAAATGATCCCCAAGGTATTCCTCTCTTCAAAAACCGGAGTGGAAACATATAAGCCGTCTGCCTATATATTGGAGGGCTATAAACAAAACAAGCATCTTAAATCCTCTAAGGATTTTGATATAACGTTTTGTCACGATTTGATTGATTATTTTAAGAACTGTATAGCAATACATCCTGAATGGAAGAATTTTGGCTTTGATTTTTCTGACACCTCCACATATGAAGATATCAGCGGATTTTACAGAGAAGTCGAATTGCAAGGTTATAAAATTGACTGGACATATATCAGCGAAAAGGATATTGATTTGTTGCAGGAAAAAAAGGACAGTTATATTTATTTCAAATATATAACAAAGATTTTTCCAAGAAAAGTACCGGAAATGATAATCTTCATACTATGTATTTGAAGAATTTGTTTAGCGAAGAGAATTTAAAGGATATTGTACTGAAATTAAACGGTGAGGCGGAAATCTTCTTTAGAAAATCAAGCATAAAGAATCAATAATTCATAAAAAGGCTCTATTCTTGTTAATAGAACATATGAAGCAGAGGAAAAAGATCAATTTGGAAATATCCAGATAGTCAGAAAAACCATACCGGAAAATATATATCAGGAGCTTTATAAATATTTCAATGATAAAAGTGATAAAGAACTTTCGGATGAAGCAGCTAAGCTTAAGAATGTAGTAGGTCATCATGAGGCTGCTACAAACATAGTAAAAGATTATAGATATACATATGATAAATATTTTCTTCATATGCCTATTACAATCAATTTTAAAGCCAATAAGACAAGCTTTATTAATGACAGAATATTACAATATATTGCTAAAGAAAAGAATTTGCATGTAATAGGCATTGATCGTGGTGAAAGAAACCTGATATATGTTTCAGTAATTGATACTTGTGGAAATATTGTTGAACAAAAATCGTTTAACATTGTTAATGGATATGATTATCAGATTAAGCTCAAGCAGCAGGAGGGGGCGCGACAAATCGCACGAAAAGAATGGAAAGAAATCGGCAAAAATAAAAGAAATTAAAGAAGGCTATTTATCTCTTGTAATTCATGAAATTTCAAAGATGCTTATTAAATATAATGCCATAATTGCAATGGAGGATTTAAGCTACGGATTTAAAAAAGGTCGTTTCAAGGTTGAGCGACAGGTTTACCAGAAGTTTGAGACAATGCTTATCAACAAACTCAACTATCTGGTATTTAAAGATATATCCATAACTGAAAACGGTGGTCTTCTAAAGGGATATCAGCTTACATATATTCCAGATAAACTGAAAAATGTGGGTCATCAATGTGGTTGTATATTTTACGTACCTGCTGCCTATACATCAAAAAAATAGATCCTACAACCGGATTTGTAAATATATTCAAATTTAAAGATTTAACAGTTGATGCAAAAGAGAATTTATAAAAAAATTTGACAGTATCAGATATGATTCAGAAAAAAAACTGTTTTGTTTTACATTTGATTATAATAACTTTATTACGCAAAATACTGTTATGTCAAAGTCAAGCTGGAGTGTATATACGTACGGAGTTAGGATAAAAAGAAGATTTGTCAATGGCAGGTTCTCAAATGAATCGGATACAATTGATATAACAAAAGATATGGAAAAAACCCTCGAAATGACAGATATAAATTGGAGAGATGGTCATGATCTGAGGCAGGATATTATTGATTATGAAATCGTACAACACATATTTGAGATTTTTAGATTGACTGTACAAATGAGAAACAGTTTAAGTGAATTAGAAGACAGGGATTATGACCGTTTGATTTCTCCGGTGCTCAATGAAAATAATATATTTTATGATTCAGCTAAAGCAGGAGATGCGTTACCTAAAGACGCAGATGCTAATGGTGCATATTGTATAGCTCTAAAAGGCTTGTATGAAATCAAACAAATTACAGAGAATTGGAAAGAAGACGGTAAGTTTTCAAGAGATAAACTTAAAATTTCCAATAAGGACTGGTTTGACTTTATTCAAAATAAAAGGTATTTATAATGGATGATTTGATAATTATTTCAAATTTAAATGATTTCATTTTTTGTCCGGCTTCCATATATTTCCATAAATTATATGGAAGCGAGGACACAATTATGTATCAATCAAAAGCTCAGCTTGATGGAACCAAGGCACATGAAAAAATAGACAATGGGACATATTCAACACGAAAAAATATACTAATGGCGATAGATGTATATTCAGAAATACTATAAATTTTTTATGAAGGATAGGGCGGGAGAGGTTCCGGTATTTGAGATTGACAACAGTAAAAGCATTGTTGATAATATAATTAACAATTTGACGAACACATTTGAAAAACGATTTTCACAATCAGATAGTGTATATATTTTCAAAATGTCATCAAGCTGTGAAGTTCTAAGATATGGTTATGCCAAAAATGAAGAAAATGATTTTTTTCATCATAACGTAATGCAAACCTGGACCTTAATTTTATAATAATCTATATTACTTAACATATATTGTGCAAATGTTATATAAAATAATAAAAATAAAGTTGCTTGGCTCCAAAAAAATTGTGCAAATACACAAATTTGGAGTTAAGTAATATAGAATAATTTCTACTGTTGTAGATTCACCTCCCTGTAATAAAAAAGAGCTGTTAAGTAATATAGAATGATTTCTACTGTTGTAGATTTCGCCAAACCTTCTATTTAGCAAATAGGTTAAATAATATAGAATAATTTCTACTGTTGTAGATTTCTACTCTTTGACTAAGGTAAACAAGGTTAAGTAATGTAGAATAATTTCTACTGTTGTAGATATTGGTATATATCCTACAATTTTAATCGTTAAGTAATATAGAATAATTTCTACTGTTGTAGATGGTTGTGCCGTCAGAAAAGCTTTTTGAAAGTTAAGTAATATAGAATAATTTCTACTGTTGTAGATTATGTTAAAAAACTGTCTATCTATGTCGTTAAGTAATATAGAATAATTTCTACTGTTGTAGATTCCTTGCGAACCAGTCGAAAAACGCTTTGTTAAGTAATATAGATTATTTTTTTAATAAATTTCACTGTTTTAGTAACTGAATAATTTACATGACGCTATATAAAACCAAGACAACAAACAATATTATGTCAGTGTTTTATTTTATCAAAAATCAAACTAGACGATTTTGATTTATTAAAGTAATATATAAGAATGCGAAGCAGCTTTTCACAGTTATTAGATTATCGACACACTGCGTCGACAATCTGAGAGCAGTATATTTTTATTATTATATGAGATTGCGAAATAAAAGATTTTCCACTCTCTGAGTGGAAATTTCATCTAATAAACTAAAACAGAAAGGATTTATAGTATGGCAGATTTCAAATACGAAATAGTAGAACACATCGGCATCCTCTCAGAGAGTGCCAAAGGATGGACAAAGGAACTCAACAGAATTTCATGGAATGGTGGAGAACCAAAGTATGATATCAGAGACTGGGCACCGGAGCACGAGAAGATGGGAAAGGGTGTTACGTTGTCTGAGGATGAGATGGCAAAGCTAAAAGACTTATTGTAAATATCATTTGAATTAATGGGAGGACTAAATCATGAGCAAAGTATTAGAAGAAATGAAAACCAGAAGAAGTATTCGCAAATTCAAACCGGACATGATTCCGCAGGACATCCTTGACCGGATAATTGAGGCCGGAACCTTTGCGGCAAACGGCAGAGGTGCACAGAATACCATTATTATTCAGGTGACGAACAAGGAAATAAGGGATGAAATTGCTAAGAGAAATGCTGACATAATGGGAAGTAATACTGATCCATTTTATGGTGCGCCGGTTATTCTTATCGTTCTTGGAAAGAAGGACTGGCCTACACATGTCTATGATGGCAGTCTTGTGATGGGAAACCTGATGCTTGCAGCACATGATCTGGGTATTGGAAGCTGCTGGATTCACCGCGCTAAGGAAGAGGTTGAGTCTGACTGGGGCAAGAAGCTTCTTAAATCACTCGGTATTGAGGATGAGTATGAGGGAATCGGACATTGTGCTCTTGGATATGCCGATGGAGATTATCCTGACGTGATTCCGAGAAAAGAGAATCGCGTATTTTACATATAGGAGATAACCACCATGAATTTTTTATTTGTAGCACTGGGTGGCGCCGTAGGTGCAATGGCTAGATATGCCATCAGCCTTATACCTTTAAAAACTGAGTTTCCTTTTTTGTCTTTAATCACCAACGTAGTTTTCTACATTTTCGCTGGAATCCTATAATCTGTTTGAACATAATCACTGCCTGCTTGGGTGCGGATATGTGTTGTTGAGCTGTTTAGGATGTATACTCGGTGTGATGTGTGGCGAAAAACTTGCTGCAATAATCAAGTGATGAGTATCGTGCAGTTTTGCAAATGTGTGTGGTGTGATTCTGAATAGTTACAATACAAATTGATGGGGAGATAAGTGTATATGAGTGAAGCGGAAAACAATGAGCTGACTGCCGGGAAGCAATTTAAGGAACCTAGGAGCAATCAAAAGCTAAAGCTTTTTGTATCTGGCCAAAATTCTTTTGAATAATACTGATGCTAACCATGATATTACGCTTGATGAGATTTTAAATAAGCTGCATGCATACGATGTCACGGCTGCGAGAAAAAGTCTGTATGATGATATAGCACAGCTGAATGATTTTGGTATCAAAACCCAAAAGACGCAGTATGGCAGGAATGTCCATTATAAGGTGATTGGCAGGGCATTTGAGCTGGCGGAGCTTAAGCTTTTAGTGGATTCTGTCGCGGCTGCCAAGTTCATCACTGAGGAGAAATCCAATGAGCTTATTAAGAAGCTGGAGAGTCTTATAAGCAGACAGGAGGCTGCCACTCTGCAACGTCAGGTATATGTTGCCGGAAGAGTGAAAACCATGAATAGCGACATCATGAAAAATGTCGATGCCATACACAATGCAATTGCAAATAATTCAAGTCTTTCGTTTCAATATTGCCGGTGGAATACGAAAAAAAGAGCTTGAGGTGAAGCATGACGGCGCCAGATATCATGTCAGTCCATGGGGACTGCTGTGGAATGATGGCAATTACTATCTGATTGGATATGACCATGATACACAGGTAAAGGATATTCGTCATTACCGTGTAGATAAGATGAAGAATATCCTGATTGAAAATAAAGTCCGTGAGGGCAGGGAGAAGCTTAAAAAACTTGATATTGCTTCTTATGGCAAATCGAAGTTTGGTATGTACAATGGAGAAGAGATTAAGGCTGAGATACTGTGCAAAAACAGCGCTATAGGTGTCCTGATTGACAGGTTTGGAACAGATGTGACAATCTTAAAGAAGGATGAAGCTCATTCGCGCGTTTTTGTGAAGGTAGCTGATAACAAGCTTTTTTTATTCATTGGATTAGGGCAATGGGGGATAATTTTAAGATAATTGGTCCGGAGAATCTGGTGAAAGAGGTTCATGATGAGCTTAACAGACTGGCAAAACAATATGGGCATGCAGACTAAATCTTGAAGAAAGTGCCATATTGTACAAATAAAATCTTGAAGAAAGTGCCGTATTGGGGAAATAAAATCTTGAAGAGAGGTATACATGAGTATTTTAAACGTAGAGCACCTAAGCCATGGTTTTGGCGACCGTGCTATTTTTGAGGATGTTTCCTTCAGACTGTTGAAGGGCGAGCACATAGGGCTTGTCGGTGCAAACGGTGAGGGAAAATCGACTTTTATGAATATTATCACAGGCAGGCTTATGCCTGATGAGGGCAAAATAGAGTGGGCCAAGAAGGTGCGTGTGGGTTATCTCGACCAGCACACAGCGCTTGAAAAGGGCATGACTATCGGCTCCGTTCTTTCCTCTGCATTTGATTTCCTTTATGATATGGAAAATGAGATGAACGAAATATATGCGCGTCTTGGCGATGTGGACGAGGACGAGATGAATAAGCTGATGGAGGAAGCCGGCACGATTCAGGACATGCTTACCATGCATGATTTCTATATGATCGATGCAAAGGTTGAGGAGGTTGCAAGGGCTCTTGGACTTTTAGACCTGGGGCTTGACAAGGATGTCACGGATCTGAGCGGAGGCCAGAGAACCAAGGTTCTGTTAGGAAAGCTCCTTCTTGAGAAGCCGGATATCCTGCTTTTGGATGAGCCTACCAACTATCTGGACGTAGAGCATATTGAGTGGCTTAAGCGATATCTTAATGATTATGAGAATGCGTTTATTCTTATTTCTCACGACATACCGTTTCTGAACAGCGTGGTAAATCTCATCTATCACATGGACAACAAGAAGCTCGACCGGTATGTCGGGGATTATGACAAATTCCAGGAAGTATATGAGGTGAAAAAATCCCAGCTGGAGGCTGCGTACAACAAACAGCAGCAGGAGATTAAAGAGCTGAAGGATTTTGTGGCGAGAAATAAGGCGCGTGTAGCTACAAGGAATATGGCGATGTCACGTCAGAAGAAGCTTGACAAGATGGATGTTATTGAGCTTGCTGCTGAAAAGCCAAAGCCGGAGTTTAACTTTAAGACAGCGCGTACTCCGGGGCGGTATATTTTCCAGACAAATGGACTGGTCATTGGCTATGATGATCCGCTTTCATCTGCTCTCGACCTTGAGATGGAAAGAGGACAAAAGATTGTTCTTACCGGTGCAAACGGCATCGGAAAGACGACATTGCTTAAGAGTATTCTTGGGCTGATAAAGCCGCTTTCAGGAAGTGTTACACTTGGAGATTATCTGGAGATAGGGTACTTTGAGCAGGAGATGGATCAGTCGGTTACAACCACATGTATTGAGGAGATATGGAACGAGTTTCCTGCATTTTCGCAGTACGAGGTGCGAAGCGCGCTTGCCAAGTGTGGTCTGACCACAAAGCATATTGAAAGCCAGGTGCGTGTGTTAAGCGGTGGTGAGCAGGCAAAGGTACGCCTGTGCAAGCTGATAAACAGAGAGACAAATATTCTACTTCTGGATGAGCCTACCAATCATCTGGATGTGGATGCTAAGGATGAGCTGAAGCGTGCCTTAAAGGAGTACAAGGGAAGCATACTGATGGTATGCCACGAGCCGGATTTCTATGATGGGCTTGCGACGGATGTGTGGGATTGTTCAAAGTGGACTACGAGATTATAGATTTATAAATTATGAATTAGATATGCATGCCTTTTAAGACATAGATATTTAGAGCAGGAGATGATTTTTATGCATATCAGTATACTTTTAATGGAACAGATAATAGAGCTTTTTATCATGATTTTCATGGGTTTTATTATTGTGAAAGCAGGTATTGTGAAGGATGAGTACAGCAAGGTTTTATCAAAGATTGGGCTGTATCTGGTTATACCGTGTGTTATTATCAATGCTTTTCAGGTGGATTACACTTCAAAAACAGTGAGAGGTCTTTTGATTGCATTTGTGGCATCGGTGATTTTGCAGTTAGTTTTGCTGTTTATCATTTCTGCTATGGGCAGGCTTTTCCATATTTGTTACCTTTCTCAGGATGCTTCTGGTTCCGTTGATATCGCTTATTCTTATTAAAATCAGCCACATGGCATATCTTTCTGCAGATGCGCCAAAGATTATGCTTATTGTTTTCTTAGCGGTTATTACGCCTTCGGCATCGACTGTCACAAAGATGTGTCAGGTGTATGGCAATGATTCAAGGTATGCCAGCGCAATAAATGTAGTGACAACGCTTTGTGCTGTAGTGACGATGCCGGTTATGGTGCTTTTGTATGAAGAATTTATATAAAAACGAAAAGTCATGAAGCACGTTTTTAAACTAGAAGGTCATCACACAGTCCCTTGTGATTTCATCAAGCGAAGATACACCACACATCTTCATGGTGTCTTCAAGCTCTGTACCGATTTTGTCTATGTATGCACGTACACCATCGGCCTTACCGCCGTATACAGCCGTTACAAACGGTCTTGCGATAAGAACTCCGTCTGCACCCAGTGCAAGGGCTTTAAAGACGTCTGTGCCGCTTCTGATGCCACCATCTACAAGAATCTTAATGCCTGAGCCTTCAAGAGCCTTTACGATGCTTTCAAGCACCTCAGCAGTGGCAGGACACTGATCCAGCACACGTCCACCGTGATTTGATACAATAATAGCGCTTGCGCCTGCTTCTTTTGCTTTAAGCGCACCCTTTACGGTCATAATTCCCTTTACAATAAATGGGGTTCCGGCCATCTGTATGATATCGCTAAGCTCTGAAACTGTTTTGCTTCCGGCTGGCGGATCAAGATTTTTGAGGAATGGAAGACCGGCTGCATCGATATCCATAGCTACTGCAAATGCGCCTGATTCATGTACCAGCTCCATTTTCTCACGTATGGTCTCAATGTTCCATGGCTTTACGGTAGGTATTCCTGCACCATCTGCATTTTTGATAGCATTGGTTGCTGCAACCATGACATTTGGGTCAGTTCCGTCGCCTGTGAAAGCTGCGATACCGTTCTTTGCACAGGCTGACACAAGGATATCGTTGTATGTTACATCATTCAGACAGTCTCCGTAGTGCAGCTGTACTGCACCTACAGGACCTGCAAATACCGGATATTTAAAAGTACGGCCGAAGAGTGAGAGAGAGGTGTCTACAGGCTTATTTTCGGCAATAGTATCCATGTTTACACGGATTTGTTTCCATTTGTCGTAGTTGCGTACGGCTGTGTCTCCGATGCCCTTTGAGCCGGGACCGGGCATCTGGTTTTTGCATGCGCGGCCGTTGCATTCAGGACAGGCCTTGCAGTATTTTCCAAGACGTGGTCTGGCATTTTCGATACATTCTGTATAGTTCATATTTTCCTCCAAGTGTAAATCTTTTTTAAATTTTATTATTGAGATTATAACACGATAATTTTTTAATGTATACAAAACAGATGAAAAGCTCTTGACTTGGAGTGGACTCCAAGTGATATAGTTTCACTGTAACAATCAAAAAAAGGAGGCGATGTGAGTGACTATCAAGGAAGTGAGTGAGCGTTTTGGTGTGTCTACTGATACACTCAGGTATTATGAACGTATAGGCCTGATTCCACAGATTGCACGGACTGCAGGAGGTATACGCGATTATACCGAATCAGATATCAGCTGGGTGGAGCACACTATATGTATGCGCAATGCCGGAGTGCCGATTGAGGCGCTTATAGAATATATCAGGCTTTTTCAGATGGGAGATGCCACATTTGAAGCAAGGTGTCAGCTTCTCAAGGAGCAATACGAGCAGCTTGATGAGCAGAAAAAACAGATTGAAAACACGATGGAACGCTTACAGTATAAAATTTCTAAATACGAGAATGCGATAAAGACAGGTGAATTGACCTGGGACAAATAGGAGGACAAAATATAATATGTATCTTGAGAAAATTAACGGACCAGAAGATGTAAAGAAAATTAAGATAGATGAACTGCCGGTGCTGGCGCAGGAGATAAGAGATGCCCTTTTGGTAAGAGCAAGTAAGCATGGCGGACATTTTGGACCGAATTTCGGAATGGTAGAGGCGACAATCGCTTTGCATTATGTGTTTGCATCGCCAAAGGACAAGATTGTTTATGATGTATCGCACCAGAGTTATCCTCATAAGATGCTTACGGGGCGTAAGGAAGCGTATTTGTCTGAACAGCACTATGATGATGTGTCAGGCTATACAAATCCAAACGAGAGCGAGCACGATCATTTTACCGTTGGACATACGTCAACGTCGGTGAGTCTGGCTGCAGGTCTTGCAAAGGCAAAGGGACTTAAAGGGTGAAAACGGCAATGTGATTGCTGTCATCGGAGACGGCTCATTAAGCGGAGGAGAAGCACTTGAGGGACTTGATTTTGCTGCTGAGCTTCAAAGCAATTTTATTATTATAGTAAATGACAATGACATGTCGATTGCTGAAAATCATGGTGGTCTCTATCAGAATCTTGCTCTGCTTCGAAAGACTGACGGTCAGACAGAATGCAATCTGTTTAAGGCTATGGGACTTGACTATGTGTATGTGGACAGGGGCAACGATGTTGCAGCTCTTATTAAGGCATTTAAAGAGGTCAAGGACAGCACTAAACCGGTTGTAGTGCATATAAACACACTTAAGGGCAAGGGTTATGCCCCTGCAGAAAAATGCAAGGAGCAGTGGCATTACAGCGGTCCATTCGATATAGAAACAGGAAAGCCGCTATTTGACAATGTGGAAGAGGATTATTCTTCTGTGACCTGTGAATATCTGCTTGAAAAGATGAAAAATGATTCTTCTGTTGTTGCAATTACTTCCGGTACGCCGACTGTTATGGGCTTTACAGAGGATAAGAGAAAAGAAGCTGGCAGTCAGTTTGTCGATGTAGGTATTGCAGAGGAGACTGCAGTGGCACTGGCATCAGGTGTCGCAGTAAATGGTGGTAAACCATTTTATGGTGTATACAGTTCGTTTGTACAGAGACCTTTGACCAGGTATCACAGGATGTCTGCATCAATAACAGTCCGATTACAATGGTAATATATCAGGGTTCCGTATATGGAATGAATGATGTTACACACTTAGGCTTTCAGGATATTCCGATGCTTTCAAATATTCCAAATCTGGTATATCTGGCACCGGCAACAAAGGAAGAGTATCTGGCCATGCTCGACTGGAGTATGGAGCAGACATCCTATCCGGTTGCAATAAAGCTGCCGGGCGGACCGATGATTTCAGATGGTTCAAGGGTGACAAAGGATTTTGGCAGACTCAACAGATATGAGGTGGTTCAGACAGGAGAAAAGATTGCGATTATCGGTCTGGGAACCTTCTTTGAACTGGCAAAGGAGGCTGCGAAGCTTCTTAAAGAAGAAGCCGGAATCAACGCAACTGTAATCAATCCGTATTACATCACCGGATTGGATGAGGCGCTTTTGACTAAGCTTAAGCAAAATCATGATACTGTTATTACTTTAGAGGATGGTATTTTAGATGGCGGCTTTGGTGAAAAAATCGCACGATTCTATGGTGCAAGCAATATGAAAGTGATGAATTATGGATTGAAGAAGGAATTTCTTGACAGGTATGATGTGGATGCTGTACTGAAGGAGAATCATCTGACTGCAGAGCAGATTGTGGAGGATGTGTTATCTATTTTATAATAAAATCATAAATTTCAAATATAAAAGACGGCTGATTTTTCAACCGTCTTTTTATAAAATTTCAAAGCTTGTAATTGAGATGAGCTTCACAATCTGTTATAATACCTTCATAATCGAATAGGGAAAGAGTCGGGTGTGATTTTTCGGTTGCCCCTAGTACAGAAGGACATGCTGTTTATGTCCGGATGGAGAGGAGGCGTGGTAATCATGAACACAATGGAAGTATTAACTTTGTTGCTTGTAATCTTTACTGCACTGGCATACATAGATGGACACAATAAAAGAAAATAGCACCCACCGACCAAAGTAGTGCTATTTCTTAATTAAGATTTTTATCTACTGAGGCAATCGGAAGTTTTATATCCGATCAACTCTTTCTTTATCTCGATTATAATATAAGACGGATAATTTTTCAACCGTCTTTTTGTGTTTAATAATATAAAATATCTGAAAAATAACAGATGTAGAAAATTCCAGTCATTAACAGACATTGACAAAGGAAGCAGTGTATTAAAGGACGAGGTATGTACTGCAAGCGGAGCGGTACTATTTTTTTGCGGCACACATTTATTCGCTAAATCTAAGTTTAACGAATAAATGACATCAAACAGTACCATAGTACCACTCAAAACATATATCTGCTTATTTTTTGCATAATACCTGCAATTTCGATACGTACAACAATATTATGATTAAAGGGTCAAAAGGTATCATCGATGCATGCTTCGATGATACCTTTTATAATAATACAAGAATAAGCCACCGAAACCTCTATTTGCATCAGTTCCGATGGCTTTAAATCTATAGCTTTTTATACAAATACAATTTATTTATTGTGACTTCTCATGCATTCCCTGTATTTAAGTATAAGCTCGATTGAGTCCTCAACTGATATCTGGCTTGTGTTCAGGCACAAATCATAGCTTCTTGCGTCTCCCCATTTTTTACTGGTGTAGTAATTGTAATAGCTTGAGCGCTCTTTATCTTTTTTCTTAATTATGTCTTTAGCCTTGTTCTCCGGGACATTGAGTCTTTCACTGATTCTTTTAATTCTGTCGTCCATGTTGGAACGTATGAAGATATTGAGACAATGCGGCTCGTCTGCTAAAGCATAATCTGCACAGCGGCCTACAATAACACAGGATTCATTTGCCGCAATCTTTTTGATAGCATCAAACTGTGCTAAAAATACCTTGTGATTCAGAGGCATATCAAGAAACGGTGCTGTGGAATAAGAGCCACCTGTGTAGGTGTCCATGACCAGCGAATATAAAAAGCTGTTTGTAGGCTTTTTCGTCGTGCGACTCAAATATTTCCTCGCAAAGACCTGATTCCTTAGCTGCCTGCTGTAAGAGCTCTTTATCATAAAATTTAATTCCAAGTCTTTCGGCTAAATCGCGTCCGACCTGTTTTCCGAGGCTTCCAAATTCTCTTCCTATTGTGTAAATTTCGTTTGATCCCATAATTCAGACCCCCTTATAAAAATAAATATTATATCACTATGTGACAATTTAATTTAGTTGTTATTTATATTATATAACACTTCGAGCAAATTGGCAAAGTATTTTGGTAAAGGTGCATCAAATTCCATGTATTCGCCGGTTTTTGGATGAACAAACCCTATAGTTTTAGCGTGCAGGCACTGTCCTTCCAGGCCTTTAAACCGGTTTTTGGTAGGGGAATAGCTCGAATACAGCATATCTCCAAGCAAGGGATGATTAATACTTGCCATATGCACGCGTATCTGGTGTGTCCTGCCGGTCTCAAGCTTAAACTGCATATATGTGTAGTCACCAAAGCGTTCAAGCACCTTATGTGTGACAGCCGGCTTTCCGTTTTTCTCATTGATCGCCATTTTCTTGCGGTCATTGGGATTTCTGCCTATGGCGCCCTCTATTGTGCCCTCATCATCCTTTACATTGCCACAGACAATGCCCACGTATATACGGTTGCAGCTATGGTCCTTTATCTGTTCTGATATCTTTATATGGCTTTCATCGTTCTTGCAGACAATAAGGGAGCCGGTGGTGTCCATGTCTATGCGATGCACTATACCGGGCCGTATTTCGCCGTTTATGCCACTTAAAGAGTCCTTGCAGTGGTACATTATGGCATTTACAAGAGTATCGCTGTAATGCCCTGCTGAGGGGTGTACAACCATGCCCTTTGGCTTGTTGACTACCAGTACGTCATCATCCTCGTAGAGTATGTCAAGAGGAATGTCCTGTGGCAGGATAGGTGTCTGTACGGCATCAGGAATTGTGACATCTACTATGTCATCAGTCTTTAGCCTGTAATTTGCCTTTTGGGGCTTATCATTTACCAGTATTTGATTTTCTTTTAGTATCCGTTGAAAAAAGGAGCGAGAAATATCCGGATAAATGCTGCTTAAGTATTTATCCAGACGTTCTCCCTCCTGTTCACTCTGGACATCAAATGTATCTCTATTCATAGTGAAGCTTTCTCTTTTTTTATTTTAGTAACTATTTAAAACTACATTGCACACTTTAAAAAGCGCATACCGCACTAATTTTCATGCTTTCCATCATGCTTTTTGTCAGGGAAGATTAAGGAAAAATCCTCCTCCTTGTAGTAAAACAGCCCGAGTATGATAAACATAAATGCCGCTACAGTGACGTATATATCAGCTACATTGAATATCGGAAAATTAATCAGGCTAAAATAAAAGAAATCAACCACATAATTATTTACAATACGGTCTATCAGATTGCCGAGTGCACCTGCAATAAACAGTATTACAACAACATTCAGCAGTCTAAAACGTTTTGAGACAGGTATTTTGCGATACCATACACACAAAAAGTATAACAACTGCAATGGTAATCACTGAGAAAAAAATCATTTTGGCACGCAAAAATGCCAATGGATTCTCAGACCAATATGTAAAATGAAAGATATTCTGTATTATTGAAAGCAGATCAACACCAAATGCAGCACTCTGGTTTTCCAGGTATCTGAACTCGAAAACTCCCGGAATGAGAACAAACACACCCGTGGACGATTGCTTTAGATTTATAACAGCCAGATACTTTGTAAGCTGGTCAATTGCTACAAGAATCAATGCAATGATGCCTGCTGTACACATCTGTTTTTTGTTTTATTTTTCTTCATAGCTGATTAGAGACTCCGCTTAATAAGATGAACCCGGGAGATCAAATGAATCCATGAGACTCTGGATATCTCCTGAGATATCTACTCCGTGTGGTGTGGCGATGAAGATAAAGTTGGATATCTTCTGCAGATTACCGTGCAGGGCATATGCTGAGCCTGATGTGAAATCTATGATGCGCTGTGCCACATCGACATTAAGTCCCTCCATGTTGATGACGACTGTACGTCCGTTAAGTAATGTGTCTGTTATTTCTATTTCGTCTTCAATTGAACTTGGTTTTATTACGCAAACTTCCATGTCTGATGATACCTGCTTTCTGGATGATTTTGATATTGGTGTAATCTTGGATGTAGTCTTAACAGGCTTCTCCTTTGGTGTTGTATCACGCCTTGTGCTTTTTATGGCCGGTTCCTCTTCAGCAGCCTCTTTTTTTCTGCGGAAAGGATTTCTTGGAAGCTCTTCTTCTTCCTCATCATCGAGGTAATAATCCTCGTTATCGAACTCCTCATCGTCCTCAGAATTTAAACTCATTTTGTCAAGAATCTTATCTATGAAACTCATTTCTATATTCCTTTTCTATTTTTATTTTGTGTATAGCATATGCAAAGTATCAGTTAGCCTTGCTGTAGTCGCGCTCTCCAAATATTCCGGTACCGACACGTACCATTGTTGCGCCCTCTTCTATTGCTACTGTGTAATCTCCTGTCATACCCATTGACAGAACATTCATACTGACATTATCTATGTTTTTTTTGTGCTATGTCAACTGATAATTGCTTAATATCTCTAAAGTATTGTCTGTTATCCTCAGGATCATCTACAAATGGTGCTATAGTCATAAGTCCTTTTATATGGATATGGTCCAGTTTAGCAATTTCTTCAACTAAAGAGATAGCCTCATCTCGTGATGTGCCAAACTTAGATGCCTCTCCTGCTATATTGACCTCAACCAGTATGTCGCAGCTGCAGTCATGCTTTATGGCCTGCTTTTGTATCTCCTTTGCCAGATGCAGTGAATCTACAGAGTGAATAAGTGAAGTTTTTCCAACTATATACTTCACCTTGTTGGTCTGAAGATGCCCAATCATGTGCCAGTGAATATCTTTTGGCATAACCTCCATCTTTTCACACATTTCCTGTACCTTATTCTCGCCGAACTCACGGATGCCCTCATCGTATATCTCACTGAGCATCTCAACAGGTTTGGTTTTGCTGACTGCAATTAGTGTGACATCACTATAGTTTCTGTGAGCTCTGTCACATGCGGCCTTTATATTTTGCTGAACCTGATGTAAGTTGTCTTTTAACATAAAATCTGTCCCTTCTGTATATTTTATCAATATTTATTACCAATAATTATTTGGTTATGGTCTGATTTTCCTTCACGGATTTGCCATCCAAGGCTATATGGTCATAAAGCGAAATGCCATATGGCGTTTTGGCTTCTACAATTGTGTAGTCATCGTTTGATGCAAGTACATTTATCTGCTTAAACACAGCGTATCCTTTGTTGATATTGTAGACACCTGTGAGCTTGTCCTTATCTGTTCCCACCCTGTAGGTTGACGAAGAATCAGGCTTTACAATGATATCGCCGTCCTTAAGATATTCATCATCTACGAAATAAAAGTCATCATTCTGGCTGAATATTGTTGGACTGACTATATTAACTGAGCCACTGCTTTTATCCTTTATCATGAGCGATGAATAATCGGAATCGCCGCTTGCAGTGAAATAATCCTTAGGAATAGTGAAAAATTCCTTTTTGGTTATAGCTGAATTAGGTATTTTAAGCCCGGTGTCTGCTCCAAGCACGAGCTCTATATTGGTAAAACGCTCATTTATGTAGCGGATGAGCGAGTTTTTCATATTCAGCTTCAGGAAAAAAGCATCATCCTTCTTCAAAAGGCTGAACGATACCGTGGTTGTATAGTCATCATCGCAGAATCTGATTTTTATGACTGACTTGTCATTCAGGCTCTTGGCAACATTGTCAGGAACATTTATGAGTATATTCCAGTTCTCACTTGTAATCAGCTTATAAACAGGATCCAGCTGATTGATGGTGCTGTTGTTGGTTAAATCAGTCTCTTCATAATTAGTGTTGTTGTACTGATCCAGAGTGAAGCTGTCTGTAGTGACATCCTCATAGCCGTCTATTCCGTAATAGACTATTCCGGGAGCTGTCGGCTTATATGTATAGAAGGTGTTGTTAGCTTCAGCAGTACTTATAGTATCTGCCAGGCTTGTCAGTGCATTTTGACTGAGAACCTGTGTCAGCTGTGCAGACAGATCGTTTTTGAAGGTATAAACCTTTGAAAAGTATCGTCTGTTGTAGCCGGATGAAAAGCTGTTTATGTCAGTGATAATCTTCCCGGCATCCTCGTCAGTGATGGCGGAAGCATCATTTTGAGCACCGGTAATCTGGGTTGCAATGGAGCCGTCTGTATCAACAGAGTAGACAACATCACTTGTTGCAACCTTTGAGCCGTTTGACACAAAGTAGTTGAGGTTTCCTGATTCCTCAGCATACACTACACTTTCCTCGCGGATTATCATGCCCTTATATATGTTGTTGGTCGCTATAGTACCCTGTTGTACCTCGTATTCAGATACCGGGTTTGAGGTGAAATACGTAAATATGTGAAAAATCACATAGATTATTATTACAAAAAACACTATAAAACCGATATTCAGATTAAAGCCGGTGTGATATTTCAGTACTTTTTTATTCTTTTGGGACACAATTTTACTCCTTAAAAAAGGGATGTGAAATACACATCCCCTAATTAATCATTTATAAAGAAATGATAACCTTTGCCTTGGCACATTCAGGCAACTTGTCAATATTCCTTGAAACACTTAAGATGAACTTCACCTTAAACTTCTCGCTGATTATATCAAGCTTTTCGATTGCCTTGGTGATATCCCCCTCATCATCAAGTGATGCAATTGTAAGGAAGCTGTCTAAATACATCTCCTCCAGATCATGATCCTGCGATATGATTCCGCATATAAATCCTAAAAATTCATCACAATTGTCAATAGGATAGTCCATAACATTGATTAGTCGAACCTGGTTATTAAGCTCATACATGTGCTTCTGGCTCTTATCAAGAAAAACTATGGAACCCTCATTTCCCTTAATTGATGAATTTACCTTGTCTAACAGCTCTTTTGTCTTGCCCTTGCCCTTGTCTCCACAAATAATTTCTATCATGGCTCATTCCTCCTATGGATAAATATTGTGATTATTAATAAAAAATAATTGTATTTTTTATATTATTATAGTATAAATAACCATAAAACTCAAAATTTAATTAGCAAATCCACTAAGTATTTCATTCATGAAGCTATAAAGATCCTTTTTACCATCTGCCTTGTAAACTATGCTTATGATGCGCTCATTTTTAGCATTCTGGCTTAGCAGTACGAGGCAATGGCCGGCTTCACCCGTAGTGCCTGTCTTTCCTCCTGTCACTGTGACGTTTTCAGGAGCTGTATATGCTCCGGTCAGATAGCCGCAGGTATTCTTAAAGGTCTTTGAAACAGCCGCGCCCTGGGCATTTGTATATGCCACATCATGAGTCTGTGAACTGATGATTGCAACAAAACTCTCTAAGGATATGGCATTGGAAAAAATGAGGTACATGTCATATATGGTAGTGTAATGATTTTCATCAGGAAGACCGCTTGGGTTGACAAAATTGCTGTTTGTGGCACCAAAACTTTTTTGCAGTGCTGTTCATCAGCTTGGCAAATTCTTCTACAGAACCACTGCAGTACTCTGCCAGTGCTATTGCCGCATCATTGCCACTCTCAAGTAAGAGCCCATACAATAAGTCCTGCACTGTAATGACATCGCCCTCCTTTAGGCCACATACCGATGATGAATGACCCGGGTTTGCAGCGTCATGGCTTACTGTGACTGTCGCATTTAAATCACAGTTTTTAAGAATTATGTATGCGGTTAAAATCTTTGTAGTGCTTGCAGGATAGAGCTTTTCAAACAGATTCTGGCTATACAGCACCTGATGAGTGTCTATATTAAAGGCTCCGGCTCCCTCTGCGGTTTTTGCAAACTGCATATTGTCCTGACCAAAATTGACATCATTTGTGACGCAAAGGTTGGATGCAAAATAATTACTTCCGTTGTATCCATTTATATAATCTGTGGAATAAGTATCATATGCATTCTCAATCTTTGTACCACAGCCTGTCATAAAAACCGCTGCTATGCATGTCAGACATAGCAGTCGTTTAATTCTTTGTTTACTTGTACATCTCACGCCAGTCAAGATCTCCTCTGTCCAATGATAAAATGAGCAGCTCTGCTGTAGCCAGATTGGTGGCAAGTGGTATATTATGCTCATCACAAATACGGAAAATACTGTTTACCTCAGGCTCGTGTGGCTTAGGCTTTAATGGATCACGCAGAAAGATGACAAGGTCTATGTCATTGTGCTCAATCTGTGCCCCAAGCTGCTGGATGCCTCCTAAGTGTCCTGCAAGATATTTGTGTACTGAGAGGTTTGCAACCTCCTCGATCAGACGTCCTGTGGTGCCTGTGGCGTACAAATTATTTTTGCTTAAGATACCTCTGTATGCTATGCAGAAGTTCTGCATCAGTTTTTTCTTTGAATCATGTGCAACTAATCCTATGTTCATTGCTAACCTCCCTATGAATATTTCTTCGGCTGTAATCCTACATTCAGGACAATTCCCATTCCCATGTACAGTGAAACAAGTGACGTAAGTCCATAGCTGACAAAGGGAAGAGTCATACCGGTATTGGGCATAAGACCTGTGGCTACGCACAAATTGATAAAGGCCTGAAAGCCTATAAGTGCTCCCATGCCACAGCATATGAGCTTTCCGCTTGTGTCCTTTGCCTTCCTTGCTATAAGTATACACTCAATTACGATAAGAAGCAAAAAAGAATTATTATACTGATTGTACCAATAAAGCCAAGCTCCTCTCCGGCAACAGCAAATATAAAATCTGTTTGAGGCTCTATGATGTAGTTGGTGTTCTTCATAGAGGTTACAACAGAGTTGTTAAGTCCCTTGCCAAACAACTGTCCTGAGCCTATAGCCCAGATAGAGTTCCTTTGCTGTGCTGCTGTATCAGCGTAATTTGTTGGATCGAGCCACGACATGATACGCGCAGCAGGATAAAAGCCTTTTTTGATGAGTGCAACGGCATGTGTATATATATAGCTTATCACTATCAAAACTATCGGTACTGAAACTCCAAGTACCGGCATTATTATTTTATAACTTAATCCGCTAATAAACAAGAGGGTAGCGAAAATTAATGCAGTAAGAATTGTTGTTGAGTTGTCCGGCTGTTTTAAGATAAGAAATAAAGGTATACCGGCAAAAATTGCAGATAATGCAAGAGTTCTTACTGTATTTATACTATCCTCAAACCTGGAAAAGAAATAAGCAAAAAACAAAATCAGTATAATTTTTGCAATCTCTGACGGCTGGAATCTGATACCTGCGATTTTAAACCAGCGCTGTGCACCCTTTGCATCATCACCTGCAAATAGAACAAGTAACAGCAGCAAAATCATTACGGCATAGTATATCCACACGAATTTGAGCAGAAATGAGTAATCTATAAGGGAAAGCACTATCATAATAGTCAGTCCCATTACAAAGCCTATTATCTGCTTGCTTTGTACGGAGTGCTTGGCACTGCCTATCAGCAGGATGCCTATAATCGACAAAGCTATTATGTATACTACTAATTGAAAGTGATAATTCTTTAGTCTGTACTGTTTGAGCATTTTGTTACTTCCTATCTGTTATCTTTGTAATCTTAATTTTAATACTAATGACATGATGGTCAAAAGGTATTTTGTTAAAGGTTATTAATTGATTTTTTGTCGCGCATGATAATCCGGACCTCGTAAGCTTCATCGTTTATATTCATATGTCTTTGTATCACGCTTTTTATTTCTTTTTTAATCTGTGTCATATTGTCAGAAGCAGATATTGTGCTCCTATCTTCTGCAAGTGCTATTTTAAGCCTTTTCTTGGCGTATTCTCCTGTTTTGGAAAAATTTATGCATCATACAGCGGCACCTCTCATATCGTCAGAGGAATGGATTATCTGACCGGATATTCGGGCAAATACAGGAGCAAGCCTGCTTTTGGCCTCACGGACAGGTATTCCTCTGTTCTGGCAAATGATAACACTTTTGTCATAGGGAATAGTGCCGATAATCCTGGTAGAAAGAAGTGCTGTAATATCATTATCGGATATCATCTGATGCCTTCTTACCATATGCTTGTCATATGCATTAACAATGACTGATATATCGTCAAGATGTGCGCTGTCGAGCAGGCTTATGCATCGCCTTGCATCGTGTATGGCAGATACATGCGGTGTGGTAACTACTATCGCACGGTCTGCAGGTGGGACGGAAAACCAAAAGCCGCTGTCGATACCCGCCGGAGAATCTATCAGACAATAATCAAAGCTTGCTTTAAGCTCCTCTATAAGTATCTTGAAGCGTGCCTCATAGCTGCATAGCGTATCCATGGAAGGTGCTGCAGGAATTACATATAGATTGGGATACTTTTTATTGCGTATGATTGCCTGTCTGATACGGCATGAGCGGTTTAAGATGTCGAGGATATTGTAATTGACCTTATCCTCTATTCCCATTACCAGGTCCAGATTGCGAAGTCCCATGTCTGTATCGAGCATGATGACTTTTTATCTAACTGTGAAAGTTCAACTCCGATATTGGAAATAACCGTAGTTTTTCCAACACCGCCTTTTCCTGAAGTGAAAACTATTGCTTCACTCACAAAAATAAACCTCCTAGTCTGTTCTGGCACTTGAGCCTGATGAGTATACACCCTCAGCCTTGACTGCGAGTAAATCGTCAAGTGACTCCAGATTATAATAATATGAAATTATATTTCTGGATGCAGCTGCAGCATTGTGTGAGCTGTATCCATATGATATACGTGTAGCTATTGTAATTTCAGGATTGCTTGATGGAGCGTATCCTACAAACAGTGCATGGTCTGGTCTTGTCTCAACCTGCTGTGCTGTTCCTGTCTTACCGGACACCTCAACGCCTGTAAAGCCGTCAAATACATCGTGCAGGTCTTCGACCACCATACGCATTCCCTGATGGATGGCATCCCACTGGCTTTGAGTGAGTGTGCCTGATATATCGGTTGATTTTGAATCATACTGTTTGACTGTTTTGCCGTCTGCATCCACAATTTTGTTCATCAGCTTATAGTCATAAAGCTTTCCGGAAGCAACTGCTGTCACATATCTTGAAAGAGAAATAGTCGTAAAGTTGTTATTACTCTGTCCGATAGCGGCCATACAAGGATACTGTGTGGCAATGGACGGCGTCTTTTCTACTATCTCAACACCTGATTTCTGGTCCAGTCCGTATATAGATGCATATTTTTGTATGTATTTCATACCGTTTTCATCGTCATATGAACCGGTGTCCTTGCTTGCAAGCCTGAAGCCTGTTGTGTAGAAGAATACGTTACATGAATCCCTTTAAAGCTTCAGATACATTGTCCATACCATGCGCTCCAGGATAAATCCAGCATTTTGGCTGATTGCTGATTTCTGTAAATATTCCGGTACAATTAATCTTTGACGAAGTATCAATGACTCCCTCGGCAAGACCTGCGGTGCTTGATACCATCTTGAAGGTAGATCCCGGTGCAGTCTGCTCCTGGGTTGCATAATTCCATAGCGGATTAGACTTGTCCTCTCTGAGAGACTGGTAGTAATCAGCATCTACAGTGTTTGCAAGCTTGTTGTTGTCATAGCCCGGATAGCTGACTAAAGCCTTTAGCTGTCCTGTCTTTACATCAGTTATGACACAGGAGCCTGTACATGGGTCAAGGGCAAGCTGTGCAGGTGTTATCTCTATATTGTTTATTTTGTCCATAAGAAATGCATATGGACTGATAGAGCCATTAGCAATGTTGCTTACTGTTGCATCGTCATAATCGAGTACACCCTGGTCAAAAAGCAGAAGGCACAGCTGCTGTCCAGTGACCGCCCCGGAATTTACCATATATTTGTATATAATTTTGGCAAAGTCTTTATTGTCAGTCATGGCATCCCTGATATACGAGCAGAGTGCTGTGTAAATCTCGCTTGAATCAGCATACTTCTGGTCCACATCAAGCTTTGTGATGTCTATCCACTGCTTTGAAATGCAGTATTTGAGATAATCACGCGGTGAGAGTGTGCCAGCCTTCCATGAGGCATATGTGGAATCAGAGGTATCTATCTGTTTGTTCAACAGCAGTCCATCATCGTTTAGCACTGACATAACACATGTAAAATAATCAAGTGTCTGCTCCGACATGGAGGCAGTGCCTGAGGTACCACTTTCAAGCTCTCTGTCAATAGTGGATAATGCATCCAGCAGCTGACCGCTGAAGGAATTGTATATAGCCTGCTCAGTTGCTGATGCATCTGATGCATTGAAGTGTGTCAGGTCAACTACATTGTTGTTGATCAGTGCAAAGTAAACATCACTTATAGGTATTTCACCGGATTTTATTTTGGAGTAAACAATTCCGGCTATCTCCTGCTCTAACAGCTTGTATGTGGCCTCCTGCAGCTTGATGTCAATACTTAAGTAGACATCATTTCCGGAAACAGGATTCTCCTGACTTATTACCTCGTTTATCTTACCGACATTGTTTACATAGACCTGTTTTTCACCGTTTTTGCCTCGCAGATAGCTCTCATAGTACTGCTCTAAGCCTGACTTACCTACCATATCATTTTGTGTATATGAGTCATCATCCTTTGACAGCTCATTATACTCGTCGGTAGATATCTTGCCTGTGTATCCTATGAGCGATGAAATATATTCAGGATAGTTGTACTTGCGGATGGTATCCTCTTCAACTGATATGCCGGTAAGAGTATCTGAATGCTCATTGACATATGCTACTATCGAATCATTTACATCCTTTGCTATAGTAGTGGTTTTGTATTTAGTGAATCGGTTCTGTTTTATGGCATATCTCATCACTACAATATCATAAGTGGCCTGTGTATCATACTTGCTACTTATATCAAAGCATTCATTCTGGTCAGAGCTTAGAAAATCAATAATATTCTGGGCGCTGGCATTTGCCTCGTCAAATCCAAGTGCTTTATTGTATTCGAGCTCATCATATTTCTTTCCGAACACATCTGACAGAAATCTCTTTTTTGAGGTTTCAGATGTGAATGTAAAGCTGTATGTACCATCATCGTTTAAAACAACCGGAAAATCATTGTATATGGAGCCGCCATTGTTTTTTATCACATTGATAATTTCATTAAGCTCTTTGTTTAAAAGACGATTGTGCTCCTTCGTAGATGAATAGCTGCCATTGTCTGAGATGACTACAGAGTATGCAAGCTGATTGTAAGCAAGCAGCTCACCATTTACATCGTATATATTGCCTCTTGATGCCTCTATGGAAAGCGGCTTTTTAATCAGCATTATGAAGTTTTTCTGATAATCTGCACCTTTAATAATCTGAAGGGTAAAGACTCTTTCGGCAAGCAGGGCAAACATGAAAATAATTACTGCTGCTAATACAAAAAGTCTTGAGCTGAAAAATTTCTTCAGAAAATCTTTTATATCATAAATCAAATTTCTTTGCTCTCCTTTTCTCGTGTTTCCAGCTTCTGGTTTAACTTAAGAAATACCAGATACAAAAGTATACTGATAACCATTGTGTATACAAATTCAGGTATGATAATTGACTTCAGATAGTACAAAAAGCTAAATCTGCCACGCAGTAAAAACATGAAAAAGTATACTACCAGATTGTAAAACAAATCGCTGCCTCCTATCAGAAGCATAGGAAGCTTTATATCGTCAGGATAGAATCTTTTTTGGAATAATCCATTGATAAAACCGATATACATATATATTAAAGCATACAGTCCTATATAATTTCCGCAAAATATGTCAATAAGCAGGCCGCAAAAGAAGCCTACCCACAGTCCTTCCTTTTTGCCACGCATAAAGCCAAAGGATGATACGGCTATAATCAACAGGTTTGGTGAGATATTGGCAAAGGAAAGAGTCTTAAACAGCGTGGTCTGCAATAAAAAGCATAAAGTTATTATTATAAATAAAACAATTCTACGTCTCATGCTGCTCCTTACTTATTTTCAGTTGAAGTTTCAGTCTGGCTGTCACCGGCTGTTTCTGTACTTTCGGTGTCGTCAGCTGTCTTAGTGTCACCGGTCTGCTTAAGCTGTGTTATGACCATGACATTTTCGATATGCTCAAAATCTACAACCGGTGTGATAGTGCCGGATTTTGTCAGATTGTTGGAATTATTTTCGATTTTTGTTACATAGCCAATCAGTATGCCCTGCTGGTAACGGTCTGACACGTATGAGGTAACTACAGGATCGCCCTCTTTTACCTTGTTGTCGTCATCCTTTAACTCTGTAAAGGTAATTACCTTGTCATCGTTCATGGTTTTTATATTGCCACTGACGGTGAGGTTGTCCTCCGTGGTGGAAACCATGCCACTGACCTTGCTGGCATCATCTATGATACAGCGTACCTTGGCAAAATTATCACCAGCATCGGTAACAATACCTACAAGTCCGCTTCCCGCAAGCACATTCATGCCTACGTCCACTCCATCCTTTTTTTCCTTTGTCGATAGTAAAGGTAGAAAACCAGTTTCCGCTGTCCTTTGCTATGACACTGGCAGCGACCTTGGGATATGATGGATATTTGGCATCCAAATCAAGAAGCTGTCTGTAATTGTCAAGCTCATACTGTTCAAGTTTGTTGGTTGTGAGCTGTGTTGTAAGCTCTTCTACCTCGGCCTTGAGCTTTTTATTCTCAGCCTTGACATTTTTTAATGTGCGTATTTCTGTAACCTTATCTGAAATGTGGATTCCAAAGCTGTTTATACCCTTCTGCATTGGGATGAATACATATCCAGCAGCAGTCTTTAAAGGGCCACCGGAGATATTTAAGGTAAGGCTTAACAGCATGGTCACAAAGCAGACTGCTGTCATAATCAACAGTGTGTATCTTGCAGGCAGCTTTTTATTGTGCTTTCTCTTTCGATTGCGAAAATTCTTACTCATGTTAACCTCGGTTATTATTTTTTGATGCTGAACGGAAGTCTCTTATATTTTGAATCAGAAACTATTTGTACGAGTCCGCGTACTGCACTCTCCTCAGGACATTCTGAGCAGATGACCTTTATACCTGTAATCTGTTCAAAGAGCTGGTCAAGTCCTGTAAGCTGTGAGCCGCCTCCTGTGATATAAATGCCTGAATGGATGATATCCTTTGCAAGCTCAGGCGGAGTCTTCTCAAGAATCATTTTTATTGATGTGCATATAGACTCAAGGTTTGACTTCATAGCCTCGTAAACGACCTTTGAACCAATTTCCATCTCAATAGGCAGGCCGCTTACCACATCACGTCCCACTATGACCATACTGTCCTCTCTTCCCGGAAGTGCAGAGCCTATAGTCTCCTTCAACAGCTTTGCAGTCTTTTGTCCGATTACAAGATTGAACTCCTTTCGCACAAAGGAGATAATTGACTCGTCAAGTCTGTTGCCACCGAAATGAAGCAGGTCACTAAGCACCAGGCCACCGAGTGAAATAACGGATGTCTCTGTTGTGTCAGCGCCCATATCTACTATCATGACACCGGTTGGCTCGTTTACATCTATTCCAAGACCTACAGCATCAGCGATAGGCTTCTCACAGAGCATGACCTTTTTAGGCTTTGATTTGCTCTTATAGAAGAGCTCGTAGAATGCTCTTTTCTCTACATCTGTGATATCTGTCGGCACAGCGATGATGAACTCGGCATTTTTGATACGTGCCTTTGTCTTGTGCTCCAAAAAGTCAAAAATCATAGTCTGAAGCAGATTATAGTCAGCAATAACTCCCTCTACAACAGGAAATATGACGTTGATTGTCTCAGGTGCCTTTTCATACATGGCATATGCGCGGTCTCCATATGCATATATCTGATTTTTGTCTATTACGGCTATTGTGTTTTTCTCAAGCATTGTCTTGCCTGTAGCCTTTGAGTATACCTTGAAATTGTTTGTTCCCAGATCAATTCCGTAAACGTTGTTGCTCATAATAATTCTACCTCGTCTTCTGTTTATATAAGTTTATTTTCATAGAAGCTATAATATTCGTTATCTCCGATTATGATATGGTCACAAAGCTCTATGGAAAAAATCCCTGAGCCCTCAATTAATCTGTCTGTGACAGCAATATCATTTCTGCTGGGAGTACAATCTCCGCTTCGATGATTGTGCAATAAAACAAGCTTTGATGCATTTTTGTCCAGGGCGGTCCTGATGATGGAGCCTATGTCCACTACAGATGAGCATAGTGAACCCTTGGATATGAACTTGTCTCCTAAGAATCTGCTTTTCACATCAAAATAGGCACAAATGACGACTTCATTTGTTAGATGCCTCATCTGCTCCATATAGTAGTCCGCTATTGTCTGAGGATTATTCATTCTGATGCTCTGAACCTTTTTTGTCTTTGCTATACGAAGCGACAGCTCTGCTATCGCCTTAAGCTGTATAGCTTTTATCTGCCCTATCCCGGGGATACTAAGAAGCTCCTCATAGGACATCTCATAGAGATTGAGCAGATTACCATGCCTGCCGGAAAGTATGTCCTGTGCAATATCAATCACAGTCTTGTCTCTTGTGCCGGTCTTTATAATGATGGCAAGTAAATCAGCGTCTGACAGGCCTGATGCTCCAAGCGATAAAAATTTCTCATATGGTCGCTCTGAAGCCGGCAGATTTTTAATTGTTTTGTTATTATGCATTAATCCCTTTCGCTTCTCCCAGGCGATTGACAACGGATTTAAGCAAAGTTTTCAGTTAATTGTAGCACACCTAATCAAGCTTAACAAGATTTCTCTCATAAAGTTTTTGTAAAGACATCAAAATTCCAAGCTTTGCATGGTACCATGTGAGTCCTCCCTGGAAATAAACCGCATATGGCGGCTTCACAGGGCCATCGGCAGAAAGCTCAATGGATGATCCCTGCACAAATGCGCCTGCTGCCATGATGACATCACTGTCATAGCCCGGCATAGCCCATGGCTCAGGGGTCACATAGCTGTCTACAGGTGCTGCTGCCTGAATGCCCTCGCAGAAGGCTATCATAGCATCGCGGTTATTGAACTCTACAGCCTGTATGATATCGTGGCGGCTTTCAGTACCGTCAGGTACCACCTTAAAACCAAGCTTTTCATAGATTTTTGCAGCAAAGATTGCTCCCTTTAATGCTCCGCTTACGACAGTCGGTGCAAGGAAAAAGCCCTGATAAAATGACTGGATGACTCCGAGTGAAGCTCCAACCTCCTTGCCGAGTCCCGGGGAAGTCAGACGGTATGCCGCATTTTCCACACATTCTTTTTGCCGACAATATAGCCGCCGATCGGTGCAAGTCCGCCGCCCGGATTCTTGATCAGTGAGCCAACCATCATGTCCGCTCCAACCTGGATAGGTTCTGTATCCTCAACAAACTCACCGTAGCAGTTATCGACCATACAGATCACATCAGGCTTTATGCTCTTTACAAAAGCAATGAGCTCGCCTATTCTTTTTACCGAAAGTGTAGGTCTTGTAGCATAGCCCTTTGAGCGCTGGATTGTGACAAGCTTCGTTTTTTCATTGATGGCTTTCTTTATTCCGTCATAGTCAAACTCACCGTCAGGCAGTAAATCAACCTGCGCATATGTGATGCCGTACTCAGCAAGTGAGCCCTTTGAAGGGCGTATGCCTATTACCTCCTCAAGTGTATCGTAAGGCTTTCCGACAGGGCTTAAAAGCTCATCGCCCGGGCGCAGGTTTGACATGAGGGCAAGTGCAAGTGCATGTGTGCCACAGGTAATCTGAGGCCTTACAAGTGCATCTTCTGCGCCAAAACAGTCTGCGTACACTCTCTCAAGTGTATCCCTTCCGAGGTCATTGTAGCCGTAGCCGCTTGATGCCTGGAAGAACTCTGCGCTCACCTTGTTTTTCTGCATGGCGGCTATGACCTTAAGCTGATTATACTCAGCATTTGTGTCTATTTTGTCAAAACGCTCCTTAAGCTCCTTTTCTACAGAGGTTCCGAAATCCAAAACCTCCTTTGATATTCCAGAGTGTCTCATACTGCCTGTAAATGGCTTCATTGGTATCTAACAAATTATAATCCTCTTTTCTGCTAAAATTTCTTGTATTTTATTTAATATTTTATTATCATCATATGAATATTCGTTTTTTTCTATCCATATGGTGTCTTTTTTCTCTCCTAAACCAGGTTAGCTGTCTCTTTGCAAAACGCCTTGACTCAAGCTTTACCTTGTCCACAGCCTCATCAAGTGAATATTCTCCATCAAGATATGCAAGGATTTCCTTGTAGCCTATGCCCTTCATGGATACCATATCGCTCGTACAGCCCATTGCCTTTAGCTTTTTTCACCTCATCGACAAGTCCGTTTGAAACCATGATATCAACTCTCTTATCTATCCGCTCATAAAGCCTTTGTCTTACATCATCCAGTACAAAATAGGCAAAGCTGTATGGAGACTGCTTGGCTCTTTCAGTCTCATTGTGCTTTGAAATCGGCTCATGGCAGGTGTGATAGTATTCAATTGCCCTGATGACGCGCTTTACGTTATTCTCATGGATGCTCTCGTAGGATGCAGGGTCGATATCCTTAAGCTTTTCATGCAGTGCATGGTTTCCGTGCTCATTTGCAAAGTCGTACAGGCTCTTTCTGTACGATTCATCCACATCCTGCTTTGTGAAATCAATGTCATACAAAAGTGCCTGTATATAAAAGCCGGTGCCGCCGACAACTATCGGTATCTTTCCTGCTTCGTATATCTCATTAAGTGCTTTTTTGGCCATATCCTTAAAGATAAACACATTGAACTCGTCAGAGGGCTCAAGCTCATCTATCAGATAGTGCTTTATGCCGTCCATCTCATCGACTGTAACCTTCGCAGAGCCTATATCCATGTATTTGTATACCTGCATGGAATCCGCGGATATTATAGCACCATTTATTTTTTTTGCAAGCTCAATCGATAGAGCTGTCTTTCCTACTGCTGTCGGTCCTGTCAGGACAATCATCGGTTTTTGTGTCATATTGCACCTCAGTCCAAATGTGTATGTTGTCATACGATACGTTTGAATTTCTTTTCTATCTCATATTTGCTCATAGAGATGATTGTTGGTCTGCCGTGTGGGCAGTTGTAAGGATTGTCGAGTGACAAAAGCTCATCTATCAGCTCATTTATCTCAGGAAGAGTAAGCTTGTCATTGCCCTTGACTGCTGCCTTGCACGACATGGATGCGACCTTTTCCGTGATGATATCAGGAGTCTGTCTGCCTGTCGCATTGGAAAAATCATCGAGCATCTCTATAAACAGATCCTTCATATCTATGTTAAACAAATTATCCGGAATTGCACTGATCATGTATTCCTTGCCACCAAAATGCTCCACCTCATAGCCAAACTGTTCTATCTGAGGTCTGTATTTCTCAAGCATCTCGCTTTCCTTTGCATCAAGGGTCATGACAATCGGAGGGCTTATGCGCTGTGATGTAAAAAATCCTTATTGGCAAGTCTTGCCATTGTTTTTTCATACAGCACCTTCTCATGAGCTGCATGCTGGTCTATGATATAAAGCTTGTCCTCAAACTCTATCAGCCAGTAGGTCTTAAAGAGTTGGCCTATGATGGAAAACTGCTTCTTGGAGCTTTCTGTTAGAAAAACCTTGTCGTAATCGCCGAGTGTCTGCTGGGTGCCGGTGACAACCTGTGCAGGTTCATACGCAGAGGAAGTCTCAGGCGTTAGTTCCACTGAATTGCCGGTGCCAGCAACAAGCGCAGATGTAGATGCTTTTGCAGTCTGCAGCTTTGATGTGTTATCTGTGAGTTGCTCATTAACGGCAGTCGCTTTTGCAGCAGGTTCTGTTGCTGAGTAATCTTTACTGATGACGTCACGCTCTGTCCGTACACACTCCTTGATTCCGCTGCCCTCACCTCATTGATACGCCTCTTCTCAAACGGCTCCGGTATTGGCTCCTTATACTCATGCACTATCTTTTTAGGCGCCGGCGTACTGTCTACAGGCACCTCGGGAATCATCTCCTTGTGGGATAGAATTGCATATATTGTGTCACACAATTCAACATATATCTCGTTGTTGTTGTCGAACCTAAGCTCCATCTTGGTCGGATGCACGTTGACATCCAGCTCACTGAAAAATGTAAAGTAAAGCACTGTAAACGGATACTGATGCTGCATTAGAAAGCTCTTGTATGCCTCCTCGATAGCGCGTGACAATATATTGCTCTTTACATATCTGCCGTTTATGAAATAATTCTCATAATTTCTGTTGCCCCTCGTGATGACAGGCTTTCCTATAAATCCCTCCACCTTAAAGTATTCACATTCATGCTTCACCTCAAGCAGTGATGACGATATCTCGCGTCCGAATATATGGTATATGATATCCTTTCTGTTGCCGTTTCCGGAGGTGTGAAGCTTTGTCCGGTTATTGTTTATGAACTTAAACGATATATCAGGATGTGAAAGCGCAAGCTTTTCAACCATATCGCTTATGTAGCTGCCCTCTGTCTGTGCTGTCTTTAAAACTTGCGTCTTGCCGGAACATTATAAAACAAATCCTTTACTATGAAGGTAGTACCGTCCGGAGCACCGATTTCCTCGTTGGAAAGCTCCTTTGAGCCTTCGATCACATATCTGGTGCCGGTGAGCTCATCGTAGGTTTTTGTGATAAGCTCAACGCGGGCAACGGCCGAGATGCTTGACAGCGCCTCACCTCTGAAACCGAGTGACTTTACAGTAAGTAAATCCTCTGCCGAGCGGATCTTACTCGTGCTGTGACGGTAAAATGCAACCGCAACCTGGTCTCTTTCAATTCCGCAGCCATTGTCAGTGATACGGATAAATGAGATTCCACCCTCCTTTATCTCGACAGTGATGGCTGTGGAGCCTGCATCTATAGCATTTTCCACCAGCTCTTTAACCACGGAGCACGGACGCTCAACAACCTCTCCTGCAGCTATTTTATCTATTGTTTCCTGATTTAATATGGCAATATTTGGCATTTTAATCCTTTCTACCAGCGGTTTTTAACCTTGTTCTGGAGCTGATACAGCTTGTTTAACGCATCAAGTGGTGTCATGTTGCCTATGTCTATGCTCTGAAGCTCGTCAATTATATCATCATCCTTCACTGTGTCGAAAAGCGAAATCTGTGTCATATCAACCTCGTCAAGATGCTCCTTTTTATGCTTGTGGCCATTGTCAACAGATATGTTTTTACAGTATCTGTGATATCATTTGCAAGAAGCTGTTCTGCGATTTCCTTGGCACGCTCTATGACTGAATCAGGCAGCCCTGCAAGCTTTGCTACCTGTATGCCGTAGCTTCTGTCAGCTCCGCCCTTTACGATTTTTCTTAAGAAAACTATATCATCGCCCTTTTCCTTTACAGCGATGCAATAGTTATTTACACTGTCAAGCTTGCCCTCAAGCTCGGTGAGCTCGTGATAATGGGTTGCAAAAAGCGTCTTTGCTCCGAGGAGCTTTGGATTGCTTATATGCTCTACAACTGCCCAGGCGATGCTTAGTCCGTCAAATGTACTCGTGCCTCTTCCAATCTCATCGAGAATGAGCAGGGATTTTGAGGTTGCATTTCTTAGTATATTTGCCACCTCGTTCATCTCAACCATAAATGTACTTTGTCCGCTTGCAAGGTCGTCAGATGCACCGACTCGCGTGAAGATACGGTCTACAATACCGATATTTGCAGTTTGTGCAGGTACAAAGCTTCCAATCTGTGCCATGAGAACGATAAGTGCTGTCTGTCTCATGTAGGTGGATTTACCGGCCATGTTCGGCCCTGTGATGATTGAGATTCTGTTTTTGTGCTGATCCAGATATGTATCGTTTTCTATAAACATGTCATTTGTAATCATTTTTTCAACTACAGGATGACGTCCGTTTTTATGTCTATTATTCCGCTTTCATTTATCTTTGGCTTGCAGTAATTATTCTGACTGGCAACAAGCGCAAGCGAAGCAAAAACATCAATCTGTGCTATAGCTCTGGCTGTTTTCTGAATCCTTGAAACATTGTCGGAAATCTGTTTTCTTACATCACGAAACAGCTCATACTCAAGTGATGTGAGCCTGTCTTCAGCTCCAAGGATGGTATCCTCAAGCTCTTTAAGCTCCGGTGTTATGTAGCGCTCTGCATTGGTGAGTGTCTGTTTTCTTACATAATAATCAGGAACTAAATCCTTGAAGGAGTTTGTGACCTCAAGGTAATATCCAAATACCTTGTTATACTTGATTCTTAAGTTTTTGATGCCGGTTTTTTCACGCTCACCGGCTTCAAGCTCAGCAAGCCATGTCTTTCCCTTGGTTTTTGCGTCTCGAAGACGGTCAACCTCCTCGTTGTAGCCTGCTTTTATTATGTCTCCGTCGCGCTGTGAGATAGGAGGCTCATCCTCAATTGATGAAAGTAAAAGCTCATATATATCCTTAAGCTCATCGAACTCTTCATTAATCTCATCGGTAAGCGCACACGGTATATCTGAAAGCTGCTGCTTTATTGGTGGAAGCATTTTTTTAAGGAATCCCTGAAGGCAATAAGGTCGCGCGGATTGGCTGACTGGTAGGTGATTCTTGTGATGAGACGCTCAAGGTCATAAATAGGATTAAGGTATTCCCTGATCTCGTCTCTTGTTATTTCGTTTGCATTAAGTGCTTCGATAAGCTTCTGGCGCTTTATTATCTCTGCCTTTTCGATAAGAGGCTGCTCGACATAGGTGCGAAGCAGTCTTGCCCCCATAGCCGTACGTGTCTTATCGAGTACCCAAAGCAGTGAGCCTCTCTTTTGCTTTTCACGAAGGGTATCTACAAGCTCCAAATTACGTCTTGATGAGCTGTCTATTATCATATATTTACCTATTGAGTACGGATGAAGCTCAAGTATATTGTCGAGCGAGTTCATCTGCGTCTCATAAAGGTACTTTAACAGGGCGCCGGCAGCTATGACTCCACTCTCATAATCCTCAAGCCCCAGAGCATTTATTGTCTGTACGTGGAAATGTGAAAGCAGTGTCTCATTTGCGAGACCATCAGAAAAATACCATGAGTCGAGTGCTGAAACAGTAATTGATAATCTGTTTTTCATATCGTCAACATCTATTCCGCTCATGTAGAAGGCTTCATTACATATGATTTCCGATGGATTAAATCTGCTCACCTCATCTAACAGCTTTCTTTCCGCATCCACCTCTGTCGTAAAAAAAATCACCTGTTGTGACATCACAGGTCGCTATGCCGTATTTGTCCTCAGTGTATACAATCGACATTATGTAATTGTTTTTTGCCTCATCTAAAGAAGCCATATCAGTGTTTGTGCCAGGTGTCACAACACGGATTACCTCTCGCTTAACGATTCCCTTTGCCTGCTTTGGATCTTCCATCTGTTCACAGATCGCTACCTTGTGACCGTTTGATACGAGTCTGTTGATATATGAGTCTGCCGCGTGAAACGGTACTCCACACATAGGAGCTCTTTCTTCAAGTCCGCAGTTTTTGCCGGTGAGCGTAAGCTCAAGCTCCTTTGAAACCATTATCGCATCGTCAAAAAACATCTCATAGAAGTCTCCTAAGCGATAAAATAAAATACAATCCTTATATTGTTCTTTTGTCTGCAGATAATGCTGCATCATTGGTGATACTTCTGCCACGAATATTTCCTCTCTTTACGTGTATAAATATTATTCATGTGTATAAATATTATTTAAAATCCGGCCTATATTTTTTAATAATTGCTTCTGCGACCTTTATGCCGTCGATTGCCGCAGATGTAATGCCTCCTGCATAGCCTGCGCCCTCTCCGCAAGGGTATACACCCGAGATGTTGCTCTCAAAGGATTCATCTCTTTTTATTCGAAGCGGAGAAGATGTGCGTGTCTCCATACCGGACAAAATTGCATCTTTTCTGTCAAAACCATGTATCAGATGACCAAAATGTTCCATTCCAAGTTTGAACGACTGCTCCATGTCAGCGTTCATCAGTCCATTCAGCTTTGCAAAGACGGTGTTTCCCTTTGTACAGGAGCTAAAATCACCGTATGCTGTTGTTAATCTGTCATCACAGAAATCACCGAAAAGCTGCTGTGGTATTAAACCATTGCCTCGCTTATAATTTTCTGTTTCAAGCTTTTCTTGATATCTCACTCCGGCGAGGGCATCATCTGCTCCGAAATCCTTCGGCGAAACAGATACTATGATGGCACTGTTCGCATTTTTGCTGTTTCTGTCGTGATAGCTCATGCCGTTAACCACCGTGTGATTTTCGGTTGACGATGAGTTGACCACATATCCTCCCGGACACATGCAGAATGAATAGACTCCTCTGCCATTCGGAAAATTGGATGTGACCTTGTATGGGCTTGGCGGAAGTATGATTTTCTTTTGAATACCGTACTGTGATTCATCTATCATGCGCTGCGGATGCTCCACGCGAAAGCCGACTGCAAAGCTCTTGCACTCCATATCAAAGCCTTTGTTGTAAAGCATATCAAATGTATCTCTGGCGCTGTGTCCGAGTGCCAGAACGCATACATCTGTCTTTATCTCACTATTATTGTTACTGTCAGAATCCGTGTAAACACTTAATAGCTTTTGGGAAACTATGTCAAGATTGTTTACACAGGTATCAAATACAAATGTAGCACCATTGTCAACCAAAAACTCACGCATATTGACAATTACTTCTGAAAGCACATCAGTACCAATATGTGGCTTGTTGTCATAAAGTATGGACGTATCTGCCCCAAATCGCACAAATGTCTCAAGCACAAGACGATTTCTGCCCGAAGGATCCTTTACGGATGTATTCAGCTTGCCGTCTGAAAAGGTTCCGGCACCGCCCTCACCAAACTGTACATTGCTTTTGGGATTAAGTATGCCGCTCTCCCAGAATTTTTGTACATCGCAGGTTCTTTTCTCAACCCGGCTGCCACGCTCGATAACTATCGGGCGAAAACCTGCCTCTGCCAGTATATATGCACAAAACAAGCCGGCAGGTCCTGCCCCTGCAATAACAGGGCGCCTGTCAAGCGATATATTTCCGTGCGCAGGTATCCGGTACTCTTTTTCTTTGTAAATGAGCACAGATGAACTGTTTGCTCTTTTTGACAATTGCCGCTTCGCTATTTTTTGTATCATCTAGCTCTACAGCAACTGAATATGTATAGAACAGCTCAGGCTTTTTACGCGCGTCAAGTGATTTCTTTAGTATCCGGTATGTAAAGCCTGTCTTGGCATTGAGCTTAAGCATTTTTATTATTTTCTTTTTTAATGCCTCATCACTGTGCGTGACGGGGAGCTTTATCTGGTTAATTTTAATCATTTACTGCATTTCTCCTGCTATATATCCACTTGTCCATGCCCACTGCAGATTGTAGCCACCGCATATGCCGTCCACATCAAGCAACTCGCCGCAAAAGTAAAGCCCCGGATGGATTTTGGACTCCAATGTGCGTACATCTATTTCCTTTGTATATATGCCGCCTGCACACACCTGTGCAAATTCGGCTCCTCTTGGCTTTTTTACCGAAACGGCTGTATGCTTTATTGAGCGGGTGAGACTTTTACAATCATCATCTGTCAACAGCCTTCCCTTTTTGTCAGGAGATACACCTGATTTGTGTATCAGCTCAAGAAGAAGCTTATTGTTTAAAAGTCCGTTAAGCATCTCATTTAACGAGCGGTTGTCTGTCGTTGTAATGCTTCTGTCCTTTATGTATCCATTAAGCTCATCATCACTAAAAGCCGGCAAAAAGTCAATTATCACCTCGACCCTTTGACCTTTATCGAGGGCTCTTGACATAAGACTTGAAATCTGAAAAACCGGGATGCCTGAGATGCCATAGTCAGCTAACTGCAGTTCCCCTGTATTTTGCTCTGTCATTTGACCGTCTATCACGGAAGCGACAGTGGCATCGCACCTGACACCTGTGATTTTTTTGAAATTTAGGCCATCACAGCTAAAGCCACAGAGCGCGGGTAATGGCTTTTGGATATGGTGTCCAAGAGCTTCTATCTGTCGAAACAGGCTTCCGTCACTTCCAAGCTTTGGGGAAGCCGTAAGGCCACACGCTATAATAAGCCTTTTGGACTTAAAGCTGCCCTTGTCTGTTTGGATGCAATAAACGGTCCGGTCATCTGTATTCTTATTAGTTGCCGGATTAGCAGCAGAATTTGTGTCTTTAGTCGTAATCCCTGCAGCCTTGATTTCTGTAATACTTATGCCTGTTTTCACATCCACATGAAGTCTCATAAGTTCCATGCGAAAGGCTGCCACAACAGATGCAGCCTGTCTTGAATTTGGATAAATGTAGCCTGCATTGTCATATGCAGGTATTCCAAGTTCTTTAAAAAACGTATTGTGTCTGCATGATTAAATTGCGACAACCCGTTTTTAATCAGTGCTTTACTGCCGTGGAATTTGTTTACGGACATATCAGTGTTTGTGAAATTACATCTGCCGTTTCCTGTTGCCAGTATTTTCTTTCCTATATCATCCTTGTGCTCTAAAAAGTGCCACACGTGCTCCCTTTGATGCAGCAGTTGCTGCCGCCATCAGCCCGGATGCACCGGCACCTATTATAATTACATCGTACATATTCTTTCCCCTAACTGATTTATTTTAACATTAACTCGAATAGCTTTCAAGAAAATCGTACAAATCAGTTTCGTTAAAAAAGTAGAGTCCATTTGTAACCTTATTTTTTGCTTCATCTGGCAGTTCTTCAAAATACACGCCTGTGTCAAAGTATTTTTCACTTGCAGTGCCATTGTATACAGACAGCATTCCGGAGTCATTTTTGATGCAGTATTTTGCATTCTTAGCCTCATTTGATGTCAGAAGGCTTTCTTTTTCATTTTTTCTTCTTTATCATTTTCATTGCTTTGTGCAATTATCGCAGCCTTGTCTGCTGCTCTTTGCGTATTGATTTTTTCTATCATAACAAGTGCAAGAAGAATTACAACAATAGTTAAAAACAGATACTGATTTTGCTTTTCATATTATCACCTCAAACAGTATCTGTAAATTTTTGTTATTTATTCAATTTTATAATAAATGACATTTTTTTGCCACTTTTATGATAAGTGTGCCCTTTGGAAAATGTCTAAGCTCATCCTCAGTCAGTCCCTTGAGTAAAAGCAGCGCCACAGCATATGAGATAACCGCAATGATTGCAGCAAGAATGAAGGCGATAATCTCAATATGACAGGCCTTGTAAAGTATAAAGTATACTATATACGAAATAACTCACATTATGAGCGAGCTTATGGCCGGTATGATAAAGGTCTTTTTTATTTCCTGCTTAAAGCCACTGTACTTCTTTAAAGCCATGCTGTTCATAAAGCACATGAGCAATGCAAAAAACGTATTGGCAAGCACAACTGCATGTATATTGAGCCTGAATATGAGCATAAGAAGTATGAGTACTATGACATGCGCTACAATCGATATCGCAGCGTTGATTACAGGAACTTTGAGCCTGTCAATTCCCTGCAGTAGTCCGTTGGACAGAGTTGAAAGCGAGTAAAATACTACCGCAACCGCACCGACATACATCATAAGTGATGCCTCAGCATTTGTTACACGGGGGCTTGAGAACAGTATATTAAATATTGGCAGTCCAAACACGGCAAGCCCTACTGCAAATGGGAATGCGACAACCATGATAAAGCGTGTGGAAAGATTAATCTGTCCTCTCACTGCCTCCATATCGTCCCTGTGATATGCGCCTGTAAGCACCGGCACAAAGGATGCTGCCATAGCTGATGCTATGGATATAGGCACATTGATTAAAAGCTTGTACTTTCCGGTGTATACACCCCACCATACGTCTATATCATTCTGAGTGTATCCCTGAAGCAGTGCAACCTGCTTGAATATACCCTGGTCTATGATGCCACTGATATTGTATATAGTAGTACTTAAAAGCACCGGAATAACCGTAATTACAAGAATCTTCATGGTGTAGCCAAATGAGCTCACCCTGACATTTCGTTCTCTTTTCATCTGCCTTGAACACCTTCATATAGATGGCAAAGATAAATACTACAAATAAAAGAGCCGCTACAGAGCCAAGCACTGTTCCAAGTGTACCACCGGCTGCACCATATGCTGCGGCATAGTGATCCTTGTCACCAAGTACTGCACCAATTCTTGTACCTGTACGGTATAGCACATATGCAGCCCATACACTGACTATGGCATTTACTATCTGTTCTATTATTTGTGAGACGGCACTCGGCATCATGGTTCCCAGTCCCTGGAAAAAGCCTCTGATGACGCCGAGCACTGCAACTACCAAAAGCCCCGGAGCCAGTACTCTTAAAGCAAAAAATACTGTATGGTGTGTTAAGAAGCGTTGTTGCAAAAAAAATTGCCACCAAAAAAACAGTATGAGTGCCACTGTTGTGCCACTGATGGTTGCAAAAAGCAGAGCACACTTCAGTATCTGATACGTCGCAGTCCGCCTCTTTTTTGCCATCTGGGCTGAAACCATCTTTGATACGGCAAGTGGTAAGCTGTATGATGATATAATCAGCATGACATTATATATTTCAAAGGCTGTGGAATAATAGCCGATTCCGATATCGCCCAATATACGCTGCATCGGTATGCGATATATGAGTCCTATTATTCTGCTTATGATAGATGCTACGGCAAGTATAGAACCCTGTACTAAGGCATTGCTTGCCCCGTTATTTTTTTTTTAGCCATTTATAAATCCTCTGTTTCAATTGATAACCAGCTTAAATATTAGCGTGTTATACCTAAAGCGTCAAGTATTTTTCTCTGGTGCTCTTCCATTACGGCAGCCTCATCAGCCTCCATGTGGTCATATCCGAACAGATGAAGCATGCTGTGTGTAATCAGAAAGGCAAACTCTCTTTTTTCGCTGTGTCCGTATTCTAAGGCCTGCTCCTTTACTTTGTCGACGGATATGATAATGTCGCCTAGCATGACCTCTCCTGTATCAGGATTGAAATCATCCTCATTCTCATCTGAAAGGAAAGAAAAATCTCCGGGTGTTTCATATGAAAGCATCGGAAAAGATAATACATCTGTAGGCCTGTCTATCTGTCTGTACTCCTTATTGATGGCATGTATCCCTTCATTGTCTGTCAGCGTCAAATTAACCTCCGCCTCATACGGAAAGTTCTCGTGCTCAAGTGAAGCAGAAACAACAGCTTCTGCGACCTTTTCATAATCAAAATTAAAATTGCATTCTACTTCTTTTTCGATAAAAAAAACTCATTTAAGCAACTCCTCCTTTGTAAGATAGTCTCGTATTTTTAAAAAGTGATTCATGGAAAGCCCTGATTCATCATACATTCCTGAGCTTGACAGCTCATTTAATGTCTGGATAATAAGTATCTCGTGATTCCATTCACTGTCTGCCACATCGTTTTTGATATGATCAAGCCTTACTATTAAAGCATCGACCATATGGATGAGTGCGGATTCAGGGGTCTGTGGGTGTCTTAGCTTGCCATAGTACTCATAGAGTATATTGGTCAGCTTTTCAGGAAAATGCATGGCTAATGCCTGTTCCACTCCTTCCATGACGCTTTTATGCTTCTGCCACTGCCCTATGCGGTAATAAAAGCCTCCTGCTGCACATAGCGCTGTATCCAGTCCTGCAGCCTTTGCAGCCTTTATGGCAATCGTCGATACGAAATTGCCATGATTGTATTCAGAGAAATTGTGCTTTTTTAAGCTGCTTTACAGCAGGAAAATCCTCCTCTATTATTGCTATAAGCCTGTCATTTGTTTCATCAGCGCTAAGTGGCTTAAATACCCTGGCACAAATGATGCCGATAAGCGAAACAATCATGCCGCTTACAGCTCCGGCAATAATAACGGAAACAGAAAACTCCTTTGTTGACATATAATAGAATATGCCCGGTGTCACAATGCTCATACTGATTGTGATCAGATATATACATATCTGAAGCTTATCCTCCTTTAGCATCTTTGCAAGGATAGCACCTGTGATTACAAGAAGCAGCTCACATACGAGCTCAAAGAAGTCGCCGGATACAGTGATTGAAAGCAATATACAAAAATAAGTACCGCTTATAAAAGCCAGAAACTCATTGCCAATCAGACAAAGCAATATAGGAAAAATCATCACCGGCCTGCTGTACAGTGGCATAAAACCGCTTATGATACACACTACAGAGCAAATGATAAACGCAAACGTAAACCTAAGATAATCAGTTCTTGAGTTGTTCGACAGCTGCAGTGTGTTCCGCTCGTACTCAAGCTCAAATAAAAGCAGCATATAAAATATGATATCTAAAAAACCCATGCATATCCACTCATCCGGATATACATCACCAAGCAGACACAGCACAAATGAAAGAGCTAAGATTGATATAAAAATTGATATTAGTGATACAACCCTTCTCAATTGCTCTTCCTCTGCTTTCTTGCAGTCTTTGCAGTCTGCTTATTTTCATAATCATCATATGCCTGAACGATTTTTTTGTACAAGCGGATGACGCACGACATCCTTGCTTGTCAGATTGCATATGCCTATATCATCTATTTTTTTAAGCACCCTAAGTGCCACATCAAGCCCTGATTTTGCTCCCGGTGCAAGATCCTTTTGTGTCGCATCACCTGTCACGACAACCTTTGAGCCAAAGCCGATTCGTGTAAGAAACATCTTCATCTGTGCAGGAGTTGTATTCTGTGCCTCATCAAGTATGATAAATGCATTGTCAAGTGTACGGCCTCTCATGTACGCAAGAGGAGCCACCTCAATAAGGCCCTTTTCCATGTTGCGCTGGAAGCTCTCAGCTCCCATTATCTGATAAAGAGCATCGTACAACGGTCTCAAATATGGGTCAATCTTGCTCTGCAGGTCTCCCGGAAGAAAGCCAAGCTTCTCGCCTGCTTCAATCGCAGGGCGTGTCAGAATAATACGGCCCACCTGCTCATTTTTAAAAGCTGTTATAGCCATTGCCATGGCAAGATAGGTCTTTCCTGTTCCGGCAGGACCCATGCCAAACACAATCATCTTTTTCCTGATTGCATCGACATATTCCTTCTGGCCTATGGTTTTTGGCTTTACAGGCTTGCCATTTATTGTGTGACAAATGATATCCTTGTCAATCTCAACAATCTCACTGCCTCTATGCTCCTCTAAAAGTGCAAGTGCATAGTTTACGTTCTGCTCTGTAATGACGTTGCCCCTCTCAGCCAGCGCAATGAGCTGCTCGAACACCTCTTTTGCCCCATCAATATTCCCCTGCGCTCCGATAATCTTTAAGGAATCATCTCTTAAGACAAGCGTTACGTGCAGTGTGCGCTCTATTTTCTTGGCGAATGCATCAAACTGCCCAAAGACGTTTGGTATATATTCGCCCGGTATTTTTATAGATACTTCATTTAAACTCATTAGCTCATGTGCCTTTCAATCAAAATATTTTTCATTATAACATAAAAATAAAATTTGTCATAATTTACCTATAATTTATTCCCTCTGATATATCAATTTTCATGGTATTTTTTCTATGTATATACTGCACCACGTGATATCGGGATATTTTTCCTCAAGCTTCTTTTCAAGGAGGCTGTAATCTGCTCTCTTGTGGCTGCCTATTGTTACATTTTCACTCTCCATAAAGGAGATGACCGACTCATCATACGTGAAACGGTTTCCTTCAGGCACAATGTGCCAGATTCTTGTGCAGATGAGTGCATGTATACAAAAAACGCCGGTAATTGCAGCCGTAATAATACGTACTTTATATAGAAATGCTCTTATTGCAAAGTATCCCTGTCTTTTTACCACGAGAAGCCTTGTATGCGTCTTTTTTCAGGTGCGGCTTCATTAGAAAAATATCTTCTGTACTGCAGCAGGCCTCATATTCCTTTGGACTTACATATTTAAGGTTCCATATTTTTATATGGTTTGCCGTGCACAGATTTATGAAGCGCCTGATATTGCAGCCTGTTAGCCTTACTGTTGCATAAGCTTTAATACTCATATATAACACCCTTTAATGACCGGCTATTATTATTAAATCCTTTGTAAATTCCTTGATTTCAAGGCGGCTGCCGGATATTTTTATGGTACTGTCTGCTGCCCTTACAGTTACGGCCTTGTCCGAAAATGACAGAATACCCTTGTGGTTTTCTATAGTCAACTCATTATAACCATATGCTGTTACAATTGGAAGCCCTAGCACTATGTCCTTTGGAAGCTCGAACGAATCAGTTACTTTTTGCATCTTCATATATTAACATATGTTTATTTAGGCTGAATTATGCCGGTTATTTGTGGTACGGCTCATTATTGCTGATGCGAAACGACCTGTAAATCTGCTCCAGTAAAATTACGCGCATGAGCTGATGAGGAAATGTCATTTTAGAAAATGAAAGCTTATAGTCAGCGCACTTCAATACATCATCGGACAGCCCCAGAGAGCCTCCTATTACAAAAAACAAGATGACTTTTGCCGCCTGTCATAAGCTTATCCATCTTCTGTGACAGCTCAACCGAATCAAGCTGTTTTCCATCTATCGCCAGACAAAATACATATGCATCGTCTTTTATATTTTTAAGAAGCCTCTCACCTTCTTTATTTTTTACGATGTCTATCTCTGTCTGCGTGGCCTGTTCGCTTGTCTTTTCATCGGAAACCTCAGTGATTTCAAGCTTACAGTAACGGCTTAGGCGCTTAGAGTACTCAGCAATCGCATCTCTGTAAAATTTTTCTTTAACTTTTCCTACACATAATATTGTAATTTTCATCGTTTCATTATAACATATAACTATAATTAAACAATATGGAGGCCGTATGAAAATATACGTTGATGAACAAAAACGATACGAGGATACAAAAGCAACCGGACAGTGCTTCACCGGAGTCGGTGCGATAGGGCTTATTGCTATTGTGCTGCTTGATACAGGAGTTATAAAGCTTGCCGCTTTAGACTCGGTAAACAAGCTCATGGTTTCTATCGTAATGGGGCTTGTTTTCTTGATATTTTTTATCATAGGAATGAAGTCATTTATGGAGCTAAAGGACATTTCAAAAAAAATTGACCGGAATAATTCCCTCGAAGAGGAAATCATGGAATACGTGACCGTCACTCATAGGGACGAGCTTATGACTTTAGCGTCATCTGGTGAAAAAGGAGATGCCTGCTCAGGTGATTTATACTACAAAAGAGCTGAGCTTATCACATCAGTCATTACTGAAAAATACAGCCTGCTTGAGGAAAGCTTCCTCGATCATATGGTTGAAGAAATTTATTCTAAAATTTATAGTGATATTGTCGAAGAATAGTGCTATAATAATAACAATTTATTTTTTATGAGGTGAACAAAATGAAAGAACTGCAAGATCGAATTCTCAAGGATGGCCAGGTAATTGGCACAAACATCTTAAAGGTCAACAAATTTATCAACCATCAGGTAGATCCGGTGCTTATGGAGCACATCGGTGAGGATTTCGCAAATCACTTTGCCGATAAGGGAATCACAAAGGTTGTTACAATAGAGAGCTCAGGAATTGCTCCTGCACTTATGGCAGCAGCCAAGATGAATGTACCGCTTGTTATTTTAAAGAAGCAGCCTTCAAAGACATTACATAATGATTTATATCAGACACAGGTTACTTCATTTACAACAGAGAAGAGCTATGAGCTTACGCTCTCACGCGATGTTATCTCAGAGGATGACAATATTCTTTTGATTGATGATTTCATGGCTGACGGAGAGGCTGCTACAGGTGCCATCAGACTTCTTCGCATGGCTCACGCTACAGTTGCCGGTATAGGAATCCTTATTGAGAAGTCATTCCAGCCTGGCAGAAGAAAGATCAACGAGCAGGGCTATGAGGTTTACTCACTTGCACGTATCAAGTACATGGATGAATATCAGATAGATTTTATCGAAGAAAATTAAAATAAGATTTAATATTTAAAATCAATACATATTATACACAAAATCCACTACCCTATTTACAGATTTATGAGTCTGTCAATGGATAGTGGCTTTTTATTATTGTTAAAGTATATGTTTTATGCCAAACTGCCGGATTATGCTCCGAAATCGAAAAGTGAAAGCTGGTTTGACTCCGGCAGTGAACCAAGCAGTCCCAAATCTGACATGAGGTCTACGGCTGTTCGCGATACATGAGTTCTCTCCCTGAAATCGTCCTTTGAGAGGAATGGTCCGTCCTTTGCCGCTTCCGAAATATAAATAGCGGCATTGTCGCCCAGTCCGTCAATACTGTTTATGGCCGGCATGAGCTTACCGTCAATTATCTGGAAACGGTTAGGGTGAGCCCTGTATATATCAAGAGGCATGAAATCAAATCCTCTGGCATACATCTCCTGCACGATACGCATGTCCTTAAATACATCCTGCTCCTTGTTTGACAGCGTGTCTTTTCTTTTCTTATAGTCCTTCATGTAGTTTTCGAGTCGGTCCTTTCCCTGACACATAAGCTCATATGAAAAGCCTGTGGCACGGATTGAAAAGTATGCTGCGTAGTATGCAAGAGGATAGAAAACCTTACAGTAGGCGATTCTCCATGCCATCATAACGTATGCCGCAGCATGGGCCTTAGGGAACATGTACTTGATTTTCTCGCATGACCAGATATACCAGTCAGGCACACCATGTGCCTTCATATCCTCCTTCCACTGTGGCCACTGAGGGCATTTGCCCTTGGCAATAATGCCCTTTCGCACTTTCTCCATGATGTTGAAGGCTTCCTCAGATTCAAGTCCCATGGAAATCAGATATGTCATAATATCATCTCTGGTACAGATACAGGTTGAAATGGTAGCTGTGCCTTCCTCGATAAGAGTCTGTGCATTGCCAAGCCATACGTCGGTACCGTGTGATAATCCGGCGATACGAATGAGGTCAGAAAACTCCTTTGGCTTTGTATCAAGGAGCATGCCCATGGCAAAATCGGTACCAAACTCCGGTATACCTAAAGCTCCAAGCGGACATCCATCGATATCCTCAGGCTCTATGCCCAAAGCGGAGGTGTTCTGAAACAGTGACATGACAGCTTTGTCGTCAAGCGGAATCTTTGTCGGGTCAACACCTGTCAGATCCTGCAGCATACGAATCATGGTAGGATCATCGTGTCCAAGTATATCGAGCTTTAACAGGTTGTGGTCGATTGAATGGTAGTCAAAATGCGTTGTCGTGATGTCAACGGTCATATCATTCGCAGGATGCTGTACAGGAGTAAAGGTATTAATCTCCTCACCCATCGGCAGCACGACTATACCACCCGGATGCTGTCCGTAGTACGTCGAACACCAACGCAGCCCTGCACTATCCTGTCTATCTCGCAGTTTCGCTTTCTGACACCGCGCTCCTCATAATAGTTTTTAATGTATCCAAATGCGGTCTTGTCAGCAAGTGTACCTATGGTTCCGGCTTTAAAGGTCTGGCCCTCACCGAAAATAACCTCGGTATATTTGTGTGCCTTTGACTGGTACTCACCGGAGAAGTTCAGATCGATATCCGGCTCCTTGTTTCCCTTGAAACCGAGGAAAGTCTCAAACGGAATATCAAAGCCCTCCTTGCTTAACGGTCTGCCGCACTTTGGACAGAGCTTATCTGGCATATCACAGCCACCACGGCCTGAAAATGCCTGTACCTCTGGTGAATCAAAATCACTGTATTTGCAGTGAGTACACAAATAGTGAGCATGCAGCGGATTAACCTCTGTGATACCTGACATGGTTGCGACAAATGAGCTTCCTACGGAGCCTCGTGAGCCAACCAGGTAGCCGTCCTCATTTGATTTCCACACAAGCTTCTGTGCGATGATGTACATTACGGCATAGCCGTTTGAAATAATAGAGTTAAGCTCTCTGTCAAGACGCTCCTTAACTATCGGCGGCAGCGGATCACCGTACATCCTGTTTGCCTTGTTATAGCAGATTTCACGAAGCATACCGTCAGAGTTTTCAATAACCGGCGGACATTTATCAGGTCTGACCGGTGAGATACGCTCACACATGTCTGCTATCTTATTGGTATTGGTGATGACTACCTCCTCAGCCTTTTTGCTTCCGAGATATTCAAACTCCTTTAGCATTTCCTCTGTGGTCCTTAAATAAAGCGGAGCCTGCTCATCTGCATCCTTAAAGCCCTTACCAGCCATGATAATACGACGGTATATCTCGTCCTCGGGATTTAAGAAATGTACGTCACAGGTTGCAACAACCAGCTTTCCAAATTCCTCTCCAAGCTTTACGATTCGCTTATTTATATCGATAAGGTCATCGTTTGAAGCAATATCGGAATCCTCGTCACGTATCATAAATGCGTTGTTGCCAAGAGGCTGTATCTCCAGGTAATCATAGAAATTCACAAGTCTTGTGATTTCCTCCTGTGGTCTTCCGTTTAAAATGGCCCTGTAAAGCTCTCCTGCCTCACAGGCTGAGCCTATTAAAAGCCCATCACGATACTTGTTAAACTCTGATTTTGGTATTCGCGGTCTCTTATTATAATACTTGATGTGTGACAGCGAGATAAGCCTGTAGAGATTGGTACGCCCCTGGTCACAGGTTGCAAGAATGATGGCATGGTATGTAGGCATCTTCCTTATCATCTCAACAGATGATTTTGCCAGGGCATTTACTTCATCTAAGCTTGATATGCCCCTGTCCTTTAGCTTTTCTATGAATTTGACAAATATCTCTGCGGTACATGCGGCATCATCCACCGCTCTGTGATGATGGTCAAGCGAGATGTTTAGAGCCTTGGCCACTGTATCCAGCTTAAATCTGTTTAGCTGTGGCAGAAGCACTCTCGCAAGAGCCACCGTGTCCACAATTGTAGGATTACACTCCATGCCAAGCAGTGCGCAGTTTCGCTTTATAAAGCTCATATCAAAGTCAGCGTTGTGTGCGACCATGATGCAGTCCGTGCAAAACTCCATAAACTGTGGCAGTATGACATCCACTGTTGGCGATGTGATAACCATGTCATCCCTTATCGAGGTGAGCTCCTCAATCCTGAACGGAATAGGTACCTCAGGGTTTATAAATGTGGAATAGCGGTCTACAATCTCGCCACCGATGACCTTCACCGCACCTATTTCTATGATTTTATTCTTTTCCGGAGAAAAGCCTGTTGTCTCTATATCAAATACCACGTACTTGTCATCCAGCGACTGACCGGCTGCATTCTCCACAATATCCTTTGTATCATCGACCAGATATGCTTCCACACCGTAAATGACCTTGAATTTATCATCCACAGTATGGTTAGCATCAGGGAATGCCTGCACATCACCGTGGTCTGTAATAGCAATGGCCTTGTGCCCCCAGCGCATGGCACACTTAACAATATCCTTTACGTCAGACACGCCATCCATGTCACTCATCTTGGTGTGACAGTGAAGCTCAACACGTTTTTCGGCAGCTGTATCCTCCCTCTTTGATGTAAAATCAGGTATCTTTTTAAGTCCGACTATTGAGCTTATTGACAAATCACTGTCATATTTATCTACAGTCACAACTCCCTTTGCCTTAACAAAGTTGCCCGGGGCAATATATGCAAGAATATCTGCTACGTCATCATTTCTGGCAAAGAGTTTGAGCATGATAGTGTCTGTGAAATCAGTGACCGCAAACATAATGATGGTCTTTTCGTTTCTGATTTCGCGTGATTCAACCGTAAGAATCTTGCCCTTTATTGTAACCTCACCGATAGGACCATCAATCTTTTCAATAGCCATCTCCTCATCATCAAAGCTTCTTCCGTACACGATATCAGGGTCATTGTCATATTTACGTCTGAAATCTCCCTTGCGCTCGAACTTCTTCTCAAATTTCTTTTCAAATTTCTTCTCAGGCTTTTTATCAGGGCCTGTCTTTGCTTCATTCTTCTTATTTGAAGCTTTAGGGAAATCTGATGTGCCACTCTTTTTTTGTATCAGATGTATTTTCACTGCCTCCTACAAACATTGCACCGTCATCAACAGCCACTTTAGCATCTTCATCACCGACATCTTTTGCCATGGCAAATTTAGTGCGGGCGACAATATTTTGAACCTCCTGCTCAATCTGCTTGTCAGCATTCTGACGGTATTTGCTGATTTTTGGTTTTTCGTACTGCAGATTAACGATAAAATCCATCCCACAGCGCTCGCAGAACACCTTCTCAAGAAATTCTATGACCGTATTGCCTCTGGTCTTTGCGATTATTGTCTCCTCAAGTGTGACTGTGACATGTGTATCGTCGGTAAAGCTCCACTTTGAGGTGCGCAGCAGATTGTACAAAAGCACACTGTGACTGTTTATTTCGTCAAGAATACTGTCAAAATAGACATCAAAAAAAGAGTCTTCGGTGTGTACTGCGAAGACAACTCGTAAGACTCTATAATTTTTACTGTAATATCTTTACTTTTAAATATCTGTTTTTTATGCTTTCTTCTAGCTTCCATATATTTTTTTTGAAAATAAGGCGTTTTGCTTTTTTACATATATTTTGTAAAAATCTCTTGCATGGTTTACGGAAATTCTGGTGACATCAGCATTCTCCAGCAGATTCTCCATATCCTTGTCCAGCTTAAGTGTAGGGAAAACTTCCTTAAATGTCTTTGTCAAAATTATTCACCCCAATGGTCAAGCTCATATTTCAATGCACCCAAAAGCTCGCTCTCAGGCACCTTTTTAAATACCTCACCATGTTTTATGATAAGACCCTCGCCGATTCCTCCGGCCACGCCAAGATCTGCTTCTTTTGCCTCACCCGGTCCGTTGACCACACAGCCCATCACAGCTACCTTTATGTCAAGGTCATATCCTGAAACCATTGTCTCCACCTGATTTGCAAGCCCGATAAGATCTATCTGTGTGCGGCCGCAGGTAGGACATGAAACAACCTCTATGCCACCCTTTCTAAGACCCAGAGTTCTTAAAATGAGCTTGGCAGACTTTATTTCCTCGAGAGGGCTTCCAGTGAGAGACACACGTATTGTATCACCTATGCCCTGGCTTAGTATCAGTCCGAGTCCGATAGCAGACTTTATATTGCCGCTTATTATTGTGCCTGCCTCTGTGATACCCACATGGAGCGGATGATTGGTTTTATCTGAAATAAGCTCATGTGCTTTAACACACATCATGACATCTGATGATTTGATGCTTATGACAAGATTGTCATACCCCATATCCTCTATGAGCTTTACCTTGTCCAAAGCGCTCTCCACAAGTCCCTCTGCTGTCACACCATGATATTTCTCTACCAGGTCTTTTTTCAAGAGAGCCACTGTTTACACCGACGCGGATAGGGATATTTCTCTCCTTTGCTACATCCACGACAGCCTTTACCCTTTCTGCGCTTCCTATGTTGCCGGGATTGATTCGGATTTTGTCGGCTCCGTTTTCAATCGCAGCTATTGCAAGCTTGTAATCAAAGTGTATATCCGCAACAAGCGGTATGCTGATTTGTTTCTTAATCTCCTTAAGTGCCCTTGCAGCCTCCATCGTAGGCACAGCACATCGGATTATATCACAGCCTAAGTCTGTCAGCGCGTTTATCTGCGCAACTGTGTCAGCTACATTCTCAGTCTTTGTATTTGTCATTGACTGTATGAGAATCGGGTTTCCTCCACCGATTACTTTATTTCCGATTTTTACTATTTTTGTCTCCATGTGTATATCTCCAATCTGTTATAAAATCAGACTATTAGATTTCTGATATCATTGAACATGACAACAACCATCAGAAGAAGTAAAAGCACTATGCCAACGAGATGCACATAGCCCTCCTTCTCAGGGTCCACTCTCTTTCTTCTTATGGCTTCAACTATCAAAAATACAAGTCTGCCACCATCAAGTGCCGGCAGTGGCAGCAGGTTCATCACACCGAGGTTTGCAGAAATCAGCACGCCCCAGTTTAGCATATTTAGTATGCCAAGCCATACTCCTGACATAGAAACTGCCTGCTCATAGGTATCTCCCATGTTCTTTACAATGCCTACGGGTCCGCTTAAGTTATTTACAGATGCAGCCCTGTACAGAGCATTTTAAGCCCCTCTATTGTTGTATAGATGTTGTATTTCACCTCGTAGCAGCTATAAAGCAGCGCCTTTCCAAAGCCGGGCTTTGTACGTTTTCCCGACACGTTAAAGCCGTACAGATACCTCTTTGTTGTCTCGTCATATTTAGGCTTCAATGTGGTGGTGTGCCTTTTGCCATCCCTAAGGTAGGTCACATCAACTGTTTCACCTTCGTGAAGCATCGAGTAGAGGCTTATCTCGCGGTAAAAGTGTATATTCGTATTGTTCAGCTTTACAATCTCATCACCGGCCTTGATACCGGCCTCCTCAGCCGCATACCCCTCAATAACACCGGCAAGCTTTGGACTGTCATAGCCTACAGAGCAGATGATAATGAGAGCAAAAATAAATGCCATGATAAAATTAAAAAACGGCCCTGCAAAAACAACGCTTATGCGCGCCCACACTGATTTGTTGTTGAATGCCCTGTCATCACCTGAGTTTTCATCCTCACCCTCCATGATACAGGCTCCGCCAAATGGAAGCAGCTTTATGGAGTATTTGGTCTCTCCACGCTGCACTCCAAAAAAGAGTCGGTCCAAGTCCCAGACAAAATTCATTGACCTTTATGCCATTTGCTTTAGCAAGCCAGAAATGTCCGAGCTCGTGAAAAATTACTATGATGCTGAATAATATGATTGCAATAATAATACTAATAATGTTCAAAATTACCACCTTTTACTGATATAGTCATATGCGCACAGCTCTGTATCAAGTATCTCATCCACTGAAGGATTTTCAATAAATGATGCATTCTCCATACATGCCTCGATTATATCGATTATTTCCAGATATTTAATCTTTTTATTCAAAAACAGTGCCACCGCTCTCTCGTTTGCAGCATTGAAGGCCGTAGGAATATTGCCTCCTGCCCTTGCAGCCTTCATGGCGAGAGCAAGCCCTTTAAAGGTATCAAGATCCGGTGCCTCAAAGGTCAGATCCTTAAGCTTAAAGATCAAGCCTGTCAGCGGAAAGCGCAGGTCTGCTTGGATAATACAGTGCATACTGTATAGGTATACGCATATCAGGAGTACCAAGCTGTGCTATAACTGCTCCATCCGCATACTCAACAGCCGAGTGAATGACACTCTGAGGATGCACTACAACCTGAATCTGCGACAAATCGACATCAAAAAGCCATTTTGCTTCAATCACCTCAAGCCCCTTATTGACCATGGTTGATGAATCAATAGTGATTTTTTGACCCATTGACCAGTTAGGATGCTTTAGTGCGTCCTCCACCCTTATACCTTCAAGCTCAGAGAGCTTTCTGCCTCTGAACGGACCTCCGGATGCTGTCAGAAGAATCTTTTTAATCGGATTCATAGAAGTTCCCTGCAGTGACTGGAAGATGGCACTGTGCTCACTGTCCACCGGAAGAATGGACACACCATACTCTTTCGCAAGCGGGATAATGATATGGCCCGCTGTAACGAGGGTCTCCTTATTTGCGAGTGCGATGGTCTTTTTTGCCTTGATGGCGGCAATTGTAGGACGAATGCCAAGCATACCGACAATTGCAGTTACAACTATATCGCAAGGCTCAATGGTGGCACATCTAATGAGACCGTCCATGCCATAGCCTACTTCGATATCAGTATCCGCAAGGCTTGTGCGAAGCTTTTTGGCATCGTTTTCATCACTTACACTGACAAACTGTGGCTTAAATTCCCTTGCCTGTTTCTCTATAAGGGAGAGATTTCTGCCACAGGAAAGTGCCACAACCTGCATATCACCATGCTCTCTTATCACATCAAGTGTTTGTGTTCCGATAGAGCCGGTTGAACCAAGTATTGATATTTTTTTCATGATAATTCCTCGATTTATATTTTTCTCAGTGGTTCTGAATAGTTACCTTAGCTTTTTGTTTTCAATGGTTCTTAAATGTTACTTTTTAACTTAAAAAGAAGCTAGCCAGATAATAAATGATTGGTGCTGTGATAATCATGCTGTCAAAGCGGTCTAAAATACCACCATGTCCGGGTATCAGATGTCCGTAATCCTTGATATCATAATTACGCTTTATGGCTGATGCGCACAAATCTCCAACCATTGAAATAAGGCCTGCAACAGCAGCTATAACAGCAAGTATAGCAATCTCTGTGCCGTCTATATTCATATGATTTCTGAATATAAAGCAGTATAATGCTGTAAGAAGCGCACTGCCGAGTACACCACCTACTGCACCCTCTATAGACTTCTTTGGTGAAAGCTTTGGTGCCATTTTGTGCTTTCCAATCAGCACTCCGACGCAGTAGGCACATGTATCACAGCCCCAAGAGCATAAAAATACCAAGAAGGCAAGGTAAAGTCCGTTGTTGAGTGTACGTATCTGGTAGACATATGAAAGCATTGTTCCTACATAAAACATACCAAAAAAGGCTGCCATGAGCTGCTTTGCATCATATTTCGGGTATGACAGCACATACACGAACATCAGTACAATAAGAAGCCCATGAAAAGCATCATTACATCAGGTATGAAGCTCCACCTTAAGTTGATGTAAAATAAAATCAAAGCAATATACGGTACAACCGATAAGAGCGATTTTTCAAATTTAAACACCCTGAAAAGCTCAAACATACCTATACACGAAATCAGAAGTGTTGAAAAAAAGAAGCACCTCGTTTCCTGTTACTATAAGAAATATAGCGGCAATTACAAGAACTATACCACTAAGCAGTCTTGTCTTAAACATTATTTATCCTCCGTGTCGTTCGTTTCTTTTAATCCACCAAAGCGACGGTCTCTTTTTTTATTATATGCATCTATAGCCTTTTTGAGTTCATTTTTATCAAATGCAGGCCACGGAACATCTGTAAAATAAAACTCAGCGTATGCAAGCTGCCAGAGCAGGTAGTTTGACAGGCGCTGCTCACCACTTGTGCGGATGAGTAAATCAGGATCCGGAAGCTCTCTTGTGTCAAGATATGATGAGAAGGTATCTGCATCTATATCGTCAGCTGAAAGCTTTCCATCATCATGGTCAGCTATCATATGCTTTACAGCACGTATCATCTCATCTCTACTTCCGTAATTAATTGCAATTGTCAGGTTAAGACCTGTATTTACTGATGAAACTTCTTCAAGGTTTCTTATTTTCTCCTGAAAATTCTCTGAAAGCCTGCTTATCTCACCAATTACGCGCACACGCATATTGTTTTTATTGGCAGTCTTTATGCAGTTTTTAAGATAGCTTTCAAGAAGCTTCATTAGTGCAGCGACTTCAGACTCAGGGCGGTTCCAGTTTTCAGTGGAAAAGGCGTAAAGTGTCAGATATTTAACGCCGAGGTCGTTTGCAGCCTTACATATATTCTCAACATTTTTGGCTCCTACTGTATGACCGTAGTTTCTTGGCATACCCTTACTTTTGGCCCAGCGGCCGTTTCCGTCCAGAATGATTGCTATATGTTCCGGAGTACTCATATTTTATTTCCTTTCATTTATGCATATTATATATTTACAATCATGACGCATCATTTATTTGCTGGTCACACAGTTAAGTGTGAACAGTAAAACCGGGAATAAGCAAATAAGGGACACGAATAACATGTCCCTTGTTTGTATGCGTGATATAAATACTATACAGTAAGTATCTCTTTACATTTTGCGTCAACCGCAGCGTCAACCTTTGCGACAAACTTGTCGGTAAGCTTTTGAGCGTCATCCTCGAGGCCTTTAATCTCATCCTCTGAAATGCCTTCCTCTTTGCCGGTCTTCTTGATGCTGTCGATTGCATCCCTTCTGATATTGCGGACAGCAACTTTAGCTTCCTCGCCTTTTTTCTTGATGTCCTTTGCAAGATCTTTACGTCTCTCCTCTGTAAGCTCAGGGAAAACAAGTCTGATAAGCTTTCCGTCGTTTGTAGGATTAATTCCGATGTCAGAGCAGTTTATTGCTTTCTCAATCTCCTTAACCATAGAAGCCTCCCATGGCTGAATCTGAATCATTCTGGCTCTGGAACACTTACATTGGCTACACTCTGAATTGGTGAAGGTGTGCCGTAATAATCTACACGAAGCTTGTCAAGAATATGTGGATTGGCTCTTCCTGCACGGATGCCTGCATACTCTTCCTCGAGATTATTTAATGTTTTTTCCATTTTATCCTGGAAAGGGTTTAATCTTGAATCCATATTATCCTCCTGATATGCATTATATGCAATTTACTATACAGTAACCTTTGTACCGTTAAATTTGCCTGTAAGAGCATTTACAATGCTGTTTTCCTCATTGAGTCCGAATACATACATAGGCATCTTGTTCTCAAGGCACATGATAGACGCTGTGAGGTCAACTACTGCGAGCTTCTTCTCAACAACCTCTTCGATTGAAAGCTCATCATACTTCTTTGCAGCAGGATTGGTCTTTGGATCACTGTCATATACTCCGTCAATTGCTTTGGCAAGGTAAATACCATCTGCCTCAATCTCAATTGCACGAAGCACCGTGGCTGTATCTGTTGAGAAATAAGGATGACCTGTACCACCTGCAAAGAAAAAACAACCATATCATGTGCGAAATACTTGTTTGCTCTGTCCTTAGAGAAAAGCTTTGTCATGTTGCCGCACTCAAACGGAGTAAGAACAGCTGTCTTCATTCCGACATATCTGAAAATCTCAGATACATAAATGCAGTTCATAACTGTAGCGAGCATACCAATCTGGTCAGCCTTTGTGCGGTCGATTGTCTCACTTGTTCTGCCTCTCCAGAAGTTTCCGCCACCGATAACAATACCTACCTGTGTACCTTTATCAACAATCTGTTTAACCTGTTTTGCAACCTCAATGACTGTAGCCTCATCAAAGCCGTGGTGCTTATCACCTGCAAGTGCCTCACCACTTAATTTTAGTAATATTCTACTCATATTTATTTACCCTCGAAAAGTCCCTGAACATCGATATCAGCGTATGTCTGAGAACAGAAGCCCTCGATAACGGCACCATTGTTAATCTGTACTGAACGTGACTTGATATTACCCATGATAACTGCAGAAGTATCTACTACAACAGGTCCCTGAACATCAATATCGCCCTTTACAGCTCCTGCGATAACTGCTGAAGATGCTGAGATATTGCCGATGATAACAGATCCTGCACCTATCTTTACAGTTCCTGTTGAAACAATTTCACCCTCAACCTTAGCTACATCAGCGAAAAACTCTGATGAATTTGTGTTGCCGTTGACTGTTCCTGTAACAACAATCTTGCCGTTACACATTACATTTCCGTTGATGGTTCCCTGAATATCAAATGATCCTGATGACTGTAAATCTCCTGTGAGTACAGTACTTGCTGTGATGACTGATGTTTCGTCCTGTACATCTCCTGATAAAACGTTATTGTTTACTGGCTGTGTATTTACTGGCTGTGGTATATCATTCATTTGTGGTATCTGCTCCTCTTTTTTGTGTATTGATTGTATGCTCTGCAAAATTTTCACTTGGAGTTGGTCTTGGTACAGTTGTCTCCTGTGGCTGCTCCTCGACATGCTCAAGTAATCCGTCGAGCTTTGAAAGCTCTGATGCAACGTCAACATTCTCTCCTATAGTATCAACTACAAGATTGTCAGCTGTCTGAGCCTTTGGCTCTACTTCTTTCTCAGGTACATCTCCGGGTACAAGCTCGTTTACAGCCTGAGAAAAATCATCCTTAAATTCTTTGAATAATCCCATGAATATTTCCTCCATTTATTATCTTATCCAACAGTATCTGATTTGATATATTGAACTTTATATGTATTATTATCAATCGGCAATATTTCGGCACCCTGCGCTTTTATGCTTTCAACAAGCGGCTCAATAGCCTCTGCCGTGGTTGATCTGTTTGAATCATCATGTAATAACACAACTGAATTGTCATATTTGGCAATACCTGAGGTGACATTATTGACAATATCATCGACACTGCAATTGTCGGCCGTATCACCAGAATTGACATTCCAGTCAAAGTATGTGATATGCTTTGAATTGAGTATCTTTACAAGCTCAACCATGTCTACATTACTAATCTGGTTCATGCTGCCACCGGGAAAACGATAAATATCCGGTGCTATTCCAGTCAGATTGGTGATATAATCGGAAATCTGTGTCAGGTCATCGGTAAATGCCTCTGTTGATTCATAAATTTTACTGTATGAATTACTGTAGGAAGCCATCGCAATAGTGTGTCCGTCCTGCACTATGCGCTTATAAACATCATCATATTTACCGGAGGTATCTGCTGTGACAAAGAAGGTAGCCTTGACACCACAGTTGGCAAGGGCATCTAAAATGGCACCGGTGTTATCACCGGGAATACAATCAAAGGTAAGATATACCTTTCTTGTATCCCCATCATGATACACATTGTCTTTTGACTCAAGCTGTTTCACGACAGCCTGAGTTTTTGCGCCAGAGCTTTCTTCATCAGAAGCGATGTCACCATCATCAGACTCAGTACCGGTAACTGTGCTTGATATAGCTGTATTTAACTGAAGCTCAAGCTTGTATATTCTCGAATTCAGTTTGACAACCATGATGCCCAGTACAACTATGGCAAGTATAGATATTGCTATCCATATTGCTATAGTCATAATAATACCTGTCTTAATCCGGCTCACACGTTTGCGACGCTCTTGCTGCTGTCTGGCTAATTCATTATCCTTTGAGTCCATATGCGTCCCCCGTTATGATTGGTTTTGTTTCCTCTTACTATTTTACCATATTTTTATATCTTGTAAAGATAAAAAAATTCCGCAAAAGTTTAAAAGTTAAACTTTTGCGGAACAGCATTCGTTTAATCAGTATAAAGATACAGTTTAGACTCCAGCCATCTGGGCAGCAACCTCAGCAGCGAAATCTTCCTGCTTCTTCTCCATACCCTCACCTACCTCGAAACGAACCATCTCGGTGATTGTAAGATCCTTAGAAACTGACTCAAGATATTTTGCAACTGACTGCTTTCCATCCTCTGCCTTAACATATGTCTGGTCAAGGAGACAAATCTCTTTTAACTGCTTAGATACACGACCCTCAACTAAACCATTGAACATCTTCTCAGCCACGATAGACTCCTTGTCTGCCATTGCAAGCTCACCAAGCTTTGCCTTAGCAGCATCTGATAAGAAGTTCCATACATAGTTCATGTTGTTCTTGTGCTCGTTGAAGTTGTTGATATCATCATCGCTCCAAAGCTTCTCGTTAATAGCCTTGTCAATTAACTTATTAAGAATAGGCTTTGGAAGTGTTGTAGCATCATTTAATGCACTGTCAACAGTGATCTCTCTAAGCTTTGCAAGCTCTTCATCAGAGATATCGTTTCTGCTGATGTACGGTGGGTTCATAGCTGCAACCTGCATAGCAATATTTGTGATTGCTTCTTTAGCTGCATCGTCTGTTGCACCATTTGCTGCAATGATAACACCGATTCTTCCACCACCATGGATATAAGAAGTAACAACATCACCTGTAACCTTTGCAAATCTACGAACAGATAACTTCTCTCCGATTGTAGCTGTCTTCTCTACAAGAAGCTCGCTAAGTCCGTTTGTAGCAAGAAGAGCGTCGATATCCTCTCCATTTGCACCACCATTTAAGCCAGAAGCAAGTGCTGTATCTGCTACAGTCTGAACAAACTCCTGAAATGTCTCGTTCTTTGCAACGAAATCTGTCTCAGAGTTAACCTCTGCTACAACTGCAACGTTTCCGTTTACAGCAACACGTGCGATTCCCTCAGCGGCAATTCTGCTCTGCTTCTTTTCCATCTTGGCTGCACCGCTTTTTCTTAATACCTCAACAGCGGCATCCATATCACCGTTTGTCTCAGTTAAAGCCTTTTTGCAGTCCATCATACCTGCGCCTGTCATTTCACGCAGTTCTTTTACCATACCTGCTGTAATAGCCATTTGATTATCCTCCGATATTAATCTGTTTTATTCCTCAACTGTCTCGTCAGAAGCTTCCTCAGCAGTAACCTCTTCCTCAGCTCCCTGTTTTGCCTCGATAACAGCGTCTGCCATCTTAGATACGATTAATTTGACAGCTCTGATAGCATCATCGTTTCCTGGGATAACATAATCTAACTCGTCAGGATCACAGTTTGTATCAGCAATACCTATAAGAGTGATTCCAAGTGCCTGAGCCTCTTTGATACAGATACGCTCCTTCTTCGGATCTACTACAAAGATAGCATCCGGGACTTTCTTCATTTCTTTGATTCCGCCCAGGTTCTTTTCAAGCTTTTCCCATTCTTTCTTCATTTCGATAACTTCTTTCTTCGGCAGTACATCGAATGTGCCATCCTCTGACATTGTCTCGATAGCTTTAAGTCTTGCAATACGGCTCTCGATTGTGCGGAAGTTTGTAAGCATTCCTCCAAGCCATCTTTCGTTAACATAGTACATACCGCAACGCTCTGCCTCAGTCTTGATTGCATCCTGAGCCTGCTTCTTTGTACCTACAAAAAGGATTGTACCACCCTGAGCAGCGATATCAGATACGGCATCATATGCCTCATCAACCTTTCCTACAGACTTCTGCAGGTCGATGATGTAGATACCATTACGCTCTGTGTAGATGTAAGGAGCCATCTTAGGGTTCCATCTTCTTGTCTGATGACCAAAGTGAACACCTGCTTCAAGTAACTGTTTCATTGAAATTACGCTCATTTTATTTACCTCCGTTTGGTTATTAATCTTCCGTGTGTTTCCAATTAGATCAGCCACCGGTAAGCGTTATCCGGCACCGGCGATCATCCGCACACGTGCTTTATAGTATTTAAGCCTTTGGAATTATAACATACCAAAGGCTTATATGCAAGCAAAAAAATTTATTTCTGTGTCAGAATAGTGATTATATCATCATACGATGCTCCCTGTGGAATAATGTGCTCACCATCTGCTATAAAATGATCAGCACCCTTTTGTCCCATATATATACGAAATTGTTCAGCATCATCCACTAGATTGAGAGCTTTAAGCTTTTCTGCAATGGTGCGACATGTATCCTGACTTGTTACTGAAATTGTGTATGTTGTAACAGCATCCTGTGGCTCTACAGTCTCCTGCTTTGCATCCGCTGCCGGCTGCGCTGCTTCCTGCTGTGTATCTTCCTGTGCTGTTTGGCTGTCCTGCATCTGACTATCCTGTTCAGTTTCGGCTTTTTGGGAAGAAGCATCTGAGTTTGTAGCAGAGGAGTCAGTTTTTTCACTATTATATTCGTCTGCGACTGTCCCGGAAATATTCTTTGCTTCAACCATACCAAGTGTTTTGGCTTTTTCTATTATTTCTGTATCAGACATGGACTGCTTATTGTCGTGAAAACCAATCATCATAATAATTACCGCAAAAATAATGCCTAATCCAAGTCCACGCAAATAGTATTTTAATCTCACTTTATTTGCCCTCTTTATATAAATCTATTATAAGTTTTTACCTCGCCGGTACCAAGAGACAAAAGCTTTGCTATCTCTACATTGCTCTTGCCCGATTTATAAAGCTTAAGGATTTCATGTGTGTGATTTATTACATCAGCATTTGCGCTACTGCCTGCTGGCGTACCAAAAGCAGCATCTGATGCCTTGACCGATACAGCGGCCGCTGTACCTGTTGTAGCTGTTGCACCTGCCTTTGACGCAGGGGCTGCTGAAGCAGGCTGTGTTTTAATGATACCTGAAATATCTATACCTGTCATCTGCTTCATGTCAGGCTTTGTATCCTGCTGCATTGTGCCAGACTTAGGTTCTGCCGGCTTTTGCACGGCTACGGACGGTTTTTCAGCCCTCTTTGCAGAGTCTGCAGAAAGCGGCTCGAAGGAGCTTCTGAGTCTTGATGATGCCTTATCTATATCGCCTGAAAGCCGTGTAAGCTCATCATGCTTGTCATTTAGCATACTGTATAAAAACATTATTTCATTATGTGCCTTGTTTATCGAATCAAGCACTGTATCAGAATATTCATTTATCGCCATTATTTTGGAATTTGCTTCCTTTTCAAGACTTCGCTTTGTCTCATCCTGCTTTTGTGTTATTTCCTCGTCCAAGGCATCGCTTAAGTCCTTTTTGGCGGCAGTCACTTCTTTTTCAGTTATTATTTTTAGTTCCTCAGCACTCATATCGGCTATTTTATCCAAATCTTTATGTGAAAGCTTGTCATTTACCATAAAGCTTCCTATAAGGAAAACAACACCTATGATGATGAGAGTTATTTCTAATGTTGTCATATAAACCTCTGCCCTCTTATGCGTTTGTAAGTATATTCATATAAGGACCCATGACCTTACGCATTTTAATCAGTCCCTTTGTGTGAAGCTGTGATACTCTTGATTCTGAAACCTCGAGGATATTGCTTATTTCTTTAAGGGTAAGATCCTCATAATAATATAATTCAATAACCCTGCGCTCCTTCTCGGTCAGATTGTCAAGCGACTTAACAAGCATTGTTTTCAGCTCTTCCTGTGTAACAATCTCCTCCGGCTGTGCATAATGTGAATTATGTGCAGCATCCATGACAGGCTCAGGTCCTGACTCATCAAATTCATCGAGAGATACAACATTTGTTACTTTAAGCTGCGACTGCCAGTTGCAAAGCTCATCCTCTGAAATAGAAAGCTCCTTTGCGAGGTCTGCATCATTTGCTGTTTTGCCGGTACGAAGTTCAATGTTCTTTATTGCCTCGTCTATTTTCCTTTGTCTTTGTCTGACTGTTCTTGGAATCCAGTCCATTTTCCTGATCTGATCAAGTATGGCTCCACGGATTCTAAGGCTTGCATATGTCTCAAACTTGACATTTTTTTCAAGATTAAACTTGTCTATGGCATCAATGAGGCCAAATATCCCATAGCTTACCAGGTCATCATATTCCACGTTATGCCCAAGATACATGCTGAGGCGTCCTGCCACAAGCCTGACCAGCTGTGCATATTCTATTATGAGCTGTTCCCGTAGCTTGGGAGTGGGATTCTTTTGATATTCCTCCCACAGCTTTCCTTTTCTATAGCTTTCATTATGCCCCCTGTTTACCAGTATATTATTCTGCAGCTAGCTAATTGGCTTATCATTGTCATTATCATTATCAAAGACTTCGGAATCATCAGTCTTTGCTTCTGGCCGCTTCAGCTTTCTTTTGCCTGTCTTCCATTGCCTTAAATGCACAGCTTAAGATTACTTTAAGTATCGCTCCGATTATATAGAATACTACAAGCACAGTTAAAAGTCTTGTTGTAAAGCTCATCAGATCAACGCCCTGCCGCAGGGATATAATACTGCATACTAAGCCGGCTAAAAGCATAACAAGAGATGGTAATAGATTATTCTTCATGTTAAATCACCTTTTGCTCTTTTCCGACTGCTTTGATGATATAGTCACCGGTTTCACAGTCAAGTATAACAGTTCTTCCGTAATTAAGACCGGTATCCTGTGCCTTCAGAGGAATTTTCAGCTCTGCAAGCACGTGCCTGGCCATATCGGTATTGCGATCACCAACATTTCCGATTGTAGAATTGCCTGACATCTCAAACATCTTAGCTCCACCGGCAATCTTTGCAACCATTCGTCTGGGATTCGCGCCATTTTTTATCATTTGATTATAAAGTTCCCTAATTCCCGTATCGCCAAACTTGGCTATATTTGTGTTATTTCTAAGTTTGGTGCTGTCAGGCAACATATAGTGTACAAGCCCACCGATTTTTGAAGCCGGATCATAAAGGGTGAGCCCTATGCATGAACCAAGCCCAAGTGTGGTCAGAGAATCAGGGGCTTTGGCAACCTTAAGGTCTGCCATTGATACTTTAATAGTACTTGCCATATGGATTCTCCTAAATACTAAAAACTAATTCCTAAAGCCGATAAAATATTATCATATGAATCCAGATCAGGCATAAGGATAAAGTATCCGTTCATCATTATATCATCACCAAACTCTGTCTCTATAAAAAGTGCATTGTCACCATATTGTCCAAACTGAATTGCCGGCACACTTAATATGGAAGCGGCCATATCTACAGCAATATACGGAATGGAAGGTAGTATTTTAAGATTTGTCATAGTTGAAAGCGCTGACAAATATGCGCCTGCTATTATGTTGCCAATCTCCTTCATGGCAGATAAATCCATCTCATCAAATGGCTCGTTATAGTCCTGTGGTCTGCCCATCAGCTTGTTTACCAGAAAGTGTGCTGCCGGAAGCTTCATGAGAAACATCATACTGCCGGAGATATCGTTGGTAACCTCAAGAAATATACCCACTATTGTCTCTTCCTCCGGACATATGGCATCTCCAAGCTTTGTCGCATCCATTAACAGAACTCTTGGAACTTCCATTTTCATGGTAGTGCCAAGCATGCCGGCAATCGCTGTCGTGGCATTGCCGGCACCTATATTTCCGATTTCCTTAAGGACATCCATATACATCGAATTGACATTATCTAAAGAAAATTCACTCATTGTATTCACCCTTTTATTTGTTAAAACTTATATAGTGAGGTTTTATACCTCACTATACATTGCTGCAAATCAGTTAGCGTCCTTATCTGAGACTATTGAGCCTATTTCAAACAGAGAAATCAGTTCATCTCCGTTTTTACCTATACCGTTTATGAACAGTTCCTTGCCTGTAGATGAAGCATCTATATTAGGCTTATCTATTTCATCAACCACAAGTGTGACAACTTCACAAACTTCATCGACAATAAGACCTATCTCACCCTTTTCTTCAAGCTTTAGGATAATTATTCTGGTTGATGATGTATATACATCATCGTCCAGTCCCATTTTTATGCGGGCACTCATTACCGGAACGATATCACCACGCAGATTTATGATACCCTTAAAGTACTTCTGCGCCTTTGGCACTCTTGTAATCTTCTGCATTCTGACGATATTATCAACATAGCCAATATCAATTCCGAATTTTTCTTCGCCTATTTTGACTGAAATATATTGCTTTGTTTCTTTTTCCTGTATATCAAATTCATTTTCTGGCATGTACTTCCCCTCCATTACATAAGTGTATTTACATCAAGTATCAAAGCTACATCACCATCTCCAAGTATTGTCGCTCCGCTGATAAGCTTGTTGCCGTTTATGTATTTTCCTAAAGACTTGATTACAATCTCCTGCTGTCCAATGAGATTGTCAACCACAAGACCTGCCTGCTGATCTCCCTTTTGGACAATCACTACAGTAAGATGATCCGGCTCCTGCTCCTTTGGCTCAATGTCCAGCATCTTATCGAGGCGGATGATTGGAATAACGCTTCCACGCAGGTGAATAACTTCCTTAGCCTGTACATATTTGATATCCTTCACAGGAATATCCTCTATATTTGAGATAGAGCCGAGCGCAATGGCATATATTTCATCACGGATCTCGACCATGAGAGCCTGAATGATTGCAAGAGTAAGAGGAAGACGTACAGTAAATGTAGTACCCTTACCAAGCTCGGTTGAAACCGATACATCACCACCCAGCTGTTCAATGCCGGATTTAACAACATCAAGACCAACTCCTCGTCCGGAGATATCGGTAATCTGTTTTGCCATTGAAAAGCTTGGCATAAAAAGGAAGTTGATGATATCCTTCTGAGATAGATTTTCAGCCTGTTCAGCTGTGACTATGCCACGCTCGATAGCCTTGTTCTTTACGGCTTCGGTATCGATTCCGTTTCCATCATCTCCGACCTTTATGACAACATTGTTGCCCTCCTGGTATGCATTTAAGAAAATAGTACCTACCTCTGGCTTTCCACGCTCAAGTCTGACCTCATTGCTTTCAAGTCCATGATCAGCACTGTTTCTAAGCAGATGCTGCAGAGGATCTCCGATCTGATCCACAACTGTACGGTCCAGCTCGGTATCTTCACCGGTTATGACAAGATTCATCTTCTTATTCAGAGTACGAGACAGATCTCTTATCATTCTAGGATATTTCTGTGTAACACTTTCAATAGGAACCATTCGTACCTTCATGACAGACTCATGGAGATTGGTCGTAATTCTTTCCAGATATTCAATCTGTTCATGGAATGACTGGTTATTATTGTTTTCTCCATCAGATGAGCTCATGGCTACAAGAGAGTTCTTTGCAATAATAAGCTCAGACACCTGATTCATAAGCATATCAAGCTTTTCGATATCTACTCTGACTGTTCGGCTTGTAGTAGCTTTTTTATGAGAAACAGCCTGCTTTTGAGAGTTATTTGCAGTTTTTGGCTTTGAAGATTCTGTCTTTGCAGCAGGAGTCTTTTCCTCTTTTTTCTTCCTTATCTGCCTTTTTTGTCTCTTCAGGAGCCTGTGCTGTCTGCTCTGCTTCACCCTCCAGGTGAAACTCGGTGATTTTTCCCTCAACCTTATCAATCTCAGATACGTTGGAAGCTGCATGCTCCAATTTATCAAAGCCCTCGCCTGATGCAACATAAAAGCTGAATGACAAATCAAACTTCTCATCCTCAATATCCTGTGAGCTTGGTCTGTAAACCAGAATCTGTCCCAGCTCCTCAACTGCCTTGAAAACAAGGAAAGCTCTTGCTGCCTTGAGCAGACAGTCGCTTGCTACGGTAACTGTCATGCCGTATATTTTAAGGCCTGCTGAAATTGCCTCGTCAATTAATTTTTTCTCGTTGTCTGTCAGTTCAATTGTATCAAGTGCACTGTCAGATGCATCTGATGAATCCTTTGTTTCAGCTTCAGCAGCCTTTTCTTGAGGCTCAGCCTGTTTGCTTACAGTCTGTCCGTTTGCTTTTGCAATAAAATCATTGAGTTCCTTTATGATAACCTCATTATCATCAGTACCCTCATCAGATGTGGATTTAATATTTTCAACATAGCTGTCTATAGCGTCAAGGCACTTAAAGAGCAGATCAATCATTGAGCTGTCAACTTTAATTTTATCGCTTCTGACCTCCTGAAATACATTTTCCATATCATGTGTAAGGTGCTGCATGCGCTTAAAGCCCATTGTACCTGCCATACCCTTTAAGGAGTGGGCAGCACGGAAAATCTCATTTATAGTGTCTTTGTTTTCCGGCTCCTGCTCAAGAGTCATGATACAGTCAGACAATGTCTGAATATGCTCCGAACTTTCATCAATAAAAATATCTAGATACTGGCTAACATCCATTTTATTTTACCCCCACATTTTTTGTGATTGCTTTGGCAACATCTGATAGTGTAACGACTTCATCAACCACACCTGCCTCATAGATGGCTCTTGGCATGCCATACACAACACTTGATTTCTCGTCCTGTGCAATGACATAGATAGGCTTTGATTTGCCAAGTGAAAGAATGCCATTCGTGCCGTCTGCCCCCATACCTGTGAGTACCACACATACAACCTCATCATAATTAGAGGATGTCAGTGAATCAAACATGATATTGGCACAAGGCTTGAGTCCGCGGATAGGTGGCATATCATTAAATGATATAACATGTGAAGCGCCTGATTTCTTTATAGCTATATGTGTACCGCCCGGAGCTATATACACTACTCCGTTTTTAAGCACCTCACCGTTTGAAGCCTCCTTCACCTGAACCTGACTTAGCTCATTAAGGCGCTCAGCCATGCTCTTTGTAAAGCCGGCAGGCATATGCTGTACTAAAACAACCGGTGCCAAAAGTTCAGCCGGAAGAAACGGTATTACACTTTGCAGTGCCTTTGGACCACCTGTAGATGATGCAATTGCTACTATTTTATTGCTGCCTGCTGCCTTGTGTTTGTTTACAATAGCACCGGCTTTCTTCTCAACAACTGTGAGATTGCGTGAAGCACTATGAGCAGGTGTGATTCTAACGGCTGCATACACAACCCTGAGCAGAGTTTCCTTAAACTGGTTTCCCTTTGCCTCTATGATATTGTTTGGTTTTGTGACGAAATCAAAGGCACCAAGCTCTAAAGATTTGATAGCTTCATCTGCTCCCTCTATGGTTAGAGTGCTTACCACCACAACAGGTGTTTTTATGCTCTCCTTCTGCAGATGTGAAAGCACCTCAAGACCATTCATCCTCGGCATATTTATATCAAGAATAACAGCATCGTACTTTTTGTGTACGGAGCTTTTCAAGTGCTTCCAGTCCATCCTTACATGTATCAGTTGCCTGTAATTTATTGTCTGAATTGATTATATCACACTCAACTCTTCTCAGTAGTGCAGAATCATCAACTATTAAAATGTTAGATTTCATATTATTACTCCATTTCTCTTCGTCTTATGCGTCTTTCTTCTTCAAACACAAATCTGACTATTTTCTCCCGTTCTGTCATGCGGTCGAAAATAAACTTTGAACGTGCAAAATATCTGTCTGCATAGTCCAAAGACTGAGTACAGTTTATTACCTTACAAACTATATTGAATTGTTGTGTACACTCCTCAAGTGCTAAAGAAAACTGAGCCATAAAATATGTACCTTCTTCAAGAGGTGTGCTTAGAGAAAATCTGATGCCTCCTCCACTTATATCAAGGATAACCGATTTGACAGTATTCATATTTTTGCTGTTGATTGCATGATTCTTATACATCTTTTTTGCAAAACTCAGGCTCACTCTCAGCTTTATCATCGTATCTGACTTCATAAAAATCCATGTCTATAGTACATGGAAGTCTGAAAAACTGACGTCTTTGTATCTTTTCCAGATTATTTATAAGCTCTATAGCAAGAAAATACATATTTTCTTTACGATAACGCTGTCTGACTATAGCAGAGCTTTTTAGTATAGTTTTGTTTTGTGTGTATATTATAAACTCAAATTGCGTGCCAAGCTGAAATAAAACCACTCTGCCACTGTCAACAGGCATAGTTATTTCCCACATGCTGTCTGTTAGCTTGTCAGAAAAGCTGCTCTTATATGATGTGCTGTTATCGGATAAACCGGATGCAAAGATATCAATTTTGTCACCCGGAAAAATCAAACTTGTATATTCCATATGTCTTCCTCTTAAATTAACTATTGCTTTCTGTTAAAAAAATTTGAAAAAACATGTGAGATTGTTCTTTTCTCATCCAAAGCAGCAGATTCATTATCCAAAAGTCTTTTTTGCAATTTCTTCAAATGACCGTGCAGCCTTTGAGGTCGGATCATAAATTGAAAGTATCTTCTGCTGCCTGACAGCCTTTTCAACCATTGCATCAGACGGCACATATCCCAGATACTCAAGACTTCCGTTTAAGAACTGCATAACAACGGAATTAATCTTGTTGAACACTATACTGCCATCCTCTTTTGACGCAGCCCTGTTGGATATAACGCGTATGCATACTTTTGACGGATCGAAATCAGGTCTCTTATACAGTGCTTTAAGCAATGAATATGAATCGGTGATTGAGGTAGGCTCCGGGGTTGTAACCAACACAATTTCGTTGCTGGCCGCAACAAATTCCATGACCTGTTCAGACACTCCTGCACCGGTATCAATTATGATAAAATCATACATACTGTTCAACTCATTTATTGCAGAGACAATGAAATGAATCTGTTTGTGGTTTAGATTATTAAGCCCTACAACACTTGAGCCGGCTGAAATAAAATCAATGCCCAAAGGTCCGTTTGAGATGATGCTCTTTATAGTCTGGTTTTCATATATTACATCAGCAAGAGTATACTTAGGAATAACACCAAACATCACTTCGACATTGGCAAGACCGAAATCAGCATCAAAAATAATTACTCTCTTTCCGAGTCTGCTGAGCCAGACTGCCAGATTGACAGAGGTATTGGATTTGCCTACACCACCCTTGCCGCTTGTAATGGTAATAACACGGGCCGGTTCTATATAATTTTGATTACGCTGCTTAATAACATTTCTAAGCTGCTGTGCCTGGTCCATTATTGTCTGCCTCCGAGTAATTGTTTGACAATCTTTTTTGTGTATCAAATACCTCTATATCATCCGGAACGTTTTGTCCATTCGTGACATATGATATACCGGCATCAGAGTATAGCTTTATATTTAACAAATTGCCATATGATGAGGTTTCATCAAGCTTGTAAATATCAGCTTGTAATCGTCAATATCCTTATAGGAATCAATTATAGATATAAGATCCCTGTACTTGGTTGTAGCACTTAAGACGAGATATACCGACTTCTCATATTCAGGTGATAGACCTGCAAGAAGTGCTCTCATATCATTCCGCTGTGTCTCGTTCTTGTGTGAAAAGCCCGCTGTATCAACAAAAATCACATCTGCCTGCTCATATTCAGCCACCGCACTATTTAACTCTGTGGCAGTATAAATGACAGACAAAGGTGTATCCAGAATATTTGCAAATGTACGTAACTGGTCTGTTGCAGCTATTCTGTATGTATCAGCAGTGATAAATGCGATATTTTTATTATAATTAACCTTGAATTTTGAAGCAATTTTAGCAATTGTGGTTGTCTTGCCAACGCCTGTCGGTCCGACAAAGAAAACAACTCTTGGTTTTTTGCCGTTTACCTTTATAGTTTCAGGCTGACCAAATCTTAAAATGAGTTTCTGGTATATTTGATAAAATCACATCGAGACTGTTACCGGGACGTAGGAATTTCTCGATTTCATCAAGAATTTGGTTGATATATTTCTCATCCACCTCATTATCCAGCAGTGTCTTGTATAAAATGCGGACAAATTTAAGTTCCTGTGCACTTTGAGGCTTTGAAGGCTCCTTATTTTGAGGTTTATCAAATGTGCTTTCCATCATTTTGGCAATGGAATCAAGCTCCTTGATTTCCTGTTCAATATCGCTGGTCTGTTCAGCCGCCTTTGGGGCTGCCGGTGCAGGTGTAGGTTTTAAGGTCTCAGATGCAGATTTTGGGGCGAATGAAGGCATCTTTATTTCTTCATCTGCCTTGTAATCAATTTTACCCGGGAGTGTAGTCCTTGCAAGCTGCGAGGTCGTTATTGTCTGTGTCTGTTTTTTTTCATCCATAGCCGCAGTCACCTCATATGTTGAGCTTTTGAATATACCAAATAATCCCTTTGGCTTAATCTCCTTGATATTCATAATCACAGCATTTGGACCAAAGGCCTGCTTTGCACATTCAATTGCTTCTTCTTTTGTTTTTCCAGTGAATTTGTTAATAGTCATTTATGCAGTCACCATTCCTACCGACTGAAGCTCAACATTTGATTCAACCTCATTGTAGGATAACACAATGAGATCCTTGAAATAATCCTCAGTCATTTTCTTAAAGTACATTCTAACAATTGGAGATGTAATAATAATAGCACTCTTTCCCAAACTTTCCAACTTACCAATTTCTGTTTCAACAGATTTGATAATAGCCTTTATCCTGTCAGGATCAAGAGAAAGGTAAGAGCCCTGCTCTGTCTGTTTAACAGATGACATAATTTCCTGCTCCACAGCAGGGTCAAGTGTGATGACACTTGTGGTCTCATTTGCAGGAAAATACTTACTTGATATAGCTCTCTTTAAGCCCTGGCGCACGTATTCCGTAAGTACATCTGTATCCCTGGTGGTCTGTGCGTGATCGGCAAGCGTCAAAAATTGTAAGCAGATCCCTAATAGAAATTCCCTCGCTCAAAAGATTCTGAAGCACCTTCTGAATCTCACCAAGACCAAGCAGCTTTGGTATGAGTTCGTCCACAATGACAGGATTTGATTCCTTGAGATTGTTGACCAGATTCTGTACATCCTGTCTGGTGAGAAGCTCTGCAATATGAGATCTGATAACCTCAGTCAGATGAGTAGCTATAATCGATGGCGGATCTACAACTGTATATCCAAGACTCTCAGCACGCTCTCTTTGGCTTTCCGTAATCCATATGGCCGGAAGATGGAATGAAGGCTCAAATGTAGGAATACCTGTTATCTCCTCCTCCACATAGCCCGGATTCATAGCCATGTAGTGATCAAAAAGTATCTCACCTTCTGTTACCTGTATGCCCTTTATCTTGATGATATACTGATTAGATTAAGCTGTATATTATCCCTTAATCGTATGATAGGTACGACAGTTCCAAGCTCTAAAGCAATCTGTCGCCTTATCATTACAACTCGGTCAAGCAGATCCCTCCCTGATTTACATCTGCAAGAGGAATGATACCATAGCCAAACTCAAGCTCAATAGGGTCAACCTGCAGCAGTGAAACGACATTTTCGGGTTTTCGTATTTCCTCGGCATCGCTTTCAGCCTGTGCGGTCTCATCCTCTATGCTCTCAATACCGGCTTTTTATCCAGATTTTTACCTGTTACAAAAAAAAGCCACCGCAAGCCCAATAAAGAGCCACCACTCATTGCGAAGAGGTGTGAGTATACCTAAAACCACAAGTACAATTGATACAATATAAAGCACCTTGGCTGTGCCAAAGAGCTGGCCTAAAAGCTCTCCTGAAAAATCATTCTCATTGGAGCCTTTTGTGACAAGAATACCGGTTGAAAGAGATATAAGTAAAGACGGTATCTGTGAAACAAGTCCGTCTCCGATTGTGAGCAGGCCAAACTTCTGTATGGCCTCATTTGCATCAAGCCCCTGGAACATAACACCCATTATGGTGCCTCCAACCAGGTTGATAAGTGTAATAATAATACCGGCTGCTGCATCTCCCTTTACGTACTTTGTAGCACCATCCATAGCTCCGTAGAAGCTTGACTCCTTCTGGATTTTATCACGGCGAGCCTTGGCTTCCTTGTCAGTGATGGCTCCTGTGTTTAAGTCGGCATCAATAGCCATCTGTTTGCCGGGCATAGCATCGAGCGTGAATCGTGCAGTTACCTCAGCAACACGCTCAGATCCCTTGTTGATAACAACAAACTGGATGATAATGAGCACTATAAAAACGATTGCACCGATGACTAAATTACCTCCACCAACGAATTGACCAAACACATTTACAACCACACCCGGGTTTCCGGTTGATAAAATAAGCCTGGTAGATGAGACATTAAGTGAAATCCTGAATATAGTCGTAAACAGTAATAGTGTCGGGAAAAATGACATATCAAGCACTTCTTTTTTACAAAAAGCACCTTAAAAAGAATGATGAGTGCTATTGAAAGGTTGAATGCAAGCATAACATCTAACAGGAAGGATGGAATAGGTATGATAAAAAACAAAACAGCACATAACAGATATAATCCAACACCTAAATCTGTCTTTTTTAACATATTCTATTCCTCCTTTCCGTTAGAGCACGGACTGCATATATAAAGTCCGTATTTATCTTTTTGTTTTATAATAATAAATTAATCTAATTATTTTCCTTGTAAATCATGGCAAGTATTTCCGCAACTGAACGATAAAGCTCAGGCGGTATCTCAGCTCCAAGATCCACATTGTGAAAGAGCATTCGTGCAAGAGGTTTATTCTCGACTATATGGATATTATTGTCTCTTGCTATTTCCTTTATTTTCTGCGCCACATAATCCTGACCCTTTGCGACCACTACCGGAGCATCATTTTTTGAGCATCGTACTTTACTGCAACAGCAAAGTGAGTAGGGTTGGTGATGACAACATCAGCCTTTGGCACATCCTGCATCATCCTTCGCTGTGGAGCCTCCTGCATACGTTTACGCTGCTGACCCTTAATGGCCGGATCTCCCTCTGTATTTTTAAACTCATCCTTGACCTCCTGTTTGGTCATCTTCATATCATTGTTAAACTTGTGCTTATTGTAAGCAAAGTCAGCAATACCGACTATCATATAGACAATACTGATCTTAAGACCGGTATTTATGATGATATCACCAATCAGTACTATTGCCTGTTTGAGCGGAAGCTCATAGAGTATAAATATATCATTCTGATGTGATTTAACAGAGGAATAAGCCACATACATAATGATTCCTACCTTTAGTACAGACTTAAGAAGCTCAAAGATGGAGTCCTTTGACAGTATCCTCTTAAATCCGTTTATGGGATTAAACTTGCTAAGCTTTGGAGCCATAGGCTTAGTGGATATTTTAAATCCAACCTGGATGATACTCACGAGAATCGTGATTACAACTCCGAAAGCAAAAAACGGCAGCACAGTCAGTAAAACTGAAGTATTACATTATTTAAATAATGTGTGACCGAAACAGATGAAATCTGCTCCTGTGACTCCTTTAAAAAGTCAGGCATTTTTTTTATATACAGTAGAAAACAATCCAATCAGATTGCCCCCTACAAAGGATATAAATATCTTTAATACTAAAAACAGCACTATAAGATCAAAGGCAGCTGTAAGCTCCTTGCTTTTTGCTACCTTGCCCTCTTCCCTGGCATCCTTTAACTTCTTTTCAGTTGCCGGCTCTGTTTTCTCGCCGCCCTCGCCATCCTGTGCAAACCATTGCAGATTGTAGCACAACACTGTATGCAATTTGGAAAATTCATCTAAACTGTCAGTACATTCCATCAATTATCGAAACCACCATAGTCTTAATTTCTGTAATAATAAAATTAGCAATGTTCGGAATTAGATATACTATCAAAAATAATACAATAAATCCTGCTATAATTTTTAACTGGATACCTACAGAGAACATATTCATCTGAGGCGCAACCTTTGCCATGATTCCCAGTATACAGTTCATTATCATCATGCACGCAAAGACCGGAAGAAATATCCTGAAGCCTATTACAAACATATCGCCCATATACTTAGTCATGGTAGAGAGCATATTGTCAAATTGAAACTGTGCACCTCCAAGCGGTACAACTGAAAAGGAGTCACAAACTGCCCTTATAAGATATGTGTGCATATCAGATACAAAAAGCAGGACAAGAACTACGTAATAGTAGAAATTACCTGTAACTGTTGTCTCTGAATTCATCGATGGATTGAATTCTGTTGCCATGGACAGACCTATATCCATATCAATCAGATTTCCCGCAAAAATAACAATGGAATTACATATATTGGCCGCAAAACCTATGAGCAGTCCTGTAATTCCTTCTTTTTTTTACGACCAGTACAGCAAAACCTACTGCACTGACATAGGAAAGCTGTGGTCTTTCTATGATATTGTACATAAACAAAGCAACAAAGGCTGATAAGCCGGTCTTGACACGTGCCGGAACCGCATTATCTCCAAAAAACGGAGCTATGTACACAAATGATGCAATACGCACCAGAATCAGCAAAAAATATTCAAAATTTGCAATAGAAAAAGAATAATTAATCATATATCATCCTATCCCATGCTTATATAATAACTGAATTTGGACCACAAATCAGTCATAAATCCGGACATAGTGTCGAGCATCCATGAGCCACAGAGCATCATCACAAGAAAAATTGCAATTATTTTTGGCACAAATGTAAGTGTCTGCTCCTGAATTGACGTAACTGTCTGAAATATACTGACTATAAGTCCGACAATCAGCGAAATAAGCAAAAGCGGAGCTGATGTAATGATTGTAGTATAAATTGCCTCTCTGGCAATATCCAAAACAGCTTCCTGGGTAATCATATGTACACCTCCTAGTAAAACGTCTTGACCAGATTACCAATAACCAGATCCCAGCCATCCGCAAGGATAAACAAAAGTACCTTAAACGGCATCGAGATGGTTGTCGGTGGAAGCATCATCATACCCATTGACATTAGCACTGATGAAACAACCATATCTATTACTATAAACGGAATGTATATTAAAAAGCCTAATATAAAGGCTGTTCTAAGCTCACTAAGTATAAAGGCCGGAACAAGTGTTGTAAAAGGTACATCATCATAGTCATCGTACTCATCTCCTGAGATATCCACAAACAGCTTTATGTCCTTAGTCTGTGTCTGCCCATACATAAACTCCCTGAATGGTCCCTCAGCCTCCTTTATAGCCTCCTGCTGGGTGATTTTACCCTCATCAAGGGGCTTTATAGCCTTTTCGTTTACCTGTGAAAAAGTCGGCCACATAATAAAAAGTGTCAAAAACAAAGCCAAACCGACAAGGACCTGATTAGGTGGTGCTGTCTGGGTACCGATAGCTGTTCTGACAAAATGCAGTACGATAATAATTCTTGTAAAAGAAGTCAGCATGATGAGAATAGAAGGTGCTAAAGATAATACTGTAAGCACCAAAAACATCCTGACAGGTGTGGACAGAGAGCCTGACTCATTGTTGTAATATATGTTCAGACCATTTGTGCTGTCAGAGGTGGCATCGGCTAAATCCTTGTCACCACTGTCAAGACTTTTAACGTCATCCAAATCGTTTGTCACATCATTTGTACTGATATCACCGGATGGTGAGGGGCTCTGACTTGCATTTACACTGTCAGGATAAAATATGCATAATGAAATTGTTACCATAAGGACTGCAATTGCAAAAATAAATGATGCATTGCAATATACAGCCTTGAATTTCTTCATGAATCTATTCATGTCTGCTCCTGTTACTGTACTTTTCTTTCAATTTATCCATAATTGCTGAAAAGGATTCCGGATTCTGCATCATGCTTTGAGGATCCTTAAATGATAAATCCTTTAATTCCTCCTCCTTAAGCTCGGTGAGATAATTCACATCATCCTTTCCGATTGAAACAACGATATATTTTGTACCTGCCTCAACAATACTGATCATCTTATTATTTCCGACGCTTATTGTTTCAATAATTCTAAGATTCTTATTAAAGCTTCGCCCCTTCTGGATACCCGCCATCCATCTGGTGGTAAAATATGTCAGGATAAGCACAAAAACAAAAATTATTAAAACTGTGATGAGCTGGACAAAGCTGTCCAGTGATGTTGCTGCTAATATCATTTTAATTCCTCTGCATAGTATTGATTAAATGTCAGCTGAAACTATTTTGTCTTTCCGGTGTTTATCTTTGAATTGACTATCTCAGTGATTCGTACACCAAAGCTTTCCTCAATTACAACAACCTCGCCCTTAGCTACATATTTACCATTTACAAGAATATCTATCGGTTCTCCTGCCAGCTTATTAAGCTCTATGATCTTGCCCGGACCGAAATCGAGTATTTCGGAAATGGATTTTTGGTGCGTCCAAGCTCAACTGTCACTTCAAGAGGAACATCCATGATTAAATCAATGTTTTCAGGCTGGTAGACCTGATTTGGCATGGCTCCAAAAGGGGTGAATTGAGCGTTCTGTACATTAACCTGATTGCCTATCATATTTTGTGCCCCCATATTCTGGTTCATCATTCCCTGATTCATCATATTCTGACTATTCATATTCGAATTCATCATATTTTCGTTTATCATGCCCTGACTGTTTGCGGAAGCATTATTCATGCTGCCACTATCCTGTGGCTGTTGTATAGGCGCAGCCTGTGTGGCGGTGTTTGAACTTTGAGGAACATCCTCTGTCACACTTTGTGTATCAAGCTCCATATTCTGAGATACCCCCTTACACATTTCCTTTACAAATGCCGGTGGGTAAAGCTGCATTATCTCGCTGTCTACTAGATCCCCAATCTCCATATGGAAGGAAATCTTTACAAACTCTTCAGACAGGAAGCTGTCAATTTCACCCTCGTTTAAGGTGTTTTTAAATCAACAACCTCTGCGATAGGAGGGCTGATATCGATAGTACGATTGAGCATAGACGAAAGAGATGTGGCGGAAGAACCCATCATCTGGTTCATTGCCTCACTGATAGCACTAAGGTGCAGCTCTCCAATCTCACCATTTATATTCGTTCCATCTCCACCCATCATAAGGTCGGTTATAATTTTTACATCCTTTTCTTTGAGTACGAGAATATTGCTTCCATTTAACCCCTGTGTGTATCCGATTTTGATAAACACACACGGTTTTTCATACTCGTCAACAATTTTGTCCCAATTTGAAAAAAGAAACAACAGGAGTAGAAATCTCTACTCTTCTATTTACAAGTGAAAACAGCGTGGTTGCAGCTGTTCCCATACTGATATTGGCAATCTCTCCAATCGCATCCTTTTCGGATTCTGTCAATATCTCATCGCTCGAATCCGCCGCATCGTTGTTATTTAACAATGCATTTATTTCCTCCTGCGATAAAACTCCATCCATGATTTATTGCTCCTCTCTGACTACTGATGTAATTCTTACCGCATATTTATCACCGGAAGAACCAGGTAGTGCAGTAAACTTTTTGATATTTCCTACATAAATGTCCAACTCATCATCCACATTGGTGTCAAGTCTTATTACATCACCCGGCACAAGCGTAGAAAAATCCTTTACTGATATAAGACTCTTGCCAAGTACCGCTTTGACCGGTATTTGTGATTTTTGAATAAGGCTTTCTATGGCATTTCTATAGTTGGTTTCATCATGATTTTGTATGTTAGAATACCAGTATCTGGTATTCAGCTTATCTATAACAGATTCAAGTGTGATATAAGGCAGACATATATTCATCAATCCCTCAACATCACCAATCTTTATATTCATAGTGATAATAGCTATCACCTCGCTGGGAGATATAATCTGAGCATACTGGGAATTGGTCTCAATTCGCTCTAAATGAGGGCTTATATCAAGTACATTCTGCCACGGCTCCTGGAGCAGATTAATGCATATAACTAAAATACGCTCAATAATCAAAAGCTCAATCTCTGAAAATTCTCTCGTCTTATCGAGAGAATCTCCCCTTCCGCCAAGCATACGGTCTACAATAGCATATCCAAGACCGGACGCCATTTCAACTATTATATTCCCATGCAACGGCGCAAAGTTGACAATGCCAAGCAGCACCGGATTTGAAAGCGCATTTGTGAATTCTGAGTATGTAACTGCCTCCGAATTCATCACCTCTACCTGCACTGACTTTCGCAGATAAACGGGAAGGTTTGTTGTAAGAAGCCTTCCATAATGCTCAAATATTATTTCAAGGGTCCTTAGATGTTCCTTTGAAAACTTAGATGGGCGGGCGAAATCATAGTCTTTCACCGTCTGTTCACTATTCTCTTTTATTTCATCTACATCAAGCTCGCCGCTGCTTAGGGCATTGAGCAGATTGTCTATCTCACTCTGAGATAAAACATCACCCATCTGTTAATCACCACCTGTATCCAAATTATTAAATATCTGCCTGTTTTAATACCGGCATAAGTATTTGTAAAGAAATCATCACTGGGTAAGCGAAGATACAATATTTACATCTACTATATAGTCTGCTCCGAATTTCTTCTGGAGAGTTTTGAGAATCTTATCATGAACAGCACTCTTATCGGTGTTGTACTGTTCCATTGTGTAATCGCCTATTATGTCTGTAATGTCTGCTAAGATAACATTTTTCTTGGCGGACAAATCCTCACCGTAGGTCTTATATCCGTCACTCTTTTTGTTGAGTGAAAGTGATATGCCACAAACAAGATAATGTGTATTGCCATCCTCAGATGGGGCAAAATTGAAGGTAAGTGTATCATCATCGGCTGTAAGTGCATAATCAACAATCTGATCCTGCGGCAGCTGTGAACCACTAGTTGCAGTGCCACTGTTTAAGTCTAGTGATATAGCCTCACACACCTGGTCTATCAGATTGTTTGCCTTTTTTGTCTCAGGTATAATTGTAAATATAAGCAGTGCTGTAAGCACAAGGTTTGCAAAACAAAGTGCTAAAATCAGTACTGAAATTAAATTCTTTTTTTCATATGCATTCCTTTCCGGATTAATTGGTATTGAACTCTGAATTGTAAGAATTATACACCTTAATCTCTACACGTCTGTTCCTGGCCCTTCCCTCTGAGTAGAGTTGTCCGCAACCGGATCATAGTCTCCTCTTCCGGATGACTTTATATGGGCAGGGTTTAAGCTTGTATTGTCCCTGATGTAATTTGCAACGCTCAGTGCTCTGTACATAGAAAGCACATCATTACTCTCATACTTGGAACGTGATGAAACCGGAACATTATCAGTATGCCCTTCAATCTCTATCAGATTATCCTGATATGCAGCTAAAATAGATGAAATCTTGTTCACTACCGGATATGCCTCTTCCATTACATCAGCCTTACCCGATTCAAACAACAGGGCTCCATTCAGACTCAATTGCACTTACTGTTCATTGAAATCCACTTCCACAGCATCCTGTAAGCTAGTGTTTTCGAGCTGTTTTTCTATCTGCTCTGACATTTTTTCAGATTCAGAAAGCTCCATCTGCTCATACTGTTCTTCGGCATTCTTGTCATCACCCTCTGTGGTGCTTTCAGTTGTCGATTTGGAATTGGCCAGATCATTGTAATATTTATCCAAAAACTCAAGCTGGCTGACTCCTGCTCCAACAAGCCTGCCATCACCGATAGATGTGCTGCCTCCCGGCAAAACACTAACACTGCTTGTCAGTGATGCAATGACCAGCTGGAATTTCTCAGCGTCAACAGTTGACATAGAGAACAAGAGCACGAAAAAGCATAAAAGCAGGTTCATAAGATACGAGAAGGTTGACTGCCACGCCGGTGCTCCCTTTGGCGGATCCTCAGGTCTCCTTTTCGCCACTATTCCTCACCTCCGCCTTCTGGTGAGAGAGCCTCTCTCTTGTCAGGTGAAAGGAAGGACTTGAGCTTTTCCTCAATAACTCGTGGGTTTTCACCCGCCTGAATGGAAAGCAGACCTTCTATGATAAGAGTCTTGAGAGTGAGCTCAAGCTCATTGTTAGCCTTAAGCTTGTTAGCAAATGGGGCGCAAAGCCAGTTGGCAATAAGCGAACCGTAGAATGTAGTAACAAGGGCAACCGCCATATTCGGACCTATTGTTGAAGAATCCTCAAGGTTTTTAAGCATATTGATAAGACCGATAAGTGTACCGATCATACCCCAGGCAGGACCCTGCTCTCCCCAGAATTCCCAGAAAGAAATTGTTTTCTTATGACGTTCCTCCATGCTTAGCATATCTGTTTCAAGAATGCCTCTCACAAGCTCTGCATCCGTACCGTCTACTACAAGCATAATACCCTTCTTTAAGAATTCATCGTCTATACTGCCGGCAGCTTCCTCGAGGGCTAAAAGTCCCTCCTTACGGCTGACATTTGACAGCTCTATTATTTTATTTATTGTCTCTCCAGGGTCTACGCTCTTTTCCTTAAAAGGAAGTGCAAATGACTTGATTCCGGCTATAAAGCCCGATAGCTTGTTAGAGCAAAGCACAGCCGAGAGTGAACCACCTATCGTGATAATTGCAGAGGGCGCATCAAGAAAGTTTAATAATGCAGGTACCCCACCATTTTGAATGATACCGAACAAAACCATTCCGATACCAAGAATTACTCCTAAAAGAGATGCTATATCCACTTATACACACCTTCCATAAATAAATATTTGTCGAATGACCTTAGTTATAATTCTACTAAATTTTAGTGTAAATGTCTATGTAAAAATAATATTTTTAATAAAAAATACACAAAATATTGGGAAATAACCTAAGCCATCCCCCAATACCTTGCGAAATTATTATCTCTTAAGATTGATAAGTTCCTCGAGAAGTGTATCAGATGTAGTGATGACACGTGAGTTTGCCTGAAATCCACGCTGAGTTACTATCATATCCGTAAACTGTGAAGACAAATCTACATTTGACATCTCAAGCTCTCCTGATGAGATAGAGCCTCCGTCAGCTGATATTTCAACTCCTATTCCATCAAACTCACCTGAGTTTAATGTGCTCTGATAGCAGTTGTCTCCGATTTTTTCAAGACCTGATGCATTGGCAAACTGTGCCACAGCTATCTGGCAGAGTAAAACTGTATTACCATTGTCATATGAACCGTATATCTTACCATCGTCACTGACAGTTATGCCTGTAAGTGCTCCGAGTGCTTTTCCCTTGCCATCGCCCTGCAAGTCACCGTTCATACCTCCGATAGTAGAGGTTCCGTTATTATTATAGTTCATGGATTTGCTGAAATCCACTTCTATATTACTGAAATTACTTCCGTTGATTGAGGCATCCTGTGTGTTTAAGACGGAAAGATTCAGGTTTATTGTCTTTGCAGCCGGTGAATTTGCACTTGAAATTGATGTAAAAGTACCCTCACTCTGGTCAAAAACGAGCGAAGCGTCCTCAAATATAGTCTGGGGATCTACAGCCCTTCCTTTATACGAGTACATTGTCTGTCCTTTGGTCCCTGGCTTGTAATAAAATTACCATCCTTGTCCACATCAAATATTGAATTTCCCTTAGAATCAACGATATCCTTAAGCGTTACATCATATGTACCATCGGTATTTGTCTTTTTAATACCAAACTTTGCAGTATAGTTGTATCCCAGGTCATCAAAAAAGCCTATAGTGATGATTCTTCCGGTGTCGGCTGCCTGGGCATCATTTTTATCAAGCACACCTGATACATATGCCTTTGTTGTAGCCTCCGGAGCTGAGGTTTTAGTGGCAGACGACATTACCTGCAGTGATGATACCGTATCCTTTATCACGTTGCCCTTTGCATCTACCTGCCATCCCTGCAATGTATATCCTGTAGAGCTCATACATAAATAACCGTTACCATCTACATAGAAATCGCCGGCACGGGTGAAAAGACGGTTTGTTCCATCACTTACCACAAAAAAGTTAGTCGCGTTTTTGTCATTTAATCTAAGATCAAATGGATTACCGGTAGTCTCAGCGGAACCGGCTCCGGTAATATTTACAGCAGTATCACCAGACTTTACACCAAGACCTATCTGCTTTGCATTTTTTCCACCGGTACCGGCGGCTCCGTTTCCGGCCGAAGCGCCCGATGTAGTCTGGTACATAATCTCACTGAAACGCACTGAAGATGCCTTAAAGGCCTCAGTATTTACGTTTGCGATGTTGTTACCAATAACATCCATTCTTGTCTGATGTGTCTTGAGTCCTGACACAGCAGAATAAAGTGATCTCATCATAGTTGTTTGTCCTCCTATAGTATAGATGGACGGTATGGGCTTTTTCTGTCATTCAAAAGCCCTCTGCCTCCTTAAAAGGTCCGGCTACATAATTACCGCGCCATCAATATTTGTAAATACATTTGAATTAGTTTCCGCCTGGTCCATTGCAGTGACAACGGTCTTACTTGGCACATTTACTATAAACGCAATATCATCTACAAGCACCAGTGAATCGTTTACACCCTTGCTATCTGCAGCTGCTATCCCCTTTTGAAGACGCATGCTCTGGTCGTCGGAAAGATTAATATTTCTCTGTGTCAGCCGCATTGATGCATGCTTTGAGAATTTAACCGGCTGTGTCTGCTGCTTTAATATTTCCTCAAAGGATATACCATTTATCTTTTTGTCTGTAGATTTTTGCTTATTTAGATATTGATTTGTCAGCTGCTCTATGGATGAGTAATTATTAACGATATTCTTCATAATCCACCTCACGCAGTCTGATTCGTATCGTTTTCTTTACTGTCAGCCTGATTATTTTTATCTGCCGCAATAAGCTCCTTAAGCTTATCCTCATAAGCCTGAAGCTTGCTGTAATCACTGGCATTTATAAACTGCTTGCCATAATCCGAAAGTCCGTCGTACAGCTTTCTTGCTTCCTCTATGATGCCCTTTGAATCTATCGTCAGATCCTCTATCTTTGGAAGCTTTGCTATAAGACTTGAAAATGTACTTGAGTTTACAATTGCATCGTAGTACTCATCCGTTGATACAGAATAGAGACTCGAGTAGTCGTACATTTTTTCATTGATAGACAGCTGAATCTTGCCATCCTTATATGTGACATAGTCTACCTTGCCACTGTAGTATCCGGAAGCACTATCCTTATCAGTAACAATAACCTCCTTGCCTACAAGTGAAAGTGCTGCACTCTTTGTAGTCTGGTCATTTGATGATGCCATGGATTCTTTCATAGAAAGAGTTGCCTCCAGCTGTGAGAATGTAGCCATCTGTGCCACATAGTCGGTGTTGCTTGTTGGTTCAAGCGGATCCTGGTACTGCATCTCTGCACTTAAAAGCTTTAAGAAATCATCATAGCCAAGATTTGAGCCACTTGCTTTTGCACTGCTTGTTTTTCTGTTTTGTGTCGGAGTGGTATTTGTCTTGTCTAGCTTTCCGTTTGTAACATTTGCTGTAATTGCCATTTGTCCTCCTTTTTCATGACACCTTATGCTGTGAAATCTACTGAATTTCCGTTATCTCTCATAATCTGTGTCACAAGTCTTTCTTCAGCGCGATCCTGCATCATATCGCTGTCTATGCCGCTGTCAGAGCTGTTTGAACCATTATAGGAATTTGTGCTCTCCTGCTGTCTGCTATCGTTTGCAGCACCCTGCTCGAGATTCCTCTCAAACTCATGTGATGCAACGGTGATTTCCACCTCATTTACCCTGATGCCTGAATTGTTTAAGGCTTCCTTGAGATTGACCATCTGTGTCTGTAAGGCTTCTTTTACAGCCTCATTTGAAACTGCAATTCTTGCAGATATCTCGCTGTTCTTCTGAGATACGTTGATATACATTCTTCCAAGGCTTTCAGGTGTAAGCTGAAGGTTAATTGCCGATTCTTCAGTGGTGTTTGATATGCTCATACTGTCGACAATCTGTCTGATGATATCGGTCGTATCAACACGTAATCGGCTTTGTGACTGTGACATTTCAAATGAAGTATCAGTATTCAGCTGTTCGCTGACAGATGCATGAAGTACTGAATTGTCTGAGTGTGCGTCATCATCATGATGCAACACGCGCTCACCTGAATCATCAAAGCTACTGTCAACCTGAGACTTTGACTGAGTCTTTTTCTGTATTTTCATCTGATGTAATACCATTGCCTGTTTCGCCTGAAGAAGTGCCTTCGTCTGGGTTTTGGTAAGAGCTGTCCTGTGTACCGCCATCATATACCTTAACAGCTTCATCAGCAGTGTCGTTTATATTCTGACCCGAAGCTGCTGTATCGTCATAGCTGCTGTCAACCGTTTTTTCCGGTGTATTTACACTACCGTTCGATTCTGTGGCATCCGTTGTATCAGCCGAAGAAACTATACCAGCATCTAGTATTTCACCATCATCTGAAGCAGTAAGCTGTGATAATAAATCAAGCTGTGCATCATTTTCAGATGCAACCTGAGACACATCATTAAACAGTGCAGTAAAGTCGGCATTTAAAACAAGTGCCTGTGGATCAGATGCATTTCCGGTGACCTCACAATATAATGCCGACAGATTTGCAGGGTTGAGTAAATCCATAGCTGTCAGTCCAAGAAGCTGCATTGCATTATTAAGTTCATCCTCAGATATATCGAGGTCATCAGTTACTTTTTTCAACTATCTGCGAAGATATATCATCTGTGATTTTTTTAACTTCGCTTTCTGTAGGGCTGTTTTTTGATGCAGTTTTGATGCTTATTTCCTTAGTATTGTTTTTATTTAAAGTATAAGAGTTTCTTCGCTTTAAAAATGTAGTGCTGTTATCCTGCACAGCTGTCCGGCCGCCAAGATAGCTTTTAAAGTCAATACCGGATTGTGCAGCTGTTTGCGTTACAGCCTTCTGCCCTGTCGAAACATTCCGTCCACCTGATACATTTGGTACAACAGGTGATATTGTATTGTCTGCCATATTCTCCTCCTTTCTTTTATTATTGTAACAAGATATGCTATCAGTTTTGTGAAGGATTCATAATCTTAGTAACCTTTGCCGCCGTAGCCGAATCCATTTTACCAAGGATATTACCTCTCGACTGGGCATCCATGGCATTTAATATCTTGGCAACAAGTGACAGATTGTCGGTCATGCTGTCAAAAATAGCTGCGGCCTCCTTAGGCTTCATTTTGGAATATGTCTGGGCATAATCCTTAATTTCATCATCCTGTTCAAGCTGTTCACACACCTGTTTATATAAGATTTCTGCATTGGCAGGATCTACCTGCTCGTAGAATTTCTTATATTCTTTTATATCGGGTGCTTTATCTGAAAAAACAACCTCCTCATATTATTTTTTTTTTCCTCCTCAAAGGCTGCCTGCTCCTCCTTATAGGTGCTCAAATCCTGTATCTGGGCATTTAAATCATTGATTGTCTGGGCATCTGCCTGATTCTTGCTATTGGCATCATCCAATTGCTTTTCGAGCTCCTTAATTCTCGAAACCGCATCGTCCAAATTTGTGTAGCCTGCGGTCTCTGTAGACTCAGATGCAGTGATATTGCCGGAATCAGGAAGTATCTTACTTAGTACAGGCACATCCTTTAGTGCCGGCGCAAGCACAGTCGAGCCAAAGCCACCCACATCTGCTTTTACAAAAACTGCAAATATTCCAAGCCATATTGCAATAATAAGTATAGTAACAAGCACCATGACTATCTTGCTTGAGACAGAATCACTGTCATCATTTTCTGCATCGGGCTTATCGGCTTCATGATTCTTCTTTGCTTTCTTAGCCGCCTTTTTAGCGGCTTTTTCTTCCATTTTCTTTTCTTTTTTTTGTTTTCTTAGTATCCTTGGTTGATTCTGCTTCGTTTAGTTCTGCCATATTTCCTCCGGACTACGAATTATAGGTAAAAAGCTCACAAGCTGGTCTATCTCTTTGGATTCGTTGTCTTTTTCCTCTTTTTGAAAATCCTCAAATTTCTTATCGCGCAGCTTCTCATGCGTCTTACGCTCTTTCATAAGCTCATTCAATGCCACTCTTTTAACCTCCAGCATATCCTCCGCTTTCTTTACATTCATAAGCTGTGTGCGGATAGCCGATTTGAGTGAATTTATGTTTTTTTGCAAATATTAATTTCAGATATATTTAAGCTGCCTGAAAGCTGTTCCTTAAGAGCAGCTTCATAGACTGCACGCTTTTTAAACAGCTCTTCGAGCTTTTTTTTTTCAATCAGATAAGCACGGTTTGCTTCCGAAAACTCGTTCTTTGCCTGTGTTTCAAGCTTTATTTTTATATCAAGTATATTTTGCATGCTGTATTTGAATTTTCCCATACTACTCGAACACCTTCTCTAAAAGCTCAAGTTCCTCTTCAAAGCTGAATTTCTCATCTGTTCCCTGACAAAGGAATGAGTTAACAGCACCAATTTTTTGAATAGCATAGTCGATATCTGGATTTGAGCCGTTTTTGTATGCACCGATATTGATAAGATCCTCAGCCTCCGTGTATGTGGCTAGCACGTTTTTAATCTGCCGGCGAGATTTTGTGCTCCTTAGTTGCTATAGCACTCATAACTCTCGAAATACTCTGCAGTACATCAATAGCCGGATAATGATTTTTATGCCCCAGCTTTCTATCGAGCATGATGTGGCCATCCAAAATAGAACGCGCCGTATCTGTAATAGGCTCATTGAAATCATCTCCATCGACAAGCACAGTGTACAGCCCTGTGATAGAGCCTTTATCAGCTCTTCCTGCTCTCTCTAAAAGCTTTGGCATCTCAGAATACACACTTGGTGGATATCCTCTCGTCACAGGCGGCTCTCCGGATGCCAGTCCTATCTCTCTTTGAGCCATGGAAAAACGTGTCAGTGAATCCATCATCAAAAGCACGTCTTCACCCTTGTCACGAAAATATTCAGCGATGCTTGTAGCTGTCTTTGCAGCCTTGTTTCTTATAAGAGCCGGCTTGTCAGAGGTTGCAACTACTACAACAGAGCGTGCCATACCCTCAGGGCCAAGATCCCTTTCTATGAACTCTCTAACCTCCCTGCCTCGCTCTCCAATCAGGGCAATTACATTGATATCTGCCTTTGTGTTGCGGGCAAACATACCAAGAAGAGTACTTTTACCGACTCCTGAGCCTGCAAAAATACCGATACGCTGTCCCTTGCCTACTGTGATGAGGCCATCTACTGCCTTCACTCCCAGAGGAAGCACATCACTGATAATTTCTCTGGACATCGGATCAGGTGGCGGTGCTTCTATCGGATATTCACTGTCAAGCTTAAGGTCTTTTTCATCACAGTCAGTTACACGGCCTATTCCGTCAACTGTATGGCCTAAAAGCTCATCACCGACAGCTACCGTGAGAGGATGTCCTGTATTTTCAACTATACAGCCGACACCGACTCCCTCCACATTGTCAAACGGCATCAGAATAATATGTGAATCTTTAAATCCTACCACCTCAGACATGACATAATCCCTGCGTTCCTTGTCAAGAAAAAATCATGCAAAGATCATTGAGCTTAGCCTTGGGACCAATTGATTCTATCGTAAGACCGACAACCTTGTCCACCTTGCCAAAGCATTTATAGTACTCACCGCTTTTTAATTGTAAATACTTTTGTGCTACCTCTAACAATTAAAATCCCTTTCTTCCAACACTCATACAGCTATATCAGCTGCAAAGTGAGCGTATATCCTTCACCAGATTGTTGAGCTCCATATCAATTCCACAGTCAAACACTCCAAAGCTTGTCTCAATGAAGCAGCCGCTCGTGTCAAGATTTGCGTCATTTACAACCTCGATATCAATATCATTGCCTATGCGTTCCTGAATCTCATCCAAATGCGACATCATAAACTTATAGTTTGAATAAGCTACATGTATACGAAATTCTTTGCCCACCTCTATATTTGACATGGTATTTTCAACCAGATGAAACAAGATATCCTTTTTATCATCGAACTGTATTTTAAAGACCTTGTTAAAAACCTGAATTATTGCATCTATCAGATCTGATTCAAGCTCCTTTGAATAAGCATCATATTTTGATTTCAAAGAGCTTTCTTTATCTGAAAGCTCCTGTCTTAAAGATATTTCTTTTTCGTCAAACTCTCTCTGACACTCAGCCAGACCATCCTCATAGCCCTTTGACTTGTTATCAGCATATAGAATCTGTGCACGTTGTTTAGCCTCATCTAAAAGTCTTGAGGCCTCTGCCTTTGCTTTGTCCAATATGCTATCAGCCTCAAGCTTTGCTTCCTCTAAGAGCCTTTCCTTCTCAGCTGAAACATCTATTTCTGTGACTACAGCAGTATTTATGCCATCATTGAAGCCGCTCTCCTGCGTGTCCGGACTTAGCGATTTTGTTTTTTCTAAGCTGCTCTGTGCATCAGATGATATGCCTGTATAACTATCAGCGGGGCGACTTATGGAATCGGCAAAAATCTGCTTTATCATGGAATTGCTATTTATCACACGGACATTTTTATCTTCTCCGGCAACACGATACTGCTTTAATATATTAGACAACTATATCATCACCTCCGCCTCTTGAAATGACAATATCACCCGAATCCTCAAGCTTTCTGATAACAGCAACGATCTTTTGCTGTGCCTCCTCAACATCCTTCATACGTACAGGTCCCATGAAATCCATATCCTCTTTTATCATAGCGGCAAGTCGTTTTGAAAGATTCCTAAATATGACATTTTGTACTTCCTCTGTAGAACTCTTAAGTGCAAGCTCAAGATCCGCATTCTCCACATCGCGGAGCACTCTCTGGATAGACCTGTCGTCCAGGAGCAGGATATCCTCGAATACAAACATCTTCTTTCTGATTTCTTCTGCAAGCTCAGGTTCATCAACCTCAAGTGATTCCATAATACGCTTTTCTGTAGCACGGTCTACATTGTTTAATATATTGACGATAGAATCTATGCCACCGACAATTGTATAGTCCTGATTGACAAGAGATGAAAGCTTTCTCTCCAGCACTCTCTCGACCTCCTTTATGACATCAGGTGATGTTCTGTCCATCTGGGCGATACGTCTGGCAACATCAGCCTGCTTTTCCGGAGGCAAAGCACCGAGTATCATGGCAGCCTGTGAAGACGACAGATAAGAAAGAATCATGGCTATTGTCTGAGGATGCTCGTCCTGTATAAAATTAAGCAGCTGTGCAGGCTCAGTCTTTCTGACAAACTCAAATGGTCTGACCTGTAATGATGCTGTAAGCTTGGAAATAACTCCCTGAGCCTTTTCACTGCCAAGAGCTTTTTCAAGGAGCTCCTTGGCATAGCCGATGCCGCCCTCAGCAATATACTGCTGCGCGAGACACACCTGATAATATTCATCCAAAACAGATTCTTTATCCTGCGGAGAGACGCTTCTGGTGTTTGCTATTTCGAGTGTCAGACTCTCTATCTCATCTTCCTTCAAATGCTGGAAGATGGCTGAAGCCTTTTCAGGTCCAAGTGTAATTAAAAGAATAGCAGCTTTTTGTAAACCACTGTAATCATCTATCATATGTAACTACTCCCAATCCTCATTAAGCCAGTTACGCAACAGCTGCGCAGCCGCTTCGGGATTTTCATCAACAAATTTTTCTATCAGAAGACGTGTCTCCGTCTTCTCGTTATATCCAATATCCTCAAGAGGCTCATTATTCTCAGCAGTCTGTTCTAAAAGAGAATCTACAGACAGCTCCTCCTCTTTTGGCTCTTCCTCACTGCTTCTTGTGCTCTTAAATACCACAAAGCCAAGCAGTGCAAAAATAAGGACAGTGATTGCAATCTGTAAAATATCACTCAACGAACGCACGCCAGATGCCTTGTCAACAAACTCCGGCTGCTCATATACAAGGAATGAAATCTGTGAGATACCTGTTGCATTCTGCACGGAAGTTACAAGATCCTGGTCTACATCCGTCACCTTGACCGGATCTGCATGCTTTGCTTTGTATTCCTCCCAGCTTGTATCCTTGAGCTTTCCGTTCTTTTCAAGAGTGCTTTCATCATATACCTTATACCTGGTGGCAACTACGGTAATTGAAGATGAATCATACTTGATTGAGCCTCCATCGTTTTTACTTGTAGTGATTTTTTCATCATTTAAATACTTTTTGTCGTTATCTGTAATTGACGACTCTGATGGAGTGCCATCCTGCGTAGTGTATGTAGTATCATCGCTGTTTGAATCAGTTCCGGGAACCGCAGCCTGACCATTGGTTGCATCCGACTGGTAATTCGACTCACTGTCCAAAAGACCTGTATCGGTCTGTCCATCAGGCAGAGTGTAATTTTTCTGGGCTGTTTCTGTCTTACTGAAATCTATGTCCAGATTCATGCCAACTTCAATATTCGAGAAAATATTTGAGCTCTCTAAGGTCTTTTTTGACTTCATTTTTCACCTGCTCCTCCAGCTTTTGCTTATAAGAAAGCTGTGATGTCGCAAGACCTGCCGAGGTATCGGAATCTCCGCCCGAGTAAAGTACATTGGCCTTTTGTCGATGATAGTAATGCCCTTTGTGGTATCGTTTCCAAGAGCTGTTGCAACAAGACGTGCTATTGCGTAGGCCTGATCATCTGTAATCGAATCCTTAAGTCCAAGAGTGACAGCCGCAGTTGCCTCCTCTTTTGATTTAAGAATGGTACCATCCTTGTCAGGCATAGTGATATCAACGCTTGCTTCATTTACGTATGACTGTTTTTCCAGATGATCCTTAAGCTTATCCTCCAGATACACCTGATACTTTTTTCTGCTTATCAGCCTCGGTTGTTGAGAAGCTGCCGTCTGTGACATTGTCTATCGAGTACGCCTGCGCAGGGATGCCGTTATCACCCAGTGCCATAATGGCATTTACCTCATCTGATTTATTGACAAAAAACACAAGCTTGCTGTCCACCTCATAGCTTATATTGTTATCTTCAAGTACTCCCTTTATTGTGGAAGCCTCTGATGCACTCTGTGCCTCGACCAGCTCAACCTGTGTAGGTCTTGATATGACTACGCCAAGTATTACAAGAGCCACTATAACCACAGCTACTATGCTTATGAGCACGGAGCGCTGCTTAGTATTGAATTTTTTCCACCATGCAGTTATTTTATCCAAAATAGCCTTTAAACGTTCTGGCATTTTCTATTACTCCTTATATTGACATCTGCATAAGTTCTTTGTATGCGTCAATTATTTTATCCTTGACAGCAACAGTGTACTGCAATGCCACAGCCGCCTTTGTTTCCGCAACAAGCAGATCATGTGTATTATCAGACTCGCCAAGTGCAAATCTCACTTCCTCCTGCTCAGCTGCATTCTGCAGATCATTTGTCTCACCGATGCTTCCCATGGCAGCAGAAAGTACATCAGAAAATGAATCAGTCTTGTCAGTTTTCGTAAGAGAGGTATTATTAAAAAAAGATTTAATATCTCCTGTTGAAATTCCATTAATGTTTGAAATATCCATCAAAAAGCTCCTTTATGTATGTATCAGCCGGCTATTTGCCTATTTGTAAGCCATTTTGTGCCATTGACTTGCTTGCCTCAAAGGCAGTTGCATTGGCTTCATATGCACGTGTGGCATCTATCAGATTGGTCATCTCTGTGACTGTATTGACATTTGGATAAGAAACATAACCATCTGCATCAGCATCAGGATTTGATGGGTCATACTCCTTGATAAAATCAGTCGAATAATCTGATGTCACGCTGCTTACCTTTACACCGTTTCCAACAGCGGCCTTCTTTGATGAAGAGTATATCTGTGAAAAAGGTGTGACATTTTTTCTCGGAAAAAGTCACAATCTTTCTACGATACGGTGTGCCTTCCTTTGTGGACGTAGTGTTTACATTGGCAATATTCTGTGCAATGATATCTGTTCTGAAGCGTTCAGCCGTCATGCCGGACGCACTTATATTAAAAGCTTGAAATAATCCCATATCATTAAACCTCCATAATTACTACAGCACGCTCTTCATTCGTGAAAACTGCGAGCTTATGCTGCTTGTAAGTGCTTCATACTTAATCTGCTCAGACGCAAGCTCGACATTTTCAGTGTCTATATCCACGTTATTGCCATCCATCCTGTATGAATAATTGGAATGGTCTGTATATACATTGGCCGTCAGCTTTGAGGTATCAAGCTCACTTATTTTTTTATCAAGCGACTGATGCTTGCATCTGCCAAGCTCCTGTGACAGTACCCCTCAAAATTTAAATCCTTGCGCTTGTAGCCTGGGGTATCCACATTCGATATATTGTTTGCAAGTATAGCTTCTCTTTGGTAGCTTGCATCAGCCGCTTTGGTCAATACATTGACATAGTCAAAGGCTGTTGAGTTTATCATAAATATTCCTCCAATATACTTTTTGCATATTACAAAAAATACTACATAAGTACCCTAATATATATATTATAAAGTAAAATCGACAAAATACAAGATGTTTTTGTTGTTTTTTACATTATATTGTATTTTTTTGTCGACAGACGCACTATATATATGCCGAAAACATAGAAAAGACCTATGTTCTTTCAAACATAAGTCCTTAAAATATACTTAAATTTATTTACTTGTTTTTATTTCGGATTCTGTCAAGCTCATCAAAAACTACATCGTTTACTACTTTGATATATGTGCCCTTCATGCCGGATGAGCGTGATTCGATAACGCCTGCACTCTCAAACTTGCGAAGGGCATTTACGATTACCGAGCGGGTAATGCCTACTCTGTCGGCTATTCTGCTGGCAACAAGTATACCCTCATTGCCGTCAAGCTCATCAAAGATGTGAAGAATAGCCTCAAGCTCAGAATAAGAAAGTGTATTGATAGCCGAACGGACAATCGCTACCTTTCTCTTTTCCTCTTCATTCTCCTCATTCACGGATCTCATCATCTCAAGCCCAACCACTGTCGTGCCATACTCTGTAAGAATGATATCGTCAATGTCATACTCTCTGTCACTTCTGTACTCAAAAAGAGTTCCAAGCCTCTCACCGGCTATATCAATCGGTGTGATAATAGCCTTGTACATTCTTGTATCTTCACCAAAGCCAAGTGTCTCGAGGTTTACATTTTCCTTTGTTGAAAGTATGCCAAGAAGTCTTTCATTGAGCTCAGTGTCAATATAGCCACCAACCTCATCTACTATCAGTTCATGAAGCTCATCCACGCCTTTGCAGATACTTGAGCCAAGCACCTTGCCCTTTTTGCTGATTACAAGTATGTCTGAGTCGAGCACACCGGTGAGCACCTGACATATATCATTGAACACAACCTTTGATGAATTGTTGTTGTGAAGAAGCTTATTAATCTTACGTGTCTTATCTAATAATTGTACTCCCATTAATTGTTATTCCTCTCTTTCGGGCTTTTTATCTGTTACGTAGCCGCACTGCTCATCTGCGCAGGCAATCTTGTTTCCCTTTATAATCATATATCCTCCACAACGAGGGCATTTTTCTGCAACTGGTCTGCCCCAGCTCATAAAATCACACTCAGGGTTGTCAATACAGCCATAGTATTTTCTTCCCTTCCTTGTTTTCTTAAGCACAACATCCTTACCGCATTTAGGGCAATTGACGCCGATTTTTTCAAGATAAGGCATAGTGAATCTGCAGTCAGGAAATCCCGGACATGCCAAAAACTTGCCGTGAGGTCCGTATTTTATAACCAGATTGCGTCCGCACTCAGGGCAGATTTCATCTGTCACCTCATCATGTATTGTAACCTTCTCAAGCTCATTTTCAGCCTTGTCGATTGCATCTTTAAGATCAGGATAAAAATTCTCAACAACTGTCTTCCAGTTAACCTTCCCCTCTGCTACCGCATCTAAAAGTGACTCCATATTGGCTGTAAAATGCTCATCGACAATAGTAGGAAATGATTCCTTCATAATAGAATTAACAACCTCTCCTATCTCTGTCACATAGAGATTTTTACTCTCCTTGGTAATATAGCGTCTGGCAAGTATTGTAGATATTGTTGGAGAGTAGGTACTCGGACGTCCTATTCCAAGCTCTTCAAGCGTCTTTACCAAAGAAGCCTCAGTGTAATGTGCCGGGGGCTGGGTAAAATGCTGCTTAGGCAAAAAGCTCCTCAACTGTAAGAAGCGATTCTTCTGTCAGAGGATTTTTAAGAACAGGCTGCTTTTCTTTCTTTGCATCGTCTGCGGCAGTATATGCAAGCTCAAAACCATCAAATAACAGTCTTGAGGTAGCAAAGCTGAATACATAATCTCCGACTGAAAGCTTTACTGTAGTAGTCTCGTACTCGGATTTTGCCATACGGCTTGCAGTAAAACGCTTCCAGATAAGCTGATAAAGCCTGAACTGGTCTCTCGACAGTGACTCCTTAATCTCAGAAGGCACTCTGTTTATATCAGTTGGCCTGATTGCCTCATGGGCATCCTGGATATTTTTGCTGCTCTTCTTTGTTCCCTCACCGGTGGAAAGATATTTGTCTCCATAGCTTTTTGAAATAAAATCCTTTGCCATGGCCTCAGCCTCATCTGATACACGCACAGAATCGGTACGCAGGTATGTGATGATACCTACCGTACCCTGTCCCTTTATGTCTACTCCCTCATAGAGCTGCTGAGCTATACGCATTGTCTTTGAAATCGGAAAATTCAAAGCCTTTGAAGCCTCCTGCTGCAAAGTACTGGTCGTAAAAGGAAGCGGAGCTTTATTGCTGCGCTGTCCTTTTTAATATTTTGCACTTTGCAATCCTTTCCCTTTATTTCGTTAAGCACCTTATCCATCTCATTCTTTGAGGAAATGGCTATCTTATTGTCGCCCCTGCCGTATAGCTTTGCAGTGATCGGCTTCTTCTCACCCTCCACATCAACCGTGGCATCAAGGCTCCAGTACTCCTCAGGGATAAATGCATTGATTTCATCCTCCCTGTCACAGATAATGCGAAGTGCAACAGACTGCACTCTTCCCGCACTAAGCCCTCTCTTAACCTTGGCCCAAAGCAGCGGACTGATTTTGTAACCTACTATACGATCCAAAACTCGTCTGGCCTGCTGTGCGTCCACAAGATCCATATCTATTTTTCTTGGATGCTTTAATGATTCCTTGACAGCATTCTTCGTGATCTCATTAAAGCTGATACGGCTGACATCCTTGCCCTCAAGTTTAAGTGCGTGAAGCAGATGCCATGAGATGGCTTCTCCCTCACGGTCCGGGTCAGTTGCGAGATATATCTTATCGGCCTTCTTAGCCTCCTTGCGAAGCTTAGCGAGTATTTCACCCTTTCCGCGGATTGTGATATATTTTGGTTCAAAATCTCCGTCCACATCTATTCCAAGGCTGCTCTTTGGCAGATCCCTCACATGACCGTTTGATGCCATTACCTCATAGTTCTTTCCCAAGAATTTCTTTATAGTCTTTACTTTTTTGCAGGCGACTCTACGATAACCAGATATTTAGCCATTATAAACTCCTTATATAGTAATTTGGAATTGTCTCCTTAACAAATCCTTTTTGTATAAGATCTTCTAACACTTCAAATAGTTCCGATAATTCATACGGCACTTTTTGAGACAATGTCCCGATTGCGATAGGACAAAAATCGAGTAAACTATACACCAATGCTTCTTTTTTATCAAGTATATTTTTTCTGAAATCCATCTGTGTGCACTCTGTAACCCCAGTCATTGTAATGTCTGAGACAAATTCATCAATATTATAAATAATGCCTGCGCCCTGCTTTATCAGGCTGTTGCAGCCGTAGCTTAAGGTGTCGGTGATACGCCCCGGAATGACATATACGTCCTTTCCCTGCTCCATTGCAAAATCAGCCGTAATCAGTGAACCGCTTCTCTTTTTTGCCTCAACTATAACTACTATATCGGATAACCCGGAAATTATTCTGTTTCTCATCGGAAAAAACATCTTTTGCGGGTCGGTGCCCGGCATAAGCTCGCTGATTATGCCTCCGGAGACCTTTATTTTATCATACAGAAAGCGGTTCTCTTTCGGATAACAGGTGTCTGCTCCGGAGCCAAGAACTGCATATGTATTTCCACCAGCCTCCAGACACCATATGGGCATCTCTGTCTATTCCTCTTGCCATGCCGCTGATTATCTGTATCCCCTGCCTTGAAAGTGCTGCTGCCAGTACCTTTGCCACCTCGCAGCCATATGCGCTTCTGCCCCGTGCTCCGACTATAGCGACACTTTTTCTTGATTTGTCGGGAAGAGCGCCTATGTAAAAAAAGACTATACGGCGGATTATGTATATTTCTAAGCTTGTCCGGATAAGCCTCATCCTCCATTGTTACAAAGCCGATATCCTTCTGCTGAAATAATATCCACTCCTTCTCTACGTCATAGGAAGCTCTTGATCCAAGGATTATTTTTCTGTCATCATCTGTGAAAAACAAAATATCAAAAAGCTCACTCTTTGGCATAAAAAACAGCTTTTCTGCCGTTATACTGCAATCATGCAGAAGCTTTTTTTTCTTCGCATTGCTTATATCTGTAAGGCATGTAAGCCAGTATTTGAACTTCATGATACAGCACCTCCCCAGAACTTCTCATTGATGCTTCTGTAGCATATAGCTTCGTTGAGATGCTTTGTCTTTATGTTTTCACAGCCGTCCAGATCAGCTATTGTACGTGCAACCTTAAGTATCTTGTGGTATGTGCGTGCCGTCAGTCCAAGCTTGTCAAACATATTTTCCATATAGCTTTTCTCTCGACTGCCGAGGAAACAGTATTTTTCCAGCTTGTCAGTTGATATTTTTGAATTATACGAAAAGCTCTCACCTTTAAACCTTTCTTTTTTGAAGCTCGTGGCAGTGCATAACACGCTTTCTTATGTCCGCAGATGATTCATTGGATGTAGTACTGTTTATATCCTCAAAGCTAAGTGGTGACGCCTCCACACATATGTCAATTCTGTCTATTATAGGCTGTGAGACCTTATCAAAATATCTGCGCAGAGTCGGCTCTGAGCAGCGGCACCTTTGCATATCGGGATAATAGCCGCAGCTGCATGGGTTCATCGCACCAAAAAGCAGAAAATTAGCCGGATAAGTCACGTTTCTGCCGGCTCTTGAAAGCCTGATGCAGTGCTCCTCAAGTGGAGCCCTGAGCAGATCCAGCAGGCCGCCCTTAAACTCAGCGAGCTCATCCAAAAACAAAACTCCATTGTGTGCAAGCGATATCTCGCCCGGATTAATTCTCGTTCCTCCGCCGATTAATGCGGCCTGGGTGACAGAATAGTGGGGATTTCTGAATGGCCTGTTGTCTCTTAAGGAGCTATCATTGTCCAAAAGACCGCAGATGCTGTATATTTTTGACAGCTCAAGCCTCTCATTTTCACTAAGAGGAGGCAGAATGGACGGCATACGCTCTGCTATCATTGTCTTGCCTGCACCGGGAGGTCCGACAAGCAGTATATTGTGCATACCACCCGCAGCCACCTCACATGCTCTTTTAATAAATTTCTGTCCGTTGACATCACAAAAATCGGCATGTTTTTCATCCATTTGCAGCTCATGTACCATGCCGGTTTTCTGACACGTAAATGCTGCCTCATCAAAATGTACAATTACATCATTTAAATGGCTTATCCCAAATATTTTTGCACCGCAGACGAGTCTGCCTTCATTTTCATTCTGCTTTGGAATAATAAACTTTCCAATGCCTTTGTTGTACTCATCAAATACAATCGGCAGAATACCGCTGACCGGCAAAATTTCACCGTTTAGATTTAGCTCGCCTGCCAGTGTGCAGTCCTTTATGCTATCAGCGTCAATCACCCCCATAGCTGTTAAAATAGCAACAGCTATAGGCAGATCAAAGCCTGTTCCGGTCTTTTTAATATTTGCAGGCGATAAATTTACTGTGATACGCTTGGCAGGCAAAACAATGCCAACGCTGTGCAGCGCTGTTTTAACACGTTCCTTTGCTTCTCTCACCTCTGAGGTAAGATTTCCAACCATATCAAAAACAGGCATACCGGTTGAAATATCAACCTCCACCTGTACCGGAATCGCACTGATTCCATCCAAAACAGCCGTTCTGACTGTACTGTACATATATACTCCTATTCCAATTGGGGTAAATGCATAGACAAATGCACAAAAGACATGGCTCTATGATAACATATTTTTGCCTTTTGTAAACACCTATTCGAGCAGTTTTCGTAATTTTTTCAAACCGGCCTTTTCAATTCTTGAAACATATGACCTCGAAATGCTGAGTGTTTTAGCAATCTGTCTCTGTGTCAGCTCTTTTTTCATCGTCAAGGCCAAAGCGTTTCGTAATAATATAATATTCTCTGTCCGATAAAACGTTTCTCATATTTTGCCTTAAAATCTTAAGCGACTCAGATACCTCTATATCCGATACCACATCAGATTGTCCATTCTCAATCACATCCACCAGATGAATCTGGTTTCCCTCCTTGTCAGTGCCTATAGGTTCAAATATGGACACATCCCCCGGCTCTTTTTACGGCTTCTAAAGTGCATCAGAATCTCATTTTCGATACATCTGATTGCAAAGGTCGCAAAACGATTTCCGTAATCAGCCTTGAATGATGACACTGCTTTTATCAGTCCTATAGTACCTATGGATATGAGCTCCTCCATCTCATCCTCGCTTACTGCATATTTTTTTGTAACATGTGCCACAAGGCGCATATTGTGTAATATAAGCTCATCCTTAGCTTCTTTATCATTTTGAGCCACTTTTTTCAGACATTCCGTCTCACGTTCTAAACTAAGAGGTGATAAAAATGTATTCACATAGCACCCTGTCATTATTTGCTTATAATATATTATGTTCAAATCTGTATTTTGTGATATAATCTTTGCCATGAATAGACAAATAGACTACAAAATCAATGAAAATGATACAGGAAAAACAGTAGAAGGCTTTTTGAAGGAGCGTGGCTACACACATCAGGTGCTTGTCAGGCTGAAGCAGACAGACCATGGCATACTAAGAAACGGTATATGGGCCTATACAAATGAAAGGCTGTGTAAGGATGATTTAATCACAGTCCAAATTGTCGAAAACGAATGCTCTGATAATATAGCACCTGTAAATCTGCCTCTTGATATAGCATACGAGGACGATGATATCATCGTAATAAACAAGCCGTTTGAGATGCCTGCCCATCCCTCCGCCGGAAACCATGACAACACGCTTGCAAATGCGCTCATGTACTATTATGGCAGTCAGAATAAGCCGTTTGTATACAGATGCATAAACAGGCTTGACAGAGATACCACAGGGCTTACAATTGTCGCAAAGCATGCACTTGCAGGCGGGATACTTGGCAACGCTGTCGCAAAGCGTGCCATCCACCGGACATACTACGCCGTCTGCAGTGGGTGTACACCTGCATGCATGCGCATCAGTGCTCCGATTGCAAGAAAGGATGCTTCCACAATAGAGCGGTGTGTTGATTTCAAACGCGGTGAAAATGCAGTAACCGACTTTATCAGAATCAAATATAACCCGGATAATAATTTATCGCTTGTCAAGCTAAGACTTCTTACCGGACGCACTCACCAGATACGGTTCCATATGAAGTATATCGGTTTTCCACTGATAGGTGACTTTTTATATAATCCGGACTATACATATATATCCAGACAAGCACTGCACTCAGGGCGTCTTGTTTTCACGCACCCTGTCACAGGACAAAAAATGAACCTCATATCTGATATTCCATCAGACATGAAGTCCCTGTTCTAGTTGATTTATTTTATCCTTTTCGTATGGGATATGTCCTTTTAAAACCTCTTTTTTTATGTAGCTGTAAGTATATTCTTCTCCCTTTACAGAGAGCATGACAAGCAGATACTCAAGCATTGCTTTTGTATCGGGATGAATCATGTAGTGATCCACGCTTTTTTCATAGTATTCCAGTGCACTTTTGTCGGTGTACTTTTCTTTCTGATAGTTTTTGAGGCGCTTACACGGTCTATAAACATCTCGCAGACATACCTTATGGGCATTTTCATACCCTCCATTTTTTGTATGTGTTTTATCGTCCCCCGGCTTTGAAACAGCATAGTCAATCCAGTACTCCAGGTGATGCTTATTGCGTCCCTTGTGATGAAGCCACGCAGATGAATAGCCCCTGTCGGCTCTCTCCGCATTATTCGGGCTCATATACCCCTTGTAATACCTGCAGCCGACAAGAAACTCAGTCGGTGAATATTTTGACATGTCATGAAGAAGTCCCTGTTTATAAAGCCCCTATCCTAAAGCACCCCTGCATGACTAAAATCTTGTGATGTGTAATTGTTATAAAATGTCTTATTTCTTTCATATGTCTATCTGCCTATGAGGATGTATACCGACTGCGGTGAGACATCTGCATACTGCTGGTTTTCACACAGCACCGGAGTGTCATAAAACGGTTCTTTGAGCGTAGAATCGCAGGCTGCATACCATTTCATTCCTTTCTTTAGCTTAGGAAGAGCTAACTTCTCCCTGGATGAATAAAAATTATAAGCTACGTATACATAGTCTTTGTTCACTTCATTGTAATCCCCACAGTACATCACACCTACACAGCTTTGTGGCATCACACTCGCCTATCCAGGCATTCTTGCAGTGGTAGGACAAATCAGGATACCCAACAGCCTTGTAATCGCTGAATTTAAACGGCTTTGGACAGGAAATAACAGGATGCTCATCCCTGAATTTGATAAGTCTGGTTAAGAACCTGATGTTTTCCCTTCTGCTATGCTCATTTGACCAGTTCACCCAGCCTGTAGGGTTGTCCTGACAGTAAGCATTGTTGTTGCCATCCTGTGAATTACAGATCTCATCACCTGCCATAATCATAGGCACTCCCTGTGCCAAAAACAAAAGAAGCATGGCATCCTTCCACTTAAGTTTTTCTTATCTCACGGATAAACCTCTTTCGCGAAGGACCCTCACAACCGTAATTATTGCTGAAATTCCATGAAGGACCATCAGCATTTTTTCTCACCATTGGCCTCATTGTGGCGGTCATTGTACATGAATAAATCGCTCAGGGTAAAACCGTTATTGCTTGATATATAGTTTATAAATCCGACATTCTCCCCCTGCTTTTTTTCTGCTGGTTTAAAAGCTCATACATATTGCAGTTTATATGGTTTAACATCATACGCGCCGCAAACTGGTACTCCTCCTTGTCAATATAGAGATTTTCATATGTCCTGTTTTGCGGTACAACCGACATATCAAAGCCATCATAGAGTATCTTTGTCCGGCTAAGGAGAGCATCCTGCACAATCGCAGTAACAGGCAGCCTGTCCCCAAGCAGCTTAAAACCATCTACATGAAAGCTCATGACCCAGTATCTGAGCGCATCGAGTATCAGATTGTGGTCAGTTCTGTCCGGAAAATACATCTCTACGATACATTCCATGCCATTTTTGTGCAGCCTTTCAACGAGACGCCTAAGCTCATTGGAGGCCTCTGAAGCGTCACTGGCATATGATGCTTTTACGGCAAAATAATTGCCGTAGGTATAGCCCCATAAATTGACCTTGTCATTTTGCTTGTCGGTGTGCACACTTTGCTCATCCTTTAAGGAATACCTCGGCTTTGCATATTCCGGAATATCGTGCTTTACAGGGATTGTCATTTCTTCAAACTCGTATACAGGCATGAGAAGAATTGAAGTAAAGCCTAATTTCTTGATGTAATTTATTCTGTCCGATACAGCCTCAAAGGTGCCCTTATGCTTTTTGTTCCCTGAAACATCCATGGAAAAGCCTCTCACATGAAGCTTATACAGCTTCATCCTATCCCGTGTGATCTCAGGAAAGCTGTCATATTTCCAGTCAAAATCACTACTGTCTATCCCGCATGCTATTTCGTAGTCATTATCACTTCTTGTTTTATCATTCCATTTTTCTCTGCCGAAAATTCTTGTGGCATAAGGATCTATGCACCTTTTTCCATTAATTCTAAAATAATATGCATACTCATTCCCGCAAAAACCATGAAGTCTCACAGAGTAAAGTGAGCCGGTCGAATACTCGGCAGGTATATCAATCACACAGGCGGTATTTCCCGATTTATCAAGTAAAACAATGCTGCATTCATCCTCTTTTTCTGCTGCAAAGGTGAATACTGCACTATCCTCCTCAATATAAGCACCTGTTTTTAAAAAGTTTCCCTTTGTTAATCGAAAATTCATGCAACACCATCCAATCAATAATTCTAGTATTTATTTATTATACTAGTTTTGACTTTTTTTTTGTATAGAATAATTTGATATAATATAATAGTTACTTTAGATTACTATAAAGAAAGAGGTACAATATGGCAGAAAAAGCAACACCTGTTACACCTGATGAGGCAGACGATATCCGCGTAACACTTGATCTGGACAACGGAAGTGTCGAATGCAAGATTATCACCATTTTTGATGCAGATCACAAGGATTACATAGCTCTTCTACCGTTAGACAAAAATGGCAACGAGAATGAGAGCGGCGAAGTGTATCTGTATCGCTATTTCGAGGACGAGGAAGGTCTTCCGAGAATAGAAAACATCGAATCCGACGACGAGTACGAGGCTGCTGCCGACAGATTCGATGAGCTTTTGGATGACGAAATGTTTGATGATATTTAATCATCTCTACTATTATTTTGTCTAAGTTCTTTACTTTCACGGACAAACCTGGAGGCTTGGGCTGATTTATCGTTTACCGACTTGACCGAGTAAACAGACAAGCTTGTCTTGGCACGGGTCATGCCGACATAAAACAGCCTTCGCTCCTCCTCTACGTCCTTTTCAAGCACAGCCTTTTTATACGGCATTATCCCTTCATTTGCATCAATTATATACACGTTTTCAAATTCAAGCCCCTTTGAGCTGTGAAGGGTTGCAAGTGTCACGGCATTAGGGTCACTTTCTTTCGATAAAGCCATAAGCTTCATCTGCTTTGTATATTCCCTTATATGCTCATACCACTCTTCATATGTAGCAAAGCCCTTGGCTCCTGACTGGATTTCATCCAGTATATCAAACAAATCCTCTTTATTTATATTTCGATACTCGGCATATTCAGCTAAAAAGTCGTCATAGCCAATCCCTCTTCTGATATAGTTTATGCTGGCATATGGATTCATCCGGCTTATAAGCTTCATGTCATACTCAAGCTTTTCTATCCGCTCAGCTATCCACGGCTTCTCATCAAACAGCTTAATCCATTCATCAAATGCCACAGTTGCATCACACAGGCTGTCTCTTGACAGATACCGCTTAGGTCTGTTCATAATCTGCAAAAAATCAGCTCTGTCTCTGCTGCCCCTGCAATTCTTTGGTATGTAAACAAGTCTCTGGCAATCCAGTGCTCATATATATTAGGTATATTATCCTTGGTTTTGAATGGGATATTATAGCTCATAAGCTGCTCTATAAGCTGTCTTGGCTGGGTATTTGTCCTGAAAAGTACGGCAAAGTCGCTGAATACAGCTCCTGCCTTTATCTTTTTATCTAAATCGCGTATAAGAAAAATATTTTCATCTCTTCTGTTTTCAAAATCAGCAAACGTAACAGGCGCCTTTGACTTGCTTGCCGCAATGATTTTCTTATCAAATCTCTCCCTGTTGTGCGAAATGAGATTCAGCGAGGCCTCCACTATATATCTGCCACATCTGTAATTAGTATCTAAAAGGATTCTTTTTGCATTCGGATAGTCCTTCTCAAACCCAAGCATTATCTCAGGCTTTGACCCTCTGAAGCGGTATATTGACTGGTCATCATCTCCTACAATAAACAGATTATTCTGTGGAGCGGCAAGCATTTTTATAATCTCATACTGCAGACGGTTAATATCCTGAAACTCATCAATCAGTATGTATTTATACTTGTTCTGCCACAATGCCAGTATATCAGGTCTTTCCTTAAACAGCTCATAAGTATACGAGAGCATATCATCAAAATCAATAAGCCTGTTTTCCTTAAGCCTTGTCTCATATTTTTTATATATATCCCTGAATATTTCCTCACCACACACTCCAGAGTAGAAATTTTCTATATCAATGCGGCTGTTTTTAATCAGACTGATTTCAGCAAGTAAATTGCCTATAAACTCATTCTCATCCTTGTATTCAAGGCGGTAGTAGGATAAAATTTCCCTGATAAAGCCGTATCTCACAGACTCATCTGCAATATTGGCACTTGTAAAGCGATATGCATATTTGAGTATCGTAAAAAGACAGCATGAAAAGTACCAAAAGATACGTTCACCCTCTCGTCTTTCATCAGTGAATTAAAACGCTCCTTCATCTCATTTGCAGCAGCCTTGGTAAAGGTGATAACTAAAATCTCAGAAGGCTTCACATGATGCTTTGTTATTAAGTTTTTAGTCCTGTGTGTGATAACTGCGGTCTTACCGGAACCCGGTCCTGCTAAAACAAGCATAGCGCCATCCTTGTGTTCGATGGCGCCAAGCTGGGCTTTGTTAAAATTCATAAAATACCCTTTGTTAATAGATTAGTTATTAGAAAGCTTTTCTATGCCTTTCTTAATTCTGGCTATAGACTCCTCTTTGCCAAACACCTCCATAAGCTCTGTAGCTCCGCCCGGTGTCATCTGCTTGCCTGAAACAGCGGTACGGATTGGCCACATAACATAGCCTATCTTATATCCCTTTTCTGTAGCATATGCCTTAAGAGTCTCAAAAAGTGCATCATTTGAGAAATCATCACAGCTTTCAAGAATAGGAACTACATCGTTTAATACCTCAAGTGATGTCTCTGGGTTTGTCTTCATCTTCTTGTGAGTATACATTGCAATATCATAATCCGGAAGTTCTTCAAAGAAATCAATATGTTCCTTGATATCAGGGAATATCTCAATACGTGTCTGGACCATTCTTGCTATCTTCTTAAGGTCATAATCCTTTGTGACAACCTCCTTAATGTATGGCAGTGCCATCTCATAGAATTTGTCAAAATCAAGCTTCTTTATATACTCTCCGTTCATCCATTTAAGCTTTGTGAAGTCGAATACAGCAGGTGATTTGCTCATATGATGATAATCAAACTTCTCAACAAGCTCAGGAAGTGACATGATCTCCTGATTGTCTGAAGGACTCCAGCCAAGAAGCGCTACAAAGTTTACAATAGCCTCTGTAAGGAATCCCTGATCCAGTAAATCTTCAAAGGATGAGTGACCGCATCTCTTTGAAAGCTTATGATGCTCCTCATCTGTGATAAGCGGACAGTGTATATATTCAGGTATATCCCATCCAAATGCTTCATAAAGACGGTTATACTTAGGGGATGATGAAAGATACTCGTTTCCTCTGACTACATGTGTGATGCCCATCAGGTGATCATCTACTACGTTTGCGAAATTGTATGTAGGATATCCGTCAGATTTGATAAGAATCATATCATCAAGCTCTGCATTATCTACTGTGATATCTCCGTAAATCTCATCCTCAAATGTGGTTGTGCCCTCTGTAGGGTTGTTCTGTCTGATAACATATGGCTTGCCGGCCGCGAGATTTGCCTCAATCTCCTCCTTTGACAGGTGTAAGCAGTGCTTGTCATATATAGAGATTTCCTTGCCTGCAACAGTTGTCTTAAGACTGTCAAGACGCTCCTTGTCACAGAAACAGTAATATGCCTCGCCTTTTTCGATAAGTTCCTTTGCATACTTCATGTAGATACCCTGTGCCACACGCTCACTCTGCACATATGGACCGCATCCGCCATCCTTGTCAGGTCCCTCATCATGGACAAGTCCTGTCTCTTCTGAGTGTCCTGTTTATAATATCAACAGCACCCTCCACCTGGCGTACCTGATCTGTATCCTCTATACGGAGAATGAAATCACCGCCCTCATGCTTTGCAATCAGATAAGCATACAGTGCTGTTCTTAAATTTCCGACATGCATTCTTCCTGTAGGACTTGGTGCAAATCTTGTTCTAATCTTACTCATTTTAAAATGTGCTCCTCTATATTAATATTTTTTAGTCATTTTTCAATTTGAAATTATATAACAATATGGAAATTTTATCAATCCTCAGATTGAACTTCCATATCAAGCTCTGCGATTTTATTTAAAATTCTGTTTACCTCGTGGATTCTGTCACCAAGCTCGCTCCTGTGTGATAAAATCTCGCGCCTTAGCCTGGTTATAGTCTCCACATTGCAGGACATCCTGCCCCTTAATTTTTGTCTCCTGACTATAAGTTCATGCTTCTGCTCAACCATCTCCTTATGATCCACAATAGCGTTTGTGTAGTTGAGCCATACTCTGGCATCGTAGAAGTCATTTTTACTAAGCACCGAAACAAGCTTTTTGCTGTTGTATTCCAGATCCTCGTTTGTCCTTCTGAAGCGCTCCTTGTCTTTTACAGCAAGAAGATACTGCTCATAGTTGTATACAAATTCCTTTGAATTCTTCACATGATACTTCTCGTATGTGTAGTCAACAGCATTTTTTATACTTACATACTTGATCTTCACTCTGTTTTCAAGAGCTACTGCTTTATTTTTGGATGCTGCAGCGCTTTTTTACTTCATCTGAATAGCTTTGATATGTCAAAAGCACAAACGAGCCTGCAACCGCTGAAAGAAGTGCCCCGATAAGCATAAAGATAGTGGTATCGGCTCCATATACAATCTGCATCAGCGTGCATACAGCTACCACTACAGCAAAAAATACCACTAAAAGCACTGCGTACACCCTAAATACCCGCTGTCTGCTTTTGGCATATTCACCATCTATATCGAACTGCACTTTTTCTCCCTCGAGATACCTCAGGTCTTTATTTATTACATCCAGACTGCTTTCGTTTTTTTCAAGACGCTTTATTGCCCGCGGAATCTCATCCTCCAGCTGCTGCATCTGCGCATACTGGCTGTCTGATATGCGGTTTTTGGTCTTTAAAAAATCACTTCTGGTCTTTTCGAGTGTCAATATGTTTGCAGCCGCATCATTCATGGTCTTTTTATCTGTTTCTGACATATTTTCCATCCTTTCTATGTCAGTCAGATAATTTGTGACAAGCGCATACTCTGTTCTGTTATCCTCGAGCTCTCTGGCGGCCTCAACCATCTGTTCACATATTTCAACTACATTGAACCCTTTAGTACTCTCATCCGGTATACTCTCAATATGTAATTGTGTATCATCGGTCTTTTTTTTTGCGTTTAAATAACATGTGCCCTGTAATCCTCTTTGTATTTCAAAATTGTTTCTTTTGGTCTGCCCTCATCGCAACCATCTGAAGCTTCTGCATATACGCCCTTTAATACGTTGTCCAGATTATTTATTTCCTGCTCTGTAACACTATATTCCCTGACAATACGGGCATATCCTATGTCGTTATTATCAAGCTTATAGGCATATAGACAAGACCACAGTGATTTTCTGTCCCCATTTTGCCTGAAAGCCTCAAGATATAAATCCGCTGCTATATCAAACAAAAACAGCTGCACATAGGCTGTAGCCAGATTATGATATATGTTTCCGTACAATACACGCTCAGTATGCTTTGCATCCTCACATGACAGCAGCTTTTTGTATTCAAAAATTGCTGCAGTGTACTTTTTTTCTCCATCAGTCTGTCTGCCCTGATTTTCAAGCACTCAAACTCGCTCTTTTCCTCGAGCTCCTTAAGTGCATCATGTGTGTTCTTAAGCTCCTCCTTAGTGCAGTAGCCGCTGTACTCAAGCAGCTCAGTCACAAAAGCAGACAGTCTGCCGTTTGTGGATATAATGGTTCTAAGATGCATGGCAAGCTTTGGCAGATGTGCATGGTTTTCAATCCAGGTGCACAGCTCAAGACTCATGAAGTCATCATCCAAAAGATATGTATTGTTGATTATATAATAATTAAGCTCCTCTATCGAGTAAACATTTATAGACACACCCTCTATGTAATAGGGCATGGCTGCTATAGCTTCATTACACAGTAATAATTCTCCCATATGCCCTCCTACATAGTCATCTCATAGTGCCAGACTTTGCCCGAGCTCATAAATATTTCGCCAAAGCCTAAATCCTTAATCTCTATATCTATCCTATCATCAGATACAGGTGTCGCCGTAATTCTGATGCGTGTAGCCCTATCCGGCCTAGGCGTCATATCCGTAAGTCTTAGTGTCTCAATCTTTGCCTCCCTGCTTTTAGGAAGCTGCTTCCAGAAATCCACCTCATAAGAGCCTGAAATTATAACCTCACACTGCCCCTTTGATTCAAACCAGTTGCTTCCGGCACTGATAAGATTATAAAACGACAGTTCTCCCTTATCATGTACCTTAAGGCCCAGATTGAACTTCATCTCATTCTCGCCCATATATACAAAAGGCCATTCTGCTTCCTTATCCCTAGTGGCTGCCGCATAGCATGCTCCCTTAGTAAAGAGGTTATTGCCCATGAACACTCGTCTGCCCTTGCACAAAAGTGCAACAGACTGTTTCATCCAGCCCTCAGCAAACGTATCTCCCACGAGAAAGACCGTTGAGATAATCTGATTCTTAAAGCTCTCATTTATTATATCCAAAAAGCTTTTGTCCTTATCATTTTTATCCAGAGTATAGCTTATGCTTTCATCTATAGATACTACCTGTGGCGTTGTGCGAAGATCCCTCTTTAGGGAATAAAAAAATATACTCTCCTTTTCCTGCATAAACATCACCACATCATGAAGCCACAGTGAATTGTCCTGGTTCAGTGCAAAATAATAAAAGCTCTCCTTTCGGTCTATGACCGTAAGCTGTCTGGAATTTATGCCAAGCCTGACCGCCATGCCATAAAACATGCTCACGTTCTCCTTTGTCAGCCTGTCAACACATATAACAAGCCGGTCAAAGGATGAAGGATTACCAAGCTTGGATGGCAGTTCCATAACCTTTTTAAGAAACAAGGCCAAAAGCTCCTCTGCCATAAATGAATCATCATCAATGACTATTTTTTCACTATTCAATGCTCTCTTAAGCAGCTGGTCAATACACACCATCTCACCGCTTTTAGAGAGTTTTCTTGCCTCATCTCCATAATACCATTTGCCAATGCTCTTACGGCGTGCAAGTACAAGAGGAATCTGAAACTCCTCACTGCCCGCAACAGTGCTGACAGTCTCCGGCTCTTTCATATTCTGTTGAAAAAAAACTAACCATAGCATAGCTGTCATTTAAGTCTATGCCTATATAGTATGAATTGCCATTATGTCCCATTATAAATCCTCTTAAATCAGCTTAAACAGCTGCTTAGTCGCAGCATCCAGCCTTTTATATTCGTCTATATTGCTCTTTAAGGTTGTCTCATCAGACAGTGTATCTGAAATTATCATCTCATTAATCAGATTATAGCGGCTGTGATCATTGTCACCCGGTATATTGTTGCATGTAAGACGATTGCTCTCCTTCACCTCTATGCTGTTGTCATGCTCCTCAGTAATATAATACCTGATCAGCTCACCGAAAAATATGACAAATGTCTTTACGTATATGCCGTCGTACATCTCAACCATATCCTCTGAATTAAACTCTTCGCCATCCTCGTCTCGGCTGTAATGCAGCACAACATGAGCCCCCGGAGTACTCTCATACTGTAAAAATGCCTTGTCATAGAGGAAATACTTCTCCAGCAGCCTGTAATCAAGCCTCGCAAAAAAATCAAAATACATATTGTTATATATATAATATTTAAGCAATGTATCTTCAATCTCAAGCTCAGCCTGAGTGATATCCGTTTTCTCAGCAAAATGCTTCAATAGGGCTAACTGGCAGGCATCATTTAATGTTCTGTTTCCAATAAATCGCTTTTCGATAATATCAAAAATAAAATCAGCCTTGCACCCGCCACTATGCAGATATCCATGTGCCACAAGAGATATATAAGCTAAAATCAGCTTTTCATTTCCGGCTCTTTTATAGTATTCCATAAAGATATCCGATATCTTTTCAGGCTCAATCTGCGTATAAATACCCTGTTCGAGAATACGCTCATCGAGCTTCATGGAAGATATTGAAAACTTATCAGCGGCATGCCACAGGTTAATCAGCTCGTCTGTAGGCCCGGTATAGTTTTCACACAGGTATTTAAGCACCAGGTCACTGTATTTGCCTGTTTTAAAGGCAGATATGGCAAGCTGAACCATAAAATCATCATCTACATGCTGCACCTTAAGCGCATTCTCACACAAAACCACCTTTGATGCGGCAGCAAGCATGTCTATTCCATACTCCATGGCCATATCATATGCCTTTTCATAGAGGCGGTTTGATACAAGCATGTCAATAAGATATTTTCTTGCATCCTTTTGCAGGGTATCAAAATTAATGCTTTGCAAAAACGGCCTGACGTAATCCTCATAATCGTGAAGCTGACAATATTTTAAAATTCTGTATCCCATAACAGCTTTGTAGGAATCAGAAAAGGATTCACTATAAAATACAGGTTTAAACAGCTTCAAATCATCCTTTGTAAAATCAGAATAATCCCTTACATGCTTAAAATGTGACACTATATACTGTGGTCTGTCAGGCGAGAGGCTTATACACCTGTCAAGGTATTTCTCGGCATCCATCAGCCTCTGCAGTCTGTATGAGATGCTTTTAACATATCTATAGCCCCTTGAGTCCTCAAAAAGTATAACATAGTCGTTTGAAAACAGTTCAAAATAAGCACACTGGTCTGTAACCGGAACTATCTGAGGCTCCTTCATTTCATTCTGATATATGATAGCTCTCACTATGCGCTTATCAAATACAATAAGCTTGTGAGTATATATAATATCTGAAAAAGCTGCCGACAGCTCTTCATTGATAAATCCCAACTCAAGCATATCCTCGTATAAAACAGCCAGATTGTCATCAATATGCCTAAGCTGTGCCTGGTCCATGGCAAACCTACCCATAGCTTTCCTGTACTTGTGGTAGACCTCAGGCTCTGTTTCCTTGGCAGCAATTATATTGTTGTAAAGCACTGCAAGCTTTCGGTATGGCAGCTTATTATCAAAGCTGAAATACATCTGGATAATCTTTGGCACAGGGGAAATCTGCCTGTCATCCATCGTAAGGAGATACGACTCATACAAGCCTGTCAGACGCAGCTTATTCTCGATACCCAGCTCAAACCATTTATGAAAACAGGTATCATTTTTGTGTCCCTTAATCAGGTAGCTGCATATGATGCCGACATACTCTGCCTCCGGACATATCTCATAGGCTGCTGTAAGAAGCTCATATACTCTGTTATCGAACCCGCCTGCCAGATCAACCGCCTCAAAAATTGCTCCGGCAAGCTCCTTTGTCAGAGCCTTTTCCTTTACGGCCCAGCTTAGGATGCGAAGCTCAAATACCGACAGCTCCTTTATCAGATAAGGATCCTGTGATATAAGATAATAAGCTTCAATATACAAATACGGAGACGAACAGCCTCGCAGTACCCAGTATTTTATATCTTTAAGCTTACCGGCACTGTCATCAAAATACTGATCCCTCAAAAATAAAAGTACCCAGAACAAAAGCACAGAGTCAGGATTTTCATAAAAAATCAGCTCCACTTCTGTGTGTCATATTGTCAACGTATGAAGGCTCTCTCTCAACAGCGTCATCAGATACAGATAATAGCCCCAGATTGGAGCTTTCTTATCAGGATTACTGTGCTTGAAATCATCAAGAATCCACTTAGCTTCCTGCCTTTGCCTGTTGATAATAAATGCCTGAGCCTTCATCAGCTCATACATATGCTCATCCGGCATGAGTGCATGCAGGTGGTTTAATATGCTTATAGTCTCGTTTGCCCATACCCCGGTCACTATCCGCTTCAGCCTGAAACTGGTATAAAGCTCCATGATTCCGACCATGCATTCCTTTATGTCCTTTGTCACAGCTATATCACTTATACTGCCATCATCATCTCTTACACCGGCCGTGATATCTATTGTAAAGCTCTGATATACACCATCAATATATATGCGGCCAAAATTACGTCCGGCATGCATCGCAGATGCATCGATGATATACTCATACAGATATGTTTTACCTATAAAATCATCAAGCGTTAAAACAGGCTTAGACAGCTTTATGAATTCACAATCCGTGCGCAGGCGTATCTCGGTATATCCCCAGTTATCCTTTGTTATAGTAAAGCATCCACTCTGTGGCTCTTTAGAAGCCATAAAAATCTCCTCTGACTTGTCTACACTAATGGAAACAGGCTGTTTTTTGTTTACGCCAATCAGAAACTCCTCCATATTCTGACCGGATGGTCTGGCGCAGGCAAAGCCCTCATAGGTCAGCCTCTCATATACATTGTCATAAGGAATTGTGTTTAAAAAATTGCGATTATAAAACAGATGATAAGCCTCATCCCAATTGGATGCCGCAAGCCTTGTAAAATCATCAAGGCTCTTTACAGCTCCGGTGGATGCTTCCGCATAGAGCCTTGTGATTCTTGCACAAAAAAGAAAGACTGTACTCTATCTGATTGCATACAATCACAAATTTGCCCTCGCAGGTATCGCCCTCCGTAAGGCCCTTACTGTTAAATTGATAACGAATCCTGACTTTCTCGCCCTCGAAGTGCGGATTCAGACACTCCATCCTTGGATTAGTCGAATAAACTATGCCACAGATTTTTATCTGATTCGTACTTTCTATTACAAAGCTTCCCGCTTCGCTTCTTCCCTCAATGACCGAAAGGTCTATTGTCTCCTCTGAAAACGCCAAAATCGGTTTCGTGCCATTAAATCTGCCGGCAGCTATCTGCCCTATACGTGCTCGCACAATTGTTACCCCGTTTACGTTAAATGTTGATTTTTTTTATATACATATTATATAATGTAAATTATATACGATTTGCAATGCTGTTGCAATGCAAATAGAAAGGAAATTACAGCTAATGATAGAACAAAAGGAGCATTTTCACGGCAGTGACCTTGAAAAAATAGAAAAAATATACGGTATAAAGAAAGAAAATATTGTGAGCTTTGCAGCAAATGTCAACCCACTCGGTGAATCCGGTAAACTAAAAACTGCACTGTCTGAGCGCATTGATGCAATCACAAAATACCCTGACAGGGAGTATACTTCTCTCAGAAAGGCTATCGGCAGCTACTGCAAGTGCGATTACAATCACATAACAGTCGGAAACGGATGCACGGAGCTCATCTCTCTTTTCATTCAGATTACAGCTCCTAAAAAGACACTTCTGCTTGGTCCGACTTACTCTGAGTACGAGCGCGACTTAAGGATAAACGGCAGTGATATCTCATACTATTTTCTTAGGGAAAAGGATGATTTTAAGATTAATTCGGATGAATTTATCTCTGCAATCACAACTGATACCGACCTTGTCATCATCTGTAATCCCAACAATCCGACCGGCAGTCTTATCACACCAGATAAGCTCAAAACAATTTTAACACACTGTAAAGAGACAAATACTTATGTGATGATAGACGAGACATATATAGAGTTTGTGCCGGATGTGGATGAGCTTTCAGCAATACCTCTGACTGAATTGTTTGACAATGTGATTATATTACGCGGCACATCCAAGTTTTTTGCCACTCCGGGACTTCGCCTGGGCTATGCCATCACATCAAATTCACAAATTCTTACAGACATAAACACAAACAAAAATCCGTGGATGATTAACTCTCTCGCCGTTGTTGCAGGCGAAACAATGTTTTTGGATGAAGAATATATAGATAAAACAAGAAGCTTGATACTTTCGGAGAAAACCAGATGCAGGCAATTGATTGATAAATCACACAAATTCAAGCTTTATCCATCCTACAGCAACTTCTATCTGCTTAAGATACTTGATGAAGGCGTGGATGCACATATGCTATTTGAGCGCGCCATAAGGCAGGGCATGATGATAAGGGACTGCTCTACCTTTCCCGGTCTTGAGGAGCGGTTCATACGATTTTGCATAATGAAGCCAGAGGATAACACAAGGCTTATTAATTGCCTTACACAATGATGCTAAATGCCTTTATATAAACATAACATATAACCAAAAAGCCTCCGGAAGGATTTAATCCAGCCGGAGGCTTTTTTTTATAAAGTAAAACATAGAATATGCTTTAAGCTCTATTATTTTGCAGATAAGAACTCGTCAATACCCTTTGCTGCTGCTTTTCCTGCACCCATGGCAAGAATAACCGTTGCAGCACCTGTCACGGCATCTCCACCTGCAAATACACCCTCTTTTGAGGTTGCACCTGTATCCTCAGTTGCTACAATACACTTTCTCTTATTTGTATCGAGACCTATTGTTGTAGAGGAAATAAGTGGATTTGGCGATGTACCAAGTGACATGATCACTGTATCGCACTCCATCTCATACTCAGAGCCGGCAATCTCAATAGGGCTTCTACGTCCTGATGCATCAGGCTCTCCAAGCTCCATCTTGATAAGCTTAACACCCTTAACCCATCCATTCTCATCAACAAGAATCTCTGTAGGGTTCTCAAGGAGATCAAAGATAACTCCCTCTTCCTTGGCATGATGTACTTCCTCTTTACGTGCAGGAAGCTCTGCCTCACTACGTCTGTATACAATGTGTGTCTCAGCACCGAGACGAAGAGCTGTTCTGGCTGCGTCCATGGCTACGTTTCCACCACCGACAACTACAACCTTTTTGCCTTTTGAGATAGGAGTCTCATAACCCTCTTTAAAAGCTTTCATGAGGTTATTTCTTGTAAGGAACTCATTAGCTGAGAATACACCGTTGGCCTGCTCTCCAGGGATTCCCATAAATCTTGGAAGTCCTGCTCCCGAACCGATAAATACAGCCTCAAAGCCTTCTTCCTCCATGAGTTCGTCAATCTTAACTGACTTTCCGATAACTACATTTGTCTCGATTTTAACACCAAGTGCCTTGACATTCTCTACTTCTGCCGCAACAACCTTGTCCTTCGGAAGACGAAACTCCGGTATTCCGTAGCTTAATACTCCGCCGGCAGCGTGAAGTGCCTCAAAAATAGTTACATCATATCCGAGCTTAGCGAGGTCTCCAGCACAAGTAAGTCCCGCAGGACCTGAGCCGATTACAGCAACCTTTTTGCCGTTTTTCTCTGCGGCTGTCTTGCTTGATGCCATTCTCTCTTGCTGTATCAGCAACAAATCTCTCAAGCTTTCCGATTGAGACAGGATCACCCTTGAAGCCTCTGATACACTTGCCCTCGCACTGGCTCTCCTGTGGACATACACGGCCACATACAGCAGGAAGTGCTGATGACTCTGAAATAATCTCATAAGCCTTTGTGAAATCACCATTTTTAACCTGCTCAACAAATGCAGGAATATTGATAGAAACAGGGCAGCCCTTCATACACTGTGCATTTTTACAGTTTAAGCATCTGCTTGCCTCTGCCATTGCCTCTTCTTTATTGTAGCCGTAGCAAACCTCTTCAAAGTTTGTGGCACGAACCTTAGGATCCTGCTCTCTGACAGGTACTCTCTTTAATACATCGACTTCCATTATTTGTCACCTCCGCAGTTTCCGCAGCCACCGTGATGTGTTGCGCCCTCTTCATAGGCAAGCTTAGCTCTGCCTTCCTCAGTCTTATATTGCTGCTGTCTCTTCATAGCCTGATCAAAATCAACAAGATGTCCATCGAACTCAGGTCCGTCAACACATGCAAACTTAACCTTTCCGTCCACGATCAGACGGCATGCACCACACATACCTGTTCCATCAACCATGATTGGGTTCATTGAAACAATTGTAGGAATCTCAAGCTTCTTTGTGAGCAGACATGTGAATTTCATCATAATCATAGGTCCGATAGCTACACAGCAGTCATATGTATTGCCGGCATCAACAAGTGCCTGAAGCTGCTGGCTGCCGTTGCCGTGGAAGCCGTATGAACCATCATCTGTACAAACATAGAGATTCTTTGCAACAGCTTTCATCTCATCCTCAAAGAAAAGGATATCCTTATTTCTAAAGCCCATGATGACATCAGCATCCACACCATGCTCTTTAAGCCACTTAACCTGTGGATATACAGGAGCTGTACCAAGACCTCCTGCGATAAATACGATGTGCTTTTTTCTTTGTCTCCTCGAGGTTATCCTCCTGACAAAGCTCTGATGGACAGCCGAGTGGTCCGACGAAATCCTCTAATGAATCCCCCTCATTAAGAGCCATCATTCTCTCTGTTCCTGCACCGATAGTCTGTACTACGATAGTAACAGTCTCTTTTTCCCTGTCATAATCACAGATGGTAAGTGGGATTCTCTCTCCTACCTCATCTGTCTTTGCGATGATAAACTGACCAGGCAGACACTCTTTTGCAACTCGTGGTGCCTTTATATCCATAAGGATAATATTGTCAGCCAATTTTTCTTTTCGAACTATTGGATACATAGTCTTCCTCCTAGTTAAATCTTATCCCATTACATATGTAATCTGATACTCAATTATTTCATACTTTTTTAATTTTAAATGAAATGATATAATTTTTCAATATATTTCTTTAGATATTCCATAAAAATATGTTATATGCTTATGAAATTGTGTTATCCTCTGACATTCGTCCGCTACTTTATATCAAAAACAGGAACCAATTCATGCAAAAAGAACCGGTTCCTGTATTTATCAGCTTTTATGAGAAATATACAAGCTCATCCTGCGGCTTCTCGGCAGGCTCGATGGAAACCGGATAAAGCACCGGTCCCTTTCCCTTGTACTCTCTTGCAAACTCCACATGCACCCTTGCGGTGATGGTAATCCACGATTTGTGAGGAATACTGCTCTCATCCTCATACTTGCACTTAAAGCCTATAAAGGTCACGTCCTCTATACAGCAGGTCATCGCAAACCTGCCCGGTACCATAACACCCTTTCTAAGCTTATCAGGATTGTATACAAGGGCAAGAAATTTGACAACCTTGCCGTCGTACTTCTTGTAATTCTCCATGGCATCCATATACCAGATGGCATAATCTGCATCTGAAAGCTCAATCACATCCTGATTTATATCAAACGGCAGTTCCTCCGGACGCTCATCAATAGTACCGTCCTTGCGTTCGTAGACTATCTGGGCTTTGCGGTTGATATTCTTTATGGTACGCCTTAGGTGTCCTCTGTCTGTATCATCGTCCGTCCTGTTAAATATGACAACATCACTCGCAAATACCTGTTCCTGCATCATCGCGCGCATATTGTTCATATAAAGGTCAAATGTAGTGGAATCAACTGTGGCGAGCGACTGCACGATAACCCAGCCCTTTGGCAGCTCGGCCTCTATTATTTTATCAATGCCCCATGTGCCGTTGTACTCGATAAACACCTGTTCAGGCAAATACTGCATGTTGAGCTCATTCAGCTTTGCAGCTGTGAACTCATCCTCCGAGTCGATCTCTGCAACCTGGATATTGGCAGCCTTTAGCTTATCCATATCATACTCCACATCACCATCCTCGCACATAATGATAAGCCCCTTTGAGCCATTAGCGAAATCATTCTCGAAAATGGTATCCTTAATCAGTGAAGTCTTGCCACTGTCCATGAATCCGGTAAATAAATATACTGGAATCTCTTCAGCCATTTTGTTAGTTCCTTTCTGATTATTGTGTAACTATGTTAAATACATTTAAGCAAGTCCGAAGAGCTCTTCAAGCTCATGCTCGTGGATATCTGTTCCGATAACAACGATACGTCCTGTATAGTCAGGCTCGCCATCACGAATCTCGTACTCGCCCGGAACCATATCAAAGTAAATCCACTTGCCATCTGTGCCCTCTACCATGCCCTTTGAACGAAGAATCTTGTCATCTTCCACAAACTGCTTAAGGATTTTTCTTCGAGCTTAGAGCGCTCAAACTTGTGAGGTGTCTCCTTGCCCCAGCTTGTAAATACATCATCAGCATGATGATGTCCGTGCTCATGATCATGGTCATGACAGCCACAGGTGCAGTCCTCGCCATGCTCGTGATGATGTTCGTGCTCGTCATGGTCGTGGTGATGCTCGTGTTCATCGTGGTCGTGATGGTGCTCATGCTCATCATGGTCGTGGTGATGTTCATGCTCATCATGGTCGTGGTGATGCTCATGCTCATCATGGTCATGGTGATGATGATGCTCTGCCTCATCCTGTGCATGACGTGCCTCAGCAAGCACCTTCATCTCGAGATTGTCCTGCCCTTCCATAGTCTTAAGAATCTGCTCTCCTTTAATAGCATCCCAATCAGTAGTGATAACTGAAGCCTTTGGATTTAAAGCCTGAATCTGCTTTACACAAAACTCAAGCTGCTCAGGTGTAGCATTCTGGCTGCGGCTTAAGATCACTGTTGTGGCATACTCTATCTGGTTGTTGAAGAACTCACCAAAGGCCTTCATCTGCTTGCTTGCCTTAAGCGCATTTACCACTGTAACAAGTGCATTAAGCTTGACCGGCTGCTCTTTTTTCGATATCTATAACAGATTTCATGACATCTGATAATTTACCCACGCCTGATGGCTCAATTAAGATACGGTCCGGATGATACTTCGTAATAACCTCATTTAAATTCTTACCAAAATCACCAACCAGTGAACAGCAGATACAGCCTGAGTTCATCTCAGTAATCTGAATGCCGGCATCCTTTAAAAAGCCACCGTCTATACCAACCTCACCGAACTCATTCTCTATGAGAACTATCTGCTCACCCTTAAAAGCCTCATCTATCATTTTCTTGATAAATGTAGTCTTTCCAGCTCCAAGGAAACCTGAAATAATGTCAATTTTTGTCATTGTAATTCACTCCTTTTCTTTTCACTAAGTCCTATTTTACTAGCAATAATACAAATATGCAAATTAAATTTTTATTATTAAATTATGTTGACACATAACAAAAGAACTACCGCACGCGGTAGTCCTCTCTAATACATTAATTGTATTTTCTTTTTCTAGCTGCTTCAGATTTCTTCTTACGCTTTACGCTTGGTTTCTCGTAATGCTCACGCTTACGGATCTCCTGCTGGATGCCTGCTTTTGCACAGTTTCTCTTGAATCTGCGTAATGCGCTATCTAAAGTCTCGTTTTCTTTAACTATTACACTAGACATAACCTAAAACCTAACCTCCCTCCAGTTGTGTATTGTGCATCAACTGTTAGGTATCTATACTTAATTGCACTAACATGTATTTTATCAAAATATCCGGATTTGTCAAGATAAATCCGGATATTTTTTAAAGAAATTATTATTTTAATTATATCAGGTAAAACATCACTCCAAAATGACTCTAATCAAGCTTGATAAAGATTGATGTTTCCTTTTTCAGTGAATCTGCAATCTCATAGTTTTCATCCATCTTGTGTGAGATATTGTCCATATCCTCAACAATAAGCTGTGTACTGTCAGCCGCTGAAACCACTCCGTTCACACCCTCATTTATAGCATGTGAAATGGTGTTGATTGAAGAAGAAATCTCAAGCATGGACTGCTTCAGTGAATCAGTCTTCTCCTTGAAATCAGTCATGGTACCCTCAATGAATGAAGCCTTGTCGTTGTACTCCACACCGGACTCAACAAATCTCTCAAACTCCGGAAGAATCGAATCATTAATATAGCTGACAAGACCATTGGCGTTGTCAGAAAGATTGGTAACCGAATTGGTAACTACCGCATTGATACGCTGGATATTGTTGGCTGCCTCCTGGCTGGCTGCAGCAAGCTGGCTGATCTCACTGGCTACAACCGCAAAACCTCTGCCTGCCTCTCCTGCCCTTGCTGCCTCAATAGAAGCATTTAATGCCAGCAGATTGGTCTGACTTGCAATGTTTAAAATATCATTGGTAAGTGAATTGACCTGCTTTACGCTGTTGCTATCCTCAATAGCCTTCTGCAATACCTCGAGAATCTCCGAAACCTTCCTGTCTGTTGACTCCATGTTTGTACGTGCAACAGACTCCATTGACTGTGCATGAGCCTTCATATCCTTGGTGTATCCGGTCAGTTCATCTGTCTTTTCAGCAATAAGCTCAACCTCTTTTGCCACGTTATCTGTGTTGGTATTGATAACAGATGCGTTTTCAGAGATATCCTGCATGGTAGCAGACAGCTCCTCTGTTAAAGCCGAAAGATCGGACACACTGCTGTTGCTTGTCTGAACACTCTGACGCACATCATCAACAACCCTCTCCATCCTGGCCGAGTTGGTGACAACAGCCTTGAATATAGCCTGCAGCTTTGTCATAAAGACATTGATGCCCTTGCCTACGGCGTCAACCTCAGCATTGTTGATAGGAGTAACCCTCTGCGTCAAATCGCCCTTCTTGTTATCAATATTGACTATGATGCCGTTGATTTCCTTCTGTGTACGAAGCAGAGGCTTGATAACCATGGTGACAACAGCAAAAACAACAAACAGTAATGCAATTATACTTATTGCAATAGTAAATGTACATGTGACAACAGATGCGCGATAAGTACTTTCGAGGCTCTTTCTCTCCTCCTGTGTAACAGAATTGACATGCTCACGCATTGACGAAATAGCTTTTTCAATGTTATTAGAATATTTTGCAATAGAGCCATTTGCCGTTTTATACGCTTCCTCGTTTTTACCGGCGGCAGAATAGGCCATTACATTGCCACACTCCTTGACCAGGCTTGTATAGTTTTCACAGATAATTCTATAGTTTCTCTTGGTCTCCAAGGTTACATAAGGATTATAATCATCAAGGAGCTGCTTTAGCTTTTCCTCGTGATTTCTCACTTCACTTACAATATCAATCATTGATGATAGATCCGTCGATATAATATGAGCCAGTGCCAGTGTATGAATATTCACAGTCTCCATCTCAATATCATTAAGCATCTCCGTGCCAACCATTGAGGTGTCCACAATCTGAGAAGCAGCATCATTTACCTTTGATAAATTTTTAAGAGATAAACCACTTGAAATAACACTTACAAAGCCTACAACAAAAACAGGAATAAGTATCAATTTTGTACTTAACTTTTTTCTTTCCCTTGACCTTTGGTTTGTTATTAACCTTTTGAGCTTTTTTTGTGTTGAGAGTTTTTTAACTTTTGGTGCTTTTGCAGGATTTGCTGCTTTTGCTTTCACCTTTTTTTTGTTTTACTGCGCTATTTTAACACTGCTGCTTTACTTTTTTTTGAATCTAATTTCATGTTATATACCCCTCTACTCAGCTACAGATTGTGTTATCCCCGCAACAAAATTATCCATTATCTCCTGAAGATCTGTATTATCAGGATTACCGGCCGCCATTTTTTCGCCAAACTCCGTCGCAGCATCCCAGTAAGAATTTCCAACTCTTTGGAGCTTTCCGTACTGTGCCTGATCCATAACAGCCATAATAGCAGGAACCTTTTTGACCGCATCATCTGCGGCTGCCGCTTTATTGGCAGGGCCTGTATTCTTCATCTCAAAGCGTAGCTTCTGGTTATCCTCGTTTGTAAACCACTGGGCAAGCTTATTTGCCCACTCAGGATACTCGGTGTATGCATTTACAGCCATATATTTATAGCCTTAAAACGATGACATCTGAATCTGCTGTCCGGCACATGTGTATGTAGGCAGCTTTACAGCACCATAATCATCGCCCCATAATTCCTTGATTTTTGCTGCATTCCAGCATCCGCTAACACCGGCAATAATACTTCCGTCCTGTACTCCTGCAATAAAATCGTCCTGTACACAGTTCTTAAAGCCCGGCTTAGCCGCAATATCAAGCATAGCCTGTGCTATATCAACACCCTTGATGTCCGTGATGACAGAATTCCAGTTGCAGTGGTTTGTCACACCATCATCATTCACGCCAAAATCAAGCCCTGTATTTCCAAAAAATGAATACAGATACCAGCCTGAGCTCCAGTCCATAGTCAAGTACTTACCATTGGCCCCTGCAATGTCGAGCATGCCATCAAGCGTAGCCACATCGCTGTCTGAGAAATAATTCTTATTGTAATACATAAAATATCCATTGTCAGCGGTCAGCGGATATCCATATAATTTGCCATCGATAGTGGCAGCCTCAACCGCACTTTCATCGTCAGCCTTTTTAACGGCATCCACATCCTCTATCTCATAAAGAGCGCCTCCCGCTACCATAGAAGTTATCTGGTCATCCGCTATAGGGAATACATCCGCACCATTATGCACATTTGATAATATATTATTTCTGGCATCAGAATCCTCTGACTCCTCGATAATTATATTAAAATCAGTTCCTTTATTAGCCTCCTTGAAGCTTTCAATCATCTGTGTAGTAATATCCACATCATCCTTCGAACACCAGACGTGCATCTTTACTTCCTTATTCTTCGCTTCATCCGAAGAATTCTCCGTCGTCCCCGCCTGTGTATTGTCATGTGATTTATTTGATACTCCGCATCCAGTAAGTAATGAAACCCCAATGGCAGCCACAAGTGTTGCAGCTATTAACCTCTTCATACATATTCATCCTTTCAGTTTAATCTCAATTAATAATTTAGTACAATTTTACCATACTTTCACAAAAAAAAATAGGTCTAATTTGATTTTTTTAACAAATTTAGACCTATTTTTTTTAAAAGATGCATTTTAAAGCACTATATAAGCATTTTTGTTACTTAATCATACCTGAAAGTGCGTCCTTTACTGAAGCAATAGCATCAGGAATACCTGCCGGGTTCTTTCCACCGGCCTGAGCCATGTTAGGGCGTCCACCGCCGCCACCGCCTACCTTTGAGGCGATTGCCTTGATTAAGTTTCCTGCATGTGCACCGCTCTTTATGGCAGCATCTGTTGCCATGGCAACAAGATTTACCTTGCCTTCATTTGAAGAAGCAAGCACGATAACTCCCTCGCCAAGCTTTTCCTTGAGGGAATCTCCAAGATCACGCAGTCCGTTCATATCAACGCCGTCAACACTTGTTGCAAGAAGCTTGATGCCGTTTACATCAACTACCTGATCCATAACATCGCCGAGTGCATCCTTTGCTGCCTTGCTCTTAAGAGACTCATTCTCACTCTGAAGTGCCTTCATCTCAGCCATCAGGTGCTCAAGTCTCTCTTTGAGGTTTGCAGGAGTTGATTTAACAACCTTAGCAGCCTCCTCAAGTTCCTTCTCCATATTGCTGTAGTAAGCGATACATTGTCGCCTGTGATAGCCTCGATACGTCTTACGCCTGCAGCCACACCACTCTCCGAAAGAATCTTGAATACCTTGATATCAGATGTATTCTTTACATGTGTACCACCGCAGAACTCCTTTGAGAAATCGCCCATTGATACGACACGTACCTTTTCACCGTATTTCTCGCCGAAGAGAGCCATGGCACCTGTCTTTTTAGCCTCATCGACAGTCATGATATCTGTGCGAACTTCAATAGCTTCGTTGATTTTCTCGTTTACGATATCCTCAACCCTTTTAAGCTCCTCAGCAGTCATAGCAGAAAAATGAGAGAAATCAAAACGTGTTCTCTCAGCATCCTGATAAGAACCTGCCTGCTCTACATGTGTGCCGAGTACCTCACGCAGTGCCTTCTGAAGCAGATGAGTGGCAGAGTGATTTCTGCATGTGTTTGTTCTTGTTTTTGTATCAACAGCAAGTGTAGCCTTCTCGCCTGTGCGGATCATACCCTCTGACACATAACCTACATGTGCATATCTGTTGCCGACTACCTTTACAGTATCCTCAACAACAAATGTACCGCTCTCTGTCTTTATGATACCCTTGTCACCCTGCTGACCACCCATTGTTGCATAGAAAGGTGTGTTTGGCACGATTACAGAGCCCTTATCACCATCTGAAAGAGCCTCGACTACATCATCAGATGTGGTAAGGAAAGCAATCCCAGCTGTGTCAGTAAGCTTGTCAGAGCCTGTGAACTCTGTAGTAATTTCAGAATCTATATCATTGTAAACATTGGCATCAGCACCCATATAGTTTGTTTCCTTGCGGGCTCCTCTTGCCTTCTGTCTCTGAGCCTCCATACAACTCTCAAAGCCAGCCTCATCATATGTGAAGCCTTTCTCCTCGAGAATCTCTGCAGTGAGGTCTACAGGGAAGCCGTATGTATCGTAAAGCTTGAATGCATCCTCTCCTGAAAGCACCTTGACCCCGTCAGCCTTCATATGTTCTTCCATATCTGCAAGGATACCAAGTCCCTGGTCGATAGTCTTCGCGAACTTCTCCTCTTCCTGAGTGAGCACCTTAAGGATGAAATCCTTTCTCTCCTCAAGCTCCGGATAACCGTCCTTGCTCTCATCAATGACAACCTGCGCGATTTTTCCAAGGAATGCTCCCTGTATTCCAAGTGTACGTCCATGCATAGCGGCACGTCTGATGATACGGCGAAGCACATAGCCCCTGCCCTCGTTAGATGGCATAACTCCGTCAGAAATAAGGAATGTAGACGAACGGATATGGTCTGTGATAAGACGGATAGAAACATCGTCCATCTCATCGACATGATATTTCTTGCCTGAAAGCTCGCAGACCTTGTCACGGATAGCCTTCATTGTATCAATATCGAATACCGAATCAACATCCTGCATTACAACAGCAAGACGCTCAAGTCCCATACCTGTATCAATGTTCTTGTGCTCAAGCTCAGTGTATCCACCGTGTCCGTCACCGTTAAACTGTGTGAATACATTGTTCCACACCTCCATAAAACGGTCACAGTCACAGCCAACCTTACAATCCGGCTTGCCACAGCCGTACTTCTCACCGCGGTCGTAGTAAATCTCAGAGCAAGGACCGCAAGGACCTGCGCCATGCTCCCAGAAGTTGTCACACTCACCGGTCTTTGGATCTCTGTAGAAACGTGTAATACGATCTCCCGGCACTCCTACTTCCTTAGTCCAGATATCAAATGCCTCATCATCCTCACCGTAGATGGAAGGATAAAGCCTGTCCTTTTCAAGACCGAGCACCTCTGTCAAAAACTCCCATGACCATGCGATTGCTTCATGCTTGAAATAATCGCCAAACGAGAAGTTTCCGAGCATCTCAAAAAATGTAAGATGACGAGCTGTCTTACCTACATTCTCGATATCACCTGTTCTGACACACTTCTGGCATGTAGTCACACGGCGTCTTGGCGGAACCTCCTGTCCTGTAAAATATGGTTTAAGCGGTGCCATACCTGCATTAATAAGAAGCAGACTGTTGTCATTGTGAGGCACCAGTGAAAAACTCTTCATTGCGAGATGTCCCTTGCTCTCAAAGAACTCAAGGTACATACGACGTAATTCGTTAACGCCATAACTCTTCTTCATTACTTGAATCTCCTATTCTTTTGTCTTTGCGTCCTTCATTTTACGAAGCTTTACCCCTATTAAAGCCCCACAAAAACCTATGGCCGCCAAAACAATCATAATAATAACATATTGTGCTACGCACATGAAAAAGTCCCCCATAATTACCCTCCTAAATTTATTGAACTAATTTATTATAAATGAATTTGTGAAATAATTCAATAGTTCTCTCAAAAGCAAACGTCTGATTTTCACGTTCAATCTCAATCACCCTGTCAGCCATGTCCTTATTGCTCAGCCTCTTTTTTGTATTCAGTAATACCGCTGTAGTCCTGCCACATGTGCATAGGAAACACAAACTCTGCCGAGGTATTTTGTAAAAAGAAATCAAAACCCTTGAACTGATACTCCATAAGCTTTGGATCCATAGGGAAAAAAGCCACGTTTATTGGTTTTTCCGAAAGCTTTTTTATCTCATGCCTGAAGGCTCTGCGCACTCTGCCGTTTATCAGGTCTCCTGCGCCATCCCCCTCCCAGTCGTTTAAATCACCGGCATGAAACAGGCTCACTCCGTTAGAAATGACGTAAAACGCCACACCGGCATCGGTGGATCTAAGTGTCATTATATCCAGATCATCCACATGATATGTATTGTCAGGTGAAACAAATGTCACCCTGTCCCTGACAGCAGGATCAATGCCATGCTTTGACAAAAAATGCGGACTGATACGGATATCCTTTGAAAAAAAACATAATGTATATTCGAATATTTGTCAGTCAGACGCAAAATATCCATATCATAATGATCCTTGTGGCTGTGACTTGCAAACATATAGATTTTTGTATCCGGCTCATAAGATGGCAGCTTTCCGGTAAAATGCATACCCTCCACCTTGTCTCCATCAAAATAATCAAATATAAGCACCTTGTCATCCAGTTCCACAAGAAAACAACTGTGATGTATAAAAATTATCTGCATGTAACCTACTCTCTTTCGCTTTTAAATCAGTCTTTATGTATCATTATGCTATCTTTATGCTATATAGTCAACTTATATTTCGTATAATATAGTAATTAAACTCTAATTACCAATCAATAATTATATGATTAAAGGGTCAAAATACCTTTTGACCCCCATATCATTATATAATTATACAAATCATGCCACCATTTGAGTCATTCACAATCTTTTGCATGGTTTCCTGAAGCTTTATCTGGCACTCATCATCCATCTGCATTATTTTGCTTCTTATTCCGTCCTCCATAAGCTCACCGACAGACTTTCCAAAAATATTAGTCTTCCAGACTCCACTGTCACTGTTTTCACCATTTTTTATGTAATCTATCAGATCCTCTGCCTGTTCTCTGCTTCCGACTATCGGCGCATCTCGGTCTCGATATTAGCCCTTATCATATGTATTGACGGTGAAATGGCCTTCATTTTTACACCAAACTTGTTTCCATGGGCTATAAGCACCGGCTCCTCCATTCGTATATCAGACAGCTGTGGCATCACAACACCATAACCCTTCTGCTGCACCGATGAAAAAGCATCCTTAATCTTTTTTCGTATTCATTCTTTTCCTCAGTGAGTGAAAGAATCAGGGAAATCAGCTCCTTTTCCCCGGAAACAGTCACACCGCACAGCGCGGAAATATTCTCGTAGTAGTACTTCTCTGCAATCTCAATTTTGACCTTTACCACACCATCAGACAGCCCCATCCCGGCAAGAGATACCTCTTTTAATATATCCCCATCCGATTCAGGCATATCAGTGCTCATCAGTGCGACATCCTTCAGCTTTGAAGCCCTTGCAAGAAAAAGTCTTTGCATATGTAATTACGGCCTGCTTTACATAATTGTCATAAGGCAGAAGCTGCACCCATTTCGGTATATCATAGTCCACTCTCGTGACTGCAAATTCATATAAGAGCTTTTCCATGATATCTGTAATCTGTCCCATGCAAAGCTTTTCACAGTCTATAGGAATGGCAGCCGCTTTATACTCTCTGCTAAGTGACTCGCACAAAAGTCTCGTTTCTGCTGCAAAAGACTTTGTAGTATTTACCACAATTACAAATGGCTTTCCTGAAGCCTCAAGCTGCATGACGGTTTCTCTTTCTGCCGCCTCATAGCTCTGTCTTTTTATATCGCCTATGCTGCCGTCAGTGGTTACAAGCACAGCCACTGTCGAATGCTCCTCTATTACCTTTTTTGTCCCTACAACCGCAGCCTCCTCAAAAGGTATATCCTCGTCGAACCATGGTGTTTTGACCATACGCTCGCCGTCCTCCTCGAGATAACCGACAGCATCCCCCACTGTAAAGCCCACACAGTCCACAAGGCGTACCTTCACAGCGCTGCCATCATCCAGACTGATAGTAACCGCATCCTGTGGAATAAATTTCGGTTCAGTCGTCATAATAGTCTTTCCTTTGCCTGATTGCGGCAGTTCATCGACTGCACGCTTTTTAGCATACTCATTGTCCATCTTTGGGATTACACAAAGCTCCATGAAATGCTTTATAAATGTGGACTTGCCTGTGCGCACAGGACCGACGACACCTATGTAAATCTCGCCGTTTGTGCGGCATCTGATATCTTTATATAAATCAAACTCTTTACTGTCCATAGTACTGCCCATAAAAGCTTCCTCCATACACTTTATTCTATAATCAAAGTGTATTCACCTGCTCTTTGAATTATTACACATAAAAAGACCACAGGCTTCAAAACAGATAACCTGTGGTCTTTTGTAATAATATATAGTATTTTAAACCAAACTACTTAGCAGCCTTTTTTCTCACATCCTGCTGTCTTGCTTGTAGAAGCATCAGCTGTTTCTTTAGCATCTGATTTGTCAGAAGCCTCCTCAGGCTCCTCTCTCAGACGTGCATACATCTGCATACACTTGTGGAGCTTCTTTGCAAGCTTATTGTCTATCTGCTCAGGAGTAGCTCTCCACTGCCAGTTGCCACCGGTAGTTGAAGGAATGTTGATACGGGCCTTTGAATCAAGTCCAAGCAGATCCTGCATAGGAACAATAGCCATATCGGCAACTGATGACCATGCCGCACGCATCATGCCCCAATTGTAGCCTTCCTCCTTTGTGAGGTTTAAGTAATCCTTTGCAAACCTTACGCAATCCTTTGAGCTGTCTTCATCCAGCCCATAACTGTGTCATTGTCATGGGTACCTGTGTATACAACACAGTGCTGCGGATAGTTATGTGGCAGATAATCGCTATCTTCTCTTGAATCGAAGGCAAACTGGATAACCTTCATGCCAGGGAAGCCTGAATCCTTTAAAAGCTTCTTTACGGAAGGTGTGAGGAAGCCGAGGTCCTCCACGATGATAGGAAGCTTGCCAAGCTTCTTCTCAAGCACGTTGAATAAATCCATGCCAGGTCCATCTTTCCATACACCGTTCTTTGCTGTATCATCCTTTGCAGGAATAGCATAGAATGAATCAAAACCTCTGAAATGATCGATTCGCACGATATCATAAAGCTTTGCCATAGCACTGATACGCTTTGTCCACCAGCTGTAGCTGTCCTTCTTCATAACATCCCATCTGAAAAGAGGATTGCCCCAGAGCTGTCCGTCAGCTGAGAAGGCATCAGGAGGACATCCTGCCACCTCGATTGGATTTAAGTCCTTATCGAGATAGAACTGTGTAGGATTAGCCCATACATCTGCTGAATCCATGGCAACATAAATAGGTACATCTCCGATAATTCTTATGCCCTTTTCATTAGCATATGCCTTTAAAGCAGTCCACTGCTTGAAGAAGAGATACTGGAGCATCTTGTAGAAGGCAATATCATCTGCATACTTCTCCTTTGCTTCTTCCATAGCCTCAGGTTTTCTAAACTTAAGAGCATCATCCCACTCGCTCCATGCCACTCCGCCATTGGCATCCTTTAATGCCATAAAAGTGTGTACTCATCAAGCCACTCTGCCTCTTTACTGCAGAATGCCTCATAGTCAGCCGGTGTTTTCTTTGAAAAACGCTCATATGCCTTTCTTAAAAGAGCATATCTGTTGACATACATAATGCCATAGTCTACATACTGTGGCTTTTTGCCCCACTTATATGACTCGCACTCCTTCTTTGTCAGAAGCTTGTCCTTGCATAAAAGCTCCAGATCGATAAAATAAGGATTGCCTGCGAAGCTTGAAAATGACTGGTATGGAGAATCTCCATAGCTGGTAGGACAGATTGGAAGAATCTGCCAGTATGTCTGACCTCCCTTCTCAAGGAAATCGACAAAACGTCTTGCCTCCTTTCCCATAGTTCCAATACCATACTGTGATGGCAGTGATGAGATTGGCATTAATACACCGCTAGTTCTCATGTTATTTTTCCTCCCTTTTGTTGTATACTCATTGTTTGGCTGCGTGAGCCTGTATTTTAAAATAATATATAATATACATATGAAATCATATGATATTTTCGTTTTATTTAGTTATTATAACATCATAAAGTGCAACTTGTAAATTAAATTAGTTAATGTTAATATCAAATTAAGAAAAAGTTTAAAAGAGGTGTAACAAAATGAATGAAACAACCAGGCAATTGATTGTGCATAAGGTAAAGCATAATACGAAACGCCTTATAACATCCATTAAATGGGTAATCTTTTCTATCGTTGTCGGCATAGTCGCAGGAAGCTGCGGCACCGCATTTTATTTTGCCCTGTCGGTCGTAACCGATTTCAGAATGAAATACCCTTGGCTCATTTACTTTCTGCCAATCGGCGGACTTGCCATTGTAGGACTCTATCATCTGTGTAAAGACGATAACGACACCGGAACCAATCTGGTAATATCAGCTATCCATTCAGGCGACAAGGTGCCCTTTATAATGGCCCCGCTTATCTTTGTATCCACACTTATCACTCACCTGTTCGGTGGCTCTGCCGGCCGTGAGGGTGCTGATTTGCAGATGGGAGGCAGCATCGGAAGCTCTATAGGCAGGGTATTTAGATTTGATGAAAAGGACAAGCATGTCATGATTATGTGTGGCATGAGCGCTGCATTCAGTGCACTGTTTGGCACTCCGATGGCAGCCGCTATTTTCTCCATGGAGATGATAAGCGTCGGTGTCATGTATTATATAGCACTCGTTCCATGTGTGATAAGCTCCCTCATCGCTCACGGTATCGCATCATACTTCAATGTTACAAATGAATTTTTTGCTATTGAAAACATACCGGACTTTACTATTTTTAACTCAGTAAAAATATCTGTGCTTGCAATACTGTGCGCACTCGTAAGCATACTCTTTTGTGTGGCCCTTCACTCAAGTGAGGCGCTGTACAAAAAAATATCTGCCTAACAAATATACAAGAGTATTCATTGGTGGCTGCTTTGTCATCATAGCAACTATGCTTGTAGGAAACCAGACATACAACGGCACCGGAATGAGTGTCATCCAAAGCAGTATAGACGGCTCTGTCAGACCTGAAGCATTTCTGCTAAAAATCATCTTCACCGCACTGACTCTTGGCGCAGGCTTTAAGGGCGGCGAAATTGTACCATCCTTTTTTCATAGGCGCAACCTTTGGATGCCTGTTCGGCAACCTGACAGGCTTTGAGCCATCGCTGTGTACAGCTGTCGGCATGATTTCACTGTTCTGTGGTGTCACCAACTGTCCGATTACATCGCTGCTCATCAGCTTTGAGCTGTTTGGCTACGACGGCATGCCGTACTTTCTTTTGGCAATCCCATTCAGCTATATGCTGTCAGGATACTTTGGCCTGTATCGCAGCCAGAAAATCGTATATTCAAAATACAAGACAAGCTACATAAATAAATCAACTCACTAACATTTGCTAACTGCAACCAGGCATGATACCCCAGGTATTATTGCCTGGTCTTTTATTGTGTAAAGAGCTTTATCTCCCGCAGAAGATTCATCTGCGAGAACCTCCCACAAAGCATCTGCAAGTTTAATTGTGATTTTATTTTTTGCCGGCATTGTAAGCTACGAACACCTTCTCTGTATCGTTATCAATAGTATATGCTACAACGCCATCAGGCATATCATCCATGAAATGTATGGATTTCTTAATCTCATCTACTGTGTCAAGATAAAATGACTTGTGAGCCCTTCTTAGTGCTATAAGCCCCTTATAGTAGGCTTTAAGGTCCGAAAACTGCTCAGCCCTGTCATAATCTATTGCATTGACAGAGAGAGGACTGCAATAGCTGTTCTCTACAGGAGCACCATCAGCCTCACTAATCTTTGTTCTCGCAAACTCCTCTCCATGCAGGAAAAACGGAATCCCCTGCGCTGTAAAAAGGATGGCTGCTGCAAGCTTATTCATACGGATACGCATCTCTTCACTCTCATGTGAATTGGATATGATAAACCTGTCCCAGAGAGTATAGTTGTCGTGACATGACAGATAGTTAATCGACTGCATAGGCGATTTGGCCCACTTAGCACACGTAACAGCCTGCTTTAGCTCTTCACCTCTGTCTGCAGCTCCATTGACAAAGCCCAGCTCATCCATATAGAACACATGTCCCTTTACCGCATCACGTATATCATCCGAAAACATGCCGATGCCCGGTGTCCTTGGAGCATTTATTTTCATGCCACGCTCTGATTCTGGCAGAGTGCTCTCTCCACCTGTCCAGCCCTCTCCGTACATTATTATATCAGGATTTATTTTTAAGAGAGCTTTTCTGGCTTCGTTCAATGTCTCGATATCAAGTACTCCCATCAGATCAAACCTGAAGCCATCAATGTGATACTCACTCACCCAGTAGCACAACGAATCAATGATATATTTTCTGACCATAGGTTTCTCTGAGGCTATTTCATTGCCACAGGCTGATGCATCAGAGTACTTTGCATCATCCAGCATGCGGTAGAAATAATTGCCCGCAGTCTTGTAAAAGCAGCTGTCATGAACATTGAAGGTATGATTGTAAACCACATCCATGATTACACCAAGACCCGCCTCATGAATCGAGTGTACCATCTCCTTATACTCTCTCACTCTCACGGCTCCATTAAACGGATCTGTCGAGTAAGAGCCCTCCGGCACATTGTAATTGTACGGATCATAGCCCCAGTTATACTGCTCCTTTAAGGAATCACTCTCGTCAATGCTGGCAAAATCATACGACGGCATAAGCTGCAGATGTGTCACTCCCATATCCTTGAAATACGAAAGAGTTTTATCCTCAGTAAATGCCTTAAACTTACCCGGATACCCAGAATGAGCAGATGCACCGGCAGACACATCCGCGACAGACACCTCAGTGATAACCATGCTCATGGGGTCTGCAAGCTTTGGCCTGTCCTCATCTGCAAATCCATCAGGATCAGTCTTTGACAGGTCAATAACCATAGACCTGTGCCCATTTACACCGCAGGCTCTTGCATACGGATCATGCGAGCTGAATGTGCCATCTGAGGTGTGAACCTCATATGTATAATAAACACCATCCAGATTCCCCTCTGCCGTAGCAGAAAAAATACTGCGAAGCTCTCCCTCTCCGCGCATCATCTCAAGCCTGCCTTTCTCGGCCGAATCATTTCCCTTATCATAAAAAATAACAAAAACACTGTCCGCAACAGGCGAAAACAGTGTAAATGTTGTCTTTTCCTTTGAATAAATCGCTCCTAATTTCATAGCACTATCCTTTTCGTTTATTTTCGTATACATTATAATAAAATTTACAATAACTGTAAATAGGGCAATTCAACCAATTTTCAAAAACTTTTTAGTCAATGTGCCATTTTTTCTTTTGCTGATGTGAAACAATCTTTATATACAAAGATTGTGGCAGAAATCTGCCACAGGTTGTAGCAAGCTTCATCCTGAGAGTAGGCACTATGACCGTTTTGTGCTTCATCATCCGGTCTATGGCATAATTGGCGCAGTATTCAGCGGAAATCCCCTTCAGCGCAAATCGCACATTCGCCACATCATTGAACTCTGTATCAACCGGTCCCGGACACAGGCACCCCACATACACATGGCTGTGGCTCTGTCGAAGCTCACATGCAACAGCCCTTGAAAGGCTCGCAACATATGCCTTAGAGGCATAATAGGCAGCCATGTACGGACCGGCAGGAATAAGCCCCGCAGAGCTTGCCACATTTAATATAAAACCTCTGTCCTTTACCCTCATCTGTCTTAAAAGCTTTTTTCGTCAGGAAGTGTACAGCACGCACGTTGACATCTATCATGCCCATTTCCTTAGCTATATCAGTCTCCTCAAACAGGCCGCAATCACCGTAGCCTGCGTTGTTTATAAATATTTCTATGTCTTTTTCCTCGAGATAGTCCGAAAGTCTCTGACACTCATCAAGCTGCATCAGATCCGCGGTAAAAATATCACACTCAAGCTCCTTATGTGTGGCTTTACTTATCAGAAAGAGCTGTAAGTCTCTCCCGCCTTCTGGCAACAAGAATCAGGTCATACCCCTCCTTCTGCAAGTCTCTTTGCAAACTGCTCACCTATTCCTGAGCTTGCTCCTGTAATCACTGCATACATATATCATACCCCTCTATTCTTCAATCATAAGCTCCCTGGAGCTCGCATCAAACTCTACGCTTGTATTGTCGCTCTTATACATATCAAGCAGCAACAGCCACAGCGTGTGAATCTCGTAGGTGAGAATATTGGATGCAGGCACCGAGTATGGAAGCAGTGTGCTGATATCAAAGTATCTGATACCAAGCGGCGGTAAAAAAACAAGGTTGGTTGTCTGTCTTTTATCACCGGCAGTATGAATCATCTCATATGTAATCATCACAAAATCACTGCCCTTATAGGTACACTCATATGACACGTAGCACTCATCAACAGTCCAGGTGATGCCATCCTCTGTAACTGTCGGCTTTACGGCCTCATCATTGTACTCTGTAGTCTGACAGGAAAGCTTCCACTTAATCTGCCCCTTCTTTGTTTCCTTTACCATATCGGTAAGCTCTTTAAGTAATTCATCTTCTTTTTTCATATTATACACCTGTTTTCATTATCAATGCTCATCAACCCTCACACCATGTACCACAAACCTGTATGTCTCACCGCTTGTGGAACAGGTTGAAAGCGTCACAACCTTGTCATCCTTTGTCGGGACTATGCCTGTATCCTTCATTGATGAGGCAGCCATCCTCTGTACGAATTTACCAAATGTCTCGTCAGGCTCAAAGCCCACAGTATACTCATCACTGTCATCACTTACCGTTTCATATGAGAAAATTTGGTACCTATACTTTTTGCCATCGACAAGTATCTGGAAATATTGATGGCTGTCATAGTAATTCTCATCACGGTTATAGTACTTAAGCTTTCCAAACATCGACAGGTTTTTCATATTGTGTCCATAAATGATTGTGTGGCAGTCGCTGAAATCAGTCTTGTTTGAACCCTCAAGGAAGATGGAGCCTGCAGTGGCATGCTCTCTCTTAAAGGTCTTTCTGAGGTAATAGCTATTATCCCCCCGAATACATGACAGGGTAGCTGATATCCTCATTCTCAAAATAAATCCAGCCAACCACATCAGGGTTTTCGCTCCTTAGACCGGCGAAATCAATATCTATATCATCATACCACGGCGACTGTGCTTCACTGCCTTTCGTGCTGTCATCATCCTTCTTTGAATCGTCCACTGCATACTCATCCTGAAGCTTCTCATATGTCTTATCCGAGGTATTATAGTCAGAATAAATCTTAAACAGATGATAACCCGAATAAGCCACAAGAGACAGACCAATTATCAGAACTATAAATCTAATTACTTTCTTAACCATTTGTTTTCTCCATTTTTTTATCAGTCAGTACTGTAATACCGGTAAAAATAATCAACAATACAATGAATACAAATTTACCTTGCGAGGTTCCTAAAAAGAAGCAGGATACCCCAGCACCGGGACATCAAACACAGGCACTCCGACCACATCAGACCATGCAACCGGCTGTACATCATTCACCTGATTGGCATCTCCCTTTGTAGTGTAGGTCTTTTCATCTGTATTTATTTCAACTACCCTGTGAGTCACAAGCTCGCCATTTCTGTAAAAGGTAATGGCATCACCTGTCTGTATCCCACCGGTATCCTCCTTTACATACAATAGGCTCCCCTTCATGTAAGAAGGCTCCATGCTTCCGCTTACAACTACCATAGGCTCGATACTAAACAGCTTAGGAGCAAATATTACAGCAATAATTAAAACAAGAATTAATAAAATTACACCAGAAATAATATTAATAAGTCTCCTCATGAAAACACCTCTATATCAGAAAATATCATTTGTCACTCACAAAACTGCTGTAGCAGCTTACCGGCTCAATGTCAAAGTGTATTGTCATATTACTATGTGTGTCACACGTATGATTGAACCTATCGATAATACGCTTCATGACATCGGAGGCTGTATCGCATGAGCACTTCGACAAAAGCACAATGTACTGTGAATCACTGTACTTTGCTGCCACATCACCCACACGCAGGCTCTTTCTAAGTGCTCTTTCAAGTGTATGCATGGAATCCTTCATCCGGCTATGCTCCTTATCAGCTAAAGTGTTAAACATCGGTGCCACAGTAATCAACACAAGACTCTCCGGAACAGTGGAGCGCGCACTCTTCCTGACCTCCAGATGATAAATCTCCTTGAATACAGGATATCCGCACATGAAAACACCCTCCATGCTCTCCTCGTTGATATCCTCCTTCACCTCATCTATATTGTAGCTTGAAACACCCTTTGTGACAGATAAAAGCTCCTCATACACCTTGTTGAGCATGACAGTCTTTCTAACGCCAAGATCCTTGTCCATAATAGCCTTGGCAGTCTCATAAGTATCAAAAGCCATCTGTACCTTTTTTGGTACGCATGCGTGCCATAATAAGATATGAGTATATCTGCTCATCCGAGCGCTCATATACAATCGCCCTGATGCACAGCTGCTCAAGCTTCTCATAGCAGCCTGTATCAATATACAGCTTTGCCAGAGCCTTTACTGTATTCACGTATCTGGAATGGTAAAATGCATTGAGCGTCATAAACCAGTGTGTATCTGTCCTAAGAGGCAGGAAATCACCATGATAAAGAGCTATGGCCTTCTCATAGCTTTCAATAGCGGTCTCCTTGCTCCTGCAAAATGCCATCTCCGCCTCATTTATATATCTGTCAAACTCTTCGACATCAATGGTTACTTCCACATCATCATTCCATTTGTACAAGCCGCCTCTAACAGAGACTATGCACTCCTCGTCAAAGGAGGCATCTCTTAGAACCTTTCTGAGCCTGTATGCCAGATTCTTAAGGGCTCCTACCGGATTATCGGTTTCTTCCTCAACCTGCCATATAGCCTCTGAAATATCCTCTATACAGACACCCCTGTTTCTGTTCATCGCCAGATATACAAACAGCTTTTCAAGCTTCTCAGACCTCCATGCCCCTTCCTGGACAGAGGTTATGTCATTACCCACCGTAAAGCTGCCAAAAGTTTTTAATTTAATCATATAAATTTCCCCATTTCTGACATTAAACATTGTTATATAGTCATAAACATATTAATCTTTTGAAATCCCTATAAAACGCAAAAATTAAACCCAGATTAAAATTTACGCAAATCATCACTGCCGTCGTCGACAGTATTTTGTATTTTCATTATCTTAACAAAGTATGAGTAGTCATCATTTACCTTTACCTCACACCTGTCACCCACCTTGTGCCCGAATATAGCGGCACCAAGCGGTGACTCCTTGCTTATCAGATTCTTTAAGGAATTGCCCCTTACGGTTGTGACAATCTTGTATGTCTCAGTCTCATCATCATCCTCAAAATACACATCAACCGTATTGAACATCCCCACCTCATCATCCTTTGACTCATCGGATATGACAACGGCCGTCTTAATCATCTTCTCAAGGTATCTGATACGGCTCTCGTTCTGGTTCTTAAACTGCTTGGCGGCCTTGTACTCGAAGTTCTCGCTCAAGTCACCCTGGGCTCTCGCCACCTTTACGTCATCAAGAGCCTTCTTTCTGACAACGAGCTTTCTGTACTCTATCTCGTCCTCCATTTTCTTTATATCATTTGCTGTCAATTCATCATGCATGTCTTAAACCCTCTTCCTGCAAAATTGCGTCAAAATGTATTTAGAGAAGCCCTGCGATACCACAAAAGCAGCACAATCGCACCAAGAACTATACGGTACCATCCAAACACAATAAAGTTGTGCTTCTTTATGTAGCCCATCAGGAATTTGATAACAATAAGTGAAACGACAAACGCCACAATCATCCCGATAATCAGAATAGCAGCCTCTTCCCCTGTAAAATGAAATCCAAATTTAACAAGCTTCAGAAGACTCGCACCAAACATAACCGGAATAGCAAGGAAAAATGTATACTCAGCGGCAACAGTTCTTGAAACACCAATTAAGAGAGCTCCGACAATAGTAGCGCCTGAACGTGATGTACCCGGAAAAACAGCTGCAATAAGCTGGAAAAATCCAATCATAAGCGCAGTCGTGTAGCTTATGTCGACAAGTGAATTAATCTTGGCAGACTTGCCATTATGTCTGGTCTCAATCACAATAAAAGCGATACCAAAGAGTATAAGCATGATGGCTACTGTCTGGAAATTGTAAAACAATCTCTCGAATACATCATCAAAAAGCACTCCGATAATAGCTGCCGGAATAGTTGAAACAAGAATATGAAACCACAGCACGAAGATATCAGTCTTGATCCATGCACCGATACCGGTCTTTGCAAGAGGAGCTTTGTTATTCTTCCTGCCGAATGGCCAGATCTGGCTCCAAAACAAAACAACAACCGCCAAAATGGCTCCAAGCTGGATAACCACCTCAAACATACTGTAAAAAAAATCGTCCGGGTTCTTTCCTATTCTAAGTGGTAAAATCTCATTCAAAAGAATCATGTGGCCGGTGCTGCTGATAGGCAGCCACTCTGTAATGCCCTCCACAATTCCAAATATAACAGACTTGATAATGTCAAAGATTTCCATAAATAAATTTCCTTCCTTTAAGATATTTTCTACAACTAATTTATTATATTATTTTTCCAATCACAAGTCCATGGAATTTAAGAAAAATTTAAATTAAATCTTTTCATATTAGAAAATTTTTTGTAAAAAATACTCATAGCAATTATGAAAAAGTGAAAGGACAAAGACAAAACATGAAGAAAAAAATCAGTATCATGCTTTGCATAGTACTCTTCGCCCTGACAGGCTGCACCAACTCCGGCAGCACAATACGCTTCGGAGCAGCCGATGTTGGTGGAATGTACTATTCATTTGCAAATACATTTACGGAGCTTGCCAATGAACAGGGCTATGACTTTACCTGCAAGGTCCGTACCACAGCAGGCTCTAATGCCAATATAAGGCTTTTATCCGATGACTATATAGAGATAGGCATCGCACAGGCAGACCTGATAGCCGATGCCTACAAGACAAATGAAGATTTAAGGGCTATAGCAGGGCTTTACACCGAGACCTGTCAGCTTGTGGTCCGCGCTGATTCAAACATACAGACTCTTGACGACCTGTCAGGACACACTGTAAGCATCGGAGCAGAGGAATCCGGTACCGAGCGAAATGCCACACAGATTCTTGAGTTCGCCGGTATGCCATCATCCCTTGTTGCCACCAAAAACCTGGACTATATCGAAGCCACAAAAGAGCTAAAAGCCGGTGATATAGATGCCTTCTTCTGCACTGCCGGACTCACCACCACTGTCATAGATGAGCTATCAAAGGAATGCGACATAAGGCTTATCCCGCTGACTGATACTGTGATAAGCAAGATGCTTGAAAGCAGCTCTGCCTACACAAGCGAGGTCATACCTGCCGGCACATACACAGGCCAGGATACAGCTATAAGCACAATAGGTAAAATCTGTGCTTATCACAAAGTCTAATGTATCCGACGATACAATTGAGCACCTTACATCGCTCCTGTTCGAAAAGGAAAATGAGCTCTCCTACTCCAACTCTCTTAAGCTTGAGCTGACATATGACTTTGCAACAGGCGATATACCTATTCCATTTCATGATGGAGCTAAAAGGTATTATGAAACCTGTGGATATAGTACAAATTAATTCGCGAATTAACTTTTATACCTAATATATAATGTTCTAAAATATAAGAAGAACATAACAAGAATATAATCAATTAAAATTGAAAGGTAACACATGAAAATACAACTTGACATGTACCAGACACTGGCCGCTGCCGTGCTTGTACTACTACTGGGAAACTATTTAAAAAAGAAAATATATTTTCTTCAGAAATTCTGTATTCCGGCGCCTGTCATAGGCGGACTGATTTTTGCCATCATGACATGTATATGCTATGTCACAGGAATCGCAGAATTTTCCTTTGATGACACACTACGTGAGGTCTGCATGGTATTCTTCTTTACATCTGTAGGCTTTCAGGCAAATCTCAAGGTATTAAAAAGCGGAGGCAAATCGCTCATCGTATTCCTGGGACTGGTTATAGCGCTTATCATATTACAAAACCTAACCGCCGTGGGGCTTGCAAAGCTCTTAAACTTAAATCCGCTAATCGGCATGTGCACCGGCTCTATCCCTATGGTTGGCGGACATGGCACCGCAGGAGCCTTTGGCCCGGTGCTAGAGGACCTAAACATAAAAGGGCGCCACGACCATCTGTACAGCTGCAGCTACCTTCGGTCTCATCTTTGGAAGCTTGATAGGCGGACCTCTTGGAAAAAGACTGATTGAAAAGCATAGCCTGCTTAATACAGCAGCAAACGAGGATGACAGCCTGCTGGTGGAGGATGAGAAAAAACATGAGCGCCACACAAATATGTATGCTGATGCCGTATTCCAGCTCATCCTGGCAATAGGTGTCGGAACCATCTTTACAATGCTGCTCACAAAGACAGGGCTCACCTTCCCAATATATATAGGAGCGATGCTCGCAGCCGCACTCATGCGAAACATATGTGAGTACACAAGAATCGCCACCATCCATATGGGAGAGATAAATGACCTGGGAGGTATAAGCCTCTCTCTATTCCTAGGCATGGCAATGATCACACTAAGGCTCTGGGAGCTTGCATCACTCGCTCTCCCGCTCGTCATACTGCTTGCAGCACAGGTGCTTCTCATAATCATATTCACGTATGTTATCGAGTTCAACATCATGGGGCGCGACTACGATGCAGCCATACTTGTATCAGGCACCTGCGGCTTCTCGGAACCGGAGCCACACCAAACGCCATGGCAAATATGCAGGCTGTCTGCGACCAATATGTGCCATCCATCAAGGCATACCTGCTCATACCGCTTGTCGGGAGCCTGTTTGCTGACTTTTTGAACAGCCTTGTAATCACATTCTTTATAAACCTACTGTAAAACAACCGGAAGAAAAATATGTTTGAAAAACTGAGAAAAATATTTAAAAACAGAGAAGAAAAAAGAAAAACATAATTATGATTTAACTTTTGACAACGTGGCAATACCAGAGGTGCACGTAAAAAGCACCGAAAGTCACGAGGACGCTGATAAAGAAAATGCACCTATCAGCTATGACAATGTTGCCATACCTGAGGTGCATATCAGAAACAGAAAAAATAAATAAACTAAAACTCCATATGCCTTTTGCCCTTTCACAAAGCTCCTATCCTTCCCTGCTTATTGTCCTTATTCTGCCTTCTCAACAGATATTATCTTTCCCTCAAACGGATCCACCTCTGAAATAGTTCCAGTATATTTTACAGTCACCTTGTCTCCACTTGCAACACCCTCAAGTCCGTCAGGCTTCTCATCGAATGTAAAGCTGTATGGTGTATCCTTATCATCAGTCACTACAAACATGAAGTCCTTTATGTCATCGATTGTTCCAGTAAGCTCCTTCTCTTCCTGTGAGCCCTTATCACCTTCATCCTTGGTCTCAGCCTGCTTTGCACTTTCGGTGCCTGCTGCCTTATCCTGCTTTGTATCGCTCTGTCCGCAGCCTGCAAACAAGCCGGCGCAAAGCATAGCTCCTATTACAATTGTAATCAGTTTTTTCTTCATTATGATATACCTCTTTCTTTATTTATAAGTACTGCTATGAGTACGTTTTCTAAAGAGTACTCTTCTATCCACCTAAAGTAAATAGAATACATAAAATATTAAAAAAAATCTTACGAATTACTGCTTTTTTGAGCCTCTTGCGAGCCTTGCAGGATACCATTTTTCAAACCATCCGGTAAATATGCCCATCAATACAGGCATCAGATTGTTTACGACAATAAGTGCAGCTCCAACACCTGCCTTTTTCAGCAGAAATGTCCACACTGCTGTCAACACGTATAATACTCCCCATGCCGCCGCAAGTATATAATTCGTCTTCATAAAGAGAGGATTTTTATGTGCGGCTTCACCGCCATAATTGTATTTCACATATGCTGCGCATAAAGGCTCCTTTGTCAGGCATGAAACCAGCCAGAACAGCCCAAACACCAGATATCCGATATCTGTTGATATGTCACCTGCTCCTGTCAGGCTTGCAATCGCAGAAAGTATAGCAACAGCAACAATTGAGAGCTGATCCCATATTACAAATTTATGTTTTCTCATAATAAAAGGCATAGCGGATGCCACCAAAAGAGCAATCACAGAACCCTTTTCGGTATTGACAGAAACTGCTATCCAAAACGTAATCCATGGTATGAGCATTGTCATCATGGATGGATTTTTCTGTACCTCCACACCTTGTGATGTTTTTTTCTGCCTCTTTGACTACCGATGTACTTCCAAAAAATTTATCCCAGTTTACCATCAGGGAAAAATCACCTGTCACCGTATACATCTGCTTTCCCAAAGCCTCTGCGCCACCTATCTCGCCTCGGGAAATAGCCGACCATACCGTAAAAGGTATCTATGCGTGTAGTCGCGGCAAGGCTTTGGTCAGTAAGCACCTCACTACCTTTATCATCAAGCTTTATTTGGTATGTATGCTTCAAATCGGTATAGCATATCTCAAGCACGCGTTCCTTTCCGTCATAGGCATCCTTATTGTATAATGCAGCCATCTGTCTGGTGAAAACAAGGTCATCCGCTTCCTTTTCTCCTGTTGTCCTGCTGATTCCCCAGCTGGCATCCGCCATACTTTCAAATACATCCCTTGGATATAAAAGAGTATGGAGCGCCGCTTCTGTTTTTTCAGATATTTTTCCTGTGATGGCATATTCTGCCCCGGCACTTTTTACCGTAGCCAGATATTCGTCAGTCCTCTTTGACAGCTCTTTTACACGAAACAGCTCACCCTGACCACAAAAAATATGGTTGTATAATGCCCTTTTCCAAGAAAATGGTCAAACATCCGAAGTACACTGTCATAATTTCCCTCTGCAGAATAAAAGCCACAGGTAGAGATTAGCACATGCCTTTTGCCTTCCATGTCATATCTGCAATCATGGCTGCCGCTTCCGTATCCGTCATCCTTTGTACTCATAAACGGCAGGCTCATGGGAAGCTGCCTGTCAATCACGTTCTTTAGTATTCCCGGCACACTAAAATAGTACAGAGGAAACGACCACACAACAATATCCGCTTCAAGCATTTTCCCAATAACAGTCTGCATATCGTCATTTATACAGCACACCCCCGGTGTCTTCTGCCAGCATGCAAAGCAGCCCTTACACGCTCCTACATTCATTGAGGCTACATGCATTTCATCAATGGATATAGCTTCATTTTTGCTCTTATATCCTTCTTTGAAGCCTTCTATAAAGCTGTTTGCAAGCCTTAACGAATTGCTTCGTTTGCCTTTTGGACTTCCGTTAATCAGAAGTATGTTCATGCTTTATGCCCTCCTGTAAGTATATAGTTAATTTTAGTATAGCGGATTGACAGGCAAAAAACAATTAAAGTTTAGACTTAGAAACAATACCATAATTATACATTCAAAATACATTCAAATTCTTAAGTATGCCTTGTAATTATAGTACTATGATAGTAAAATAGAACTATATTATTACGAATCAGGAGAATTCATATGGGTTACGATGAAAAAATTTTTAAAGCAAAGGCGAATATCAAGGCCCGCAGATTATGGCTTGTTTTTGCTATATTGCTGACCGCAAATTATGGTACCGACACAGTAAATGGCGCTTATTCTGTCAGTAATTATATCATTTTTGTTATTTTATGCTGGCTGCCTTTCGTGTGTGGTGACATACTTCTAAAAAAAGAAGGGGAAGGATAATGACCGGTACAGGCTAGCATTCGTCATCGGATATGGTATTTTTACGTATTTCTTTTTGTGTACGACAACCTCACCGATTGCATTCACCTACATAGTTCCGATAATCAGCCTTATTGTAATATTTAAAGATGAGAAATTCATGATTTACTGCGCCGTTGCAAATATGCTAAGCCTTATCGCAAGTATTGCATTTCACATATTTGTGCTGGGTCAGAACACTGCTATAGATCATAAAAACTTTCAGCTTCAGATAGCATGTCTTTTGCTTTGTTACATAGGCTATATCATGTCGGTGCGTCACCTGACTGAGTCCGATGCTGCACTCACCGAGAGCATAAAGTCTGATTTGAATCGCGTTGTCACGACAGTTGAGCAGGTTAAAACCGCTTGCAACACTATAATGGACGGTATAACCGTGGTCCGTGAGCTTGCTTCTGAAAACAAGCATGGCTCAGATGTTGTCGTTGATGGAATGAATAAGCTTACCGGAAATAACAAGCAGCTTCAGTCCCACACTGCTTCTTCCCAGGAAATGACTACCGATATAAGCTCACAGGTTGAGAATGTTGCAGCCATGATAAACGATATGGTTTCCCTGACAGCCGAATCAGGCAAGCATGCCAAGGTCAGCTCTGAGGACCTTGAAGGTCTTGCCCAGACAGCAAAACCATGTCAGAGCTTTCTACAGAGGTTGAAAGCATCCTGACTACATTCAGAGATGAATTTGAGATGGTTAAAAATGAAACCGGAACAATTGATAATATTTCAAACCAGACAAATCTCCTCGCTCTTAACGCTTCTATCGAGGCTGCGCGTGCAGGCGAAGCAGGTAAGGGCTTTGCTGTTGTTGCCGAACAAATCCGTACTTTAAGCACTGAGACGAGAAATTCATCCGGTCAGATCAGTGAGGCTCTCTCACGGCTTGATGAGATTTCCGGAAAGATGACCTCATCCATTGAAGAAACGCTCCATCTCATCCAGCTCACTCTTGAGAAGGTAATGCAGACCGGTGAAAATGTAGAGAAGATTACAAAGGATTCCCATAAGCTTGGAAGCCATATCCGTGAAATCGACACCGCAATGCAGGAGGTTGAAGCATCTAACCAGCAGCTTGTCGACAATATGGAAAAGGTATCTGACATCGTAGAAACCATGACCTCATGTATCGGTGCTTCTGATGCGATAAGCCGCAAGATGCTCAGTAAATATGATGAAAGTGCAACAAATATCAATAATATCGAGACTGTTATCCAATCTCTCATGCACGAGCTCGGAGTCGGTGGATTTATGGGACTTGATGATATCCGCCCGGGTATGAAGGCCAAAGTGATCCTGACAGATGTACAGACCGGCAACGAGTTCCATTGCGAAGTAAAGGCTGTTGACGAAAACAGTCTTAAGCTTGTATCAGGCGGCTTATCTGTAGACTCATCCAGACCTTGCAATCTGTATGTTACAGTTGGCAATGTAATGTACTGCTGGAAGGATCTCACAATCACAGATGACCTTGTGATAACAGTCAATACACAGCCTGAAATCTTGAACCGTAGGAAATATCCTCGCATGGATTTATCAAACAATTGCACTATCAAGCTTAAAGGAACCGACACCACATTCAAAGGAACTCTTGACAATATAAGTGCAAACGGCTTTGCATTTTTGACAAAGGATCCTTATTTCGTGGATCATAAAGGAGCGAAGGTCACTATCTCGATAGAGGACTTTGCGCTTGCTGACCACTCAGTATTGGAGGGATATGTAATCCGCTGCTCAAATAACGATAGAACATATATCGTCGGCTGCCAGATGCCTGAGGATAATTATTATATCCAGACATATGTCGATGAACAGCTTCGTGCTCAATCATAAAAATAAAAGCTATGAAAGCCTTTAACCGGGCTCTCATAGCTTTTTTTTTATTGATAATCTTCTATATCCTATTATCTTCTATCTATTATCTTTATCTTCTATCTGCATGATGTTTTTTTCCTTCTCTGCATACATCCGGCTGTCTGCTATCTTTTGCAGGCTCTCAACCGTGTCAGCATCGGACGGATAAAGTGCATATCCACAGCTTACTCCGATTTTTATTTTATGACCATGTATGTTATATGGATTGCAGATTACTTTTTGAAGCCTCTCTATTCTCTCTAAGCAATTTTTTTCATCTGCATTTCCATCTATTATACATGCAAACTCATCGCCTCCAATACGGAATGCATAATCGGCTGTTCGTATGCTGTTTATAATACGCTTTCCTACATTACAAAGGACCTCATCTCCGACCGGATGACCATATGTATCGTTGACCGGCTTGAAAAAATCAAGATCCATAAAAATCAGTGCGAATGCTTTTCCCCTCTGAACTCTCATATTCATAATAGTCTCAAAATATCTCTTATTATATAGCTCTGTAAGCATATCCGTATTTGCAAGATCTGCCATCTTATGCTTTTCGCCTATATTCTGCGAGACAAGCAGATACTGCGTCAGTCTGCCATCCTCCCATCTTGCCGGAATAACAGTCATTGAAAGAAATAGCTTGCTGTTGTTCTCTGCACATTCAAATTTAAAATAATCATGCTCATTTTTAATCTTACTATAAATATTTTCAAGAGAAAGCAGCTCAGAGATTTTTTTTATTTTCATCCTCTGAAAGCAGGGTGTATCTGTTTGATATAGCCTCCACCAGATCACTGTAGCTGCCACGCTCAGGATAAAGCTTTCGAGCCAGTCTCTCATGATATTCGTACGTATCATTTTCAATATCACACAGTGCGTATCTGTCCACAATCCTTGCCAGACTGTTCAACAGCATATCAGAGATTTCCTTTTCATGAGATACTGCCATGACAGTGAGCTTTTCCTTCTGAAGTTTGAGCCTGGTATTCTTCATTACATACATAAAAATAAGCAGGATTACGCAGATAAACATTATGCCTATAAGTAAAATTGTACTGTACTGCACCTGAAACATGAATGAACTGACAGCCTTTGCTTCAACGATACCTACTATAGACCAGTCCTTTATTCCGGTAGGCTGATATGTCATATAATAATCTTTTTTTTATTGTATGAAAATGCAAAACAGCCATCACTGCCATCAGCTATATTGGTCTTTACATCGCAAAAATCATCTGTAACGTAATTTGTTGCATTATCACCTATGAAATTAATCAGATTATCAACCATATCATCAATCTCTGTCTTTGGTTCGATTGAGAGTATGACATTGCCTGCAGAATCAACAATATAACAATCACTTTGGTCTTTATATGCCTTGTCTCCGAGCATCCTTTCCACGTCAGTATTATCATAGCTCACAGCAAGCCCCGTATATGAAATTCCATCCACAGTAATCCCATCAGACGGAAATGCAAAAAACACCTTTCTCACGCCCTTTGTAGATATATAGCTGGATATCACAGGCTCATTTGCCTTAAAAAGCTCATTGAATGCATCTTTTGCATTGTCAGCCACTCCACTTCTGCCTTCTATGGTGATAAACTGATTCTGCTTATTAAACAGGTAAAAATCACTGTAATGCCACGTTTCCTTTTCCCTGACAAAATCATTCCACTGCAGACCACTGTCGTTATTAAGTATTTTGGTCAAATAAACATTCCAGTCAGAAAGAACATTCCAGTTGCGTTGCGCAAACATATTAAAGGTCTGGTTCACCTGACTGTATGAGGCTTTGACATTTGATGTACCCTCATTATATATCTGGCGGCTCATATATACATTGTAGCTGTGAATGCTGAATATTATGATACCTAGCAATGCACAGGTTATCACAATTGTACGGATGTTCTTCTTTTTTATAATCATAAATGTGTTCTCTCCATACCTTAGTACCTACATCGTATCTGTGCTTCGTTCTCTATTCATATCACATATACTTGTATTTCTAGTACTAATTATACAACATATAGTGCCTACAATCTATACTCTTGGCGCGAAATGTCGTTTTCAGGGTGTGAAATGCAGATTGGCAATAAAAAACAAGGGAAAGTACTAAATACTTTCCCTTGCAAAATCTTATATATAGACTTTTAAATTAGAACATTTGTCTATTTTGCCTGCTCTGCAATAGCAGCCTGTGCAGATAGGTAAAAATATGGGGGTTTTTAATGAAATGAGCATTGTCCTCATTCTTTTCCCTAGTACCGAGGAAATCTTTTCGATTTCCTCCAATTTGATAATGCAGTTTTTCTTTCTGCCTTCCGCTGTAAAGGTTGCTTTCACATCTGCTGTCCCATTCAGATTAACATACCAATCAAATGTAGTATCCGATGTCGGTGTTATCAGATATACAAACTGATTGACAACATCGTGGCTGATAGTGCTACCACTAAAATCAATAAAGCTGTTCAGAGTGGAACGGATACCCTCTATATCCAATCCTTTCGGATTGCTTTTTTTCCTGTGGAATTTCATCAAGTGCTTTTTGAAGTTTCTTGATTTCTTCATCGACAGGACTTCTCATTGCTTGATACTCGTCCTTGGAAATCTCTCCATCAGCTCTCATAGCAATCAAGTTAGTCAGTCTGCTATTTGCCTTATCCAATTTCGCCTGTATCGTTACCGTATCGGATTGAGTTTCGTTAGATTTTTCTTCCTTATAATAATACTTAATAAGGTCTAACGCAATCAGTACAGACTCTTTTCTCTCCGTCCAGAGATGCTCTAACAAAGCTTTTGCCATAAAATCGAGTTTCCAATCGGTTATCATTCTGCTGTCACAATATCCCTCAGTATCTAAACCGATTTCAGCTCTTTTCCGTTTAATTCCGTTGTTAAGCTGATTGTAGCATTGATAACCGTAAGAGGTTTTTCCGTCCAATTTCGTATGCCATTTATTTTTACGGTATGATGAGCCGCAGGAACAACGTAGCTTATTGACCCATATATCTCGTGAATCACGCTTACTATGTGTGTTTTTCCCTGCCGATACACATACAGGTTTTACTCTACTTTCCCTTATCGCCTGTGCTTTATTCCATATCTCTTGAGAAATAATAGAAGGGAAATCACCCTCAACATATTCATAAGTGGACATATCAAGATTGTTTATTCGCTTCTGCTCTAAAAAGTTATTGCTTCTGGATTTGTTGTAACACTTTGTTCCTGTGTAAGTGGCATTTTTAATCGCTCTCATAATATTTGAAACGCTCCACTTTATAAGTCCAGAAGCTGTTTTCCTTTTTCGCTCCGTCAAAATCTTTGCGATTTTCATCGAGCCATAACCTTGCAGATACAAATCATATATCATTCTGACCGTTTCTGCCTGTTCCTCATTGATAACATAGGTATCTCCAACACGGTCATAACCTAAAATATTACCGTTTCCATAGAGAACACCATTATCACGGCTGATTTTCTGACCTGCTTTTACACGCTCGGAAGTCTTGCGACTTTCTTCCTGTGCCAATGTTGCCATAAGAGATAGCCGCAGTTCTCCATCTCCGTCCATTGTCCAAATATTATCGTCGATAAAAAACACTTCAACGCCTATCCCTTTTAACTCTCTTGTTACTACGAGAGTATCTACAACATTACGGGCAAATCTGCAAACCTCTCTGGTTACGATTAAATCAAATTTACCTTGCTTGGCATCTTCAATCATTCTTAAAAAGGCAGGGCGTTTTTTTTGCCTGCGTTCCGTAATTCCTTCATCAATATACCGTTCGCAGACTGTCCAGTTTGGATGATATTTGACTTGGTCGTCATACCATTGTAACTGATTTTCCAATGCAGATAACTGTGCTTCGTGTTCTGTTGAAACACGACCATAAATAGCAACTTTTCTGGCTCTGTTTCTGTCAAACAGAGAATAATCTGTGAGCTTAAATCTGTAATTATATTCATTTACTGCTGTGTTCATTAAGCATACCTCCAATTCATTTTTCTGAATATATTGTACTGATTATCAAGCCGCCTGTGAAATGTGCGAATTTGCGTGTTTCACGATATTTGTATATGTGGCTTGATTTATCATTCCTTTTTCAAGAAGTATCTCAATGAGTTTCAGAGCCGCTACATTTTTATCTACCTTAATTTCATTCATTATTGACCTCCCTCAAAGAAATACTAATGGCAAGAGCTTTATCGGCTCTTGCCATTATGACTGTGGATAGCATACCAACATATTTACGCAGGCGTTGTTTGTCTATGGTGCGGATTTGTTCAAACAGGATAATTGAGTTCTTATCCAAACCTTCAAAATCATTGATTAAAGTGTGTGTCGGCAATTTTGCTTTAGTGTATATTCGGCTTGTGATGGGTGCGACAATGACCGTAGGGCTATGCTTATTGCCGACATCGTTTGAAATGATAAGTACAGGTCTTGTGCCGCCTTGTTCTGAGCCGATAACAGGATTTAGATTTGCGTAGTAAATATCTCCACGCTTGATTTTTCTTTCCATTATGTTTGACCTCCCAGATTTATTTAGGCAGGTATGTTCTGCCTATGTAGGCAGCCAAACAAAAGGAAGTATTTAAGGTCGGGAGAGTATAAGCAAAATCTCTGTTCCTATGACTACCTTTTATCTGGCTTTATGATAGGAGCATTTCAATTTGTCCTCGACACCCCGAAATGCTATGGGAAGTCGCCAAACGGTCAGTAGCGAACTGACACCACGGGAGTTCCACCCCTCTGACGGTCTGCCAGAGCCGCCCTCATTGCCTGCGACGGTTTTATCACGCTCGGACTGTGACTGGACGGGAGTACCATTGTTCTCTTTGTAGGTTATGGCGAAATCGGGAGCCGCCCGATATTTTGAGTCGGTAATGAATGAGATCACCCCCTTTCATCGCTCGCTGCTTCTTAACAGGTCTTGGCGTACCGCTTCACACGCTTATGCTCATCGCAATCACAAAGAGGAAGTATTTGGCGAATGGGTATTCAGTTGTCAAAGAACTATCCCGTTTTCGCCACACAAAGCAAAACAGGTGGAAGGAATTTAATCCCTCTCACCTGTTTGCTCACTTAAAAGCGGTTTCGTATAGGCTAAAATTAATATTTTTCAAAAAGTTTTTTTAACTTCTTTAGTGCAATGTCAACGCTTCCTTTAACCGCCATTTTGGTGCATCCCTCCAACTTGGCAATCTGTTCATAGTTCAACTCTCCGAAAAAATACAGAAGCAGCCTTCGTTTTTGTGTTTCAGGCAGTTTTGAAATTGCCTTATGTAACTGCTCATATTCCATACTCCTTGAAACGGTTTCCTCAAGACTTTCTTCCTTATAAAAAACTCGGTCATTCAAGGAGTTTTCTGTCAACTCAGAGTGTTCAATGTGCCTGCTCACCCGATTAAGATAGGAAATATCCTCAAGCTCAAAACGGTTAAACAGGTCATACAACACTTTATCTATTTCAATATTTTGCATTACACCCCGCCCATCTTTAAAAGAGAGGTAATATCTGCCCTCTACAATCATCAGCGTATAAGGGTTATGCTTATCCTTTTTTCGGTTAGGATGTTTTTCATTCATTCTTTGTTCCTCCAATCAATCTGAATTTTTGAAATTTCAGATTGATCGGCGGTGAACGACACCCTACGCCACAAACAGGCTTACGACTTAATTCAACAAAAAACGACAAAAGAAAAACCGCAAAGGCTGTCAAACCCTTACGGTTATAAGAAATAACAATTCTATTATATAGATATTTAACATCTACTTTTGGAACATAATTTCCCCAAATGGAGATAAGAATTTTTTTAACAGATTATTCTCATCTCTATCGAACGGTATGTAAATAACTGCTGCTTAAAATCAGCAGCACAGTGTTATCAGACCAACACATAAGAAATCCCTCCAAACTTGAAACAGGTCTGGAGGGATAAAATAGCCATCTGAGCATGACAAAATTGCCCACCAAAGCACCGTTTTTTTTATTTGGCGGACTTGTCAAATTCTATATTCATGTAAAAAAAAAGAGCCGATGACTTATGAGGTTATCTCACAAGTTCATCGGCTCTGCGTCTGTGCGTCTGGCTCTTTGATGACGGTTATATGTAATTTCTTTGCATTTATTAAAGTTTCTTTCTTACATTTCGGACAGTAAAGAGGATAATTCTTTAAAACAGTATCTTCTCTAACTCTATCACGGGTTTTGTTGCCACAAATCGGGCAAATTATCCATTCTGAAATCATAAATTATCCATCTCCATTTCTCATGTTTTATTTAATCTTTCTATTTTATATTTACTATCTTGACAAATTCATATCGTACACTTATCTGGAATTACTATTATTCTCTAAACTTTTTGCAAAAATAAATAAAATATCGTACCTTTTTCATCGGACGCCACCTTGATGTACCCTTTCTGCTTATTCACGATATCGCGGGTAAGATACAAGCCGATCCCTACGCCGTCAACCCCTGCCGACTGCTTTCCACGGTAAAATCTGCCGAAGATTTTTGCCTGTTCTTCTTCAGGAATGCCAATTCCGTTATCGGATACATCCAATCGCAAATACGATGGATATTCGGTGATTTTCAAGTCCACAACTCCTCCGCTTGGTGTATATTTCACAGCATTGTCAAGCACATTGGCAATGGCCTCCGCCATCCAGTTAAAATCGAGCAGTGCTTCAAAGGTCTGTTCGCAGTCAAAGGACATGGTGATGTTTTTCCCCCTTGCCTTGGCATAAACCGTTTTTACCGCTTGCATAACAATATCATTTAAACTGCTTTGTTCAGGTTTTAATCGGATAATGCCACTTTCCAAACGGGACATTTTAATCAAACTGTTTGTCAAAAAAGTCAGCTTTTCAAGGGACATCTGCAAGGTGGCAATATATTCCCTTCTCTCCTCATCGGATAACCCTGTATCACCTAATAACTGTGCAAAGGTGTTTGCCGCTGCTACGGGCGTTTTAATTTGATGCGAAATATCGGAGATTAAAGTTTTAATCTGTTCTTTCTCCTGTGTCAGCATTTGATTCTGTGCCTTTAAAATATTGCGGAGTTTTAGAAGTTGATGCTGCAGCCGTGCGGTCAGGGTATCCTCAGCTTCTGAAAAGACCGTCCGTTCCTGCTGTTCTACCAATGCTTCAATGAGCAGCGTAATCTCCTCTAACAGATTATCATTATAGCGGTTGTGCAGAAAGTCCAGCAGGAACAACAGACCCCCAAAAAATACAAATGCAAAAGAGATAAAAAGCGTACGGAAAAGGATGTCCTCCATAAAAAAAAGAACACACCGATAGATACCGCCGCTATGACAGTACCTGCAATCAAAATCAGTTTTCTGTAAATTCCAAAATGCTTCATCGTCATTCTCCAAAAGTGTAGCCCATACCAAAAACTGTTACAATGTATTCCTGCTTTTCATCATTCAGTTTCTGCCTTAGCCGCTTAATATTCACACGCACGGTATTATCATCAACAAAGTTTCCATCTATATCCCATAGTTGTTCCAAAAGCATGGCCTTTGTAACAACTCTGCCCCTGTTCTCTATCAGATAAAGGAGCAGTTTATATTCCGTTGAAGTCAGGTGCGTTTCCTGTCCCTTCATCAAAACAAGACACTTTTCTTTATCTAACTCTAAATCTCTGTATTTCATACGAAATTTTCCTACGTCACTTCGTTTTAGAACTGCCAATACTTTTTTTCCGTAAAACTTCGATAGAAAAAGGCTTTGATATATAATCATCACAACCCACGCCAAACCCTTCCAACATATCTTCTTCCGTATCATTAGCAGTTAGAAATAATACGGGTGTTTCCGATGTTTCACGAATTTTTTTCACAAAATTCCAAACCATTGCCGTCAGGCAGGTTAATATCAAGCAGAAACAAATCATACTTTTTGTTTTTGGTATTGCTTCAATGCTTCCAAATACCCATAGACTGCTGTGACCATATGCTCGTCTTTTTTTAGGGCGATAGAAATACCCTTGCTCAGAATTTTGTCATCTTCAAGTAGAAAAATATTTGCCATAGCCGCAAAACGCACCACCTTCCTCAATATACAAAATTGCAGGAACAGACGCAGCAATGCTGCGTCCGTCCCACAACCTCATTTAACTATCAAAATTGTGCAGTCTTTCAATGACCGTTTCATCAGAAGTTGCCTTGTAAACAATGGCAGGAACGCTTAAGCAAATTACAAAGATTGCTGCGATCAAACCGATGACAAGTGCAACAGGGTATTTAAATACTGCATGTTTGCCATATGCGGAACTGCATCTGCCACCAACATTAGGAACGCATTACCAAAAGTCATAATCAGCAGAGTAGAAATCAGAGCATAAATACCGCCTTCTAAGGTCAATATCTTCCTGATCTGCTTTTTCGTTGTTCCGATACTTTCCATAATGGCAAATTCATTTTTCCTTGCCACCACACCCGTCAACATAACATTTACAAAGTTAATCAAGCCGCTGACAATGAGCAGAATTGCAGCACCGGTTCCCAGCAAGCTCAAAGAGTAGTTCATCTGGTTATATAGTTCTTTCTGATTCACGGAAGATTTCAGCTGCCACTCCGATGTGGTCAAGGTACTGTTGATCGCCTGTAATTCGCTGTCAATTCGCTCTAAATCGTTGAAATTCTTAATGTCAACGCCGATTGCGGAAATTATTGGTTCTTTTGTCAGGCGTTCCATACCCGCTTCGCTGACAAAGATAACATCTGGCACCATATTTATTTCTTTGCGTCTGCCAATACCTTCTGAAAGAGTATTATCATAATCGTCATAGTAAAAAGCTCCGCCAATTTTGAAATCAGTTGCCTTGCCGTCTGTACTGTCGGCAGTTAGTGTCAATGTTTCACCCACTAAAGCGGTATTAGGAGCGTTATATTCGGTATCTTTTCCTGCAATCGCTGTTTCGCCACGCTTAAATGCTTCCATGTCAATAGGCGTATCAGGATGCTCTGCATTGTATTCTTCCAGTACCCTGTCGTCTGGAAGCGTTGTAATATAGCAGCCATAGTCACCAGATTCAGCGTACCCTTTCAGTGTTTCTATCGTCTGTTCATAGGACTGCCCCTTTGCTTTATATTTGCTGTCCTCATATTTGATTTTCATAAAGCCTTCTAAATCGTTTTCATTAAAGTCAATACCTGCCCAGACTGTTTTTTGAACATCTATATTTTTAATACCGTCAAGCTGCTTGATTTGTTCTACAAAGTGTTCGTCAAACTGCGGTACTTCTTTATTGAGCTGTTCATACTGCTCAAACTGAATATCAGTGTATTCAAAGTTATAGTCCATATATTCCTTAATAAAGTTCTCAGCCGACATACTGCTTATAACCCCATTTACGCCTAAAATCATAGTAATTCCCATAAACAAGGACATAAACACAAGGGCAGCACGCTTTTTGTCACGGAATACATTATGAAATGCCATCACATGCAGCTTGCCACCATTGGTGGAATTTCTGCTTTTTGTTTTCTTCGGTGCAAAATTCTGAAACTTCAATGCTTCTATTGGCGAAATTTTTGCAGCCGCTTTTGCAGGAGCATTGCAGGCAATCCAAACGGTTACTGCTGAAAAGATTACGGACAAAATATAGATAGATGGATGGAAAAACACTTCGGCATCCATCATCGACTTGCCCTGTTCAAAACCCTCGTTCAACACAAATGGAACAATTCCAAAGGAAACAGCGGTGGCTAACAAAATACCAATCGGGATACCAATGCAAGCAAACTTAACTGCCTGATTTTTTACCAGTGATTTAATCTGTTTTTGCGTTGTTCCAAGCGTTTTCATCAAACCGTAAAAACGGGTATCATTTGAAATGGATATATACAAAACATTGTAAATAAGGAGATACCCGCTGCCAATAATAAAGAATACCAATAGGATTACCATTGCAATCACTGAACCGCTTGATGATTTCATGGAAACCGCACCGCTGAAAGATTGATTTTCGTTAAGCTCCACATCTTTTTGAATACGATAAAAATCATCGGGCATTTTATTCAGCGACAAAGAAAGAACGCCGTCCTCTGCCATTGTATAGCCTGCATTTTTGCAATACGCTTCGGAAACAAAGCCCATTCCGTGCCTGTATAGGAATGAAACCATCCGCTTAATGTGAAATTTTTTTTTCCTGCTGACCGTTTTTATCATAATAGGACAGAGGAATTTCCATATTCAGCTTCGGCTCTTTTATGCCGAGTTGTGAAAGTGCGTCCTCTGACAACATAATCTCATTTTCAGCTTCAGGATATTTCCCTTCTAAATCTTTGATTGCTTCTTTATAGTGTTTATCCCATTCAGTAGTGTCGTAATACGAAAGTGCGATAGAAAGATCACGCCCCTCATCGTTTTTTTCAGAAACCGAGCCAACCATGTACTGTGTACCGACGGTTTTAACATATTCCAAATTCTTAATCTGCTGTTCCTGCTTTTCTGTCGGCATCGCAAGGGAAGCATTAGCGGTCGTGCCTGCGGTACGCACCTGCATTAACTTCATATTTTCCATATAGTTAATGCCCAAACTAAACACGGTAGTAATCATAAATGTAGTGAGAACGATCGCAAACACCGCAAACAGGTTACGAATACGGTTTGCTTTCATCATTCCCTTTTCTACTCGCTTAACTGCTTTTTTATTTCGGTTAGCGTGCATATCTGACACCTCCCGAAACAACCTTGCCATCCTCAATGCGGATTGTGCGGTCTGCCATTTGAGCGATTTCCTCATTGTGCGTGATCATAATGGTGGTTTGGTGGAACTGACGGCTAATCGACTGCATCAGCAAAATAACATCCATACTTGTTTTTGAGTCCAAATTTCCAGTCGGCTCATCGGCAAGGATAATGGCAGGCTTTGTCGCAAGGGCACGGGCAATCGCAACCCTCTGCTGCTGACCACCTGAAAGATTATTCGGCATATTCTTAAGCTTTTGTTCCAAGCCAAGAGTATGGATAATCTCTTTTACAAATCTTGTATCGGTCTTGCCACCATCGATCTCAATAGGGTACACAATGTTCTCATACACATTAAGAACAGGAAGCAGATTATAATTCTGAAAAACAAAGCCAATGTTTCGACGCCTAAAAATCGTCAGTTCCTCGTCTTTCATTTTCAACAGTTCTTTTCCTCGGATAGTAACACTACCAGAAGTAGGACGGTCTAACCCACCAATCATGTTGAGTAGTGTAGATTTACCGCTGCCCGATGTACCGATAACAGCAACAAATTCGCCTTCCTCTACGGAAATGGATACCCCATCCAAAGCATGGACTTCGTTTTCTCCGCTTCCGTATATCTTTCGTAAATCTTTTTGTTTCAAGTATTGCCATATTAAAACCTCCAAATTTCTGTTTTTATTTTGTAAATTCAGTATAGCAACCACTTCTTACAATCTCATTACAATCCAAACTAAAAAATAACAGCATTTCTTTTGTTCCTACCATGCACTTTTACGAATTGATTTTTTTTTTAATGAAGCAATCCACTCCTCTATTGCCTCTGCCAATGTGTATTGTTGCCGTAAAACTGCCATACCCGTAACAGGAATATCTTCTTTACTCTTTTTTCAAAGCAATATTTTCTTCCAGATATTTTTTCAATACCTCCATACTGCTCTCAATATTATCCAGACATTCTTGCTGTCTTTCTCTGGACATACTGTCCAGATTTACAATGACAGCATTAAAATCCAAAAAAATGTTTATCGGCTTACAGGATATTTCAAGCATCAATTTTTCAAACTGCTGTTTCCCTTTTTCAGTTAAAGAATACACTGATTTTTCTGGCATTTTACCCTCTTTTTTTCTATATGACTTGAAATATATCCTTTTTCCTCCAACTGGATAACCTTTTTATAAATAGACGGGGTACTAATTTTTACCCATTTTGAAATATTGCGGTACTCTACCAACTTTTGAAGGTCATACGCACTCAGAGGTTCTTTCTTTAACATTCCCAAAACAATTAAGTCAATGGTCGCCATATCAATTTCCTCCTTTACTCTCTTGACAACTACTATAAATTATAGTAGAATACCACTTGCGTTTCAACTGCTATAATTTATAGTAGTATATTTTATTCTATTTGTCAAGTGAAAGGAGAAAGAACACTATGGACAATCAAAACAGAAAATTGGAGTTATTGGGCAATGCTCCAATTCCAAAAGCCCTTTTAGCTATGGGTATTCCAACAATGATTGGTATGCTCATCAACGCCTTGTACAATCTTGTTGATGCCTATTTTGTAGGTGGCTTAGGCGAAAGTCAAATGGCTGCCATCTCGGTTGTGTATCCTCTCGGTCAAGTAGTCGTCGGCTTAGGATTACTTTTTGGCAATGGGGCAGCATCCTACATTTCTCGACTGTTAGGACAAAGAAATAAGGATCAGGCAAACAAAGTGGCAAGCACTGCACTATATAGCAGTCTTGTTGTCGGTGCAATTATGATTGTTTTATCAATCCTCTTTTTGAACCCCATTCTAAGACTTTTAGGTGCAACAGAAAGTGTCCTTCCTTATGCGGCTACCTATGCCGGTATTTACATTGTTTCTTGCATTTTCAATGTTTTTAATGTCACAATGAACAATATCGTGACAAGTGAAGGAGCAGCAAAAACTACAATGTGTGCCTTGTTGTTAGGTGCAGTCCTCAATATCGGGTTAGATCCATTATTTATATACACTTTTAATTTTGGTGTTGCAGGAGCTGCTATTGCCACAGCAATTTCTCAGGTAGTATCTACTCTTGTGTATCTGTTTTATATTTTCAGACAAAAAAGTGCTTTTCAGTTTAGAATAAAGGACTGTACCTTTTCTAAAGAAATTCTATCTGAAATTTTCAAAATTGGCGTTCCGACACTTGTATTTCAATTATTAACAAGTATTTCTATCTCTCTAATAAACAATGCCGCTGGTAATTACGGCGATTCAGCCATAGCGGGAATGGGCGTTGTTACCCGTCTTATATCTATGGGCAGCTTAACAGTATTTGGTTTTATCAAAGGTTTTCAACCGATTGCAGGTTACAGTTATGGGGCGAAAAAATTTGATCGTCTGCGTACTGCAATCAAAATTTCCATCTTATGGTCAACTATTTTTTGTGTGATCGTAGGTTTATTATTCAGTCTGTTTTCTACGACCATTGTTTCACAGTTTACAACTGGAAACACAGAAATGATTCACATTGGAGCTTCCTCTTTAAGAGTAAACGGTATTACATTTATGCTGTTTGGATACTACACGGTATATTCCTCTTTATTCCTTGCTCTTGGAAAAGGAAAAGAAGGGTTTATTCTTGGAGCTTGCCGACAAGGTATCTGCTTCATTCCCGTTATCTTAATTTTTCCATTTATATGGGGATTAAACGGTATTTTATATGCACAGCCGATTGCCGATGTTCTCTCTGCACTTATTACAGTATTTATGGCAATCCCTTTGCATAGAAGTTTAGCTGTTGCCGAACAGAAAATGAAGATAACAGCTTCTATCCCCTGTGACAGGCAATAAAATCAAGCATAAAAGTAGTAACAGAGCCGATGAACTGTGAAAGCTTTCTCAAGTTCATCGGCTCTGCGTCTGTGTGTCTGGCTCTTTGATGACGGTTACTTGTAAATTCTCGACTTCAATTAAAGTTTCCTGTCTACATTTCGGGCAGTAAAGAGGATAGTTTTTCAAAACTGTGTCTTCTCTGATTTTGTTTCGGGTTTTGTTCCCACAAAGAGGACATAAAATCCATGGAATTTATACTCAGCATATTATCCTCGCCTTATAAGGTCATGTAACCGATTATCTGTAACAAATTTCTTTTTTTCTGGGGTCACCCTCTGCACGATAGATTACTAAGCTGTCTAAATCAAATATTGAACTCCAAACTGTTTCAAAATCTGGCTCATCATCATATTGGCACATAAACCCATAATCACCTTTTTAAGAGATGTTCGGTAGTTTCAATGTATTCATCTTTTATGCGTTCCGAAGAAAAGCTGTCTAATACTGTCCTGTAACGCCTGTGCGAGTCATAATCATTTCCTTTTGCATCGTCATATGGTTTCATCTCATCAGATGTAAAACTATTAACAGTACAAACAATACTGCCATTTTCAAAAATTTCTGCCGCCCGAACTTTTTTGAGAATTGGCGTACATTCAACCACTACCATATTGCCTTTTTTATCTGCAAGTAAAATATTGCAGTTAGAAGATACTGGCAAGCCCATAAGAAGGGAAACCGCCTGTTCGGTATTATCTGCCTTTTCAAGCAAATATCTTACAATAAAGCAAGAATTGAAACCTGCTTTTATCTTTTCAAGGTCGGTCATTACAAAAGTCATTGCTACAGCAAATCCGTGTTCATTCACTCCTTCTTCGCCGTTAATGAAAGAGGAAGTAGTGATATTGAACCTGTTTCCATTTTTCGGTGCATAGATTTCACTTTTGCTTCCTTCACGCAGATAAGGTGGTAAGTCATTATTTCTACCGTATATTGTTCTGCCATTGCTTGAATATGCAAAAGCAGTACAGCCCCTAACCTCAACGGGGATGTTGTTCTCCAAGTTATACATACAGCAGCCCATACACAACATCCAAGAAATGAAGTGTAGATAATCTGTGCCAATGGCGTCACTTACGCCTCTTACTTCCTCACATATCTCTGGGAAAAACTTTCTTAAAATTTCTTCGCTTTGTTTCCCGTGTTCCAATTGAAAATTATCCAACTGGAGTGGAAAGGAAATATGAGCTTTTTGAAATATGTTTCCTCTTTTTACGCCCATCTGATAATGGTCGCCTTTTAATCTTAAATGATACATACTTAAATCTCCTTTGCTTTTTTGATTGCAATCCACACCTCGGAATGTCCTTTGGATGGCTGTCCTTTGCAGACTGGATATATTTCAACATCTGGAAGTCCTGCATATTCATAACCAGAAAACGGTAGAAATTCTGTCAAAAATCTGCGAAAAACACTCTGCACATCTTCCTTAAATACTCCGTCGTTTTCAAAAACAACCCACATACCCTCTGGTATCATGTATTCTACCATTCCCTCTGGCACGGAATGTTGCTCGAAACAGCGATATAATAATATATATCCTCTGGATTATTATAAACGCTGACTCCTAAAATGCCGTCTGGATTTTTTGTTTGATAGCTCTGCTAATTTGGAGATACTGCCATCCAATACTGCCTTTTTCCAGAACGCAGGAACATTCCGCATATTTTCCTCTGCATCTTCAACAAGTATTCTAATTCCTATAATGCGAATACTTTTCTTTTCTTCAATGTGATATGCCATTGCACTGCCTCCCAAAACTATTATAGAAAATTGGATTGATGGATATGCACACAAGGTACATCCCATACTTTTTGCCGCTATAGGTGCTATCCCGTGTACGCTTTGAAAAGCACGGTTAAAGGATGTTGGAGATGAATACCCGTATTTGTGAGCAACATCAATAACCTTATTATCTGTTCTTTGTAACTCAAATGCAGCCTGTGTCATTTTACGGCGGCGTATGTACTCTGATAGTGACACTCCTGATACATAAGAAAAAATCCGTTGAAAATAATATGTTGAACAACAAGCTATATGAGCTGCTTCATCATAGGATATTTCCTTGTCTAAGTTTTCCTCTATGTAATCAATGGCTGCTCCAAGTCTTTTCAACCATTCCATTTACTTACCTCCTCATATATAAGCATACAAGAATACGAGCATATTTTCCTCGCTTTTCATGTCCGCTTTTGTAAACTTATCTATAGTTTATCCGAATAAAAAATTAGTTTCAAGTATGTCAAGCGTGCTTTAATCTCTTGTTACAAGAGATTAAACTTCCTATACCAAGAGATTTCACATCGTTTAACTGGAAGCCGCATCTCTGTAAAATATAAGAGTAAAATTTTCAGAGAATAGGTGGTGAGCTAATGGACGAAAGGAACAATAATTTTGACTTCGATTTTACTCCGATAGGACAGGCTATCAAAAAAGCCCGTGAAGCCAGAGGGATGACAAGGGAGCAACTATCTGGAATAATCGGCTATGCTCCCAGACATATTCAGTCTATCGAAAACGAGGGGCAGTATCCAAGTATCGAGCTATTTATCCAACTTATTACGATGTTCGATGTGTCGGTTGACGAGTACATATTCCCAGATAATGAGGTCAAGAAAAGTTCCGTCCGCAGACGCTTAGACGCACAGCTCGACAATTTAGACGATAAAGAACTGTCCGTTATAGAAGCAACTGTTATCGGACTATGTAAGGCAAAAGAGCCAGAGGAATAAACCTCTGGTTTTTCTTTTGCCCATTCTTAATAGGCAGGAACGCCGTAGCCATAGATGGAGCTGCTTCCAACCGTATATTGCTTTTGCCTGCAAGCGTCGCCAGAGTTACCCTCCACGGTGTAAACGACACCGTTTTCGCATTTCTCCACAATGCCTACATGGTCGGTTTCTCCGTCGCCTTCCCAATCAAAAAAGATAATATCGCCTGTCGACGGCTCATAGCTTCGGTCTTTCCATTGTCCGTTACCCTTAAACCAATTTGCACCGTCCACGCAGCCTGCGAATTTTGGGATAATCCCGCTTTCGATATAACTACACTGGTCGGCACACCAAGAAGCGAAGCAGGCACACCATTCCACACGTCCGTCAAAGCCGTACCAACTCCAATAAGGCTGTCCGCCCTCATTGCCGAGCTGCGTCAAAGCGACCTCCACAATCGCCTGGTTACCGCCGCTTGTGAACGCCCTCCCGTATGGATAATACAGCAGCACATGGGCGGGATATTGCGTGTCGCCATAGCTGTCCCAACCTAACCGTGCCGCCTGCATGGTGGAGAACTCTACCGCATTGGCATAGGAATAGCCGCCATAGTTGGTCTTAGCCCACGAGATATAGCCGTTGCCGAAATTGTAACCCTGCAAGGCAAGTTTGATATGCTCCATATCAATCGGGTTTTCTACCTCGGCAGAGATAAGGGCAGCCTTTAATTCCTGTACACCGCACTCAATCGAATATTCTGGGTCTTTTATCCCGTTCGGCTCGTGGGGATACCTTGTGTTAAAGCTACCCTCCGCCGCCTGCATGGGGTCAAGCCCACGCCCGCCGCTTTCCTGCATCATCACCGCCTTGATAAGCTCCACATATTCGGGGATGCCGTACTGCTTCGCATACTTCTGTATCAGCGGCGTGTAGGCTTCCACCTCCGCACTGACAGGCGTATAGGCGTTGCTCCCGCTTCCGCCACCAAACAGGGAAACAGCACAGCCGAGCAGGACAACAATGAGAATAATCACAACTGCAATCCAACCGCCTGCAATTATAGCAGAAATCAGAGCTTTTGTTCCTGCAATAATCGCCTTGACCGCAGCTATGGTGGCTCTGACCGTAGCTTTTGTTGCTTCAGCGGTTGCCTTTGCGGTGGCTTTTGCCGCCTGTGCTGCCTTTTGAGCAGTTTTCGCAGACGCCTTTGCCACTGCCTGTGCCGTTTTTACCGAGGTTTCCGTCGTTTTGATTGCCGCCTTAGAAGTTGCCTGTGCGGTTTTAATTCCCTTTTCGGTAGTCTTGACCGTTCCCTTAGCAGTTGATTTCACCGCTTTTTCTGCATTTCGGGCTGTGGTCTTAATCATTTTTCGCCCCTGCTGTCGGGTCTTTATCAACTGCGATTTTGCTGTCTGGGAAACATCGGGGGCAGCGGAACGGCTTGCAGCCCCGTGACGGATCTGCAAGCCGTGTTGTTCTGACATATTCTGTATTGCTTTCTGTTCTGCGGCTTTGACAGCCCGACTTTGCTTGAAATCGCTTATTTTATCTTTTGCCTTACCGATATTCTCCTGCGTTGTCTTAACTGCCTTTTGCCCCTGCTTATTGAACTGGTGGACACCTTCGTCCTTTGCACGGTCTGCCGCAAAAGAAATCCTGTCCGCAGCATATTCTGTGGCAGAGTTTTCATCAGCGTAATATCCCTGTTCTGCCCTTTCCTTTATCTCCACATAGGCAGACTTCATACGCTCACTGGCTATGGCGGCTTTATCTATGGTCTTTATCGTACCTTTGACCGCATCTCTGGTTTTTATATCAGCCATAGAAAACCTCCTTTCCCAGAGAATTGCGTTCAAATCAGCCGACCATTTTTGCCACTACAACGAGCCTGCCGTTCCGTGCGGAGTATTCGCAGGTGGAAAGGGTAATGAGCCTGTCGCCGTATTCAGCGGTCACACCTGTATCATACAAAGCAAGCTCCTTGCACTTCCCGACATAGGAATTAAAATCTTCCTCATTCTCCGCATCAACAAAGTCGTAGTATCGGAATCCCTCAGAACTGTACGCCACAGTCTTAAACACAGCGACGATTTCATACTCCGCCTGCTCCGTGAGGGTGTCAAACTGGATAGTCTTATGCTTCTCATAAAAACTCTTGGATTTGTAATCTTCCAACGCCCCGAACATTCTGCCGCCCTTGATGTGATGACCGTAAATAACCAGATTGTCACTTTCAGCAATATCGCAATTCTCCTGCACATAAGGCGTTCCTAAATCGCTGTACTCTTTTTCAAAGTTGTGCTTCAGATAAAAATTGGGGTTATTCCTGCTCTGCATGACGGGGTAATTGAGGGTCGTGCCGGCTATGGAAAGCCAGCCGACCATATCCTCATTCTGTAAATACAATTCCTGATACTTGGCAAGCACATCTTCCCCCTCGCTGACAGGGGCATCGTCTGGCACGGTTTCATCCGTGGAGCCCTGCTCTACCATCTCGGCAATCTCCTCAAAGGCTTCCGTCTGCTCGTCCACCTCTGCATAGTAATGATAAATGCGGAAGCCGCAAAAAGCCGCCGTACCTAACAGGCACACGGCGGCTACAACACAGATAATAGATTTATAATTCTTCATAGGCTTTTCCTTTCTTATCTTGAAATTTCCGTCTGTTTTTTTCTGGGGCAGGAAGCCCTGCAATATTCGGGGTATCTGACCTTGATACCCTCCATAAAGTAGGGAGCAAACTCACAGCAAAACAACTCCTCTGGCGTGAAATACCGTTCCCGCCCTTCCTCTGCATACCCGTTCCAAAGGTTAAAAGCAAGATGGCAGACCTTGACTGTTCCGCTTGTCTGCCAGCCGCCGTGCATACCCTCTGGCTCGATGCAGTCCTCCTTGAAATTGAACATCTGGTTGATGTTCGCCCTCGTTTCCGAAGCGATACCCATCACATAGAAAAATGCCCTGTGATAACAGTCGTCACTCTGCATTTCATCATATTTTCCAGAAAGAAATCACGGTGAGCCGTATCACGGAATTTAATATCAGCCATAAAAGACCTCCTTTCTTAGACCTCACCGAACTTGGTCGTCATCAACTTGTAAAGCTCGGTATTGCGTGGGAACTTGTTGATAAACGGCACAAGGGAACTGCCGACCTTTAATAGTCCCTGCCCTGCGCCGACATTCGTAATATAGCTCATCTGCAAATCGGAGATGTTAAGGAGCTTCGCAAGCTCAAGTCTGTCCGTAGATGCTTGGTTAAGCATAATGATAAACTCGCTGTTGGCAAGCATCGTCCTCGCCGTATGGCTCTGCAAAAGGTCGTCCACATTCTGGGTAATACCTGTACAGTACGCCCCGTATTTCCTCACACGCTTCCAGAGCGTAAAAAGGAAGTTTGCCGAATACTCATGCTGAAACAGCAGATAAATCTCGTCAATGAAGATAAAAGTGTTCCTGCCTTTCGCCCTGTTCATCGTGATACGGTTTAAGATGCTGTCAAGAACGACAAGCATACCGATGGGCTGCAACTGCTTGCCTAAATCCAGAATGTCATAGCAGATAAGGCGGCTGTGCGTATCTACATTGGTATGCTTTGCAAAGGTATTCAGAGAGCCGTCCGTAAACAGCTCGATTGCAAGGGCAATTTCCTTTGCTTCCGGCTCGTCCTGTTTAAGAAGTTCCTCACGGAAGTCCTGTAAGGTGGGCGGTACTCCCTGATAATTGCCTTGCTGATAGTGGCGGTACACGCTTGCCGTACAACGGTCAATGATTGACTTCTGCTTTGCACCCAGATTTGCGCCGCCGATGAGCTGCTCACAGAGGGACAAAATAAACTCCGATTTCAGAATGACGGGGTTTGCGCCGTCACCGTAATCGGAGTTCATATCCATAGCGTTGATGTGATTTTCACTTGTCGCAGAGATATGAATAACCTCTCCCTGCATTGCTTTAACAAGCGGGGAATATTCACGCTCTGGGTCAATGATGATTATATCGGCATTAGGGTCGGTCAGAATGATATTCGTCATTTCTTCCTTTGCGGTAAAAGATTTTCCTGCACCTGACACACCGAGAATAAAGGAATTGCCGTTAAGGAGCTGCCTGCGGTTGGCAATAATCATATTTTTGCTGATGACATTCTGACCGTAATACACACCGTTTTCGTGGTAAATTTCCTGCACACGGAACGGTATAAACACTGCAAGGCTCTCTGTTGTGAGGGTACGCAGGGCATCTATCTTCCGTACACCAAATGGCAGAGCTGTATTTAATCCGTCCATCTGCTGATATTTCAGCACCGCAAACTGACAAAGGTGCTTTCTGGCTGTGGTAAGGAGAGCTTCGGTATCATTGTCAAGCTGTTCCTTTGTTTCCGCCGTATGCACCATCGTCAAAACCGCAAAAAGCATTCTCTGGTCACGGGTCGTTAAATCGTCCAAGAACTCCTTGCTTTCCTTGCGCTGCTGTTCCAAATCATAGGGGATAACGGCTGAAAAATTGTTGTTCTGATTTTGCTTTCGCTGCCAGTTCGTGATGTTGGTTTCCACACCCAAAAGACGGTTTTCCACTTCACGCACGGCTTCATCTGTGGGAACGGGGATAATGTCAACGGACAGCATCATATTCCTGTTCAACTCACAAAGCTCCGCCACCATACTGTCCTTGATATATGCCGCATACTCTCTGAGAAAAATCACACGCCCATATCTGTCCCCCATTCTGAAGCAGTCGCTCTCAAATTCAAAGGTATCAGGGCAGATAAAATCCTTGAAATCGTGACCTTTCCGCATCGTCTGGGTAATATCGAAGTGGAACGCTGTTTCTTCTCCTGTACGATAGAAGTCGTGGAAGATACGCAGCTTGTCGCCTGCGTCCAGTTCCACACACTTCGACCCCAGACGGTTAAAGTGGGCGATAAGGTCAGCACCCACACGGGCAAAGTAGTTTCGGGCTTCCTCGATATTCTTCTTGCAGACAGATACGGTTACATACTTATCCTGTACGATGGAATTAGCCCCTGTCGCCTTATCCAAAAGCATTTTGTTGTATTCCTTGCGGTACTTATCCAGACCGTCATCAGCCATTGGGATTAAAATGGTCTGTTCAAAATCAGCTTTGTTCAAGCGACGGTTGTTGATAGTGATTTTCGTGGTCGCACCGCTGTCAAGGGAATTAAGAAGCTCCGAGTATTCAAGGAACATTGCTTCCTTATCCTCACGGCTTGCCACGGCATAGTTTATATCCTCAAACTTAAAGGTCTTTGCGTATTTGTTGCTGCCGACAAGGAAAATGCCGTCCTCCCAGATGGTCTTTATCGGGATAACATTTTGTACCGACTTCGGCACAACAAACTTTTCCCTGTCCTGCTTGAACAGATTTTTAAGAGTTCTCAGCATTGTTTACCTCCTTGCTGCATTTCGCTTTTTTTTCTTTTTCGATTTCTTTGGTTTTGGTGTCCTGCCTTTCTGCTTTTTTCCGTACTGTCGTCAACCCTTTTTCATAGGCTTCAATGGTTGGCTTCACCGTTTCATAATAAAGATTATCTGGCCGGAACATCAGTTTCTTTGGCATCAAAAATTCCGATTTAATCCATGCCCAGACAAACTGTTCTGCGGTCATACCGTTGTACTTGACAAAGCCCATTACCGCAAAGGGGAATGCACCTAAGATACAAACCCAACTGAGGGTTTCCGTTCCAAACCGTGGACGGAGAAGAAAATACAAACCCATCGCCACGCCGCAGGCAAGCAAAGAAAAATGAACTGCCGCAGGGACAGTCCAAAAAACATACTCTCCGTGTAATTGCGGATTTCTTTATTGATCTTGACTTCCAATCATGGTACCTCCTTTATAAGCCCATCATTTCCCGTACAACACGGTCAGCCATTTTGACCGCACCGACTAAGACGAGCATATTAAATACCAGTTCCCCGATATAGCTCCATACCATTGTAACCGCCGCAGCATCAGGATTGACCACAGGCGGAGAAGAAGCAAATAGGGAAAAGATAATGCAGGCAAGCACGATAACCGCACCTTCAAGGCATACAGCGGCATAGCTCTTAATGAAGCTCTTGCCGACGCTTTGGCTCGGCTCTCCCGCAAAAGCGGAAAGGGGTACGGGTGCTATGGCAGTATAGATATACAGCTTGAAAAACCTGCCATATACCGACATAATCATTATGAATGACAGCACCGTAATAAACAGACCGCCTATCAGAGTCACTGCCCATAGCGGAATGCTTTCAAAGAATCCGCAATCTTCAACGGCTGTCACGATTTCCTGCGGCAACACCGTCTGCTGTGCCGAGCCAAATCCTGCGGCATTCATAATCGTGGAAATCATACCCTGCACAATCTTAAACAGTGCCATCATCAGTTCTAATCCGTAGGTCACTGCACCTTTGGCAATGGCAAAGCGGATAAACAGCTTCAAAGCCTGCTCTGGTCGCTTGACTTCTGCAAAATTTCCGCAGGTACGCATCACACCCACAACAAAGAACAGCACGAGCAGGGCAAGTCCAATAGCCTGCACCGCACCGTGAATATCCACGATGACATTCCATATCGTGCCTCCCTTAAAGTTCTCTGGGGATTGGGTAATGAGCTGCCATATCTCGGCTAATTTCTCATTCCAAGTGTTTAGGGCGTTCTCTAAATTCTGTACCACCCAGTTATCAGACATTTGACCACCTCCTTGATGATATTAGATAACGGGAGCAGTTCCGCACTCGGCGGATCTGCTCCCGTTATCTTTTTTTGTGTCAGTCTGTTATCTTAGCCTGTGATAAGAGTCAAGATTTCTTTTGCGAAGGTAATGACAACGCCGCCTGCAAGGGTCAAAAATCCGTTTGCTCTCTGGGACGGGTCGTGGGACTTCAAAGAAAGTCCGACCTGCACGATACCGAAGCCGAGCATAATCATACCAACAGCCCTCACCAGACCGAAAATGAAATCGGACAGATTGTTTACTACCTGAATGGGGTCATTGGCAGCAAAGGCGGTTACGGAAGTACCAAGCACAAAGGTCATTGCCATAACAGCCATACAGTAATAGCGGAAGCCTTTCTTAACCTTTTTAGTCATCGGCAGCTTCGTGGTTTTCTTGTTCTCGTTCTTCTTAAAAAGTTTCATAGGGTAAATCCTCCTTATAAATTGAATATTTCTTCCAAGTCCTCATTGGAGAGAAGTTCATAGGAAGTGCTGACAGCTTTTACGCTTACGGCGTTCTTCGGAATATCGCTGTCAAACACAAGGGTTGCTACAGCCTGTGTCGGCTCACCGTGGATATACGGCGGTTTACCTCCATCAGTTGTCAGCTTTACATTCGGGTGCTTCATAATGTCATACTTGAAGTCCATTACAGGGCGTTCCCCACGCAAAAAAAGAAGTGCGTAGCGGTTATCAAGCATACGCACTTCATCTGGCGTCATCAGCTCACGCCCCGAAATCTGATAATTTGTTGAATAGTTACCACTCCGCCCAGAGCTTTTCCCGTAAGTGTTTGTATCAATCGTTTCCTTGCCGAGCAGTTCGGACACATACTTGTGTGTACTCTGTTCATTGCCGCCGAGATACAGAAAAGTATCGCAGTTGCCGACGATACTTTCCCACTGCTTTTCAAAGAGGGCTTTGAGCTGTGCCAGATTTTGCAGGATAATGGATACGGACACGCCTCTGGAACGCATAACGGAAAGTATCTTGTCAAAATCGTCGGGCAGCGAAACATTTGCAAACTCGTCCATTATGAAATGGCAATGCACGGGTAGGCTTCCGCCGTACTTGTGGTCTGCTAGATAAAAAGCTGCTGAAAGAGTTGGGTATAAAGGATACTGACAAGGAAGTTAAAACTCGTGTCGTTGTCTGGTATCAGAGCGAACAGAGCGACCTTCTTTTCGCCCAAAGAGGGCAGGTCAAGCTCATCGGTGGCGGTAAGCCCCGCAAGGCTTTCAAGGTTGAACTTTTCAAGCCTTGCGGCAAGGGTAATCTGGATACTCTTTAAGGTCTTTGCACTACCAGAGTGGTAATCCCTGTAATACTTCAGGGCAATATGCTCTGGGTTTACCATCTCCAAGCGGTCAAACAGCTCATCAAGGGGGCTGACATAGCTGTCGTCGTCCTCCCGTACTTCGCCTGCACGGAGCAGCTCCATTACCATCGGGAAATTCTGTTCGTCTGGCGGAGCTTCATATTTCAGATAGAACACCAAAGACAGAAGCAACATACTTGCCGCCGTGTCCCAAAACGGGTCTTGCGACTGTGCGCCTTTGGGCGTGGTTGCCTTAAAAAGATTGGTCACCAGCCTTTGTACATCGTTGTCATTCCTAAGATAGACAAAGGGATTGTAACAATGGCTGCGGTGCATATTGATAAGGTCAAGCACACGCACCTCATAGCCTTTGTTTTCCAACAGACCGCCGATGTCACGGACGATTTCGCCCTTTGGGTCGAGTATTACAAAAGATGTGTTGCACTGCATACATTTGGCTTGCAGAAAAACCTTGTTTTACCCGCACCAGAGCCGCCGCAGACTAAAATATTCAGATTCCTGCGGTGCTTTTTTTCCCGTCCAACCCGATACGGACATTCTGGGTCAAGAGCTTATTAGCTGACGGGTCTTTATCTCGGTACTTCTTATTCAAAGCACCTGCGTTGCCCCATTTCGCAGAACCGTGTTCTTCACGCCTTCGGTAATTCCTGCGTGTAGAGAAATAAACGCCGATGCCCATAGCGTAGGCAAGTAAAAAAAAATAAGGACAGTCTTTGCGCTGTCCTCACACACCGTTATTTGAAACGGATTGCCTAACGCCACGGGCAGACCTCGGATGATTTCAACCAGACCGCCGCCCACATAGGGGGCTGTCAGCAGGGCAAGCCATACGACAGGAAGTATGCCGCAGACAGAAAGGATTAGGCTCGTTTTCTGGTCATCGTTCCTCATTGCACCTGCAATGCACGACCTTAACCTTTTTTGTCGGAGCGTGTGCCACCTTGCTTATCAGCTCGTCAACAGGATCGGTGGGGCGTTCCTCCTGTATCTGCTGATTTCTCAGGTTGTTGAGCGCATTGATAACGATATTTTTATCGTACTTATCAAGTGCGATATGGTATCGTTCTTCTTTCATAAGCTGCACCTCCGATTAGCGTTCCTGCTCTTTATTCCTTGCAGGCTTGTTTTTCTCCATACTCTTATACATATCGTTCTGGATTTCACCCAGAACATCACGCATTGTACCAAGCTCTCCTTTGAATGCCTGTGTATCCATTTCCGCATACTCTCTTGGAAGTCGGGAAAAGTCAAAGCCTTTGGTATCTACGCCGTAACGGGAGCTTACCATATAGGCAACGCAAAAGGATTTGAAATCGGAAGCGTCACGGCTCTCATTGTACTTGAAGTCATAAACCGCCGCCGATACTTCTTTTGCCATACTCACGAACAGCACTTCCTCGGAAAGCCCCTTTTTGACAAAGATGGTCTGCGAGCCGTCATAGTAGGCAGGCAGTTCAAGCTCACCGACAGGAACACAGGGTACAGGGCTTGCATCAATCAGAGCCGACACAAGCTCACGCATGGATTTCGGCTCCTGTTCCTGCTGCCTGTCCTTTGCCGAGGTTTCGGAAATATCATAAACCACTTTGGCATTGTAAGAGACGCCCTTTGTCCCGTCCTCACGGGTGTATTCCTTGCTTGGCTCAAGGATAACGACCTTCTGTGCGTCCTTGTTTACATAGACACGGCTCTGCTTCCAAGAGTTGTAGTCTTTAAGCTGCGTCGCTTCGGGCATTTGTGCCGATACCAAAATAGCGTTTGCAACCGAGTAACGGTCAAAACGCCCTTGCACATCAAGATACTGACGGAAGCTGTCGCCGCTTATCATCATTTCGGCGCAGGTGTTGTCAATCAGCTCATAGGCTTCTTTGCGCTGCGCCTGCTTCTGGGCTGCCCATTCCGCTTTATCAAACGGTTTGCTGCCGCCGCTGAATACATCGTAAATGCTCATATCTGTTTACCTCGTTTCTTTAGATTTGGGTTTCTTTTTTCTTTCTTGTGGGCTGTTTATGCTCCGTTTTCCTGTTAGCACTTTTCGCCCTGTCGGAAGCACCGCTTTTGTCCAGGTCGGAAGTGCCAATCTCTGCTTCCTGCTCCTTGCGGCTCTCCTTGATTTTCCGCAGTTCCTCTCTGACAGAAGGTTTCTCCTTAGTCATAGTAGCCCCCTCTGCGGACTTCTTTGGCTGCTCTGAGGTAGGCTCGGACTGAGGGGATTTTTCGGTCTTTGCCACCGAGGGGTTTTGAGCGTTTTCCTCCTTTTGAACAGGCTTGCCCATAAGCTCGTCAAGCAGCTTGTCTTTCTCCGCCTTTTCCTGCACACCAATATCTGGCTCTGGCTGACCGTCCTTTGCATCTTTGGATTTCTCGGCTTCCGTCACAATAGAAGCGGTATCCACCGAAGCAAGATTAAAGCGTTCCACGATACGACTGATTTTCGATGCGTCCTCGGCACGGGCGATGACATCGACCTCCGCATTGGGGTCTTTGTTTTTCCTGTCCGTGAGGACACAGTAAAAAGCACACCGTATTTTTTCGCTTCCTGCGTAAACTTTTTCAGGTCGCCGTTCTTTACGGTAAAAACTTTCAGCTCCTTGCCAGAACGGAGCATATTGGTAAGCCTTGCTTTTTGCCTTTGGTTTTTTTCTTTTCTTCTTTGAGAATGGAATACAACAGGATAGCGATGTTCTTCGCACCTGCACCTGTGATTTTGGCTGCGACCTCAAATCCTTCCAAGCTCATTCGGACGATTTGTTCTGCCGCTTCGCCGCTTGTATTCATTCGTCATCAGCTCCTTTCGTTGTTGTTCTTCATCTGCCCGTATCGTCTGCAATTTTTCCTTGAGGGTATCACTACGGGCGGCGATGCCCTCGCACAGTCTGACCTCCTTTCGGATAATTTTCAGCCGCCCCGAAATATCGGAAAGCTCTGCCTTGACCGCTTCCTTTTTCTTCGCCGCTTGTCCTGCGGGATTTGGAGTAAAGCTCCTTTCGCTTCTGAAGCAGGGCAGACATCTCCGTTTCCAGAGAGCCTTTATATGAACAAAGCTGCTCCGCCGTATCAATGTGATTGCGGCAAAGCAGCCTTGTTTCCTGTGTGATGGCTTCCATCTTCATAAGGTCGTCCTTTAAGAGATAATGAAGCCGTGCATAATTTTGTTTTCTGCCTTTTGGCAGGATACCGAGCTTGTAGCAGTAATGGAGATACAGCCCACGCAAGCCGCCGATTTTCCTGGCATTCTTCAATGGGCCTTTGACCCGATAGACCTTGACCTGTGGCTCTGAGAAGCTCTGGAATTTGACAGCATAGGAATTTTCGCTGATACGCTCCATAATCCTCTCGTTGGTATATTCCTCTCCGAGCTTATACAGCCGCTTGGGTCTTTGCCAGCCCTTGCCTATAATCGTCCAATACTTGCGGTTGGGGTCAAAGTTTATGCGATAGCCCATTTCTGCCAACTGGCGGTCAAAGTCTTTCAGCGTAAATGATTTGCTGATAGCTTCATCCACCGCCTGTCTGGCAACATTATCCCTCGTGGGTCGCCCCTGCTTTTCGGCTTGGTAAAGGGCGTAGGGCTTTTTCTTACCGCTTGGGTGTTCGATGACAGACAGAGCATACTCACGGCAAAGCTCATCGGAACGCTGACGGAGCAGCCGCAGATTTGCTTTGTTGTCGTGGTAGTGCATACCGTCCGCAAAAAGAAACAGAGTTCACGACAAAGTGGTTATGCAGGCAATCGGTATTTAGGTGAGTGGCAACGATGACTTGAAATCTGTCGCCCCACATTCGCTCGGCAAGTTTAACGCCGACCTCGTGAGCCTGCTCTGGCGTAACCTCACCGTGCTTGAAGCTCTGGAAGCCGTGATAGCAGACAATCTCACTCGTGTCGCTCCATCCCGCTTTGGTAATCATCATTTCATCTCTGGCGGTGGTCGGGTCACAATTTACACCTGTGACAAAGAAACGCTGCTCGGTCTTATTCTTATTAGTAGCGTACTCCATTACATCGACCATCGCCTGCAGGTCGACTTCGGTGTATTTGGGATTGGCGGTCTTTGCAGGATTTTCGGCATAGTCGATTGGATGGTCGAGCCTGCCACGCACATCCCATATCTCGCAGACCGCCATTACGATGACCTGCGTGGAAGCAGATACCTTTTGCGAATGTCAATCTGAAACTCGTGCCATTTCCTTGCTTCCTCACGGAGCATCGGGGTATCCACAAAGCCGAGGGCGTTTGCCTTAACCGCAAGCTGATTGATACGGTTGCCAATGGCGGACAGCTCACGCATCATTTTATAGAACTCTGGGTCGGGCTTTTCGCAGAGCTGATAGCCCCTTACCATTTCTCTTAAAAAGGCTTCTTTTGAGCGACCCGATTTCCGCACAAGCTCATTAAGGTGTTCGGCTTCCTCCTCAGTCAGACGGAAAAGTATCTGCACATTTCTGTTTCGCATTGTCCACTTCCTTTCTCTCGGAAAGTCTGCTTATCTGCAAGCAACACATACACGCAACACCGAACAGACCGCCGAGCATTGTGCCAATAATGAAAAATAAGAACTCACTCATTTTTAAACTCCTTTCTGTTCTCACGGGGTATTAGGGGCTGACCCCTAACAAGCGAATTTGGATAACCAAATTCAGTGCTTGGTAAGACATCTCATTCTTCGCAGTCCTCCTCATACATACACTCACCGCACACGGGGCAGAAGTACGGACAGTCCGAACAATCCGTATTTTCCTGTAGTGTATTCTCGCCCGCACCGTCAAGACCGTCCTCGCTCTGCTCGGTAATATCGGCTTCGCCGCAGACAAAACCATCATCGGCAAAGCTGATAAGGTCGGTGTCGAACAGGATAATTTCGGTCTTTGCCTTTGCCTGTTCTGCGCTCTCCGCACAAACGGAGATGGTCTTTTCATAATGGGCGGTCAGGGTTACATCATACTTTTTCAATAGTTCATTCCTCGCTTTCAGCATTAAATTTTGATTTGGTTTCGGTGTCTTTCTGGGCAAAAACTGCTACACAATCAACGGACATCACTCCTTTCACGCTTAAGCTTTGGTCTTGCAATTTTCAGATAGGACATTAAAAAATCGTTGAAGTCCTTACCGACTGGCGGCGGTTCATCAACGATTCGGTAGTCTTTCTGCAACAGTTCCTTCAAAGTAGCGGTACAAAGCCTGCCTACCTTATCATTATCCAGATGCAGAAATATAGTTTTAATTTGTGGGTTTGCTTTCAAAAAAAGTCGTGAGGGCAACGGGGATTTTGCTGTCTTTTATCTCTTTCTTTGGCTGATACACGCCCGACAAAGAGAGCAGGTTTTCCGCTTTATAATCTTTGCCCTCGCACTTTAGATAGGTGGCGTAGGACAGCAAATCAATGGCGGCTTCAAATAAATGCACGGTATCAGTCGGTTTATCTGCCAGAAGTCGGAACGAATACCGCTTGTCGCTGCCCGATGCGTCCTGCTTGAAAGTGCTGCCGAGAGTGCCTCGCAGGGCAGCATATTTCGGTGTTCCGCTTTCATCTTTTCCGAGAAAAACGGCATTGTGATAGTCGGCACTCTCATAAAGCGTGCCGTCTGAGATACACTCCTGTATGAGCTGATAATCAATCCCACGCCCGAAAAGGTACTCGGTCACTCGGTTGCAGTCCTTGTTTTTCGGCGGCAGGAGCAGGACTTTCGGTTTATCTTTCTTGGGAGCAGGGGTGGCTTCCAGTCCGCCATCGTCTGTCCCGTGAGAATTTCCACGGCTTCTACGAAGTCATATTCCTTAACCTTAATGAGATAATCAAGGGCAGAAACGCCGCCGAAACCTCTCGACCACCAATACCATTTGCCGTTGGAAATCTTCAAGCTGTCGTGTTCTGCTGTACAGTACACATTGCTTGTGCCTTTGACCTTAACGAGATTGCTCGGCTCAAACTCACGCAGATAGGATAACAGGTCAATCTGGCGTACCCGTTCAAGCACATCTGGGTCAATCTGCACGTAGGGTCGGTTAGTTCTCAATGGATAAAATCACCTCCAGAAATAGAAAAAGCCGAGGGGATTTCGTTAAATGAAAACCTCTCGGCTATGTAAAATATAGTTCTTTTAGAATGAAAAAAGCATCCCTTTTTCTGTTGCGATATTATAAATCCATTTGTTACCCGTAGGGCTTACCAAATTACTAATATTCGCAATTTCCTTAATTGTTTTTTCTACAAACTCTGAATTATGCAACTTATAATTTTTTGCAAAGCAATCGCAGCACTCCTGCATTTTTGCATCGGCAGGTGGAAAAAGAGCCATTGGAACATCTTTTGCATCTAAACGACCCTTGATATTACCTCCCGATATTAGGCTTGCATTACCGTCACGCCCTTTACCTGCTATGAGAAAATAGAACGGCAAGGCTAATATAGCATCACAATTTGTATCGGCTACTCGCTTATAAAATGCTTTTATAATATCAAGTAAATCATCGGTAGTTAGGCAATCTTTATTTGTCGCCTTGTTCAAATCTATTGAAATAGCCTTTTCAATAGCTGCGTTACCTGCACTTGAAAAAGCTAAATGGTCATTTATCATAAGGACTTTGTCTAAATCATCTGACAAAGTTTTCCCGTCAATACTTGACCCTCGCTTATCGCCTGCAATAATTATACGGTTATTTTCTTTTATTCCAAAGATAACACTCACAAACTGTCACCTCCTAGTATAATAATGGTGTAGTCAATCAAGACTACTTGGTTAATAAGTTTCTGTAAATCAGATAACAAAAGAAGGGATTCTTCCTTCATCAGATGTTATCCATAATAATTATCATGTCTGACGGTTCCTGATAGACACCAGATAAAACATAAGGTATTATCTCTTAGGATAGGACAAAGAATGTTCACCTCCTTGGGAAGTCACTTCTGTGACTGATACCTGCAATAAAGTCAATTAGTCCATTCGACAGGGTTTTATGTTTTAGCTGGTTGGGAGCCTGAAGGCCATACCCGAATAACACGCTAGGTTGTGTACCTGCCAGATTGGAAATGGATTCCTATCAGAAAGGGGCTATTGCTCATGTCAAACAAAGTTATTTTTAATCTTGATGAACTATTCATCTCTGTTGGTATTGATGTCGGTGCTGATTTCTCATGGATGTCTATAGCACTTCCAAACCAACAATTCGTAGGAAAACCTTACAAAATCCTACATAACAGTATTGATTCCCTTACAACCGCTGTTTCTAAAATAAAAGAAGCAGAAGAGTTGTATTCTTTGAAAGTCGCATTTTCCTCGAATCCACGGGAATTTATCATTACCCACTCTTCTGCTATCTTCGTGATAAGGGTTTTAACTGCTCGGTTATTAATCCTATCATCACTAAGAATAGCACAAATATCAACATACGAAAAGTACATAATGATCGTTTTGATTCTAAAAAGCTGCTTGGTTGGTTTGAAACCTGATTTAAAGGTTTCACTTATGCCTTCAGATCTTGCTCTAAACTGCCGTAACCTATGCCGTGAATACTACGATTTAATGGATAATCGCAGTGCCTATGTGAATAAGCTTCAGGGTGAATTACGCATGGCGTTTCCACAGTATCTTGGCATCTTTTCCAAGGTTACTATCAACACTTCTCTTACATTATTGGAGACTTATACCTCTCCATCAGCTTTTCTTAAAGCAGACAAGCAAGAGATTATTGATATCATCAAATCCACAGCTCGATTTGGGCTTACATATGCTCAAAATAAGTATAATGCCATAATTCAGGCGGCAACTGATGCAAATCAGTTTGGTTACATCATAGACAGCAACATCAAGCGTATTCGCCTTTATATCAGCTTCATACGTAAATATGATGAAGAAATCAACAGCATTCTTGAATCACTCCACGAGCTTGTTGATGCTAATGAAGATTCTGACTTTGTCAAGCAGATTCATTTGATTGAAACTTTCAAAGGTGCTGGTTTCTTGTCTGCTGTATCCATTATGGGTGAGATCGGTGACTTTTCAGCATTTTCAAAGCCGAAACAACTTTTCGCTTATTTTGGTCTTGATCCAGCCGTAAAGCAATCCGGTAAATTTGAAGGCACCAAGGTTCAAATGTCTAAGCGTGGTTCCGCCATAGCTAGACGTGTTATTCACACATTAACCCTACAAAGCATCAGTATCTCCCGTAATGGAGAAGCTAAAAATCCAGTTCTTCGTGAGTACTACCTCAAAAAATGTGACTCAAAACCAAAGCTCGTAGCAATGGGAGCTGTTTCACATAAGGTATGCAATATGATATTTGCAATACTCAGAGATAACAAACCATTCAAAATCATTGCTCCTCAGGAGCATATCAAACAATACAATTCTGCTAAATGCGACATAGCTGCATAAAATACTATAAACCCAATGAATCAATATCTTTCAAAAAACGATATTTTCACCAAGGAAAGTCCGCCCTTTTTTAGTCAGAAAATAAAATAGATTTTTTCTCATTTAACTATTGACATTTATTAGCTGGACTTACTGATTTAAAAATCATACCACATTTTTATGAATTTTTCCACCTCTGCGGCTATGTAAAAGCGGCATCAGCTCCACGCCAATGCCGCCGTTCTCGGTTATAAAATTCCTGCCTTTTGAGATACCCAACGCTGTCATAGCACCCTCTGAAATAGATTGCTTCCTGCTGCATATCGCTGAGCCTGTTCCGAAGCTCCAAAACTTCTATCAAAGCCTTACACTCCTGCTCGGATAAATCACTCGGCTTTTCCGTATCCAAAACTGCCATCACTTTGGGATACTCCTTGTAGAGTTCCTCTATCCTTTCCTCTGTGGAACGGTATTCTGGATTTTCTTTGGGCAGCTTTGCGATAACGGAGCTTAGATATTCAGCAAAGATGTTGCTATGCACATCAACAAAGGTTTCAAATCTGAAATTATCAAGCACCTTTCACCTCCGATATTCTATAAATCTACACCTATTATACTTCCCAGAAATCAGCAATACAAATATGCAAACCGCATTATCTCTCCCGACTTGCACATTTTCTTTCGGGCTGTTCTTCTGCCTGCTCTGGCTCGGTATCCATAACGGAAGTATCTTTTTCATTCAGATTCAGCTCAATGTTAAGAGCGTTCAGCCGTTCTGTTTTTTCTTTCAGCTCATCTTCAAAGGCAAAGGGCTTCTTGATTTCCTCCTTTGCGGTTTCAAGCTGTGCGATAGTTTCCGCCTTTTTGGTCTTGGCAGCTTCCAGTCTGGCGGGGAGCTTTGACAGCTCGTTTTCAATTCGGGTCAGATTGCCGAGGGCGTCCACGCCTAAATCTACCTTATGCTTTGCCTTTCCACAAAGGTTCATACAATAATGGGCGTTGACGGTATCATAATAAATCTCTATTCGGAAACCTCGATAGCTGCCGATTTCGGTAGCTGCGGACATCGGATAATCCTTGCAGATGGCAAGGAGCATCTCACCTGCGTCTGCTTTTTCTTTATAGGTCACGCCATTTAAGGTCATCGGGCAGAACTTATCATCGCCCTGCGGCTTATGCTGCTCGACAAGAGCCGCATCGTTTTCATAGCCTGCAATGCGTTCCTCATACTCTTTAATGGTCTGGGGATAGTATTTCAGCACTCTGTCCTCAAGGTCGTAATGCTCGGAAAGATAACTCTGCTTTAACACTCGGAGCTTGGAAACCTGTATATCCAAATCCATCTTTTCCTTAAAACGGGCATCACCTGTGGCAAGCATTTTAACCTCCGCAAAGGACAGGGCAACCTCGTCCACATCTTCGGCAGAGCGTACAGGGCTTTTGCTCGTCATTATCTGGCTGATAAATTTCTGCTTGCTCTCCACCAACTGATAGAGATAAGCATCAAAAGTCTGCTCGGTCACATATCGGTAAACCTCCACCTCTGGAAACATATTGCCCTGCCGTTCAATACGCCCCTGCCTTTGTTCAAGGTCTGAAGGACGCCACGGACAATCAAGGTTATGGATTGCTATGAGCCTGTCCTGCACATTCGTACCTGCTCCCATCTTAGGAGTAGAGCCGAACAGCACACGGACTTCGCCGCTTCTTACCTTGCCGAACAACTCTTTTTTCTGTGCATCGGTGGTCGCTTCGTGGATAAAGCGTATCTGCTCCGCAGGGATACCACGGGCTATCAGCTTCTCCCCCTCATATCGTCATAGACATTGAAAGTACCGTCATTTTTCGGGGTGGACAGGTCGCAGAACACAAGCTGTGTCGCTTTTGTATCGGCGTGTTCCTCCCAGATACGGTAAATATTGTCCACGCAGACGTTGACTTTGCTGTTCGGGTCGTCTGGCAGCATCGGGTCAATCAGCCTCTGGTCGAGTGCCAGTTTCCGCCCGTCATTTGTGATTTTGAGCATATTGTCAATGTTCGGCTCGACAAGCCTTGCCCTGACTTTCTCAGCCCGCTTCGCAAGTGAAGCTACCATTTCGGTCTGTATCTCACTCGGCTTAGTCTTAATATTGTGGTAATTGACCGTTGGCACAGGGAGCTTCAGCATATCGGCGGTCTGGATGTCCGCAACCTCACGGAACATCTGCATCAGCTCTGGCAGGTTATAGAACTTCGCAAACCTTGTCTTGGCTCGGTAATTCGTGCCTTCGGGTGCTAATTCCAGAGCTGTAACCGTTTCTCCAAAGGTAGAAGCCCAACTGTCAAAATGCTGCAAACCGTTCTGTGCAAGAGTGTCATACTGCAAGTACCTCTGAACGGAGTACAGCTCAACCATTGAATTGCTGACAGGCGTCCCCGTTGCGAAAACCGCGCCACGGTTGCCCGTGATTTCGTCCAGATAGCGGCATTTCATAAAGAAATCGCTTGACTTCTGGGCTTCGGTCTGGGCGATGCCGCCCACGTTCCGCATCTTCGTATAAAGGTACAAATTCTTATAAAAATGGCTTTCATCCACAAAAAGCCTGTCAACGCCGAGCTGTTCAAAGTCGATAACCGTATCCTTACGCTTGGTGTCGTTGAGTTTTTCGAGCTTCGTCTTGATTGCCTTTCGGGTTTTCATTAGCTGTTTGACCGTGAACTGCTCGCCTTTGGAAGCCTGCACATCGTCAATGCCATGCTCAATATCATCAAGCTGCTTTTCCAACTGCTCCCTCTGGCGTTCTATGCTCATCGGGATTTTCTCGAACTGCGAATGCCCGATAATCACCGCATCATACGCCCCCGTCGCAATCCTGCCGCAGAACTTTTTACGGTTTCCTGTTTCAAAATCCCGCTTGGTAGTCACAAGGATATTTGCACTCGGATAGAGCCGCAGATACTCGGAAGCCCACTGACCGACAAGATGGTTCGGCACGACAAACATGGATTTCTGGCATAGCCCTAACCTCTTGCTTTCCTGTGCGGCTGCTACCATTTCAAAGGTCTTGCCCGCCCCTACTTTATGGGCAAGAAGCGTATTGCCGCCATAAAGGATATGGGCGATGGCGTTGACTTGATGTGGTCTTAGTGTGATTTCTGGACTGATACCTCCGAAAGTGATATGGCTTCCGTCATATTCACGGGGTCGCACAGAGTTAAAAGTGTCGTTGTAATAACGGACAAGGCGGTTTCGCCGTTCTGGGTCTTTCCATATCCAATCCTGAAACGCCTGCTTGATGACTTCCTGCTTCGCCTGTGCCGCCGTGGTTTCCTTTGCATTGAACACCGCTTTTTTATTGCCGTGTTCGTCATACACATAATCAAAGATACGGGTGTCACGCAGGTTTAAGGTGTCCTCAATAATACGATAGGCGGAAGCTCTTTTCGTACCATAGGTGCTGTCCGCCTTTACATTCCCCATATCGGAGCTTTTATTCTCTATGAACCAGTCTCCGTTTATCGGGGTGTATCGTACCTTTAATCTGCCTGCGGCATAACTTGACGGAGTTAAAAGCTCCATCACAAACCGCTGTATATCTTCCTGCGGTATCCAAGTTGCACCCAGACGGACAGAGATTTCCGCCGCCGAGAGGTCTTTGGGAATGACCTTTTCCAAGGCTTCCACATTAACTGCAAGCTCTGGGTCATTCTTCGCAGCAAGATCCGCAACCGTCAGCTTGTTTCGGACATTTCCTGACAGATACTCGTCTGCGGCTACATAGGAAACATGCTCACAGTTCGGTACTTTGAAGATAACACCTTGTAAATCCTTCACAAGCTGAGCGTGCGTTTTGGCTGTGACTTTCTCCATATAAGTCAAATCAACACGGGCTTTCTCCCCGATAGAGAGGGCGAGGGCTTCGCTTGCAGTTTCAACCGAAGTTACTTCTCGGTGGGGTTTGCTAGTCCGCTTTGTGAACATATCTGCCTTCCGTTTGAAGTTGCCCTCATCATCAAGCACCTCCAGAGAACATAGAAGGAAGTAGCTCTCATCTGAAGCAAAAAGCAAGATAGTTTCCTCGGCTGTTGATTAGACCGTATTTTGCGGTATAAACATCATACAGACGGTTGAGGTTTTTTCCTGCTCGGTGCGTATCATTTCCTCTGGGTAATCATCGGTCTGATACTCTATGAGCTTACGCACACAGTCACGAATTTGGATAAGTCCCTTAATACGGTTTTCTGCGGTCATCGACACAGAAGCAGGTTGCATACGGTCATTCTCTCGGAAGTAAACCCTGCCGTCCACCAGAGTAAAAGAGAAGTTACGCACATTCGGGTCAGCAGGAACGGAAAGCTCCTGCTCATCGGAGATTTCATCAACCCTATTATCAAGCTCTGGGATTTCGCCGTTTATCCTCTGAACTGCATTGGACAGAAGCTCGGAAAGTGGTATATCCTTACGGGCTTTACAGACAGGCTCGAAAGTACCAAAGCGTGTGTTTTCCATCTTTATCTCGCCCAACACCATTTCGGGGTGTTCGACAAAATATCTGTTCATCGTAACACCGTTTTCGTCCGTATCAAGGTGTACCCAGTCTGGCTCTATATCCATCACTCGGTCACGCTTTTGCAGGATAAGAATATCGCTCGTGACCTCCGTGCCTGCGTTTGCCTTAAAGGTGTTGTCTGGCAGACGGATAGCACCTAAAAGCTCGGCTCTCTGGGCAATATACTTGCGTACCTCTGGACTTGCTTTATCCATCGTACCCTTTGAGGTAATGAACATCACAACGCCGCCGGCACGGACTTTATCCAGAGCCTTTGCGAAAAAAGTAGTCGTGTATGAGAAATTTCTGGGCGTTGTATCGGCTGTCATTGACCCTTATCTCCCCAAAAGGCACATTACCGAGGACTACATCAAAATGGTCGTCTGGGAGATTTGTTTTCTCAAAGCCCTCAATGGCAATGTTCGCTTTTTGGTAGAGCTGCTTTGCAATCCTGCCTGTGAGAGAGTCGATTTCCACGCCGTGGAGCTTGCTGTTTTGCATACTTTCGGGAAGCAGACCAAAGAAATTGCCTGTGCCGCAGGACGGCCAAAGATATTGCCCTGTGAAAAGCCCAGGCGGTCAAGTACGTCATACATCGCCTTGATAACAACAGGCGGCGTATAAAAAGCGGTCAGCGTTGACTCCATAGCGGCACGGTATTCCTCTGGGGAAAGGCTGGCATATAGCTCCTTAAACTCCTCCGCCCACGCCGCATTGTGTTCATCAAATGCCATAGAAAGACCGCCCCAACCGACATACCGAGACAGGACTTCCTGTTCTTCGGGTGTGGCAAGGCGGTTTTCAATTTCAAGCTCGTGCAGCAGGTTGATTGCCGCCATATTGTTACGGAATTTTTCTTTTGCTCCGCCGATACCGATGGCATCATCGGTAATACGGAAATTATGACGGTCTGTGGCAAGAGTTTCCGTTTTTTCTTCGGGTGGTAATTCGGTTTTTTCCTGTTCCAATAGCTTTTGGATATAGCCGATTTTCTCCACTCGGTTTATCGGAAAGCCCACATTGTTCTGGAATGTGATGTCACGCAGGGACACATCACCGCTGATTTTCCCGATGCTCTCAATGAGATATTTACGGTTATCTATGATGATTTCCCTGCCTATGAGGTCATCTGTGGATTGCTCCATTTCAATGACAGGAGCTTCTGAGCCATTCACTTTATCGGCATTCGCCTGTGGTTTTTCTTCGGCTTCCTCGGCTGTCCTGTACCAATCACTTTCGGTAGCCATAATCTCATCAAGCAGTTTTTCGTCCTCTGGTTTCAGCTCGGTGTGCTGTTCCAAGAATGGGATAAACTCATCTCTGCCACGGAGCAGGCTTTCTCGGTCATCTCCATATAGCTGTTCGCCCTTTGGCGATAAGGCATAATCGTAAAAATTCTTAATATGGGCAATTAAATCGCCCTCACCATCGCCAATATCAAACCGCCCTTCATAGTTAAATTCCTCGCCGCCGATAACAGCCTTGATAACAAAATCTGTCTTGTGATACCACCCGATATTTTTATCGCCCTCACGCTCACGGTGCTGTTTCTCGTCCAAAATACCAAGCAGCTTATTCCCCAGAGCAAAGCTCAAATCCGTATAGCGGTCATTAAGCTGTCTGTCATAAAAGGCAGGGTGTTCGGAAAAACCGATAGAAAACTGTATTCCGTCCTGCTTTTTCTCGGACGGTGCTTCTGTCCTCTGTTTCTCGGTTACGACCACTTTCAGATGGTCATTTGCAGGATTTTCCGTTAGCTTTTCTTCAAAGTCGGCTCGGCTGTATTCCTGCCCCAAGATAGGGAACTCGGCATTTTGCAGATAGACCTTTTCCTCGGTAAGTGTTGCAATCTCATATTTATCCGCACCGATATACACCACATCGCCCTCATTGTAGAGGTAGCAAAGTGGGTGCAGCTCCCTTAATTCCTCGGTAAACTTCCACCCATTACTGCGGCTGAAAACCGAGGTCGTTTTCCATTGTACCTGTGCAAGAAAGTCTATGAGCTGTTGAACGGTTGAGGGGTCGGATAAGTGCTGTTCCATTTGCTCGGCGGTAACATCTGCAAGGTCGCTTCGTTCCACAACAGATAACAGGTCTTTTTTTCGTACCTGTCCAAGTCACGGATAAAGTCAGATAGCCGCAAAGCAAGGGTATCCCGTTTGTCGGCAGGCGGCAGGTCACGATGGGCGTCGATAAAACGCTGCCTTGCTATTTTCCTCTGGGTGTCAATCTCATATTGAGGGGCTGACACGCTCTCCAGATAATCGGCATAATGGTCTTTTTCTTTCGGATTGAGATAGCGGTTATCCTTAATCAGCTCACGCAGACGCTTTTCAACCTGTGACCATTTTAACACAAGGTCGTGATTGGTATAAGTGCCGTTTCGGTCAATGGCAAGACCTTTGCTGTCATACCAAGAATGACCGCTGAAACCATCGGGGAAGATGTGCGTACCGCCGCCCGTTCCATACTCATTTTTAAGGAACTCAATATTTTTCTGTCTGTCCACGCCCTTTTGGAATTGGCGGTAGATGCGGTATTCCGTCCGCAACACCGCTGCCTTTCTGAAGTACGGAGTCAATATCTTCTTTGGAAATAGCAAAAGCAGAGGCTTTTTCGTCCTCTGCTTTTGCTATCATTTCGATTTGTTCATCTACGGTTGGAAGATTGACCCTAACCTCATCCTCTTTGGCAACGCTTACTTGTAAATCAGTTCGGTCAGTATCACTTCCTCCGCTTGGCTGCGGATAGCGTTCATCATCCTGATCCACTGCATTGGGGCTTTCTCTTTCAGTTCCTCCGTCACGCCCTGCTCTGCTGCGAGCTGCTTCGTCAGAAGCTCTAACCTCTGGAGTGCTGTCTGCTCTACCTCGTGCAGATGCCCGTTCAGCCTGCCCGATGTCAGCAGATTGAGATAGGTCACTCGCTTGTGCTTCTCCAGATAATCCCTGTGCATCAAAGCGTATCTGCCAAGCGGAAGCTCTGGCTCTGTCGGTAATGTCAGGTCGGGTATAAGATAATCCGCCTGTTTCGTGTAAGTGATTTCGCTCATTGTATTCGCTCCTTTCGGGTCGTTTCCTGCCTTTATCATACTGAGCCTGCGTTTTTGTGCAAAGGTGCGATTCTGGTCTTTTTCCGCTATTTGCACATTTCGGATAGACTGTGAGATTTCCCGTAACGCCATTTCCGCAATATCGCTCGTGGCAACGCCGATGGCGTTTATCGTTGCAGGGGTATTGAAATTTACAATATCCGCAAAATCCTCTCGGTCAAAAAACTCATTCGTATCCAGACCACAGCGGGTAAACAGCATAAAAGCAACGCTGTTTGTTGCCAGCCGCTTGTAAATCACTTCTATATTAAAATCATCCAGTTCCTCTAAAAAGCTGTCTTTCGTGCAGTCCTTTAACTGAGAAAAATAGTCTTGCAGATTGTCCTCCACGGCGTTCTCTGCCGTTCCCATTAAGTCAGAAGCAAGGTCAGTGCTTTCCACATCTCCAAACCTGTCCGAGAGCCTTTCCATAACAGCCTGCTCGTATCGCTCATCCATCTGCCATATCGGGACGGGTCGGCTGCCATAATAGCCCTCATGGGTGTCGGAAACGTCAAAATAATATTTCAGCGTGTTCCTGCGTCCTTTCGGGTCAAAGACTGCAATCCCTTTGCTGTCCTTGTTCACCCAACGCTTGAACTGCCTGTTCCAAGTTTCGAGCTTCGCAACAGCGACAGCATCGGGGCGTTGGGCGTATATTAAAAGCTGTTCGTCAAAACGGCATTTATAGTTGCTGCAGGCAGAGGACAGAAAGCCCTGCCACGCCTGCGGATTTTTTTTGCAACCGCAATGCCTGTACGCCGATACAGCTCTGTGATTAGCTGATACTTCGCAGCCATTCAACCTACACCTCCTTATCGTTTCTGTTTCAAATATTTCTGTTTACTCACTCAGCACCACCGCCAAGAAAAGAAATGACCTTGTTCGATTTAATGCTCTTTTGCAGGTCATTGATGAGAGTAATATCCCCAACCGTGATGCCCTGCATAGAAAGAATATCGTCCATAGTCATAGCGGCAATCGCTTTTTCATCGGTAAAGCCTGCTTCCAAGACCTTATTCAAGACCTTGACGGCTTTCTGATTAACAGCCATATTCTAAATCCTCCTTATCGTTCTAAATCCTTGTGCTTCGGTGTTTTCTGCGGCGTTTGTTCCGCAGGTTTCGGCTCATAGGTCGCACCGTTTTTCTCCATACGCTCGGCAAACTCGCAGATGTGGTACAGATTGCTGCCGACTTCGGTATGGTATTCATCAATGAAGCGGCAGGGATACTCCCGTTTCTCTTCCCAAGAAGTCGTGACAATGACCTTTCCGCCGTCGGGGATACGGAACAGTTCTTTATATTGAGGGTCAATAAATCGGATACCTTGTTCTGCTTTCTGGATATGCTTATTAAGCCATTCCTTGACATAGCAATAGCAGTAAAAATTATAGTCGCCCTTTGTGGGATTGCACCGAAGCAGAAAAGCGTGTTTCTCCGTATCCACACGGAAACCGTACTCCGTACAATAGTTACCCTTGATAGCACTTTCGGGAAAATGCCTTGCAAACGCACTCATATCATAGCGGTTATGCAAAAGCCCTTTATCCTCCCGTAAAGCATTGATGACCGTATCAAGGTCTGCCTTAAATTCGTCAGATTTCCATTGTGGTCTGGTATCAAACCAAGTGGTGTAAAAGCCATAGCCCGTCGTGGCAAAGTCACCACGCAGATGCCCGATAGTGCCTGTCTGCCCCTCAAGCTGCATACTTTGGGCATAGGTGTATTTCTGTTCTGTCGGGGTTAAAGGTCTTGTCTTTATTTCATTACTCATTCGGCTGCTCCTTTCTTTCCTTTTTTTCTCTTTCTGCTCGTCTAAAATCTTCTGCATACATACATCGCAGAAAATAACCGTCCCTTCCTTATAGCGGGGATAAGGACAGGTCGTGCAGTCATATTTTAGTTTATCGCTCACGGTCATCACCGTTTTTCTGCTTCTGGGCAGGCTGATTATAGGGCATACGGCACTCTGACTGGTATCGTTCATTCAGCTTTTGCCGTGCATCATCAAGCTCATTCGTGTAATACCCCCAGAAATAATCTGATCCGTCCTTACAGTACCAACACACATACGGGTTGGGTGAGTTGGGATTGTGACCGATGACAAGCTCTGTACTCCCGATAGTACAGCTTTCGATGATTTCATAGTTCTGATTGGAGCGTTTTTTTCTTCGTCCATAAGCACCTCTCTATTCTTTGGCATAACGCCGATAGGCTTTCTCGCCCGTGGCTCTCATTTTTTGAACAGGGCGGCTCCCTACAAGCTCTGGATACCGTGCCTGCAGCTTACGGCGTGTTCTGCCCACGCTCTCAAAGCTCGGCAGACCGAGATATTTGTGCTGCGTCATTATCTCCGCAAGCGGCATTGCTCCTGCATCCTTCAAACAAGCATTACAAAGTGCAAGATACAGTACCATATCGTCATTTCTGGCATCTTCATTCTTTTCCAGAACAGCCCTGACTTTCTTTTCAATGGTTTTTAGGTTTCTCATCTTTACCTCCATAAAGGAAAGGGCGGCATCTTTCAGCCGCCCAAACAACTTACTTATTCTTTCTGTTACGGATATTCAGCCATACCGCCGCACCCACAATGAACACGACAAGCACGATTGCGATAATGGTTTTAGCGTCCATCAATTAGTCCTCCTTTTTTTCTTCTTTCTGTTCTTATAACCGACAAATCCGAGAACGCCCGCACCGACAACAGACAACGCCGCAAGGCTTACCCATAAGCCCAGATTGAAATCATCGCCTGTTTTCGGGGTATCCCTGAACTCATTGTGCATCTGCACGATAGCCGTAGCGTTCACCTTTACCGTTGCCTGTTTATCGGCAGGAAGGATATATCCTGCGGAAGCCTTGTCGCTTACTTCGGATACGGTATAGTCGCCAATCCGCAAGCCCTCAATCACGATTTCCCCGTTCTTATCTGTCTTAAAGGTCTGGTCAGTCCACGCCTGTCACACGGAAAGAGAAGCCCTCCACCTTGCCGTCAGAGGAAGTCTTGACGATTTTAAGAGAGCCTTTCTGTGCTGCATTGATAAAGCCAACACCCGCCTTGTTTTCCACTGTGTAGGTCTTTCCGTTCTCCTCGATGGATACGGCATAAACATCTTCATCAAGCACAAAGCCTGTCGGAGCTTTGGTTTCCTTTACCAGATATTTGCCGTAGCGGAGTTCACTCATCTGGTAAACGCCGCCGTCAAGTTCCTTCATTTCGCCAAGCAGCGTATCGTCTTTATCCAGTTTCCCATCGCCATTGGTATCGGAGTAAACCTCAAATACCGCACCAGACAGCTTGTTGTCGGGATAATCCTCATCAACCTTTGTCAAAGCGATATTGCCCTTAATGAAGTAATTGACAAGTTCGATTTCCACAACTTCGTCCACCTCGCCAATAGTCACGCTGATTTCTTCCTCGGAGAGTACATATCCTTTCGGGCTTTCGATTTCACGGATTATCCAAGTTCCATACGGCACTTTGGCAAAAAAAAACTACCATCATCTTCCGATGTGGCAGTCGCAATCGCATTTTCCTTTGTATATTCTGTTGTGCCTGTCTGAAAGATGCCGATAACAGCACCGCCTAAATCTTTGCCGTCCTCATTGGATTTCTTACCGCTTACAGAGCCGTAAATAATGTCATTTGTGATAGCTTCGCCCTCGTTGGCTGTAATGCGGACAGTTTCGGTATCCTGTCCTGCGTATTCAAAAGTAACAGGGTATTTTGCATCGCTGACAATATATGCGGAGTTGGTCGAGATTTCCTGCACATAATAGCTGCCCATCGGTAAATCGCTGACCGCCTTTCCATGACCGCTTTCATCAAGGAAGATAACCTCAATCAGACCGTCCGCAGGAATGGTCTTTCCATCTGCGGCTGTGAGTTCCTCCGCCGCATACAAGCCAAAGGTCACATCAAAGATTTCCCCGTTCTTGCCAATGGGTAGGCTTCATCAATGGCAAGGCTCTTGATTACGTCGATTTCCACACGCTGTCTTTCATTATAGAAAGAAGTAGCCGTTTCCGTTACATCAACATTCTGTCCTGCATACACAAGCTCAACAGAATGGACTTTCTCGTTCAGCACCATTCCATACGGAGCTGTGATTTCCTTAACCTCATATTTTCCGAGATACAGTTCTTTGGATTTTACTGTACCGTCTTTTCCTGTCGTAACGGTATCCACAACCTCGCCCTTGTTTGCTCTGACCGTCCCGTCCAGAGTGACAATATCCTCGGCTGCGGTAATCTCATAGACTGCACCCTCAAGACCGCTGACAGAGAAAATCGGCTGATACAATCCCTTATCGCCTGGCACGGAGCTGAATACCTCGCCAGACTTTTCTACTGTAATTGTACCTTTCTGTGCCATATTGGAGCGTACTACCTCAATAACGGTAATGCCGCTTTCTTCCTCGGAATTTTCCTGCACCACATCAAAATAAACAGGCTCGGAATTTAAGACATACCCATAGGGGCTTGTACTTCCACACGGGAATAGCCTTTGCCGTATTCCAATGTCTGCGGTGTGATTAGGTCGCCGTCTGCCGTAGTATAGAAGGTGTCAATGGTCGTCACTTCGGGATAAGTGAAAGTCATAGTCACAAGATTTCCATTCGGGTCGTAAATCTGGAAGCCTGCACCTGCATACGGGATTGTATTGCCTGTTTCTGCATCTTTCTTTACGATTTTGATATAACTCTCAAAGTTGGCGTTATTGATCAGATAGCGGTAAGTCTGACCGTCCTTGCTGATAAACACATCAAAGTCTTTCATCAGTTCACGCCCCTCCCAACCAAAGGTCTGGCGGACGGTATAAATGCCATACGGCATATCCTTTGTCTGGGCAAAACCGTTCTCGTCACAGGTCAGCACATCACGCTCGGTTTCCTTTGCATTTTCATAGCTGCCTGCGGATTTGAGGAACACTTCAAATACCGCACCTTCTTCGGGTGTTTCAATCTGGGTTTCCCCGTTATCCGTATGCTTGATGAGTGCGATATTGCCTTTGATGACCTGTTCATTCACATCGTTTGCGGTACTGTTCAGCTCTACCGTGTATAGCGCTGGTTCTGCACCTACCTTGTGGATTGCGGTATCCAGAAGATAGCCCTCGGACGGGCTGATTTCACGGACAGTCCAATCATTATCACAGATATAATACTTTGTCGTAAACTGCCCGTTTTCATCTGTGGTGTAGGTGTCAACCAGTTCCTCACCTTTATAAATGCCGTAAACCGCACCTGCAAGGGAAGCGTCGCCCTGCGGAGAACCTGTTTCTGCATCGGTCTTTGTCACAGTCACTTGGAATTTCTTCAACACATTGTCGAAGCTGCGTTTTGTGACCTTGTTCCATTCAATCGGAGCTGTCTGGGAAGCAGGAACGACATAGCGGACTGCGGTATCCACTTCCTCAACCACATACGGGGTATCGCCACTGATAAACATTTTCAAACTTAGCCAGTCCGTTTTTATCAGTCACGGCATACTCGTCAACAGGCAAGCCGCTTAAAGATGTGCCATAAAGGTGGAATTTCATTCCCTCCACCAGATTGTCCTCGGAAGTCTTGACGATTTCCAGACTGCCACGCTTCAAAGTATTGCTGAAGGTCACAGTAGAGGTTTTCCCTCCGATAATCGTCACGGTCTGGGTTTTCTGCGGCTCATAACGGTCAATAGACTGTTCTGTGACCGTATAAGTGCCAGGGAATAATCCCTCCACGGAGACAGAGCCGTCCTTTCCTGTCTTAACTGTTTTATTGAAGTTATCACCTTTGATTGTAAAAGAGATGCCCTCCACAACTCCGTCCTCAGAAGTCTTTTTGAGGGCAATCGTGCCTGTCGGCGTTTCGATATTGATATATGCAGACACGGTATCAGCATTCTCCACACCTGTTACCAAATCCTGCAAGTTCGGGTCGCCATAGGCAATGAGCTTTGCACTGCTGCTGACAGTCGGCACATTGTTCCTCTTTGCCGTAATGCGGACAGAACCGCTGATAGCTACGGTGGAGCTGATTGTCAGCTTATTTCCAGACTTCGATACACTCACATTGCTGTCAGAGCTTGAAAAGCTGTAATCGGAAAGGACGCCGTTGCTGTCCGTCAATGTGATGCTGTACTTTCCGTCCTTGTAGGCAAGCTCCTTTGTGATGTCATTCTTACCGCCCGACATAAAGCTCGGAATGATGTTATGCTCACGCAGCATTGCAACAATCTGGTCATACACTGCCCTTGCTCCGCTGTTGGCATAATTTGAACCGAAGTGCAGGCTGTAAACGGTGGTGCTTGTCTGGTTATATGAGCCTGTGGCTTCACGGCAGCCTGTGACAAACTCCCATACGAGGGTCTGCGTGGCAAGCCATTTTTCATCATCACTTCCCGACAGATTATTTCGGTTGCCCTGATACCCATAGAGCAGGGCAAGCCCTACCGCCTTTTTCTGATTGGCTGAAAGGGCGTTCCAAGTATCAGAGGAAGCCTTTTTTCAAGGTGTTTCCTGTTTTCAGCGGTACTCCCGTCTGAATACAAAACGCATTCTCACCGTCCACAAACATACGGTACTTATAATTTCCCGTTCCGCCTGCGGTATAGCCGCCGATATTCGCACTGGAATTGTACCTCATCGCATTGCCGTTGCTGTCATAGGTGTGGGAAAAGAAAATCGTCCCGATGTCACCCGCAGCAAACGCCGTCGCAGGCATTATGGATAATGCCGTGACCGCAGCCATTACAAAAGCCGCAGCCTTTTTGAATAATTTAGGGATTTTCATAGTTACCTCCTGTAATTTGGATTGAATATTTTGCCTTACTGACCGAAAAAAGCTGCCCGTTATGGACAGCCTAAAGTATTTCTTTTCTCGGATAGTTACTGGCAGTAGTTAGGGGGGAGAGGTGTGGAGAGGGGGAAGCCGAAATAATGGCTATCCACTCAAATGGGCAGACCTCGCCCTCGATGTGTGGCTATCTCTCGTGAGCCTTGTTCCGCTGCAAGTGTCGGTTATAAAACTCTAACGCCTTGACAACAAAATCCGTTTCCTGCCCTCTGGGAACAGTCTTGGGAATGAGCTTGGTTATCCTCTCGTCACGGAAAGCAGGTTTTTCCTTCTGGTTGGGCTTTTCTTCCTCCATAATGGACTGGATAACCTCGGAAGTGAGCTTGCCGTCTTGGTTATACTTCTTCATTTTGATAGCCTGTGCAAGCGACGGGGTAGCGTCGTTGTAGCTCATAGCTTCAAGCAAGGTGTACTGCTGTTCTTCGTAAAGATAAGAGATTTCCACCGCAGGACGGAAAGCAATCTGGCGTTCATCTACCATTTGCAGGATTTCGGGTACAAGCTCCGTTAGACGGATATAGCGGCGTATCTGGTCTTTGCTTTCTCCAACAAGTTCTCCTAATTCCTCATCAGAACGCCCTTTTGATAAATTAGTCGCCAATGGCGACGCATTTTTTTGGGGGGGTCTGCCTGCCTGTCGTTTCATAGCTTCTAACCGCATCTTATAGGCAAAGGCTTTCTCACTCGGCAAAATAACAGAGCGTTGGAGATTACTTTCAACCATTACAATAATTGCTTCATCATGTGTCAGCTCCTTAACCTCACATTTCAGCGTTTCAAGTCCTGCAAGCTCACAAGCCTTTTTTTTCGCCTGTGTCCGCTTACAAGCTCATACCGTCCGTCCTCTTTTAAGCGAACTGTCGCAGGGGTCATTACACCGTTTCGCTTAATGCTCTCGACAAGCTGTTCCATATCCTCGTCCATCAAAACCTTGAACGGGTGGTCTGGAAACTCGTCAATCTGCGATAAGGGAATATCCCGTATCTTGCTTAGCTTTGCTTCCTCACGGCTTTCGTCCGTCTGAAAAAGGTCATCGTATGCGGTCAGCTCGATTTTGTTTTCTCTGCTTCTCGCCAATCTCTGCCACCTCCTTTCCGAACTGCTCATAAGCTGCGGCAACCTTACCGCTTTTTGTCGTAAGCAAAAATGCTCTTGCCCTCTGCGGTAGCTTCCACCGCACGGATAGAATGAGGTATCTCGGTATCAAATACCTTGATTTTCTTACCGTATGCACTTTTGACCGTTGCCGTAATTTCCTTAGAAATGTTGGTACGGGGCATTACCATAGTCATTAAAATACCGTCTATCCGCAACTTGGGATTGATTTGTCGTTTTACCATTGACACAGAGCGAAGCAACAGCTCCAGACCTTTAGCCGAGAGATAGTGGGGCTGTGTCGGGATAATCACGCTGTCAGCCGCCGCCAGAGCATTGATGGTTATCATACCGAAGCTCGGCATACAGTCAATAAGCACATAATCGAAATTCTTCTTAACCTCATTTACATAGGTTTTCAGAACACGCTCACGGCTCATAGCATTGATAAGCCTTACTTCAAAGCCTGATAACTCAATGTTGGACGGAAGCAGGTCAACGCCCTCGCTATGGTGTATGATACCTTGCGAAACATCAAAAGATTTATCGTCTATGATGTTCTGCATTACGGTGGAGAGCGTTATGGGTATATCGTCAGGTCTGTTATAGCCCAGTGCCATTGTGAGATTTGCCTGTGCATCAGCATCAATCAGCAGGACTTTCTTTCCTTGCTGTACCAGACCTACGCCCAGATTGACCGCCGTGGTCGTTTTACCGACACCGCCTTTCTGATTGGTCAGAGCGATTACTTTGCAATTTGACATTTGTGCGTCCTCCTTTCGCATAGATTTAGCCACTTTGTCAAGGTGGCTATGTAAACAGTACCAGAGAACCAAAAAAGCCGCTTACTCTTAAAATCAATAAGAATAAGCGGCTCCGTAATCTGCCTTAGATATATTCAATTTTCATTCTCTTGACGGGTGCGTTCACGACTTTAAATATCAGTTCGTCAACGCAGTCCGTATATCTGCCCTGCTGTATGAGCTGATTTTTTAGCTCCACAAGGCTATGTATCAAAAGTTTTCTTTCGTGGCTATCCAAATACAGATGATTAAATTTCTCTCTCATAAGCACACCTCCACTTCTTTAGCTTCATTATATTGGAAAGTAGGGGAAAGGACAAATCTGCAAAAAGGGACAAAAAATAAGCGTACCACTATTTCTAATGATACGCTTATCGTATTTAACTGTTAATCAAGGTCTATGAATACCCTTACACAGTGGTATCTCTCCACTGATTTTTCCTTACATACTGTCCGTTAGCCTTTCGATAGGCTGCTGCCTGCTCGAAACTAAGCGGCAATTCAAAGGAAAGAGAACTCCTACCTATTTGCAATAGCAGCCTGTGCTGCTGCAAGACGAGCGATTGGTACACGGAATGGTGAGCAAGATACATAGTCAAGACCGATCTTGTTGCAGAATTCAACTGAAGATGGATCTCCACCATGCTCGCCGCAGATACCTACGTGAAGGTTAGGATTAACTGGCTTTCCAAGCTTAATAGCTGTCTCCATTAATTTACCAACACCTGTCTGGTCAAGTTTAGCAAATGGATCGTTCTCAAAGATCTTGTTGTCATAGTAAGCATCAAGGAATTTACCAGCGTCGTCACGGGAGAAACCGTATGTCATCTGAGTTAAGTCGTTTGTACCGAAGCAGAAGAAGTCTGCTTCTTTAGCGATCTGATCAGCAGTAAGAGCTGCTCTCGGGATTTCGATCATTGTACCTACATGGTACTTGATGTCAGCATTTGCAGCAGCGATCTCAGCATCAGCTGTCTCAACTACAATCTTCTTAACGAACTTAAGCTCTTTGATCTCACATACTAATGGGATCATGATCTCAGGCTCGATATCCCAGTCCGGATGAGCCTTCTGTACGTTGATTGCTGCACGGATAACAGCCTTTGTCTGCATCTTTGCAATTTCAGGATATGTGACTGCAAGACGGCATCCACGGTGTCCCATCATTGGGTTGAACTCGTGGAGTGACTCACAGATAGCTTTGATTTCCTCTACTGACTTATTCTTAGCCTTTGCAAGCTTCTCGATGTCAGCATCCTCTGTAGGAACGAACTCATGAAGAGGTGGATCAAGGAAACGGATTGTTACTGGGCATCCCTCAAGAGCCTCGTATAATTTCTCGAAATCTCCCTGCTGATATGGAAGGATCTTCTCAAGAGCAGCTTCTCTCTCTTCTACGGTATCGGAGCAGATCATCTCACGGAAAGCAGCAATTCTGTCTTCCTCGAAGAACATATGCTCTGTACGGCAGAGTCCGATACCTTCAGCGCCAAGCTCACGAGCTTTTTTAGCGTCTGCAGGTGTATCTGCATTGGTACGAACCTTTAGTGTTCTGAACTTGTCAGCCCATGCCATAACACGTCCGAACTCACCAGCGATTGAAGCATCAACTGTCGGGATGATTCCGTCGTAGATATTACCTGTGGAACCATCGATAGAAATCTCAGATCCCTCTGTGAATGTCTGTCCTGCAAGTGTGAACTTCTTGTTCTCCTCGTCCATAATGATATCACCACAACCGGATACACAGCATGTACCCATACCACGTGCAACTACGGCTGCGTGGGATGTCATACCACCACGAACTGTCAAGATACCCTGAGCAGCCTTCATTCCTGTGATGTCTTCCGGTGATGTCTCAAGACGAACAAGGATAACTTTCTCTCCTCTTGCAGCCCACTCTACAGCGTCATCAGCTGTGAATACGATTTTACCACAAGCAGCTCCCGGAGATGCTCCAAGACCCTTTCCAAGTGGAGTTGCAGCCTTAAGAGCAGCAGCATCGAACTGTGGGTGAAGAAGTGTGTCAAGGTTACGAGGCTCGATCATTGCAACAGCTTCTTCTTCTGTCTCATGTCCCTCATCTACTAAATCACATGCAATCTGTAATGCAGCCTGTGCAGTTCTCTTACCATTACGGCACTGAAGCATATAGAGCTTCTTGTTTTCAACAGTGAACTCCATGTCCTGCATATCATGGTAGTGATTCTCAGAGTCTCACAAACCTTAAGGAACTCAGCGTATGCCTCTGGGAACTTCTGCTCCATCTCAGCGATGTGCATAGGTGTACGAACACCTGCAACTACGTCTTCGCCCTGTGCGTTGATGAAGAACTCACCCATGAGCTTCTTCTCACCGGTAGCCGGATCACTGGTAAATGCAACACCTGTACCAGACTCGTTGTTTAAGTTACCGAATACCATAGGCATTACGTTAACTGCAGTACCCCAGGAATAAGGGATGTCGTTGTCACGACGATATACATTTGCACGTGGGTTGTCCCAAGAACGGAATACAGCCTCGATTGCAAGCTTTAACTGCTCTACAGGATCTGACGGGAAATCAGTTCCCAGCTGATTCTTGTACTCAGCCTTGAACTGCTCTGCTAACTCTTTGAGGTCAGCTGCTGTAAGATCTACATCATACTTAACACCTTTTTCTGCTTTCATCTTATCGATGAGCTGCTCGAAGTATTTCTTACCAACTTCCATAACGACGTCAGAGAACATCTGAATGAAACGTCTGTAGGAATCATATACGAAACGCTCGAATGCCGGATCCGGGTTTCCTGCGATCATTGCTGCTACTACGTCATCATTAAGACCAAGGTTAAGGATTGTATCCATCATACCCGGCATTGAAGCTCTGGCACCTGAACGAACAGATACGAGAAGAGGATTCTTAAGGTCACCGAATTTCTTTCCGTTAACCTCTTCCATCCATTTTACACCTTCCATAGTCTGAGCTATAATCTCATCATTGATCTTACGTCCATCCTCGTAGTACTGAGTACAAGCTTCTGTTGTAATTGTGAAGCCCTGTGGTACAGGAAGTCCAATCTCTGTCATCTCAGCGAGGTTAGCACCCTTACCACCGAGAAGATTACGCATGGTCATGTTACCCTCTTTGAAGGTATATACCCACTTGTTTGCCATTTTGCAATTCCTCCTAAATTTTATTTCTGGTATGGTAAAAAAAACCATCCATCTTGATTAATGTGTGCACTCATACAAGCGCACACATTAATAATACCATAATTTCAGCAAATATCAACTAATTTTTATTATCTTTTCCCTTATGTTTCATACTATTTTTTTTTTTGAACACGGACAGACTTAACATTCTTTACTATGACAAATATCATAATTGCAAGAATTGCAACTATCCCAAGCGCACCAATAGCCAGCGGAACGGCCATTCCACTCTCACTAATCACGGTGGCAAGCGGTACCTGCTCATCTGCTATATCATGCTTATTGTCGTTTGCCGCCTGCGGTACCTGCTCATCTGCTATATCAGTATTTGGCTGTGCCTGCGGTGCCTGGATTCCATCCTGCGGATCATGTTGTCCGTCAGGCACTATGGTGTTTGCGGCATTTGCTCCATCTGCAGCTCCGTTATTTGCCGCTACTGCTGCATTGCCCGCTGCATTAGCTGCCCCGGCTGCATTTGCTGCTCCTGCGGCTGCCTGATTGCCGCCTGCTGCAGTATTGTCATTTGCTCCATTTCCGGCAGCAGCCATGCTCGATGCAGCCCTTGAATATACAAAATTGAACACGTTTTCTGATGCATTTGACGACAGCTTGCCTGTCTGATTATAGCTGTCCGGAATATATCCATCTATATACAAATATGCTATAACCGGCTCATCGCCCACATTACCATAATATGTACGGCTTTCAGCAAGCTTATTGCCATCTGTATCCACATAGTTGACTGTATACTCAGCAAGCTCGCCCGGTATGCCGTATGCTACAACATAGTCCTGATCTCCCGATACGAGAAAAGCCGACTGTGCAACCGTATTATTGTCACGGCCGCTTAATCTGATTCCCTTTACGTAGTACTTGCTGTTTTCATTAAGTGCCACATTGCCCTGTGCATCACAGCTGATGACATCTCCATATTCAAGACCTGTGACAATTATTTTGTCTCCTTTAGCAGAAACAGAAACCGAAGCCTCATTGCCTGATGCCTTTCGTACCTGCCACCGTTTATGCTTCCCTGACCTCCGGCTGAGAAGGAAACAGTGTATGTATATGAAAATGCCTTTGCATCTGCTTTCTGTGAGAAAACACCGGTTATGACAACAAGAGCTGCAAGAAAATATTTAAGCAATCTTTTCATTTTGCTTAGCCCCCTTTCTGTCACTTGCGAAAGCCAGTATCATCAAAATAATACCAATCACAAACACTACAGCTGACGCTATTGACCAGATATCTCCGGTCTTTACTTTGCTTGTTGTAGTTGTAAATGTAGGTGGATTTGATAAAGTTGGATCTGAGTTATCCTCTACCGCAAAGTTCATCATAAGCTTTGCGAGTGTATCCTGATATATATTACCCTGACTCTCTCCATCAAGTCCTACCAAAAGCTTCACACTGCCTCCCTCTCCAGGCTCTAATGTCTTTAAATAAAAGAACTTATCCAGAGAGTTTGTAGCCTCATTGAGTCCTTTTCCGGCTGTTGTCTCCTTCTCTCCACCTACGCTGGTGCTGCTGTATATAGTGTCCTCTTTTCCATCCGGTCCTACAAAGGTAAGAATATATGAGTATCCACCGTTTTCAGCCACAGCTTGTGTATCCTCAAGACTCTTTAATACATCATTGGACATATACCATTTCGTCGAAATATTGCTGTTATTCTTTATATCAACGGAAAATGTGACAGAATCTCCCGGCTCCATCTGTGAGACAGAGGCTGCTATTTTATTTGAATCGAACGAACTGACCATTTCCTTGCCGGTAAACTCACATGAGCCGGCTGTAGTAGTATTCTCATCTGCAAATACAGTGCCTATCGAACCAAGGATAAACAACATGCATGATAATAATGCGATAAATTTTTTCATATTGTCCTCCTTTACTCTAAGCTAAGTGCCCCGTCATCTGATATATTTACATCAACACCCCACGCACTCTTAATTGCGTCCTTTGCATTGTGTGTCTGTACTGCATCAACAGTTGCCTCCAGCACAAATTGCGCACCATCATATTCATAGGTAGTAGTGATGGTTGTAAGTCCGTTATCATCAGTCTGTGATGTCTGACCCACAATGGTTGCAATATCACCGGATATACTGATTTTGTCTGTAAAATCAGTGGATGTCTGACCTTTTTTAAAATAGAATTGTAGTAAAATACATTTCGCTCTGTAGTCTCAGCACTCTTATCCTCTGTCCAGCCATCGTTTGTAAAATCAATCTGTATCTTTGATGGATCAAGGTTTGAAAGCTTATCACCTGTCTCCTTGTCTGCCCAGTAATGCTGCACAGTCACTCTCACATACTCATCTATCGAGCCGCTGTTTTTGACAGCAAGCTTCTCATCGTACTTTTTGTCGAGAATCAGTTTTTCATCTCCGGCATTCTTTAGCATATCTCCAAGCAGCACTCCTGTTGCCTCGCTCCAGTCATCATCCTTATGCTTATAATCACGCCAGCTCACATCATTGCCATTCTCAGTCAAAGTAACACCGATGGATTTGATGTCAATCTGAGCCAGATAATTATCACTCATATATGTAAGAGTCGCTTTTGTAGATCCAATCGTCGATGCTGCAAGCATTATCGCAGAGGATGCTACAAGTATAATTGGAAGTTTTCTCTTCATTACTCTTCGCCCTCCTCTTTATCATATTGTGCTGTCGCATCCCATTTTGCATCAGGTGCAACACACGGATTGCCATTCTCATCATATGTGACAGGAGCACACTCCTGAACCACAACTACATTGAAGCTGGTCTTTACCTTTTCACTAACTGTGATAGCTGCAACAATCGACTCGGTTTTACCACCAACCGGCACTACCTGACTGTAATACCAGTAGCCATCATCTGAAAGGCTCCAGTTTGAGCCTGATGCCTGTATATCAAACTGGCTTGCTGCAATTACCTTTACCCTGACAAAACAGTCTGCTTTTCCTGTATTCTCAATCTTAATAGTTTTCTTCCAGTCCTTAAACTTCTCCTTGACATCAGTTGTAGGACCGATATCTACTGAGATACCGCCCTTTGCCGTAGCATAGGTTGTAAAATATGCCAGTGTCGGTTTAACTGAAACACCACAGACAATGAGTGTTGCAGCAAAGGCTGCACATACAAGAATACGGTGATTTCTATTAAGTTTTTTACAAGACTCTGATAATTTTTTCATTAATTCTGCACCCATTGCCATGCGGTTCCGTCATACTCAAAATGGTTTACGACACCGGTACTATAAATCAATTTGTCGTTGTAATCGTTTGTGAAATCAACATCTGCGGTCTCACCGGCCACAATCTGTGTCTCTATGCTGTCTGAGGAAGTCACCTGATAACTGCCAGCGGCATATACCTCCTTTACTATCACCCTTGACCCTGCCGGAATATGGTCAATAACTACGCTCTTAGCCCCTGTACTGTCAAATCTGATTGATGCGATATCGGAAAACACCACATTACCATCCCTGTCGTAGGCCTCAACATCAAATGCAAACACCGGCTCACCGAGTGCTGTATTGTATGTCTTTAATGTCTTATTAATCTGTAAGCTTCCCATAAGCCCGGTCTGTTCAGGCTTCAGCTCGATATCGATATCATCATATATCCATGAATCTGAGCCGCTTCCTGTCATAGCAAACTCATTATTAGGAGCCGAAACCAGATACGGCACAAATGTGTATCCAAATCTTGCCGAATTAGCCGGCTTTGCATATACCAGATACAGTCCCGTCTTAACGCCTGTGACGTTTCCCCTTCCGTTTGAAACATCTATTACCTCATCTGCTGTCAAAGAACCTTTGTCTGCAATGTCCGCAGCTGTCTTCGCCATCTTTTCCCAGTCATCTGCGGTAGTTTTACTGCTGATATCTGATATAGATTTAGCCAGCTCATCAAACTGCTTCGTTGCAGTGTATACATCGTTCTCATCTACATCTGCCACTCTGTAAAGCTCTACGGGAAAATCCACAGTATACAAATCCTCCCATGTATCAGGGATATCAACTGTTATAGAGCATTTCTTATCAATATCAATATGCGTCCTTGCAAAAATGCTTCCACATGGCAGAGAAAACAAGGCTATCGCAGGTATAGCTATACTGACAGCTCTTTTTAAACTATTGTGCATTTTTCCTCCTTCCTGATTCTATCTGAATCTATACAATATCGTTTTACTAAGTATCTTACAAACTATAATATACAAAACCAGAAACAGAATGCCAAGCACTATGGCTTCATGTAACGGCTGTACCTGCTTTACATCCTCGACAATAAGTCCCTGTGCATCATTTGCAATCCTGTGGCCCCTGATAAGAAGCCTGTGGGAATTCACACCATACGGTGTACATGTAATAAGTGTACAGTAATCCTGCCCTTCCTCAATCTTTAAGTCATTAAGCTCATCAGGTAAAACAATCCTTATCTGATCAGCCTCGTAGGTCATTGTCTCGCCACGCACATACAGCTTAAATGTGTCACACTCCGCCATCTGGTCAATATCCGTAAATAGCTTAGATGACGTAAGTCCTCTGTGTCCTGAAACAGCACAATGTGTGCTTGCTCCGCCAACCGGAAGCGATGTGCCCTCGATATGGCCAACACCTATCTGAAGTATTGTATTGTCTGTGCCGTGGTAAATCGGCAATGAGACATTGATGGACGGAATCTCAACATAGCCCATGACTCCTGTGCCAGATACATCAAGAAGACTTTCATACTCTGCTTTATCCTGATCTGACATTTCATAACGATCCTGCTTACTTAAAAGCTTCTCATTATATGCCTGTGCAGCTTTTCGCATCTCATCAAGCTTTTGCTCATCCGTGTTGTCTACCGCATCAACGTAGCTTGCAATGGCTCTGGACTGATGAAATGAATTCCAATAATCACTTACTGTCGGATATAGCAGTAAGGACAACCCTGCGATAAACACTACGCCAAAAAGAATAGTAGATAAACGTCTTTTCATAGTGCTCTCCTTACTGTTACATAAACTCTAAATAAAATCTATTATAGCCGCCACAGATTTATAACCTGTGGCAGCATAATATTTAAAACTAAATAGTGCCAGTCAGATATTAATTATCTAACACGCTTCTTTGTTACAAGAACAATTCCACCACCGATAACTAAGATAGCACCAATTACGTAGATTGCTACACGTCCGGCACCACCAGTTGAAGGAAGAACTGAACCCTTGTTGTTTACTACATTTGTAGATAACTCACCCTTATCAAGCTTAACACCTAAATCAATAATTGAACCAGATGCTACATCTCCTGTAAGATCTGTAAGCGTTGGATTATCACTAGACTCGTCATGCTTTGCAGAAATTGTAAATGTCTGATCCTCGATTGAGTTGTATCCGTCAGGTGTCTTTGTCTCGCGTAATACGTATGTACCATCATCTAAGCCTGTGAATCCGAATACTGTTCCCTCTGTATTAGTAGAAAAAATCTTCTTAACCTCTACAAGCTTAAGCTCCTCTTGTCCGTCAACCTTTACTTTCTTGAAAAGTGAGAACTCTGCACCTGTAAGTGGCTTATTATCTTTGTCAACCTTGTTTACAGTTAACTTGTAAGTAAATACGATAACCTTGTCTTCAGGAGTCGTACCTCTGTCTCCCTCACCACCATTGTTAGGGTTGTTAGAGAACTTAAGACTAACTTTATTTGGGTTTCCGGCTGCGCCGATTACCGCATTCTCGTTAAGCTTTGCTGTATACTCAACAACAATCTGATCTGAGTTTTTAGCGCCAAATGCTAAGATATTGTCACATGTAAATGTAAGTGTCTTAGCTGTTGCATCATAGCTAGGTGTGAAATAATCTGTAACATCCTTCTCACCTAATTTAATTACTGCATCATTGTTGTAGTCAAGTCCTTTTGAAAGAGTATCATCAAACTCGAGAGAGTATGCCTTGTAGCTTTCAATGTTGTTTGCTAATGTAGCTGTGAGCTGGAATGGAACCTCATCCCCGATATCGTAATCGGCTGAATCCTGCCAATCTGTTGTCACGCCTGTTGTGTCGTTTGTATCCTTAACCTTCTTCTCTACAGAAGGAACATCTGCCTTTACATTTGCAACTACATCATCTGTAATATGAAGAATGAACTCTGTGTAAGATTCCTGACCCTGTAAAGAATTATCCTGATCTTTGATAAGGTAGTAACCTGGCTTAAGGTTGCTGATTACATTCTTTGCATCCGGATCTGTTACTGTAACTGAGCCTGATGCTGATGCTAAGTTTGCACCAATAATCTGCGCCTGCTCTTTAAGCTCTGAAGAGTTGTTACCAAAACCACCGAGTTTTTCAGCATAACTAGCAGCATCACCGCCGAGAGCAGTCTGTCCTGCTTCTGTAATGCCCTCTCCCCACTTTATGTTAGAAAGAGTTGCTTTATCTGCTGATAAATCACCAGATAAAATCTGATAAGCCTCATAAGTGTGTCCTTTGACAGCCTTGTTAAGTGTAAGACTGAATGTGTTTTGATCTGCGTTTGGTGCTGCAAATACAGTTACACTCATTGCAAGTGTAAGAATCATAGCAAGCACTAATGCAATGCTTCGTTTGATTGTTTTCATTTCGCATTCTCTTTTTTTTATAATACTTTTTGTTTTTTATAGAAAAGTGTTATTGTAGCTATCGCAATAAGCACAACTCCACTTAACATATACAACCATCTGTTACCGCTTCCACCTGTTTCAGGAAGCTTATACTCATTGAGCTTATTTGTAATCTCAATAGTACCTGAGTCAACAGCCATATTCTTTCCCGGTGCCACATTGGCATCAGTTCTGTTAATCACTGTTCCATCTGTATTCTTAAATACATAAGAAACATCATAGCCTGACATACTGTTGTTCTGATTTATTCCAACCTCTGTAACATAATACTTATAGGTTTCGCCTGTTATATGACCTATATTATCTGTCTTTTTCGTAGGAAGGTCTTTGAATTTATAAGACCAGTTTCCATCTTTATCCGGTGTCACTTCTACGGTATCACCGTATTTATCATCATTTCCTGATGAATCCACCCGATGTAACTGTAAATAAATACTTCCATCTGTCTTATTTATAGGTTTGTTATTGGAATCAACCCAATTTTTTTCAACAGAAATTTCTGTTGTTGGAATAGTCTCATCACCGATATATACTATATCATAATTGTTTGCCAGACATTTTCCTGTTAAGCTGTTATTTGGAGCTGCCACAGGATATTTATCTTTATCCAGCGAACTAAAGTAGAAATATGTTTTTTCCGGTTCTTCTGGAAGAACATAGCCACTAGGAGCCTTTGTCTCAACAACATAATACTGTGTGTTATATGTCATTGAATTTTTATTAAAGACAATCTCTATCTTACCTTTATCATCGGTAACATATTTATTAACATAGACATATCCTTCTGGTGTTTTCGTAGTATCTGTACTGTTTGGATCATATTTGTAAACATCAAACTCTGCATTCGGCAATAACTTTCCGTTATTTCCCTCTTCTGTCTTATAAAGAATAAACGAATTATTCTTATATACATAAAACGAAGAATAAGATTTAGTGTACTCTAATTGAGTGTTAATATCTGTTTTACTATTATCAACACCTTCCAGTGAAACGGCATTAGATACATTAAATTTAGGTTTTGAATCATTATACTCCTGTAGCAAATCACCCTTTACACTATAAGTGTATGTCAACATTATAGCTTTTCCATCAGGGACAATAGCATTTATTGTTTTGCTTGAATACTCCCATTCATTTGATGCTTCCTGTGAATCATATGTCCATTTACAGTCAGATATCACCTCACCAGGTTTGTATGTTCCATCGTCCTGCTTGATAGCCTCTCTGAACTTAACTGTACCAGGCATCAAATCCACCTGCCAGCTTACCCTAGCATTTTCATAAGTTATTTTTTGTACGACAAAACATCTTTTAAATTTAATGGCCTACCACCATCCAGATATGTCTTGCCCTCCGGATTTATAAGAACAGTATAATTCAACTTATGTTCATCATCATTCCAGCTTCCGTTTTTGCTTATAACTTTATCTCCTGAATCCGGAATATTTTCATTATCCTGCTTTGGTTTTGATATTATCTGTGTCTGGCTAGATTCACCAATCTTATCATTATTGTCCGATTTAGCAGAAGCTGTATTCTTGTACACAAGCTCCTTTCCTGCCTCCAGGGTTTCAGCACTATCAGCCTTACATTTGTAAACAAGGAAAATTTTAGAACCTTCTCCCCAGCCACGAACCCCTGCATCTTTTGGCTTTTCTACAGTTGTAGTTATTACCTCACGACCATTGCTTGTATCTTTTTTACATGAAGTATTAATTCCCTCAGAATAGTAATTTTTGCCATTTAAATTTTCTACTTTATAGCTCTTGCCATCCAATGTAGGGTATGTAAAACCTTGGTCTGAATTATTGTATTTTAACTTTACAGTAACATTTTGTACGCTGATGCCCTCCGGCATATTATCAGTGATTGTATATTTGGTTGCATTTTTATCCATTGTAACCATTACAATCCATGTGAGCGTTCCGTCATATCCTGAATCAGTGGTCTTTACATATGTATCTGCTGTATTGTTATTTCCATCACTCTTAACAATTGATGATTTAATATCTTTTGTCGTTTTAAAAGAGTCATTTGCATTAACATTCCAGAAATTTACGTTGTTCTTAAACTCGAGTTCGCCACCTGCTGAATAGTCTGCATATGATTTATATTTTAAAGTTACTTTATAACCATCTTTATTGCTATTAGAAGGTACAAACTTATCTTTAAACTCAAACGAAAATCTGGTAAACTTAGCATCCGTTTCGCTATTAAGAGAATAAAAATCATACTCATGATCGCCGGATTTTACTTTAAAATTATATATCGTATCGCCAAAAATGTTTTTTGCCTTATCAAATACATCTTTAACCTGCTGATAAGTCATATAATGAGCCGTATTGTCTGAAGTATTATTTGTCAGTTCATCAACAAACCAAGCCCCTGCATCCGCTCCGGTTGAAGGAATGGTAAATGTCGATTCCCAACTGAGCTCATACCTGTTATTCTCAGTCTCTTCATTATGGGCAGTCAAGTTCTTTGTAACTTTTACATCTCTATGAGTTCCCGGAACATTTACTCCGGCCCATTTGCTAAACGATATCTCTTTGTTATTGAAATTAACCTGATTATTAACAGGCTGGTCATAGCTTTGTGGTGTGACAGATGTTTCATATGTAATAACATATGTACTGTCATTTTTATTATCTATAGCCACAAAGTTAATACCGCTAATCTTGCCTTCTTTGTCCTTTTTGGATTTCAGCACCTTTACAGTCGGTATCCTGTTCAGAGCTTATTTTAAAATTCTTTGCATCCTTAAGGCAGTTATCTGTCAGTACAGCCCCAACAATATCATTTCTTTCTTTATTAACAGTGATTGTCCACTTGACAGTCTGACTGTCTGAGTCGTATGCACCTGTTTTATCAAGATCATCTCTCGTGTATTTAATAACACTGCTTGATGTATCAATAACCTTTTCATTAGACTTTTTATTTATTGATTCACCGGTAACCTTGTTAGACGCCTGTGACTCATTTCCACTATCGCAAAGAGATGTGTCATAATAATACTTGTATTTTATCTGGCAGCTTTCACCGGCATTAAGCTTAGGCAGCGTTGCTGTAAGATTATATTTATGATTATTATTGTCATTATTCGAAGAAGCCGTAACATTAGCAGTATATTCACCACCAACCTGCTGTCCGTTTTTAGTTATTGTGTAAGTAAACTTTGATGTATCAACAGACATTTTGCCGGCCTCCAACACATCATTTAAAGTAATAACATCCGGTGTACCTTTTTCAGATGAAACATCAACAACATACTCAGCATATTTGCCATTGTCATCTTTCTTAAGCGTATTATCTGTTGTATTTGACTTTTTAACGGTAATATCATAATTAGCGCTGTGGTTCTTATCCCAATGGATATATTCCTTGCTTATATCTAATGTAGCATCTCCGCCTATCTTAACAACAACATCACCATTGTCCTTAACTTCACTATAGCCACTTGCGCCAAATGTCGCACCACCTTTAATTTCAGTAGTGTTGCTTTGTATGTAATCATCAGCAAATTTAATCAATACAGAAAATGTACCATCATTGTTTTTTATAAAGCGATAATTACAAAACTTATTGCCGCTTTCGTCTGTATATGAATGCCAGCCATCACAAACCGCATCAGGAATAGATATATCCTGTCCATAAGTCATATAATAATTCTTAATTATATTTCCGCTTTCATCCTTGAACTCACCCTCGCCTATGGCGAAAGACATATCAACCTTATAATTAAATGTCTTTCCATCCCATTCTACTTCAGGCTGATCACCTTCAAGCTTCACCACCGGAGGATTTTTAAGCTTCCCCAGATTGGTATATGTTTCCTTCTGTCCATCCACCTCGAACTCGTACTTGTTCTGATCTTCTGCAGATGCAGGTTGTATAAGTCTGTACGCAGTAATGCCCAGCACAATAACAGCCATTGAAATAATAAACGTAGCAAGCTGTCTACGTCTTCTCACTCTTTTAAGCCGTTCTTTGCCGAGACGTTCCATATCCTTATCCATTCTGCATCCTCCTTTCATAGAGTTATATAATTCCATTTGCTTAATATCTTAATCGTTATTTTACAGCTAACATATTACACCTTTTTGGTCACACAGCGGTCACACGGGACCATAAATCTGATTTTTCTACTTTTTACTAAAAAAAGCTAAATATTTTTAGTCAACTTTGCCAATTTTAGACAATGGCCATATGGCAAATGTGACTCTTCCGACTACCTGTTCCTCTGAGATACAGCCTATAGCTGTATTTCTTGAGTCAAGCGATACGCTTCTGTTATCGCCCATCACAAAAATTTTCGACTCAGGAACCTGATAAGGGAGCTCTATATTGCAGTCTCCTAAAGCCTTTTCCTTCAAATACGGCTCGTCAATTGCAATATCGTTTACGTAAACCGTGCCATCCTCTGATATATTAACCCAGTCACCCGGCATCGCAATAACTCTTTTTACAAGTATCTTGTTGTTGTAATAAAAGGCTATGACATCTCCTGTTTTAAAGTCATGTCCCTTAGATGCCATAAGCACCTGCCCCTCTTGCAATGTTGGTGACATGGATGTTCCGGTCACCTGCAAAATAGGAAGCCACAGATTTGCGACCAGTATTGCTGCCGCTGCCACTACCACAAGTGTTCCTACGGTATTGAAGAGTGTTGCTGCAAATTTGTTGTTATACTTCACTCTTCTCAGTTCCTGACGCAGCTCCTTTATGCCAAGATCATCGCTATAACGGTCATAGTCGTCTGTCATGATACTGCGATAGCCCGATCTATCTTCAGTCTTCTCAGCACTTTTATTCTCAACTTCTTTATTCTCAACTCTGTTTTCTTCTGAAACCTTCCTTGATATTTCCTTTTCTATATGTACAGATATATCCTCCGGCCGGTTTCCTTTTTTAGTCTGCTGATATTCCTTCTCTATTTCAATATTTTTTTCTATATCAGGAGTTATGTCTGGCGCCGGTGTTACATATTTGACCGGAATTATTTCCGCTATTTCCTGTGATATATTTTCATCAACATTTTGGGTCTGCTTATGTACCTGCGTTACTTTTTTCAGATGACTTAACAGCTGTTTCCATCATCTGTGCCAAAAAGTAAATCAAGCTTATCCTCATTGGTAAGTGGTTTCTGTTCGACATCCTTCAGCTCCTCGTCTTTGCTTAAATCCACTACATCAATATTATTTTTGCTTTCTGCAACAGCTGCAATATTGTTATGATTAATCTCTGCAACTACCTTTTTATTGTATTCAGCATCTGTGCAGCTTTTTGTCGAATTTGTGAGGTTAGCTGATTTATTCTGCTTAATTTTCTTCTGTTCTCTTTTTTTTCTTAGCTCAATGTACTTTACGGCAACTCTTGCCAGAGCATATATTGCCTTTTTATATATTTTTTCTATCATTCTTTTGTCCAATAATCCATTTCATAACCACAAAATATTGCTTCTATATTATTTTCTTGTCAGATTATTTGAAGCCATGGATATTACGGCGGCAAATTTCTGGATTTCCTCTGTTGCTGACGTGAGTTTATTAATTGCAGCATTGATATCACCAGATGTCTTTACCTCACGCTCAAGTGTCTGAATATGTTTTTTGTCTCGTCAAGCTCTTTTTCTTAAGTGTTCAACCTCTTTACTTCTGTCTAAAAGCATCTCTAGCAGCTCACTTCTGCTCAGCTTCTTTAATTCTTTTGCTTCCATATTCATAATCTCCATATATCAGAACAACCAAAGAATAGCTTACGATATCTTTGGTTGTCATTTGTCATCTATATTATATCATAAAATTTGATTTCTGATATGTTTTTATATTAATTTTTGTGACCTAATTCCTAATTTTGTATGATTTCACAAAATACACTTTCAAAAAAAAAGTTGTAATTGCTTTTTTTTTAGCCTCATTTAACAAAAAATATCGTTAGTTTGTACAAAACTAGAATTCGAATTTCTTTGCACAATAAGCATCTAGCTCATCAATTGCGATACGCTCCTGCTCCATTGTGTCACGGTCACGTACTGTCACACAATGGTCTTCCTCTGAGTCGAAATCATATGTCACGCAGAATGGTGTTCCGATTTCATCCTGACGGCGATATCTCTTTCCGATTGTTCCTCTGTCATCATACTCACAGTTGTATGTCTTTGAAAGCTGTGCAAATACCTTTTCAGCACTCTCATTGAGCTTCTTTGACAGTGGAAGCACTCCAATCTTTACAGGTGCAAGTGCAGGATGGAAATGGAATACTGTTCTTACATCCGGCTTCTCCGGTGTACCGATATCCTCCTCATCATAAGCTGCGCAAAGGAAGGCAAGTACTACACGGTCTGCACCGAGTGATGGCTCGATAACGTATGGCAGTATTTCTCATTCTTCTGATCATCAAAGTATGTAAGATCCTGTCCTGAAACTTCCTGATGACGTCCGAGATCATAATCTGTACGATCCGCAATGCCCCAAAGTTCGCCCCATCCGAATGGGAATAAGAACTCGATATCTGTAGTTCCCTTTGAATAGAAGGCTAACTCAGCAGGATCATGATCACGCAGTCTCATCTCATCCTCCTTGATTCCAAGGGAAATGAGCCAGTCACGGCAGAAGCCTCTCCAATACTTAAACCACTCAAGGTCTGTTCCAGGCTCGCAGAAAAACTCAAGCTCCATCTGCTCGAACTCACTTGTACGGAAAGTAAAGTTACCTGGTGTAATCTCGTTACGGAATGACTTACCGATCTGTCCGATACCAAACGGAATCTTCTTACGGGAAGTACGAGCTACATTCTTAAAGTTTACAAAGATACCCTGTGCAGTCTCCGGGCGAAGATATACGGTGTTTTTCGCATCTTCGGTTACACCCTGGAAGGTCTTGAACATGAGGTTGAACTGTCTGATATCTGTGAAATTATGCTTGCCGCATGATGGACATGGAACATTGTGCTCCTTGATGAAATCTACCATCTGCTCGTTTGTCCAGCCATCAACTGATGTCTCAAGCTCAATACCATTGTCCTGCGCAAAATCCTCGATGATTTTGTCGGCTCTGAATCGCTCATGGCACTCCTTACAATCCATAAGCGGATCTGAGAAGCCTCCGAGATGTCCTGATGCAACCCATGTCTGAGGATTCATGAGGATGGCACAGTCCACACCTACATAATAAGGATTCTCGTGGATAAATTTCTTCCACCATGCTCTTTTTACATTGTTTTTAAGCTCTACGCCCAGGTTTCCATAATCCCATGTATTAGAAAGACCGCCGTATATTTCTGATCCTTAATAAGCAAATCCTCTTGCTTTTGCTACCTGTACGATTTTGTCCATGGTCTTTTCCATAATTCTTGTTTCCTCTCTATCTTACTTATGATTTATTTGTATTCGTAACTGTTCAGTACCTTCACAGCTACAAGCTGCAGGCGCATTAGAATCAGCTGTACTGAATAGTTACTTGTATTCTTAATTATAATTAAATAACAATTCACGCCTTAATCTACTTATATATAACATATGTGATATATGACACCGGCACCGAATTGTCCTCCTCACTGTCAAAGTCAAATGTGACCTCGTTGTCTTGCTCGACCGAGTTTAATATATCATCATCACTGACACTATCATCCGCTCCGTTTTCCGTTCCTTCCGTCGCATCGTCTTTTACTGCTTCTGTGCTCTCTGTGGCACTCTCTGTCCCTGTGGTTTGTGATGCAAGCAGGCTGTACTTGTCACCAATCGCAACTGTTTTGTCATCTACAAGCTTTACTTTGTCGACAGATGCATATAATATTTTCCCTTTCACATGCAAATTTGAGCTGCCTTCGTAAACAACGACCTTGTAGCCGGTTTCATCCAGAAACTCAGATGATTCACATTTCTTTGCCTTGCCATCATCTATCGCTGCGAAATCGGTCTTGAAATCATAGCCGGCTGCCAGAGCCTCCGCAATCGTCCCTGAAAAAAGCTTTGTCCCATTGAAATCAGTGTATTCATCGGTTGACGCATAGCTCATGGTAAGAGATGCCTTCTTTTTCTCGACAGTCAGCTTTTTGAGCTTGATCGAACCGTCATTCTTCTTATTGTAGTCGTCTATTGACTTGTCCACATAGCTTTGTAAGTCATCCTGCTTGTATGCAGCTGTATCAAAGTCCTCGACATCTGTAGATACCACGCTGCCGTTTTTTGCAACAAACACCGTGCTGTCCTTGGTATAATAATCTGTACCGCACCCGGCAAGCAAACCGCATGTCGCAATAACAGGCAACAGCATTGATAGCTTTTTATTCATAGCTGCCTCCTAAAATATAATCTATGATATTATACCCTTTTGTATATATGATTTCAAGTATCATATTTTAAAGGGCAACGACATGCATAGTATCTATTAATTATTTCATGATTTAATTTCATGCTTTAATTTATCACAGAAAAGCTGCTGATTTAAAATCATGATGCACGTAGATTGAAAGATATTCCTTCATTATGCTTCTCAGCTCCTCAAGCACATCGTCTGACACTGCAAATGTGTACAGCTTCGTGATATCAGCTGAAACAATATACTGCATGGTATAGAGTGTATCGCTTAGTATATGCCTGCCCTGCACCTGCGTGCCACAGTTGTCACAAAACACCCCTCCGCGTCTTGCCGAAAAGACATTAAGTCCTTCCCTTGAATGACAGTGTATACACGAAAACAGCGATGGGCCCTCGCCATTTATCGTAATAGCCTTAAGCTCAAAAACTGCCCTGACCAGCTCATTTTTATATGCCGGTGATTCAAGAGCCCGGAGTGATTGATAAAGAAGCTTTAACATATCCTTCTCGTCATTGTTCTCCTGACAAAAATATCCGCAGAACTCCAGAAAGTAAAACCGTGTATACTGCTTCCAAATCCTGTGTCAGCTCTCTGAAATAGTTGCTGATTGTGACCTTTGAAAGAGAATATGCGCTTTTACCCTCAAACAGTTCAAACTCACCGAACGAAAATGGATTGCTTCCTGCCATAAGCTGACTGTTTGGACGTCTTGCGCCCCTTGCAAAGGCTGTGATTTTTCCTCGTTCCTTTGTGAGAATCGTTATTCTTTTGTCAAAATCCCCTACCGGCATGGCTGAAAGCACCATACCGGTCAACACTACACTCTGTGACATCTTAATCTTACTTTCAAAATACTATTCTTCCTCTTTGTATCCAAAGTTCTTGATGAGGAAGTCGCTGTCTCTCCAATCTTTCTTTACCTTGACCCATAGCTTCAGATTCACCTTACAGTCAAGCAGTCTTTCCATCTCATAGCGCGCATTGGTGCCGATTTTTTTTGAGCATGCTGCCCTGCTTTCCTATAATGATTCCCTTATGGGAGTCTCGCTCGCAGCCAATTCTGGCATCCATATCTATAATAGAACCGCTCTTTGTCTTTCTTGTCTCCATGCGGTCAATTCCCACTGCAATGCCATGCGGCACTTCGTCATTTAGAGCATGGAGCGCTTTTTCCCTGATAATCTCAGCACAGATTGCACGCTCCGGCTGATCTGTGATGGTGTCCTCATCATAGAACTGTGGGCCATAAGGCAAATACTTAAATATAGAATTAATAACATCATCCGTATTCTGTCCTCTTAAGGCTGACGTAGGAATAATCTCTGCAAAGTCGTATACCTTGCGGTAGGTGTCTATATACTCAAGCACCTTTTCCTTTTCCACTGTATCTACCTTGTTGATAATCAATATAACAGGTGTATTAACCTTTTTAAGCTGCTCTATAATATGCTGCTCTCCCGCCCCGATAAAGTTGGTCGGTTCCACAAGCCACAGCACAACATCCACCTCATTCAATGTCTTTTCCGCCACATTGACCATATACTCGCCCAGCTTATTTTTGGCCTTGTGTATGCCCGGAGTATCAAGGAACACTATCTGTCCCTTTTCCATATCCGTGTATACTGTCTGGATGCGGTTTCTTGTGGTCTGAGGCTTGTTTGAGGTGATGGCAATTTTCTGACCGATAAGCCTGTTCATCAGTGTTGACTTGCCCACGTTTGGTCTACCGATTATTGTAACAAAACCCGATTTGAAATTCTGTATCATTTTTCCTCCTATGTGAATCTGTATTTATAAGGATATGAGGGTCAAAAGGTATTTTGCCCCTCATTTATGATTAATCAGATTACTACATGCTACGCATTCCCGTAATCTTACTCCACCTCGAAATCCGCTAATTTGCTGCATTTGGGCAGCAAATTGCTACTTTCTCGGTGTAGTGCGGGTCACTAAGGTATACATCGAATTGCATGCAAGCATGCATCGATGATACCTTGTGACCCTTTAATCATATAAGCTTTTCAACATTCTCAAAGAGTCCTGCCGACTCTTTAATCATTTTTTCATTGCCGATAACACATATACTGTCCTTCTTAAGCACTGCCTCTACAAGGTCTGCAAGCCTTCTGATATCCTCCGGCTGTGCATTTAGTATCTCATTTCTCTCCTTTTGAATCTGCTCGTAGGTAATACCCTCGAGATATGCAGACAGTGATCTGCTACCCTTTGCTTCCGGATTCATAGGCGTATCAAGAGCACTGAAGGTACCGATAATATACTTGGTCATATCCCTCTCATCAGGTGAAAAGTTCTTTATATACTCAGGTATTCTGTCATAGACATCAAGTGTGTCTGAAAGGTTAGGGTCTCTATATGAGACAAAGTAGCTCTCTCCGCTTCTAAGGAAGGTATTCATGCAGCCGTAAGCACCGCCCTTTACCCTGACATTTATCCAGAGATAATCATAGCTTAAGATGATACGCAGCAGTCTCAGTGCTCCGGTGTATTCATAGCCCTCACAGATGAAATCACCGGTCTTTGCCACATACTGTATCTGTGATGCATCAATAAATGCTTCCTTTGCTGTATTAAAATGAACCTCTGCCTGATTGCCTATAGCACTCATTTTATCAAATCCAGCTATAACTTTTTTCCAACGAAGGCTTTGCATTGCCGTATGCCTCGTTATTTCCGGTAAAGCTGATAAGCATTCTGTTTCTTGCAAACAGCTTTTTGGCTATTGCAGCAAGCTTATCTGACACACTCTTTGGTGACTCGGAAAGCTCCTTTTCTATGCAGCATATAGAGCGGTAAAAAGCAACTCCCTTTAGCTCGTCCTGATAAAGTGCGTAGCGCGAGAAGCTCGACATACTTCGCATAGCTGCAACCAGATGACCGGAACTGCTAAGGTTAGCCTGAAGCCTTGCCTTAATCTGCGCTACAAGCTCACCCAGTCTCTTTGTATCTGTAAAATCCGATGAAAGAAGCATCTGCTCCATAAGCTCAAGTGCCTTGTCAAGATTTTTCTCCAATACCTTAAGCTTCACCTCAAACTTAAACACGAAATTATTTCTATCCTTAATATCCGGGTGACTTGCAGTACCTGTGCTTATTCCACCGGTATATATGTTGGTAGCATTGGCTAAATCGGTATAGCTGTACTTTTCGGTGCTCACCAGCCCGAGTGCGTTTGTAAAGAAGCCAAGATAGCCAAGCTCACTCTGGGCAAAATCACCTGCATCAAATAAAAATGATATATAATCGATGCCGTTTGACTCTATGTCATGACGCACAACCTTTACGTCCAAAAGCTCATCCTCAATGTTTGAAAAAGGCATAGCATTCTTTTTTTTCATATCTGCTCTTGTAAGCATCGGAAGCTTGCGCAGATCCTCGTCTGACGAAGGCTCCTCCTGGTATTTCTTTAAATGCTCTGTATCCTCAATCAGCTTTTTAATCTCTTCATCTGAAAGAGATGCCTTGTAATCGGAAAGTTCCTTTGCCAAAGCCTCCTCCCTCTCATTACCAAGTCCACGCTTCGGCTTTACTGTGACAGATGAACCATGGGTATTGTCAAGCAGATACTCCTGTATAAGCTTTTCAAAATAATCAGTATCTACAGCCTTTCGAAGCTTAGCAAAGGTACCAAGACACTCCAGATGTATAAAAGGCTTCATATCATCAAACAGCCAGCTGTCTAAACAGTTTAATCCAAAAAGAAGCCCCTTAGGAAACTGTCCGAAGTCAGCCTCCCTGAATTTGAACTCGCTGCTGTTGATTCCCGCGAGCAATGCCTCTTTATTAATTCCTGTTTTAATAACTTCTTTAAGAGTGTTTTCTATAATGCTTTCAAACTCATCTGCCTGAGATGCATTGGCATTCTTTGCCACAAACGAGAATACCGGCTGCAAAATGCCCGCATCATATGAGCCATACACATCATCACCGATTCCCGCATCTATCAATGCCTGCTTCACCGGTGCTCCCGGTGAGCTGACAAGTGCATAGTCAAGCACATCAAATGCCTGATAGAGCATCTCATCAAGCGAATCCCCTACCACACGGTTATAAGATAGATAAGTCTTATTCTCCTGTGAATCATCCATGGTAATTGAATACTGTGCCTCAACATTCTTTATTTCATCAAATGCAGGCTGTTTGTTAATTTCTGAATTAACTTTTTTATAATCATACAGGCTCAGATATTCCTTATCCAGCCACTCAAGTCTCTCGACAACATCCATATCACCATACAGATAAATGTATGAATTGGATGGATGATAATACTTGTGATAGAAGTCCAGATATGCTTCATACGTAAGCTTAGGAATATACTCCGGATTACCGCCAGAATCCTTGCTGTAGGTATTGTCAGGGAAAAGTGAGCGGTAAATCTGGCTTGAAAGCACCTCATCCGGCGATGAATATGCTCCCTTCATCTCATTGTACACCACTCCGTTTATCTTAAGCTCGTCATCCTTACCTGTAAGCTCATAGTGCCAGCCTTCCTGCTTGAAAATCTCCTCGTACTTTGTGATATTCGGATTAAACACTGCATCAGATACACATCCATGAGATTCTTAAAATCCTGGTCGTTGCAGCTTGCGACAGGATAAACTGTCTTGTCTGGGTATGTCATGGCATTTAAAAATGTATTGAGCGAGCCCTTTGCCAGCTCGATGAAGGGATCCTTTACAGGGAACTTCTTTGAACCGCAGAGTGTGGTATGCTCAATAATATGCGGTACACCCGTCTCATCCTCCGGCGGAGTCCTGAAGCCTATATAAAAGACCTTGTTATCATCATTATTTGATAAAACGGCAATCCTTGCACCACTTTTTTTGTGTCTCAGAATGAATCCATCCGACTGGACATCCTCCACTCTGTGCTCATCTAAAATCTCGTATTCAGCCAAATCGTGAATTGTCATCAATTATTCCTCCTAAAATGCGATGATGATAGTATACCACATTTTTACATATTATAGTTAAATTATAAGTATATTTACCACAAAAAATCTGTTAAAGTAGTATTCTGCAACACCCGGCTTTAAAAGTCAGAGTCTATGCTCCTCTTCTGAATATTAACATCCATCTGTGGAAACGGAATTTCGATGTTATTTTTATCAAATGCTGTTTTAATTTCTTCTGTAAGCTGCCATTTTGTGTTCCAGTAATCCTCGTTCTTCACCCATATTCTCGCACCGAGCTCTATTGCCGAATCCTGCAGCTCACTCACAAACACATTGCTCGGCTCATCGCGAAGCATCGTATCTGCTGATGTGACAACAGATTCCAGCACACTCTTTGCGAATGCTAAATCTGTACTGTAGGATACTGTTACTCTCAAATCAAGCATCCTCTTATCCATCATAGATACATTTGTGATACACGAATCAGCAAGCTTTCCGTTTGGTATCATAACCATCTTGTTATCTATTGTCAAAAGCCTTGTATAAAACAGATTTATATCCTTTACAGTGCCCTCTGTACCACTTGAACCGTCAACTATGTAATCGCCCACGCTAAACGGCTTCATCAAAAGAATAAGCACGCCTCCTGCGAAATTCGACAGACTGCCCTGCAATGCCATACCTACAGTAAGTCCGGCAGAGCCAAGAACCGCTATAACAGAGCCTGTCGCCACTCCAAAGCCCGAAAGCAGCGCCATGACAAGAATAAAATACAAAAAGTATTTAATAACATTTGCTAGAAATGATGCCACTGCAGCGTCCATTCTGCTTTTATCAAATCCTTTTTTAATTATTTTCACAACTGATTTAATCACCTTAATACCAATAAGCAGTATCACTATCGCAACAACAAGCTGCACGAGAAAGCTGATAAGCGATGGCATATACTTCTCCAGATATGTCTTTACAATGCCCGGGTTTTCAATAACCTGCTGTACCTCGGTGTTTGCAACCGGCACTGATACTTCACCAATAATTTGTCTGATCATATAATCTCCTATATATCTCTTATATCTCTTATAACGCTTATATCACTTATATATTTTCCATATTTGTTATGTTTGTTATTTCCTTATAACCCACTAAATCCCCATATAAAATATGGGGGATCAGTATTTAAATCAAATATTAATTCACTATTTAATAACTCTCACTCTGAGCACTCCGTCAATGGCAGAAAGCTTCTCAACGGTAGAAGCATCAATAGCTGAATGAAGATCAAGAAGTGAATATGCATAGTCACCCTTGCCCTTGTTTGTCAGATCAGATACATTGATATCAGCCTCTGCAAGAGCTGTTGTAATCTGTCCAATCATACCCTTAACATTTTTGTGAAGGATTCCGACTCTGCCTGAAGCTGTGCATGCACCCATGCTGCAGTCAGGGAAGTTTACTGAATGAACGATATTACCATTCTCTAAGTAATCTCTCAACTCCTTGACAGCCATAACTGCACAATTGTCCTCTGACTCTGCTGTAGATGCTCCAAGATGAGGTGTTACGATGCAGCCCTTTGCTCCAACAGTTGTGTTGTTAGGGAAATCTGAAACGTACTTCTTAACCTTTCCCTTGGCAAGTGCATCTACCATAGCCTCTTCGTCAACGAGAAGATCTCTGGCAAAATTTAATACGATAGCGGTTGGCTTCATCATTGCAATAGCATCAGCGTTTACCATCTTCTTTGTTGAATCAAGAAGAGGTACATGGATTGTGATGAAATCACAGTTCTTGTAGATGTCCTCAACATTGCTGATATGCTTAACGCTTCTTGAAAGGTTCCATGCAGCATTTACTGAGATGTATGGATCATATCCGTAAACATCCATGCCCATATGTACTGCAGCATTTGCAACAAGTACACCGATGGCTCCAAGTCCGATAACACCGAGCTTCTTGCCTGAAATCTCTGTTCCTGCAAAGTTCTTTTTCTGCTTCTCGGCTGTCTTCGCAATATTCTCATCGTTCTGGTTTGCAAGACACCAGTCTATACCTCCAACGATATCTCTTGATGCATAAAGCATTCCGGCAAACACAAGCTCCTTAACACCGTTTGCATTGGCTCCCGGTGTGTTGAATACAACGATTCCCTGCTCGGCACACTTGTCAAGCGGAATATTGTTTACTCCTGCTCCTGCTCTTGCCACAGCAAGCACCTTGTCACCAAGCTCCATGTCATGCATAGCGGCACTTCTTACAAGTGCTGCATCTGCATCCTTAATATCATCAACCTTTTTATAATCGTCAGAGAACAGGTCAAGACCTACTCCTGCGATTGGGTTTAAGCATGTGTAATTAAACATTATGCATTCTCCTCCTCAAACTTCTTCATAAACTCTACAAGCTTCTCCACGCCCTCTTTCGGCATTGCATTGTAGATAGATGCTCTCATTCCGCCAACTGTACGGTGTCCTTTAAGGTTTACAAATCCGGCTGCTGTTGCCTCCTTTACAAACTTGGCATCAAGCTCTGCATCTCCTGTTACAAACGGAACATTCATGAGTGATCTGTCCTCTTTTCTTACTGTTCCCTTAAAGAGCTTGCTCTGATCCAGGAAATCGTAGAGAATCTTGGCCGTCTCCTCATTTCTCTCCTTCATAACTGAAAGACCGCCCATCTTCTTCAGCCACTTGAATACCTTGCCGCAGATATAGATGCCGTAGCAATTTGGAGTATTGTAAAGAGAATCATTATCGGCCTGAGTCTTCCACTTGAGCATGGTTGGTGTGCCCGGTAGACAATCATCTGTGATAAGGTCCTCTCTGATAATTGCTATAACTACTCCGGCAGGTCCTACATTCTTCTGTACTCCGCCATAGATAACAGCATATTTTGATACATCTACAGGCTCTGATAAGAAGCATGAAGATACATCAGCTACAAGGTTCTTTCCCTTTGTGTTTGGAAGCTTCTTGTACTTTGTTCCGTAGATAGTATTGTTCTCACAAATGTATACATAATCCATATCATCTGTGATTGGTAAATCTGAGCAGTCAGGTATGTATGAGAAGGTCTCATCTGCAGACGAAGCAAGCTCTACGGCGTCTCCGTAAATCTTAGCCTCGGCAAACGCCTTTTTAGCCCACTGACCTGTGATAATGTATCCTGCTTTTTTATTTTTCATAAGGTTCATCGGTACCTCAGCGAAGAACTGTGAAGCACCACCCTGAAGGAAAAGCACCTTGTAATTGTCAGGTATGTTCATAAGCTCGCGGAGATCCTTCTCGGCATCCTTGATAATGTCATCAAACCATTTAGATCTGTGGCTCATCTCCATAACCGACATTCCGCTTCCCTTATAATCCATCATCTCTGCTGCTGCTTCCTGCAATACCTCCTCAGGTAAAACTGCAGGTCCTGCTGAAAAAATTGTAAACTCTACTCACTCTAATTTCCTCCTTGTGTCGCATTGTAGTCCTCTTCATCGAAAGACTCGTTGATAGGCTTGCCCGGAGCAACCATAGGCCATACCTTGTCATCTGAATCAATGATACAATCGATGACAAACGGTGTCTTGCTCTTTAAGGCATCTGCAAATGCTTTTTTCAAATTCTTCCTGGGTCTTAACACGTCGTGCGGTGGCTCCCATTGCTTCTGAAAGCTTTACATAATCCACCCCATCATCAAGTACGGTTGCCGAGTAATGCTTCTCGTAAAAAGAGTCTGCCACTGGCGTACCATTCCAAGTACATGGTTGTTTATTATAACCTCGATAAGAGGAGCTTTTTTTTCTCTTGAAGCTGTTGCAAGCTCGTTCATGTTCATACGGAAACATCCGTCACCTGCAATATTTACCACAGTCTTGTCAGGATTAGCTGTCTGGGCACCGATTGCAGCACCGAGACCATATCCCATGGTACCAAGACCTCCTGATGTAAGAAGAGTTCTCGGCTTGCTGTATTTGTAATACTGCGCTGCCCACATCTGATGCTGGCCGACCTCAGTAACCATTATAGCATTTCCTTTTGTCATTTCATAGATTTTTTCAATAACAAATGGTCCGCTAAGTCCCTCTTTGTGATATGTAAGAGGAAAAGTCTTTGCATATGCAAGCACATGCTCAACCCATGAATTGTGGTCAAGCTGTGTGAGCTTTTTTTTTGTTGATGCGTGTAAGTATTTCCTTCACATCGCCTATAACACTCGATGTAACACGGATATTTTTATTAATCTCTGCTGCGTCTACATCAAACTGTAATATCTTGGCCTGGTCTGCAAACTTTTTAGGATTGCCAAGCACTCTGTCCGAAAAACGTGTACCAATCGCAATCAAAAGGTCGCACTCTGAAACTCCAAGGTTTGAGGTCTTTGTGCCATGCATACCAAGCATGCCTGTGTAGTTATCACTTGTGCCATCATATGCCCCCTTGCCCATGAGCGTATCGCAAACAGGTGCATTCACCTTGTCTACAAATTCCTTAAGCTCTTTGCTTGCTCCGGAGAGAACCACTCCGCCTCCTACAAATATATATGGCTTTTTGGATGCTTTTATGAGTTCAATTGCATTATCAATGTCACTGTCTGTAATTGTTTCTGTCACACGCTCAGGAAGCTTGATTTCCTGCCTGGTGTACTCTACCAGATCTGCCGTAACATTCTTTGGAATATCCACAAGCACAGGACCCGGTCTGCCTTTTCTTGCTATATCGAAGGCTCTGCGTATTGTATCTGCAAGCTTCTCTACATCCTTTACAATAAAGCTGTATTTGGTTACAGGCGTTGTAATTCCGGCAATATCGATTTCCTGAAAGCTGTCCTTTCCAAGTAACGAGACTCCGACATTACATGTGATTGCGACGATTGGAATCGAATCCATATATGCTGTCGAAATTCCTGTGACCAGATTTGTCGCACCCGGTCCGCTTGTAGCCAGACAGACGCCAACCTTTCCGGTGCTTCTCGCATAGCCGTCGGCCGCATGGCTTGCTCCCTGCTCATGTGAGGTCAGCACATGCTTAATCTCCGGATGCTTGTAGAGCTCGTCATAGACATTAAGGATGGCTCCTCCCGGATAACCGAATACTGTGTCAACACCCTGTTCTTTTAAGCATTCTATAATAACCTGTGATCCTGTTAACTGCATCTTGTATTCCTCTTTTTCTTATACGAAACCTTTACGATAATAGGTAAAAGCCTTATTCGTACTGAATTTTCTATCAAAATATATACTACGCGTTCTGCTCGCCCGGAAGTGCAAGGATGGCTCCTCTGTTTCCTGATGTAACAAGTGCTGCGTATCTCTTCAAATAGCCTGTTGTAACCTTCGGCTCCCTTGGCTGCCACTTTGCCTTACGCTCAGCGAGCACCTCGTCTGACACATCGAGCTCAAGCTTCATGTTTGGAATATCAATCTTTATGATATCTCCCTCTTCAACCAGGGCAATCGGTCCGCCTACTGCGGCCTCAGGTGAAACATGACCTATTGAAGCTCCTCTTGAAGCTCCTGAAAAACGTCCGTCTGTGATGAGTGCTACAGAGCTTCCAAGTCCCATTCCGGCAATAGCGGATGTAGGGTTAAGCATCTCTCTCATTCCAGGGCCGCCCTTTGGTCCCTCGTATCTGATGACAACCACATCACCCTCTACGATCTTGCCGCCCTTTATTGCTGCAATTGCATCCTCCTCGCAGTCAAATACTCTTGCAGGACCCTCATGAACCATCATCTCATCGACAACTGCCGAACGCTTTACTACAGAGCCGTCCGGAGCCAGATTTCCTTTAAGCACTGCAAGTCCTCCGGTCTTTGAATATGGATTGTCTACCGGTCTGATGACCTCAGGGTCTCTATTGACTGCATTCTTTATATTCTCTCCAACTGTCTTTCCTGTAACAGTCATACAATCTGTATTTAAAAGTCCGATATCAGCAAGCTCTTTCATGACAGCCCACACACCGCCGGCCTCGTTTAAGTCCTCCATATATGTAGGGCCTGCCGGGGCAAGGTGGCAGAGATTTGGTGTCCTCTCACTGATCGGATTTGCAAAGCTGATATCAAAATCAAAGCCTATCTCATGAGCGATAGCCGGAAGATGAAGCATAGAGTTTGTAGAGCAGCCGAGTGCCATATCAACTGTGAGTGCGTTCATTATTGCATCCTTTGTGATGATATCTCTCGCCTTGATACCCTTGTTGTACATATCCATAACCGCCATTCCTGCATGCTTTGCAAGACGGATACGCTCTGAATATACAGCAGGTATTGTTCCGTTTCCGCGAAGTCCCATACCGAGTGCCTCTGTAAGACAGTTCATAGAGTTGGCTGTGTACATTCCCGAGCATGAACCGCAGGTAGGACATACCTTGTTCTCATACTCACATACATCATCCTCAGTCATAGTACCGGCAGCGTATGAGCCGACAGCCTCAAACATAGATGAAAGGCTTCTCTTTCTGCCCTTTACGTGGCCTGCGAGCATTGGTCCGCCTGATACAAATACTGTAGGCAGATTAAGACGTGCAGCCGCCATCAGAAGTCCCGGCACGTTTTTGTCACAGTTGGGAACCATCACCAGCGCGTCAAACTGATGAGCGATTGCCATACACTCTGTAGAATCAGCAATCAGATCTCTTGTGACAAGGGAATATTTCATACCTACATGTCCCATTGCAATACCATCGCAGACTGCGATTGCAGGAAATACTACAGGCACTCCTCCTGCCTCTGCAACTCCAAGCTTTACAGCCTCAACGATTTTGTCTATATTCATATGGCCCGGAACAATCTCATTGAATGAGCTTACGATTCCGACCATAGGCTTTTTCATTTCCTCCGGTGTAAAACCAAGAGCATTAAATAAACTTCTTGCCGGTGCCTGCTGCATTCCGGCTCTTGCGTTATCACTTATCATATTTTATCTCCTTATTTATCTCCGACTATTTCTTTGAGTGCTTCATCATTACTACTGTATACACAACGATCTGCATATCTATAACCTGTTAGCTGTCTATTATAAGTCATGCAGCTACACACGTTCTGCGATGAGATCCCCCATCTGTGCTGTGCCTACCTGTGTGATACCCTCTGTAGTCTCACCCGGCTGTGGCATGATGTCGATTGTCCTATAGCCCTCCTTAAGTACCTGCTTTACAGCATCCTCGATTGCCTGTGCTTCCTTGTCCAGATCAAATGAATAGCGAAGCATCATGGCTGCTGAAAGGATTGTTGCGATAGGGTTTGCAATGCCCTTTCCTGCGATATCAGGAGCAGATCCGCCACTTGGCTCGTAAAGTCCGAACTTTGTATCGTTAAGGCTTGCTGATGAAAGCATACCGATCGATCCGGTTACCATACTTGCCTCATCAGACAAAATGTCACCAAACATATTTTCTGTCAAAATGACGTCAAACTGTTTCGGATCACGTACAAGCTGCATTGCACAGTTATCAACAAGCATATGCTCGTATGTAACCTCCGGATAATCCTTAGCGACCTCCTCGACGATCTTTCTCCATAATCTGGAAGAATCAAGCACATTTGCCTTGTCCACGGATGTGACCTTTTTTTCCTTCTCTTCATGGCTATATCAAAGCCTCGCTTTGCGATTCTTCTGATTTCATTCTCATTGTATGTCAGTGTATCTGTGGCTGTAACAACTCCGTCCACCTCTTTTGTCTCTCTGGCTCCGAAGTAAAGACCTCCTGTAAGCTCACGCATAATCATCATATCAAAGCCGTCTCCGATGATATCGCTACGGAGCGGACATGCTGCAGCAAGCTCCTTGTACAGGTATGCCGGTCTAAGATTTGCAAACAGATTGAGCGACTTTCTAAGCTTTAAAAGTCCTGCCTCAGGACGAAGCTCAGGGGCCAGCTTGTACCATGGTGATGTGGCTGTGTTGCCACCGATAGAACCCATCAGCACCGCATCTGAATCAAGCGCAGTCGCAATAGCCTCATCTGTAAGAGGAACACCTGTAGCATCAATTGAGCAGCCACCCATAAGGATGTCTGTGTAGTTGAAGCTGTGTCCATACTTGTCTGCTATTTTGTCCAATACTTTTTTTGCCTCAGTGACTATCTCCGGTCCGATTCCGTCTCCGGAAATTACACCAACTTTATATTCCATAATTTCTTACCTCTTTTACATAAAAATACATATTCTTATATTAAAGCATTAAAGTAGTTATTTCAATATGCCGGGATATTTTACTTTTTCATGCAATTTATAACTGCAGCTTATAATAACTGCATACTATAATAACAGTTTTTTATTATTATTGCAAGAGATGCGGATAATAAGAAAACCGCCACTTATGTGACGGCTTTACAAATCTGCATTATTTAGCTGAATCCTCTGCTTTCTCAAGGTCAGCGATAGCTGACTTCTGCATTGGAATACGGCAGTTCTTGTTGTTACCAAACTCAACGATTACAGTATCGTCCTCGATATCGATAACTGTACCGTAGAATCCACTTGTTGTGAGAACTGTGTCTCCTGTTGCAACCTCTTTGAGCATAAGCTCCTTTTTTTCTTCTGCTCCTTCTTCTGTGGACGGATCATAAGAAAATACATAACTGCGAAAAGTACTACTAACCAGACAATCATTCCAACTGTTCCTGCTGCCTGACCGTTTGCTAAAATTGATGTCATCAATTGTTCCTCCTAAATATTCTATAATTGATGTGTTTTAAGCACTATTACCATAATACACGTTAAACGTGCTAACGGCAAGGATTTTTTATCATTTTCGAGATTTTTTATATTTATCTGCTAGCTCTGCTCTCCCTGTGTCATTCCATAAAGCTTTTCAGCCTTGTATGAGGCAAAACGGCCTGCATCAAGTGAATCCCTTATCTCCTCCATCATATTGTTGTAGAAATACAAATTATGGAGCACGCACAGTCTCATTCCGAGCATCTCCTTTGCCTTTAAAAGATGCCTGATATATGCACGCGAATATGTGCGGCAGGCAGGACAGTTACAGCCCTCCTCAATAGGGCGCATATCCTTCTGATACTTCTGGTTGAACAGATTAAGCTTGCCGTGATTCGTGTATACATGTCCGTGACGGCCGTTTCTGCTTGGGTATACACAGTCAAAGAAGTCGATTCCTCTCTCTACACCCTCAAGTATATTGGCAGGAGTTCCTACTCCCATCAGGTATGTAGGTTTATTAACAGGCAGATGAGGCACTGTTTCATCAAGAATATGGTACATCTCCTCATGGCTCTCTCCTACCGCCAGTCCGCCGACAGCATAGCCGTCCAGCTCAAGCTCAGAAATGCGCTTTGCATGGTCAATTCTTATATCATCATAAATAGCTCCCTGATTGATGCCGAATAAAAGCTGCTCCTTGTTGATAGTATCCGGTAAACTGTTTAAGCGTGCCATCTCCTTTTTGCACCTCTCAAGCCAGCGCGCGGTCCTGTTTACAGAGTTTGTCACATACTGTCTGTCTGCAACGCTAGATGGGCACTCGTCAAATGCCATAGCTATCGTGGAGCCGAGGTTTGACTGTATCTGCATGCTCTCCTCAGGTCCCATAAAAATCTTGGCACCGTCAATATGCGAGTTGAAGTACACGCCCTCCTCCTTTATTTTGCGAAGACCTGCCAGTGAAAACACCTGGAATCCGCCGGAATCTGTAAGGATGGTCTGTCCCACACCATGAATTTGTGCAGTCCGCCAAGCTCTTTAATGATTTTGTCTCCGGTTCTTACATGCAGGTGATATGTATTTGACAGCTCAACCTGACACTTTATCTCCTTTAAATCGTCCGTAGAGACAGCGCCCTTTATCGCACCTACTGTTCCTACATTCATAAATACAGGTGTCTGTATATCTCCATGCACAGTATGGAATGTACCTCTCTTGGCACGTCCCTCTTGTTTTAGTAACTCATATTTAGCCATATTTTCGTTTAATTCTCCTGTTTCTTTTACTTATCGCCATTGCCTACGATTTTTCTGATTAATATTCCGTTGGTCAGCAGTGTGGTATCTATGCAATGTCTCTCAAAAAGTACCTCGCCGTCCTTTGGCACCTCAATATCCTCATCAGAGCAGTTAACTATAACCTCCACATATGTATCCACCCAGCCCATCTTTCTGAACTGGATTACCCTTGGATTGTCGGCAAAATCGTCAGGAAAATGGAAGTTTCTGCCCTTTAAAAGCGGCTCACTCGCCCTTAAATGAATGAGCTTTGATACCATCTCAATGCGCTCCTTAAACCTGCCTGCCTCAATATCATCCCACGGCATACATCGTCTGCAATCAGGGTCATAGCTGCCCGGCATGGCAATCTCAGTGCCGTAATATATACATGGGCTGCCCGGCATGGCAAAAAGCACTGCAAGCTGTGCAAAGTACTGATCGAGATTCTTTGTATCAGAGCGAAGGCGCTTTGTATCATGTGAATCAAGCAGATTGAAAAGCACATCATTGGTCTGCTGCATGTAGTTGGTATAACATCTGTTTATAGTATACTCAAAATCCTGATTCGTCTGGCTCTTATCTATCCAGAAATCCTTGATGCTCTCTCCAAGCGGATAGTTCATAACCGCATCGAACTCATCTCCACGCAGCCACGGAAGAGCATTATGCCATATTTCGCCCAAAATGTAAATATCCGGATTAATTTCCTTAAGCCTTGCCCTAAGCTCCTTGCAGAAGCGGTGTGACACCTCATTTGCCACATCAAGGCGCAGTCCGTCTATATGATAATTTTCTACCCAGTTGGCGCAGATATCGATAAAGTATTTTCGCACCGCCGGATTATTTGTATTGAGCTTTGGCATATTGTCAAAAAATCCAAACGTATAAAACTGACCCTTTTTAGCAGCTCCATGCTTAAAGTCAAGAGGCCATTCATTGATCATAAACCAGTCATAATACTCTGAATCTGTCCCCTTTGCTAAAACATCCTGCCACGGTGCAAAATAATAGCCACAGTGGTTGAACACTCCGTCAAGCATTATTCTCATATCACGCTTATGTGCTTCTAGCACAAGCCTCTTAAAAGGTATCTTCATCTCCAAAGCGCGGGTCAATCTTTGCATAATCCGTTGTATCATACTTATGATTGCTCGGTGACTCGTTTATCGGTGTCAGGTAGATTCCGCTTATTCCAAGCTCCTTTAAGTAATCAAGCTTTTGAATGATTCCTGCGAGGTCTCCGCCGAAGCATTCCTCATTTTTGACCTTTCCCCTGTTTCTCCACGGAACAACATAATCAGGATCTATCGAGTGGTCTCCATTGCAGAATCTATCCGGAAATATCTGATACCATATAGTGTCATTTACCCACTTCGGTGTGACCGGAATATCACACGGATTCATCCACGGGAATACAAAGCACTGGCGGCTTCTGCCCTCAAGTGCCATCTGCTCTGCACTCACGAAGCCATCCTCAAAGTAAAACCATCTCTCATCCTCTGTGATGAGCTCAAAATAATATTTAAGTCTCTTGAATGGTGGCTTTACCGTGGTTGTCCACCATATCTGGTGCTTTAATTTCTTTTTAAATATTATCGGCTGCTTATCGCCATTCCAGGTCTCACCACCACCTAAGATACCGGCTGCGAATGGATCACCGAGTATGATATTTACTTCCTTAACATCATAACCGGTCTTTATATTTATGATTAATATCCTCATTTAAAGGATAGCAGTAGTTGTCGTATGCCTGGTGAAATACCCCGTTAAATTCCATGTTTTCTCCCTCTTTTGCGGTCTTATTGTAGTCATTGTTTTGTTGCTTCATTGTGGTTCTAAGGACGGCACGTAAGTCGCGGCCACCGTGATCGTCCACGCGCTGCCCTGTTCGCTACGCTGCGCTGTTAAGATTCTGTACGAATTATGCTTATAGATTTTCTCCGGCTGACGAAACCGTCGCTACTCGCCCTCCATGGCTCGATAGCTCCTTGCCCCGGCGTCCCTGCCGGTGCATTTCTGTGTATCGAAGCATAATTCTACAGACTCTAAACAGCTTCGCTATTCGCTCTCAGGGCAGCACGTGTGCGCTCGCGGTAGCCGCGGCTTACGTGCCTTACGTTGTGGCAAAATTGCTACAAATGATGCTGCTTAATTATACTTGCTTAAATTATGCTTCGCCTAATTTGCGCTTTGCATATACAGGCATGCAAGCATGCATCGATGATACCTTTTGACCCTTTAATCACATAATTATACACAAACATAGTTCGAAAGTTATCTAAATAAAATAATATCATAGTTTTCTTGACTATTCAACTTGGTATTACTTATAATATACCTATTATTATAAAAAAAGGAGACCATCATGGCAGGTTCATCATACGGAAATATTTTTAGGATAACAACATGGGGAGAATCACACGGAAAGGGCTTAGGTGTCGTTGTGGACGGCGTTCCTGCGGGGCTTGAGCTGTGTGAGGAGGATATTCAGATATTCTTAAACAGAAGAAAGCCGGGACAGTCTAAGTTCACTACTCCACGCAAGGAGGATGATACGGTTGAGATTCTCTCCGGTGTGTTTGAGGGAAAGACTACAGGTACACCTGTTTCTATGGTTGTGTGGAATAAAAATCAGAAAGCAAAGGATTACAGTGAGAGTGCTTCGTACTATCGTCCGGGGCATGCTGACTTTTGCTTTGATGAAAAATACGGCTTCAGAGACTACAGAGGCGGTGGTCGTTCTTCGGGACGCGAGACAATAGGCCGTGTTGCAGCGGGTGCTATCGCTGTAAAGATGCTCTCGGGCCTTGGCATAAAATTTCTTACATACACCAGATCAATAGGTCCTGTTACAATTAATGAGGTTAATTTTGATGCCCATGAGATTTACAACAATTCACTTTATATGCCTGATGCCGATGCAGCTCTAAAGGCTTCCAAATATCTGGAGGAATGCCTTAAATCACTCAATTCCTCAGGCGGTGTGTGTGAATGTGTCATCACAGGTCTTCCTGTCGGGCTCGGTGATCCTGTATTCGAGAAAATTGATGCCAATCTGGCAAAAGCTATTATGTCTATCGGAGCTGTAAAGGGCTTCGAAATTGGCGATGGCTTTGATGCAGCAACTGCTACAGGACTTACAAACAATGATGCCTTTATTATGAGGGATGGCGCTGTTTCAAAAGAGACAAATCACTCCGGTGGTACTCTCGGCGGCATGACAGACGGCTCACCGCTTATTTTCAGAGCTGCCATAAAGCCTACTCCTTCAATCGCAGCTACACAGCACACCGTAAATAAATCCGGTGAAGATATAGAGATTTCCATCAAGGGACGTCATGACCCGATTATCGTGCCACGTGCTGTTGTTGTTGTTGAAGCTATGGCTGCAATTACTATTGCGGATGCACTGCTTATGAATATGGGGGCACGTATGGACCGCATATCTGATTTTTACTTGGCATAATTACAAAAAAGCATCTATCCTGATTTTTTCGAATAGATGCTTTTTTAATTTATTTCATTGGAACAATCTGTAATGTTTTTCCTAATGAATTTAAAATTTTTAATACTGTAGAGAGCTGTGGGTCTGACGTTCCGTTTTCCATTCTTGAAATCACAGGCTGCTTAATTCCACTCATTGCTTCAAGTTGCTTTTGCGTTATCCCATTTTCCTCTCTTGCTTTTATCATCTCATTAATGATTGCAACACGAACTTCACTTTCCGCAATCTCTTCTGATGTAAATAATTGTTTTTCAAGTTCATCCCATGAAGAACCTTTTGGATTAATCTTTGATTTACTCATTTTCATTACTCCTTTCTAAATAATCCTTCATAAGTTTATTAGCCTTTTTTATTTCTCTTAGAGGTGTTTTCTGTGTTTTTTTATGAAACTTCGATAACAAAATAATATCATTACCGTTATATGCAAAAAACAATATTCTATCCTTTAGCGGTCTTAATTCCCACAGTTCACCATCTAAATGGCGTACAAAAGGCATTCCGGCTCTGGTTCCATTTTCTCTTAAAATATTTAGATAATCCTGTATTTTTTGTAATTTAATTAAACTATCCTTAGAATTTTTCTTTTTTAGAGAAATTATATATTCCTTAACCGGCTCATTGCCCTTTTTATCTTTATAGAAAAAAATATTGTACATTATCATACCTCCCCATAAGCTAAATATAACTTAAATGCATATTTATGTCAATAGAAAACGCATTCAAAATATATTTCCAAGAAGCAGCGGATTAAACAGAAAATACTGCGCATTCGTCACCCCAAAAGCCACAAGCGCCAGTGGCAGCACAATAAAAAGGACGCATGATATAATCACAGACATGCCGCTTCTTAAGTATTTAAACATTGCAAAAACAAACAGGCTGACCAGTAATCCCCCTATAAAGCGCATCAGCATTATGATAAGTATATACTGCCCTACCGATATATTCTGCGAAACACGCCACAGATGCTCCATACTTGCCGCCGGAGCATTAAGCCCCTGCGTGCCATATGCCGAAAGCACATTGCACAGCCGCACAATATATACAAGTGCAAATGCTGTGACAGTGCCCAAAAAGCCAAGTATGCATTTGATTCCCATATGCTGCTTCCTGCCACGGCGGGTAGTCCTTAAAAGCCGGATTTCATGGTTTGCATAATCCGCTCCGCATATACCGCAGGCTATTGCTATTAGGAGAATAACATACACAAAGGCCTGTGCTGTATCACGGTTTTTGAAGTCTGTTCTGTCGGTAAGGATATCATAGCCCTTTTCAAAAAAACAGCCAGCCCTCATTTAACGTCTTAAGATAATCCACATGTGCTGTAAGCTTGTTGAATGCCTCCTGTCTGCTCAGTTCATCCTTGTACTTTATATTGATATAGCTTTCACTCTTCCCCTGTGCCATATCGTAAGCGATGTTATCTGACAGTCTGTCGTATTTTACTCTTTCTTCATCCAGAAGCTCATTGGTTTTGGCAGTTAAAGGTCCATAATATTTGTCCATATATTCCTTGTAATACACCTCATCAACCGAGTCATATGAAAGCTTCTCTGCCGGATTCCACCATACCACAAAAATAGCTGCTACAATCAATATAAGTAACACTTTTCCCGGAACAAGTGCCTTATAGCATTCGTGCAAAAATAAAGATGTATGACAGCCTGTATTTTTTGCCGCAGGCAAAGCCGGGCAGTAAAAGCAGCCTCTTTTCATGCACCGAATTGAGATAATTTGTAACCGCAAAAATACATACAGCTATACACACAAGCCAGAATAAGCCATACAATACCCCGGTATTAAGTGGATATCCAAACAGATTGATATTGACATAATCAGAAAAAAGTCTGCCTGTCCTGACTCCATACATGATATTTATGTACTTAAGGAAGGCTAGGAAGCTGGTTCCTGAAATCGTTGTGTAGCAGATAGCCTCAATAACCACGGTCACTGCAGAAGCAACGAACACAAATATAATATTGTCAAGCGCTGCGCATATCAGCATAAAAAACAAGCCAAGCAATATAAAGCTTATTATTTTCACAGGAAAATAGCATGCCAGAAATTGTCCTATACTAAGCTTAAACGGACTGCCATAGTACAGATAAACACTTTGAAGCGGACTTTTCAGATTTATCGGATTGTAAAAGCACATGCTTATGACTGCATTGATGCCATACAACAGCAAGGTGATAAGCACGACCGCCATAATCATCACAAATGACTTTGACGCCATAAGCTGCCTTCTGCCCCTTGCAGTTGTTCTAAGCAATGCAAGCTGGTTCTCGCTTTTTTCATAAAAAACAAGGTTGAGCGCAATGATAAAAAGCATAATCACAGCCACATAGTCGGTAAGCTCATTGTCTGTAATATTCAAAAGTCCCGATGCATCAATAACCTCAGGCACTGTACCTTTAAGCTTACCGTAGACTCTGCTCGTTTTAGCAGCATTTTTCTCTGCAAAGCCTCCATTGCCGGAAAACTTATTCATAATCGAAATCTCGTCAGCCTTTTCATTGACAGAGTCCAGATACTCATCATAAGAAAGACATGCTCCTACTTCCTTGTATACCCTGCTGCACAGACTAATCCTGCCGTAAGCTTCTGCCGTCATCTGCCTTTGTTCAATTTCCGGCAAAACCTCCTCACGGCTGTAATTGCTTATTTCGCCATACAGCGCGCTGTAGTCCTTACCTGTATACCCATCATCATTTACGGTATTCATGGTATACAGTCCAAGAACAGGATTCAGAACAAGCAAAAACAAAAGAATAAGCACTGTTCTTTTTAGTCAATAGTTTACATATTTCGTTTTTTACTATATCCATTTTCAGTCCCCATTAAGATACAAATACAAGTCCTCAAGATTTGGACGCACAGCCTCCTTCTGCCATCTGCCATCATACGAATCGGCAATAATGCGGGCTATGACACCGTCTGCATCCCTTGAAATATTGCTCACCTTATATCCGGTGTTCACCTCATCTATCTCATTATCCGATAAAAAAATATTCCATACCTTTCCATCCAGCTCCTGAAGCAGCTTTGACGGAGAACCACTCCTTATTATTTTACCGTTGCTTAACATAACTATCTCTTTGGCGATAAACTCAACATCCGTAACCACATGAGTCGCAATAATAACAATCTTGTCCTTTGCAACCTCTGATATCAGATTGCGGATTCTGATTCTCTCCTTTGGTCAAGCCCTGCCGTTGGCTCATCCAGTATAAGTATGCCGGGATTGCCTATGAGTGCCTGTGCTATCAGTGCTCTCTGCTTCATTCCGCCCGAAAAAGCTCCAAGCTTCTTTCCAAGAACATCATCAAGCTTTACCATGCGCACATAGTGATCTATATCTTCCCCGGCTTCACTCTTTTTTAATCCTTTCAGGGATGCCATAAAGTAAAGAAAACGCCTAAGACTAAGCTCCGGATAAATATTCTGCTGCTGTGGCATATATCCGAGAAGCTTCCTGTATTCACTTCCAAGCTCGTCTATGCCCCTTCCGTCAAGCAGCACACGGCCTTTTGATGGAGTCAGATTGTCAGAAATGAGATTCATCATAGTTGATTTACCGGCTCCATTAGGTCCCAAAAGCCCATATATGCCGGGTGTAAATGAAAAAGACACATCATCCAGCGCAGTTTTATCCTTATAAACTTTTGTAAGCCCCTCCAATTCAAGTGTCATTGTTTATATTCCTCCCACTGGTTTCTTACACTGTCAAGATAGCTGTCCATTCCATCTGCTGTAAGCTTTTCCTTTGCACCTTCTATACTCTCCTCAACCGACTTACCATTTAAGCCATTCATGAAATCCGAAAGATCATTTGAGATATTGTTCAAATTCTCCGTATCAGGCTCAAAACCGATAAACGGAGATACTCCGGCATTGTCATAAAGGGCAAAAAACTCATCTTTTCGATTTTCCATGTATCTTTCACCTGTTACCGGATATACATTTATAAACAGATCCAGACAAAGCTTACTTAAATAGTCATCCTCCAGATCAGTACCATCCGTATTGCATGCAACACCGTCTACGACCTTGTAATCCGTGCCTTCCTGTCCATACAGGAGAATATCTGCGTACTTTCCGTTTCCATATAACAGACCTAAAAACTCTACCACAGCATCGACATCCTTAGTGTTTTTCGCTATACCAATGGATGCGTTTACCCTTGATGTCAGATAATGTCTACTGTTTTTACCGCTATATTATCTTTTTGGAAATTCTCGTCTATCTCTCCGGAACACAAAGCTACAACAAAATTGCCGGACTTAACATTTTGTAATATTTCCTCATTATTTAATCCGATATTATTAAGGTATGTTATCTCACCGGTCTCATCGTCCTTCAGGTATCCGTCTTTTTTCATCTTATCGAGCCCCTTAAGATATTCCGTAAACTTTTGCGATTCCAGTGGATTTTCGACTGACATCGTATCACAATCGAAGCAAAGTCCGTTTCTTATCCCACAGCCGATCATATCTCCAAATACATATTCGTTTATGAGATATTGAAATCCCGGAGCTTTGCTGTTATCCCACTCTGAAGCCTTGAGTATCTGATAAATTCCATCTATGCTTCCATCCCACGAATTTATGACATCATCTGAGATATAATCCCTGTTAAATGCAGCATAAACTCCATTATCATCTGCAAGTGCCGATGGTATGGAATAAATATGTCCGTCACATTTTGCCATCTCCCAAAGATTCTTTGGGAAAGCATCATAAAGTGTCTTTCCCTGATCTTTCGACAAAACATCATCGAGATTTAAGACAAGATCCGAACTTATAAGGTCATATACCGGATTATTTCCATTCTCATCGCCTAAACCTAAAAATGCAACATCTGTTTCCCCGGCAGCAAAGGCACTTTCAAGCTTCTGGCTGTATTCATCATACTCCAGATATTTTATATTCAGCTCATAGTTGTAGCCATCACTCATAAGTGCAGCATTAAACTGCTTAAGGTTATTCTCATCAATCCTGCAAATATCGGGTACAGCAAATGTTATGACCTTTGTATCCGACTTTTTGACTGTTGTCTCGGTCTGTCCCTCTTTAAGTTTTCCTGAATCGCCTGCTTTTTTATTAATACATACCGCTGCTACTGCCGCCACGATCAGGGCAATCACTACAACTGCTATTAAAACACCCTTTTTTCTTATTCTTCATTATAGCACCTCAATTTTCTCGGATTAAAATTGCCTTTATTCAGATTATCAAGACTTATAACTCCAAGTGAAAATTCGCCTTCATCATCAGTATAGTTGACATATACCGACTGACCGCATATGTTTTCAATACCAAATGCCTTTTCAATAGACAGCTTCATCAGTTCTTCACTCTTATCATCCTTCAAGCGGTAATATGTCACTTCATCACTGTTTTCTTCAGAAAGGGCATAATATAGAAAATCTCCGCTCTTTTTTTTTAATGGTCCATATTGTGTTTTTCCATCCGCATCTATCGGAAGCTGTCTTGTCTGTCTGCTTTCGGTGTCAAACACAAAATATCCATCCTTTGACGAATAATAACCATCGCCATCTAACAGCCTAAGATTGTTAATATGGTCTATTTCCGTCAGACATGTTGTCTTTTCATCTGCTATATCATATTGATATATTCCATTAAGCATATTATCGTAGGCAAAAGACTCTGCATCAGCTGTCGCCCCCTCCTCTATCATCAGCTCTGTAACATCATCTCCAAACCGCACAGTCGAATAGTACACTGCACCGTCTTCATAATATATGCCCATAATATTTGCCTGTTCGCTTGTTATCTTATCACTCATATACACCTTGTAATTATCAAGATCTATAACAAAAATACCGGCTTCAGGCTTATCATCATTTATAATCTGTCCTTCATCATTAAGCTCCACCCTGTTGCTGTAAGCTCCTATAACATAATTATCCCTGTACAAAACAGCCCTAACATTCTGAACATTCTCTAATTTAGCTGTTTTTTTTCGATTCTCACCATTAGAATCCATCACATACAGATACTGTATTGTCATGTCTTCATCTGACATATTTCCTATAAAATAGAGATGATCATTGTAAATTACCGCTCCAGCTTTTGACAATCCATAAAAAGCTGCAGGGCATGAAGGATTCTGATTTGTGCGTGAGTATCCTTCATGTGTGCAGTTTGGCTTGTCACAATAGACAATATCCTTACCGGATGCTGTATCAATAAGATGCAATATTCCCGAGTCATCAAAATAGAATACATTATCCTCAGAGTAGTTATATTCCGGATCTACATTGGAATATGTGTACATTGTATTGGATGTACTGCGGTTTCTATTCTTTATTATAAAAACCGCAGCCACAATACAGATGATAAGTATGAAGATGATTGATGCGATTAATATGCGTTTTTTCTTCATACTACCTTTTTCCCCCAACCAAAAAAAAAAATATATATTAATTAACATGTTGCTGATGTCTTTGTACTCCATATTTGACCAAAAGCTGAAACTTTATGTGAGCTTACTATCTTAACACTATGACAATTACTTGGAGCTGAAAACTCAACTGAACAATGACTATAATGTGCATTATTCTTTGTATATGTCCCTGTAGCCAGAGTATTAACATCTACATAACTGTAAGTAGATGATACACTAACAGATCCATTATAATCATATGATGTAGAGGCACTCGCCTTTTGTTGACGAATAGTTGATGAAGCTCTAGTTGTATATCCATTGATAGCACCTGTAGCCGCAAACACTGATATACTCATGCCTAAAGTCATTACTAACGTTAATGCTAATGCTAAAACTAATTTTTTAAAATTCGCTTTTGTGATTTTGTTCATATTTTTTCCTCATCCTTTTCTTTTTAATAATATTACTAAATTATACTGATAAAATCAATATACCGCTGTTGAATTTGAAGACCATGTCTGACCATATGCAGAAACTTTATGTGAACTTCTTATTCTAACACTATGGCAATTATATGGTGCTGAAAAATTAATTTCAACTGACGTATAATAGCCTTTACTTTTAGTACTACTACCTGTCGCAAGCGTATATGTGTTAACATAACTATAGGTTGAGTCTACCGAAATAGAACCTGTCCTTTTTTTCATATGTTGTTGATGCGCTTGCTGTTGTACGAGTTATATGAGATGAGCCAGTAATAGCGTATCCATTAATGGCACCTGTAGCTGCAAATACTGATATACTCATACCTAGAGTCATTACTAATGTTAAAGTGAGTACTAAAACCAATTTCTTAAAATTCGCTTTTGTGATTTTGTTCATATTTTTCTCCTTCTTCTTTGATATAATTAATTATATGTTTCTATTATTTGTTACCTGAAATCTTCCTTTTTCAGGTCTTTTAGGTTGATATAAAATACAAGCGCAAAATGAATGGGTTTCATTATCTCTTTTTATCTCGAAAATAACTACTTTTTTGACAAGTTCTAATGTTAGTCTTTTCAAACTATTCATTTTCAAATTTCACCTCCTGTTTAATAATTTTTGCCAACCCCAAAAGTAATGCGCATAATATAATAGAAGCAGACATATAACAAACACATAACCTACATACATCAAGCACAATAAGCAATACTATTATAATACTTTCTATTGCTAAAATACATCTAGCAGCCTTCTTTGACTCGTTAACTTCAACATAATCCAATGCCAAATTAGGATGATTTACTACCCCTATAAAACTTATTACTAATATAGAGCATATAACCAGCAAATAAATAACCATCATGTAACGAGCTGATATTAAACACATATGAATAACAACTATACTAATAATTATTGTTTCTATATAACAATGCAAAAATGAACTTGCATGATATCCACCAGTCCTTTTCCTTAATAATAGAAAAAAGAATAAAAATAACATCATTTGAACAGTCTGTTTAAAAATCCCACCAACAAATAGTACTGATATAATAGTAATCCATTTTTCTATAATCATAACTATACTATATGTGAAATATTCTTTCATCTCTATATTCAATAAATTTTCTTTTTTTCCATTTGTTCCACTATAGCATTAACTATATTTTTCACCATATCTTTTTTCTCCCCTTTTTGTATAATTTTATCTAACATAATAGATAAAATCAACAATCCATGCACAAAACGAACATTTTTTGCAGAAAATGGACATAAACTATGGTCACATATTATAATGGGATAATAATAGAAAAACTAAATTCATTGTTCTCATTTTTAATAACATATTCGCCATTGTATTTTTCTACAATTTGAATAATATTTTTTATACCAATGCCATGCATTTCCGGTTCATCTTTTTTTACTTGTTTTTATTTCATTACCACTGTAAATAATTAGATTACTGCATGTATTTTTCACCGAAAGAACTATAAGATTTTCCTCTATCACAAACTTTAGTTTTATAGTTTTTTTTCCTCACATTTTTCACATGCTTCAATAGCATTATTTAGCAGATTTGCTAAAATTACTACCAGATCCTCATCCTTTATTACAATTTTTGATAAATCATTTACCTTAAACACAAAAACAATATTCTTACTGATAGCCTCCTGATACTTTGTATTAAGAATCGCATTTATTATCACATGATTTGTATTGATTGCATTTTTTTCTCCAATAAAAGTATTGCTGATATTTCTTACATATTTACTTGCCTCGTCATATTCATGAGCTTTCAATAAAGATTCTATACACAATATATGATTTTTAAATTCATGTGACTTTTTTCTTCTGAATTTCATAATTTTCCGAAATAGAACGGTACATATCAATTTGGTTTTTAAACTGTAGTCCCAATACTTCCTTTTCATGCAATTTAGCTTCACTGGTTACAATATCGTTAATCAGGAAATATACAAATATATTCATCACAGCCAATCCCAAAGAGATAGAATATAAAACGTTCGCCTGCACTTCATTTTTGTATATTGAAACGTCATAATCATTGCTATAATTGTAATTATTGTAAATACAGGAAAAAACAAAAATCTTCCCCATATTTTGTCAGGTAAAGTCTCTGTTGATTTTTTTTCCAAAGTGTTTTTTTAGCAGTAAGATACATAAAAATACGGTAATCTTGCTAAAAATAACAACCAAGCTTCCCTCTAACGCATATCCTTTTTGTACCTCACCCGCTTTTGAAATAATTGTGTTATTACTAATATAAGCTATATAATCAACTATGATTGATAATCCTTGATATAATAATGCAAAAATGACTGATTTTTTTTATACTAATTTCAAAATAAAAACTCATAATTATAACTGCAGCCAGTACAACCAACGTCATTTTCAATATAAGCATATCAGACAAAAATAATCCGCATAAATAATAGCAGCAAATCAATGATAGCATCAGCAAAACTTTTTGACTTTTTCTTAATCTCGAATTTTCTTTGCAAAAAACATCGTAAAATAAATTACAACATATCGCTTCAAATATAATAATTACTAAACTGAAAAAGTATGTAAACATATATCACAATTCTCCCTTATATGAAATGAATGCATCCTTCACATTCTTATATCTTGCCTTAGGTATGAGCAATTCCTGATTATTACATAACAGTACTTTATAGCATTTAACACTCCTAATATATTTCAAATTAGTCAAATAGCTTTGATGGATTCTAATAAAATGGAAATCTTTTAGTTCATTTTCCAGCTCATTTAATGTGCCATATAAATTATAGATTTTGATTTTATCCTCCATGATATAGAATTGCAGTTTATGTAATTTGCTTTCAATATATAGTATATTGTCTATATTAATCTCCTTTTCTCCTTCATTGAACTTGAATTTTTTTCTTTTTTACTACCAAATTCATCTTATGAAGAATGGCATCCATGCATTCGCTTATGGAAGCCTCCAAATTAGTATTATTTTTCAACAGATATCTTATGGCATCGACCTTGTAGCCCTCCAACGAATAATTTATATAAGCTGTCACAAATACAATATATATTTCAGAACTATATTCCCTGATTTTTTGTGCCGTAACAATTCCATCAACATCATCCATATTAATATCCAAAAAAATGATGTTGTATTGTTTAATTTCAATTCCTAAATCTATTATTTCCTTACCTGATGAAAATGTATCTATTTCATAAGAAATCTCTTTTTCATTTAAATAGGCTGCAACATATTTATTTATATTATCTCTAAATACTTTTTCATCATCACATATAGCTATTTTTAACATTTTTTCTCCATTACTATCTGTTGTATTTCAGTTATTATTTCAACAAATTTTCAAATAATCCGTATTTTTTTACGAAAAAATCCGCAATACTATAATTTAGTATAGCGGATTCATTCCTAAAAACAATTATTTTAATCTAAAGCGATAGCCTCATTTTCCTGACGTCTTAAAATATCAAACTCATCAGGTGTCTCTGACAGCTTTTACATAGAATACCTGCTGTGGATGTGGGCAGGATTCCATCTCATTGCCGTCCTCATCAACGAGCGCAAGCACTGTTGCAAGCACATTGTCTCCGTTTGGCTTCATGATTTCAATCTGCTCGCCAACTGAGAACTTGTTTCTCTGCTCCATACGGTAGAGGCCTTTTTCATTTGGTGCACCTACGATACCGAGATAAGTGTAGCCCTTCTCGTAAGTATTGTTATCGTATATCTGAGTCTCCTCCGAAGGCTTTCCGTAGAAAAAGCCAGTGGTAAACTGCGTAGGTACAGCTCTTTATCTGCTCTAAGTACCATGGCATATTTGCCTCGTATTTCTCAGGTGACTCAAGATAATCATCTATCGCCTTGCGATAGGTTCTTGCTACTGTTGCCACGTAAAGTGCCGTCTTCATACGTCCCTCTATCTTGTAGCTGTCTATTCCTGCATCAATCAGATCCGGGATATGCTCTATCATGCACAGATCCTTTGAGTTGAAGATATATGTGCCACGCTCATTCTCGTAGACCGGCAGGTATTCTCCCGGGCGTTTTTCCTCCACAACCGCGTATTTCCAGCGGCACGGATGTGTGCACGCGCCCTTATTCGCATCACGGCCTGTGAAATAGTTGGAAAGCAGGCATCGGCCGGAATATGAGATACACATTGCTCCGTGCACGAAGGTCTCTATCTCCATCCTGTCATCTATGTGCCCTCTTATCTCCTTTATCTCCTTAAGCGAAAGCTCTCTTGCTGTCACCACGCGGCTGGCTCCGAGATTCCACCAGAACTGATATGTGCCGTAGTTCGTGTTGTTGGCCTGTGTGCTGACATGTCTTTCTATCTCCGGGCAGACCTCCTTTGCAATCATGAAAACTGCCGGATCTGCAATGATCAGTGCATCAGGTCTGTCCGGCTTCATGTTGTGAAGCTCTGTAAAGTATTCACGCACTCCGTCAAGGTCATAGTTGTGAGCCAAAATATTGGCAGTAACATACACTCTCACACCGTGAGCATGCGCAAAGGCAACTCCCTCTGCCATCTCCTCCATTGAGAAATTCTTGGCCTTGGCCCTTAGTCCAAATGCCTCTCCACCGATGTAAACTGCATCAGCTCCATATATAACTGCTATCTTAAGTACCTCCAGGCTGCTCGCCGGACAAAGTAATTCTATTTTTCTCATTTTTTCTCCCATACAGTTTTGTATTCATCCAATATATTCTACACCGGTTACTATAGCTTTGTTGACACCGTAATTCCATCGCCTATAGGCATCACCGCGTCACCAGCTCATCGGAGTGTGTAAGCTCGTAGAGATACTCCCTCATACGCTTGTAGATGGTACGGTTTCTGCGCTCAACGATATAGTGCGATTCTATAATATCGCCATCCTGCAGCACATTGTCGGACACCAGCACCCCGCCTGTCTTTAAAAAGGCGAAGCACCTGCGGCATAAAGTTGATATACTGTCCCTTTGCCGCGTCCATAAATATCATGTCAAACTGTCCTTCAAGCTGTGGAAGTATCTCCGTTGCATCGCCCTCTAAGAGTGTAATCTGCTCCTGCTTCCCGGCTCTTTCAAAGTTGGCCTTTGCGATAGGTATTCTTTTTTCGTAATTTTCAATCGTCACTATCTGACAACCCTTCGGTGCATACTCTGCCATCAAAACGGCAGAAAAACCAACCGCTGTTCCCACCTCGAGAATACGCATTGGTTTTTGCATTGCAAGAAGCAGCTTTAAAAAGCTCTGCATCTCTTTTCTGATAATCGGGAAGTCTCTTAAGGCTTCCTTCTCTATCTCATCTAATACAGGCGTGTTGCCTCTGTCCAAGGAATTGATATATGTGACAAGTCTCTCATCAACTATCATTCTTGTATTTCCTAATCTAATTATTGACACAAATGCGCTTAACGGATAATTACTGTGTATCCGAAGGCTCCGTAGTCTGTGTCTGTTCTTCATCGCTCTTGTCGGAGGACATGATTACCATCATATCCTTTGCCGTCATTGAAGTGTTGAGTGTGTATACCCCTGGCTTTATATGTCCTGAGTAAGCAGACAGCTTAAGCTGGAGATAAAATAAATTGTGATCCCTTACAAGGCCCTTGTCCTCTAAAAGCTGTCCAAGCTCCTCTGCGGAGATGCCCTTTTCCACCTGAACGAGTACATCCTGACCATCGCCATTTGTCATGGCAGGCTCAGTAAAAACTCTGTAGCCAAAATCATAGCAGATGCTGCAGATTTTTATGCCCGCAAACAGCACTAAAAGAGCAATCATTATTGAAAAAGCAACCCTTATAAAACCAAATAAAGCCTTGTTAAAATCCATAAGCTGTTCCTACACTTCCATAATTATAGGTATAATCATCGGTCTTCTCTTTGTTTCCTTCCAAACAAAGTCTCCCAATGCATCCTTTACCTCTGTCTTTATCTTGCCCCAGTCTGTCACATTGTTGTCTGTCAGACGCTCCATTGTGTCATCCAGCACGCATTTCGCCTCATCCATCAGGCTCTCAGAATTGCGCACATATACAAATCCTCTCGATACAATATCAGGACCTGCAAGCAGCTGACCTGAGCCTGCCTCAAGTGTCATCACAACGATGATGATTCCATCCTCAGCCAGACGCTGTCTGTCACGGAGCACGATATTTCCTACATCTCCTACACCGAGTCCATCGACCATGACATTGCCCACATGCACTCTGCCTGTCACCTTGGCACCGTCCTCATTGATTTCAAGCACATCTCCTGATGAAAGGATCTTGATGTGATCTGTATCATATCCGAGCTGCTCGGCTATTTTAGCCTGTGCCACAAGATGCTTGTACTCTCCATGAACAGGGATTGCGTACTTTGGATTGACAAGAGAATAAATAAGCTTTATATCCTCCTGGCACGCATGACCGGAAACATGGACATCCTGGAATATAACGTCTGCACCCTTCATCATGAGCTCATTGATGATACCTGTAACCGACTTCTCATTTCCCGGTATAGGGTTTGAGCTGAATACGATGGTATCGTTTGGCTTTATGGATACCTTTCTGTGGGTACCGTTTGCCATACGTGAAAGAGCTGCCATTGACTCTCCCTGGCTTCCCGTCGTGATGATGACGGTCTGCTCATCAGGATAGCTTCTAAGCTGTTCTACATCTATAAGAATATTGTCAGGCAGCGACAGATAGCCAAGCTCTGAGGCTATCGAAATGATATTTACCATGCTTCGTCCCTCGATGGCCACCTTTCTGCCATACTTCTCCGCACAGTTGATAATCTGCTGCACACGGTCTACATTTGATGCAAATGTAGCAATGATAATTCTGTTTTTCCTGTGATCCTCAAAGATGCCGTCCAATACCTTTCCGACAGACTTCTCAGACTGTGTGAAGCCCGGTCTTTCTGCATTGGTACTGTCGCACATAAGCGCGAGCACGCCCTTCTTTCCAATCTCACCAAACCTTGCAAGGTCGATTGCATCTCCAAATACAGGTGTATAATCCACCTTGAAATCGCCTGTATGCACAACTATACCTGCCGGTGAATAAATAGCAAGCGCTGCTGCATCCTGGATACTGTGGTTAGTCTTTATAAACTCAACCCTGAAGCAGCCAAGGTTGATATGCTGTCCATATTTTACGACTTTTCTCTTGACAGTCTTGAGCATGCCATGCTCTTCGAGCTTTCTGTCAATAATTCCGATGGTAAGCTTTGTAGCGTATATCGGTACATTTATCTCCTTAAGCACATAAGGAATAGCACCGATATGATCCTCATGTCCATGAGTGATAAAGAAGCCCTTGACCTTATCGATGTTCTCCTTAAGATATGTGATATCAGGGATAACCAAATCTATTCCGAGCATATCATCTTCCGGGAACGACAATCCGCAATCTACTACAATAATACTGTCTTCATATTCAAAGGCAGTGATATTCATTCCGATCTTTTCAAGGCCTCCAAGCGGAATGATCTTAAGCTTACCTGTATTCTGTTTTTCTGTTTTCTTCAAAATATTACCTCCAAATTTATTTCACGTACAACTGCAATCCTAATATTCAAGTGCAGTGTCATCATCCGTAAGCTCAGAAAATACCTTAGCAATAGCCGAAAACTCAACATCGTCTTCAACCATCTGATAAAGCACCTCTTCATCCTTTGTGCTTACTTCTTTTTAAAATATATGCTTCACAGTCTCCGCTTTCTTCTCCTTCGGAAACTAAAAGATATCGTGTTCCATTAAGTGTTGTCTCTTCTTCAACCGCAAACTCGACAACTTCATTGGTCTGCGGATCAGTAAATTTAATTTTCTGCATAAAAACTAAGACCGACTATTTGACAGATAATCCAAATATCCCTGCAAAATAAAAATCGCCGCAATCTCATCAACAAACTCCTTGCGATTCTCCCTGCGTATGCCGGTTTCCATCATAGAACGGTCGGCTGCGACTGTCGTAAGACGCTCATCCCAGTATATGACCTCAAGACCTGTGCGCCTTGCAAGCATATCACCGAACTCCTTCGTCTTCTCGCAGCGTTCTCCTTCCGTGTTATTCATGTTTTTAGGATAGCCGAGCACAATCCTGTCCACCTTGTACTCTGCAATAATCTCCTCAATACGTGCCAAAGTCTGTCTGAGCTTGGATGGTGACTTCCTGCGCACTATCTCAACGCCCTGTGCTGTGATCAAGAGCTCGTCGCTCACCGCTACTCCGACTGTCTTTGAACCAAAATCAAGACCTAATATCCTCATATTAATCCCATGCGCTGTTCTCAATGTATGTCTTGAGAACCTCCTCCACAAGCTCGTCTCTCTCAACCTTCATGATGAGACTTCTCGCATTATTGTGGCTTGTGATATATGTTGGATCTCCGGACATAATATATCCAACAATCTGATTAACAGGATTGTAGCCCTTTTCCTTTAATGCCTTGTACACAATCTCAAGTACATCGCTTACCTGAAGCTCAGGCTCCTTTTGAACTGTAAAAAATTGTGTGTTGTTAATATTTTTTTCCATACGTTTCGCCCTTCTTGTAATATTATTTTATTATAAATGTAATAAAATTACAACCTTTTATTATTCGAAGAGTAATATTTCGTCTGTAAGCATACCCGATATACGGCCTGAAACTATCTGATTTTCAAGGTTTTCGTCAGTTTTCTTAGCGACCTTGACATATTCCTTAGTATATCCGACAAAGTATTCTTTATCACCGATTACGGCCTTTTCCTCAAAAAGCACCTCCTCATTCTTTCCGATATAGAATTTCCTGAACTCCTTAGACATGTCATGACCGAGTGCTATGAGCTTTTCGCTTCGTGCCGCCTTAATCTGCTCGTCTATCTGGTCAGGCATTACTGCTGCGCGGGTGCCTTTTCGCTTTGAGTACTTAAAGATATGCATCTCATAAAAATGTATATGCTCAAGATATGCCTTAGTCTGTTCAAACTCCTCCTCTGTCTCACCGGGAAATCCCACAATCACATCGGTTGTGATGGCCGGATGAACAAAATATTTACGCAAAAGCTCACAGCCTCTCTCGTACTCTTTAGTGGTATATTTTCTGTTCATCCTCTTAAGTGTTGCATCGCAGCCGCTCTGAAGCGACAGATGGAAATGAGGACAGATTTTATCAAGCTTTGAAAGCTCGCTCGCAAAGTGCTCTGTCACAATCTTAGGCTCAAGTGACCCAAGCCTGATGCGCTCTATGCCCTTTACTGCGTTCACCGCCTGTATCAGCTCAAGAAGGCCTGTAGCTTCCTCAAAATCCACACCGTATGAGCTTAGATGGATACCTGTCAGCACAACCTCCTTGAAGCCGTTTGCCGCGAGCCTTTCAACCTCTGCTATTACATTTTCAAATCTACGGCTTCTGACACGTCCTCTGGCATACGGAATTATACAATAGCTGCAAAACTGATTACAGCCATCCTGCACCTTGATGAAGGCTCTCGTGTGCTCCTTTGTCTGGTCTATAAAGAGCTCCTCAAAATCATGCTTTCCGTCATTTATATCGTCCACGGTATCGTTTACACTGTCCAAAGAGTATTCCTCAAGCAGCCTTACAAGGTCATGCTTTCTGTCATTTCCGATGACTATGTCCACAGATAAGTCGTTTAATACCTCTTTTTCACTTGTCTGCACATAGCAGCCGGCTGCCACAACTATTGAGTCCGGATTATTTTTCTTTGCCTTGTGAAGCATCTGTCTGGATTTTCTGTCAGCCATGTTGGTGACTGAACAGGTATTTATGACATACACATCAGCTTTTTGTGTGAATGGAACTATCTCATAGCCCGCCTCCTCAAGCAGATGCTGCATGGCCTCTGTCTCATATGCATTTACTTTACATCCTAAATTATGTAAGGCTGCTTTTTTCATTTTATTTTTTTACTCCTATTTAATTGACTTTTCCTTAAAAAACTATTACTATCTATATGACAGTAGTTATTTAAGGAGGTTTTCAATATGAAAACAGTACAGATTTCATTAAATTCCATTGGGAAAGTAAAATCATTCGTTAACGCTATTACTCAGTTTGATTTCGATTTTGATTTAATATCGGGCAGATATGTCATTGATGCTAAATCAATTATGGGTATCTTCAGCTTAGACCTTTCTAAGCCAATAGAGCTCGCTATACATACAGAAACCGGACTTGACGAGATTATGGAAGTATTAAAGCCATATATCATCGACGAAGCCAAGTAATACAGACACAATGATTTGATTAATTAGGACCTGAAGCTCAGGTCCTTTTTTTTTTGCTCTAAGGTGGCACTGATTACTCAGCATCCACCATAATCACTTCTGTAGTATCTATAGCTGTCTTCATAAGCTCATCTATCACATCGTTAAGTCTTTCCTCAGACTTCTTAATCCTGTTTATATTCGGCTTTGTAACCGGATGCTTTGCGACGAAAATAGTACAACAGTCCTCATACGGAAGAATCGATGTCTCATAGGTATCAATTTTGTTTGATATATCAATGATATCATTCTTATCCATGGCAATGAGAGGTCTGTATACAGGCATATGGCACACCTCGTTTGTTGCAGCAAGCGACTGCATTGTCTGGCTTGCAACCTGTCCGATGCTCTCACCTGTGATAAGGCCTAAGCATTTATCCTCATCGGCAAAGTGCTCTGCTATCTTCATCATGTATCTGCGCATGATGATGGTCAGCTCATCATGAGGACATTTCTCATATATGGCAAGCTGTATATCGGTAAAATTGACAACATGCAGCTTTATCTTGCCCGAATATCTAGCAACCTTCTTTGCCAGGTCTACAACCTTCTGCTTTGCTCTCTCACTCGTATATGGCGGTGCATGGAAATATGTGGCATTGATTACCACACCTCGCTTTGCAATCATGTATCCTGCAACCGGGCTGTCGATTCCACCCGAGAGCAGAAGCATTGCCTTTCCTGCTGTGCCAAGCGGCATACCGCCCGGTCCCGGAATCTCCTCTGAATAAATATTTATCATAGGTCTGATCTCTATATTGATCATAACCTGTGGATTATGTACATCTACCCTTGTCTCAGGAAATGCCTCCAGCACCTTTTCACCGACTGCGGCATTTATCTCCATGGAGGTCATCGGATAGTTCTTTCTGGCACGTCTCGCATTTACCTTGAAGGTAAAGCTCTTATCCTTGTATACATGGTTGATATGCTCGATAACTGCTTCACAGAGCTTGTCAAAGCCCTCGTCCTCCAGCAGCACGACCGGACAGATTCCCACGATACCAAAAATTCTGACAATGTGGCAACTGTCTCGTCATAATCATAGTCTCCGTCTGTCTCCACGTACACACGTCCGCTTTCCTTTCTTACCTCAAAGCTTCCATCCACATTGCGAAGCTGATATTTGATATTCTTAACGAGCGCGTCTTCAAAAATGTATCTGTTTTTGCCCTTTATCGCAATCTCAGCATACTTGATCAAAAATGTCTTGTACATGTAACTCTCCTGTTCTGGTTTTATTTACTGGTTCTATTTACTGGTTTTATTTACTATTTTTATTACTAAGGATTTCATTATACGTAATACGTAACTTTTTAGTTCCTTCATGGTTACCGGCTATGCTAATACCTGCGATCTCTTTGCAGCTCATTAGCGCCTTGTATATCTTCGCAGCATTGGTATCACCTCTGCCATCACTGATACAGCGTAATCAATTTCCTCCTGTGTGGTATTCACGCAAAAGCTGAATCTGATCGTGGAATCCAAAAGTGACGGCTTAAGCCCTATGCTCTTTAGTGTTGAACTGATTGCCGGTTTGTTTGATGAGCAGGCACTTCCTGCCGACACATATATCTGCCTGTCCTCAAGAGTATGAAGCATAACCTCCGCTCTCACACCATCTACGCTCACGCTTACCACATGAGGGGCATTTGTATGGTCCGTGCGTCCGTTTACCGATACTCCGTCAATACGCTGCACTGACTCTATAAAATGATCCCTAAGCTCATACATATGTGCTATTTTTTTTTATCAAAATCCGTGTAAATTTCCTCTGCTGCCACTCCAAGACCTGCATATGCAGGAACATTTTCCGTACCTGAGCGCATGCCCTTCTGCTGGCCGCCTCCGTATATAATCGGCTTGATTTTAGTCTTGTCCTTTATATATAAAAATCCGCTGCCCTTTGGTCCGTGAATCTTGTGTCCACTGACTGAAAGCATGTCTATATTCATGCGTTTTGGCCTGATTTCAAGCTTGCCGTAGGACTGTATGGCATCCACATGAAAAAGTGGGCAGGATTTTTCTCTTTTATAGCTGCTCCCGCCTCCTCAATCGGCATGACTGCGCCAATCTCATTGTTTACATGCATAAGCGATACAAGAATTGTATCCTCCCTTACGGCATTTTTCAGCTCTTCAACACTTATCACGCCGTCATGGTTTACAGGCAGATATGTGATTTCAAAGCCCTGCTCCTCCAGAAACTGCATCACAGACAAAACCGATGCGTGCTCTACAGAAGATGTGATTATATGCCTTCCTGCACGCTTATTAGCCATTGCAGCACCTATTATTGCAGTATTATTCGACTCTGTGCCGCCGGATGTAAATAGTATCTCCTTGTCCTGCACCCTGAGTGTCTTTGCAATCTTTTTCTTAGCATCATTAATATAATTTTTTTCTGCCTCAACGCCCTTCATATGAAGTGATGAAGGATTACCGTAATCCTCTGTAAGCAGCTTATAAACCATATCTGCCGCTGCTTTTGAGCATCTGGTTGTGGCAGAATTATCCAATGCTTCCATTTTTGCTCCTAACCTCTACTTCTTAACTGTTAAGTATCTCTACTGTCTATACATCCAAATTGTATACAAGCATGGCAAGTGCAGCAAGTCCTGCTGTCTCCGTGCGTAAAATTCTGCGTCCCAAGCTTATTCTGTGCATTGTGGCATGCTCATCCACAAGTGCTATCTCCTCCGGTGCAAAGCCGCCCTCAGGACCCACGACAACACCGATAGTCTGACCAGCCTTAAGCTGCCCCATTATCTCTCTTGTCGCATCCATGCCACGCTCATTCTCATATGGCACCAGCGTGATGTCAAGCTCTGAAGCTATTTTCAAAGCTTCCTTGTATGTAACCGGCTGCTTCACAGTGGGGATCACCGTGCGCTTTGACTGCTTTGCTGCGCTCTCAGCGATAGCCTGCCATCTTTGCAGCTTTTTTGATGCCTTTTTTTCATCAAGCTTTACCACACAGTTTTTCATGGCAACCGGTACTATCTCAGATACACCAAGCTCCACAGCCTTTTGAATAATAAGCTCCATCTTATCGCCCTTTGGCAGCCCCTGATACAGCACGATGTGATTGTCAAGCTCTGTGCCTGTCTCATCTGCACTGTCAATAGCTGCGATGACCTCATCATCAAGAATCGACGATATGTGACAGAAATATGCCTGTCCGGATTTTGAGCTTACTCTTATTTTTTTCCCCGTTTTTCATGCGCAGTACATTCTTTATGTGATTTACGTCACCTCCGGTGATTGAGATGCTGTCAGAATGAACCTGCTCTTCCTCTACAAAAAACTGATACATAATCCACCAAACTATTTAGTCAGCTTCTGCGCAGTGATATTGACCCATTCACCCTGATGATTGATTTCTATCACCTTAAGCCCCGCTGCTTCGATAGCCTCTTTAACTTCATTTTCCTTGAAATCGATGATGCCCGAGGTAATAAAATAACCGCCTTCCTTTAATCTGTCAGGAATAACAGGTGCCATAGGAATGATGACATCAGCAAGGATATTTGCAACAACGATATCATATTTTTCTGTACCAACCTTCTTTTGAAGCTCTGTATCATCTATGAGATTGCCGACATAAAACGTGCCAAGCTTCTCATCCAGATGATTAACCTGCATATTGTCACGCGTAGAAATCATGCAGTCAGCATCAAGGTCAGTACCTACAACCTCCTTTGCACCAAGCTTTAAAGCTACAATTGAAAGGATTCCGCTTCCACAGCCCACATCAAGCACTGTAGGTGCTTCCTTTGCGCCCTCAATATACTTGATAAGCTGCTTGATACAAAGCTGTGTTGTCTCGTGCTTTCCTGTACCAAATGAGATTCCCGGATCAATTTCTATCATAAATTTATCCGCATCCTCAGGCTTTACATCTTCCCATGTAGGCTTAATCAATATATCACCGATTGTAAATGATGAAAAATACTTCTTCCAGTTATTAATCCAGTCGAGATCCTCTGTCTCAGATGACGAAATTACACCGCTTCCACATCAACAGTATCTCTTAAATCCTCAAGTCCAAGCTTTACCTTTCTAAGCATATCTGACTGGTCACTGCCATCATCCTCAATATAAAAGCTGACATGGCTTATGCCCTCATCCGGAGGCAGCTCCGGCAGAAAATCAATAAACATATCCGCCTGGTCCTCTTTGGTCAGGGGAATATTGTCCTCAATCTCGATCCCCTCGATACCAAGCTCCATAAGCATGCTGCTCATGAAATCCTCAGCCGCGGTTGTTGTCTCAATCGTGTATTTCTTCCACTTCATATAAAAATCCTCTCTTAATAAAATAGATACATAGTATAAATACAGTTTTATTGCAAAACATTTCCGTACATTTTACAAGGCAGTCATACGACTGCCTCCACAACTTATCTCATATAATACCATAAAAATGTGCTGTATAAAAGCCCCATTTTTTTTATACGTAAAAATAACCTAAAAAATGCCCCGCCACACATGGCGGGACATATATTATAGGACATATATTATAGGACATCTATTACAGATTACATATTTACAGATCATCCAAAGACTCCTTGAGCTTATCCATAAATCCTTTTTTTCTTTTTAGAATCAGTAGAAGCTCCGCCCTCCTTGGTCAGAGAGCCACCTGAAAGCTCATCAAACTTCTTAAGAGCCTCTTTAGCTTCCTTAGACAGACCTGTAGGCGTATTGACAACAAGTGTGACATAATGGTCACCTCTTATTGCTTTATTTCTTGTTGAAGGAACACCCTTGCCCTTTAAGCGGATACGTGTATCTGTCTGTGTACCCGGTGCAACTGTGTATATAATATCTCCATCAACAGTCTTGATTCTTATATCTCCGCCTAAGGCTGCAATAGCATACGAGATAGATGCCTTCGAAAAGATATTAACATCCTGACGCTCAAAATTCCTGCTGCCTGAAACAATAACTTCAACAAGAAGATCTCCACGCGGTCCGCCATTTATGCCCGGCTCGCCGTATTCACGTATTCTGACACACTGTCCATTATCTATACCGGCTGGAATCTCAACAGTCTTTCTGACCTTCTTGGTATTGTAGCCTGTACCGTGACATGTAGGACACTTATCCTTTACTACCTTGCCCGAACCACCGCAGGATGGACATGTTGTGACATTCTGCACTACACCAAACAGAGACTGACTCTGTCTGACAACCTTACCTGTACCATTACACTGGGTACATGTCTCAGGAGATGTGCCCGGCTTAGCTCCGTTGCCGCCACAGGTAGAGCATGTCTCCTTATAGTTGAATTCAAGCTCCTTTGTGCAGCCAAATATAGCTTCCTCAAAAGAAATTCTTACACTGAGACGGACATTTGCACCCTGTGCAGGACCATTTCTTCTGCCACTGCTTCTTCCACCTCCGAAGAAATCTCCGAAAATGTCACCAAAAATATCCCCCATATCCATGCCTGAGAAATCAAAGCCACCGGCTCCGCCGCCTGTGCCATCGAATGCCGCATGACCGAACTGATCATACTGGCGTCTCTTATCAGGATCAGACAATACGGCATAGGCCTCCTGAGCCTCCTTAAACTTCTCCTCACACTCTTTATCACCCGGATGAATGTCAGGATGATATTTCTTCGCCTGCTGTCTGAAGGCTTTTTTAATCTCTGCATCTGTTGCGGTCTTAGATACTCCTAATACCTCGTAATAATCTCGTTTTTCTGCCATAATTGAAAATTCCTTTTTTATTATACAACTAATTCGCAAGGCCGGCCAAACGGCCAACCTTGCGAGTGATTTTACTTACGCAACCATTATGATGCTTTGATTGATAACCCAAATTACAGGTCATTAATCCTCATATCATTATGGCAGCATCTGTTTAATTATACTTCCTTGAAATCTGCGTCGATGACATCATCATCTGCACCGTTTGAAGCGCCTGCATTCATATCAGGTCCTGCTCCTGCTGCTCCTGCATTCATGTCAGGTCCTGCTCCTGCCGCTCCCTGCGCTGCCTGAGCCTGCTCATACATCTTTGCAAATACCTTCTGAGCACTCTGTGTGAGCTTCTCCTGTGCTGCCTTGAGCTCTGCAACATCAGCCTCTGTCATAGCCTCTGCCTCTTTATGTGCATCAAGGAATGACTTAACTGCTGCGATATCAGCCTCAACTGCTGACTTATCAGCGGCATCAACAGAATCTCCAACCTGCTTTAATGCATCCTCTGTCTGGAATACAAAGCTCTCAGCATCATTTCTTGCATCGATTGCTTCTTTTCTCTTCTTATCCTGTGCCTCGTACTCAGCAGCCTCTTTAACAGCCTTATCGATCTCATCATCAGACATATTAGAACCAGCTGTGATTGTAATATGCTGCTCTTTTTGCCTGTTCCCAGATCCTTTGCGGATACGTTTACAATACCATTTGCATCGATATCGAATGTAACCTCAATCTGTGGAACTCCACGACGTGCTGGTGGGATACCATCAAGTCTGAACTGTCCGAGTGATTTATTATCGCGGGCGAACTGTCTCTCACCCTGTACTACGTTGATATCAACGGCTGTCTGGTTATCAGCGGCTGTAGAGAATATCTGGCTCTTTCTTGTAGGAATAGTTGTATTTCTCTCGATAAGTCTTGTAGCAACACCACCCATTGTCTCGATTGAAAGAGAAAGTGGAGTAACATCAAGGAGAAGTACTTCGCCGGCACCGGCATCTCCTGCAAGCTTACCACCCTGGATAGAAGCACCGATTGCTACGCACTCATCAGGGTTAAGAGACTTGCTTGGCTCTTTTCCTGTCATCTGCTTTACCTTGTCCTGTACGGCCGGAATACGTGTAGAACCACCTACAAGTAATACCTGTCCAAGGTCTGCATTTGTAACGCCTGCATCCTTCATAGCGTTCTGTACTGGGATTGCAGTTCTCTCTACGAGGTCATGTGTCAGCTCATCGAATTTTGCTCTTGTAAGAGTCATATCGAAATGCTTTGGTCCCTCAGCTGTAGCTGTAATGAAAGGAAGGTTGATGTTGGTTGTTGTAGCGGATGAGAGCTCTTTCTTCGCTTTCTCTGCTGCTTCCTTTAATCTCTGAAGTGCCATCTTATCTGTGGATAAGTCTACGCCCTCTGCCTTCTTGAACTCATCGATCATCCACTGTGTCACTCTGTTATCGAAGTCATCACCGCCAAGGTGTGTATCACCGTTTGTAGAAAGTACCTCGATGACACCATCACCGATCTCGATAATAGATACATCGAATGTACCACCGCCGAGATCGTATACCATGATCTTCTGCTCTTTCTCGTTGTCAAGACCGTAAGAAAGGGCTGCTGCCGTCGGCTCGTTGATGATACGCTTTACATCCAGGCCTGCGATCTTACCGGCATCCTTTGTTGCCTGACGCTGGGCGTCATTGAAATATGCCGGAACTGTGATGACAGCCTGTGTTACCTTCTCTCCGAGGTAGCTTTCAGCATCTGCTTTTAACTTCTGAAGTACCATAGCTGAAATCTGCTGTGGGCTGTAGCTCTTGTCATCAATCTGCACCTTGTAATCGGTTCCCATATGTCTCTTAATGGAAGAGATTGTCTTCTCTGCGTTGGTGACTGCCTGACGCTTTGCCGGCTCACCGATAAGTCTCTCTCCTGTCTTTGTGAAAGCAACTACTGAAGGTGTGGTTCTTGCACCCTCCTGGTTGGCGATAACGGTAGGTTTTCCACCTTCCATAACTGCTACGCAGCTGTTTGTTGTTCCTAAATCAATACCAATGATTTTGCCCATTTTATTTTCCTCCTATTAAATATAGTGTTTTTACATGTTTCATTTATTTGTAACCATCCGTTGTCTCACATGAATCCCTTAAATGCTGTCTGCATTCATATAAATCTGATTCACTGTCATGCCGGATAGATGTACACATCATTACTGTACTACCGATACCATGCTGTGGCGTACCACTGAATCCTTGTACATATAGCCCTTCTGAAGCTCCTGTGCTACGGTGCCTGACTCAAGTTCATCATTTTCAACCTGCATCACTGCATTGTGGAAATCAGGATCAAACTCCTGTCCTACGCACTCTATTGGCTTTACACCTGCAGCATCAAGCTCTGTGAGCATCTGCTTGTAGACCTTATCCATACCTGTGATAAAAGGATCATCCTTCTTATCATCCGGTACTGCTGCAAGACCTCTCTCGAAATTATCGATTACAGGAAGGATTTTCTCAACTATTGTCTTTGCTCCCATGTCAAACATCTGGGATTTTTCCTTCTCACTTCTCTTGCGGAAGTTCTCGAACTCTGCCATCTGTCTTTTCAGACGGTCGTTAAGCTCTTCTATCTGCTCATCCTTCTTGTCTTTTTTTTTTTTCTTGAAGAGACCTTTCTTTTCATCTGACTTATCATCTGCTTTTGCCTCTGCATCAGCTGAAGCATCATCCACTGATTCAGTTTCATTCACATCTGTATCTTTTTGCTTCTTCGGCTGCCTGAGTGCTTTCCTCATCAGCTCCTTCAATCTCTATCTCTTCTGCTTTGTTTTCTGCAGTCTCATTGTCGATTGCTTCTTTTTAATATCCTCTGGCATTTTTGACCACCTTCCTATGTTTCATCCTCAGACTTCTTATAAATTCCATCTAACTGGGATTTAAGAGTCTTTAGATTATCCATTACTTTTTCATAATCCATGCGCTTTGGTCCGACAATTCCTATCGTGCCCTTTACGCCCTCACCCAGATCATATGTCGCAGTGACAACACTGCAGTCCTTCATGGTCTGGATCGGAGATTCATTTCCTATATAAACCTGAATACCTGTTCCATTGTCCTTCTTCTCTGAATCGGATAGGGATTCAGTAACAAGGCTTGCTAGCTCTTCCTTTTCCTCAAATGCTGACAAAAGCGTCGTTACATTATTGGAATCCGAAAGCTCAGGATACTTCAGAATATTTGTCGCTCCGCTGGTGTAAATCTTAAGATCCTCACTCTCAGCGAAGGTCTGTGCCAATGCATCAATCACATCCGGTATTGTTCATTCAAAATCCTCCTGTAAATGAAAAGTGCCCGGTGACTATTCATCATCGGGCGGTGTCGGTATGAGGGAACAAGGCAAGGCGGCAACATTAAGGTATCTATAAAAACCTTGCCGTCTTTGCCACGCTTGCCGTGTTCCTGTTGTCAGTTTCGGAGATAGCAGACCCATGCTGTGCCGTCTTTCTCGGTCACAAGCCTGTCTCCGATACGGCTCTTTGCCGTTCTCATGGTGCGTGAGGAAATCCCACGCTCATTGACTGCCTTTTCCAGCTCTGCACTCGGCATACGCTTTCCGTCCGCAAGCAGTTCCAGAATGAGCATTTGCGCCTGTGCGGTCTTGCTCTCGGTCTTTGCGGTGTCCGTCCCGGCAAGAAGCTCGTCAGCGGTAATGTCATAAGCTCCTATCCACTCAAAGCCTTTCTCGTCTCCCAGAGAAAATGCAAGGGACTGTCCGGGCGGCGCAAGGGAGCTTTTCTCATGGATAAGCACCCTCGTTGTGGGGCTGTCCTTCAGCCTGCCAATAAAGAGCAGACTGCGGACTGCCGCCGTAATGTCGATAGACCCTAATCCCCGGTAGGTGCTTTGCGTTCCTGCGGCTTTGTTGAGGTGTCCAATCAGCACGATAGCGCACCCGGTAGCCTGTGCAATGTCTCCCAGACTGCGGAATATCGGGCGCACCTCGTTTGCCCGGTTCATGTCCACATCTGCGCCCAGAAACGCCTGTACCGGGTCAATGATAACAAGCCTTGCGTTGTTTTCCCGGATTGCCCTTGCTATGCGTTCATCGGCAAGGGTCAGCGGTGTGTCTCTATCGTCAATGACAAGCACTCGTTCAAGGTCTGCTTCCGCTTCCATCAGTCGGGGCTTGACGGTATCGCCCAAACCGTCCTCGGCGGTCTGGTAGATGATGTTGAAAGGCTCAAGTGTCTCCATACCGGGCAAGGGCTTTCGGTTGGTGCAAGCCGCCGCAAGACGCATGGCAAAGTAGGTCTTGCCCTCGCCGGGGTTGCCCTGTATGATGGTCAGCTTTCCAAAGGGAATATAGGGAAACCATAACCAATCCACGCTCGTAAGCTCCACATCTGCCATACGGAGCATTGGGAACAGGCTGGGCGGTGGGCAGCTCTCGCAGCGTGATTGTCTCGGCTATGAATTTGCGGCTGGGAATGTCCCCTTGCTGACGGAGAACATCGTTCCAGTCTTTCCTTGCCGGGACAAGGCGAATGACGGCGATCTCGCCGGGAATGGACTGTGCCAGTCGGGTACAGGCTTCGCTTCCTGCGGTGTCGCTGTCAAGGCAGAGGAACACTTTTCGGGTGTCCTTGCGTTCAGAAAGGAAACGGTCAAGAGCTTTGCCCGAAACGCCGCCCAGGGCAAGATGCTTCTTGTCTGCCAATCCTGCGGATAAAGGCAGATGAACGACAACAGGTCAATCGGCGCTTCAAAGACAAAGAGCTGGTTGCCGTTTCCCTCATAGCGGAACGGATAGGACTTGTCAGACCCGGCAATGTCCTGTCTGAATGGGTCTGCCGTTCCTCGCACATGGGCGTATCTCGGCGTACCGCTTCGGTCTCTGCCGACAAACACAACATTGTGCCGCTTTGCGTCCTCGTAAATATCCCCGGAAAGAAGAAAAGCCTCAACAAGCGTTTTGTTGAGACCTCGGCTTTCGCAAAGATATTGAATTGCTCTGTCGGCTGTTCTGTTGTGCAAGGGCAAGTGGAACGCTGTGGGCGGTGCTGTGGTGGCTTCGCTCTGTCCCTCGCCGCTTTCGCCGGTCAGGAGCTGGACAGCTTCGGGAAAGGACTTGCCGTAAAACTCCATGACAAAATCAATGGGATAGCCGCCCTTGCTCTGGCTGTGGCGAAACCACTTGTTTCCCCGGACGGTCAGGCTGTCATGTTCTTTCCAGCGGTATTCTCGTCCGCTTTATCAGCGTCTCTCCCTGTGTACGGAGAAAATCTTCCAGACTGACGGCATTTGCCCGGTCAATCTGTGCTTGGGTATAATTCATCGGGATAGTTCCTCCTTTTTCTGTCGTGTTTGGGGTCGATTTTGGAGCATTTGTTCCTCTGTGCGCTCGTTAAATCGGGCGGCAGTATCTACACATGACTTGACCTTCCAAAGACGGTGTAAATCGTCTCTGACGGTCTTAAACTCGCCATAGGTGGTTTCGTGCGCCTGTTCCAGCTCGTCATACTCTTCGGACAGCTTTTTCATATCCACCTTGCCGTCCGGGAACTCTCCGGTCAGCTTGCGTCTGGCGGCGTAGAACTGTTTCAGTTCCGCTTCATGCTCTGCCTTGTACTTGGCTCTGGGCTTCTCAAACTTGATTTTCTGCAAGCCGTCATAGACAGGCTTCAAGCTCTGGAAAGCAGCGGAGCTGTCATAGAGCTGCTTAATTGCTTTCATTCGGAGCGGTCTGTTCGTCCAGCGTTTTCTTCAAGCTCTCTGTGGCAGCACTGTGTTCGCTGACACGGTGTTCCAAATCCTCAAGAGTGTAAATGCCGTTTGCCCGGAGATAATTGAAAGTCTCGTTCATCTCCTTTAGGTTGCTGACCTTGCCTTTCTGCGAATATGCCCCGGCTCTGCGCTGGGTGTAATAGGCGTTCAGCAGAGAAACAAGGTCGGGTGCCTGCGGCTTGGCAAGCTCCGCTTTTGCTTCGGCAATCCAATCGAACAGGAGAGTGATTTTCTTCTTGATGTCCCGGATAACGGCATTGGTTGCCCTGATCCAGCGGTTGAACTCGCCCTTTTCGGTGCGTATGCCTTTCTTCTCCATTGCCCGGACGGTTGCGCCCTCATGAATGGTGGGAAGTAAGTCCACGCCCTGACGCTCATAGCTTCGGTGGTCGATACGAACATCAAGCCCCTTCTCCGCAAACTTGGCATTGCATAGTTCCGCCCATGTCTGCCGCCAATGTTCCAGCGTTTCGGGACTGCCCCAGTCGGTAGTGGGAACGGCGTTGAACACAAACTTTCCGTCTGCGTCCCGGATGCGGTTGCCGTCCTCGTCCAGCTCATACACCCGGCGTTGCTTTAGTCCCCATTTGCCGTTCTGCTCGATGGGGCGGATAGGGCAAAGCACATGAAAATGCGGGTTTGGTATGCCGCCGTCCTCACGGTCTGGCTGGTGTACGGCGAAGTCAACCACCATGCCACGGCTCACAAAGTTCTCCAATAAAAATTGCCTTGCAAGAGCGATGTTTTCCTCAAGGGAAAATTCATTCTGCAAGGCAATGTCAAAGCTGTATGCAAGCTGGGCGTTCTTTCCACGCTCGGCTTTTTCCACGGCGTTCCATAGGGTCTGGCGGTCTGCGTATTCTGGCGGTGCATGGGACGGCAGGAGAATGTCGGAGCAGATCACGCCGCCCTTTCTGGTGTAGTCGCTGTATTCGCCGTAATACTCGCTATACAATCGCTCCCCGGCACGGTAGGCGGCAGAAGCAATAGCGGACTGTCCTGCGCTTCGCTTAGTCTGCGTGACGCTCAGACGAAATAGTGCCATCGGCTTTCAACTCCTTTTCTCTGTTTGCTTGGCTGGTGTGAGTAATCGCCATGTGACGGACGGCTCGCTGGACTTCGGACAGGGAAAAGATGTGTTCCATCAGCTCTGTCATTTCGGTGCGTGTGAGATCTTTGACCTCCGGGGCAAGGCTCTCAACCGTTCCGCCCAGATTGCAAAGGCGGTGGGTGCGCTTCTGGCTTTCGCCTTTCTCCAGATACTTCTTTCTGTTCTCCAGACGCTCCAGCTTGTGCTGTTCCTGTGCAAGCTGCGTCTCGGCTCGTTCCTTTTCGGCTCGAAGCTGTTCAAGGGTTTTCGGTTTTGTCATTGTGATTGACCTCCTTTTTTGATTTTGCGGATAAAAAAAGACCGTCAACTTTTCGCATAGTGCGACCAGTCAACGGTCAGTTTTTCGGTATTCAGTTGTTGTGTTCAGTTCGGTAAATTGAAGTTGGTCAAAGTTGTTGGCGAAGATATTCCACAACATTTCCATTCGTATCATAGAAACAGATGTTTCCTACATTGAGGGGCAGGACAATGGCGAAAGGCTTGCCACTATCAATATCAATCACCTGAATGCCGTTGCCATCATCTACTTCAAGTCGAACAATATTTTGGGTATTCATTGAGATAAATGCCCTTTCGTTATTTCCCTCAACAACAAACTCTGCAAACTATATCTCCACCACCACGGAAGAAATATCCAAAAGACAAGCCAGGGCGATTTACATAGACAGAAAAAGTGTGGTCTGTCTTGTCCTGTGGGTAAGAAATAAATGCAGCCATTGTGTCGGAAATGCTTCCATCAACAATCCAATCATCCAAAATTTTTTGAGATTGGCGAATGTCTGCTTCTAAACTGTTTGCGGTTTTACCAATGTCATTGTTTGCATAAAGGAAACCGAAAACCAACACACAAGCCAAAATAACACCCAAGAGGATTATGGGTAATTTCTTTTTCATAGAATCACACTCCTTTATCAAATTAAGATTCTTGATTTTCAAACTTGCTGGCGGCGAACGGTTTGTCAAAACCGTTTGCGGACGGCAAGTCCACAGGGGATAGCCGCTTTAGCGGCGCAAGGGGGTGTAGCCACCTTGACGGAACGAAGTGACGCAACATTCTCGGTCATGCAGTTTTCTTCTGCTGACGGAGAATGAAGCTCCGCAGGGCACGCACTACTCTCGACAGAGAGTATAGAAGTGCGCCCTTTAGTTCCTAAAGGGGTTTTCTCCGGCTTAATTTCTCGACAAACTGCAATTAGTCATTTCAGCAAGTATTTTCCGAGTCCTACCTGAATCAAATATAGGACAAGGATATGTGCTGGATAAAAAACATAGAAGAAGTATTTTAGCTTCAGTTTACCACGCTTTCCGTTGTATAGCAGAATAAGCAAGCAGGCAAGAAGCGTACATAAAGGCGGTTGATTCCCCGTTGTCCCCATGTAAGCCAAAAGGAACAGCAACACTTGATAGATTCGGTGATTACGGCAAATATAAAATGCTGATATGAATAAGATCCCCTGCATACCGTAGTCACAATGGATTCCTTCCGCAATGCCGGAAAAAAGCACTACACTGAGAACTTGCAGGACTGCTGATTTTATTCTATCCACCGGTAGGTCTGATTTACACGAAAATCTTTCAAGGCATACCAATGTCAATAAGCCTAAAAACAAGGTGAAAAATACATTTTGATACTTCAAGTAAAACGGAAATGTATCTTCCATTCGTGAATACGCACTAAAGAAACCTATGTCAAATGGAACTTCCGAAATAAGGGCAAATGCAAGCATCAACCCAATATAACGTCTTGTGTGTTGGAATCCTTCTGCCAGCAAAAAACAGAATAGCGGAAAAGCAATCGTCCCAATGCTTTGCAAATCAAACCGTATGAAAAATAATCTATCTCTCTCCCACGACATTTGCCCGTTATTGCCATAGCCCCCAGTAGTTTGATAGCAGCCATTGCAGCACAATTTTACATAGATGGTCAATCATTGCCAGCAATAAAAACTGAGAGAAATTGAATGCGATTTATTTTCCTATCAAGGCTCATAAAGCAACCTCCTACCAACTTCCAATTCTACGATTTTTCGCATTCAAATTATACCATAAAACTCGTGAACAATTCTATCGCAACTTTGGAATATATGAGAAAAGTCCGAACAGTTTTCTGCCCGGACTTCCTCGCTCAATCATAAATCAATTCTGCTTTCACAATTTCCTCTGCCTGTGCCTTGCAAGCGTTCATCTGCCGCACCCATTCCATTTGATTATCGGCTTTCAGTTGCTCAGTCACACCGTTTTGCTCTGCCAGTGACCGCACGATCAGCTCCATGCGGTTTCGTGCCGCTTCGTCAATCTCGGCACAATGTTCAAAGAGCTTGTCGGATAGCACCAGTTCATTGAACAGTATCGGGCGGTGCATTTCCAGATACGCCTTGCGAAGTCTGCCGTAGTGTCCGATGGGCTTGGTCTTGCGGATAATGATGTTCGGGATAAGATAATCGCCGTTCTGTGTGTAAGTGATATTCATGCTGATTGTACTCCTTTCATTGGCTCTCTCTGCGGTAAGCTGCTGACAGGGACGAACACGCCCTTTGCAATGTCCTCCGCACGAATGGCGGCTTTCTTGGCTTCGATTTCTGCCTTTTTTCTCCTCCTTGATTTTATCCTCGTATCGCTTCTGCGCTCCGCTGGCTTTACGCTTCAAGTAGTTCTGATGAAGTCTGTCCTTGCGTTCCTCTCGCTTGCGGATTTCTTCTAATTCCTCCGGGGTCAGCTCCACTTCTCCAAACGCCGGGGGAACGAAACGCCCAACAAAATTGAAGTAAATCTCAACCTCCTGTGTGGTCTGTATACTTCCTTTGCGGTCACGCTCATGCACAAGGATTTTCTCGATAAACTCGTTGAGCATGGCAATGGTCAGCTTGTCGAAGTTCTCATACTTATCAATCAGAGCGATAAAACGGTCAGCGTCCTTTTCGTGCTTCTCATAGCTCTTGACAGCCTTTTCCAGAACAGAGATTTCGGCGGTAAGCTCGGACTGTTCCTTTTCGTATTGAGCGTCCAGAGTGGCGTATCTGCTGTCGGACAGCTTGCCTAAAATGTTGTCCTCATAGATTTTGCAGAGCAGGACTTCCAGCTCGGAAACTCTCTGCTTTGCTGTGGCAAGGCGTGTACGCTGTTTCCTGACCTCTGTGGTCTGCTGGCTGGACTGCGCTTCCTGCACCACACGGACAAACTCGGCTCGGTCATGCTTCGCATACTCGGCAATGGCTTTCAGCATTTCAGAGACAAGGGACAGTACCACATCTTCATTGATACGGTGCTGGGTCTTGCAGAGCGTTCCGCAAGGGACTTTGCTGTATTGGGAACAGGTGTATTGAGAAATGCGCTTGCCGTTGTTGGTGCGGTGGACATACATCTTGCCGCCGCAATCGGCACAATAGAGCAAGCCCGTGAGGGGAGCTGCTTCGCCCCAGCCGTCCGGGTAGCGTCTGACACATTCCACGGATTTTCTGCACAAGGTCAAAGGTCTGCTGGTCAATGATAGGCTCATGGGTATTCTCGAAAATTGTCCATTCGTCCTCCGGGACATAATGGCTTTTCTTGTCCTTGAAGTGCTTTCGGGTCTTGAAATTGATGGTGTGTCCCAGATATTCACGCTTTTCAAGAATGTTGCAGATGGTGGAAGAACCCCAGCCGTACACATCTTTGAAAGTCTTGTTTTTGTTCACGCCCTCGCTATGCCGGGCAAGGTAAGCGGACGGAATGAGGACTTTTTCTTCTTTCAGCTTGCTGGCGATCTGATACGGACCGTAGCCGTCAATCGTCATGGCAAAGATGCGCTTGACCACATCAGCGGCTTCGGGGTCAACCAACCATTGGTCTCTGGCTTCGTTCCAAAGATAGCCGTAAATGACCGTGCCTGTGAGGCGCTTGCCAGACTTGCCTTTTGGACTGGAAAGTGGAACGGATTTTACGGCTGGTGTCTCTGGCGTAATACTCGTTCATAATGTTGCGGAAAGGGGTAAAATCATCGTCCCCTCTGGCACTGTCCACGCCGTCATTGATGGCGATAAGGCGAACGCCACGCTGACGCAGGATTTCCATAATCTGACCGACTTTCAGATAGTCACGACCCATGCGGCTCATGTCCTTGATACACAGATACTCCACATTCCCGGCTTCCACTTCTTTCATCATTGCCAAAAATCCGGGACGGTCAAAGCAAGTGCCGCTAATGCCATCGTCCGTGAAATGGACAATGTTCGTAAAGCCCTGCCGTGCGGCGAACTCCTCCAACATTGCTTTTTGATTGGATATGGAATTGCTCTCACGCTGCTGGTCATCATCTTTGCCAAAGTCATCACGGCTCAGTCGTTCGTACAGAGCTGTGATTTCAAAAGACGTTCGCTTTTCTCCCAGAAAGGATCGCCGCCGCTGCCGTCGCCCTTTGGTGTTGGTCATCAGTGCATGGGTCATCACTCCTTTCCATGGATTTCGCAGGGGTGGCGTTTGAAACTAAGGCGGCACCACCAGCCGCCGCAGATAAATGAATCTCATTTGCTTCTCCTTTCCCCGAAGTGTACGGGCTGGTTCCGAAGCTGCTTTGCTGCATTCTCGGCAATCCGCAGCTCACTGACGGGTGGCAGGTACGCAACAGGAACGCCTGCCCATGCGTCAGTCAGGATACCGGATGCCCTGCCGAGTACCGCGTGCGGTGCGTCCCCCGAAAGCGCCTGCCCCGGAAAGAATATCTCCTGAATATCCGCCAGGGCTTTTCGCTCCTCCGGTGTGAAAACATACCCAAGCGCAGAGCGAAGTCCCATCTTGATGGATGCTTCCTGCAAGGTCCTGGATATGTTCAGGTAGTAATCCGCCCGTTTCTGCTCCTCCCGCATGGTGCCGTCCTCACTCTGTGCGCCCCTGGCCTTTGACAGCCAGGATGCCCTCCAGCGTGGTAGCGGTGATCCGCAGGCGTTCCGCAACGGCAATGTCGTTCTTCATGCTTTCATCCACGGTATCGCCGCAGACAACAAGCACATGGGAGCGGCGCAGATATTCACGCGCCATGTCGATGCCGTCCTTGTGCTCCTGGGGAATTTCATCTTTCAGAAACAGGGGCAGGAACAGCAGCGGGCAGACCGGGGAAAACCCGGCATCGTAGACCGCGCGGCAATACTTCGCGGCGTTTTCGGTGTTTTCAAACTCGTTTTTGCCCCAGGGGCGGTGATGTAAGCTAAAGGCCGTTTCATGGCAAAATCCTTTCTCCCGGCGTCCGGGCAGTAAAAAGCAGCCCGTTATGAGCCGCCTCCGTACAGGTCGTGGTTGACAAGCGCCGTGTAGTAATTACTGATGGTGGTCGGCGCATTGTAAAGCACCGTCAACAGGTATTGCTTGATGTTCCGCACCTTGGTGGTGTTTTCCTTCATGCAGGACAGGACGAACTGGATATGCTCGTTGGTCAGCTTCAGGAACCGGGAGCGGACCACCTCGTGGGGAAGTCCGTACCGGCAACCCGTGTGAACTTCCGTTTCGCACAGACCACCTCCAGCATCAGCTCCACGATCTCGTCAATGGTTTCCACATCGTAGGGGAACTGACGGATCAAATGCCCGTACTCGATGTTCTCACAGATCAAATCCCGATAGGATTCATATTCGCTCACGGACGCCGCTTCGGTTCGTTTCGCTTCCGGTGGCGGAGCCGCCGTAGATTCCCGGAAAGAAGGAATAGAATCGGTACTTCGTGAATCTGTATTTTGTTTTTCTTTCTTTTTGTCTTTTAGTATTTAATTGCGTTGGATTTTCCGATGACGGTTTTCCCGTTGACGGATTATCCGTTGTCGGGTTTTCCGACGACGGTTTTTCAACGACGGTCCTCCCCGATGGTGACTCCGGCAGAACCGGGCATTCGTAGATGACGTACTCGTTGCCACTGAACTTGCCGCTGGCATCGGTGGTCTGGCGGCGCTGGACATAACCGGCCTTTTCCAGCTCGTTGACAGCGGGCGGATGGCATCCTTGCTCTCCCGGTTGATACGAGAAAGACCCGCAAGGGTATAATCCCAATCCTCCGGCAAAGACAGCATTTGGGAAAGCAGCCCCTTCGCTTTCAGCGACAAGTTCTTATCTCTCAAATGATGGTTACTCATAACGGTGTAATCCCGCGTCCGTTCCACGCGAAATACAGCCATTTACTTCACTCCTCTCTAAACTTGGGCATGAAAAAACCGCAGCTTGATTTCACTCAAAGACTGCGGTTTATCGTGTTATGGTTGACAGCGGCATAGCGGCGGCAGCGATAAAACCCATAGGGTCTTCCGAACATGGTCTGCGCCGGTTCTTTCCTCAGAATCCGGTCCAGCCCCGACAGGGCCTCCTCGATAATGGCGGCGTCCGTATCGGATACGGCGCTGAAATGATCCCGGATAGCTTCCCGGATCGCTTTTTCTGTATTCATGGCTCATCAGAACCGCACCTCATCGTCAGAGGCCTCATCGTATCACGCCATACTGCCGAACGCTGTCGGCGGTCTCCATCATGGCCTCGTCATCCTTGACTTTGAAGGGATGTTCTTAAAGGATGCAGCTCAGACAGCGGGATTTCCTGTATCTTTTCCAGCTTGGCATCCTGGCGGCTTTCTTCGGTGGAAAACAAAGTCATCGTATGGAGCCAGCTCTACTTTTTTCGCGCTGCTTTTCAAGTTTCAACACCTCCTTCGTCAGATTCTTGTAGCCCTCAGCCACCTTGCCATTAGGATCATGGGCAAAAATGCTTTTGCCCTCGGCGCTGATTTCCTTGGCCCGGACAGAATGGGGAATCTCGGTGCCGAACACCTTGATTTTGCTGCCGTAGGTCTCCCGCAGCAGGGCGGCAATCTCCTTCGCAAAGTTGGTTCGGCTGTCCACCATCGTCAGCAATATACCGTCGATCTGGAGCTTGGGGTTGTGTGACAAGAATCAACATTCTCCCTTGGGATCAATATGCGATTGTCAGTTCAGCTGCCGTTTGAGAGCTACTATTTGGGAGCCACCCCGCCGCAAATCCGCATGAATACTGGATTTTTGCTTACTTTTTTATACCTTTCCTGAACAACCAATGTTCAACCAATTTATTGCAAGTCATATTCGGCACAAAAGCACAGTCGGCTTTCGCAGTTCTATATACTCAGTTCCCAACAATTTGTCCCTCCTCAATTCGAATGGTCTCCTGAGACTCAGCCGCAATTTCCATATCATGGGTGACCAAAACCAGGGATGTTCCGAACTGTTTCACTACCTTCTTCAGCAAGGCCACTGTAGTACCTGCGGTTTGAGGATCCAAATTCCCCGTTGGCTCATCTGCAAATATGATGCTGGGATTATGAATCATGGCTCTGGCAATCGCGATACGCTGCTGCTCTCCGCCAGACAACTGAACTGGGTACTTATGCAGCAACTTTTTTCGATTTCTAGGGTGGAGCACACTTCATTCAAGCGCTTCTGGTCTACCCGTTTGCCGTCAAGAATATAGGGCATCGCAATATTCTCCCATGCTGTATGCTCTTGTAGTAAATTGTAAGACTGGAAAATAAAACCCATCCTTCTTCGGCGTAAAATCGCTCGTTCCCGGCGGGATAGACCAAATAAATCCACACCATCCAGAAGCACTTTCCCCTGATCTGGGACATCCAAACCGCCTAAAATATGAAGCAATGTCGTCTTGCCACACCCGCTTTTTTCCGATGATTGCATAAAACACGCCATCCTGAAAGGAAAAAGAAGCACCCTGCAAAACGACTGTCTCCTGAGCTGTGCCCTTGCTGTATATTTTATGAATATCACAGATTTCCAGCATTGTCTCCCTCCTATACTGTAAAAAAGCAGAACACCAGCGGTCTCTTTATAATTAAGATACATCCTATTTGAAGCATTGTCAAGCACTTTTTAAAAATGTTTTATATCAAGCTCTGTGTTGCCACATGATTTGACCCCCAGGCTGGAAGCCCGTGGTGCGATGGGGAAGGGATTCTTCGATGCCAGAGCAAAGATCCAACGTCAGCTGAGCCACCGCCACCCCTATGGGGATGTGCCGCGGTTCCCTGCACCTCCATGGACCCGAAGACGTGGGTGCAGCCTCCTGGACGCACCCTGCGCCGCACTCTACAACCGCTCCCCTGAAACCGAACGGTGCTCGTCTTGGCTGCACGCATATGCCCCGGGGGAAGCCAACGGCCCTCCCGGTTACAGTCTATCTGCCCTCCACCCAGGACATGGCAAAACCCCATAAGAAGCAGCCTCCTGGGTTTGCTGCCTCTTATGGGGGTCGCATATGGGGTCTAAAAGGGATGGGAAATTACGTTAGAAGTCCCGATCCAGGATGGTCAGAAGCTTGGCCATCTGGGCCCGGGTCAGGCTGGCTCTGGGACGGAGGGTGCCGTCTCCGTAGCCCTCAAAGAAGCCCTCGGCTACGGCCCAGCTCATGGCCGTCTTGGCGTAATCCTGCACCTTGCCGCCGTCTGCAAAGGCCGTCAGGTCTGCACCCTCGACAGGCTTCTTCTTCAGGTACTCGGTGACATACCGGTACAGGAAGGTGGCCGCCTGCTCTCGGTGACCGTTCCTTCGGGGCTGAAGGTATCATCCGTCATCCCTTTACAATGCCCAGGTCCTCCCCCAGGCCACGGCTTCTGCGTAGTACCGGCCCGCTTTCACATCGCTGAAGGTGGCAGCCTCCGCCACCTCCGGCTCCCCTGCCAGGCGGTACAGGGTGGTCACCAGCATACCCCGGGTGAGGTTCCCCTCCGGAGCGAAGTGGGTCTCATCCATGCCATTCATCAGCTCTCTGGCAATGACATAGTCGGTATACTCGTGATACCAGCGGTCCGTATTCAGATCTGCAAAGGCCTTGCTGGGGCAATGGGCCGGGATGACCTGGCCTTCCTTCACAATCTCTCCACAGACGGTGCACACCTCGTCGCCGGTATAGCCGTCCTCTGTGCAGGTGGCCTCTTTGGCGTTCCGGAGCTCGGTCTTATGGCCCAGGGCGGGAATGGTCTCACCCTGTTTCACAATCTGGCCACACACCGTGCACACCTCGTCGCCGGTGTAGCCGTCTTCTGTACAGGTGGCCCCTTTGGCATTCTTGACCTCCGTCGCGCCATGGCCCAGAGGCGCAGTGAAGTGATCGTGATACTCGTAGCCGCAAACGGTGCAGACATATTCGTCATAGCCGGAGGCAGTGCAGGTGGGATCAATCACAGTCTTTTCGTACTGGTGACCCTTGGGGGAGATGTTCTCCTCCTTGGTCTCGCCGCACACGGTGCAGGTGTAATGCATCACACCCCTCCTCGCAGCAGCCGGGCTCCGTCTTCACAACGCCCTCATCCCAGCTGTGGCCGGTGGCGGGAATCACCTCACCCTGCTTCACGATTTCTTCGCAAACCGTGCAAACCTCGTCGCCGGTGTAGCCGTCCTCCGTGCAGGTGGCTTCTCTGGCATCCCGCAGCTCAGTCTTGTGACCCAGAGCGGGAACAATGGTATCCCGGTAGCTCAGGCCGCAGCGGCCGCAGTCGTGCTGGGTGTAGCCTTCCGCCGTGCAGGTGGGTTCCACAACCTTGCTTGTCAAATCGTGTCCCAGTGCCGGGATCAACTCGGTATAGGTTTCGTCGCATTCTGCGCAGGTCCAGACCTCATAGCCGTCGCTCTCGCAGGTGGCAGCCTTTGGAATCCGTCAGCTGATAGTCGTGGGCATGGGCATAGACGAAGGTCAGTCCGCTGTAATTGTCCGTATACCGGTAGGCACCCTGCTGGGTCATCTCACCGACATAATCCACCAGGGCCAGCTCGCTGGTAGCGGGGTTCACGGTGTACATACAGTAGAAGGTGCTGTTACTGGTAAACAGATGGTAAATCAGGCCGTTGAAGCTGTCGTAGTACAGATCATGGCGGCCGTCATCGTCGCCGTAGGCGGACTGGCTGATGCCGGAAATGATGCTGGTGATGGTACCAGCCACCGGGTCCAGGGCGTAGTAGTACTGCCCTTCGGTTTCGTAAAGTAGATGATGCCGTCATCTCCTACAGTCAGGGCATTGACGAAGTTGTGTTGGTCGAAGGTGTACAGAGGCTTCAGAACGCCGGTTTCCAGATCCACGCTGTAAATGGCGGAGCCTTTTTGTAAACTCTTGCACCTGGCCATAATCATTGATGCCATAACGGGTACCCAGGGCCACCAGGCGGTCGTTGGCCTTGTCATAGGCCAGGTCTCGGACCACAAACTCTGTCACGCCCTGATCGGGCAGCAAGGTGACATGGGTCATGACTGTCCCGGCATCTGCAATGACGGTGCGCTTGAAGGTCTCGGTATCCAGGGAGAAGAAATTGTTCTCCTCATCGAAGCCGTAAACCACGTCGTCGATGGAGGCAATGGCAGTGGGGATGGACTCCTCCACGCCCTCGGTCAGGTTGGTCACCTTGGTCACATCACCCTCGGCTGATGTGGGCCCAGCCTCGGTCCGTCACATTGTAGGTCAAGCTGGCGTCGCCACTCAGGACAGAGACTCTGCAGGTACGCGCCATGGTGGTCGTGCCATCGGTGACGGAAGCGGTGTTGGTGGCGGTGCCCATGGAAAGAGCGGTGACCACACCGTTTTGATCCACAGTGGCGACCTTCTCATTGGAGGAGGACCAGACCACACTGTCCGTTAGGGGCATGGGCAGGGCCACGGCAGTCAGCGCCTGGGTGGCGCCCTCGGTCAGGATGGTTTTCTCCGCATTGAGGAACAGGTTCTTCAGTGTATAGGTCTCAGGTTCCTTGGGGAAGCTGTCGGAAATGTTGAACAGGCCGGTGACAGTCAGAGATATGGCACCGCCGGGTCCAATGGTGCCCAGATGGGTTGCCTTGCCGGTTTCGGGATCAATCAGAGACAGGTTACCGAAGCTGGTATGGAAAATCTTCCTGTTCTCGTAGTCATAGGTCATGGAGCTCACACCGCATGTGTGGCCGCTGGAATCGTTCAGCAGCTCACAGGTTCCCTCAGCAGGGTCGATGACATACAACTTGGTGCTGTTGTTCTCCGCAGCATACAGTTTGCCATCGGGACCGGCTGTCAGGGCGATCAACATCTGCTCGGTTTCCATGATGCGGGTCAGCAGACCGGTCTCCAGATCCACCATGTACAGGTCGGACTCACTGTCCGTAGGACCAGCCACGGCAAATGCAGTGGAGGTGGTGTAGTCATAAGTCATATCGTAGACGAAGGGGAAGCCGGCGGGCATATCCAAAACTTCCTCAGCCTCAAAGGTCTTGGGGGTCCATGATGTAGAAGTTCCACGTGCTATCATTCCACTCGGTGGGGTCAAAGCCATAGGCATACACCTTACCGTTGCAGTACTCCTGGGTGTAGACCATATCGATGGTGCTGGCCAGCAGCTCCAGTTCCTTGGGGTTCCCAGTGGGAATTCTTACCCAGCTGGAGTTGTTGGCCACAAAGCCGTAGAGCTCCTCCACGCCTCCAATGACCTCGATTTCCACGCTGACGCTCCAGGTATTTTTGCTGACATTGTCTGTAACCGTGCAGGTAACGGTGGTCTTGCCGGGGTTCACAGCCTTCACCAGACCGCCGGCGTTCACCGTGACGACATTGGCGTCGGCACTGGCCCATGTCATCGTATAGTCGTTGGCATTGGCGGGCTGAATGGACAGATTGGGGGTGTACTCTGAACCAGTGAGCATCAGCCGGTCGGTTGTGTACAGGAGACCCCCTCAACCGCCACCGGAGCCAACTCGGGAATGCGCTCCGGAATGGTGTACATGCCCACAAATTCAAATACGCCGGTGCCGGTGGGCTCACCCATGGGAATGATGTAGGGGGTTTCCGCGTTGTGGCCGATCCAAGCAACGGTAGCATACTCGGGTGTGGCCCAAATCAGGACGTCATTGGCATAGTCATAGCACATGGACTGCACATAGGACAGGTAGCCCAGGTTCTCCATAACCAGCTCATATTCCAGCCTGCGGCCGTTCACCTGCAGCTTCACCAGCTCACCGGAGGTGGCAATGGAGTACAACTGGCCCTTGCCATCACAAGCCAGCGTCCACAGCGTGAGACTGCCGCTGCCGTAAGCCACACTGACCATTTCGCCGGTCTTCAGGTTCACAGAATACAAACTGCCGTTATTTACGGCATACATATTGCCGGTGGTGTAGTCATAGGCCATATCGGAGGATAATTGCCCTGGGCCGCACCAGCGGCGGTGCACTCGCCGGTCTCTACATTGTAGCGGTAGAGCTGGCCTCCCTCATCATAGCCATAGAAGCAGCCGTCGTGACCGTTATAGTCGCCGGCAATGAACTCCACAGGCACGTCGGCCAGGGACTCGTAGGTCATGTTTTCCAAGTCCACCCGGATCATGTCGCCGTAGTTGTCCGCGCCATTGTAGTAGTCATAGGCATAGAAGCCGCCGGAAATCTTGATCGTAACAACCTGACAAGTCGCCGTCAAATCTCCACAGCGCGCAGTGATGACCGCATCGCCAGTACCGGTGGCGGTAACCACGCCGTTGTCCACCGTAGCAACCGCCTCATTGCTGGAGGACCAGGTGACATTCGTCAGCTCCACGTTCCAGGAATGGGGTTGACTTTTCACTTCTGCGGTCTCGCCAACCTTCATGAGAAGCTGCGTGGTGTCCAGCCAAATAGAGGTGACCTCGCTGGAGGACGGAATCTGATACTCCGTCTCCTCCAGTGTCAGCAGGCCCACCAGCTCGTTGTCAGACTGGTAGGACTGACCGGCGGCAGAGACGTTGCCGAAGGCCGTGGGTGTACGCATAGCCGTTGGCAGGGTCAATGGTCAAAAGCTCAGAGGTTGCCGCTGGCCTTGCCGTTGAAGTAAGTCCAGTAAATTTTTGCCATCGGCAAAGGTCATGGATTGGGCATGGTTGGGGCTCAGCTTGGCGCCGGTATGGTCCTGGAAGGTGATGGCTTTGCCGTCCTCGCCAGTGACCGCCTTCATGGTCCAGGTCTCCCGATCCACAACAAACAGGTTGGCGCTGGTGCGGCGGTTGGCATACATGACGCCATCATCGGAAATGGCAATGTTGTAGGGGCCCATGAGCTGATGGCCGTAGTTTTTCACCATGGTCAGCTGCCGGTCAGCAGATTCACCGACTGCAGCTCAATCATGGCGGCGCCGCCCTTCCTGGTCACCAGATACATGGTATCCGTGGTGTCGTCAAAGGCCATGTCCACAACAGGCACACCCAGATTGGTGATGACAGTGCGGTCCCACAGACCGGGCTCCATCACCAAAAAGTTGTTGCCCGCGTCCACGGCAAAGATCTTGCCGCCGGCATATTCCGCAGCAGTCAAAGCATAGGTCTCCAGGCGGTCATTGGTCAGGGTGTGAACCCATGTGACGTTGTCCGCATCGGGCGTCTTTGCAAACTGGACCCAGCCGTACATATCGTCCTTAACAATGCCCTGGTCGTGAATGCGGTAGGCATACAGAAGATCCTGATCCAACTCGGGCATGTTGCCATCTTCCGCGGAAACGTAAGTCAGCCTATAAGCGCTCTCGTTAGCAGCAAAGTCACCCAGACTCAGCTGGAATTCCGTACCCAGGCCGGTGATATCAAAGGTGACCACCCGGTGCCCTTCCTCATTGGTCTCGAAGGAAGAAGCTTCCCGTAGAATCCGGGTGCCGGTGGTGTTCATCAGCCGCGCAACGGCCAGATCCACCTCATCGGTAGCCTCAGGGACAGGTAATACTTGCCATCCTTCTGCGTCTCCTTGGGGTTGCCCAGCAGCTCAGGGGCCTTAGTGTCCACAGTGATGGGGATTTCCAGCACATGGTCGCCGCCATTGCCATAATCCACGCGCCCCGGATGGTCAGCAGAACCTCCCGTGCCGCTGGGCAGGCCCGAGAAGTCAAACAGGTTCTTGCCATACCAGGAGTAAATCCAGGGGATCGTTTGGCCAACGGCGGGCGGTAGGCGGTCTTGCTGGCGTTGCCGAAGGTCTCGCTCTGGACCACCTCGCCATCGATGGTATATGTAAAGGTCAGGGAGTCTTGGCGTTGCGCATCAGCGACAGATAGATTTCGTTGATGTCATCGAGAATGCCGTCGCCGTTGGGCGACACGGAGTTGTGGGCGGATCGTAAATGATCTTGCCGTCCTCGCCCAGGGTGGGGTCCACGTAGGGGTTCAGGCCCAGGACCCAGTCGTTTTGACCCAGGCTGGTCCACACAACGTTGTAATACTCGTTGGCGTCGGGCAGGCCATTGGCAGACTGAAGGCCGAAGAAACCGTTATCATACCAGAAGCCGCTGTCGAACACAGGCGCGTCAGTCCAGTCGCCGTAGAAGCCCAGGTAAGGCAGGCTCAGGTCCACACCGTCCTCGGCTTCATTGGTCAGGTATACGAAGCCTTCCACATAGATGCCGTTTTCAAAGTGCTCGTCCATCCATACCTTGTCCTCCTCAGACAATTGGACCGTCACGGTGACATTGGCAATGCCGCCGGCGGGGACAACCACCGTGTCCTTGTCGAAGGTGACGGAGCCGCTGAGGGCACGGTCCTGTTCGGCCATAAAGTCAATGCCGCCGATGTTTGTCACATCCTCCGTCAGCAGGCTGGCAGACAGGGTGTAGCGCTTCTCGGCGCCGGAGAAGTTGTGCACCTCGAAGCTGAAGGTATATTCACCGGTGGCGTTGTCGCCCAGGGAAACCTTAGGCTTTGTTGCCACCTACAGTCAGGTAGGCCTCAGAGGTAACGGCGGACAACGCATTCACCAGGCCGGAGCCCTGCTGCCGGGGAGAGGCCTCCACATCGGACACTGCCGTCAACCGGCTCGGCGGTACTCATCAGCAGGGCCTCAGCCATCTTCCGAGAGAGCCGTCGGGAGCGTCTGGATACTTTTCATACAGGTACTCCATCACCAGCGCGGAAATACCGGCAATCTGCGGGTGGCCATGGAGGTGCCGTTCTTCATCGTACTGGCCCCGGTCCACGGTGGAATACACATTGCCGCCGATGGCAGTGATGTCAGCGCCAAGGTCAAGTTGGGGAGCAACGCCCCAGGAGGAGAAGGAGCTGATCTGCCCGCCAATGGCGGAGGGCACAATGCCCTGCTCAGCAGAAACCGTCAGCTTTTTGGCCCCGGCAGCAGCCATGGCCTCACCGTCAGCCTTGCAGATGGAGACGGCGGGAACATCGCCGGAAACTCCCTCCGCCAGGGCGCCTGTGGTGCCGTCGGTCATGTCCATGGCAATGAGCTCGGCGGCGTCGGAGTTGTCGTAAACAATCAGTCCCACCGCGCCTGCGGCCTCCGCATTGGCCAGCTTCTTCGAGAAGGGAATGCTGCCACGCTGTGCCACAGCCACCTTGCCAGCCAGGTCCAGGCCCTGGAAGTCCTGGGCCTCGCCTACGCCGGGAATCATCACATACTCCAACTCGCCCAGCCTTGCCAGGGAGTCAAAAGTCACCTTCAGGCCCGGGGATTCGGTGTAGGCCACCTTGGTCTCACCGTAGGTGAAATACGGGGACATGCCGTTGGCGTTGTTGGCACTGGCCACGGCGGTGGCGTTGGGGTAGATGGCAGGAGAGCCGATGACGGCATTGTCGGGATGCGCCGTGGGGTTCTTATTGGTACCCCACAGGTTGTTGGCGGAGCTGGTGCCGTCATTCCCGGCAGCAATGGCCACAATGATGTCCTGAGAGGCAATGCGCTCATAGATCAGGTCCAGCTCGGTATCACTGGAGGTGAAACCGGCCGTAGAGCCCAAAGACAGGTTGGCAACATCACAACCCAGAGTCATGGCATCTTCCAATGCGGCAACAATATCGTCGGAGACGCCGGCTCTGGTAGCACCAAAGACCTTCATGACGATGATCTGCGCATCGGGAGCCATACCCACAACATCGGTGCCTCCACTGGCATTGGCGGCAGGTGGTCACCCTGATTGTCCCTGGCGTGGTCAGTAACCAGGTTGCTGTCAGAATAATTAAAGGCGAAGGGCATCTTGGCGCTGTAGTACAGGTCATCTGCCGTCACCTTGCCGTTCATTCTACTGTAAGCATTGAGGTCCCCAGAACCGCCGCGATATCCCCAGCCGTCATGGAGCTGTCGTTGACCTCAGGAGCGGCGGCGAAGGACTTGTGGTCCATATCCAGGCCGGTGTCGATCACGGCAATCTTCATGCCGGTGCCGGTATAGCCCAGCTCCTCCGCCCAAACGGAGGGAACGCCCACCATCTGGCCGCTGGAGGTGACCAGAGGAGCGACATCACCGGCGCCAGTCTCAACAGGCTGATACACAGGCGCCAGGAAAACGCTCTTGACGCCATCCAGAGCAGCGATCTCCTCCAAATTCCGGAATTCCGTCTTGATGGAGAAGGCGTTGGTCAGGTATGTGAACTGATATCGGACCTCCAGCTCTTCACCGCCCAAAACGTGGTCCTCTATGGAAGCAATCACAGCATCCTGCTTCTGGAGCATCTGCTTCTCCGTGAGAGAAACCTGGCGAATCGAAGTGTGGGTGTCCGCCAGAGCAGCGTCTTCCATCACAACAAATGCCGTGACCCACTCACTGGGTTCCAGCTCCTCTGCCGCCTTACGCAGCTCCTCCACGCATGCAGGAGCAGCGGTCTGCTGCAAAGATGGGGAAGAATTTTTTCTCCAAGGGAGCAGCAATCCAGGCGCCGCCCTCTGCTTTGGAATTGGCCGGTTCCAGCGGATCGGTCTTCAGGGTCTTTGGCGTTACGGACTCGATTTCCTCCCGCAGGGGTAGCAGAGGTTTCAGCGCTCTGCGCCGTCTGCCCAGTTGCCACGCTGTCCGCACCTGCGGTCGTTGCGTTAACCGCAGGAGACAGGATGCTGAAAACCATGCAGATTACCAAGAGCATTGACAATAGATGTTTGCTTTTCATGTGTATCCTCCTCGCAAGTTTGATTGTAAATAACTGAATCTTGCAATCATATTCGCCGCGATAATTATGCAAAAAAATTCAATTTCTACCTTCTTCAAGCCCCGGAGCCGGCAAAGTGAGTCACTGCATCAGGGTTTCCCTGGTCCGTCCGCTGCCGGAATTCACGCTGGATCCCTTCCATCCAGAGGCCGCTGGCTGCAGCTGAAGCATAGCTTAATTTTAGCACAGTTTTAATAGAAAAAGGTACACGGCAATTTTGGCAATTATCGCCAAAATCTGCCGTGTAAAGCTCTTTAAATTTTGTTGTTCAGGAAAAATACCGTATAAATTCATGGGCCTGCCGATATTGCCGGTTGGCCACATACCACTCGTCCAGCCACACCGCGTGAAACCGGACAAAGCTCGTGGGCAGCTTCTTCTTCATATTTTGGAAACAGGACTGGAGGATTTGTCCGTACTCTGGATTTTTGAGATAGTTGGGGTCGTCCTGCCGGAATTGTACCAACCGGCACATCTGCGAAAAAATTTCTCTGGCCTGGACAGGGCCTCCAGGCAGCGCTTTCAACGGAGCCGTCTGCGCCTGCTCCAATGCCTGCCGGACTTTTTCCTTCTGCCCCAGCCGCTCATAGCAGATGGCCAGCTTGTGAAAATACATCGCCTCGTTCCAGGGCGCACTCAACAGGTGGTACAGCGCCTTCTCCGTGAGGCCCATTTGCAGTTCCGTAGTCGCCAGATTGTAGGTAATGACCTCCATCAGATCCTGCCGTCCCAAGCTTCTGGCCATGCGAATGGCATCGGCGTAATGCTCCCTGTGTCTGCTTCAGCTGATTCAAGCTGCTGTAGCAGTTACCCAAAAAAGAGGCAGCACTCCGTCATGATGTTCAGGCTGCGCTCCCGGTAGGCCTGATCCATCCCCCGTTGAAGGCACACAATCGCATCGCCGTGTTCACCCTGCCAGAAAAGCCGCTTTCCTGCCTCCAGGAGGAAATAGCCCGGTCCGACTTCCGAAGCAGCTCTTGGAACCGTTCCGTGAGGCGCAGGTACAGTTGGTACTGCCTTTCATCCATAGCCGGGACAAAATCCTTCACATCCTCAGAGGGATGCCCATCTGTGAGCCAGGAAAGCAGCAGCCAGTCCAGAAAGAACGGACTGTTCCGGTAGTCCTGCCGGTGTTGGGCCAGCGCCGGCCCCAGCTCCCGGATGCTTTCACCGGAAAACAGGCGGTCATACCACTCTTCAAACCAGTTGGAGGTCTCCCGGCAGAACTCCGGTTCCTCTCGCCACAAGATACCCAGACGGCGGAGCAGCAAATACAAGACCTCAGAACTGCCCTCTGTCTTCCCCTGCTCAATCTTAGACAGATAGGACACGGCGCAGATTCCTTCGCACAGCGTTTCCTGAGACCAATTCGCCATCTGCCGCCGCTTACGGATGAGAATCCCCTGCAATCTACGATTCATGATGGCTCCCTCCTATTCCAATGAAAGACCTGTACATTTTTTATTGTACCACAAGTTTCCCTTGCTTTCCATAGCCTCCCCCCAAAGATTCCAGGGCAGCAGCATTTACTTTTT